>Ga0268285_1000009_pt1 | contig 196441 bp, 165 predicted proteins | sample saktaG_2_FD_190144 | JGI IMG/M metagenome (GOLD analysis project Ga0268285, IMG submission 190144) | Saline water microbial communities from Sakinaw Lake, British Columbia, Canada - sak_2013_06_06_120m | ecosystem: Environmental > Aquatic > Non-marine Saline and Alkaline > Saline ... | reverse complement strand
GACAGTTGATATTAAATATATTCTATTGTTGCAGGGGGTTTTGTTGTAATTTCATATGCGACACGCACAACTTCCGGAATTTCAGTGATAATTCTCCTTGAAACCTTCTTTAGAATTTCCCATGGAACTTCTGTTGCTTCGGCCGTCATGGCATCTTTGCTTTCCACACTGCGGACAATGATGATATTTCCGAACTTTCTTTTGCCGCCATCAATTCCTGTCCCCTTGTCATTTAGAAGAACAGCAAATGCTTGGAATGGCCTCAAGGGGCTGAGTTGCTTTTCCACGATCTGAGTTGCTTTTCTTACAAGCGATACTCGCTCGGGTGTCACCTCCCCAACCACTCTGGTGGCCAACCCCGGGCCTGGAAAAGGCATTCTCTGGTAAATACTTTCCGGCAGGCCTGCCTCTCTAGCTACTTCTCTTACCTCCGGCTTAAACAACTCTTTTATAGGCTCAATAACTTTAAAACCATATCCTTTTTCAGGATCGATCCCGATCTGTTCAAGAATATTATGCTGGGTTTTAACACCGCCTTTTGTTTCGATTATATCTGGGGCAATTGTGCCCTGCACTAAAAACCTGGCTCCACTCTTAAGAACCGCCCTTCCAAATACAGAATAAAATGTATTCCGGAAAGCCTTCCTTTTTTCTTCAGGATCAAATTTACATTTTAATGAATCAAAAAATTCTTTCTGAGCATCTATGATTTCAATATCTATTTCAAGACTAGAAAAAATCTGACTCACATCCTGCGGTTCATTCTCTCTCATCAAACCATCATCGATAAACACCACTTTTAGATTCTCTCCTATGGCTCTATGAGCAATGATTGTACATACAGAGCTATCAACTCCCCCTGATAAAGCAGAAATTGCTTTTTCAGAACCCACAGTTGACTTAACTTCTTCAACCTTTTCTTCGATAAATCGTTTCACATCCATTCTTCCTCTCCTCTCTGATACCATAAATTTAAATCCTACACTATATTTTACCAAAAAGTAATAAAAAAATAGGCCCTGTGAAAGGATGTCAGACTTTCGTTATAAACTAAAAACTATCAACCTGTATACTCACCTTTAGAGGTGAAGATATAGATACAAAAATCATCACTTCAACCACCTAAAAAGGCGATTGACCCATTAAAGACATTATGACACTCTTATGTACGGAAAAATTAATTTAGAAGAGGAGGGCCTATCCAAGGCATAGCTGAAAAGGGAGTAGGATGAACGGAACGGGGATTCCTCTCTCGGCCCTCCTCCCTCAACTATCTTAATTCGCAGGGAAAAACAACTATCTTAAACCCTTGTCCTCACCTCTTCAATTCACAAATTGCTACCATATATTGTTAGCTTTTTATAAAAAAATACAATATGTTGTTAAGAATGTCAAGTTTTTATATTGATTTTTTCACTTACACGAGGATAGTTAAATTTGACCTAAAATCCCCCGTATGATATAAAAAAATAACCCTGGTTTTAAATGTCTTTAAGAATCCATGCCATCACATCCGAAGTCATACTAAATGCTTTTCAATCTATCACCGAAGAAATGAGCGTGGCTTTAGTCCGTTCTGCATATTCGACAAATATAAAAGAGCGGAAAGATTGCTCCTGTGCCATTTTTGATTCTAAAGGAAGCTTAATTACACTGGCCGAAAATATACCAATCCACCTTGGTTCCATGCAGGGATTGATGAATAAAATCGGCCGCAATCTTAAGAAATGGAATTTTCGTCGTGGGGATATTCTTATTGCTAATGACCCGTACCTCGGAGGAGGATCTCACCTTCCAGATATCACTCTAACCAGGCCGGTTTATTATCATAATAAACTTGTGGCTTTCGTTACAAACGTCGCTCACTGGACGGATGTAGGGGGGCGTGCTCCTGGAGTGGGAACCGCTGGCGATTCTACCGAAATATATCAAGAAGGATTTCGAATCCCACCTACGAAGATCATGCGTAAAAACATCCTTCAAAAAGATGTGCTGGAATTTATAATGTCGAATGTGCGAGGAAGGCAAGAAAGAGAGGGAGATTTACGTGCCCAAATAGCATCCTTGCTTTTGGGAGAGCGCCGATTGCATGAACTTCACAAGGAGTACAAACCGGAAACAATCACCAAAATCGAGGCAGAAATATTTGATTACAGTGAAGATTGGCTTCGGAAAGCATTAACTACAATACCTGAGGGAACCTATTGTTTTTCTGATGTAATGGATGATGATGGTATTTCAAATAAACACTTGCCAATCAAAGTGACTGTTATTATTACTCACAAATACCGCCCTTCCATAACATTCGATTTCACTGGGACTGCAGCCCAGGCAGAGGGTGGGATTAACATGGTTCGCCAAGCATTACTGGCAACCGTTTTGTACGCTGTTAAAGCCATTATTGCTCCGGATGTACCTATCAATGCCGGATTCCAACGTCCTATCAGGATCAAGGCACCATCAAACAGTCTTGTAAACGCCTCAGAACCTGCAGCTGTGGGCGGAAGAACAGATACTTGCCAGAGGGTCGTTGACGTCATTATGGGTGCACTGGCACAAGCCGTGCCAGAGAGAGTCCTGGCCGCATCCAATGGTGCTACGACTGCTATTATCTTTGGTGGAACTAAGGAACTTTCAGGTTCAGATTTCATCTATGTAGAAGCTTTGGGGGGCGGAATGGGTGCCCGTTTCACAAAGGATGGAATGGACGGTATCCAAGTACATATTACAAATACCTCAAATTTACCCATTGAAGCTATGGAAATGGAATACCCTCTTCGTGTCTTAAAGTATGAATTAATACAAGATTCAGGTGGAGCAGGACGATTTCGAGGGGGATTAGCAATCCACAAGGAAATTCAGGCTTTGGTACCGGTTTTTTTCTCCGCACATGCGGACAGGCATCTTGTTTCACCTTGGGGCCTGAAAGGCGGCCTGCATGGAAAGACCGGGCGATTTCTTCTTAATCCTGGCCAGTCAGGTTCAAAGCGTATTAAATCCAAGGTCTCAGGAGTTTTAATTCGTAAAGGCGATATCTTGTGTGTACAAACAGCAGGCGGAGGCGGATACGGTTCTCCTCTAAAAAGAGAGCCTGAACGTGTCCTAAATGATTTTATTCAGGAAAAAATAAGCCGACTGCAGGCACGCAAAAGTTATGGCGTTGTATTTTCTAGAACCAGGAAGATAGATTGGCTTGCCACAACGTCATTGAGAAAGAAAATGCTGAAACGGAAGATAAGTGAATCATGAGCGTTGCAATCGATATTGGCGGAACCTTCACAGATATTATTTTTTGCGAAAAGAACCGCGGCGTTTTTTGGTCTGCCAAGATTCCTTCCAATCCAAACAATCCCGAAATACCATTTATAGATGGATTGACCAGGGTACTGCAATTAGCCAGGAAAGACATTTCCGAAGTAGATGTGCTTATACATGGAACAACTATTGTTACAAATGCTCTGCTTGAAGGCAATCTTGCAAGAGTTGGACTGCTAGTAACCCAGGGTTTCAGAGATCTGCTGGAGATCGGACGGCAGCAGCGCCCCAGTCTTTACGATTTGACAAAAGACCGAATGCCTCCCTTGATACATCGTGACTGCGTAATGGAAATCCAGGAAAGGATTTCTTCAAATAAAAAAATTATTCTCCCGTTGGACAAAAAGCAGGCAGTAACACAAATCAAGACACTGAAAAAACAAAATTTAGATGGTTTGGCAATTGCTTTGCTTTTCTCATTTTATAACCCCAAGCACGAAAAAATATTGAAAAAACTGGCACATAAGTTATTTGATAAAAGATTTATTTTTCTTTCAAGCCAGGTATCTCCCGAATTCCGGGAGTTTGAGCGTACAAGCACAACAGTGATTGCCGCTGCTGTTGCCCCCAGAGTCGTAAACTATCTCCATGCAATTCAAACAAAATTGAAATACCAAAAAAGGGAACAGGTCAATTTGAGAATTATGCATTCAGGTGGTGGTACTTTAAGTACTTACGAAGCGAAGAAACGACCTCATACCTTGATCGAATCAGGACCGGCAGCAGGACTTATAGGAGCGGCTCATCTTGCCAAAACCCTTAACCTGAGAAGGGTTCTTGCCTTTGATATGGGAGGAACAACAGCAAAGGCCGGAATTATTTTAAATGGAAAACTTCAATATTCACAAGAATATGAAGTCGGAGGCGAATTCCACCATGGCGGACGTCAGGAAGGAAGCGGGTATCCTGTTCGTACTCCTATGATCGATGTAGTCGAATGCGGGGCAGGAGCCGGAAGTATTGCCTGGATCGACAGCGGAGGACACCTCAAAGTAGGGCCCCAAAGCGCAGGTGCTGTTCCGGGGCCTGCCTGTTATGGCAAAGGCGGTAAAAATCCGACAGTTACAGACGCACATTTGATTCTTGGCCGGCTATCCGCAGATAATTTTCTGGGAGGAGAGATGCCTCTTTATCCCAAAATTTCAGAGAGGGCCATAAAACAAACCATCTGCATTCCCTTAGATATGCATTTAGAAGAAGCCGCTGCCGGGATTCTGGCCATCGTTAATGCGAACATGACTCGTATACTCCGTCTCATTTCCGTAGCACGAGGCTATGACCCACGTAATTTCACTTTAATAGCTTACGGAGGGGCTGGACCGCTGCATGCTACGGAATTAGCTGAGTCAATGTCAATCAATCATGTTGTTGTTCCTCCACTGCCGGGACTTTTTTCAACTATAGGCTTGCTTTACACAGATATGAATATAGACTTTGTAAAAACTGTTATGATACCTCTAACACGAATATCTTCTCTCAATAAAATTCTAATTCGCCTCAATAAACAGGCAGAAGCCTGGTTTGAAAATAATAACGTCACATCTAAGAAAAGAAAAATTAGTGTTTCTGCTGATCTGCGTTATTATCATCAAAACTATGAATTAAGTCTTCCTTTTCCCGGATCAATTCTCTCTAAAAATGACATTCAACAGATTCAGACAGCATTTCATGAAATGCATACTAAAATATATGGCTATAGTGCTTCCGGTGAGAATATTCAAGTTGTTAACTTGCGCTTACGAGCCACAAAACTCCAGTCTAAACCTCGAATGCCAAAATTGAATTTTACAGGAAACTTATTGGATGGGAATCGAATCAGAACCAGACCTGTTTGGTTCAAAAACAAGGAATTTAAATGCCGAGTTTACGAGCGTTCAATGCTGCCGGCCGGATTCACCTTTAATGGACCTGCTGTCGTCCAGGAAAAAGAATCCACTACGCTAGTCGGGCCGAATTGGAATCTTCAAGTTGATCCATTAGGAAATCTGCACATGTTGCATTGCAAATGAAAGTCTAATTTGAAATCCGCGGTCCTACGATATTAATGCATGGAGGCTACAATCTTTGTTCTTCCCATCCAAGAAAGGTCTTCTAATTCTCCAAAATGCTCTTTAAAAATGCGGTAATACATTAATTCTTCTTTAGAATTAATTGTCCAGCCATTCTTCAACTTGCGCTCAAGCTTAAAATCATTATCTGTAATGGTTTGATTAGCATAATCTGACATCATCTCTCCAAGACCTGTGCCCTTCCAGAACTTAACTTTCTTTCGATTCAATATTTCTTCTGGAAGCTCACCGTCCATAGCTTCACGTAAAACCCACTTTCCTACATTATTATGAAGTTTTAATTCAGGCGGTATCCGGAGGGCATAATTCACAACATCAGGGTCGAGAAAACAAACATGAGCAACTATTCCGTGTGCAGAAGCACTGCGATCAACTCGTTGCAATGCTGTATTATGCAGCCGTTTTGTTATATCTATCAATTCACCAGGCAAGTTTTTTTGCTCAATGTTTTTCAAATAATGATATCCAGCGAAAAGTTCATCTCCACCTTCACCAGATAAGACTTCATCAACATATTCGGAAGTTCTTTTTGCAACCAGAAAATTCATGATGCTGGAACGTACAAGATGTGCATCAAAAGATTCCAGATGAAAAATAACTTCAGGTAAAACCTCAAGTAAATCTGAGAACTCAACCAAAACTTCCTGGTGTTTCGAATTAATAAAACCTGCCACCTGCCGGGCATACTCAAGATCAGGAGATCCTTCCAATCCAACGGAAAAAGTATAAATCTTCTCCACAAAAGGACTGGCCAGTGCGGCCAAAGTACTAGAATCCAAACCTCCGGAAAGCCAGGAACCAATCATGTCTCCTTGTGTAATTAGCTTTTCAATAGATCTTTTTAGGAGCTGCCTCAGTTTTTTAGTTACTATCTCAGGATCTGATGTTAATAGTTCTTTATTTTTTAGTTGAAAATAAGATTCCACCTGTTCACCATCAGATTTACACCCGGGAGGAACTGATTTGACTTCCGAACAGAGACCAATCAAAGCTTTAACTTCTGAGGCAAAACAAATGGCTCCCTCCTCATTTTCCCCATAATAAAGTGGAGCAACACCCAGAGGGTCACGCTTGAGAATCATTCCGTCCTTACTGGCTTTAACCAATGCAAAATGTCCAGCATCAGCACCATCCTCAACTTCATTTTTCTGCCTCATCCGGACAAGAGAGTCTGTCTGTGCCTCGGCACATACAATACCGAGAGTAGCGTTTCCATTTTCCCTGATATCTCTTCCGGCATTGCCTCGATATGATATTCTCTCCAACATCTTTTTGACTGCAATTTTTTCACCTGGTTGGTTAATCCCTGCAATTCCCGACATTTATACAATCTCCTTATATTTTGTAGGTAATATACTCTGATGTAAGTTATTCATTTTATTTATTTTATAATCGTAATATATCAGATTTAATCTCATGTGTCAAAAATCTCAAAATTGACAGATATGATTTATATTGAATAGTTTTTAGGAAAAGAAAAGATTCTTCGTAGAAAAATTTGGCTCGGAAGTAAGATTGACTCCAAGCCTTTTCAAACCCGCTTCATCTCCTGGAGTAGGAATATGAGTCATATGAACATCACATCCTCTCAGTTCCTTCAATTCGTTCAGAGCCATCTTAACAGTTGGGTTTGTTGCAACGCTTACACTCAAACCTATAAGCATTTCTTCCAAATCCAGACTTAAGGACTTCGATTTCAAAATATCTTTTTTTAGACTTGCTACAGACTCAATTATATTAGTTGATAGTAAAGGGATTTTATCAGGAATCCCTGCCAATTTTTTTATTGCGTTTAAAACAAGACTCGATGCCGCATGCATGAGCGGAGAATTTTTTCCGGTTACGATTGAACCGTCTTTGAGCTCAATGGCAGCCCCACAAAAAATCCCCTTATTCCCTTTTTCTTTCTGCCTTGCATCTTGAGCAGCCTGCCTTGCTGGTGTGACAACTTTCCTATCTTCGGGTTTCATATTAAGTTCTTCCATAAGAAGCTCGGTTCTCTGGACAGTATCCTTCTCCACAAATCCCATGGCATACTCACAGCCATAGCGAAAAAACCTTCTGATCACTTCCTGCTTTGCCGCCTCCCTTACGACTTCATCATTCACAATACCAATATTAGCCCTGTTTACTCCCATATCTGTAGGAGACTTGTATACAGACTGTGATTTTGTGAGCTTCTCCAGAATACGTTTCAGAACAGGAAACACCTCGACGTCGCGATTATAATTAACAGCAGCCTTTCCATATGACTCCAGATGAAAAGGGTCGATAAGATTATAATCCTCGATGTCAGCAGTTGCAGCTTCATAGGCAATATTGACTGGATGTTTCAAAGGCAAATCCCATATAGGAAAAGTCTCAAATTTTGCATACCCAACCTTAATACCGTGTTTATAATCATGGTACATCTGGGAAAGGCAGGTTGCCAGCTTTCCACTGCCCGGGCCGGGCCCAGTCACAATCGTCAAAGGTTTCTTGTAAGGAATGTACTCATTAGCTCCATATCCTTCATCACTAACGATTAAATCGATATCTGTAGGATATCCTTTGGTAAAACTATGCGTATAAACCTTGATATCCCGCCGTTCCAGTTTATTCTTAAACATCTTTGCTGACTGTTGATTTTCAAAACGAGTAATCACAACCCCTAAAATTTCAAGCCCCCAATCTCTAATATCATCTATAAGCTTAAGAGCATCTACATCATATGTAATCCCAAAATCCGCTCTTAATTTTTTCCTTTCGATATCTCCAGCATAAATGCAGAGCAGGATCTCAGCCTTATCCTTAAGCTTTTGGAGCAGCCGCATCTTAACATTCGGATCGTAGCCAGGCAGAACTCTGGAGGCATGGTAGTCAAAAAGGAGCTTCCCTCCAAACTCAAGGTAAAGCTTATTATCAAAAAGTTTTACTCTCTCGAGGATTTCTGCCGTTTGCTTTTCCAGATACTTTTCGTTATCAAATCCGACTGCTTTTTCCATTTATTGTTTCTCCTCTACTTATCTATCCTGCCAGTGTTGTATTTCGCCCCGGCAGGTCAAATACGATCTACTGCCAACCGGCACAATATATAATAAAATACTGCAACCAGGAAGAACACGGATAACTAAAAAGTGTGCCGAGGGCCGGACTCGAACCGGCACATAGGAAACCCTACGAGGGATTTTAAGTCCCTTGCGTCTACCAATTCCGCCACCCCGGCTTTTCTTCTCAGAAAAAAACCGGATGTTTTTTCTCTTTTCACCTCAGAATATAGATGATTTTTTCTTTTTTCTCAAGCACAAATTCAATTCATCATCAATCATGCATGTCCTTTTTCAATTCGGAAACAAGATGGATTGTGCGATTCTAATTCTTTTTGACTTCAACTGAAACTTCAAACTTCCCGGTAATGACTCCTGTCGTGGGAGCATCTGCAGTTCCTTTAAATCCTGGCTGCTTTCCCCCGATAGCAACTTCAAAAACCCCCGGCTCTACTACCCGTTTATTCTCGAGGTTAATCAAAGAAAGCTGCGTTGATGTTAGTATGAAATTAACGGTTTTTTTCGCGCCTGGTTCAAGGTATATTCTCCGGAATCCCTGCAATGAACGGATAGGCACTGGAACCGAAGCTTCAACATCTGACACATACAGCTGGACGACTTCCTCGCCTGCTGTTTGCCCTGTATTTCTCACATCAACTGTAATGTTGATCTCTTGAGATGGATCGACCTTCTCCGGCAATGTCAGATTGCTGTATTCAAACGAGGTATAACTTAGGCCGTGGCCAAAAGGATAGAGAGGTTCACCATCGAAATACCTGTAAGTCCTCCCTTTCATTGAATAATCATCGAAAGAAGGCAGTTGATTAACAGACTTATAAAATGTGACTGGCAGACGGCCTGCGGGGTTGTAATCTCCGAAGAGAACATCTGCAATAGCTGTTCCTGCTGCCTGCCCGGGGTACCATGCCTCCACTATGGCCGGGATGTGTTCATCTGCCCAGTTAACTCCCAAGGCACTTCCGTTCAAAAGGACCAGGACAACAGGTTTTCCAAGGCCGAAGATCGCTTTTAACAGTTCTTCCTGTGTATCCGGTAATTTTAAATCCAGCCTGTCTCCACCTTTGAAACCCTTCACATTAACTTCCATTTCTTCCCCTTCTAATTGAGGAGAGATCCCCATTGCCATTACGATGATATCTGCCTGCTCGGCTGCTTGGACTGCTTCCTCTTTCATGTTTCGTGAGGGCCTGGACCATGACAGCCGGACCGTTGCATCACTGTTATGCTCATAAAACTCAACCTTAATCCCGTAAGATTTGCCGGCCTCAAGATCACAATCTTTGGATGTAGTCCTCGGATGATGACGGCTGTCATAATGCAAAAGGAGAGCATCTTCAAGAAATACGCGCAATCCGCCAAATGCACTTGCTGTAAGGGTATATTTCCCTGTAACCGGAGGAATCAGTTCCCCGGTCCATCGGACTCCAAAGTTATCATCATCAAGCCCTTCCCTGGGAGCCCCGTCCCACCAATTAAAATCGATTTCTTTATCAATGCGTGTAAAAACCGGTTCGCCCTCAAATTCACGGTTGTCAAAATATTCCGCTCTAAGCCCCTCTCTACCATCAGGAGTACGGAGGGCTGCTGCCGGAATTACATGGAAAGACGGAAGATTTTCCGCCAGGAAGCATCCCTGCGCATAAAGAACTTTAGAATTCGGAGACACCTTTTGACGGATCCCATCAAGAAGAGTTATTGGATTTGACGGAGTGCCGTTATAATTACCAAGCAGAACTTCTACATCATCCGCATTTGGACCTATGACAGCAATAGTTTTAATATCCTTTTTCAAGGGCAGAAGATTTCTCTCGTTTTTCAGAAGCACTATAGATTTTCTTGCAGTATCTAAAGCCATTTCCTGGTGTTTTTTGCAATCATTCACTTCATAAGGGATTCTTGCGTAAGGAACTCTATCAGGAGGGTCAAACATGCCCAGTCTAAACCTTGCTCTAAAAAGCCTTTTTACAGACACCTCGAGTTCTTCTTCCGAGATATATCCTTTTGCAACCGCTTCAATAAGAGACTTGTATTCCCTCCCACAGTTTAAATCACAGCCAGCTTTAATTCCTACCGCCGCAGCTTGTGGAGAAGTCTCCACTATTTTATGGGTTTTATAAATGTTGCTAATAGCCCCGCAGTCTGAGACTACATATCCATCAAAACCCCATTCTCCTCTGAGAATCTGCTTCAAGAGGCGGTCACTCCCACAGCATGCTTCACCCATGTATCTGTTGTAAGAACACATTACAGAATAAGCATTAGCATCTACGATACACATCCGGAATGCGGGCAGATATGTCTCTCTCAGATCGCGTTCATCGACCACAGCATTGAACGTGTGGCGGTCAGGTTCCGGCCCGCTGTGCACAGCAAAATGTTTGGGGGTTGAAACAGTCTTAAGATAATGTGGGTCATTTCCCTGCAGGCCTTTCACAAATTGCACAGCCATCTTACCGGTAAGATATGGGTCCTCTCCATACGTTTCCATGCCCCGTCCCCATCTAGGGTCACGAAAAATGTTAATATTGGGTGACCAGAATGTTAATCCCTCATAAATACCTCTTTTGCCTCTCCGCACAAACTCATGATGTTTCGCACGGGCCTCATCAGAAATAACGGTTGCAACCTGGCACATGAGATCGCTGTCCCATGTTGCCGCCAGTCCAATAGCCTGTGGAAATACTGTCGCTCTTCCTGCACGGGCAACACCATGCAGAGCTTCGTTCCACCAATTGTATGCAGGAATATCCAGCCTCTCAACAGGCAGGGCGTCATAGACAAGCTGAGACACTTTCTCTTCCAGGGTCATTCGTGCTACAAGGTCGTTAATCCTTTCCTCAGGGGAAAGGTCAGGATTCTGAAATGGGAATTTATATTTAAGCTGCTCTTTTTTCCTGCAAGATACAAACGCTGCTGCAAGGCAAAAACAGAGAAGGAAGATTCCAGTTTTATTGAGAACATTTTTTTTCATAGAAATTCCCTCCTTGTATTTCTCTTTCTAAAAAACCGGAACATCAGTGCCGGTTTTTTAAAAACCGCACAAGTTTGCTGCGAAGCATGAATGGGTCCTCGCCTTTTTCCCCCCTGATACGTTGGATCAGCGCATGGAAAAGCCGTTTCTGGATACGGAAGGATTCAACATGTTCCTTTACAGGCTTTTTCCGCTGCCTCTCATTCAGTCTTACAAAAGAAGAAGTCACGTCATCAATTGCAACAGGATGTTTTAATTCTTTATTCCAGACCCATGCAGCATGCAGTGCAGCTCCCAGTGCAGCTCCTTCACCTTCAACAGGAACAGCCTCGGCTTCAAACATATCGGCAATTGTCTCACACCACGCCTCTGACTGAGACAACCCTCCTGTAAGTCGTACCTCTTGTGCTTTCATGGGCATCCGCTGAAATCCTTCGTAAAGGTTCATAACATGGCCCTCAAGAACTGCCCTGCATAGGATTTCGCGGGAAAAGTCTTCCGGTTTAAACCCAAAATAAACCGGAGATGCCAATGGAAGATTTGGTGTTCGTTCACCAGTATACCAGGGAATTAAAAGCCTTCCTCCATTGCCAGGTTTTGTTCTTCTTACAATCTTATTGAACGCTTTATGGCTGATATCATACTTCTTTAAAACAGCATTGTACCCGTTAGCCAGATTCGACACACAAATAAGAGGAAGATAATTTCCTGTGCTGTCACAGTAAGAAGCAATTTCTCCCGCAGGATCGATGAATGGTTTTTGCAGAACAGTGCATGCGGTTCCACTCGTACCAAGACTTACTGTCACTATACCCGGTTTAACATTGCCGGTTCCAACAGCCCCATACATATTGTCCCCGCTTCCTGCGTCTATCATGCACCGTGGAGAAAACCCAAACCTTTCAACCAGATATTCTGAGATAAAGCCAATGCTTTTATCGGCAGGTCTTAAGTAAGGAATCTTATTCAGCAAACCCGGATCAATGACGTCGATGACTTTCTTTGACCACTTCTTCGTCTTTGGGTTCCAAAGAGCCATTCCGGATGTATCCCCCGGTTCTATGACTTTTGTACCGCCTGTAAGATACCAGTTAATATAATTATGCACTAAAAAAAATGTCGCTGATTTTTCATAGATTTCCGGCTCGTGCCTGATCATATGGAATATTTTGGATGCCGTATATCCAGTTTTCTGGCTGTTCCCTACTTCCCGAATCATCACATCCTGTCCTCCGACTTCTTCTGTCAGTATGCGGCATTCTTCGAGAGTTGAAAAGTCATTCCAAAGTTTACTCCGCTGCCTGCTCAGTTTTCCTGTGTTATCCAGAGCAACCAATCCGTGCTGCTGTCCTGAAACCGAAATGCATAAAATTCTCTCTGGTAGAAGGCCAGAATTCTTCATGTTCTTAAATATTAGATCGACTGCTTCTATCCACATCTTTGGGTCGGATTCTGAACATTTTTCATCCAAACCCTGGATCACACCGTTTTTCGTATTGAAATGCGGCAGATGCTCATCATAATTAACATAGCCGACGTGAACAATTTTCTCCGCTGCTGTATCTATGACAACAATCTTACAACCCTGAGTGGAAACATCGATCCCTGCAAAAAGAGTCTCTTTCATATTAATATCCTGGCAGTATTATTCCTGTTTCATAAAATCTTCCGGCTTTTTCATGATCTTTTCCGCATTATAGGAAGATAATAAGAATAGATAAGAGATCTCTGAAGATAGAGCCGGATATTTGTCGTCCTCCTCTTTTTCCTTTTTGAATATCCTTAAAATATAATCTTTATTGCCTTTTAAGGTCACTGAATAAAGAGGCTCTTTGAAGTCTTCTGCTGCCTTCCCCTCTATGAATTCATCGCATCTAAGGTTAGACAACTGTGACAAGAGAGAATCAATCTCTGTTTTTTGGGCTTTTTTCCCATCGGGCATTATCCATGATTCTTCTTCTTTTGGTGCACTGGGCTGATCTTTATCTTCCTGCCCTTCAGGCTGAATCTCCAAAGGCACCATTTTTCTTACTAATTTATAGGTTTCCCCACCCGTTTTAATTTCTAAGCCAGTTATTTCATTTTTATCAAACTTCATCACAACCTTGTCTCTCAAATCCATTCTCTTCTGATCAAATGTACTGCGAAAAGAATTCCTTGCATGATACACACGAGGATCTTTTCCCACTCTGACAAACGTGTGGCTGTAAGTCGAAGAAGGCTTTCCGACATCAAATTCCCGCAGTAATTGATCACCTTTAAAAGCTCTCACGCCAATCTTTTTCCCCTCATCCAATTCATAACGCATGTAGTCCTGTTTTTCTGCGGATAATTCTGTCAGAATTAAATTTTCGATGACATCCAACATTCCCTTTACTTTGTCATAATCCGCAGGATATTCCTGAGGCATAATCTTCCACACATCTCCTTTTCCAGCAATGATGATTTCTTCACCTGCTTTGGATATTTCGATCCTATCTATTTCACTGTTTTCTATCCTGTCAAGTTTGGGAACTTTATAAGTCATTTTATTCCTGTTACTACTGAAGATAAGATAAACAAGAAGCACAACGATGATACCGAACAAAATAACATATTCTTTTTTCAATCTCATGGCCGCTCCTCCGTAGCCCTGCTTTTTTGAAGAAATATCGCCTCAATCATCCTTCGCCTGGCTCTACGCCTGAACCAGACGAAAAGGCCAAAAAGTACAAACAAAATGGGCAATCCGGCAATATTAAATATTTTCACAAAAGCCCTGGTTATCGCTTTAGTGTCTTTTAGGGGATTAAAACGTTGATTCTTGCTTCTCATCACGGCAATATCTGACCTGTTATTCAAATAGTCAATTGTATTCAATAAGAACACGGCATTTGGAGAACTCCCCTCTTCATCCAGAACATTATCCTTTAAAATTTCCGCACTTCCGATCAAAAATATCTTACCAGGCTTTCCCTTGGAGAGAATCTCCTTTTCTCCCTTAATTTTTGATTCCTGCATTTGAGGCTTCTGCTGCTCTATTTTCTCACTGGATTCCTTCTCTTCACCCTCATCCTTTTTTGGCTTTTCAGGTACAGATTTATCAGCAAAATAACTGGAGAACTCTCCCTCTAAGATATAAGCCAGAGGCATGCTCTTTTCATCTTTATCATTAACCGGCGGGCGAATCGCCAAGGGACTTAGATTAATCCTACCCGCCATTTCCCAGGACTTGTTTGAAGATGAAAATAATCTGTCGGCCTTTATCTTGTTTTTATCTATTTTTTCTTTGTCAATTTCCAATGGGGACATCTTAATCATAATTAATTGTTTGACATTCTTAATGAAATCCAGCTTGTGGTTGATATTTTCATTCTTTATGATCGGAGCGAAGTAAATCCGTGTTTCTCCGCTGAGACGATCACGGCTTGTATAGCAGCTCTCATCCATAACATAAGACTTTTTAACCTCAATACCGTAATTTTCCAGCAGTTTTTCCAATCCTGTATTTACAGGGAGATAGGCAGGCTGAGTCATTCCATACATCTGCTGACTCTGCCCTTGTTGTTTAATTTCATTAAATGCTTCCATGAAAATCGCCAGTGACTTTCCTTTCATTAAGAATTGATCAATCTGAAACAATTCCCAATCTGAAAAATTTTCCTTGGCACCTGCAATAATAAGAGTATCAATGCTGTCCGGAACTGGATCCTCTTTCAGGTCAATCTGAGTAACACTATAGCTGCTGCTGAGAAGAGAATTGAATCTTGTTAACGAATCGTTTTGCTGCTGCATCATCTGAAATTGAGGGGGCAGTGCGGGCGAAAGCGAAAGGGTTCCATGCGTTGAAAGATATCCTATCTCGTCATTAATATTAATGAGATTATCAATATTCTCTTCAATGAATGTATTAACCTGTTCAATATCAACAATTGCAAACTGTTCCTCCAGGCCCCTGCTTGTCAAATTTAAGCTTTTGTTTAATAACCGCTGCTCTATTGATTTGTCACCGTATTCTATTCCGAGCGCTACGATGCCACTCCCTGCTGGTATAAGGGACCCATCCTTTTTCTGAAATTCAGGCCATTTAAGTCCGAAACGTTCGTATCTCTTTAGAGTTTCTTCAGTTACCTCATCAGTACTTGGATCAATATAGACAAATTCCAGCTTCCCATAAACCTTGCTGTTTAGCTCCTTTACAGCTTGAGCGATGTTACCTTTTAATTCTTCCAAACCTTCAAGATTAACCTCTGGGGCAAGTTGTGAAAGAGATGAAGATTGTATTAATTTGACTTCTATTTTTTCAGATAAGTTTAATAGAGCTGAAATTTTATTATTCATCTTCTGAATAGTAGTTGTGATCTGATACTCAAGTCCTTCTGTAGATGTTATGGCTGGAATTTTTTCCACTATATCCCCATGGATAAACACCATCCCCATATAAGCCCTCTGAATTTTTGCCTCATCCTGCTCGATTTTCTGAACGTTTACAGGATAAATCCCATAATCCTGCGCTTTTTTTCTATTCTCTTCAGCCTTCTCACTTAAATCCCCTTCATTAGCGCTTACATCGAAAAAACGAAAACTCAAGTAATTATTGGCATAAATAGAATATTCTTCCAACAGGTCATGGAGATAGCTTTCAACATTATTGTACGGAGCCGGAAGATTTTTTGAGAAAAACACATTGATAGTCAGAGGCTCCTTCAGGGTTAACACAGCCTTCTTACTCGCCTTCGAAAGAGAGTAAAGCCTGTTTGCGGTCAAATCAATCCGGAAAAAAAGGCTTACTCCTGCAAGGTTAATCAAGATGATTATTATGAGATAGAGAGAAAATGTATAATATTTTGACATTTTTTTAGCTTTTTTCATTTTGAACTCCTTATTTCTTTTCCTGCATAATCAGATTTGTCCCGTAGAGCGCAATAAAAGATACTGAAAGGAAATATAAAATATCCCTGGAATCAAGCATCCCCTTGGCTATATTTTTAAAATGGAAACTTGCACTGAGATACTGGAAAATTCCCACAAAAGAATTCGGGAGAAAAAACAGCATGAAATCCACTAATACTGTAAGGGAAAAGCATATGACCATCCCAATTATAAATGCAATAACCTGATTTCGTGTCAGTGAAGATGCCAATAACCCGATTGCGCTAAAAGTTGCTCCAAGCAATAAAGCACCCAGATATCCCCCTATTACAGGCCCCCAATCGAGATCTCCTAAAAATGAAATTGAAAAGGCATATATAATAGTTGGGGCAAGCATAATGCCAACAAAGGCTACGGCAGCTAAGAATTTCCCGATGATAATGTCTTTGAAAAAAACCGGCATTGTCAGCAAGATTTCATAGGAACCAACATTTATCTCCTCAGAAAACAAGCGCATGGTAACGGCTGGAATGATAAAAGCAAATGTCACTGGCAAAAGTGAAAAGAATTGAGTCAGGCTGGCCTGACGGTTCAAGAAAAAAGTAGAAAAAAACAGCCAGCCTATAACGACTAAAAAAACCGAAATCACGATGTACGCGATCGGTGAAACAAAATAAGTTTTAAATTCTTTTTTAAATATGTGTTTCATATTACGCATTTCAATTTCCCCTGGTCAATTTCCTGAATATATTTTCAAATGACTTTTCATGAAGCAAATTTCTTAAATTATCAATAGTATCATCTGCGACGATCTTGCCTTCATCTATTATCACAACACGATCACAGGTCACTTCTGCCTCACTCAAAATATGAGTTGAAAAGACTATTGTTTTTTCCTTCCCGATCTTTTTTATAATCTCTCGAGTCTCAGCAATCTGATTGGGATCCAGGCCGGATGTAGGTTCATCCAGGACAAGAATTTCCGGATTCCCCATTAGTGCTTGGGCAATACCGACTCTCTGACGGTATCCTTTTGAAAGCTCATCAATTGTTTTGTGCATTACTTCATTCAAGTTGCATAAATCTGCTAATTCATGAAGATGAGACAGTTTTCTATTTTTTTCTACTCCCCTTATGTCAGCAATGTAATTTAAATAATCAAAAACCAACATGTCTCGATAGAGCGGTGCTTCTTCAGGCAGATATCCAATGCATTTTTTAATTTCAATCTGATGGTCATAGATATTATAATCCATAACCTTTATTGTTCCTGATGTAGGGCTCAAGTAACCGGTCAAGACCCTGTAAATCGTAGTTTTCCCAGCTCCGTTCGGTCCTAATAATCCCAGTATTTCGCCTTTATGAATCTCAAAACTCACATTATTTACAGCACAAAGTTCACCATAATACTTATTCAAATTTTCGATTTTTATCATAAGCAACTCCTTTCCTTAAATATAAACCTTTAGTTTGCCTCTAGTATTTTAATACATAATTATACCTCTTTCCGTTTCATACAGCATTCTATTTTCCTGTTTTTTCCATCATTTCCTTTAAATATTAGGATATACAACACGAAAAAATCGAAGTCAATGCATTGTAACGCAGCAGATGCGGTGAGAACGGCTCGCCTGAAAGGTAAAGAATGCCGATAAATTATTTAGATAAGATGAATTTGAGGGGATGTCTGCGCTCAAATTCATATTCTCAATAGTTAGCCCAGATTATTAATAAAAACTCCTAAAAAGCAAATTGGAGGAACTCCTGATATATTATCAGGTTGACTTGAATCCCAAATAATATTAGATTAATTTTGTTCTCTTTAAGAGAGCTATCGCTTTATAGAATACAAAATGGATAGCCATCCTCAGAAAACATTCAGGATTTTACCAGAAAAGTTTGAATCATCCGTTGTTAAGTTTTCAAAAAAAGTTGCCGTTCTCTTTATCAACCTCAAAATCAGCCCAAACAAATTGACCGTCACAGCTTTTCTCGCAGGATTGGCTGCCGGTGTTTTATTCTTCTTTGAAAAGCCATTATTAGCAGGAATCATGATTTTAATATCCGGAGCATTTGATATGCTTGATGGAAAAGTCGCTGTAAAATCAAACCGACAAAGCCTTTTTGGAGCTATATTTGATTCTACTCTAGATAGATATTCCGAATTTTTCATTTACTTAGGGCTTGCCGCTCATTTCAGAAGCCATTGGGCTTTATGGATTATCTTCTTCACTCTTCTAGGTTCAACCATGGCAAGCTATACAAGAGCTAGGGCTGAAGGGCTGGGAATCGAATGTAAAATTGGAATTATGCAGAGGGCAGAAAGAATGGCGTTATTATTTTCTGGTGCAATCGCCGGATCCATTCTCAAAATTTTTAATCCTGTTATGATTGCAGTATTAGCGATTATTGCTCTTGTCTCAAACATAACTGCATTTCAGAGACTTTTTTATGTCAAAAAAGTCGAAGGACCAAACAAATCAGCAAAGGAAATCTGAAGCATGAATAAAATAAGAGTCGCTATAATCGGAGTCGGCAACTGCGCATCTTCTTTAGTCCAGGGTGTTGAGTACTATAAAAATACAAAAGATTCAGACTTTATCCCTGGAGTCATGCACGTTAACCTTGGAGGATATCATATAAAAGAAATAGAATTTGTGGCTGCATTTGATATCCACAAAAATAAAGTTGGCAAAGATTTAAGCGAAGCTATTTTCACTGCTCCCAATAACACTAAAAAATTTTCCGATGTTCCGCATCTCAACGTCAAAGTAGAACGTGGAATGACTCATGATGGTATTGGAAAGTATCTCTCTCCAATTATAGAAAAAGCTCCTGGCTGCACGGCTGACGTAGCCGGTATTCTAAGAAGAACCGGGACAGATGTTGTCATCAACTACCTCCCGGTTGGCAGCGAGGAAGCAACAAAATGGTATGTTGAACAAGTTCTTGAAGCGGGATGTGCTTTTATCAACTGCATCCCTGTCTTCATCGCCAGCGAAAAATACTGGCAGCAAAGATTCAAAAGGAAAAATCTTCCTATCATTGGAGACGATATAAAATCTCAGGTTGGAGCAACCATCCTCCACCGGACTCTTGTCAATCTCTATCTGGACCGGGGAATGCCTATCGATAAAACTTATCAGCTTAACACAGGAGGCAATACGGATTTCCTCAACATGCTGGAGAGAGAGAGGCTTGATTCCAAAAAGATATCAAAAACAAATGCTGTAACCTCGCAGATAAAATCAAGGGGGCTGGACATCCACCCCGATAATGTTCATATCGGTCCAAGCGATTATGTCCCGTGGCAAAAAGACAATAAAATATGCTTCCTGCGAATAGAAAGCCGCCACTTTGGTGATGTCCCTACCTACCTGGACTGCCGTTTGTCAGTAGAAGACTCCCCAAATTCTGCGGGAGTGGTCATCGATGCTATAAGATGCTGCAAACTGGCTCTTAACAATAAAATATCCGGAGCTCTCTATGAACCTGCATCTTATTTCATGAAAACTCCTCCCAAACAGTATACAGATACAGAAGCCCATAAACTCACAGAAGAATTCATCAAAAAGTTCAGTAAAAAAGAGTCGGGACAAAAAACAAAAGGATAAAAACGGATTAGGTGAAAACATGAATAAAAAACTGATAATTTGTTTATTCCTGGGATTTTTTTTCCTTTCCATCACTCAATCCATGGCAATAGAAACAGGAAAAATCCAGGGAAGAGTATTGGATGAAAACGGAGAGGGCCTGCCTGGAGTTGGAATAACAGCAGAAAGCCTTAACCTTCAAGGAACACGAACTGTAATTTCTTCAAAGAACGGCGAGTTTCTCTTTCCCCTGCTTCCAGTAGGAAAATACTTCCTTAGTTTTAAACTCGAAGCGTTTAGCACGGTTGTCCAAAAAGATGTTATTGTCCGGCTGGGAAGAGTAACCAACCTCACCACAGTCATGAAATTGTCTAAAATAAAAAAAGAAATCATTGTCACTGCATCGCCTCCTCTTATCGATAAGACTTCAGTTGACACCAGTTACTATCTAAGCAGCGAAGACCTTGAAAAAATTCCGGCCCAGAACCGGACAATTGTTGACATCACTAAGTTCACTCCTGGGGTTACCAGCGTCAGAGCAAACACCAGGCATGGAACAGCTACCGAAGGCCAGCCAAGTTTCCGTGGCGAGGGAGAAGAAGGCAACAACTGGATAGTCGACGGACTTTCAATAAGCGGTGTAAGGTTGAAAAATTCAGGGATGCCTATCAATTATGACTCTATAAATGAAATCCAGATTATTTCAGACTCATTCAGTCCGGAGTACGGTTCAGCTTATGGCGGTATAATCAACATGGTTACAAAAAGCGGAAACAACGATTTCTCAGGAGAATTTTCACTCATTTTCATGGATAAAAAACTTCAATCCCCCCGTGAAGAACAGCTTGCCACGGTGAGCGAACCAAGTTATTTTTCCAACAATAACTTTTATTTCAACCTTGGCGGTCCATTCATAAAAGACAAGTTGTGGTTTTTTATCTCTAACAATCTTTTCAATAATACAGAGGAGACAAGAGATAATACAGTAGACTATCTTTTTGTTCCCGCCGGGAATAAATCAATACGTACTAATAACATTTTTGCAAAACTCACCTACGCTATCAACACTAATCACAATCTCTCGTTGACAACAACTTACAACACATCTTTTGGACAGAAAGGCGGAACCGGGATTCCGGAGTTATTCGAAAAGAAACATTTTTCCGATTTCATATTCCAGATTAATTACAAGGGGATCCTCAATTCTTCTACTTTTATTGAATCCAGTCTGGGACAGGTAAAAAGAGACTCTCTTACCGAACCTGTTGATAAAGACCTTGGACCTGCTCAATATTATATCGAAGATTTAGCCAGGAGCATTCATAATTCTTACGGAAACGTTACAGACAACCAAAAGAGGCTGGACTTCAACTTTAAATTAACAAAATATGTAGAAACAGAAACATTTGGCCGCCATGAATTTAACCTCGGTTTTGAATATTATTCCTTTTCTTCCGAATTCGGAGTTGATTTTACCGGAAAAAACGAAGACCTGTTCTCCGGAAACGGATTTGACAACGGAACAAAATACTATTTTGACACAATGAGGGGAGAAAAAGGATCGCCCACCTTTTTCTACGAATATGGAATCTTTAACTTTATCAATTCTGCCAGAGGCTTAGGGCTTTATTTCAAAGATAAAATATCATGGAACAGATTCACGCTTATGGCGGGATTTAGAAGCCAGACGCAGCTCTGTCTTGACAATAATAATAAAAAATTATGGTCATGGAGCTTAAATGACTTCATTTCTCCCCGCCTCTCTTTAGCCGTAGATTTAACAGGCAATGGAGCAAATGTTTTGAAGATTGGATGGGGAAGATTCTCTGATCTTATTACAACAATGCCATTAGGGCTGCTCAACGCAGGAGCCGGACTAAAGTTTCGCACATACAGGTGGAATGGCCCCTCCGATCCTGCGGAAAACGAAATTCACAATCCTTTAAACTGGCTGTTTGAAACCGAACAGGGAGATCAACCTTTTGAAATCGCTAAAGGTATAAAACCTAATTTCCTTACACGCTACCTTGTTGAGTTTGACCGAAAACTGGGAAATGACTGGGCATTTATTGTGCGTTACATCAGCTCAAGCACAAAAAACTTGCTTGAGGTACTGGCCGTTTTCGATCCTACTACCGGATATAAATTCCTTTATGATAACTTTGAGTATAAAAGAAGGAACTACCATGGGATCGAGTTCGAATTAAATGGCAAAATCGGGTCATTCTTCTTCCTGAATGCTTCATACTGCCATTCTTCTGCTAAAGGGACAAATCCCGGTCAGACTGAAACTGGTTCTTGGTCTCAAGAAGAAGGCAGTACTAATTTTTTAGGTCTTTTTGGAAATCATATCTACATCCCTGACCTTCAGGGACTTCAAGAAACCAAAGAGTACTACGATTGGGCCCTTGGCGGCCTAGGAGGGAGGGGGATCGGGGATGAAGGCTGGTATGGGAAACTCCCATATTCTGTTGACCACAACTTCAAACTCAACACAATATTTCTTGCTCCTTACGGTGTGGCATTCTCAGCAGCCTTTGAATGGATCTCAGGATACTACTGGGAAAAGCTTGGTTATGTTCCCTTCTTTGGAGGATATTATTCCTACCCTGAAGGAAGGGGTTCAAAAGAAACTCCAGGCCACTTTTATCTTGATACAGGGATTGAAAAAGAATTCAAATTATCAGGAATCCGGTTTGCTCAAACAATGGCATTTACATTAAGAGCCGATATCTTCAACCTGTTAAACAGTCAGACTCCAATTTCTTACGTCAAAGAAAATATCCCTATGTTCGGCCTAATATGGGGGAGACAGCAACCACGTCAAGCACGGATTACTGCAAAGATAAAATGGTAAAAACAATTGTGCTTATTTTCTTTTCTTCCTTCTCACCCAGCCCGCTTTTTCTACCTGTCTGCTTCGAGAAATGGCAAGAGCTTCCGAGGATACATCTTTGGTTATTGTTGAACCAGCTCCAATATATGCTTTCTTACCAACTCTTACAGGAGCAACAAGCTGTGTGCCGGACCCAATAAAAACTCCTGCTTCTATCGTAGTCTTATTCTTATTAATACCATCGTAATTACATGTAATGGTTCCTGCCCCAATATTGACGCCCTCCCCTACTTCAGAATCTCCCAGATACGAAAGATGCCCTGCTTTGGAGTTCCTTCCGAATACGGTATTCTTCATCTCAACAAAGTTGCCAACCTTTGACTGCTTTTTGAGCACTGTTTTTGGCCTCAAATGTGTAAAAGGACCCACTTGAACTCTATCCGCAATCGTGCTGTCTTCAATCATCGTGGATGTTAATATTTTCACATCGTTCCCTACTCTCGAATCAATAATATGGACAAATGGATAAAGCAAACATTGACGCCCGATTACAGAATTCCCTTCAATTATCACTGAGGAATAGATGATCGTATCTCTTCCGATCTTTACATTAGAATCGATCCACGCTGTAGCAGGGTCATAAACAGTTACTCCCATTTCAGCCAGAGATTGAATCTTTCTTTTTCTAAGGACATCCACTGCTCTCGAAAGTTCAATCCTGTCATTTACTCCTACAACTTCCTCATTCTGCCTTGTTTTGAAAATGCCAATCTTTTTCCCCTTCCTGGCTAATATCTCAATGATGTCTGTAAAATAGTATTCACCCTTTTTGTTCTGGTTTGAAATTTCAGGCAATGCTTGAAGAAGGTCTTTAATTTTAAAAACATAAATTCCAACATTAATTTCTTTCATTCTTCGCTGGGTAGGTGTGACGTCTTTCTCTTCCACAATCCTGATTTTATTATCCCCCAAATAAATGATACGGCCGAAACCTGAAGGATCCTCCAATTCAGCACTTAAAAAAGTCAGGGAATTTCCTTTTTTTCGATGAAGATTCAACATTGGTCTAAGAGTTTCAGGTTTAATTAGAGGCAAATCACCGTGTATTATGAGGACATCTTTATCCAGGTGTTTTTTAAGAGCAGATCTTGCTGAAAGGACTGCATTGGCTGTACCCAGCTGTTCATTCTGGATTATAAAATTGACCTTTTTTGAGAAAGCTTCTTTCATCACCTCCTCTTTCTGATAGCCTACAACCACATAAACATTTTTCGGATTCAACCTTAAAATGCAGTCCACTACCCATTGGAGCATAGATTTCCCCAAAAGAGAATGGAGAACCTTTATTTTTTCTGATTTAAACCTGGTTCCCTTTCCTGCAGCTAATATTAGAGCAAGAATGCCTTGTCTCATTTCAGTCCAACTGTTTGTCTAAACTTTTTATCTTCTCTCAAGTCTTCAAAACTACTCTCATTTTGAGCCAATATTTTAAAAAAGTCATCTATTTGTATAGCTTTACTTAAATTTTCCGCACACTCTTTTGTCTTTCCAAACAGACAAAAGGCACTAGCAATTAAATAATAGATCTTCCCTTCTTTGGGATTCTTTTCAAGAGCTTTCTTCAACAATTTAATTGATTCCTCATATTCTCCCTGATTTATTTTGTAAACACTGTATTGAATATAGTCATCTAATGTTTTCAATGGCATTGTTTCTTTTTTCTGCCGTCCTTTACATATCTCTAGATAAATTCGGGCACGATCAACTAATTCCTTTTCCAAATTATACTTATTTAAAAACACATTAAGGGATTCATAAGCTCGTTTATAATCTCCCTTGTGAAAAGCTTTCATAGCTTTTCCATAAGAAGCAACAGCTTTCTGGTATATATCTTCTTTGCTTTTCTCTTTTTCTCCTGGCATTTTCTATCTCCCAAGCTTTAAATCATAGTTTTAGATATTTTATATTAGAACACAAGATTTGACAAGAATAAATTTATTTATGGGGCTAATTCCACTTCAGACATAAGTCCAATATTCCGGATTGTCAAGGAGGAAACGGGCCACTTTCAAATGGAGACTGTGTCCTGCTTTTTCAGCCTTGAAATATCCGATTAAAGGAAAACCAAGCAAAGAAAGATCCCCGATCAAGTCAAGAATCTTATGCCGTACAAACTCATCAGGAAAACGGAGAGGCCCGTTTATAACACCATTTTCATCAAGGACAATTGTGTTTTCCATGGATGCCCCTAAAGCCAATCCTTTAGCCTTAAGATTTGAGGCATCTTTTAGGAACCCAAAAGTCCGTGCAGGTGCGATTTCTGTAGAAAAATTCTCTTCATTCACAGATATTTTTAATTCCTGCCTCTTGATGGCTGGATTATCAAATTCTATAAGATATGATATTACAAAAGCAGTATCCGGACTGACAGAAATGGAAGAATCTACTTCTTCAATAATAAAGGGCTCTATAATTTTGATGACTTTTTTTTGTTCAGTCAGGGACTGAATCCCAGCTTCATGGATAGAACTGACAAAGTGAGCAGCGCTCCCATCCATTATCGGAATCTCCTCAGCATTCACTTCTACAATCAAACTGTCAAGACCAAATGCATAAAGAGAGGCCATCAAGTGTTCAACTGTCCGCACTTTCTGATTCCCTGACACGAGGCAGGAATTGTTCTTAGCCTCTATGTTACGTGGATCCGGTCGAATCATAAAATTAACAAGATCTGTCCTGCAAAATACGATTTCTCCTGAAAACGAAGGCTTTAAGCATAGATCAATATCCTCTCCAGAATGTATACCAATACCTGACATGCAAATATCTTTTCGAATCGTTTTTTTTACCATAATTCAGGCAAACAAGTATAACTTAAAATTTTATAGTCAGCAAGAATCCAGACTATTCAATTTATCATAATTATGCTAAAATTGTCATGATGAAATCAAAATTAGAGAAAATACTGAATGACGTCAGCATAGGTAACCTTTCTCCCAAAAAGGCTCTCGAAATTCTTGAAGGCTTTCCATATAAAGATTTAACATTCGCAAAGATCGACCACCACCGGGAATTGAGAAGAGGCTTTCCTGAGGCCATTTACGGCCAGGGTAAAACAAAAGACCAGATACTAAAAATCGCAACGGAAATTCTAAAAAATGGGAGTAACCTTGTTATCACCAAAGTCGAGTCCTCTGTCTTTAAGAGTCTAAAGCAGAAAATCCCTGGTATTAGTTATAATACTCTTGCTAAAACAATTTTCCTCAAGCAAAAACCAGCCCCTCCAGGAAAAGGAAGAATAGCCATCACAACAGCCGGGACATCAGACATTCCGGTTGCAGAAGAAGCATTTGTAACCTGCGATATTCTAGGTAATGAAGTCGATAAAATATATGATATTGGAGTAGCAGGGCTCCACCGCCTCTTTGGCGAGTACGACAAATTGAAGCATGCAAGAGTGATTATTACTGTCGCTGGCATGGAAGGTGCTCTACCAAGCGTGATAGCCGGCATCACCAATGTTCCAATTATTGCGGTTCCAACAAGTGTTGGATACGGAACAAGCTTAAATGGAATGGCGGCTCTATTCGCAATGCTCAATTCCTGTTCTGGCGGCATATCTGTTGTAAATATTGACAATGGATTTGGAGCAGCTTGCACAGCAAGTCTAATTAATCATCTTGAGTAAACAACCTATTATCACCTTGACAATTCAAAGTCTCAGCCCTATATTTTGGTAGTTAAGTTTTATCTCACTCTTGTCGGAAATCATGGAAATAATAGACCAAATCAGGCAAGTTGCAAGCATAGTGGATATAGCCTCACAATACACCACGCTGATAAAGCGTGGACAAAAATACGTAGGCCTTTGTCCATTTCATTCAGAAAAGACCCCTTCCTTTACTGTCGACAATGACAAACAGCTTTATCACTGTTTTGGCTGTGGAGCCGGCGGAGATATTTTTACTCTTGTCATGGAAAAAGAAAACCTCGGTTTCCCTGAAGCTCTGCGGTATCTAGCAAAAAAGTATAACATAAGGCTTCCAGATAAAAAAAAGTTTTCTTCACAAAAACTAAAACTAGAAGAAATGTTGTATAAAATAAGCGAAAATGCCCTCGCTTTTTTCAAGAAAAACCTGTTTAACACTAAAGAAGGCCAGAAAGCCCTCGGTTATCTTGAAAAAAGAAAAATTTCCGAGGAAATTATACAAAAACTCAAGATAGGTTATGCTATGAACTCCTGGGATGCTCTTCTCTCTTATTTTCAGGGCAAAAATATTTCTCCCGGTGTACTCGAAAAGGCAGGACTAGTTCTTCGGAGGCAAAAAAAAGAGGGTTATTATGACCGGTTTAGAGGGAGAATTATTTTCCCTATATTCACTGAGACTGGCAAAGTTGTTGCCTTTGGTGGAAGAACAATAATAAAGGCTGAACTCAAGTATCTCAATTCTCCAGACACTCTTATATATACTAAAGGAAAACTTCTTTACGGCATTAATTTCTGTAAAGAATCTATCCGCGAAAAAGGCGAAGTCATTCTTGTAGAAGGGTACACGGATTTCCTCTCACTTTACCAGGCAGGAATAACCAATTGCGCAGCCTCTCTCGGAACAAGCCTGACCACTCATCAAGTCTCCATAGCCAGAAATTTTGCACCAAGAATGATCATCAGCTATGACGGAGACGATGCTGGCACAAAAGCATCTGTCAGGGGAATATCCCTCTGTTTTGAAAGAGGTGTCCAAATTAAAGTCCTGACATTGCCAGACGGAATGGATCCTGATAGTTTCATTAGAAAATCTGGTGTTGACAAATTTAAAAGCCTTGTTCAAAACAGCACAGGAGGCCTCAAATTTTTAATCAATACACTAATCCGCAAAACAAATCTCGAAATTCCTGAGGAGAAAGCTAAAGTTGTAAACCATGTCCTTACAGAGATAGAAAAAATCGCAAATCCTTTTATCCGCAGTGAATATCTAAAGAAAACAAGTGAGCATCTCTCAATTAATGAAGAAGATTTAAGGGCAATGATTAGGCAAAAATCAAAAGGGGGGAAAACCGAAACAAAAGGCTACTTTCTTAATGCAGAAAAAAGACTTCTTCAAGTTCTTTTCGAAAACAGTAGTTTTACTACGACCATATTTAATAATATGAATGAGCAGGATTTTAAAGGCCTGAAGAGCGAGCCTATCCTCCATGCCCTGTCACAATTTTTCAGGAATGGCAAATCTCCAAATTTTAACGAACTTATGAAAAAAATTGACCCTTCACTTCGTACATTACTGTCGGAAATCTTACAGGAAACCAGGGAAAAACCAACCATAGAAAAAGTCAAAGATTACATCCAAGCTCTCAAGAAACATGCCCGAGAAAAACAGTCGGAAGAAATAAATGCTCAAATTTCAAAGCTGGAAAGAAGTGGAGAGCAAGAAAAGATTCTCTCTCTTCTCAGGCAGAGGCAAAAAATTACCGAAGAATTATCCCAACAAAATGACTGAAATTTACGTTATAATAATAAGAGGGAAATTCATAAAAACAGGAGCTGCCATTGGCATTAAAAAATAACACTCATAAGCAAGAAATTCATCAACTCATTTCAAAGGGAAGAAAACATGGATATTTGCTTTTCGAAGAAATAGAAAAAACCTTCCAGAACAATAAGCTTTCCGGAAAAGATTTCGATGCGTTTCTCAGCTCCACAGACAGTTATGGAATCAAAATCCTCGACAAACACAGAGTGGTAAAAATCAGAAGAAAAAAAAGCAATATAGTCTCTCTGGAGGGACTAGAACGGACAACTGACCCCGTCAAGCTTTACCTAAGAGGAATGGGCAGTATTTCTCTCTTAACACGAGAGGGAGAAATTGCTATAGCAATGGAAATCGAAAGGGGCGAAAAGACAATAATCAAAACTCTTTCAAAAACGCGAATTGTGCTTAATGAGATTCTTCTCTTGGAAGAGAAGTTGAAAGAAGATTACGAATGTGTTCAGGACATTCTAGACATCAGTGAAGATGATATCGCAGAAGGCAGGCTCGAAGAAAAAAAGAATCTAATTCTTGCCAAAATCAATGAGATAAAAGATTTAAGCAGGCAATTAGAAAAAATCCCTCACAGGAAAAAAGACAAATTTGCCCGGGGGCGCTTGATTGTAAAAATGAGCCGTCACATCCAGGACCTCAATATTCGTCCAAGCCGCAAGGAAGTAATTATCCAGAATCTCCATGAAAAATTAAAAGTCATAAACGAATTGGAAGAAACAAAAGAGGAGTTGTATGTATCTCTCAAACACACAAGGAGCAAAAAGAAAACAGCTGAACTAAAACAGAAAATCAAAGAAATTAATAAGCTAATACTGAGATTCCAGAAAGAAATTGGCCTAGACTCTACCGGTTTAAGAAAAATTCTACGCACTATCTCAGCCGGGAAAAAAATTAGTGATCAAGCAAAAAAAGAATTAGTTGCCGCAAATTTAAGGCTTGTCGTCTCCATTGCTAAAAAATACAGCAACCGCGGACTCCAATTTCTTGACCTGATTCAGGAAGGGAATATGGGGTTAATGAAAGCTGTCGACAAATTTGAATACAGGAGAGGATATAAATTCTCAACCTACGCCACATGGTGGATAAGGCAGGCAATTACCAGGGCAATCGCAGACCAGGCAAGGACAATAAGAATCCCTGTTCATATGATAGAAACAATAAACAAATTAATTAGAGTGTCACGAAGCCTAGTGCAAGAAATAGGAAGAGAACCGACCTGTGAAGAGATATCTGAAAAAATGGATCTGCCTATTTATAAAGTCAGAAAGATCATAAAAATCGCCCAGGAACCTATATCTTTAGAAACGCCGATCGGAGAAGAAGAAGACAGTCACCTTGGTGATTTCATAGAAGACAAATTCATCCCTTCACCCCCTGACACAATCATTCATATAAATTTAAGAGAACAAATTGAGGAAGCATTAAAAACTCTCACTGAAAGAGAAGCAAAAGTTCTAAAGATGAGATTTGGCTTGGGAGACGGCAATGAGCACACTCTAGAAGAAGTCGGACAGCAATTCAAAGTAACGCGTGAGAGAATCAGACAGATCGAAGCTAAGGCCCTGAGGAAATTAAAACACCCGAGTCGCAGCCGTAAACTGAAATCTTTCACTAATGACAAATAACCTAGCTTGTTTCAATTGACTTGATTTTTTATATTTGTTATAAGAAAAAGCTAGGGCCTATAGCTCAGCGGTAGAGCCACCGGCTCATAACCGGCAGGTCCCAGGTTCGAATCCTGGTAGGCCCATTTTCTTCTTGAGGAAAAGATGTGGATATTGACTTTAACAAATTGATTTGTCTGCAAAATATTGATACTGAAATAATAGAAATCTCTCATTTCCTCGATAATATCCCCTCCCAAACAAAAAAAATAGATGAAGAAATTGATACATTCTTCCAAACGGTCTCTCAAGCTAAAGAAAAACTCCGCATTAACCAAAAAAACAGGCGGGAAATAGATTCTGAAATCCAGAACCTCACAGTACTAATATCCAAATACAAGCATCAGCTCAACGGAGTAAAGTCAAACAAGGAATACAGCTCTCTTATCAAAGAAATCGAAGAAACTAAGAAGAAAATCGATTCTATGGAAGAAGAAGAAATCAGTAAAATGCTCGCTGCAGATGATATAGTGGAAGAAATTAGAAAGGCCAGCCTGAAAGCTGAGCAGGAAAAAGAGAAACTCTTAAAGAAGAAAAAGGTGCTATTTCAAAAGAAAATAGAGATTGAGGAAAAAAAGAAGAACTTACTCCATGAGGAAGATCTGCTCATCCATAAACTTCCTTCTCAACAAATAAAGCTTTATCAAAAGATTTTTATCAAAAAAAACCATATTGTTCTCTCTCCTGTAAAGGATGACTTCTGTTCTATGTGTCAAATACGTATCAGACCCCAAGTCCTGAACGAATTAAAGGCAAAGAATTCAATTATCCTATGTGAAAACTGCGGCAGGATATTGTACTGGTTAAAAAAACCAGCTTAAGCAGATTAGTTTATTCTTCATAGATTGAATCAATCAGGTTTTCGTATTTTTCCCCGATGATATTTCTCTTAACTTTTAGCGAAGGAGTTATTTCCCCTTCCTCTATTTCAAACTCTCTTTCAAGGAGGGCAATTTTTTTTACTTTTTCATAAGAAGCAAGAGATGTCGAAGTCCGATCAATTTCCTGCTGTATAAATTCAACAATTTTATCATTCTTCACTAAATCGGATGCATTTTCATAAACAATATTGTTGGCTTTAGCATATTCCTCAAGCTTTTCAAAATTCGGAATAATAAGAGCAGAAATGAATCTTCGATTATCTCCAACAACAACAGCATTTGAAACATAAAGATTTGTTTTCAATATATTCTCAATCAGTTGGGGAGCGACGTTTTTTCCGCCGGATGTAACAAAGATATCTTTTTTCCTGTCCGTAATAACAAGATAGCCATCCTCATCCAGATAGCCAATATCTCCAGTGTAAAACCACCCGTCCTTGATGGCTTCCCGGGTCTCAACCTCTTTTTTATAATACCCTTTCATCACATTTGGTCCTCTTGTCAAAATCTCTCCGTCTCCGGCGATCTTGACTTCTACATCAGGAATAACCTTCCCCACAGCCCCAAACCTCAAATTATCTAGAGTATTGACAGAGATAACAGGAGAAGTCTCTGTTAACCCATATCCCTCTAAGACTATTAACCCTATAGCATAAAAAAATTCTGCAAGATCCTTGGAAAGTGCAGCACCTCCGGAGACAAAGAATCTGATTCTTCCCCCTGTCTTTTCAATAATCTTGGAAAACACAAGCTTGTTGGCTATTTTCCGTCTGAATCGAAGATATCCGGATATAGGCTGTTTATTTACTTCCTTTGCACCATACTTCTTTCCAATGTTTACTGCCCAGAAGAATATCTTCCTTTTTAATACAGAGCTTGAAAGCACATTGTCCATGACTCCTGCGTAAATCTTCTCAAATACGCGTGGAACACTAACCATGATGTGAGGACGAATCTCTTGCAAATTTTCAGCTACGGTCTCCACGCATTCCGCATATCCTATGGAGCATCCTTTATATATATAAGCAAAAGTGACCATTCTCTCTAAGACGTGAGATAAAGGTAAAAAAGAAAGAACCGTATCTTTATATGAAAAACCTATTATTTCGGCTGCAGTCTTTACATTACTGATAAAATTGCTGTGAGTCAGCATGACACCTTTAGGAATTCCAGTCGTTCCGGAAGTATAAATGATTGACGCAACATCACCGGGTTTTACTCCAAGAGCTGTTCTATCAAACAGATCTGGATTTTCCCGTACAATTTTCTTACCCCTTTCCCGAATATCAATCAAAGTAACTGCCCCATCAGGCGCTTCTGATTGAAATGTAATGAAATGTTCAACCTTAGTCAGGCTATGCTTTACTGCCTTGACTTTCTGCCATAGTTCCTGATCCGAGCATACAACTATCTTTGCATCAGAATCATCAATTATATATTTGATCTGTTCGGGAACTAAAGAAGTATAGATAGGCACTGTTATCGCCCCTATACACAAAGTTGCAATATCAGTCATGACCCATTCTGGCCCATTCTCAGAAAGGATAACAAGTTTATCTCCGGCCTCAAGTCCCAAATCTTTTAGCCCAAGAGACAGATGTTTTACTCTATTCCCAAATTCTTCAGTTGAGATAGGGACATAAGTCCCTTCATCTTTATAAAGCATGAAATCATCTTTAGGATATGCTTTTATAGTATTGAGAAAAAGTTGGCTAATTGTCTCGACCATAATTCCCTCCTTAATTCATGTTGGGTCAATTTTATGTAAGATAAGATTCTAAAGTCAAGCTCAATTATGGCTCTGTGCCCAAAATGATTAGGTGCCAACAATATATATTGCCGGCAAGATGAAGTGCCCGGATATCAAAAGAAAGTCCAGAAAAATAGTTTATGTGGAGATGATGGACTTAATTTTCTCTGACTTTAGCAATGGATACCACTTTATCTTTTTCTTTCAGGTTAATTATTCTAACTCCCTGTGTTGCTCTGCTTATCGATCTCACTTTTTCTGTTTTTATCCGAATAATCTTGCCGTTTTCTGTTATAAAAAGCAGCTCTTCTTCAAAAATTCCAACCATTCCTATAGCCTTCCCAATCTTAGGAGTTATTCTAAGATTGATAACACCCTTTCCTCCCCTATGGCGCAATGGATAGAGTTTTGTCTCTGTTTTTTTCCCGTATCCTTTCTTAGCAACCGTAAATATATATTTCTCTTTATCTCCCGCAACCACCATTCCAATAATCTGATCTTTTGGAGCAAGTGTTATTCCTTTTACTCCTGCTGCCTTTCGGCCCATAGCTCTAATTTCTTTTTCATTAAACCTGATAGCCTTCCCCAAGCGCGTTCCAATAATAATATCTTTATTCCCATCAGTTAACTTCGCCATCAATAATTCAGCTTTTGCAACAAGAGTAATGGCTATTATTCCTCCTTTGCGGATATGACTGAAATCGCTCAAACGGATTTTTTTCATACGACCGTCCGAACTCAACATCATCACATAAAGATCTTGACTAAAATCTTTAACGGCAACTATAGAACTGACTTTTTCATCCGGTGCAAATTGTACAAGATTCATGATGGATTTCCCTCGGCTGGAAATTCCAACATCAGGGATATACATGGCTTTCAACCAGTAAAGACGTCCTTTGCTTGTAAATATCAAAAGATAACTATGTGTAGAACAGATAAATAAGTCCTGTACCACATCTTCAGCCTTCATACTTATTCCTTTTCTCCCCTTACCTCCACGCATCTGGAAATGATAATTACTAAGCGAACTACGTTTGACATAACCCGAAGATGTATAAGTGACCGCTACTTCTTCTTCCTTGACCAGATCTTCAGGCATAATTTCCGTTATTTCCTCTCTAATAATCTCTGTTCTTCTTTCATCTTGATATCTCTCTTTAACCTCTTTAAGCTCCTCAACGATGATATCAAGAATCATCTTTTCACTGCTTAAAATCTTCCTCAATTTTACAATAAGTTTCTTTAAGTCTTTATACTCTTTTTGGACCTTTTCCCGTTCTAATCCAGTTAACTTCTGTAGCTGCAAATCCAGGATGGCTTGAGCTTGTACTTTAGTTAAATCAAACCTTGTAACCAGGCCTTTTCGTGCTTGATCCACTGTCCGGGATGAACGGATAAGGCTAATAATTTCATCCAGATTATCCAATGCGATCATCAATCCCTCAAGAATGTGAGCTCTTTGTTCTGCCTTTTTTAATTCAAAGCGCGTGCGTCGGCGAACAACATCCTGCCTGTGGGAAACAAAATAGCGCATTATGTCCAGAAGACCCAATATTTTCGGCTGTTTTTCAACTATAACAAGAAGAATGATTCCAAAAGATGTCTGAAGCGCTGTATGTTTATAGAGATTATTTAAAATCACCTCTGGAAATTCTCCCCTTTTAATCTCGATTACAGCGCGCATTCCTTCTCTGTCAGATTCGTCCCGGATATCAGCAATTCCCTCAATTTTTTTACTATTCACAAGCTTTGCCGTATTTTCCAGGAGCTTGGCTTTATTTACATAATAAGGGATTTCGGATATAACAATCCGGTCCCTTTCATGCTTGCCCCCTCTTTCTATAGTTGCCTTTGCCCTTAAAATTATGATGCCTCTTCCAGTCGTATAAGCACTTTTTATCCCATCCATACCAAATACATATCCGCCGGTAGGAAAATCAGGGCCAGGAACGAACTGCATGATTTTCTCTATATTTGCCTTTGGATGCTTGATTAGATAAATAATGCCGTCTACAACTTCAGCCAGATTATGAGGAGGAATATTCGTTGCCATACCAACAGCGATTCCTGATCCTCCGTTTACAAGCAGATTCGGGAATTTAGCAGGAAGGACTTCAGGCATTTTCAAGCTTTCATCATAGTTCGGAACAAAATTAACCGTATTCTTTTCCAAATCAGCCAGGAGTTCCTGTGCCATCTTTTTCATCCTGACTTCGGTGTACCGCATTGCAGCAGGAGGATCCCCGTCGATTGAACCAAAATTACCCTGGCCGTCTATAAGAGGATATCGAAGACTAAAATCTTGAGCCATTCTGACAATGGTATCGTAAACAGCCATATCCCCATGCGGGTGAAATTTTCCGATGACCTCTCCAACAATACGGGCAGATTTTTTATATGGTTTATTCCATGTATTGCCGGCTTCATGCATAGCATAGAGTGTCCGCCGATGAACGGGTTTCAGCCCATCCTTGACGTCTGGTATTGCACGACCTATGATTACACTCATCGCATAATCCAAATAAGACTTTTTCATTTCTTTTTCAATACTAACTACTGACAACTTACGGCTCATCAATTCTCCTTTATAAAAAACAGGCAGTGTTTATGAATAATCCAGGTTAAACATCCAGATTCTGGGCATCCAATGCATTTTTCTCAATAAAATTTCTTCGGGGCTCCACTTCATTCCCCATAAGAATCGTAAAAACATTATTTGCCTCGACAGCATCCTGGATGGACACTTTAAGCAAAGACCTCACTTCCGGGTCCATTGTCGTCTCCCAGAGCTGCTTAGGGGCCATTTCTCCCAATCCTTTATACCTCTGGATAACAATACCTTTTTTCCCTTTTTGGTAGAGATATTCAAGCAGTTTTGATTCGTTCTCAATCTTGATCTTTTCACCATTACTAATCATCTGAAAAGGCGGTTTAAAGCTTTCCAATTCCTTGTGGATTTTATAAAGATTCTGGTACATGGCAGAATTGATCAAATCATTGTTGACCTTACACGAGACATTTATACCGTTGACCCGAAAAGTAACAGTCAATTCATAAAGCCCATACTCCTCATTTTTACTTATTACAGAAAAAATTTCTTTTTCTGCAAGAAGATTCTTTATCTTTTCCATATTTTCAAGTTTTCCTAAAAATTCCGAATCCTTGGCATCATTATTAACAAGAATATCAATAAGAAAATATGGATAATTTTTCCTCTCTAATATCTGAATATAACTCTTTCTTGCAATGACTCTCTGAATGAATTTTCTGAATCTTTCGCCTTTTATGATTTCCTTATGCTTTCTGGCTTTAAGCTGGAATTCTTCTGATATTTTTTTAATCATATATTTTTCAAATGAGTGTTCATCTGCCAAATACTGGAATGACCTCCCCTTGGATATCTTGTAGAGAGGAGGCTGGGCTACATAAAGATAGCCATTTTCGATCAGTTGAGGCATCTGCCTGAAGAAAAATGTCATAAGAAGAGTCCTGATATGGGATCCATCCACATCCGCATCTGTCATTATAATAACCTTATGATAGCGCAATTTTTCCAGATTAAAATCTGACTGCTCAACTCCTGTCCCTAAGGCCGAAATGATGATTCCAATCTCCTCACTCTTGATAATTTTATCAAACCTTGCCTTTTCCACATTTAGGATTTTTCCTTTCAGAGGGAGGATTGCTTGAAATCTCCGGTCACGAGCCTGCTTAGCAGAACCTCCTGCAGAGTCACCTTCCACAAGAAATATTTCGCTCGCAGCAGGATCTCTTTCCTGACAATCGGCCAACTTTCCTGGAAGTGATGTAGATTCTAAAACTCCTTTTCGCCGTGCCAGTTCCCTCGCATTTCGAGCAGCTTCCCTTGCCCGGGCTGCATCCAAGATTTTAAGGATAAGTTTCCTTGTAATAGTCGGGTTCTCTTCAAAATAAATTGAGAGCTGCTCGTTTATTATGGATTCTACAATTCCTTTGACTTCACTATTTCCCAGTTTAGTTTTTGTCTGACCCTCAAATTGCGGATTTTTAATCTTCAAACTCAAAACTGCACACAATCCTTCCCGTGTATCATCTCCACTAAAGTTCTGTTTCAAATCCTTTATTAATTTATTAGCGTTGGCATAATTATTTATGGAACGGGTTAATCCTGCTTTAAATCCAATAAGATGAGTTCCCCCTTCCTGGGTATGAATATTGTTTACAAAAGAAAATATCGTCTCTGAATAACCAGTATTATATTGGAGAGCCATCTCAATAATAGTATCATTTTTTACACACTCGAAATATATAGGCTTCGGGTTAAGAGCAGTCTTGTTTTTATTGAGGTACTGGACAAATTCTTTAATGCCACCTTTGTAGTGAAAATCATGCCTTGTATCGGATCGTTCATCTACAATGGATATTTTAAGCCCGTTATTAAGGAAAGAAAGCTCTCTCAGTCTCTTGCTTAAAATATCAAAATTAAAATCTATGCAAGGGAATATCTCAGAATCAGGCTTAAATGTGACTTTTGTACCAGTTTTTTTTGTTTTTCCAATCCTCTTTAATTTTGAAACAGCTTTACCTTTTTCATAATTTTGAGTATAAACGCCTCCATTTCTCTTGACTTCCAGGTTAAGCCGCTCTGATAGAGCGTTCACAACAGAAACACCCACTCCGTGAAGTCCTCCGGAAATCTGATAAGATTTATGATCAAACTTCCCCCCTGAATGAAGAGTGGTCATTACAAGTTCTGCAGCAGGCTTTCTCGCTTTTTTATGCATTCCGACTGGAATACCGCGCCCATCATCAATAACTGTAACACTGCAGTCCACATGGACAACAACGTCAATCTTGGAGCAAAATCCAGCTAGAGCTTCATCAATACTATTATCAACAACTTCATAGACTAAATGGTGAAGTCCATCAAGCCCTGTAGTTCCAATATACATGGCTGGACGCTTACGGACAGCCTCAAGCCCTTTTAGTACTTTTATACTCTGTGCTGTGTATTTTTTTTCGGTCATTTCCTCTTGATTTAGGGAAAAAAGAGGGTTAAGGAGAGTGAGATCTCACATAATCCAATGAATGCATTTTTCAGTTAATAATTATATCCAAAATATAAAATTTTGTAAAGTAAAATCGTTCCAATAATATGGGGAAATAAGCCTTTTTTCCGAATTAAAAAGACATCTCAAAAAACTTAACATATTAATAACATAAAATTTTGAAAATAGCATGATGTTCGGATATAATCATACAAAGAGAAGCGAGGATGCCTACAAATCTACCGCCGCAGTATTTCGAAATCGAAAAAAAATTAAAAACAGCATCAAGTACGAAAGAAAAAAACATAGATTTTTTTCATAAATTGAAATTCGTCAGGATATGGGGGAAAAATAAATTCTCAGGGCAAAAAGTCAACCGAAACTACATCCTCCAGGATGAAGATCTAATAGAACTGCATATATAACAATTTACTCAAAGAAAATATATTTAAATCTATAATTATTGTAATCATTCGGTAGTCTATTGGAAATTCTGAGCCAATTTCCATAAGGGGCAAAATCTACATAACCGTAGGGTCCAAAATCAATGGCAATACTATTGCACTTTTCATGTGCAATAGTATCTTTAACAATTTTTTGAGCTACAGCTTTTAATTTCTCATGAGACATCTTTTCAGCTATATCTACTTTGATATGTACCCTATGAATATCCATGCTATCAATATTTTCTCTTGACTTGATAATATACATGACACCTTCCGCCTTATTCACAAGGGGAAAAAGATCATCATTCTTTGAATTTAGGTTTCTTTTATCATCACAGGAACTTGTAAATAAAATATAAATCAAGATAAAAAGAAAAATTGCAATAAAAAATGTGATAAAAACAGATTTAGGAATTGAAAGATAGCTGTTCTTTTCTCTCTCAGGCTCTATGATTAACCCCCCTTATACTTTTGCGACATTATCCACACCTTTTTCTATAATTTTAATTTAAACTAAAAAAAAGAATTGTCAATAATTTTTAACAAATTCCCTTTTTTGTCGCATTTTGCCGCATTTTGTCACATCTTTTATGCTACTTTTGCTCTTCACACAAAAAAATTCGAGGTTTAACATCCTTTATATTACCTTCCAAAATAGCTTTATTTACAAAATTCCGTATTAAACTTTTCCAATCTATAACAATTATGCTTTTTTTCATTCTTTACTCATTTCTTGATTGCCGTTATAATTGGCATGAATTATTCAGCTTATTGGATAAAACCGGGGCGTAGCGCAGTCTGGCTAGCGCACAGCGTTCGGGACGCTGGGGTCGTGGGTTCAAATCCCACCGCCCCGACCATCTTAAACTTTTTTTACTTTCTAATCAGACATCTATTATTGTAGAAAGCCTTCAATCTACTTCAACCAATTCATAATCAGTGCTACCCAATCCGATTCTCTCTCCATGTTTGATCTGTATAGACCAATCTACATTATGAGTTATTCTTGATAGGCCTTTGGTATTCCGCTTTTCTATAAGATCAACAGATGCTTGATCAATAGCTACAGGATCAAGAGAACTTAGAATACCTATGTCCTCTATTACTGCGGGCTCCTCCTTTGCCATACAGTCACAATTTCTAGTGACATTAATTAAAAAATTTATAAAACCTATCTTCCCTTCAAAATTTTTCCAGGCACAATAGGCATACTCCGTCATTTTTTCCTGAATACGCCTTGTATCTTCATCCCAGCTTAATCGTATTGCCCCAACGCTGCAGACTACAAGACATTCTCCACATCCGATACACTTTTCCTCCAAAATAAAAGCACTATCCCCTTTTTGAATAAGAGCCCCTGTAGGGCAATAATTAATACAGGTCGAACAATTTGTACATAGATCAGCATTGATCCTGGGGTGAACATCAGAATGTTGTTCAAGCTTGCCCGCACGGGATGCACACCCCATCCCCAGATTCTTTAAGGCTGCACCAAAACCTGTCAGCATATGGCCCGTAAAATGACTCAGACACAAAAGCATATCACTATTAATAAAAGCACTGCCTATTTTGGCTGAGTTTATACGGAAGAGATTTGCTTCGATTTCACCATAATCACGGCCGATGAGGCCATCGGCTATGAGAATCGGTATCCCGAGCGCAGCCTGGCTGAAACCATGTCCCCAGGCCAAATTAAGATGGTCAATGGAATTAGATCTGTGTCCAATATAAAGAGTATTTGTGTCGGTCATAAATACACGTGACGTCTTCTTTTTTATGCTGCTTATCATATTCAAGAGCCAGGGAGGTTTTATATAGCCTTTATTACCTTTTTCTCCAAAATGAATTTTAAGTCCAACAAAATAGCCTTTCTCAATTTTATCGTTCAATCCAAGCTCGAGGAAAAGCTTATCTGTTTTTTCCGAGATCAGCTTGGGGCTCTCTTCACCCGAAGCAGGTATGAAATATACTTTACTGGACATTTTTCCTTCCGGGTTTAATCAAATAACGCATTTTATTTAAAGAAGCTGTTTTATTCTTATTTTGAGACTTTCTACATCGTTAAAAACTTCGACTGAAGTTAAATTAAATCTTTCTTTATCATCATTCAATATAAAAACCTTCCTGATCCCGGCTTCTTTTGCAGCCTGAATATCAAAATGGGAATCACCAACCACACAGCACTCTTCCTTTTTTATTCCCAACTCTTTCACTGCTGTAATTATAGGATCTCCCGAAGGCTTCCAAAGTCCACTTTCTCGTGTAATCAGGCAATCAAATTCCAGTTTAAATTTATTTAATATATATAACACATTTTCCTTCGAATTATTTGTCACTAAAGCTTTTTTTATTCCTTTTTCTTTTAATAAATCTAAAAATTCTAACATTCCCTCTTTTAAAACTGCTTGAAGAGTGGCTTCTTTCTCATATTTCTCCAGCACTTTCAATTTTTCAGTTTTCTTCGGTTCCTTCAAGTTATGAATAAAATGAAGAATTGGTTTGCCTTGAGTGGCTAACTTTTCTTTTATACGGCTCCAATCGTACGGAACATCCACAACAGTACCATCCAGATCAAATAGAACACCTTTAAGTCTCAACAATTCCTCCTCTTCAAAATTATTTTTGTTCTATTCTAACCTAATGAAGAGAGAAGGTCTATATTTTGAGTCTTGACATATTACAATCCATTTTTATAGAATCTGTTTTTAACTAACTTAAGGGAGATATCCTAATGGGAAAATTTTTTGCTATCCTTGGAGGCCTGGTAATGATGGCAGGCGGTATTATTCTTGTTATCTTCGTATGGTGGCAGGAATTCTATGAACTCGTTTTTGGTTGTATTCCACCTATTCTATTCTTCGGCGGTCTTATTGCTCTTATTGCAGGGATCAGCGGTATCAAGGACGCAATGAGAACAAAAAAACTTGAAGAAGAAACAAAAACAGAAGAAAAAGAAGAGGAGAAAAAAGAAGAATAAATAATAGAATAATATAACCTTACTATTAAAGTTTTTTATTTAAGTTGACTGCTGGTTAAAGATCTTATATTTACTTTTATCTAAAAGCGGAGGGGGAAGTTTTCATTGCTTTTTTTGAGTGATTGGCTCTACACAAAAGTCAGATTTTTCTTGACATGTATTTCGTGATATTGTATTTTGTAATTGAGTTACATAATACAGGAGACATTAATTATGAAAGATGAAAAAAGCAAAAAAGATTCAGGCCCTGAACAAAAAGAAAAAAAACACCAAAATCCATTAGATGAATTTGGCAACCATGTAGAAAAATTTGCCACCAGGACGGCAGAGTCAATAAAAAAAGTTATTGATAAAGCACTGTCATCCAGAAATACTGTGCTTACAATTCGAGTAAATGATGAAAGCAATAAAAAAATGAATATGTTAGTAGAAGCAGGCCTCTTTAAAAGCCGCTCAGAAAGCGCCGCATTTCTCATTCAGGAAGGTATAAAAGGCCATGAAGATTTTTTTACAAAGATCTCAGAAAAGCTGGAAAAAATCGATAAAATCAAAGAAGAGCTTAAAACAATAGTCTTTGATGATACTGAAAAAAACAGAAGCAAAGCCTAATCATTACTCCTTTTGTGTTTTACGTATTTCACTATTTATGGTAATATTTTTTAAGTGGTAAATTTTATTGTATATATTTTATCAAGCCTCTGTTTATTATTCTCTGCCTCATCCCAAAACATAGAAAAGGCATTTCTCCAAAATAATCCAAAAATTCTCTACTCTCAATTCTCTTCCAAGAGTCATATAAACATATCTCTTCCAGAGCCTATTTCTTTTTCGGATCAACTTTCCAACCAGCAGGCTTATTTTCTCTTTAAAAAAATATTCAACTCTTTTTCAACTTTCGAATTTTATTCAGAAAGGCAGTCTTTATCTTCTGAACAAGAAACATATATTTTTAAAGCCAGATGGTCATTTAAAAATAAGAAGAACAACAATCAATATGTCTTTCATATTTTCTTTTTCTTATTGAAGGAAAATGACCAAAAACATGGGAATTTATGGAAAATAACCGAAATTAAGGCAGAAAAAATTTGAATATTTTAAAAATTCCGGGTAGAAAAAACATACCTCTCTTTGCTTTTATTACAGGCATCTCGCTCTCTGCTTTTTCCCTTATTTTTTTTCTGCTGCTTCCCCTCCTTTTTTCTTCAAATTATTACCAGAAAAACCTCAACCAACTCAGAAATAATTCCTCTTTAATCAAGAATGAATTTGCGAAAGTCATCGATGAAATAAACAAAAAAAAGAAACTTTTACTTACTTCCCCTTTTCCCAAAAAAAAAGATGAAATATTCGCACTTTTCAAGCATCTACACATCAATACCGACACAGAAGGAATCGGATATTATAAAGAACAACACCCTACACTGTGGCTTGGCCAAGTCATAGACCTGGAAACAATTTTCAGTGGAGACAGCACTGAATTTCTCTTTGAAGAACAAAATGCCTCTTTTCTTATCCACCATAAATCCTCTGTATACTTAATTTCCTTCCACAAGGTCAATAAAGATGAATATGTTGTTTTCTACCGCCTTTTAGCCTTTCTCCCCCAATTCAAAACTCCCTACCTGAGAGAATATCATTTCTTAAAAAAAGACCTTTTAAAAGATTGTCATATCGATTACTGGGATTTCCGTGAAGATGTATCTGGTTTCGAGAAAATTTTCTCGAAACACAATGATGAATACATAGGGCAGCCAAGCCTTCAAAATGAGATTCAAACCATATTCTTTCCATTAAGGGATGTAAAAAATAATATTGTTGCGACTGTCACTCTCAGTTCTCCATCACTTCAATCCAGGTTGTCCGCGAAAAAAGAAACCTCTCTTCTTGCGTTTTACCTGCTTTTTATAATCTCGCTTGTTTTTCTAGCAATCCATCTTGTTAAATCTCCGTCATTCTATAAAGAAAAAAAAATTCTTCCCGGCCTGGTTCTCATTCTGACATTAGCAGGACTAAGGTTGCTTTTCTTCCCTTTGAGCAAATTAGAAAAAATTCAGTCTCTTCCTCTTTATTCCCCTTCATCCGCAAGCTTTTTATCTTTTTGGAACCTTACTAAATCCCCTGCCGATATTTTTCTGACTGCATTCTTTCTTTTACTAATCATGGGCTGCCTAGCATTCTACTCTCAAGGCCCTTTTAAGACAGAAAAAGAAAAATCTTCATTTCCATTGTTCTTTTTTTTCAACTCCCTGGCGGTACTTATATCTATATGCCTAATATTTATGTTTCAACAGGTCTTGTTTCGTTTAGTCTTCCATTCAAATTTGAACTTACTCCAGTTTTCATTTAGCCCCTGTTTTTATCTTCTCCACCTTAGTATTTTTCTTTTTTTCTTCATTTTTTTTCTCAGTAGTTTAATGGGATTCAGGATTGCTTCCTTGTACTCTCCAAACATTTTTTATCCATTCATCATATTAGGCCTGGAATTTTTAGGTTACTTATTTATTTTTAAACAAAGAAATTATCTTCTTTTTTTCTTTCAATTTTTAACTATCTCATTAATCCTTGCATTCATTTATTTCCCGCAAATCGCAAAGAAAAAAGAAGTCCTGTTCTCAGTCTCCCTTCTTGTCACATTATTTATTTATTCTTCCCTCAATTGCGCCTACTCCAGCAGAAATACTATTCTCCTCCAAAATTCACTTCAAAACATCATAAAATCCCAGGAAAAATGGGGACTCTTTCTAATTAATCAATCTCTCCCTGAAATTGATAATAAGAAAGAATCAATTATTTCCTTTTTCCATAATTCTGAACCGGCTGACTTTGCTCACTTCCTTTGGGAAGAAACTTTAATAGCAAAATTCAACTGGTATTCGAGTCTCGAAATGTTAAATACTGAGGGGGAACTGCTTTCACGCTTTTCTCTGAATGTTCCAGAACTTTACAGGCTTGATTTTGATCCCCCATTAAGCCAGGAATGGTCTCTTTTACAGCATAATATCTCTTATATGGGAACAGAAAAAAATTTTCTCATAGGATATAAAGATATATTTGAACAGGAATCCTATGTCGGGAGAATGATTATATATCTTTCTATAGATTACGACATGCTCCCGTTTCTTTACTCAGCCAATCCCTATTTTGAACTTTTAAGAATCACTTCTATCCCTTCACTTAACCAGGTCGACCTGGGATTCGCAATCTTTAATCAAGAAGGAAAACTAATCTTTAATCCAAATAAGATATCATCAGGCATCCCAAAAAACATTCTCTTGAATATCCATTCTTCAAAAGATCCCATCTGGTCATATTTTCGGGATAAAAACAAAAAGTTCAAAAGCTTTTATTTTAAAAACAACAACAGAATTTTTTCATTATTTATTCCTGAAAAAAACTTTTTAAGTTATTCCGTAGAATTCCTGAGGCTTTTTTTCTTTTATCTTGCCTTTTTTCTATTCTCCATATTTTTACTCTCAATCGCATTTAGAAGAAAAAAACTCAATAATCCTTTTTGGTCTTTCTCGAATCGTGTTTACATAGCTTTTGTTGCAATCGCATTAATTCCATTTCTCCTGTTTACTTTTTCCACTCGAAGCTTCTTCTCAAGGATTTTTACCCAGCAAATAACTGAAAAAGCCGAAATTAATGCTGATTTTGTTCAGAGAGTCATGGAAGACTTTATCTTCCTCCAACAGAAAGAACAGGCTTCCTTGACACTTCCCCCTGACGATATTGTTTTGTGGATAAGCTCGACCATATCCAATGATGTAAATTTATACCAGGAAGGAAGGCTAATTTCGTCCAGCCGCCGGGAGTTTTTTGATGATGGTCTTCTTTCCGACCTTATAAATGGAGAAATATTTTACAAAATCCAGTTCGAAAACAATCCCTTTTACACCCAAACTCAAAAAATCGGGGACTACTCATTTCACACGATAACCATCCCTTATTCCCTCCAGGATTCCCTCCTTCTTATTTCAATTCCTTTTCCATTAGAAGAGCAAGAAATATCGAAAGCGACAGAAGAATTAATTGAATTTTTATTCTTTATTTCTGTATTTTTTATTGCCATTGTTTTGCTTTTTGCCCGGGCTGTCGGAGGAATGATTGTAACCCCCATAAAGAAGCTTCTTGTGGGGACTAAGGAAGTGAGTCTGGGAAACCTTGAAGTATCCATTCCATACAAACATCAAGATGAAATGAAAACACTCGTCGACGGATTCAACACAATGGTGAATAATCTGAAACAACACCAGCAGGAGCTGGCTGATATGAGCAAGAAAGTGGCCTGGGCAGAAATGGCCAAGAAAGTAGCACATGAAATTAAAAACCCCCTTACTCCTATTCAACTGTCAGCAGAACATATATTAAAGGTTTATGAGGATAAAAAAGAAAACTTTGATGAAGCTTTAAAAGAATCGGCTTCATACATCATTAAAGAAGTCGAAAACCTCCGAAAAATCGCTCAAGGGTTCTTAGAAACCTCAAAAGAAACCGCACTCCGCAAAGACTCTCTTAATTTAAAAGAAATCATTAAGGAAACAATAAAACCATACAGGAAAATTCTATCAGAAAGAATTATATTTGATGAAAAATATGAAGGGGAAGATTTTAGCTTTACTGGAGACAAATCTAAAATAAACATTATGTTAAGAAATATTCTCAACAATGCTATTGACTCTATTTATGACTCCGGAAAAATCGAGATCAGACTTGTAGACAATAAAAGAACTCTCATATTTGAAATAAAAGATACAGGAATCGGCATAAGAAAGGATTATCTGGACAGGATTTTCGAACCTTATTTTTCTACTAAAAGCGCAGGAACAGGATTAGGCCTGTCAATTGCAAAAAAAATAATAGAAGCCCACAGAGGCACTATCATAGCCTCAAGCAGAAAAAACCAAGGAACAAAAATATCAATTGAACTTCCAAAGTGATTGATATAACCCTAACTGAATTAGTGGGATCGATTTCAAGTGCCTTTTTCAAAGTATCCAGGGCCTTTGTTTTTATCTCTTCATTTTCCTCTTATTACTGTTTCATCTATCAGCAATTTTTATGAAGAATTCAGGTGAACGTGGATTATTCATAAAAACTTCTATGATATTGGCTGGATCTGTATATCCCCGTCCTCACTTCACCCATCCCCCATGGGACCACCTTAAGTTCCGGGCAGCGACATCCCAATCCAGACTACCCTAGATCAGAACCTATCAATAGTAAACGGCTCATATTTAGCTAACATATAGATATTAATCTATACAAGGAAAAGCAGACGAATTTGGGGGGATGGAAGAAGCGACATTGAAAGATTTAGCGCCTTTTTGAGTCGATCTTCGAGGGAACCCGACAAAGTCGGGCCTGATGGATGTGTGAGCACTGTATAATCAAAGGGGTGGTGTTAATGGTGGATCAGGGACATTGTGGCGTTTCTTAAGGTAAACATGCGGAGTTCCAGCAGAGCCGAGAAGATCGGGGAGGAAATGGCGTTAAAAATCTTAGTGGAGCGCAACCATGCCCTCAAATTCATCTTATCCAAATAATCTATCAGCATTTTTAATTAATAATTCAGGTTGAAGAAAGAGGGGATATTCTTTGCCAAAACTAAGCGCATGATATCAAGTGTGTTTTCACTGTTGTCAGTTAAAATAGAATCTATGTTAGAATCCTCAATATTCTGGCTTTTGGATAACCCTCCGAGAATTTTTATAGCGAGAGACGAAGCCTTCACAGATAATTTGCCGGATAAAAGCACAGCCATCGCGGATTCTTTAGAGAAATCTTCCCCCTGATCTTTGAGAATTGCAGCCCTGTATGTTAATAAACGTGCTGTATCCAGTTCAGTAAAATTGTCAGCAAGCATCCATTGAATTTCTTTAATATTGCCTGATTTTTGGCCAAAACGTGTTTTTCCCTTCACACGCTTACACACCGATTCCAAAGCCCCTGTTGTAACCCCCAGCAAAAAGGCAGATATACTAGCATTCCAGTCATTCAGAACAGCTCCTGCCTGTTCATATCCTTTTCCTTCTTTTCCAATCAAGTTTGAAGCAGGAACTTTTACATTTTTAAAAAACAGCTCAGAAGTACAATCCGCTTTTTTACCTGATTTCTCTTCTCTTTTCCTCGGTTTAAGACCTTTCATCCCTTTCTAAAGGATGAAAGAAGAAATACCCCTCCTGCCTTTTTCAGGATCGGTTAAGGCCATAACAACTTGGATTTCAGCAAAATCCACATCGATAATAAAAAGCTTTGACCCATTTATTATCCAATAGTCGTCCTTTTTTTCCGCTCTGGTCTTCATAGTACTTGTATCACTACCCATCCTAGCCTCCTTAAAACCCCAGGTTCCAAGTGCCCGTCCGGAAGCAAGGCGGATTAGATATTTTTTCTTTTGCTCTTTACTACCAAACATGTTGATATGATTCACACTGAGTGAGTTGTGTGCTACAACCAGGAGACCGATTGTGGGATCCGCTCTTGAAATTTCCTCTAGAATGATGATATTATCCACATTAGAATAGGCTGATCCGGCATATTCTTGAGGAACATTTATTCCTAATAATCCCATTCTGGCCAATTTACATATGAGCTCACCGGCACATTTTTCTTTTCTAACTCTCTTTTCCAGCAGAGGTTTAATTTCTTCCCGGGCAAATTTTTCGATCGATACCCTAAGCATTTTCTGTTCCCGAGTCAATAAAAAATTCATTGTTTTCCCAGTCTATCCTAGATCAGAATCTATAAATAATAAAGAACCAAAGAGATAAGATTAACATATGGATATTAATCTATACAAGGCAAAGCAGATGAATTTGAGGGGATGTCTGCGCTCCACTAAGATTTTTAACGCCATTTCCTCCCCGATCTTCTCGGCTCTGCTGGAACTCCGCATGTTTATCTTAAGCAGCGTAATGATGTCCCCGAGCCACCATTAACACCGCCCATTTGATTATATAGTGCTCACACACCCATCAGGCCCGACTTCGTCGAGTTCCCTCGAAGATCGACTCAGAAAGGCTAAATCTTTCAATGTCGCTTCCTCCATCCCCTCAAATTCATCTTATCTAAATAATGGTATCGGCATTCTTTATGAATAATTCAGGAGAACGTGGGTCATTCACGAGCCAAGCTTGCTGCAGATGCAAGGCACAGCGTATGAAGTTGTGGTCCTTCACCACGAATGCGCTGTAACGCAGCAGATGCAGTGAGATCGGCTCGCCTGAAAGGTAAAGAATGCCGATATAGAGGAAAAGAAGTGCATGGGAAAAGAGTTAAATATAATGCTGAAGGAAAAATCGACGTAACTGGCAGATATAACCAAAAATAAATATTGGTGTCGGCATTCTTTATGAATAATTCAGGCTAATTGACATATCTTTTTAAATTGTTTAAATATAAAGACATGGTTTCAGGTTTTTTTAGAATTCTCTTATATGGCTTATTTGCATATATCATCTATCTATTCATACGTTTTTACCAGGCAATTAAAAAAAGCAGTAAAAAATCATCCGCTTCAAAACATCATTCAGGTGTCATGGTCAAAGATGAAATCTGCAACACTTATCTTCCTAAAGAAGATGCAATTAAGGAAATATATGAAGGTAAAGAGTATTATTTCTGCTCTAATGAATGCCGCCAAAAATTCCTGGAAACAAAATAAAGTAAAGAACAACCAAACCTACAACTCTGTAACATATCATATTAAATTAAGGAGAAAGGTTCCACACATCAATAGTAACCGATGATTTAATAGTTATTTGTTCATGATTAAAATCCGCAGGCACAACATATGTATCACCCTTTTTCACAATGAACTCTTCTTTCTTTGACTCTCCTTTTATTCTGATCTTCTGTTCACCTTCCAGGATTGTTGTCACCTGTTCGTAGGAATGTTTGTGCAAAGGAACCATGGAACCTTTTTCATAGTCAAATCTTGCCATCAATATATCTTTACCACAGGCAAGAGTATAGCGCGTGACCCCATTAAAAACTTCAACTTTCGGCTGATTTTTCTTGCTAATTTTTAACATTTTTACCTCCTTCACTACCATGTAATTCGAAAACTGTCGAATTCTGCCTGATACTCTCCCCAATTTATTTCCACATTTTCAACTCTTGCATAGGGATGGTCATTTTCTAATATACTGACAAAGTTTTCAATCCTTTCTTTATCCCCCTCGACCAATACTTCAACCCTGCCATCGACTAAATTCCTCACCCAGCCTGTAAGATTTAGAGAAGAAGCCCACTCCTGCGCATAGCTGCGGAAACATACACCCTGAACTCTCCCCGAAAAAAAAATATGTGCCCTCGAATTCATAGAAAATTAAAATTATATTAACACAATGCTTGTTTATCGTAAAGTCTATAACCTCTTGATCTAGTCTTTATGCCTATTTTTTGATAGGATTCTATTTAACCTGGATTATTCACGAGTCGAGGTTGCTGCAGATGCAAGGCACAGCGCATAAAGTTGTGGTATTTCACCACGAATGCGCTGTAACGCAGCAGATGCGGCAAGATCGGCTCGCCTGGAAGGTTAAAATTGCTGATAATATAATTAAAATTTATTATAGAGAACGTATAGGTCAAGGTAGTTATGAGAGTTTCTTGGAGAACGATTAAAGTTAGGTTTAATTGTCATAACTTATCAGCAATTTTTATGAATAATTCAGGATAATTGATATGGAAAAGGTTCTTCTTTCGATTGCAGGATATGATCCAACCTCAGGAGCAGGAACCCTGCTCGACCTCAAAGTATTCCAGCATAGACACTTCCTTGGGATGGGAATCTTAACTTCAATAACAGCACAAAATACTAAGCGCGTAAAAAAAATCCACTGCCTTCCCCCGGAGTTAATATGGAATCAATACGAAACTCTTCATAAAGATATTCATTTCTCCGGGATCAAAGTCGGCATGGTAGGCTGTAAAAACAACCTCCAGATAATCGACAGAATACTATCTGAAAATCTGGATATCCCAACGGTAGTGGACCCAGTCTTTAAATCCAGCTCAGGTTTTTGGCTCATAGAAAAAGAAGCTGTTTCCGATTATATAAATACAATATCCGGAAAAGCTTCTTTACTCACACCAAACCTTGAAGAAGCCTCATTGATATCCGGAATCAATATCAAGAACCCAGAGCACATGAAAAAAGCCGCCCAGAGAATTTTTGCCATGAGCGGGATTCCCTGTATAATCAAAGGAGGGCATCTCCCAGAATCTCCAATAGATTTGCTCTATAACGGATCTAATTTTTATCCCTTCGAAAGAGAAAGAATAGAAAAAAATGTCCACGGAACAGGATGCCTTTTCTCGTCTGCCGTTTTATGTTGCCTGGCAAACAAAATTCCTCTCAAAAAATCATGTTATCTCGCAGGCAGTCTTACATACGATGCCATAAAAAGCTCGATTCCGGTCGGTAAGGGGCAAAATATCATAACTTTCTAGCCTAAATTTAATTCTCTCTTCCCAGCCTCACCAACTTTTATTAGAAGCTTCACAGTATTTTTCCTTCTTCATCTTCCAGAATTGCACAAATTTCGTGAGGCGAATTTTGCTTTTTTAGTCTCTCTACAAATTCTGTTTCCTTTACTAAACGACATATATGGGCAAGAATCTTAAGTTGAAGTCCGGGATTTTTTTTATTCCCTAATAAAAGAAGAAGGATGTACGTAGGCATTTTATCCACTGCACCAAAGTTCACTCCATCCTTCATCAGAGCAAGAGCTATAAAAGATTCTTTCACTTCATCTATTAATGCATGTGGAATTGCTATTCCCTTCTTAATCCCCGTACTCCCCAGAAGCTCTCTTTTCAAAAGAGCTTCAAGGATGATTTTATCATTGGAAATTAATCCTCTCTTTTTCAGTCCAAGAACAAACTCACACAAAATGTCTTTTTTTTTCCATCCTTTAATTCAAGAAAAATATGACTTTCTTTTAATAACCCACAAATCCTCATTTCTTGCCTCTATCGATAGGATACAGAAGTAACATCTCCGAGTGTTAGAACTACTCACCCCCCACAATTTCATCTGCACTCTTTAAGACATCTTGGGAAAATTTCACTCCCTGTCTTTCTGCCGCATCCAAATTCAGATAAAGTCTGACATCATTCATGTATTTAATAGGAATATCAAACAGACTCTCTCCATTCTTAACTCTTAAAGCAATCTCACCAGTTTTATAGCCCATGTTGTAAAAATCCCACCCCATTGCTGCGCAGGCTCCAAGTCTAGTAGAAAGCAGGAACCCTCCAAAGAGAGAAATTGAATTTTCTTCTGCCACTTTACCTAAAGCTTCAAAAGAAGCATTTATCGTATTATCCGATATCTGATAAATAGCATCAATCTTTTTGTTGATTAAACGCTGGGCAGCAATTAAAACTTCGCTCGTGTTGGCAATAGGAACAGCTACAATTTCTAACCCAAGTTCAGCGGCGCTTTCTTTTGCAAGACTAAGGTAATATTCCGAATTCAGTTCTGAAGGAGTCCAAAGGGTTCCAATTCTTTTTGCATCTGGCATGACATTTTTTATAAAAGCCAAACTTTGTTTAATAGGCCCTCGGGAAGAAACTCCGGTTACATTCCCCAAATGATCTTCTGGAGACTTCCCTACTCCTACCAAAAAAGGATTAGCCACAGAAGAAAATATGATAGGAATTTCTCGTGTTGAATTCAGTGCAGCTTGAAGGCATGGAGTTGACAAAGCAATAATCATATCAACTTTATGCGCGACAAATTCCTGCGCAATTCTATGAATTTCAGGAATATCACCCATACCATTTTTTACAATAAGCCGGATGTTTTTCCCATCAGTGAAGCCATTATCCTCCAGTGCACGAATAAATGCTTTTCGGACAACATTCAGAGTAGGAGCATCATTGACTTGAAAAATCCCTAAAGTATAAAGATCTTGTTTTCCCTTTTTACAGCTTATAAAAAGAAAAAAAAATAAAAATAAAAGAACAGAAGCTTTCTTCATTTTTTCAGAAACCTTAGTACGTTAAGGAATTTCCGCCTTTATTTCACGCAGCTCAGGCTTTTCCTGGCATTCTTTTTCAAAAGCCATGTCCCGCAAACTATTTGTATAATCTTTTGACTGGAATCTATAAGTAAAATTAGTGTGTATGTCATAGTTGCTTTCAAGCAGAGCAATAACATCCTCGATAAATACCCTTTCTTCATCTGTTGGAATCACAAATATTTTTACCTTTGAATCCTGTGCCGATATGTCACTTTCGGAATTCCTTGTTTTTGCTATTTCATTTTTTCTTCTATCATACTTAATACCCATAAATTCAAGGTCATCAAGTGATTTCGCCCTTATAACACTGCTCATTTCACCAACCCCAGCTGTGAAGACTATTGCATCGACTCTCCCTAATGCAGCTGCATAGGCTCCAATATATTTTTTAAGCCGATACGCCTCAATATCAATTGCCAGTTTAGACCGTTTGTCTCCCTGTCCGGCAGCTTTTTGTACATCCCGCCTGTCTGTATACTTACCGGTTATTCCTAAAATGCCAGATTTTTTGTTAAGGATATCATATATCTCCTTTCCTGTTTTCCCTTCTTTCTCCATAATATAAATGTCAATAGCTGCATCATGATCCCCTGCTCTCGTACCCATGACAAGACCTTCTAATGGAGTAAAACCCATCGATGTATCATATGAAATCCCATCTTTCACTGCATTTGCTGATACACCATTGCCTATATGGCACAATATAAGATTACATTCAAAGGGGTTCTTTCCAAGCAGTACTGCCGCACGTTTTGCTACATATAAAAGCGAAGTGCCGTGAAATCCGTACCGCCTTACACCGTATTTTTCGTACCATTCATAAGGCATTGCATATATATAAACATTTTCAGGCATGGTTTGGTGCCAGGCTGTATCCATGATCGCCATATGCTTTATATGAGGCAATAATTCCATCGATGCTTCGATCCCTAGTATATTTGGGGGATTATGTAATGGAGCAAGGTCTATCAATTCTTTAAAAGTATTTAAGACTTCAGGCGTAATAACAACAGACTTTGCGAATTTTTCTCCTCCGTGGACGACACGATGCCCAATTGCCTGGATTACAGACAAATCCTTAATAACCCCATATTCTGGGTGAACAAGAGTACCCATGACCAGTTTAATTCCTTCCCTATGAGTAGGGCATCCCTGCTCAATAGTAACTTTTTCCCGGCCGGGAACCTCATGGACACAAAAAGATCCGCCTACTGTGACACGCTCAACTATACCAGCTGCCAGTGATTTCTTTTTTGTCCAATTATAAAGCCTGTATTTTATGGAAGAACTCCCGCAGTTAAGTGTTAAGATAACAGAATCCATTACTTTATGCCCTCCTCTGCAAGCAAAGCTCCAAATACTATTGAATAAAATTTAGATTCTTCCGAATCCGATCTTGATGTAAGTATACAAGGCACTTCTGCTCCTACAACAACAGCAGCAATCTCACCACCAGCCAATCTTGTACATGCTTTAAAAAAGACATTCCCTGTTTCTATATTCGGGAATATAAGAATATCAGATTCTCCGTTAACCTTAGAATTCAATCCTTTAATTTTGCAGCTCTCCCTAGATACCGCAACATCCAAAGCCAACGGGCCGTCAACAATTGCACCCTTTATCTGACCTCTTTCAGCCATTTTTGAAATAACTGCTGCATGAATAGTCTCCTCCATTTTTGGATTCACTTTTTCAACAGCTGCTATTATTGCTACTTTAGGTTGTTCAATTCCCAATTTATGTGCGACTTCTATACAGTAATTCGTCATTGCTATTTTCTGCTTGAGATCTGGTTTTGGGATGACTGCAACATCCGATACTATAAGCACTCTAGGATAATCAGGAAAATCCACCAGTGTAACATGCGAAATGATCTTTCCAGGAGGAAGAAGGCCCTCTTGTTTATCAAGAATTGCCCTCATATATTTGGAGCTATCCATCAAGCCTTTCATTAAAAAATTGCATTTGCCCTCTTTAACCAGCTTAACTGCTGTTTTTAGAGCCTTTCCAGATACAGGTTCATGAATAATGTTAAATAAAGAAGTGTCAACATCATAAGTTGCTGCTACACTCTTTATTTTATCCTTATTTCCAACAAGAGTTGCCTCTATAACACCTTCTTTTACACCCTTTGCCACGGCTTCTATTGTATGAGGGTCTTCTCCGCAGGCTACAGCCAGTGTTTTAGTTGTCTTTTCCTTTGCTAATGCTACCAAATCGGTCAATTTTTCCATCTTTATTTCTCCCTATTTTTAAACATATTCTTTTAATTGTTCCTCACCCTTCAAGACACGTAAAGCTCCAAGCGCAAGAGCTTTCATCTCATCTCCTCCAGGTAAGACAAATATTTCTGCTATAAACGAGATATATCTTTTAATTTGCACTATAAACTTATTACAATAAGCAAGCCCTCCAGTCAAAACTATGGCATCAACATTGCCGGCCAATACAGCGGCACAAGCTCCTATTTCCTTTGCTATTTTATATGCCATGGCCTCAAATACAAGTTTTGCTCTTTTATCTCCTTCTTTTATTCTCTCCAGGACAGCTTTCATATCGTTCGTCCCCAGGAGGGCTACCATACCGCCTCTCCCGGTAATTATTTTTTTAAGCTCGTTTTTGTTGTACTTTCCTGACAGGGTAAGCTCAACAAGGTCCCATGCCGGCAAGGTCCCAGCCCGTTCCGGAGCAATAGGGCCTTCACCGTTCAGTGCATTGTTCACATCTATGGCTCTGCCCTTTTTAAATGCCGATATTGAAATACCTCCTCCAAGGTGAGCCACAATAAAGTTTGATTCATCATAACTTTTGCCTAACTTTCTGGCTGCAAGTCTTGCACATGATTTATGGTTTAAAGCATGGAATATGCTCCGCCGCTTAATTTCTGGAATGCCGGTAATCCTTGCAACATCATCAAATTCATCCACAACAACAGGATCTACGATGAATGCATGTATCCCAGCTACAGATGCAATTTCATAAGCAAGAATGCCCCCCAGATTAGATGCATGTTCACCCTGAATACCTGTTTCCAAGTCCTGGAGCATTTTTTTATTTACTTTATATGTTCCTCCAGGAATCGGCTTTAACAAGCCACCTCTTCCTACTACAGCATGGAGAGTACTCAATTCGATTTCTTTATTTACTAAAAAATTGAGTATTAAATCTTTCCTGAATTCCCGTTGATCTATAATACGGCTATATCCAGCAATTTCTGATGACTGATGAAATATATTCTCCAGAAATATTTCATTTTCGTCCTCATAGAGTGCCATTCTCGTGGAAGTAGAACCTGGATTGATAACAAAAATATTAAATTTCATTTTTTGACAAGGAAAAGATTGAATTCACCTTTCCCTCCTTCCCGATTAGGAAGAAAAAAATTAGTTTAAATAATAATATAAAAATAAGTTTTTAGCAATCTTTTTTGCATTTGATATTAATAAATATTTATATAAAATAGAATCAGCATGACACAATATTATGTTGGAACAGCAGGTTGGAGTTATAAGGACTGGGAAGGAATTGTTTACCCCGAAAAAAAAGGGGCAAATTTTCATTCTTTGATATTCCTGACGCAGTATATCAATATTGTCGAAATAAACAGTACATTCTACAGGCCTCCAGCAATCTCAATATCTCTCTCCTGGACAAAAAAAGTGGAAAATCAAACAGAGTTTCTTTTCAGCGTCAAACTTCACCAGGTTTTTACTCATAAAAGAAAAGGGTTTTCCCAACAGGATGTGGATAATTTTAAGTTCGGTATTGAGCCTTTAGAGGCAAAAAACAGGCTCGCAGCCATACTTTTACAATTCCCTTGGTCATTTGCCAACACGCATTCTCATACCGAATATTTAATCAGGTTATTCAAACTATTTGCTGGTTATCCATTGGCCATTGAAGTCAGGCACGGCTCCTGGGACACGACTGACTTCTACAACCTTCTATCAGAATATAAAGTATGTTTCTGCAATATCGACCAGCCGATTTTTCATAATTCTATCAAACCCAGTGCACTCAGCACTAATCCGGAATATTCCTATGTAAGACTTCACGGTAGGAATTATAAAAACTGGTTTAAAGAAAACGCGGGCCGGGACGAACGTTACAACTATCTCTACACTAAAGAAGAACTGCAAGACTGGTTTGAAAAAATAAAAGAACTTGGTAAAAAAAGCAAAAAAGTTTTTGTCATTACAAACAACCACTATAGAGGACAGGCGCTGGCAAATGCACTTCAAATTAAAAACATGCTGACGGGTGAAAAACTCGATGTCCCAAATAGTCTTCTAAAACAATATCCTATTCTCGATGACATCATTGAGAAAATAAAACGGGGGCAACTTGACCTTTTCGAGGGAAAATAGAACTTCCCTCCTCCTATAATGAATACTCTAGCGGTTGTTCACTTTTATCGAGCGTTTCCCCAAAATGTTTAGTTTGAATTCTCTCAGCGTCGCGGGATCTATTTTGTCACCCTCTGCACTTTCGAAATAAATGGCGTCAAACGGGCACTGGATAATACAGGCGCCACATCCAACACACCGGCCGGCACGATATATAGATACAGTCCTGCCACTTTTATCCACTGCAAAACAATTCCGGGGGCAAACGTCTATGCAAAAAGCAGAACCTTTACATTTCTCTGTATCAATGACAACACTTAAAGACTTTTCTTCTAAGAGACCGCTCTTAAGAAGAGGAGTGCTGCCGGCCAAATCTATGCTTAATACAAAAACCATGACTGAAGATGCAATTCCCCAAAAAATAATAAATTCGAGAGAAGAATTCCCGGTCAAAATGCAGAACATTATTAAAGCTGTAAGTACGGCTGTAAATAAGAGAATAATTAGCATAAAACGCTTAAAAACCAATAATTTTGGCGCATTCTCTCTTTTCCCAGGCTTGAGTAAAGGCGAGTATAGAGGGAAACAGGCAAAAATCAGTAGAGACAGCACCCAGACAAGAAAAAATACTGAGATTGCGGTGTTTTGCCAGAAAAATAAAGTAATAAGAGAAAACCCAATAGACATTGGAAAAGCCCATGCAGCAGCCATTTCAATACGTTTTAACAGTGGAAACTGCACTTCTCTCATTTCCGGTGACTTATTGAGTCTGTTCCCCAGGAATTTTTGAATATCTTTTATATTGACAGGACCCCATATGATTCTCCATCCTGACTTTTTATGAACGACCCTGGCTTCTATTCCTGCTGCAGCAAGTTGTGGAAGGATGACTTTTCTATGGCTGACCTTATCTTCTATTCCACTGGTTTTCAGAACAGAAATTACATCATGATTCGTGAAATGACCGCCGGAAGCAGCACACCAGACATTGATGCCTCGGCTGTTGGCAACAAGAAGATAGGCATCCTTTCCCTTCAATGCCCACTTAACCCTTTGTACAGTAAGATGATAATTACATGTAAGGAAAACAGGCGAGTCTTCTGCCGGATTGCCTATTTTCACCAGGCCCGTTTTGGACGGAACAGGGAAAAACCTCAGAAGGCTTTCCACAATGTTGAAAATGATATATTCGAAGATTTTCATTATCCCTCGGATTCTTGTTTCCGTGCAACCAGTTCAATAAAGTTTTGTGCATTATTCATTTTCAACGACTCGATTTGAAAGCCCGATTTTCTTACTTTATCTGGAAATTCTTTCAAAGTCCCTGTCGTTGACCTGTAGATTAATAGAACTAATGCTTTTAAAAAAAGCCTGAAAAGCCCGCCAATTAATCTAGCATAAATCCTCCTGGGTTTCACTTCATCTGCTATAAGTAAGAGGCCTCCGGGTTTTAAAATTCTTCTTGCCTCTCTTAGAGCAAAAGAAATCTCATCTTCTTTTAATTCAGAAAAACAAAGAACGCTCATTACCACATCAAAGCTTAGCGATTCCTCTGTTCCCAGCTCAGCAACACCCATTTCCAGGAACTCAACATGTTCTGAGAGATTTGCTTTTTCAGCACGAATACGTGCAACTTCCAACATTCGGGGATTGATATCTATCCCTCTGACCCTGGCTCCCATACGGGCTGCCCTGAGACTCAAAGCTCCAGTTCCACATCCAATGTCAAGGACCATGTCTCCTTTATTAATCATGGATGCTAAGCTATCACAAACTTTATCTAATCTTCCATGGGTCAGAAAGAAAATTCCCCTGTCATAGCGTTCTGGAGAAGCCTCAAGGATTTTCATAAGAATATAAGTAATCATCAGGATTAGTCTGTACAGCTGTTTTCTGATACAATTTATACTGACGAATATTCCTATTGTCAACAAAACTATAAATATTGAAAATTGTCAATAATACGAGAACATTAAATCAAGTGTAAATATATTTTTGACATTTTATTTTTCTTTTGGTATGAACTCTTTAGAGACGGAAGGAAAAATGAAAAAATTATTGATAATTTTTAGTGCTTTGTTTTTTTTAAATTCATTTGCTTTATCAGATGGATTCAAGGTAGGAGGCTCACTGGGATATTACGCGGTGGCAGACTCTATATATAAAGATACTTATGGCTCTGGTAATTTGATATACGGAGGATCTGTCAGTTTTGATGCGACAAGAAACATCGAACTCAGAGGAGAAATGGGTTACTTCAAAGATAAAGGGAAAACGACATTAACTAAAGAAGAGATAAAATTTTCGATAATCCCCACTGTTATTGGAATGAGGTATAAATTTATTGAGATTAAAAATCTTAACCCTTATCTCGGAATCGGAGTAGATTTTTATTTTTTTAAAGAAAACGCTCCGATAGGAAACACCTCCGACTCAACAACTGGATTCCACATTGAAATGGGAAGCTACATAACCCTAGGACAAAGATTTTATATCGATTTATTCGTGAGATATGTTAATGCTGATGCTAAACCTTATGATGAGAAAATAAAGTTAGGAGGATTCAGGACAGGAATTGGAATAGGTTATTCTTTTAAACAACATAAATCAGATTGATTCTCCCACAGAAGTGTTTTCTCAATTTACTTGCTAATTTAATTTGCATCGAAGAAAAGATGTTTCCCAATATATCATTGTCAATAAATAAAGCAAAGAAAATTAGCGGATTTCAACTGGGAGCAGGTCGGGCCGCTCGGATTAAATTTCAGAAAAAATAAGTTCCAAATAAGGCATAGCTAAAAGAATCTGACCGCTGCTTAATCCAGATAAAAGGTGCAGTCGAAAATTTTCGGACTTCCACTGCCGTCTTTTTTGATTACCCCTCTCAAGCAGCAGGCGGAAGGAGAGCCAAAAGTCAGACATTTTCTCTCTCCTACTCCTTCTAAAAGCCCTGTTTCATCTTCGAAAAGAAAAAAATATTTTTGACTTCCGTTTACCACCTTCCTACGCGCATCCACCACCCGTACCATAAGCTCCGCCTCCTGCCCTGTATATTTTACTAGATCCTTTATCCGGAGAGGCGGCCTTCTTACAGCAACAAGCGAGAGTGAATCGCCTTCGGGGTCAAAACCCAGCGATTCGACAAGCATCTTTTCCTTCTGTTTTGAATCCAGGTCGGACACATCTTCCATCCCCTTAAGCCCTCTAAAATAACGGAGGACCTGGTGTATTCTCTGAGGTTCAAGAGAATCAAATACTCCTGCCCTGATAAGAGAGAAAAGCTCTGTCTTTGTCAAATGGACCCGGAAAAGAACATCTTCAATCGAACTGTATTTTCCATTTCTCCGCTCTTCTACAATTCTTTCCACTGTCTTCAGCGACAGCCCCTTGATAGAAGTCAAGCCTACTCGAATATTCCTGCTTTCCACTTCAAACCGGTAGATGCTGCGGTTTACATCCGGTGCTAAAATCTTTATTCCCATTCTTTTCGCTTCCTCGATGTATTCCGCCATACCGTAATAACCTCCACCGGCATTGAGCACTGCTGTCATGTAAGCCACCGGGTAGTGAACCTTCAAATAAACAGCCTGGTAAGCCATATAAGCATAGGAGACACTGTGAGCCTTGTTAAAGGAATAAGAAGAAAATTTCTTCATTGTCTCCCACAACTTTTTCGCCTCACCTGCACTATATCCTCTTTCTTTTGCCCCATTAAGAAAGTTTCTTTTAAGCGTTGAATTTTCCCTGTTTTTCTTCAGGCTGCGGCGGAGTAAGTCTCCTTCCTCAGGCGGCATTCCAGCCACCCTTTCCGCAATCTGCATTACCTGTTCTTCGTAAAGAAGAAGCCCCTCTGTTTCAGGAAGTATCTTTTCCATGAATAAATCCCTGCAGACTGATTTACCCTGCCGTTTTCGGAGCAAGGTTTGTTTCATCCCGCTTTCGGTCGGGCCGGGCCGGATAAGAGCCAAAGCTTGCGTCAAATCATGAATATTTTCCGGTTTCATACGGCGAAGAAGATTCATCATAGCCGGACTTTCCACCTGGAAACAACCAATGGTCTGCGCTCTCTTCAACAGGTTTAAAGCTCTTGCATCCTTAGGAGGAACATTTTTGACATTAAACCTCTTTCTGGTTTCTGAGATAGCAGCCAACCCCCGTACAGACAGGAGATCGAGTTTAATGAGCTTGAGGTCTTTGACAGCATCCCTGTCAAAATGGGCCATAACATATCCTTTAGCAGATTTCGCCAACGGAAGATACCTGCTTACGGGTGCTGGCGTCAGAAGGATACCTCCCACATGTAGAGAGATCTCACTGTAGACAGAACTCAGACCGGCTGCAGCCTTCCATATTTCCATGTAACCTGGGCGGGGCTTATCCTTTTTTAGGAAGTCAGGCTCAGCAAAAAATGGAGCCTTTTTGCTCAGGGATCTGGATTCCTCAGGAGAAAGACCAAAAGCACGGGCTGTCTCATACAGGGCAGAACGGGCACGGTAATTTTTAAGGCTGCATACACAGGCTGCTCCGGTCTTGCCCCTTCCGTATCTTTCAAGAACATAAGAGAGAACCTTATCCCTTTTCCTGGAGTCAAAATCCAGGTCAAAATCCGGAGGGTCACTTCTTCCATTATTCAGAAACCTCTCAAAATAGAGGTCAAACTCGATCGGGCTGATCCGGGAAATCCCCAGTAAATAGGCCAAAAACGATGAGACTCCTGAACCTTTGAGGTTATAGAGAATGCCGTTGCGGCAGGCAAATTGGACAACATCATGTACAATCAGGAAATAGGGAGCAAAGCCAGACCGTTCGACAACAGCAAGCTCCATCCTGGCCCGCTGCCTTTCTTGCCAGCCAAGGTTTTTCAGACTCCTCAACCTCCTCATCACCACATCACGCAATGGTGCGGAAAAAAGATCTTCTGGAAGAGCAGGAACAATATTTTCAAAAGAAAACTCACATTTCTCAGCAATTTCAAATGTATTTTTGAAGATTTCCCTCACTTCGGAGCCAAATTTCCTGAGAGCAAGAATTCCCTGGTCCGGTCCGAAGAATTTCATACGGCCTTCCAATTTATTCTTTTCCGGGGGAAAAGGAATCTTTTTATGAATGGCATGAAGGAGAATGAGTCTTTCGGGTTCCCTTACAAATTTCAGAGCGTTGGCCCAGACTAGCGGCAAATTGCTGTTTTCAGACAATTCTCGAGTTTTTTTGATGTTAAAAAAATCGCATCCAAGATAAAAATCTTCGCCCTTCGTAAACTCCAGATTTTCCAGTGGGGCTTCATGTCCGGGCCGGGGAATAAGGATAATAATCAAGCCTTTAGTCTGTTTTATTTGCTTGCTGTTGAGGATTTCCATCAAATTCCAGTATCCCTCCCTGGTTTTGGCAAGAAATAAAAATCTTCTCTTTTGAAGTCCTATTTCACATCCAAAAAGCGGTGTAAACCCGCTTTCTAAAGCAGCCCTTTTCCATCTGCCCCAACCGTAAAGGTTTTCTATATCTGTCAGGGCTGCATAAGGAAACTTCCTCTTACGAACCCAGAGAGCCATCTCTTGCAGAGTTATCCCTCCATTCCCTTTACTGTAGACAGAATGAACACGCAGTGGAATAAACATCTTTACTTCGTCAGGGATGCTGTTTTCAATACAAAACCTCGTTCCTTCTCAAAACTGTAGATGCTCTCCAGCATTTTCTCCCTGGCTGTAAGCAGCGAACCAAATCCGTATCTTTCCCTTACCTGGTCTACGGCCGATCCCAATCCCTCCTGCCGCCAGGAGTAAGGCTCAAAAAGAGAGAGAGGCCTGGCTCTGACCAGGTCAGAAGCTTTCACCCCCACCAGACGCAGAGACAAACGGGAAGTGGAGAAAAGCTGGAGGAAAAGTTCCTGAGCTATTCTGTAAATCTTCCCCATTTCCTGAAGTGGAGAGACAAGAAGTCTCCGCCGGGCCACTGTTTTAAAGTCAGAATACCTTACTTTGACTTCGATGACATGCGTGAAAAGGCGCTCTTTCCGCAGAGGAAGGGCCAGCCTATCACAGAGATATGCCAGGTGGGCCAGAAGGAGACGTCGATCCCATATGTCTTCTAAAAAAGTAGTCTCCCTTGAGACAGACTTAGGGACACAAGCTGTGACAATGGGACGACTGTCAATCCCGCGAGACTGAAGGTAAAGCTCCTCACCGTTGAGACCGAAGAGCGACCGCAGCGTTGTGCGGGGTAATCCCCATAAATCGCTGACTTTACGTATATTGAGCATCCTGAAAATACCCTGTGCCTTGGGCCCTATGCCCGGCATAGATTCTATGCCCAGATCTTTGAGAAACTTTTCTTCTCTTCCCGGTTTGATTTCAACCAGCCCGGCAGGTTTAGCCTTATTGGTTGCAAGCTTAGCCAGAAGTTTATTGGGTCCAATTCCCACCGAAACCGCAAGACCCAACTCCTTCTCCACTTTCTGCTTAATCTCGCGGGCCGTACTGGAAAAAGAGGGATAAAGATGGCTGCACCAGGTAAAATCAAGGTAGGCTTCATCCAGGGAGGCTTTTTCTACATCTGGAGTGTACTGGGAGAGAATATGAAAAAACTTCCTGGAAAAGGCACTATAAATCTGGTGATTTCCCCTTATGAATATACCGTTGGGGCAGAGCTGGTAAGCTTTTGCCAGAGGCACGCCGGAATGGACACCGTATCTTCGTGCTTCATACGAAGCCGTAGAAGCTACTCCCCTTTCGTTAGGCAGACCACCGACAATGACCGGCTTGCCTTTAAGAGAGGGGTCAAGAAGCTCCTCGACAGCCGCAAAAAAAGCATCGATATCAACGTGGACAACACACCGCCTTTTGCTCACCTCCATCACCTCCTAACTTTTAGCGGACAACTGTGCCGCATCAGATGAATATTAGATGTTAGTCTAGGGCTGTTAGTATTTCCGTAAAACTCCGACCACCCTTCCTAAAACCCTCAGTTCTTTAACCTTGATCGGTTCAAACTCCTGGCTTTCAGGAACAAGGAAAATATTCCCATTCTCTATTTTCAGCCTCTTCAAAGTTACTGAACCGTCATCCAGAAAGGCAACTACCATTTCTCCGGAATTCGCCGAGTTTGTCCTTTCCACAAGCACCCGGTCTCCATCATCGATATAGGCATCCACCATGCTTTTACCATCAACCTGGATGCAGAAAATATTTCCCCTTTTTCGGCCAACCATCCAGTCCGGAACATCCACCGCCTCTCCTGAAACATCAAACACTTCTTTCGGATAACCAGCCGGGACAAGACCTACTAAAGGCACCCGGACCCATGCCTCTGCAGAAGCCGGAAAGCTTGCAACTTTTAACTCTCCTTTAACTTTTCTCAAATAACCTTTTTTCTCCAGGCTCAGGATATGCTTAAAAACAGCCGACGGACTGGCAATGTTTAACCGTTTTCCCAACTGCCGGATCGTGGGAGAATAGCCGTGGGTAAGAATGAAATTCTCGATGACTCTCAAGACTTTTCTCTGCCTTTCGGTTAATTCTTTGCATATTTTGTTCACCATTTTGTTCACCTTTTATAAGATAAATACATTTTCCACTTTTGTCAAGCAAAAAACGTTTTTAATTTCGGTTAGCTTTTTTTTATGCTATAAGCTAAAATATTTCTTTAAAAAGAGGTGAAGACACGTGAGTAAATTAGGCTATACTTCAATGGAAATACAAAATCGGGTCAATAGGAGAGAGTTTTTAAAAATAAGCGGCGGGGTAGGATCAATCATTAGTGCTGGATTAATCCTGGGAACCCCTCCAGTATGGACACTCGATGATAACACTCCTGAAAGAATTAAGACTAATATCAATAAAGCACTCTCAGTTCCTAGAACAAAGACATCTCTTCCAGGTCCTTTCCCCGGACGGGTCGTTGAAACGCATGATCCCATGGCAATGGCGGATAATAAAGTAGCACAGAGCGTAGTAGACGAGATGTTTGAAAAAGGAATAACAAAACTCACAGGCAAAAATCTTAAGAAGAGTTTTTCTCTTCTCTTCGATAAAAGCGACATAGTAGGGATAAAAGTTAACCCGGTAGGGCCCGGACTGATCAGCACAAGATTGGAAGTTGTAAATTCCGTTATTGCATGGTTAATCAAGGGAGGTTTAAAAAGAGAAAATATTATCATATGGGATAGATTTGATTATATGCTCAAAGATGCAGGATTCACTTCTGAACGCTATCCAGGAATAGGCATTGAGGGATTGCAAACAATGGATGAGGATGCTGCCTCAGGCAAAAAGAAAGACGACAGTGCCTGGCTCAACAAAAACGGAAGGCATGTCAGCGAGAGTAATTTTGACATGGATAATTATTACTGGGCAGATGTCGAAGGGCCTAAAGATAAAGCATATCTTAACCAGCACGTCTTTAACGGGAAATATTCATACTTCGGAAAACTTCTAACAAAAAAGCTGACTAAAATCATCAACATTCCAGTTTTTAAGAACACTGGATCCGGCATTTCCATGGCTACAAAAAATATCGGATACGGCTCCATATGCAATACTAACAGGCTGCACAAACCCTTATTTTTCGATGTAAACACCGAAGTCCATGCTTTCCCGGTTATCCGGGACAAGCTGGTTCTAAATATCACCGACGGGCTGAGAGCCCAGTATGACGGAGGCCCCATCGCTGTATCTAAATTTACTTATCTTTACAACAGGCTGTTCTTTGCGACTGACCCGTTTGCCCTGGATATGGTCTGTCACAACCTTCTCGTAAAAAAAAGAAAACAAATGAAAGTCAAAACAAATGAACACCCGAAATATACAGAATATCTGCGTTACGCACAGCGTCTGGGTCTGGGGATTTCTGACCCTAATAAAATCGAACATATAAAAGCATAAAGATTTCAGACTGACTCAAAGATAAAAGTGAAAAAAAATATTATTATATTGTTCATCATCCTGATGCCATTCCAAATTCAAGGACAAACACTGCATCTTCCTGGAGACGGTTTTGTAGATGGATGGACAAAACAGGATAAAACGCTGAAGTTTTCAGAAAACAACCTGTTTAACTACATTGACGGGGGCGCAGAACTCTTCCTTGAGTTTGGTTTCGAGGAACTGCTCGTTCAAAACTACAGAAAGGATGGCCATGAGATCGGAATCGACATCTACCGCATGAAAAGCCCGGAAGCAGCTCTTGGAATATACCTTATGAAGTGCGGCCATGAGACGCCTATCACAGAGATAGGCTCCAGGAATTCGGCCGATACATTTCAGTTCTCAATCCTGAAGAACAATTATTTCCTTATGATCAATAATTTCAAAGGAAAAAAAACACTTATTCCTGTAATGGTTAAATTGGCACAAAAAATACTGGATTCAATTCCTTCAGGACTCCCCCAAAATATTTTTGCCCCCCTGCCCCAAGAGAACCTCATTAATGGCTCTCAACTTCTCATTATAGGACCTTTCTCTCTACAATCAATATTTACTTTCGGCAAAGGAGATATTCTCCAACTCAGAGGTGAGATATTCGGACTTGTCGGAGAATATAAGGATTCAAACGGAAAATCCTGTACACGGATCATCATACCTTATCCAAGTATAAGGTCTGCCCAGGATGCATACGAATACATTCTCTCTAATCTGGATTCCTACCTCAAAATCCTAGAAAACAGGAAAAACGGATTTATATTCAAAGATTATAAAAACGAATACGGAATTGTGCTTATCAAAAATAATCAGATAGATATTAAAGTAAATCTTTCAGATACTCATCTATGGCTGCCGCTGCCTGCTTAGCAGCCCCCATGGCACTAATCACTGTAGCTGCCCCGGTGACTATATCACCGCCAGCCCAGACAGCCGTTTTTACCGTTTTGCCCGTCTTCCCGTCGGTTACCACCGTTCCCCATTTAGTTGTTTCCAGACCTTTGGTAGTCTGGGCGATTAGAGGGTTGGGCGTCGTGCCCAGGGCTACTATTACCACATCTATCTCAATGATAAACTCACTTCCTGGTATGATTATGGGACGTCGTCGGCCGCTCTCATCGGGCTCGCCCAGCTCCATTTGATAGCACTCCATAGCTACCACCCAATTCTGATCATTACCAAGGAAACGCTTGGGATTGGTCAAGAGCTTAAATTGAATTCCCTCTTTCTTGGCGTTTTCAACCTCTTCGCGTCGGGCTGGCATTTCCGCCTCCGAGCGTCTATAAATCATATAGACCTCATCGGCACCGATCCTTAGCGCGCACCGTGCCGAATCCATAGCCACATTACCACCGCCGATTACCGCTACCTTCTTTCCTCTCTTCACCGGAGTATCATACTCAGGAAAAAGATAGGCCTTCATCAGGTTGACCCGAGTGAGAAATTCGTTTGCCGAATAGATCCCATTCAGGTTCTCCCCAGGAATGTTCATAAACATAGGCAGTCCAGCACCAGTGCCAAGGAAAACAGCCTGGTAGCCATTTTCAAGCAGTTCGTCCACAGTGGCGATCTTACCGATCACCGAGTCTAATTTAAGTTCCAGCCCCATAGAAACAACATAGTCAACTTCAGCTTGAACAATATTCTTGGGCAGCCTGAACTCAGGGATTCCATACGTTAACACTCCTCCAGCCACATGGAGGGCTTCAAAGATGGTAACACTGTGTCCCAGTTTTGCCAGTTCAGCCGCTGCGGTTAAGCCGGCTGGTCCGGAACCGATTACAGCAACCTTTTTCCCCGTTGGTTTGGGTATCACTACTGGGGCAGTTAAATCCTCTTTGTTAGCTCGCTCCCAGTCGGCCACGAAGCGTTCCAGACGACCGATGGCAACGGGCGCACCCTTCCTAGCCAGAGTGCATTTAATTTCGCACTGCGTCTCCTGTGGACAGACCCGTCCGCAAATTCCGGGCAGGCTATTCTTGTCCTTTAGTATCCTCACCGCCTCCGGCATATCACCATCGCAGATAGCCTGGATGAAACCAGGGATATCTATTTCTACCGGGCAGCCTTCTATACATGGGGGTCTCATACACTGGATGCAGCGACTTGCTTCCTCCCGTGCTTGTTTCATGCTGTAACCTAGGGCCACTTCATTGAAGTTTTTCGCCCTTACCTTGGGATCCTGCCTTGGCATCGACACTCGATTTAGATTCAGTTTCCCCATACTTGTTTACTCCCTGCTTTCCATTTATTAAAGCTTCCTGTGTTGAGCCTGCCAATGCTCGAAGGATTCTTTCTCTTCATCAAGATAGATGCGCTGTCGGGCCATGAGTAAATCCCAGTCCACCTGGTGTCCATCAAACTCGGGACCATCCACACATGCGAACTTGGTTTCACCGCCAACGGATACTCGACAGCAGCCGCACATACCAGTACCATCAACCATTATCGAATTCAGGCTGACGATGGTCTTGACCTCGAAAGGCTCAGTGGTCTTGGCACAGAACTTCATCATGACGCTTGGACCGATGGCAACTACCCGGCTAACCTTTTCACTCTCAAGTATTTCCTTCAGTGGTTCGGTCACCAGTCCCTTACGAGCATATGAGCCGTCATCAGTTATAACTATCAACCGGTCGCTGACACTGCGCAGCTCATCTTCCCAGAAGATGAGGTTTTTTCTTCGTACTCCCATAATTGAGATGACCTTGTTTCCCGCCTTTTTTAGAGCTCTGGCGATAGGCATCATGGGGGCAACGGCAAAGCCTCCAGCAACACAGACCACTGTGCCAAATTTATCGATATGGCTGGGCAAACCCAGTGGTCCGACAAAATCGGCAACAAAGTCGCCAGTCTTGAGCAGGCCTAGGCGGCGGGTTGTGGTTCCAACTTCCATGAAGATGATGGTAACACTGCCTTCCTGCCCGTTCCAATCGGCAATGGTCATCGGAATACGCTCACCTCTTTCATCAATCCTGATGATAATAAATTGCCCCGTCCGGGCTTTCTTGGCTACATCCGGTGCCTCGACCTTAAACAGGTGGACATCGGGTACTAAGTTTTGTTTCAGCAGTATTTTGTACACTTGCTTCTCACCTCCGAGCACATCTAGTTTTAGTTTAAGCAACGCTATACAGCCTCAGATTGTTCGCTATCTGATAATCAGGGTAGAGATAACGAGACTTTGCGTTGCCTTGAGCACGGCGGCATCTTGACTGTCTATAATACGGAGACGAATCTACGATGATCGCTCATTCATAATGTTTAATTCAAAGGTGCAGTTTATCACTAAATAATTTACAATTCAAGGGTCAGATTTCTTCCAAATGAGCTTATTTTTTTACCTGTGTTATTCATAAAGAATGCCGATGCCTTTATTTAAACTTGATGAAATATGCTTGTAAGAGCAAATGAATTTGAGGGGATGGAAGAAGCGACATTAAAAGATTTAGCCTTTCTGAGTCGATCTTCGAGGGAACCCGACGAAGTCAGGCCTGATGGATGTGTGAGCACTGTAGAATCAATGGGGCGGTGTTAATGGTGGCTAGCGGACATTGTGGCGTAGCTTAAGATAAACATGCAGAGTTCCAGCAGAGCAGAGAAGATCGGGGAGGAAATGGCGTTAAAAATCTTAGTGGAGCGCAGACATGCCCTCAAATTCATCTTATCTAAATCTATTATCGGCATTCTTTACCTTTCAGGCGAGCCGATCTTACCGCATCTGCTGCGTTACAGCGCATTCGTGGTGAAGGACCACAACTTCATGTGCTGTGCCTTGCATCTGCGGCAAGCTTGACTCGTGAATAATCTGGGAGAATTTGATTTTTGGTATTATATTAATTCTTTCAGAGTTTCCATCCCCCTGCAACAACAATATTTGTCCCAGTTATGAAACTCGAATTTTCTGAAACCAAAAACAACACCGCATTGGAGATGTCCTCAAACTTACCCAATCTTCCGCCGGGAATGTCTTTGTTCTTTGGGAGGACACCTCCTTCCATAAGACCGGGAGACACCATGTTTACAGTTATTCCAGATGAAGCTTCCGAGTGCGCAATAGTACGCGTTAAAATCAGGAGCCCAGTCTTGGCAATTGCATATGGAGTAATGGTTGGAAATGCAGCAATTTGTTCAACCCTGCTGTACCCAATGTTTATGATTCTTCCCCACTTTCTTTTCCTCATGCCGGGAAGAACTGATTTCATACAGTATAAAGCACTCCCAAGATTACTCTGCAAAATTGAATCCCATTCATCTTGCTTTACTTCCTGCCAGGCTTTAACCAGGATAGGTCCAAAGTTATTAACCAGAATATCAATTTTACCAAATTTCTCTTCAACCTTACTGATCAAATTCGAAGCTTCCTTTTCCTCTATCAAATCCGCTTGAAAAGCAGCGCTAAGTTTACCTCTCTGCTCTATTTTTTTTACAACTTCCTCAGCAGAGTGCTTTTCATTTCTATAATGTACTGCAACCCCGGTACAAACATCAGCAGCTCTTAATGCTATATCTCTGCCAATTCCCCGGCTGCTTCCAGTCACAAGAGTAATCTTATTTTCCATCTTTCTCGAACTGCTATTCTATCTAATCACACATTCTATTATACTGTATTTTAGTCCTGAACAGAAACCTGACTTGTCCTATTTTTTATTTATTTCCTTTATGTTTATCGTGATGTTGGTATATTTTCTCTATTATACTTTTTGGAGTTGACATCCTTTTCTATGCAAGATATAAGTAAAACCTCAACAAAGTAGGATAATAAATAAAGAAAAAAATATTAATTCCGGAGGTAAAAAATGGCGAAGGAAATGAAAAAGATAATGGTTACGGGTGCAGTCGGTCAGATCGGTTCTGAACTCACAATAGCATTAAAAAAAAGATATGGCAGTGACAATGTCCTGGCTACTGGCCACAGAACCAAACCAAGCCCTGATCTTCTCGAGTCAGGTCCGTTCGAATTCATCGATGTCACCAAGAGAGAGACAATTGAAGAAGTCGTTAAAAAATACAACATTGACACCATATACCACTTGTCCGCAATTCTCTCTGCAGTTGGAGAGAAAAACCCGCGTCTTGCCTGGGATGTCAACATGAACGGCACTTATAACATTCTGGAATCAGCCATAGAGCATGAAATGACAAGAATCTTCATCCCAAGCTCCATTGCTGCCTTTGGCCCTGAAACTCCTCTCAATAATACTCCTCAGGAAACAATTTTGAGGCCGAAGACAATGTATGGTGTCACAAAGGTTGCTGGAGAACTCCTTTGCGATTACTATGTCAAAAGATTCGGCGTTGATGTAAGGGGCTGCCGATACCCAGGCATCATAAGTTACGAAACTCTTCCAGGAGGAGGAACAACCGACTATGCAGTGGCCATTTATTTCGAAGCTGTAAAAAATAAAAAATACACCTGTTTTGTCAAAGAAGACACAATGCTCCCGATGATGTATATGCCTGACTGCCTCAAAGCTGCTGTAGACCTAATGGAAGCCGATTTTTCCAGGTTAAAACACCACTCCGATTTCAATGTTACTGCAATGAGTTTTACTGCCGGTGAATTAGCATCCGAAATTAAAAAGCACATCCCCGAATTCACTTGTGAATATAAGCCTGATTTTCGCCAGGATATTGCAGACTCATGGCCCAATACTATTGACGATCGAGCAGCACGGGAGGAATGGGGATGGGATTCAAGTTATGACTTGGAAGCCATGACAAATGATATGCTCGAAGTTCTAAGCAAACGCTATGCCGAAGGCAAACTCAACTATTAAAAGTATAGACGTGCCGCAGCAATTTTGATATATATTGCACCTTAAAGGAGGTATGAAATGTACGGAAAAATAAAAGAATATCTAACAAAAGAAATTCAATCTATTCATGATGCCGGCCTTTATAAAGCTGAAAGAGTTATCATGACTCCCCAGGGACCGGAGATTGAAGTCAAAGGTGGAAAAAAAGTTCTGAATTTTTGTGCAAACAACTATTTGGGCCTTTCAAGTCACCCTAAGGTCATCGAAGCTGCTCACAAAGCCCTCGATGAATGGGGCTACGGCATGAGCTCTGTTCGCTTTATCTGCGGGACTCAGGCCCTCCATAAAATCCTTGAGCAGAAAATATCTAATTTCCTCCAGACAGAAGACACAATTCTATTTGCTGCATGTCTTGATGCCAACGGAGGAGCTTTCGAACCTCTCCTTAAAGCAGAAGACGTTATCATTACAGACCAACGCAATCACGCTTCAATTATTGATGGGATACGCCTTTGTAAAGCCCAAAGATACATCTTTAAACATGCTGATATGGTGGATTTGGAAGACAAATTGAAAGAAGCCCAGGGAGCCCGTTACAGATTGATTGCTACAGATGGAGTGTTCTCCATGGACGGTGATATTGCAAAAGTGGATGAAATCTGCGATCTGGCTGACAAATATGATGCTCTGGTTATGGTTGATGACGCACATGCTACAGGATTTCTAGGAAAAACAGGAAGGGGGTCTTCAGAATACAGAGGAGCTATGGGCCGGGTAGATATCATTACCGGAACGCTCGGAAAAGCTCTTGGTGGGGCTTCAGGCGGATTCATATCCGGAAGAAAAGAACTCATAGACCTTTACAGACAACGTGCAAGACCCTATCTCTTCAGCAACACCCTGGCTCCTGTTGTTGTTGGTGCTTCTATTGCCGTGTTTGACTTACTCTCTAAAACCACAGAATTAAGAGACAAATTGGAACAAAACACAAAGTATTTCAGAGAAAAAATGATAGAAGCAGGCTTTGATATTACACCGGGAGTTCATCCTATTGTTCCTATCATGCTCGGAAAATTTGAAAACGACGCTAAACTCTCTCAGGATATGGCAAATGACCTTCTTGATGAAGGAATTTATGTCATCGGATTTTATTACCCTGTTGTTGCAAAGGGACAATCAAGAATAAGAGTTCAGCTCTCAGCAAGCCATGAAAAGCACCACCTTGATAAAGCTATCGAAGCTTTTACAAAAATCGGAAAGAAACACGGAGTTATTAAATAGAGCTGACTCCATCTATTCCTCTGTCTCATTACCTTAATGTGCACCTAGATAGATAGTAATAGATAAAGTAGGTAGGAGCAGATGAATTTGAGGGGATGTTTGCGCTCCACTAAAATTCATCATCTTATCTTCTACCAAAGTGTCCATTCTTGCGATGAGCCATTTCTATAATAACAATTGCACACGCAAAATCTTCTATATGCGATAAAGACACATGAATATTTGAAAGTTTCTTTTCGCTAATAAATCTTCTTGCATTTCCGTACAAGACAATTTCAGGTTTCCCCATTTTATCCTGCACAATTTCTATCTCATTAAATGCAAGCCCACCCCGCAAACCTGTTCCAATCGCCTTGAAAAAAGCTTCTTTAGCCGCAAAACGAGCAGCATAATTTTGAGCCCTGTTCTTTTTCGATTCACAGTATTCAATTTCTTTTTGAGAAAAAATTCTCTTCTTAAAGTTGTTTTTTTCTGTAATCTGCTTCTTTATACGCTCCACTTCTATGATATCAATTCCCACACCGAATATCATGATGCAAATCCTCACTTCGAGAAAACATTACAGCAATTCAAGTATTAAAAAACCCCTACGATTTTTTAGTTTTTAATTTCCTTTCCGTCTGCCCCGGATCCCTTACTTTTCTCATCCTCCGGCTCCAGTTTTTCCATTGTAATTCCTGTATAACCATACAATATTGAAATCAGAGGATTTGAAAGGTTAAGGAAAGCAAAGGGAAGATAAACAAGAGGGTTAACACCTAAAGTAGCACCCATAAAAGCTCCGCAGCTATTCCAGGGAATAAGTGGAGAAGAAAGAGTTCCAGCGTCCTCCAGGCAGCGAGAAAGATTTTTCGGATGCAACCCTCTGGAATCAAATGCATTCTTATACATCCTTCCCGGGATAACGATTGCCATATACTGATCTGAGGCAATAGCATTCATTCCTATACAAGTAAAAATAGTTGTGGCAACTAAAGAACCAGTGCTTTTCACCCTTTTAAGGAAGGCTTTAGCTATGACTTCCAACATTCCTGTCTTTTCCATAATGCCTCCAAAGCAAAGAGCGCACATGATCAAAGCCACTGTATTCATCATATAATCAAGCCCCCCCCGGGTCAGCAACTCATCTACCATCATTACACCAGTCGTGGAAGTATATCCGGATTTAGCTGCTTGGATGATATCAACCAGGGATCTGGACTGAACAAGCCAGGCAAAAAGACCCCCAATGACAGTTCCTCCCAGCAAGGCCGGTAAAGGAGGAATTTTTTTAATAACCATTACAATGACCAGAATGGGAGGAAGCAGAAGGATCGGATGTATAAAAAAATTTGATTTAAGTGTGTTACAAATTGTCTCAATATTTTGAGTCTCAATAGTACCGCCCGAAAACCTTATCCCTATCAAACCATAAAGAAGGAGAGAAATAATATATCCTGGAGTCGTTGTGTAAACCATGTGTCTTATGTGAGAAAACACATCTGTTCCTGCTACTGCGGGTGCAAGGTTTGTAGTATCCGATAAAGGCGACATTTTATCTCCAAAGTAAGCGCCGGAAATGATTGCCCCGGCAACCATTGAAACCGGAATTCCAAGTCCCTTTCCTACTCCGATTAGTGCTACACCCACAGTACCTGCCGTCGACCATGAAGAACCAGTTCCAATTGAAACTATAGAACAAATAATCAGAGTAGCCACTAAAAATATTCCTGGAGATATGGTCTCTAAACCATAATAAATCATGGCAGGAACGATACCACCCTGAATCCAGGTTCCAATCATTGTACCTACAATCATTAGAATCAGGATAGCTCCCATTGCCAGAGTAATACCATGGACCATTCCGTCTTGAATTTCATTCCATGGATGCTTATGGATAATAGCAATGGCAGCAGCCACAGCCGCAGCACAAATTAATGGAATATGAGATTCTTGTTTAAAAACAGCGATAACCAATGATAAAGATACAATCAGAAAAAGGACAGGAATCAGGGCTATTCCTAATTTAATCTCTTTTTTTTTATTACTCACTTTTAAATTTTTACACAAAGAAACAGGATTTTACTTGAATAAAGATTAAAAGGCAAATGGAATGAACATAATATTAACAGGGGAACATATCAATTGTTTTCACCACTGCATACTTTTTTAAAAACCCTAAGAAAGTTACCCCCAAGTATCTTTTTTATGTCTTTATTATTACCGGTTGAATTCTAAATGTTAAAATGGAAGTCTTATTTAATGAGTTCATCCCGGGTAATGATAGAAATAAATTTGTACCCAACCTTTTCTAAATTTTCCCTTGCCCCCTCAAGGCGATCAACTAAAGCTATTGCAAGAACAACCTTTCCACCTTCTTGCTCAACGGCACGGCATGCCTTTAGGGTAGAGCCGCCGGTAGTTGCAACATCATCCACAACTGCCACATTCCAACCTGATTCGAAGGGGCCTTCGATCATCTTCCTTTCTCCATGTTTCTTCGGCTCCTTGCGGACAATAAAGGCAGGCAGAGGACGGTCTGTCTCGGCACTCAGGGCCGCCACAACAGACACAATAGGGTCTGCTCCCAGGGTGTAGCCCCCGATTGCATCTATCTTATATGGTTTTATAACATCAAGAATCAGTCGGCCCAAAATGCTGGCTCCCATAGGGTCCAGTGTAGTCATCTTGGCATCGATATAATAATTGCTTATCTTTCCTGATGTAAGAACAAGATTGACATTTGTTTTTAATGACTTTTCTTTGATTATCCTTATGAGATTTTTCTTTGATAGCTCTTGATCCAACCGTTTATTCCTCCTCAAAATCAATAAATTTTGCTTATTTTAATACCATGGTAATACTTTCTCAAGATCTCTTTATAATCAGCTCCAGCCAGGGCCATTCCGTAAGCACCCACTTGACAAAGCCCTACACCATGTCCCTGTCCTCTTCCACTAAATATAAAATGAGTTATTCTGCCTTCCTTATCATACTCCCTGTATATAACAAAAAGAGTTTCTTTCAAACCCAGGACTCTCCGAATTTTTAATCCTTTAATTATGATTTGAGTATTTGATCCAGATATCAAAAGCTCCACAACCCTCTTAGAATGACCTCTTCTTAAAGGAATCAAATCTTTGAGCTCTCCAATTGGGTAATATCGATTTATCCTTTTCTTCAGTTCTTTTTTCGTTTTGTTTGCATGCCAACTGTCAGGAGAAGAATTTTGACCCAGAATATCTGTATTCACAGGAAAGACGCTATTATCACAATTAACAAGCCATTCCCTTTGCCTTTCATAATCACACTCTGTACTTCTCAAATAAGGCAATGGAAATCCTCCAAAAATTTCTTCAACATTTTCTGTCATCCCACCACAGCTACTCGTATAAAGCGCATCAATCAATTTACCATTATAAAAAGCAACCTGCCCCTGAGTTTGCTCAACTGCCATGCTGCTCATAGGATGCTCTGCATTCATACCCTTATAATACTGCGACTTCGGTGTATCATATAGGTCAAAACCCAAATCCTCATTCATTCCCAAATTTTTAATGGCATAAGTTCTTGCAGCAACCGCCTGAGCCTTGTGAGCTTCGAACTCATGGAAAGTATATGGACAAAGCTCACTCGGTACAACTGATTTTAAATAATCCTCCAGGTTAAGGATATTGATAAGAACAGCACTTCTGGAGCTGGCCTTTAGAACAAATATTCCCCTGTAGTTTCTTCCTTTATAAGAAAGATAGGATTGTTGACTGTTCGGAATAAAATAAATAATCTTGGATAGTTCTTCTCTATCCCTCTTTATGAAAATTTCATCAGTATCATTTGCCAAAAGTCTATAATTCGGCTTTACTTCATAAATATTCATTCCTGAAGCAGAAGATATTTTTACATCTGTTAGATTAATACCCAAACCAATTCTTATTATTGGCTTCGGTATTAAATATCCTTGAAAAAATGATTTCTCTTTTCCAAATTCAACAGGTTGTCCTCCAAAAAAAAACACAGCGATAAATACAGCTATACAGTATTTTGCATTTTTTGAATGTGATTTTTGCATTTACTGACTTGCTTGGAGAAGATTATAAAATACTTTTGTTCTCTATGTCAAGAAAAAAATCAATATATTCGACCTCATAAATTTATTTATACAATATATAGTATCGTTTTTCTTTTTACAATAACGTGATAAATTAATGGAAAACTAGAAAAAAGTCAAGCAATTACTGGATGAGAGTGATTGATATTTTTGGATTTTAAAATTTTTATCTAACTCTACTGAAACGAATTTCTTCCCTTGACCATTTGAATCAGCCTTAACAAAAACTACTTCCCCGGAAATAAAAAGATTAAAAGGATATTCCAAAATAATTGTTTTAGGGACATCAAGAGACACATTTAATCTAGACCCTATTGTCAATTTTGATTTAAGCTTAAACTTAGCTATTTGGGAGCTTATAGAAGTAAGTCTGGTCTCCTCACTAAATTCCTTTCCGACTGCATTGATTCCTTTCACTACAGCATGAAGAGAGAGTTCAAAACTTCGTTCTTTCTTCAATGCTTCGGTTTTATCCCAGATAGAAGGTCTGTCTAATACTTTTCTAAAGCTCATTTCATTATGCATTGTGACAAACGATAGAATCTTTATCAATCCCTCTTAAAGATGAATCATGGGGTGATTTTTTAATATTTGTTCTCATCTGAAAAGGTTAATCTGTGGCTAACTATCCTAACTGACTTTTTAAATTGGATTCTAGGAACAAGTTTTTAAGTTAAAATTATTTACTTCACTTGCTCTGTTCAATAATGTACTTATTATCAAACTTAACAGACACACGCTTTTTCGAATTCTTCCCTTTCACAGCTTCGATAAATATAACTTTCCCCTTTATAACTAGTTTAAGGTTTTTATCATCTCCAAGTTTTGGAGGCAGGTCGACAATAAGTTTTAACTCGCTCCCCGAAGAAATTGATGTATTCATCCAAAAAGAGGAGCCATTGTGACTGATATATGAGAGGACCGTCTTCTCTTTAAATTCTTTTCCTGATTTGTCCTGTCCCTCGATACAGGTTTTGAGAGGAATATTAAAACCCTTCTCATGTAAGGAGTTAAAAGTTGTCCTTTCGCTAAAAACCTTGCTTGACATGGTCACTTCCTTTTCCTTTTGGATGTCGATGTTAAGATGCCATTTTTATTTCCTTCGGTCAATCACCCTTTTGGATGAATTCAGGGGTGATTTTTCTAATCTTCTGCTATTATTGCTCTCCCAAAGTGTACTTCATCCTTATCCTCCCATTGACAAAAAAAAAGACTGAATATAGAATGACCAAAGATTTGACAGGTGAAAAAAGAAATGAATAAAGACGAACGACATGTAAAAAAATTAACCGCTAAAAGTGTTGATTTTTCAAAATGGTACAGCGAGGTCATCCGAAAAGCTGAACTAGCCGACTATGCTCCAATAAAAGGGATGATGGTCATAAGACCTTACGGCTATTCGATATGGGAAAATATAAAGAGTCACTTTGACCACAGGATAAAAGAATCCGGCCATTCGAATGCTTATTTTCCCCTTTTTATTCCTGAAAGCTTTCTTGAGAAAGAAACAGAACATTTAACGGGGTTTTCTCCTGAAGTAGCATGGGTAACACATGGAGGTAAAGACAAACTGGAAGAAAGGCTTGCAGTACGACCCACTTCTGAGGCCATAATAGGCAATATGTATTCCAAATGGATCAAATCTTACAGAGATTTACCTGTATTGATAAACCAGTGGGCTAACATCGTCCGATGGGAAAAAGTAACCCGGCCTTTTCTAAGAACCACTGAATTTCTATGGCAGGAAGGACATACTGCCCATGAGACATTCGAAGAGGCTCAAGAAGAAACCATGCTTATTCTTTCCCTGTATAAAGAGTGTATTGAATCAGAACTAGCTATCCCGGTGATATCAGGAGAGAAAACAGAAAGAGAAAAGTTTGCAGGAGCCTTAGCAACATACAGCATCGAAGCATTGATGTCTGACGGAAAAGCTCTCCAAATGGGAACCTCTCACAATCTGGGTCAACATTTCTCCAAAGTTTTTAATATCCGGTTTGAAGACAGGAACCAAAATCTGCAGTATGTATGGCAAACATCATGGGGAGTATCAACCCGCCTTATTGGTGCTTTGATCATGTGTCATGGGGACGACTCTGGACTAAAACTCCCTCCCCGAGTAGCTCCTATCCAAGCAATCATTATTCCCATCTCAATTGGGAACTGGAAAAAGGAGGTCCTCCCAACAGCTCGAAAAATCGAAGGTGAGTTAAACAAGATTGGAATAAGAGTAAAACTGGACGAAAGAGAAGAATTTACTCCCGGATGGAAATTTTCTGAATGGGAGATGAGAGGAGTCCCATTAAGAATCGAAATCGGCCCCAGAGATATAAAAGAAAACCAGATTGTAATAGTCAGACGTGACACAATGAAAAAAGAAAAAGTTTGTTTTGATTCATTAAAACAAGTCGTTGATAGTAACCTTAAAGATATTCAGAAATCCATGCTTGAAGGAGCTCTGAAGTTTCAGCTCGAAAACACACATGAAGTCCAAAGCTATCCAGAATTTAAGGCAATTGCAGAGTCAAAAAAAGGTTTTATAAACGCGTTTTGGTGTGGCAGCTCTGCATGCGAAGAAAAGATTAAACAAGAAACTATGTCTACAATCCGGAGTGTGCCTATTAAAAAGGATAAGCAGGCAACAAAAGGGAAGTGTGTTATTTGCGGAAAAGATTCAGATAATTTAGTGTGTTTCGCAAAAGCCTATTAACGTGGATTATTCATAAAAACTACCGATGCCATGGCCAAGAATTTTCACAAAGAAAGAGAAAGAATGATCGATGCCCAACTGAAGATGAGGGGGATTTCTGATAAAAAAGTCCTAGAAACAATGAAAAAAGAACCACGGCACGAATTTGTATCAGAAAACATGAAACCTTATGCCTATAATGATGAACCCCTTCCTATAGGTGAAGGACAGACTATCTCTCAACCATATATCGTTGCCTATATGACCGAGATTCTCCATCTAGAGGGAAATGAGAAGGTTTTAGAGATTGGGACAGGTTCTGGCTACCAAGCAGCCATTCTGGCTGAAATTGTCAAAGAAGTCTATACGGTAGAAATAAAGAGTTCGCTCTCTCTTAAGGCCAGGGAAACCCTTAAAAAATTAGAGTATAAAAATGTTCATTTTAAGATTGGAGACGGAAGCCTGGGATGGAAAGAACATGCTCCTTATGATGCAATAATAGTTACAGCAGCACCAAACCGAATTCCGAACGCCTTACAGGAACAATTGAAGATAAATGGCAAAATGATTATACCTGTTGGAAATATTTCTCAGGAACTGATTCTTGTTATCAGGGAAAAAGAACAATATAAACAGAAAAAGCTTCTTCCTGTACGTTTTGTTCCTTTGATATCAACTCACTGAGCATGAAAATATCTTGTGTTCATTGAGCACTTAGATTTATCTCAAGTCACAATAGAAAAATTGGAATTTCTCCAAAGCATCGAGTATAATCAAAACAAATGATTAATACTCTTATTACTTTTATAACATTATTCATGATACTTTTTTCCCAAAATCTTCCTTTAAAAAAATTTGTTCAGATTTTTTTACCCAATGAAACCTCTATTACAGCCGAACTTGCTATAACTGATGAAGAAAGACAGCTAGGACTCATGTTCCGGGAAAAAATCAACTATGACCAGGGAATGCTTTTTGTTTTCGAAGAAGAAGGAATCCATTCATTCTGGATGAAAAACATGAAAATTCCCCTTGACCTTCTCTGGCTGGATAAGAATAAAAGAATCATTCATATCGAAGAATGTGTTCCTCCTTGTAAAAGAGATCCTTGCCCTTCTTATACACCCAGATACTCAGCAATGTATGTCCTGGAACTAAAAGCTGGCAGTGTAAATGAAAACGGGCTGGAATTGTATGACAAACTCGATTTTATACTTGAAACAGAACTGTAACTCTTTTATAAAAAACAAACCCAACTGAAAAATAGAAATTATTGTTGATTAATCTCAAAAACAAGCTGTTCAAGTTGTGCTGCTGCGTTTTGAGAGGCTATTTTCTCGCCTAAAGTACCCTTTATTTTTTGGAAGTGATTCAGCATTTCAGACCTAATTTCCTCTGAATCAAGAATTCTTTTTGTCTCCTTAAAAATGTTGTCAGGAGTAAAATGTTTTTGGATCAATTCAGGAATAATTTTTTTCCCTGCAAGAATATTAACAATGCTGTAATTCTTTATTTTGACAAACGGGACTCCAAGGAAAAATGTGATGGGAGAGACACGATAAAAAGAGATAAGTGGAGTTTCTAAAAGAGCCGATTCCAAATTAGCTGTACCACATGAAGAAAGAATCAAATCACTGAATTTAATAGCTTCATGCCTGTCTTCTGAAATAATCTTTACTTTTTTAAAGTTTGATGGGATAAAATTTGATATAAAGCTTCTATCTAGATTTTCTGCAAGTAGTAGAAGAAATTGAACATCACATTCCCTTTTAATCCTTGAAAGACCTTCGAAAAGAACTGGCATGTGATATTTTATTTCACTTTTTCTGCTTCCAGGCAGAAGCGCAATGAGTTTTCTGTCTGTTACTATCTCATATTTCCGAAAGAATTCTTCTTTAGAAAGAGAAGTTTTAATTCTTTCTTTTAGAGGATGTCCAACATAAACCGCTGGGATATTGTATTTATTATATATTTCCTCTTCAAAAGGAAATATCAGCATCATTTTTGTAACTCTTTTCTTTATTGTTTTCAGCCTTGATTTTCTCCATGCCCATATTGTTGGGCTTATATAATAAAGCACAGGAATTGAAAGTTTTCTCAGGATTTTTGCCAGGCGAAGGTTAAAATCGGGAGAATCTATTAGAACAGCAGCTAAAGGCTTTCTATGTTTTATTTCTTTTCTTAGCCCGGCGAAAATTCTTTTAATACGAGGAAGATGAGAAATAATTTCAACTATTCCGACTACTGATAGTTCTTTTATCGAAAAGAGAAGATCAACTCCTTCATCCGCCATGTGTTTTCCGCCGATCCCAAAAAATTCGATAAAAGGATTTTTTCCCTTAAATTGACGTACGAGGCCGGCACCATAGTTTTCCCCCGAATTCTCTCCGGCTATAATTAAAATAGAGCCATCAGTCTTTTTCTTCTTGTCCATAATAAACGATCTCAGGAATATTCTCCCCGCTCTGCCCGTAAAAGAAAAGCCATTTGTTGTAAGTTTCCTGACCGAGATAGATCTTTTTAGATTTCTGTATAGATGGGCTAACAACTCCAATTATCTGGGAGTTTTCTATTGAAGACAACACATCCTGTGGGACAACCAGTACTTTTCTTAAAGCATTTCCTTTCTTTGTGGACATCCCTTGATAAGGAAGAATAATATTCCACCTTCCATACCTTGTCATCGGGTCTTTGTACAACTTTCGTAGACACTTTTCATCTATCATTTCATCAAGGTTGTGAGGGAAACCTCCTGGATGTTTCATCTGGTATATACGGATTGCTTCAACATACTGGTTTCCCCGAAATATCAGTTCATTTTCTTTTTCACGCTGGATTTGAGTCTGCCATACCGGAACTGCTATTAAAAGCCCTAAACTCAACACAAAAACAGCGAAAACAAGAATGATTAATGTGTAGCCCTTTCTTCGTTTAGTCATTGCAGCTAGTCTCGTAAATAATCCAGGTTAAACAAATTCTGAAGGGAGCACAAAAAGGTCACCATGTATTATAAGATGTCCCATCTAATCCAATTTCCTGGGAACCAGAAAAAACATCAATTACTCCAGGAATTAATCCTGAAATTAAATCTTCTTCAGTAAGAGTTTGTTGGATCTCAGTCCATGTGTCATAAGATTTTGTCATGGGGTCTATAGGAATAGTCCTCAAATAATCTTCGTCGACCAAAGCCTGAAGAGATGAAGGATATTTTAATTTATCTGTATAATACTGATTTATCAATGTTCTCATTTGAAAAAGGTCTTCTTTTAATACAGCCTCCCTGGCCCTTTTGGTAGCATACTTGTATTGAGGAATGCCTAACCCTACTAAAATTCCAATTAACGTGAAAACAACAATGAGTTCAATCAGCGTAAAGCCTTTCTTTCTGTGTAAATAATTCATTTTTTAAAAAACCTGTTCACTACCAATCCCTGTATTTACTCCCATCAAGTCCAATTCCCGGACTTTTTGTATATACATCATAAACGTTCTCTCCGCCCCAAATATTAGAATCAAGATCATCCTGAAATGACCTTAACCCCCAGTCATAGGAATTTGTCATGCAATCTTTAGGAATTCGCCGTAAGAACTTAATGATCCTGGTTGTATCTTCTCCCTCTTTATTACTTCTTACTTCAGCTCCTTTTACCAGAGTCTCTAAATCAGGAGGGTATCCCTCTGTTTCCTTTCCTACTACAATTCTATTTTCATCAGCAAGCTTTTTGTAAGAATCTATGGCTTCCCTCATCATTCGTAAATTTCTTCTAAGCGATATTTCCTTTTCTCTTTTAACTGCTGTTTTGGCTAATGGTATTGTGACTGCGGCCATGATAGCTAAAATAGTGAGAGTCACCAACATCTCTACTAAAGTAAATCCCCTTTCCTTTACAAACAATTCAGCCATCATTATTGACTTTAGTCAATATAAATTAAAATCTATCTTTTTTATAATGGTTTTTTTTGAAAAAAACTTTTTTTTGCCTCTTCCGGTCATCGTTGAAAGAAGGGTGAGAATTTTGCTCTAATGCTTTCTTACTCAACCTAACTTTACTGTTTTCATCTATAGAAATAACCTTAACCTGGACTATCTGCCCAATTTTAAGGACATCTCTGACATTTCCAATCCGGTGGTACGCAATTTCTGAAATATGCAAAAGCCCATCCACATTTGGGAGGATCTGAATGAAAGCTCCATAGTCTTCAATACGAACAACTTTACCATCGTATGTTTTTCCTATTTCAGCCTCAGCCGTGATATCCTCGATTATTTTTTTTGCTTTTTTAACTGCTTCCATATCCAAGGAAGCGATAGAGATCTTGCCCTCTTCCCGCACCTCTATTTTAGCGCCAGTATCTGCAATGATTTTCTTTATGACCTTTCCACCCGGCCCAATAACTTCACCTACCTTTGAAGGATTTATAAATATATTTATTATGCGGGGGGCATAAGGAGATATCTCTGGCCGGGGTCCTCCAAGAGCTTCTTTCATCTTGGACAGCACGATTAGGCGTGCTTGGCGCGCTTTTTCTAACCCTTCTTTTAGCACGTGAATCGGAATGGATGGAACTTTTAAATCCATCTGTATAGCTGTGATCCCTTTTTCGGTTCCAGCTACCTTTAGGTCCATGTCTCCAACATAGTCTTCAAGACCTGCGATATCAGTAAGTACAACATAGCGTTCGCCATCTGTTATTAAACCCATAGCAATTCCAGCTACTGTCATGGAGAGGGGCACTCCTGCATCCATTAAAGAAAGAACACCTCCACAAACAGTGGCCATAGAAGAAGAACCATTAGACTCTAATATGTCAGAGACTATACGAATAGTATATGGGAAATCCTCCTCATTATTAGGAATTGCAGGACGGATAGCTTTCTCTGCAAGAGCTCCGTGTCCTATTTCACGTCTGCCGGGGCCTCTAAGAAAAGAAACCTCTCCTACACTGAAAGGAGGAAAATTGTAGTGAAGCATGAATTTTTTTTCAGCCGCTTCTCCCAAGCTGTCAATTCTCTGGACATCTTCAAATGTACCCAGAGTGACTGTCGCCAGACACTGGGTTTCTCCTCGTGTGAAAAGTGCAGAGCCGTGTGTTCGCGGTAGCATTCCAACTTCAATAGATATAGGTCTTATCTCATCAAATCTTCTTCCATCCGCTCTCTTTTTTTCGCTTAAAATTAAATCCCTTACTACCTTTTTTTGTATCTGATAGAAAATCTCTTTTACCTCTATTCTTTCATCCTCATTTTCCTCAGGAATATCTTCAAGCAGGGAATCCTGGATCATCTTTGTTTTTTCTTCTCGAGCTTTTTTGTCCTTGACCATGATAGCTTCGGATAGGGAAGAAGAAATATTCTTTTCAATTTTTGAATATTTTTCTTTGTCTATTTCTTCAACTACAAATTCTCGTTTTTTTATTTTTAATTGGTTATAAAGTTCTTTTTGTACTTTAATAATTTCATTTATTGTTACTTGAGCCACAGAAGCTGCTTCTGTAATTTTCTCCTCTTCCATTTCTTTACCTTCCGCTTCTATCATAACTATCCCATCTTCTGTTCCGACTACAATCATATTAAGAGAACTTTCTTCAAACTGACTGTGCGTTGGGTTAATTACAAATTTATTATTTATGTACCCAACTTTTACTGCACCAATAGGGGTAATAAAAGGAATATCCGAAAAGTAGAGAGCAGCAGAAGCTCCAATAAGCCCTAGAGTTTCGGGTTCATTTTCAACATCAGCAGACAGTAGAAGAGCAACAATTTGGGTATCATAAAAATAACCTTCAGGCATAAGCGATCTTATTGGCCTGTCGATCAAGCGACAATTAAGAATTTCCCTTTCTGATGGCCTTCCTTCCCTTTTAAAAAACCCTCCTGGTATTTTCCCTTGGGCATAAGTGTTTTCCCTGTAATCTACTATCAAAGGAAGAAAAGGCTTCTTTCCTTTAACTTCTTTTTTGGAGGTGGCAGAAACAAGCATTATGGTATCTCCATAACATACAAGGGCTGATCCATCAGCCTGCTTTGCCACTTTGTTTATTTCAACAGATAAGGTCCGATTATTAATTTCTAAAGATATTTTATTATATGACATTAAGATCTCCGAGAACTCGGTTTATTTTCTAAGTTTCAGTTTCTTTATCAGATTTTGATAACGTTTTACATCCTGATTTTTGATGTATTCCAAAAGTCTTTTTCTACGTCCGACCATTTTCATTAAACCAGTCCTGGAATGATAATCCTTTTTATGGATTGAAAAGTGTTCACTTAAGTAATTGATCCGGCTGGTAATAAGAGCCACCTGCACTTCTGGTGAACCTGTATCTTTTGGATTAATTCTATTATCATTGATAATACTAGTTTTTTCTCCTTTAGTTAGCACTCAAATTTCTCCTTTGAAATCGATTCATTATGCTATCAGAAAAATAAAGGAATGTAAATCTCTAATTATCTTAAGCTTACCTAATCTAAATTATTCAAAAAAAACACAACAAACTGCTGCTTAGATACAAAGTCATCTTCTTCTTAGTTTAATTATATGGCAAGCACACACACAGCTTTCTTTAATCTATTCTAAGAGCTAAGATATTCTTTTCTTTTGATCAGTTGTTGAGCATATTTAGAATTTAATCCTCCCATTTTTTCCTCTACTTCCTTCAATTTTATATCAATCTCAGCTAGTGTCATTTTGTTTATCTTTTTTTTCTTGGGGGGAGAGCCAGGACGTGCTTCTTCAGGTTTTTCAGCCTCCTTCTCAATTTTTGGTTTTTCAGGTTTTTCTTTCTTTTCATCCTTTTGCTCTATTTCTTTTTCTTCCTCTTTTACAACCTGTTTATCATCCGGTTTTTTTTCTGTCTTTTTCTTTTTTTCCTCTGAGCCCTCTTCTTGCGTTTCTACTTTTTTCTTACTTTCATCTTTTTCCTTTTTTGGAGACTTTAAGGCTTGTTCTTTTTCCCCTTCTTTTTCCTTTTTTTCTTCTTCCTCTTTCATTTCAGATTTTTGGCCTCCTTGTTTTTCTTTATTGTAGAAATCTCTTTTCTCTTCTTCCATTTTTCCCTTCTAAAACTCTGTTCGATGGGTATGAATAAAAATAACAACTGACTCAGTCTACCAGAATTTAGAGTAAAAATAAATAGGACTAACCAAATCATTGACAAATTTGTAAAAGTTCAAATAAATTGCTAATATTAACAAAAATCCAAGAGACTGGAATAAGGAAATTCTAAAAATATTAAATAGGCGGGCTTCTTCAGGAGCAGGGAATGAGTTCAAACATTAATTTATTGATCATCGATGATGATTTGTCCCTCTACGATCTGGTAAATCAATCTTCCCTTGTGAACAATTGTGAAGTCTATTCCTATGGGAAACAGAAAGATCTCCTTTCTTTTATAAGAAACAATGATATAAATGTTGTTATTACCGATGTCGATAAAAACTGGGCAGATGGAATGATCCTCCTTGAAGAATTGAAAGAGTTCGATTCCCTCTTAGATGTAATAATGGTTGGAAAACCTTTAGCTCCTGAGAGCTTGATAGATTTAATCAATTTGGGTGCGACAGAATATCTTTCTAAACCGCTGCAGTTGAATAATATACAAAAAACTCTGAATGCTATTCTGGATAAAATGGAGTTGAGAAGGGAAACTTTTCTATTAGAGAAACGGCTAGAAAAAAAATACTTTTTTCAGGGAATTGTAGGCAAAAATCCCTATATGCTCGAAGTCTTTTCTCTAATAGAAAAAATATCCAAATATTTCACGAGTGTTCTAATTACTGGCGAGACAGGCACTGGCAAAGAAATGGTTGCCAGGGCAATTCATAACCTCAGCCAGAGACAGAATAAGAATCTTGTTATATGTGACTGTGTCTCAATACCTGAAAACCTGTTTGAATCAGAGCTTTTTGGCTACAAAAAAGGCGCATTTACAGGAGCTGACAAGGATAAAAAAGGGCTTTTTGAAGAGGCTGCTGATGGAATTATTTTCCTTGACGAAATAGGAGATATTCCTTTATCCATCCAGGCAAAATTGCTGAGGGTTTTGGAGTATCATCAATTCAGACCCTTAGGTTCAAATATAATTAAAAAAGTCAATTTAAAGGTCATTGCTGCAACCAGCCATAATTTGAGAGACGCTATAAAAAGGGGTGTCTTTCGCGAGGATTTATTTCACCGGTTAAACAAAGTAGAGATTTACATACCACCACTGAGAGAAAGACCAGAAGATATTGCATTATTAGTCCGGTATTTTCTTGACCATTACAATAACAAATTTTCGAAAAACCTAAATGGAATATCTCAGGAGGTCCAAAAATTATTCCTGAAATATGACTGGCCTGGAAATGTCCGAGAGATAGAAAACGTATTGGAAAGCTCTTCTATGTTAGCTAAAAAGGAATTTATCGACATCAATGACCTTCCAAAATACCTTCAAGACTCTCAACCTTCTAAAATTCCCTTTATCATCAATGAAAACCTTTCCACGCTTGATGAACTAGAAAAAGAATATATCATTTACCTTTTAAAAATATGCCGCAATAACTTGAGGAAAACTGCAAAAATATTGAACATATCGCGAACCACTCTTTATAGTAAACTGAAAAAATACAATATCTCTCATTGATTTCTACATGAGCTATTTCCATAGCACCTAAAGCTAATTGTTCACTTTCTGAACACATTCATCAAAAAGACTTAATCTATTTATTATCAACATGTTATCATCAATATAATATTTTAGTGTTCAAATTATGAACATATCAATATTTTGAAACCGCCAGGATATTCCTTCTAACCTATTTATTATCAGCAAGATAAGAAACTTTCATGGACTGGCACTTATCTTGCTTAATTATTCATTATGAAAACAGGGCTCAGGAGGAACGAATGCATCGAGGAAATGGTTCCAGGCGACTAAAAACATTTTTATTGATTACTCTAACCACTATATTATTTCTTTATCTCCCTTTAATGGCAGAAAATAACAGAGAAAATGAACAGGTTTTAAACAAAACAACAAAAGCCATCAATGATCCTTCTTATAATATTACCTATTTCACACCTCTGGAATCCAAACTATCCTTTAATCTAGAATTATTATTTCAGCATATAGACAGCAAAAACAATCATCTTAATAATAAATTAGCCTTTAATCCTAAAAAGATTGAAGTCAACAGTGATGCTTCAAAATATTTTGAGAAACAAATTAAATTAGAAAAATTAGAAAATTCCTTATTCACAACATCATTAGTTACATTAGCTGCCTTAAATGTCGCAGATTATTTTTCTACGAAAGAAGCCCTAAAATGTAATAATTTAATAGAATCCAACCCAATAATGAAACCTTTTGTAAAAAACGATTTCGCTTTTGCAGCAGTTAAGATCGGCCTGACAGCAGGAAACTATTTTCTGATGCAAAAACTATATAAACAAAATAGAAAACTCGCCTGGGCTGTCAGTCTTATCAGCAACTTTGCTATGTCTTATATTGTTGCCAACAACATCAGACTGATTCATGAATCCCAATCAAAATAATATGATTTATCAAAAAATATTCTCTAAACGATGATTACTTAAATGAATATGCCACGATATCTTTATTACTATATAACTCTTATCAACAAGAACTTTGTTAAAAACGAACTTCCTAATCTTGAAAATTTTAAAAAAGAATACATCAACTATCTTCTCAAGATTACAGGAAACAACAAAAGCCAGACTGCGGCAATACTGAATATATCCCGGCAAACTCTTTATAATAAAATAAAATAACAAAGCCTCTTTCATGTAAAAAAAGCATTCCCTATAATTAATGCAACTTTATTCTTTAATTGTTAGTATAAACTCTTTAAAATCTATATAATCTTGATTATCTATGATAATGTGGATTATTCACGAGGAGGAACAAATGAAAAGAACATTTTCTTTTTATATTCTGGCGATTTTTTTAATTAGTCTGGTAACTATTCCTGGTTTTAGTTTTAATAATAAGGGACAAAAAGCAAAATCCGATCCTGAAGCCATTAAAATACTGGATAAAATGATCAAGGCTCAAGGGGGGAGAAAAATCCTAGAGAACATCACAGATAGTAGAGTTTCCGGCTCCATGGAATTAACCCAGATGGGCATGAGCGGCTCACTAACAATGTACCAGAAAGAACCAAACATGATGCGCTTGGATATAGAAATAATGGGGATGGTAATCACTCAAGCATTTGACGGTACAACAGCATGGATGGTCAATCCGCAAACTGGAAGCACCGAAGAAATGCCAGACCAAGCGGCAGAAGACATGGCGAGGCAAGCTCTGGGCAACGATTCCCTGCTCCATCCCGAAAAATACGGAATCACTTATTCTTATAAAGGGACAGAAAAAATTGATGGAAAAGATTGTCTAGTTCTCGAACAAACCTACTCTGAGGGCCATACAGCAACAATCTATATTGATTCTAAAACATATCTTACTCATAAGTCCAAAACAACCACTGTGAATCAAATGGGTGTTGAAGTAGAAGCGGAAAGTATTATGTCTGATTACAGAAAAGTCGAAGGTATAATGACAGCTCATTCACTCATCACATATCAAGATGGGGAAGAATTCATGAACATGACAGTGACTGAGGTAAAATTCAATACTGGTTTAGAAGACTCTCTTTTCAAAATGACCGAGTAAGGTGTATTTCCCTGTGTAGAATCAATCGGACGATATGCCTTATGTTTCAATTGCTTCGAGAATATTATAGGCAAGTTTGAGAGCTTCCAGGCCTTCTGTACCGCTCACTTTTCTTATTTTTCCATCCCGGATACATCTGAAAAAATTCTTGAGCTCTTTTTTTAGCGGCTCTTCTTTTTTTATTCTCAAAGTCTTTATGTCAGTCTGGCGCCCGTTTAATGGAAAAATTTTTACTTCCTGATCAATATAGTCGATCGAATAATAGGCAGTCGGCTCGAAAATTCGCAGCTTTCTTACTTTCCCCTGATGAACCCGGCTGGCTGTGAGTGTTGCCACACAGCCTGATCTGAATTCCAGACGAGCATTAGCGATATCAATCTTATCAGAGAGCACATGGATACCAGAAGACCTAATAACTTTCACTTCATCTTTAATCAAAGATAGTATGATTTCCAAGTCATGAATCATAAGATCCAAGACTACATCAATGTCCAGAGATCGAGATGAAAAAGAGCCCAACCTTTGGACTTCTATAAACTTAGGATCAGAGATTAAATTCTCTATGGCTTCTACAGCCGGATTAAACCTTTCAAGATGCCCAACCTGAAGAATAGATCTGCTTTTCTTGGCTGCTGCAACTAACTGGTCACCTTGCTTTACTGTTTCGGTTATGGGCTTTTCAACCAATACCGATTTTCCTGCATCCAGTAACTTCATAGCTATAGAAAAATGCTCTGTCGTTGGAGCAGCCACTATGCCAGCATCAATTTCATCCAGCATGTTCTCGTAGTTCTCATAGTATTGAACACCATGCCTGTTGCCTATCTGCATGGCTTTTTTAAAATCAATATCTGCAACTCCTATTAGCTCAGCCTCCTCAAGATAGGAAAGTATTCTGGCATGTTGTACTCCTAAATATCCAACTCCAATTATTCCTACTCTTACTTTATCCATAGTATTTACTCCAGATATTACTTTGCTTATTCCAGTGCCATAGTCTACCTGGCAACAATAGAAATCATACTGGTATTTGCCAGTGCTATACCCTGCTCTTTCTGAAAAAACGGAACATTCTTCGCTTCAAAGCAGAGAACTTTTCCGCCTGATTCGACAAGGCTTTCAACAGTATTCAGTCCAACCGCGGGCAAATCGATTCTTGCATCTTGCTTTGAACGGCCAACTTTGATAACGACTATTCCTTTTCCCGCAAGAAGCCCTCCTCTCTTTATTGATTCATTCGTTCCTTCTAAACCTTCGACAGCTACGACAGCTTTATCTTTGACAATGACTGTCTGACCTATATCCATGTCAGCAATCTTTTTTGCAATTTCCCAGCCAAAGGCAATATCTTCTTCCATATCTGGCGAAGGTCTCACCTCTGTTAGGACGCCTTCTTTACAAAAAGCCGAAGAAATAAAATGAGTAGGGTCTATTATTTTGATTCCACAATCACCAAGAAATTCAATGGCGGTTTTTATGATAGAAGTGGGAGTTTTGTCTGTCCCATCAGCCAATAACTTCACTGCAACTTTACCTAATTTCTCTTTTTCATAAATCATCCGGCTGTCAATTTTTCCTGCAAAGACTGCTTCCTTTATCCCATGTTCCTTAAAAAAAGATACTATTCTAATGACCTCGCTCATATCAATCCATTCAAAGATATCCGTCTTATTATGAAGGGAAGAGTCTGCTTCCCCCTTCACAGCAGCCACAACACAACCATAGCCCTGTCTTTTTGCCTCCTTTAGAAGGAAAAACGGGATTTCCCCTGAACCCGCAATTATTCCAAGTTTGCGTTCCATTGTTCCGCGGTCTTTTTCACAATTCCCCTCTTGGAAGACCGAATAAAATTTACAATCTCATCCCGATCCTCACCTGGAAAAATCTCTTTATCAATCCTGGTTAAAGCATCCTCTGTATTCAGTTGGGAGTAAAAGATAATTTTGAATATGAGTTTAATATTCTTGATCCTTTCCCTGGAAAAACCTCTCCTCCGGAGACCAATAGCATTCAGTCCAATAAAGAGAGGCGGGCGGCCCCCTGCCACCTTGCAGAAAGGGCAAACATCCTGTGTAATGACAGAGAAACCACCAATGAAGGCATGCTTCCCAACTCGGCAGAACTGATGGACTGCGCTGAATGCCCCTACTGTTGCATAATCTTCTATTGTTACGTGCCCTCCTAAGGTTCCCGCATTGATAAAGATAACTTCATTGCCCACATTGCAGTCATGAGCGATGTGTGAATAAGCCATGAAATAATTGCCATCGCCGATTACAGTTTTTCCTCCGCCTTTGACCGTACCACGATGGACCGTTATAAACTCTCGAAAAATATTTCTGTTCCCGATCTTTACAAGTGTCTCTTCATCTTTATAATTTATATCTTGGGGTTCGGTTCCGATAGAGGAAAAAGAAGAAAAATGACAGCTTTCTCCTATTTCAGTCCGGCCACTAATGAAAATATTTGCATCGACCCTTGTATTCTTGCCGATAGAAACATTCTCTCCAATAAAACAATAAGGTCCGATATAGATTCCTGAATCTAACCGGGCATTATGATGAACTGTTGAAGTGGGATGGATAAAAATCTCATCCTTACTCATTCAATTCCTCAAAATCCATTATAGATGCCATAATATCACATTCGAGAACAATTTCACCATCAACATAAGCCTTTCCCTTTACACGGCAAAATCTGTTTTTGAGTTTAACAAGCTCCACATTAACCTTTAATTGGTCACCGGGAACCACAGGCTTCCTGAATTTTGCATTGTCTATCTTGCTAAGAAAAACAAGTTTTTTCTCAGCGTCAGGAATAGAGCTATAAAGAAGGATTCCTCCCGCTTGAGCCAGAGCTTCAACAATCAAAACACCCGGCATGACCTTAAATTCTGGAAAATGGCCCTGAAAGAAAGGTTCATTATAAGTAACATTCTTTACAGCAACAATCGATTTCCCCTTATCTAACTCTAAAACCTTATCTATAAGCAAAAAGGGATAGCGGTGGGGAAGGATGCCTAATATTTCCTTAATATTTAGTGAATCTTTACTTTTGTGAGGCTTTTGAAGCATCATATTTCTTAATAACGTCTTCGGTAATATTTATGGCCGGGTTGAAATAGATCGTCCCGCTTTTCAATAGGTCAAAGATTAAATCAAGGTTTTTTTCCTTTCCAACCTGCTCAATGATAGGAAGAAGTTCACCCTGAACTCTTTGAAAAAGTCTTCCTGTAAATTCTTGCATTTCATTATAAGAATCTTCTGCGAAGCGTTTTCTTTCTGTCTGTTTCCTCTGCAAATCTGAATTCAATTGCATCATTGCTTCATTTGTCAAAGTCAATCTTTGGGTATTAAGCTTTGTTTGCAACTTGCGTATATCATCGTCTATCTTGGCTAATTCCTCCTGATTTTTCTTATTTTTTGCCTCTACCTGCGCAATGACTTTCTTTCCTTCAATAGATTTTTCTAAAACCTCATTGGAATTCACAATTCCAATCTTAGAAGTTTGTTGAGCAAAACCTAAAGAGAACAAAATTGTAATTAGAACAGCAAAAAACAGGCTCTTCTTTGTACTCCTCTTAATCATCTTATGCCTCCTTAATATGACTCGAAAACCATTATTATATTTAAAATGTAGTTCCAACTGCAAAACGAAAAGCAAAGTTGTTATCGTCAGCATATATTTTCTTATTGTTATAAGAAAAAATAAGCCTGAAAGGAACTCTTACTGCAGGGATAAAAATTCTTACTTCTAATCCTGCAGAAGTATACATATCCTTCATGCTAACTTTCTGATCTGGCCCATAAGCATTGCCTGCATCGTAAAACAATATAAAATATAAAGGACCTCCAACAGGCATGATATATTCTGCATTAAAAACGAAAGACTTTTCGCCTCCCAGGTTCTGCCCATTCTCATTGCGAGGTCCTATGGAGTAAATATTATAACCTCTTATAGACCTTTCTCCTCCAAGATAAAACCTTTCCCAGTAGGGAATTTCAGCATCGCCAAAATGTTTATTGAACTGATACTCCATATGGAATCCGAGTGAATGGTTCTTAATAATTGGCTTGAATAAAGACCACTCAAAACGGGGCTTAATCAAGTCAACATCCCCTCCAAGAATCCCTCCGGCAAACTTGCATGAGACCAAATACAAAGAGCCTCTGGATGGTGTTAAAGGGCTGTCTACAGTGTTTCGATATAAAGTCGGAGAAATGCTGCTTACATTATACTTTCCAAAGCCATACATTCCACCGTAATAGTAAGGATTATAGCTACCACCATAACCCCCAGATCCTCCATAATAATCATAATAACCAAGATATTCTTCTTCTGAAGGTTCAGTAAGGGTCATTAATTGGTAGTTATAAGAAAGACTTCCTCTCCAGTATCCCTTAATTCTGGATCCGACATGAAAGTCAACCCCCTTTGATTTCTGGTCATACAGGCCGGGATAAATATTAAAACGGTTAAAAATAGTAAAACCGAGACTTATTGGCAGATCAAGAAAGTAAGGTTCAGTAAACCCAAACGAATAGTTCTTCATTCTTTTTCCATACTGAAGTGTAAGGTCTAATTTTTCTCCCGCTCCTAAAAAATTAACAGTACCGTAACTTAAAGCTACAAAAGTTCCCTGATAACCACTATATCCTGCAGTAAACTGAATATTATTTCTTTGAAGTTCACTCACTCTAATATTAACATCCATCTGGGTGGGGTCCTCAGGATTCTGTTTCCACTCCGGTTCTTTATCAATCTCAACCAATCCAAGCTGCTTCATCCTCAAGAGGCTGTCTTTAAACAAGGCAAGACTAAATCTGGCCCCTTCTCTTATAAGCATTTCGCGTCTGATAACCTTGTCTTTTGTATATATATTTCCCTCAAATTCAAGCCTATTAAGATATACAATCTCGCCTTCATAAATATTAAATGTTACATTGACACGCTTTCTCTTAGGGTCAAGATTTTCTACTGGCATTACCTGGGAATATAGATAGCCGAAATTCCTGTATAGCTCTGAAATGTCTTCAACCGCTTTTTCTCTTACTTTAGTATTGTAAACATCACCTTTATTGTAGTGAACAAGCGAGATTAAGTATTTCGAGTTGAAGATTTTATTTCCCTCAACATTAATATCCCCAACAAAGTAACGATATCCAGCATTGACTGGTATTACGATCCTTTTCATCTGTTGCTTCCGGAAAAAAATAGATTTCTTTGTAAGGTTTTCTATCCTGGGCTCACCAATCACAGCCTCCATATATCCAAACTCTTGATATTTCTTCCTTAAATTTTCTAAATCTTCGCTGAGTTTATTTTGCTTAAACGAATCCTTCCCTAATACCCACGAAATAACACCATGTTCTTTGTTTTCTTTTATTGAGCTTCTTAGAATACTATCCCTCAACTTGACCTTCCCTTCAAAGACAATCTCACCCACTCTGACTTTCGGCCCCTCATTAATATGAAATACAACTCCTATTTCATTCTTCCCACTCTTATTTAGTTCAGTTTTTACCTGCCCAGCAGTAAGGCCTTTTTCTACCAGCAATTCCTTGATCGTTTCCTCTATTCTTTGGATTTTAGATGGACTGTAGTAAGAATAAGGGAGTATGTATTCGTTTTCCTCCTTTAACTTCTTAACTATGTCATCTTCTTTTAATTTTTTCCCTGTCTTATAGACAATATCTTTGATAATAGGATTCTCTTCTACGATTATTTTTACAATCTTTCCTTTTTTTCCTTCTTTTTCCTCTATTTTGATATTAGAAAAAAATCCTGTTGACCATAAAATTTTAAAATCTCTTCTCAGCAACTCCTCATTGTAGTAGTCTCCTTCTCTTGAAGAAAGATAATAAAGCATTGTATCCCGCGTCACATGGTCATTTCCCTCAATTTCTATCTTCTCCACGATTTCCTGGCCAGAAAGAAAAAGAGGCAAACAGATAAAAATTAATGCAAATATAAAATTCTTCATTTTCTTCTTCCTTATACCATAATAACCACTATTTTTCAAAATAATGAACTCTGTCATTATTTTCTTTTATGCCGTTATTTAGCTGTTTCATATTATCTGTACTTTTAAAATAATTCAGGCTAAATAATGAATATTACTTCTTTACATTATTTTTAACTTCACAGCCAGGATAAAAGTTCCATTCTTCCGTTTTCCATAAGATAGGTTCTATGGCAGAATCTAGCAACTTTCTCGTTATGGGTAACAATTATAGAGGATAAACCTTTCTTCTGGTGAAGGTTCTGAATAAGCTCTAAAATTTTCTTCCCTGTTTTCCAGTCAAGATTTCCTGTTGGCTCATCTGCCAGTAACAATTTCGGTTCATTGACCAGGGCTCTGGCAATAGCCACACGCTGCTGCTCTCCACCGGAAAGCTGGCATGGTCTGATCAGCATTTTTTCCTCTAAAGAAACCTCCCTGAGAACCTCAGCGGATTTCTTCTGAGCTTCTTTGCCTTCAATTCCTCTAATCAGAAGGGGAAATTTTACATTTTCTAACGTTGTAAACTCAGGCAAAAGATGATAAAACTGAAAAATAAAGCCAATTTTCATGTTCCTCATTTCAGCTTTTTCTTTTTCACTTCCTTCGAGAATATTTTTTTCCTCTAGAAAAATTCGACCCCCAGTCGGCCTGTCAAGGGATCCAAATAAGTTAAGGAGCGTTGTCTTCCCGACTCCTGAAACGCCCATGATCGCAACAAGATCGCCTCTCTCCAATTCAAAGTTTAATCCGTCAAATACACGCAAAGTCCCCTCTGGCAAAGGATAATCTTTGCATAGATTTTCAGCTCTTAATATACTACTCATACTTTAATGCCTTTACAGGGTCTATCCTCGATGCTCTCTGGGAAGGAAAGAGAGTTGAAAAAAAACTAATCAAAAGGGACACTCCTATTATTATTGACAAATCCAAAAGTTTAATATGAAAAGGAACAAAGGCAATCTGATAAATATCCACAGGAACTTTAATAATCTCAAATGTATTTGCCAGCCAACACCAAATCAAGCCTAAGGCACTGCCTACAGCTGTCCCAATCAACCCTATCATGGCGCCCTGAAGGAAAAATATCTTCCTTATACTCTGAGATGTTGCTCCCATGGCAATAAGAATACCTATGTCTTTTGTCTTTTCCATTACCATTAAAATGAGTGTCGCAATAATATTCAAGGCCGCGACAAGTATAATAAGAGTGATGGTGAAAAACATAAGTTTTTTCTCAAGTTTCAAAGCTGAGAAAAGGGATTTGTTCAATTCCATCCAGGTTGTAGTATAAGTTTCTGGCGGCAAAACTTCCCTGATCCTGACACTAATTTCTGGCGCTTTAAAAATATCTTCAATATTTACATGGATCATACTTACTCTATTATCGAGTCCAAACAAACCCTGTGCTGCTTCTAAAGAGATCAAGGCTGTAGATGAGTCAAATTCATATAGCCCGGAATGAAAAATCCCTGCCACCATGAATTTTTTCCTTTTAGGAATAAGCCCCACAGGAGATAACCGAGAAGAAGAAGTCAACACAGTCACCAAATCCCCAATTCCCGCTCCCAAAGCAACAGCTATATTGCGGCCAAGAAGAATCCCCTCTCTTTTAGTATCTGTCAAAGGTATATGTCCCTGTTCTAATTCTTTAAGCCAGGGTGACGACTCTTTTTCCAGGTCAAAAACAATTCCTCTAAGTATTGCTCCGGAATTCTTATATGGGCCACTCAGAAGGACTGTATCATAAACAACAGGAGTGGCACTCGATACTCCTTTTATTGTTTTTATCCTAGATATAAGTTGATCATAATCCTTCAATCCCTCACCTGAAAAATCAGAAACCATTATATGAGAAGTCGAACCAAGAATTTTATCTTGAACATCAGCTTGAAAACCTGTGATCAGGGCAATGGCAATGACAAGTGCCATTACTCCAATAGTTATTCCTAAAATGGAAATAAAAGTGATAACAGAAATAAAAGCCTGTTTTCTTTTTGCGGTCAGGTAACGCTTAGCAACAAAAAATTCATAACTCATAATTATCGTAAAGACTAAACAGATAAGACTGAAGAGTCAAGAATAAAATATTAAAGGCTACCGACAATTTAAAATTTTTATACAGTGATTATTTCGGCCGTAGAAGCGGAAATAGGATGACTTCCCTTATGGATTTCCGGTTGGCAAAAAGCATTACCAAGCGGTCAATGCCAATCCCTTCTCCACCTGTTGGAGGAAGCCCATATTCTAGGGCATTTATATAATCCGCATCTATCATATGAGACTCTTCATCCCCCTTTTCCCTCTCCGCTGCTTGCTGTTTAAACCTTTTCCCCTGCTCTTTGGGATCAGTTAACTCACTGAATGCATTGGCAATCTCCATGCCGCCCATTACAAGTTCAAAGCGTTCTACTTCCTCTGGGTTCTCTCTCGATGTCTTTGCCAACGGAGAGATTTCCCTCGGGTAATCCATCACAAATGTCGGCTGAATAAGATTATGCTTCACATATTTATCAAAAATAACATCCAAGGCTTTCCCATAAGAAAGAGGCACTTTATTTGATGCAAGGTTTGAAGCAAACTCAATGATTCCCGTTTTATCATCGAACTTCCTAGGAGAAAGGCCGCTGTAGTAAACCAATGCCTCAATAAATTTTATCCTTTTCCAAGGTCTTTTCAGAGATATCTTTTCCTCTCCAAATGTTAGTTCTTCCGTGCCCAAAACAGTTAAACTTAAATAATTGATAAGCTCTTCTGTCAATTCCATCATATCATTATAGTCTTTATATGCCTCATAAAACTCCAGCATTGTAAATTCAGGATTGTGCTCAGAAGAGATTCCTTCATTCCTGAAATTTCGATTTATCTCATAGACCTTCTCAAATCCACCAACAGTCAACCTTTTTAAGTACAGCTCGGGGGCTATTCTTAAATAAAGTTCTATTCCCAATGCATTGTGGAACGTTTTAAAAGGCTTTGCCAAAGCACCTCCAGGAATACTGTGCATCATAGGGGTTTCGACTTCAATATATCCCCTTTGATCAAAAAACTTTCTAATGTGTGCGATCAATGTGCTTCTTAACCTAAAAACTTCTCTTTCTTCGGGATTTACAATTAAATCAATATGTCTCTTTCTATAACGAAGTTCTATATCCTGCAAGCCATGCCATTTTTCCGGAAGAGGATGAAGACATTTTGCCAAAAATGTAAACGAATCAGCTAAAACGGTCAGTTCCCCGGTTCTTGTTTTGAATACAATTCCTTTGACAGCAATAATGTCTCCAATATCAATAAGGGAAAATAGAGTGAAATATTTCTTGCCCACTTTATCTTCACGCAGATATGCTTGAACTTTGGTACGGCTGTCGGCAATGTGAAAAAAGATTGCCCGCCCCATCTTACGAATAGAAATAATCCTTCCCGGTACAAACACATCTACCTTCTTCTCTTCGAGTTCCTCATTAGAAAATGAAGAAAACCCTGAAACAATATCAAAAACAGAATGCGTTATTTCTACTCTGTGTGGAAAAAGCTCAATCCCTTCCCTAGAAAGTTTTTCCATTTTATTCTCACGGGCTATTTCCTGATCGCTTTTTTCAGATTTCATCTCTTCATTTAACGTCATTTTATTAGCAGAATCCTTTTTATCAACCATTTTTCTCTTCCTTCAAAGATACTTTTATTTTATCTGATTCTTTTCTCAATGCATCTAAAATGCCGTTAATAAAAGCAGCAGACTTCTCACTGCTGAATTTCTTAGCTATTTCGATTGCTTCATTAATCACAATAGCCGGTGCAAGATTCTCTCCAAAAAAAAGTTCAAGAACAGCTATGCGCAAGATATTGCGATCCACCACAGCCATACGGGATACACGCCAATTTTCTGATACAGATTGAATGATGTCATCGATTTTCTCCCTGTAAGAAATTACACCATTTAACAGCCAGACACTGTATTTCTTTATTTCTTCAGGTACTTTTTTGTTCTTCCAGTATTGTTCCTGTATTTTTTCAGGCTTTGAGTTATTAAATTCTATCTGAAAAAGAACCTGTAATGTATACTCCCGAGATTTTCTCCTCTTCCCCATGTAACTTTAATTATTCAGGGTAAGTAATTCAGCCCTATTTAAGACCAGCTTCCCTGAGCAAGTTCAGTGTCTCAATGAGAGCAAAAACAGCATCATAACCTTTATTTCCTAACTTTGTGCCGGCTCGTTCTATTCCCTGTTCAATAGTATCAACTGTTAGTATTCCAAAAGATACAGCCACTTCCTCTTCCATAGAGATTTGTGCTAATCCTTTGGTTACTTCTGCGCTTAAAAAATCGAAGTGTGGTGTGTCACCTCTGATAAGGGCCCCCAGACAAACAATACCGTCAACTTTTTTTGCCCTGGCAAGCTTTTTCACTACTAAAGGAATTTCAAAAGAACCCGGAACCTTATATATAGATATATCCTTGTCTTCGGCACCTAACTTATTGAGTGCATCAATTGCTCCATCTAACAATCTTTCAGAAATAAATTGATTAAATCGGCTTAAAACGATTCCGATCTTAAAGCCTTTTGCCTGAAGCTTTCCATGATAAATTTCCATATTTCTCTCCCTCAATTTTCCTTATAAGTTTGTCTTCACATCCTCACAAAATTGCATTTTTCAGTGTCCGGAATAGAAAAAATGAACCTTTATGCTAATTGGCTCCTCTTACTATTCTGACTCTAATATTATAAAAGTTTGAGTAGCAACTCTCAAGAAACTCTTTTCTCGAATATTCGGTATTTCTTGTAGACCTTTCCTCCAATAGAAGTGACAAACCGATTGACTGCCTCGTTGTCTTCTAATTGCCATGACATCTCACACCACTCATATCCCCTTGCAATCCCATTCTCTGCCAGCTTTGAATAGAGCAGGTAACTCAGTCCTGTTTGTCGATATTCCTTAATGAGTCCGAAAACTAAGGCACGAACCCCCTTGATTTTTCTTCGGTAAATGAGAAATTTGATGATTGACAGAGGAGTAAGCCTCCCATTCATTCTTTTTATTACTTCATTGAAATTCGGCAAACCAAAAGCAAAACCCACAGGTTTGCCTTTATCTTCTGCTATTATCACAATATTCGGATCAGCCATCAGTTTGAGATTCTTTGTCATATGATCCATCTCTTTATCGGTCCATGGAACAAAACCCCAATTCCTTTCCCATCCATGATTATATACATATTTTATCTTTTCAGCCTCGCTTTTAAGGTTTTTCATGTCAACAGTTCTCAAGGTAACAGTGGTTTTTTTCTTGATATCCTCAACAATTGTATTGACCTTTTCAGCCGTTTTATGGTCACTTTTCATGAAAAAAGCATACAAGTCCTTTGCCTTCACCAACCCACATTTTTCCATTAATTCCAAATAATATGGAGGGTTATATGTCATCATAATAACAGGGGGAGAATCAAAACCCTCAAGCAGAAATGCACATTCATCGTTCATGGAAAGATTCATAGGGCCTCTTAGAATCTCCATCCCTCTTTCCTTCCCCCAATTGGCCACTTCATCCAAGAGGCATTTTGCTGTTTCTAAGTCATTAAAACTCTCATAAAGGCCAAAAAAAACAACTTTCTCATTATGAAATGAATTGTGATTTTCATCGATTATAGCAGCAATCCTTCCTGTTATTTCACCATCGTTTCGTGCCAAATAAAGCTCTTTATCTGCATGCTCAAAAAAGGGATTCTTTTTCTTATTAATTCTCTCTTTAAGATCCATGATTAGAGGGGGGACCCAATTTGAATCATCTTTATAAACTTTCCATGGAAACAGAATAAATTGTTTTATGTCTTTTTTTGTTTTTACTTTCTCTATCTGAATATCTTTCACTCTTATGCCCTCCAAAATTTTCTTTATTCTATCAGATAAAAAAATAAAGCTCAAATATTAAACCAGGCAAGAATAGAAAAAAATGATAAAAATTATAAGGACTCTTAACATTAGCTTTCTTGCCAGCCTCAACTTTTTATGATAAAAATTAATTATACTAATACTTTGGGAAGCAAAGGAGAATACTAATATGAGAAAAGCAGATCATTTTAAAGAAATGCCACCGGAGAAACTCACATGGAAATTAGATATTGAAAAGATCCCCTATGACACTAGCGATAAATGTAAGGTGTGTGAAGGAATCATTGGTCAAGAAGAAGCACTCAAAGCGATCCAGACAGGATTAGATATCAAGAGCCGTGGGTTTAATATTTTTATTACAGGAATGGTAGGAACAGGACGGACTACTACAATAAAGCAGCTTTTAGAAAAACTCGATAAGGAAAAAGAAACTCCCGATGATCTTTTATATGTCAACAATTTCAAAACTCCTGATGAACCTACACTTATAACTCTTCCTGCCGGTAAAGGGAAGCTCTTCAGAGAAGCAATGAGACGTTTAATAGAAATGCTAAAAACTAATATCCCAGAAATGTTAAAGAGTAAGTACTATTCAGAAAAAAGAGATAGTATCATCGAGAACCAGGGGAAAAAGCAAAAGGCAATATTTGATAATTTTCAAGAAAAAGTCATAAAAGAAGGATTCTCAGTCATTCAGGTACAGATGGGGCCTTATCTCAAGCCTGATCTTGTCCCAATAATAAAAGGAAAGCCCACTCCATTTAATAAACTGGAAGCTTTAGTAAGGGAAAAAAAGTTCCCGAAAAAACTTCTGGAAGAACTAAAGACGAAATACGACAAACTGGCGGATAAACTCGAAGAAATCTTCAAACAGATAAAAGAGACTGATGAAAAGACTCACCAATTACTGAAACAATGGGATGAGGAATCTCTGATCCCTGTAATCCGTGGAGCCATTTCCGACATAAGAGCCAAATTCAAATATCCAAAAATATCCAATTATCTTGATGATGTGGAGACAAATCTTTCCAAAAATATCGAGCTTTTCAAAACAGACACAAAGGAAATGATGGAAAAAGTAAGTCTCGATCCATTTCTTGAATATAAGGTTAACCTTCTCATCGACAACTCTGATCAAAAGGGTGCTCCAGTTGTAATAGAAACAAATCCAAACTATATCAACCTTTTTGGATCCATCGAGTCAACTATGAATCGTCTCGGGCTGCTCCAAACAGACTTCACAAAAATAAAGGCCGGCTCTTTCCTCAAAGCCAACGGAGGATATCTGGTCATGAACGCCCTGGATGCTATTACTGAGCAGGGAGTATGGCAAACTCTTAAAAGGACTTTGAGAAATAAAAGCCTTGAAATTCAAAATTACATGTCAATGTATTTTGTCACAACTAGTCGGCTTAAACCTCAACCCATCAAAATCAATGTAAAAGTAGTCATAATAGGAGCCGCCTATATTTATAATTATCTATATGTTATGGATGAAGAGTTTAAGAAAATCTTCAAGATTAAAGCTGAATTCAATTCAGAAACAAATAAAGATAACAAAACTATCCTCGAATACGTAACCTTCATAAAAAAAATAACCGAGGAAGACAAATTGTATCCTCTAGACAGAAACGGCATCGTTGCAATTATTGAGTACTGTACAAGGCTTGCAGGAAGACAAAAAAAACTGTCAACACGATTCCATAACATTGCTGACATCATTCGAGAAGCCAATTATTGGGCAAATAGAGACAAAAAAAAGCTGATAAGCCGCAAGCATGTGGAAAGAGCCATTGAAGAGAGTTTCGAACGTGTAAGCCTTATTGAAAATCAAATCCAGGAGATGATCGAAGACGGAAGCATTATGATAGACACAAAAGGCCGTGTCGTAGGACAGGTAAACGGACTTTCTGTTTATTTTACCGGAGGATTTTCATTCGGAAAGCCCACACGTATCACAGCAACAACAGCAGTTGGACGCGCAGGGGTCATAAACATCGAGAGGGAAGCAGACATGAGCGGCCGTACACACAACAAAGGAGTTCTTATCCTGGGAGGCTTCCTCAGAGGAAAATATGCCCAAAATAGACCATTTTCTCTTTCCGCAAGCATTGCTTTCGAACAGTCTTACTCCGGAGTAGATGGAGACAGTGCTTCATCCACAGAGGTCTACGCTATTCTTTCAAGTCTTTCTAAACTGCCTTTGAGACAGGACATTGCTGTAACAGGATCTCTCAACCAGAAAGGAGAGATTCAGCCTATTGGAGGAGTAAACGAAAAAATTGAAGGGTTTTTTAAAGTATGCAAGGCAAAAGGCCTGACAGGAATCCAGGGGGTAATTATTCCTCATCAAAACATCCAGAATCTCATGCTTAAAAAAAATGTAATAAAAGCCGTAGAACAAGGAAAATTCCACATCTATCCTGTCAAAACTATTGATGAGGGTATTGAGATTCTAACAGGTACTGAAGCAGGAAAAAGAAAAAAAGACGGAATATTTGAAGAGGGCACGGTAAATTACCTTGTTGATGAGGAACTCCAGCGGCTCGCAAAAAGCTGGAAAACTTTTACTTCTTCAAGAGAAAAGGATCAAGAATAATCTAGGTTGGATTATTCACGAGCCAAGCTTGCTGCAGATGTGAGGCACAGCGCATGAAGTTGTGGTCCTTCACCACGAATGTGCTGTAACGAAGCAGATGCAGTAAGATCGGCTCGCCTGTAAGGTAAAGAATGCCGATAATAAGAATAAAATTTAATTTAACAAAGAAAGCAAATATCTTAAGCTTGCGAAAAATCATGCTGATAAGCAGATATCATCAATGTTAAATAAAGATATCGGCATTCTTTATGAATAATTCAGGCTAGGCTGGGTGATTAAATTTACAAGCCCACTTTTATTTTGAGCCTTGAAACTTCTACAGAATTCAGATAGCGCCAATGCCCTTTCTTCAGTTTATCTATAGACAAACCTGCAAACTTTATCCTCCGGAGTTTCAAGACCCTGTGGTCGATAGTCTCAAAAAGCCTTCTGACTTCCCTCTTTCTGCCCTCATGGATCTCGATTCTGAATTGAGAGTTTTTCGAATCAGCTGCGATTTGAGTGATTTTTACTGGAGCCGTCCTTTTCCTGTCAAGATAAATCCCTTTTTCTAATCTCAAAAGGCCGGAATGGTCAGGCTTGCCTTTCACTTTCACCATATATACTTTTTTTATCTCATATTTTGGGTGCATTAAACGATAAGCCATTTCTCCATCGTTTGTTAAAAGCAGAAGCCCTTCTGTTTCAAAATCCAATCGGCCCACAGGAAAGACTCTTCTTCCAAGAGATGGAAGCAGGTCCATGATTGTAGGCCTTTGGAAGGGATCCTTCATAGTGACAAGATAACCGGACGGCTTATTCAGAAGCAAATATTTAAAACCCTTATCCTCCTTGACTATTTTTCCATTAACCTCTACTTTGTCTTCTTCCGTGTCTATCTTGTAGCCTAATATCTGGATAGCTTCGCCATTGACTTTGACTTTTCCTGCAGCAATCATTTTATCTGCCTCCCTTCTTGAGGCAATCCCGCAATGAGAGAGAAATTTATTTAATCTAACCTGCATTATTCACAAAACCGCCTAAACCATAAAAAAATTAAAAATAGATGTTAAATCCCCCTGCAATCGTAAAATCTCCTAATTTTAGATCTCTTTCATCAATATTCACTTTAACTTGATTGTACTTACCCTCAGCAAGAAGAGAAAATTTATTCCCCAAGTGTAATTCCATGCCCAATCCAAAATTGAATCCTTTATCCTTATCTTTATCTATATTATGAATGTCAACCGTGTAATATCCATAACCCACAGTAATATAGGGGTGAAAAACAAGAATAGGAAAAAAATATTTCAGATTCAAGCCAATGAAACTGTAATCGATCTGTCTCTCTCCCCAGTCAAACGTCCCAAATTCTTTGAGTTCAAGATTATGTGCAGCCTGGAAGTAATTAACTTCAAGAGCTATCATCATAAATTTAATACCTGCCCGAGCTCCATAAAGAAAAGTAGTATTAGTATTAAATTCAACACTATTAAGGCTCGGTTTCTGAGCAGAATACCCAGCCTGCACACCTAAATAAAAGCCACCATGTCCGTAAATATCTGATGCAAACATCATAAAAAACCCAAAAAGCAAAATTGACATCCATTTTCTTTTCATTTTTTTCTCCCTAATTCTCATTACAACTGGCAGCTGCTTCAGTTTAACATATTGACCTAGATTATTCATCTTATCCAAATCTATTATCAGCAATTTTCACCTTTTGGGTGAGCAGAGAGTAAAAACCTTTCCTTATTTTTTACGTATCATATATAATGTAAACTCATAGGTAAAAAAATGGCAAGAATCCATGTTGGCGAATCTTTTTGGATGGCCATGAGCTCTTTCTGGGAAAATAAACTACGAACATTCCTTACTTTATTAGGTATCATCATAGGTGTCCTTGCAATAATAGCTGTCGTTTCAATAATCCAGGGCCTCAACAATTATGTCTACACGAAAATGTCTTTTTATGGAGCAAACGACTTTTCTGTCACCAAGTTTTCCTTCGTAAGAAGCCTGGCAGAATTCCGGGAACAGATGAAACGGAAAGATATCACCCCTGAAGACAGGAAACTCCTTCTCAGGTACTGCAAATCATGCGATTTAATAGGAGCTTCTGTTGGAACCAGCAGAACAGTAAAATTCAGAAATCAGTCTTTAAATAATGTGTCCATTAACGGCTTAACATATCTTGACCATATGATAGGGTCTGTCATGGAACTCGAAAGAGGACGTCATATTCAGAAGGAAGATGAAGACCGATCTCGTAGAATATGTACAATTGGTACAGATATTAAGGATAAGCTGTTTCCTTTTTTAGACCCTTTAGGAAAATGGATCAAGATCGGCAATCATAACTTCCTAGTTGTTGGAGTGGGAAAGAAAAAAGGGAAAATTCTAGGCATGACTCAAGACAACTACGTGCGGATTCCCATTACGACATTCCATAAAATATTCGGCTCAAGAAGAAGCATAAATATCAATATTCACACTTCCTCCCAGGACCAGATGAAAATTGCTCAGGAGGAAGTAAGGACAATCCTCCGTTCTAAGCGCCATCTCCCTTTCAATAAGCCTGATGACTTTGCTTTTCAGACTTCTGATACATTTATTCAATTTTACAAAACAGCAACGACAGGAATTTATTTTGCTGTGATCGCAATCTCATCTCTTGCTCTTTTAGTAGGAGGAATTGTTGTCATGAACATCATGCTTGTTGCAGTCACAGAAAGGACTAAAGAAATAGGCATCCGCATGGCAGTAGGAGCCCGGAGGAAGGACATATTATTGCAATTTTTAATCGAAGCAGTCATTCTTTCTGCTTCAGGCGGCATAATTGGCATCTTTCTAGGGTTTATTCTGGCAAAAATTGTTACCGCTTTATCTTCAATGCCCTCAACTCTGGATCCTGTTTCTGTCGTTGTTGCAATTTTGGTGTCAGGTTCGATTGGCATATTTTTCGGCATTTATCCGGCAAACAAAGCCGCCAAACTGGATCCTGTTGAGGCCCTCAGAGCATAACAATGAGACTAGGAATCATCAAAGAAATATTCCGGATGGCTATTGATTCTATTAAATCCCATAAACTCCGGTCTTTCCTTACGCTGCTGGGAATTGTTATCGGTGTTATGACTGTTATTGGGATGGTTTCTATTATCCAGGGACTAAACCGTTCTTTTCTCAGCCAACTTGAATCTGTTGGTTCAGACATTATCGGTGTGGTCAAATACGAACCTGGAATTTATACAGGGAACCTTTCCGAAGAAGAAAGACAGCGAAAAGACCTCACTTTTGAAGATGCGATGGCTATTGAAAAAGAATGCCCTCTGGTTAAAGCCGTAGCTGTGGACATTTCCGTAGATATATTTGAAGAGATTACCATTAAATACCAGAATACTAAAGTCCAGGATGCCATAATTATAGGCATGAACGACGGATGGCCCCTGGTCCTCTCTGTTTATCTTCCCAGAGAAGGTAGATTCTTAACAGAATCCGATATTACCCACCGCACTAGAGTCTGTGTTCTCGGGGCTGAACTGGAAGAGACTCTATTCCCACATACTCAAGCCATTGGAAAAGAAATTAGAATAGGTCCGGAAAAATTCTTAGTTGTTGGAGTGCTTGAGAAAAGGGGGTCAATGTTCGGGCAGAGTCAGGACAATCTTGTGGGTATTCCCATTACAACCCTTATGAAATATTTCCCGTATGATCTTGAAAATATCGAGATTACACTTACACCCAAGAAGCACGGCTACATCCAGGAAACTATTGAACAGGTTATTAATGTACTCCGGAAACGGAGAAAAGTCGGATTCGGAAAACCAAATGACTTCGCTATTTACACACAGGACACTATAATTGACCTCTATAACCAGATTACTGGAGCTGCCTACCTTGTTATGATTGTTATTTCTTCCATCAGCCTGCTTGTAGGTGGAATAGGGGTCATGAACATAATGCTTGTCTCAGTTAAAGAAAGAACAAGGGAGATTGGGATACGCAAAGCTATCGGAGCCCGCCCCACAGATATCCTCAGGCAGTTTCTAATCGAAGCAATCTTTCTAACCGGAACAGGCGGTGTTATTGGCATAATCCTTGGCTTCTGTATCGCTTTTCTCGTCAAGGCTGTAACTCCACTGCCGGCATCAGTAACACCATGGTCAGTATTTCTTGGCTTTTTTGTATCTGTTTCTGTTGGTTTATTCTTCGGTATCTTTCCCGCCCAAAAAGCCGCCAAAACAGACCCTATTGTTTGCCTAAGATATGAATGATAGGGCCAAAGGCATTTTCAGTTTCACAGTATGGAGAAACTGATGGAATTATGAAGTTAAGAGTGTTTTGATATGTTTCTCTGCTTTATCTAGTGCCGATTCAAGATTTTTCACTTCTTTTCCTGCAATCTGAACAATAGAGGACTGCCCTCCTCCCTTTCCTTTTATCAAAGGAGAAACAACAGGAATTAGTTCCCTCATATCAACACCAAGAGCCTCGGAAGATGCCATCACCACATGGGCACTGTTTTTTAATCTCAACCCATAGATAATAACATAGTCGCCTTTTTTTATGATGCTTAAAGCCAAAAGTCTTACTTCTTCAAGCGTCCTTTCCGTGAATATATTTTTGATTATCCTTTCCTTTGCATTTTTGACAATTTCCAGTGCTTCCAATTGAGAAATTCTCTCCTGAATCTTTTTATTTTTTCTCTTTTGATCTTTTAAATCCGCAAAAAGCCTTTCTAACGATGGGACTACTTCGCAGGCACTAACACTTAACCGGACAGATATTTGACGAATTACACTATTCTTAATTTTATAATCATGTAGTGCTCTCTCTCCACAGACAAACTCAAATCTTATGTTGTTTCTGAGCCTTTCCCACTTCAAGATTTTAATCAAGCCTATCTCCCCGGTTCTACCCGGATGAGTCCCCCCACAGGCTGAATAATCAAAATCTGATATATTAACAACCCGAATGAGCCCCTTTTTTTTGGGGGGTTTTCTTAACGGAACGTCCATTATCTTCTCTTCTGGAATGAAAAATGATTTAATTTCCCCATCTTTAAAAACGATCTCGTTTGCCAATTTTTCAACTTTCTCCACATCTCCATCTGTAGTATTCCTCAAATCCATTTCAAGAGTGGAAAAATCCTGCCCCAAATGGAAAGAAAGTGTTTTTGCTCTGTACAGCTTATAAAAACTCTGTGAAAGAATATGCTGCCCTGCATGCTGCTGCATATGATCAAAACGTCTATCCCAATCAACTTTCCCCCTGATATTTTCTGATTCCACATTCTCTTCAATAACATGAAGAATTTTCCCTTTCTCTCCGATTACATTTATGACCTGGATTCCGTTTATGGTTCCTTTATCGAAAGGCTGGCCTCCTGATTCCGGATAAAAACAGGTTTGATCAAGAATTAAAGCTGGCTTTCCTTCATAGATGAGCCTATCCAGAACTTTTGCCTCAAATTCCACCCGGTATTGGTCTTCAAAATATAGGCGTATGGTCTCGTCCCTCATTTAAGCCTCTCTCCAACCGCTTCCAGAATACGCTGTGTCAGTTTAAAATGTTTTTTTGCCACTCTATCCAGAATCTGTCTTCCATGCTGTATAACAAGCTTCCCCCCCACTTCCTCCACCATAGGAGAGGAACCTTTTGGCAGTTCCATTCCTATATCTTGAGAAAGAAAATAGAGCCGCCTTAAAAATTCAGCCCTTGCAAGTATTGAGGCTGCGGCAACTGCCATATCTTCCTCTGCCTTGGGCTTTTGAATGAGTTCAATATTCTGTCCTTTTTTCATAAGTGCGTTAAGGACAAACAATTTATCCCCAAACTGGTCTGTTATTGCAAGGGAACACGGAGCCTCTTCAAGAATGTTTTCAATCACACGCGAATGTGCCCAGGCAAGCATCTTGTTGAGGTTTCTTAGTTTTTGATACAATTCATTATATTTTTCAGGTCCAATCACAACTAATGAATGTTTATATCCCTTTCTGATGTAATCAGCCAGTTCCCTGATACGATTGTCAGATAATCTCTTGCTGTCTTTTACCCCAAGCTCTTTGAGAACCTTCCGCTGCTTGTCAGGGAGAAGAACCCCCGCCACTGAGAGTGGTCCAAAATAATCTCCTTTTCCAGATTCATCCGTCCCAATGTGCCCTTTTTCAACAGGAAACAGATTTGATTGACGCATCATTGTAATCTCCAGTACATACGGTCTTGGTATTTAATATTATAAATCATTAACATTAAAAACATTTCAAATTCACTGCCGTGATAAAAGAAATAAAATCAAATAACACCACCGAATAAACAGATAGTCAAGAACAAATAAAGAATATAAAGCCCTAATAAAATGAATCCTTTCATTTTTCCAAGACGGCAACCTATCCGCATACTTAAAAGCATGGTGACCACAATTAAAATCATATAAGGAAATGAAAAGTTTACTACATTTAATTCAACCTTTATTGGTCTGACAATAGAAGCAACCCCAATAATCCATAAAATATTTAGAATATCCGCTCCGAGAATGTTGCCAACTGCAATTTCCCCTTCTCTTCTAAGGGCTGCGGTAATACATATGCTAATTTCAGGAAGAGAAGTGCCAATAGCGATAATTGTAAGGCCAATAAATGTTTCGGAAATAGAAAAATAGAGAGCTATGTTTTTGGCTGCCCAAACAATTATGTAGCTTGTTACAATGACACCTGAAAGTCCAGCGAGAAATAGCAAAACAGGTGGTTTTAACTGGGCCTTTACTAAATGAGGGGATTTATCTTTATTACCGCCTGAACTCTCATTATTATTTTGATAGTTTTTATCGAATCTATATTTTCGGTTTTTAAGAATCAAGATATAATACAGGCATAGTATAATAATAAGTAAAAAGCCCTCAATCCGGCCAAATATTCCATTTCTTGCCAAATAGTAAGCTAAAAAATCAATTGACAGCAGAAAAATCCCGAATGCTTTGAGTATCCGGCAGTTTACAAGAATTGCTGTTGGCGCAAGAATTGCGGCGAAAGCAAGAGCTATCCCATCATCGCAAATAACAGAGCCAACAGCATTCCCCAACGCGATTTCAGGGTGGCCTAAAAAGGCTGCCCATACGGAAACACAAAATTCAGGCGCTGTAGTTGCTAGGCCAACGAGTACAATCCCTATAATCATTTTAGGGATGTTCAAGATTTTAGCTATGCTGGAGGCTCCGTCGACAAAAAAACTAGCAGACTTAAACAAGACAGTAAAAGAAACAATCATAGAAATAAAATATATATAAATCATTTTAGTGCGCTACTTTTTATAAATAATTTCTCCATTGAATACAGTCATTTTCACTTCTGTTTCCATAATCTCTTCGGGCGGGATTTTAAAAAGATTCTGGCTGAGTACCACAAGATCAGCAAGTTTCCCTCTTTCCAAAGAACCCTTAATATTCTCGGAAAACTCTGCATAAGCACCGCTAAGAGTGTAACCTTTAATAGCCTCCTCTAACGATATTTTTTGCTCCGGAATCCAGCCCCTTGGGTTTTTCCCATCCAGAGTCTGCCTCGTTACCGCAGCATAAATCCCTGTTATCGGATCCAAAGGAGCCACTGTCCAATCCGAACCACACGCCAGGACTGCGCCTTTTTCCCTCAGAGATTTGAAAGCATAAGAATATCTGACTCTTTCCTGGCCGATCTTTCCTTCTGCCCACAGCCCATCATCAATAAGATGATAAGGCTGGACAGAGGCGATAATTTTAATCACTGCAATACGTTCGATGTCTTCAGGAATGAGATGTTGAGCATGCTCAATTCGCCAGCGCCGATCCTTATATACATTTCCAGTCATGACTTTCTGCATTATATCAAGGATAATATGATTCGCCTCATCTCCGATAGCATGCACAGCAACTTGAAGGCCGGCTTCATCTGCTTCCATAATTCTCTTCTCCATGATTCCTTCTGGAAACATATCAGAAGCAAGTAAGCCTTTGTTTTCAGCGTTATCAATGTAAGGTTTAAAAAATAAGGCTGTAGATGAACCTAAAGATCCATCGACAAATCCTTTTAACCCGCCTATCTTTAAAAAATTATTTCCAAAAGGTGCCTTTAATTTTAACCTGGAATACATTTCCATCTCAGATATCGGCATATAAACATAAATCCTGGCTGTGAGCTTATTTTCCTTTAAAAGCTTCTGATATACTTCAAAATTCGCAGTGCAGCCCATATCATGAACTGAAGTTACCCCCTTCTCCTTAGCATGTTGTAAAGCTGCTTCAGCGGCTTTTATCTTATCTTTAAGGTTTGGCTCAGGAATATGCTGCTTAACGAGGCTAATTGCTGCATCTTTTAAAATACCTGTAAGTTCTCCGCTCACAGGGTCTTTGAGTAGTTCTCCTCCTGAAGGACAAGAAGTGTATTTTGTTATCCCCGCTTTTTTCAAAGCAAGGCTGTTCACAAATACCATATGACTATCAAGCCGGTTCAAACAAACAGGATTGTAAGGAGTAATACTGTCAATCCATTCCTTTCTCGGCAGTTCCGGAATGTCAAACTTCTGTTGATCCCAATCGCCATTTAAAATCCATTCCCCTTGTCCCAGATTTTTTGCTTTTTCCGCTATTCTGGCAATAAACTCTTTGCGGTTTGTAACATCCCTCAATTGAATACTCGAGAGGGCAAATCCACCATTTAAAAAATGTGTATGGCTGTCGATAAACCCCGGAAGAACCAAAGCACCTTTTAAATCTATACATTGCGTATTACTCCCAATCATCTTCTTTAACTCTTTGCTAGAGCCAACCTCCAGAACCTTTTCCCCTCTAATCGCCACTGCCTCGGCCCAGGGCTGAGCTGAGTTTACTGTCCAGACTGTTCCGTTGAAAAGGAGAATATCAGCAATTTCCTTTTTCATAAAGAAATCCTCATTAAATCTTCTGGAATGATTAAGTTACCTTTATAATTTATCCTTATTTCCTTTTCCACTTCAACTATTGAATAACCCAATTCCCCGAAAAAATGGCAGGGAATCAGGCATTTCACATGGGATTGTTGGGAATAACGTCCCAATTCCAGAGAATTAGTATGCTTTGTATGAACATAAGGATAATTATTAAATATTCGCTCTGGGGCACAGCAGTCATGGATAAGAAGATCTATATCTCCAGACTCTTGAAAAAGAGGAGGATAGAGTGGTGTATCTCCTGAATAAATCATCTCTTTATCTTCAGCATCAAAATAAAAATGAAAAGCCAGAGAAGAAGAATTATGCGGAACTTTAAATGAAGACACCTTTAAAGAAGGGCTCATACTAAATTTCTCTCCGGGATTCAAAGCAACAAAGTTGATCCTGCACTTTACCTTATCCTTCTGAAGATTAAATAAATCGAGCAACTTCCTGCAGAAACAAACTGTCTCTTCAGATCCATAGAGATTAATCTGAATCTCATTAAGCATTAAGCTGTGGACAAAGATTGGAAGCCCATAGACATGATCAGGGTGGATATGAGTGATAATGATAGAACTTATCTTGCCAGGATCAAAACCCAAGCTCGTTATTTTCTTGAAAACACTTCCTGCGCAGTCAATCAATATCAAATTTTCGTCATAGTTAATTAGGAGAGAGGTATTATCTCTTTCTGGAGTTTCAACAGGACCACCCGTTCCTAAAAAACACAGTTCAACCATTTTTAATAACAGTATATAATTTATCTTGCCCAATAAATCAACCACTCTTCTTCACAGGACTGCTGAAATCAAACATTCAATATGAACCAGTCTATTTTAAATTTATTGCATTTAAAGTTTTATTTATATAAAAAGAAATCATGAAAGAAAAAGAAATATCTGTATCCGCACCTGGAAGGTTATGTCTTCTTGGCGAACATCAGGACTACTTCGGATTGTCCATCATTGCAGCCGCAATAAACCTTAGAATTTCTATCAGCGGTAAAAAAAGGCGGGACGGAATGTTTCATATTGACCTTCCAGATATAGGAAGGACAGAAGAATTTTCCATTGAAAAAGAACAAGCTTACAATCAAAAAAGAGATTATTTAAAAAGCGCTGTCAATATCCTCGAGAGAGTAGGAGTCCCTTTAACTTCGGGCTGGGATTGCACTGTAAAAGGATCAATCCCCATAAACTCAGGAACAGCCAGTTCTTCTGCTCTTGTGGTTGCCTGGATAAAATTCCTACTTGAATCCTCCAGAGATAAAAGAGCTGAAATGGCGGAAGCAATCGCAGAACTTGCATTCTCCGCAGAAGTTGCTGAATTTAAAGAGCCCGGAGGAAAAATGGACCACTATGCCTCTTCTCTGGGTAATGTGATTTCAATAAATTTTGCGGCACCCATGAAAGTAGAGAAATTCAAAAACCCTTTAAAAACATTTGTTCTTGCTGATTCCCTTATCAAAAAAGAAACCACAAATACATTAGGCTTTATTAAAAGCCATGTGTTACAGGGAGTATCCATTATTCAAAAAAAAATAAATAGTTTCAATTTAAACAGTCCAATCGGCCCCAGGGAAAAAGAGGAAATCAAAAAATTACCGGACAAAGAAAGGAGATTAATAAGCGGCACTCTTATGACTCGTGATATTACGGCCGAAGGAAAAAGACTATTTTTATCGGATGAATTTGAACATAAGCATTTCGGCCATCTTCTCTCCAAACAGCAGGATGTCCTAAGAGATTATCTCCAGGTTTCTGTGTCCAAAATCGACAAAATGATAGATGCTTCTTTGGAAGCCGGAGCATTAGGGGCAAAAATAAACGGCTCTGGAGAAGGCGGATGTATTTTTGCTTACACCCCTAAAAAATCAGAAGAAGTCGCGGAAGCCTTTAAGAAACTCGATACAAAAGTCTATATTGTTCATATAGACGAAGGAGCTCGAAAAGATAAATAATAAAAACAAATAGAGGAACAATGATTAATGCAACTCAGATTAGAAGAGGCATCATTATAAAAATAGAAGGAGAACTATACAAAGTTCTCGAAACAACGCACATCACACCTGGAAAAGGTCAGGCATTGATGCAGACAAAACTACGCAAACTCAAGGACCAAAGCCTGCATGATTACAGATTTCGTTCAAAAGATAAGGTCGAACAAGCTTATCTCGAAACAATTGAAATGGAGTATCTATATCAGGAAGGTGATGAATATATATTCATGAACCTTGAAAATTATGAGCAAATCAAACTTGCTTCTGAGATTATTGGAACCGCTGTCTACTATCTTATTCCGAATATAGTTTTCTCTATAGAAATGTTTGAAGCGCAGCCAGTAGGTGTAACCCCTCCTTTGTTTATTGACTTGAAGGTCATAAAGACCGCTCCATATCTTAAAGGAGCAACCCAATCAGCCAGCAATAAACCTGCTATTTTAGAGACTGGTATTACAATCAATGTCCCACAATTTATAAAAGAAGGAGACTCAGTCAAGATTGACACCAGGGAAGACAAATATCTTGAACGGATAAGTAGTAAGAAGTAAGCCTATAAGAATACAAGCTAGAATGATTGCCTGTAAACACCGATATTGCCGTGGCTGTCTTTGACTTTTACTGTAATACGATTGTCAAATTTCAATGGAAGCGGCACTAATATATTGAATCTTTCTTGCCTGGAATCACAGATACCGTCTGTTGGAAAAACCGACCTCCATTCATTAGAGAATATAAGAAATTTTACTTCTTCGATATCAGAAAAAGAATCTTCTGCCAAAAAACTCACCTGGAGTTTATTATTGTTCCTCACAGCAAGGAATGCTTTTACTACTGGAAGAGAATTGTCAATCACAAAAGCACGGCTGACTTTTTCCGACTTCAAGTCCATGCCTAAAGGATTAGAAGGAACATCAACAGCCTCAATTTTCATAAAATAAACTCCATCTGGAAAAGACAATGTATCAAAAGCAAAGATTTTCTCCCTCCATTTCTCTTTCAAAATCCTCCATTTATCTTCAGTCTGTTTTTTTATGAACACAGAATATTGAAGGTCATCCCCATTCTCATCAACCGCATCCCATTGAACAGTCTGAAATCCCTTTCTTCGGACCTTTTTAACTAGTGCAAAATTTACATTTTCCTCTTCGCTTTTGGTATGTTCTGACAAGCGTACATCCTCTCCCCAGATTATTTCCTTCTGCTCTGGCGGCTTTAAAAAAACTTCATTGGGAGGAAGCCATTCTAACTTGGTTATGAGCGGAGCTACATTAGTCTGAAGATAAAAAAATGAAATTTTCCGCAGTTCAGGAGAAATATTTCCCGATTCCGTCTTAAAAATGGCTTTACATTGGATATAGCGTGCCTTAGGGCTTAATATGGGCTCTCCCTTTTCCTTTCGATACGGTGGAGACCAATTGCTCCAAGTCTTATCGGGCTCGCTGGAGTTGCCGCTTCGTGTTTGAAACTGAAGGACTGTTTCTGGAGGTATCTCAGCATCCCATTCTATCCTACCCCAGGATGAGAGTATTTTTGTATCGAAAACCCTGCTTAAATATTCACCATTGAATCTCTGCTCAGAATAAATAATACTCAGTTTGGAAGGATTATTACAGAGAGTATATATGCTTGAATTACGTGGAAATAATAGATAAACCTGCTCGGAATCTTTCCGGAGAAGAAGGGATATCCTGCCACTGCTGTCAATAGAATAAATTCTTCCTCTATTCCCGGTACCAAAAAGAAGTTTTTTCTCTCTATCATTCCAGGACAGCGTATAAATCAAATCTTTACTCGAAGACCATAGCTTCTTAGCAATTCCTTGTGGACTAATTTTGTATAGTACAGACGGTTGTTTTTTCGCCAAATCCAAAACTTCCTGAGGTCGAACTACAGTAGGGCTAACAATAATGGAAACATTTGTATCCGCTTTCGTTAATACCGGAGTGGTGATCTTTTTTTCGGGGCTGATAATAGTCCCCCCGGACGCCGCATAAATATTTCCATCATTATCAAAAGCAACGCTTTTTATTTCTTCATAGGGGGATTCAAATAAAACAAAGGCCTTTTTCTCTTTTGAAATGCGATAAAGTCTTCCTTTCCCACCACTGCCAGCAATCAGGTCATTATTCTTATCCATTTTCAAGCAGAGAATATGATTTTCTTCTGCTTTCAGCACCAAAACTCCTTCCCCCTGTCTAGATATTTCATAAATTCCTCCGCTTTCACCTACAGCAGCCAGTAAGGAACCTTTATCTGTGAACAACAAATCCCAGATATATTTTTCTATTGGGTTAAAAAAAACTTCCCCTTTGTCCTTTCCTGTAATTCTATATATCTTTCCATTTGGCGAAGTTCCTGCATAAAGATTTCCTTCACCATCCTGGGCCAGACAGTAGATATCCATTTCAGGCACTTTAAAATAGGGTTCTATTTTTCCGTCTTTGCTGATTCTGTATATCTTTCCTGCATGCCCTGTTCCCAAATATGCCGACCCTTCTGAAGTAAGAAGGAATGATAAGTAAAATTCCTCAGCCGGCCCTTCTATTATTTCTTCCTTTGGAGAGAGCGAAAGAATTCCATTAAAGGAAACAGAAACCCCTTCAAATTTGCCTTCTAAGAATTCATCAATGCGTTGTATCTCATATTTTTTTGGATGGACAGCATGAAGCATCTGGACAAAAAAGAAAACAATCGCAAAAACTATAACTAAAGATTTTTTCATTCCCTTTATCTCCTGTTTCTCCATATATTTTTGGAATTCTGAAAATTTAATTCTATTTATTTTATCTTTATAGGAATTAAAGCTGTTCCCTTAAAAACATACGGCACTGCGATTTGAAATTGACTGAGAGTTGAATTATTGAGCTCAGCAGGAGCAGAAATAGCTACACGGGGAGAAGAAAACATTGATTTCATGGTCGGAGGCAAGTTAGGCATCTCTTCACCCTTAAGGAAAAGGCCGGGCTTACGAGCTATTATCTTACAATAAATGCGATTATTTTTTCTCTGGTTGCTCAAAATCCTGATCAACTGATCCAAACTACGTGGAACAAAACCCTGGCTTTTGTATTGGTTCAATTCAAGTCTTTGCATTGACATGGCATCGGCTAAAATAAGATAAAATTCAGAACCTGACGGAAGATGGGGTGCCAAGATGCTTCCTTCTTTTAACTCAACTTGCCCTCTAAAATTTCTAGTAAATATTTTTATATTAATCCGCTCTCCTGGAGAAACGCTATATTTATCAAGCCAGACCTTTTCCAGGAATGAATATTTAACTTCTTCAGAAGAACGCATGGTAATATCAATTCTGTGAATATCCAAATCCCTGAATTCATTGTTAGTCAGAAAGAAAACTACGGCAGTAAGAAGGTTAGAAAGGTTTGTAATAGAAGTATCAAAAGTTCCAGAAAAAAGGTCTTCCAGATGAACGCTCCTTCCGTTCTCCAGGTAAATTTCTCCGCTGAAGTCAATTGTAAGGTCTCCAATAGAGCGCTCCTCTACGGGCATAATGCCTGAAACAACAACATTAACTAAGAAAGGTGTAAGAATCTTGTCCTTAACAATTTTTACTTTGAAATCTTTTATCTCTCCCTTGGCGTTTTGCATCTTAATATTCAATGGCATAAGACGCGGCATTTTCCCCAATTCACCAAATACTCCGGAATTGCGATCCTGAGTAAACCTTCCCACTAGCATATCGCTTGATGCAATTTTAAAAGAAGCGGAAAGACTGGGGACAACGGCTATTACATTTGCCTTGCTCATGGCATAATCGACTGTGCCTAAATTATATAAAGGATGGCCAAATGCCAGGACTTTGTTTCCGTCAACACAGGTCACAGTGCCTATAACAGACATACTTACATCGCCTATTACAAGATCGACACCGACAGCATCTCCTTCCCTCAAAGTAAGGTTAGGAGGAGATATCTCTTTAAGAGACTGGTTTGAGGGCCCTATATTGACAGGGCTAAAACCGAGTTCGGAAAAATATGGTTTTGCCTTTTTAAAAGCACTCGATGAAAAGCCGCTAAAAACAAGAGGAACATTCAGAGGAGCCAAGTTTTGCCCATCAATTATGGCTGGAGAGCTCGTAAAAAAGACATCCTTGTTTATTCCAAAAAGTTCATCCAGAGTAAGATACTGTTTTATTGGAATCCGGGCCGAAAAGGAAGACCTTGTCTCGGTTTTTTGTGAAATGGCCAGCATTTCTTTAATCGGGGTTATCCCGGCTATTGCTTCTTTGGAAAAAGTCGTAACACTGTAGGCAACCGCTCCGACAAGCTTGTCGTCAATATAAACCGGACTCCCGCTCATCCCCTGAATAACACCAGCATTTTTTATAATGCCACCTGTGAGTTTTACTAAAATGAGATCTTTTTTCGGCTGAAAATTGCGTAAAACACCCAGAACCTCAACATCAAACTCTTCAATTTTATCTCCAACAAAAATAGTTTTTCCCTTGCCTTTCATTCCTGCTTTAATCTGGCTCAAAGGAAAAATTGACACTTCGGCTTCAAGATAGCCAGAGAACAAAAACATAAGAAATAAAACTAGTGATAATTGTCTAAAGTTTTTTCTGCTCATAATATATTTCATTTATAACCGATTCATATTTATTAAAACAACAAAATTCTAATTATGTTTCAACTTAGTTTATTACTCCCACCATTTTGCCGCATTTTTTAAAGCTTGCAAGAACAGCATCAAGTTCCTCATCAGAATGTGTAGCTGAATAGCTTGTTCTAATCAGAGCTTGATCTTTAGGAACAGCAGGATAAATCACAGGATTTGTGAAGACGCCATCTTCCCTCAGTAGTTTCCATAACATGAAGGTTAATTCATCCTTACCGATCATTAGAGGGATAACCGGAGTCTCTGATGGGCCTGTGTCATAACCCATAGCCTGAAATCCTGACTTCATTTTTTCGGTAATTTGCCACAGTCTCTCTCTCCTTTCAGGTTCTGTTTCAATCACATCAAGTGTAACGAGGACTGTTGCCACGGAAGCTGGAGTTATGCTGGCACTAAAAATCAAGGCCCGAGCAAAATGTTTGATGTAAGATATAACTTTTTTATCTCCGACTACAAATCCTCCCAACGAAGCAAAAGATTTACTGAATGTACCCATGATTAAATCCACATCATCCTCGACTCCAAAATGCTCTGCTGTACCTCTTCCATTTTTTCCCATAACTCCTATCCCATGAGCATCATCAACCATAACTCGAGAATTATATTTTTTTGCTAACTTAACAATAGCCGGTAAATTCGACAAATCTCCTTCCATACTAAAGACTCCATCAACTATAATGATCTTCCCTACCCTTTCATCCAAGGATGAAAGGACTCTTTCCAAATCTTCCATATCATTATGCTTGAATTTGTAAACATTTCCATAAGATAAGCGGCACGCATCAATAATACTCGCATGATCCATATTGTCAGTGATGACAGCATCACCTCTTCCTACAATTGTTGATATTATGCCCTGGTTTGTTTGAAAACCTGTACTAAAAGCAAGGGCTGCATCTTTTCTCATGAATTTTGCCAGCCGTCTTTCCAGTTCTACATGAATATCCAGGGTTCCATTCAAAAACCTAGATCCACAAGTGGCAACTCCGTACCTAACCATGGCCTCCTGAGCGGCTTTTATCGCTTTTGGATGATCAATTAGACCTAAATAATTGTTAGATCCAACCATTATGATTTCTTTACCGTTGATTTTAACCTTATTTCCTTTTACTTCTTCGATGGGAGTAAAATAAGGATACATCCCTAATTCTTGAACTTCTTCAGCTCGAGTAAATCTGTAACATTTATCAAATATACTCACAATCTCCTCCTCTTACCTGTTAATAATAAACAACCAGAAGTCGTAATCATAATTTTTTTTACTATTTCAATCAAGTTTGACCAAGCCAGGCATTTTATATACAATGCAAAAAGTGAAAACATTTATTACTGGTGGAACCGGCTTTATCGGCAGTCATCTCATCAACTATTTAATAAATAAAAAAAACACCGAAATATTTGCTCTTATCCGAAACCTCAACAAATTAAAATGGCTAGAGGGACTCAATATTCATTTTTTAGAAGGAAATCTTCTCTCTATCCCTTCTTTGCCTTCGGATATTGATATTATTTTCCATATCGCGGGTTTAACCAAAACCAACAAATCGAGTGACTATTATACAGTAAATCAGCAGGGAACAGCAAGCCTTTTTCAGGCTCTTCTATCGCAAAAGGTCTTCCCTAAAAAAATTATCTGCCTCAGCAGCATTGCTGCTTCATGCCCCAGCTGTAACGGTAAACCCGTCAAGGAATGCAGCCCTTCTGACCCGATCACACCGTATGGAAAGAGTAAACTTCAGGGGGAAATTGAAGCATTAAAATTCAAGGACAAATTCTCCATTGTCATAATAAGAGTCGGGGCTGTATTCGGTCCCAGGGATAAAGACTTTCTTTCTTATTTTAAAATAATCAATAAAGGAATACTGCCATCCGTTGCTTTAAAGCCGAGACTATTGAGCTTTTGTTATGTTAAAGACCTCGTAAAAGCACTTGACTTCTGCACCCAAAAGAATCTTGAAAGTGGTGAAATCATCAATATTGCTGATCCAACACCTTACACATGGGATGAATTCGGACAGGCAGCAGGCATAGCCCTGGGAAAGACGCTAAGAAAAATAAAAATCCCTCTTCCCTTTATTTATACTGTTAGTTTGTGTTCTGAGTTATCAGGCAAAATAAGCAGGAACCCGAGCATCCTAAACAGGCACAAATTTAGAGAGATGAAACAGCAAGGTTGGATTGCAGATACAAAAAAAGCCACAGAAAAATTATCTTTTCAACCTCAATATTCCCTTCAAGAGGCTGTCAGCGAGACAGTAGACTGGTATATTGAACAGGGCTGGCTCTGATCCATTTTTATCGATACACCTCTATATTATCAGACTCATTGATCTTGTACATAATAACCTGAATTATTCAGCCTAATTTTAAATTATTTCTTCTTTCTTACCGTCCTATTTCGCGTGTAAAAGGAAGCCGAAAACTTGGAAATATTTTTTAGACACCAACCTTCCTTCTTACAGCAAGCAAAATATTTTACTTTTCCTTCGATAATATGATTCCCTCGTTCAGCCTCAAGATTTACGGCAAAAGGAATTTCAACAGGATCATTTATATTCAGGTATTCTTCACCGTTTTTTTTCAGAATTCCTATATCCATATCAGAAGCAGAAAAGAAATTCTTAGGAAAAATAAGCTCCTTAGAAGGATTTAATTCAATAGTAAAAAATGGGTGAGGGCTTATATTAATTCCCTCTTCAACAGTGAATTTCAGTATCAGTTTCCCTTCTTGGCCCCTGGAAAGCCTTTCAGGATTCATTGAAACTTCAATTTTCAAAAGGTCATTCTCTTCCGCAGACAGCGAAAGCGAAACAGCAAATATTATCACAATCACAAAAATAGTACGCCGCAAGAAAAACTCCTATGACTCCACTTATCCTGGATTATTCAGCCAATCCAGCCTACCACTAGATTGCCGCTTACATTATTTCCTCAGCCAAATCATGGGACAAAAAGATAATATCTCAAAAGTCCGAAAACTTCAAATCAGAAATTTATAAGATATTTCTTTATTTTTTCTTTATCATCTATTATATTATTTAACCTGGATAACCTGGATAACCTGGATTATTTACGAGTCGAGGTTGCTGCAGATGCAAGGCACAGCACATGAAGTTGTGGTCCTTCACCACGAATGTGATGTAACGCAGCAGATGCAGTAAGATCGGCTCGCCTGAAAGGTAAAAAATGCCGATATAGAGGAAAAAAAGTGCATGGAAATGGAAAAAGAATTAAATGTTATGCTGAAGGAAAAATCAACGTAACTGGCAGAGATAATGGAAAATATATATTGGTGTCGGCATAATTTATGAATAATTCAGGATAATTCAGGCTAGCGAATCTAAATGAATGTAAGAAGCATAATTACCGGAACAGGCCATTTCGTCCCGCCAAGAGTCGTCACAAATACCGATTTAGAAAAAACCATGAATACTTCTGACGAATGGATACGGCAGAGAACAGGAATTGTCGAAAGGCACTATGCAGAACCCGGAATAGGGGCATCTGACTTAGCGTATAAAGCCGCCTTAAAAGCTATCAAAGATGCAAAAATCGACAAAGCAGAAATAAATTTTATCGTCGCAGCGACACTGTCACCTGACCATTATTTCCCTGGGATTGGCATCCTCGTGCAGAAAAAATTAGGCCTTTCAAGTATTGGAGCTCTGGATGTAAGAAATCAATGCAGCGGCTTTATCTATGCAGTTTCTGTGGCTGATCAGTTCATCAAGACAGGCATGTACAAAAAAATTCTTGTGGTCGCTGCTGAAGTTCAATCATCAAATTTGGACAGCTCTGACGAAGGAAGAGATATGGCCGTGCTCTTTGGAGACGGTGGTGGCGCAGTTATTCTTGAGCCAAATAATAAGGATGACCATAGAGGTATTTTATCAACACATTTATTTTCAGACGGAACTCATTTTTCTAACCTCTGGATGGAAAAGCCTTGTCCAAAAGACAAACCAACCTTTTCTAAAGAAATGATAGAAAGCAAAAGGTTTTTCCCCCGGATGAATGGACGTCATGTCTTTAAAAATGCCATAGTGAAAATGCCTGATGCTGTGAGGGCAGGCTTGAAACATAATAATCTCACTATTGAAGATGTAGATCATCTTCTTCCTCACCAGGCTAACGATCGGATAAGCCTGATGGTGGCAAGAAATCTAAAAATTCCAGTAGAAAAAGTCATAAGAAACATAGACCGCTATGGAAACACTACTGCTGCATCTATTCCAATCGCCCTTGATGAAGCTGTAAGACAAGGCCGAATAAAGGCCGACGATATTGTAGTACTTACTGCTTTCGGATCAGGCTATACATGGGCTTCGGCTGTTATAAGATGGTAATAGACAGGCAAAATATTGCCTTCTTTAACTATTTTATGGTAAGATTTTAAGGTCTTAAACCGAAATAGACCACTATTACAAAAACTGTTACAGAGGAGGATTCAATGAGGAAAATCGGCATTCTATTCTTTGTCCTTGGTTTTACTCTGTTGATTACAAGTCCAGTACTCTCCCAGCAAAACGCTGAAGATGAAAAGTTTCAGAAGTTCCTAGATAATTATTTCGACCAGTTGTGGAAATTTTTTCCAACTGCCGCAACACTGGCAGGCTACCACACATACGACAACAAACTTGAAGACATGTCCAAAAAAAACATTGAAAAACACCACGAAACTCTTGACTTTCTTAACCAGGAACTTGTTACCAAAATTGACAGAACGCAATTGAGCCCGGATTTTCAGATCGACCACGTAATAATAGCCAACGGGCTGGATAGTGAATTAATCAAACATGAAAATCTTCTCCCATGGGAATATGATCCAATTTTTTATAACAAGATTTTCATCAACTGTACCAGAAGTCTTACAATCAAAGAATTTGCATCCTTAGATGCCCGGGCAAAAAATGCAGCAGACAGATTAAAAGCTCTAGTAAAACTTATCAAACAGGCCAAAGAAAATTTAAAGACTCCTCCGCAACTTTTTACTGAAACCGCTATCAAGCAATTTCCTGCTGTACTAAATTTCTATAAAAACGAACTTCCTGGATGGATTGAACAGGCCCCAGCTGCAAGTAAATCCAAACTTCAGTCTAATCTGGCAAATGTTATTCCGGCACTTGAGGATTACCAAAATTTCCTTAAAAACGAACTTCTTCCACGCTCTACAGGAAACTTCCGGCTGGCGGAAGCTCATCGCAGGATTGTAAGAATAACTTTTCAAAACGATATGCCTCTTGATGAACTCATCGCAAGAGCTCAGGCCGATTCCAAAAACATACGCCGCGAAATGTTTCTCGTAGGTATTCCCTTCTACAGAATTATGGACCCAAAAATAAATCTCGATAACCCCCCAACAAACCTGACTGAAGACCAACTAATAAACACTGTTGTTACACATGTGCTGGATAAAATAAAAGGAGATCATGCTTCAAAAGACGATTTTATTGATGCAGTCAAAACTCTGACTGAAAAAATTAAAGCTTTTTTAATAGAAAAGCAGCTTGTTGACCTGCCGGAAGAAAACATCAATATCGAGCCAATGCCGTCCGAATCCCAGAACGCCTCATGGACACAACTTGTTACGCCAGGAATATACGAAACCGCAGGAACTTATTCCTGTCTGATATTCCCGTTTACTGATGACCTTTCAGGTGAACAAACTGAGTCCCTGCTTGAAGAACACAACAATTTCCTTCTTCCTTTTTGGACTATCAGGAATGTTTATCCCGGTTCATTCGTGCCCACCATTATTACAAATAGAAATTCCTCACTTGTAAGAAAATTATACCCCAATCTAACTTTAATTAAAGGCTGGCCTGTTCTGCTCGAAGAGAAGCTAATTATGGTTAAATATGGAAACTATGACCTCAGGCTTCGTTTGAACCAGCTTAAATACAAATTGAGGGCTGCAATTGATTTTATCGTCGAATTCAATATTCACGAAGGCTCCTGGACAAAAGAACAGGCAATTGCATATATGACAAGAGTTGGCTTTCTAAGCAAAGCAGAAGCAGAACTGCAATGGAACCATGTTATTTTAAATCCTGCTGATATTGCCTATGCGTATGTAGGCATGCAGGAATTCCTTGATATGGAAAAGGATTACAAACAATTTAAAGGCGACTCTTTCGACCAGAAAGAATTTCTCAGTAAAGTTCTCAACTACGGAGCCCTACCGCTTCGGTTCATGAAGACGAAGATTAAGGAATAAGATAATATTTGACCAGCCGGACAGTGTAAAGAGGATGAGTTTGTCCTTAGTTGATTCTCATGCTCACCTGAGCATGGAAGAGTTTGAAAAAGACCGGTATCAAATCATCGAAAAGTCATTCCAGCAAGGAATCAGTTCGATCCTCTGTCCTTCAGAAATATCAGATCCCAAAAATCTTGAAGTCACTCTTGATCTTATCAAAAAATACGAAAATATTATCGCCGCAGGTGGAGTTCATCCCCATAAAGCAAAATATTTCAATTCCAATTATGCCAAAAAAATTCAAACTCTTGCTGCGTCAAAAAAAATTCACGCAGTAGGAGAAATTGGCCTTGATTTTCATTACAATTTCTCCTCACCCAAAGATCAAATAAAAACTTTCCGCCTGCAGCTCAATATTGCAGAAGATCTTGGTCTCCCAGTCATTGTGCACAGTCGAAAATCAGGAAACGAAGTTGCACTGGCTGTTGAAGAGGAACATTTTACCTGCGGGGGCGTTTTGCACTGTTTTACTGAAAACTGGGAATTCGCAAAACGCATGATCAATCATAATTTCTTCATATCCTTTTCAGGAATATTAACATTTCCAAATGCCCACCAAATTCGAGAGTCTGCTAAAAAAATCCCCTTAAAAAAAATTTTGGTTGAAACAGATTCCCCCTTTCTTATTCCGGTTCCATTTCGCGGCAAACAAAAAAGGAATGAGCCGCTATTTGTAAAACAAATCGCCAAATTTCTCGCTGAATTGAAGAAAATCGATATTGAAAAATTGGCCGATGTTACAACTCAAAATTTCGAATCACTATTTGCGTTTGAAATAAGAAAAATGAGATGTTAATATACATCCCGCACTGAAAACAGGTATATTATTTACACCAGGCAGTTGAATGATGAAACATCCGATCCATAGATATCTTCACATCCGCCCAAAAAAAAATCCATCGCTTAAAGATTTATACAAAGTTATCCAGAAAGATCTGGATAAAACTGAAGAGAAACTTAAATCATTCACCGATTCTTCAAATGAAATTATATCCGAAATAAATACATATCTATTTCAAAATGCCGGCAAAAGGATTAGACCTGCCCTTCTGATGCTCTGTTCCAAACTTCTAGGCTACAAAGGAGATAAACACATCTTCCTGTCATCCTTAATTGAAACTATTCATATAGCCAGCCTTATTCATGATGATATTATCGACAACTCTGAATTAAGAAGAGGAAGAAAAACAGTTCATACCAAATGGGGCCCTAACATCACCGTTCTCTTGGGTGATTATCTGTATGTAAAAACGTTAGGACTGTCTATTAAAAACACACAACGAGAAATAGCCCAGATACTCATTGACACTTCTGCCAAAATGATCGAGGGAGAGCTCTACGAATATCAAATGAACGGAAAGCTGGATATAAAAGAAAAGGACTATTTAGAAGTCATTCGAAAAAAAACTGCCTCCCTTTTTGCGGCTTCGTGCCAGATAGGCAGCATTCTAGCAGGGGCTTCCGAGAAAGAAAAAAAGCTGTTGGCTAGATTTGGCACAAATCTTGGTATGTCATTTCAAATTATTGACGATCTTCTTGACTACACAGGGGATGAAAAGACTCTGGGAAAACCCATCCTTTCTGATTTAAATGAAAGACGTATTACGCTTCCTTTAATATATACATTGAATAACCGCACTTCAGACCGAACACGCATTACCGAATTGATGTCTCAAAAAAACCTTGATAAAGAGTCAAAAATAGAAATTCTTGACCTTATAAAATCCAATGGTGCCCTGGATTACACACGTAAAAAGGCCGAAGAATTTTCCCTTAAGTCAAAAAAAATAATGACCGGATTCTCGGAATCCAAATACCGAGACACTCTTTTTTCAATCCTTGATTTTATCGTAAATAGAAACAAATGAATCCAAATATCGGTTTAATATTGAAAGATTAAAGCCTGTGCTTTATCCAAACTGAATAAATCCAAGGGAGCAATAATGATTGAAATAGAAACAAAGATCAGGATCAATGACATAAAAAAGCTTATCGACAAAATTATATCAGAAGGTGCAATACTGGATAAAGAACGCTACTTTGAAGAAAATACACTATATGATTTTTCATCTCATTCACTCTTCAAAAAGCAGCATGCACTTAGGCTTAGGAAAATAAACAAAAAAATCTTTATAACTTTCAAAGGTTCCAAGCAAAAATCCAGAAAATTTAAAATTAGAGAAGAATATGAAACAGAAGTGAAAAATGAGAAACAGATGAAAAAAATCTTGAAATCCTTAGGATTAATTCCTGTCTTCAACTACAAGAAATTCAGAACCGTTTACAGGAAAAAACACCTTAAAATTTGCCTGGATGAAAGCCCTGTCGGAAATTTTATGGAATTAGAAGGCCAGAGAAACGATATTGTCAAATTTTCTAAAGCTTTAGGCTTCTCAAAAAAAGAATTCATCAAGCTGGATTACATCCAGCTCATCAAAAATTCTGGTAAAATAGAAAACCTAAATCCCTAAAAATTGTAATATATAAATTTATTTTTTTTCCTTTTTACTCGATGACGACTTCTTTCTGCTCTTCTTTTTAGGCTTAATTTTTTTATCAGATTTAGTTCCTTTTATATTTTTTTTAGGCTTAATTTTTTTTTCTGCCCCCAGCTCTTTCCCAAACAAAACCTCGTTTTCCTCCTCAATAATCTCTTCATTATCTGGCTCTATAATTCTATAACCTACAAACCCCATTTTTACTTCTTCCTGAGCAATCCGAATAAGATTTGTCGACCTTGACTTTATCTTTGGTTTTGCCCCTTCCAATAGTTGTTTTGCCCTTTTTGAAGCCAATATTACAAATCTGAATTTACTGTCAATCTTTCCATAATCTTTCAACTAAGTTCATCTCCTTACATCCAACTTCTTACCTGGATTATTCATAAAAATTGCTGATAGATTAGAACAATTAAAACTAGCTTTAACCGTTCTCGATAGAAATATCAGAAGGACTTTGTTCTATACTATCACCATAATATAATTTAATTATATTATCAGCAATTTTTACCTTACAGGCGAGCCGATCTTGCCGCATCTGCTTCGTTACAGCACATTCGTGGTGAAGGACCACAACTTCATGTGCTGTGCCTTGCATTTGCAGCAAGCTCGACTCGCGAATAATCCACGTTCTCCTGAATTATTCACGCTAATTAATTTACCAAAAAAAACATACTAATTCAATATCTTTAATTAAAAGTGTCATTTAAATATTAAAAGTTGCATATCTAATTTATTTAAATTAATCTTATTACTGTGATAGAATGGATGCCAAATTATAAGGATTACTTTTGAAAAAATGAAATAGAAATGCAGTCAGAAAGAAAAAGCCCTTTATTACCTCTTCATCAGGATAGCGGCAAAACAATCTGGGCAGTAGGTGGAGGGAAGGGGGGAACAGGGAAAAGCTTTTTTTCAGCGAGTCTAGCTATAGAACTTTCCGTCCTCAAGGAAAAGGTTATTTTGATAGATGCGGACCTAGGAGGTCCAAATTTACATACATTCCTCGGCATGAAAGAATCCAATTTAGACCTGGGACATTTTATAACAAATAAAGTGTCAAATTTGGAAAACACATTAAGTTCAACACCTTTTAAAGGCCTGAGGCTTTTAAAAGGCACTGAGAATGTTCTCTTTATGTCCAACCTAAATTACTATAAAAAACTTAAATTAATACGTCATATAAAGGCTTTTGATACCAAAAGAGTCATTATTGATATCGGGACAGGAACTTCTTACAACTGTATTGATTTCTTCCTTCTCTCCAATCCAGGCATTCTTATAGTCAATCCCGAACCTACTTCCATCGAGAATGCATACTACTTTTTGAAATCCTGTATCATACGAATATTAAAGCTATACATTGAATATTATAAGATTCAGGATCTCATAAAAAAAATCGCAGAACAGATCCAAGATACATCAAAATCAATCTTTAGCTTTCTCAGCGAAATTCTTTCTCATGATAAATTCTATGCTGACCTTCTATACAAAGCTCTGCAAAAATTCACTCCTTGCCTCATAATAAACAAAGCGAGGGATGAAAGAGATTTTCTCTTAGGACAGTCAATTACAAACGTCGTTCAAAAATACTTGGTTGTCGACCTTAACTTCCTTGGGGTTATCCCCTTTGATAGGAAAGTCCATATGAGCTTGAGGAACTTATCTCCTTACATGAAAATATTTCCTAACTCAGAGGCTGCAACTTCAATAAAATCCATAACAGATAAATTACTGGGAATTAGCAACATAATAGATCATAATTAAAAACGGAATTTTAATATCGTGCTTATAAAAAAAACTGAGGAAATGGACCTTTATGAAATCCTGAACGTAAAAAAGTCTGCTTCCCAACAAGAAATCGAAAGCGCCTATAATTTTGAAAAACTAAGCTACCACCGTGATTCTTTAGCACATTATACACTTCTTTCAGAGGAAGAAAGGCAACTTCATTTAAGAAGAATAGAAGAGGCATTCAATATTTTAGGAAATCCAAAAAAAAGAAAGATTTATGATTCAAAAATGCTGAACTATAGTAAAACACATCAAGAAACTGCCTATTTCCGTCGATCGATTCAAAAACTGCTCATCGAAGATGCAGAAAAGCCTTCATTCCTCTTGAAAATATTTAGAAATTTATTTTCCTTCTCTAAAAAACATTAACAAGGACTACAACTTCATGTGCTGTGCCCTGCACCGACCCAACCAAACCTAGATTAAGCTATCAATAATAAATAACCAAAGACATAAAATTTAGCTAAAATAATCTATTCAAGGTAAAGCAGATGAATTTGAGGGGATGGAAGAAGCGACATTGAAAGATTTAGCCTTTTTGAGTCGATCTTCGAGGGAACCCGACAAAGTCGGGCCTGATGGATGTGTGAGCACTGTATAATCAAATGAGCGGTGTTAATGGTGGCTCGCGGACATTGTGACGCTGCTTAAGATAAACATGCGGAGTTCCAGCAGAGCCGAGAAGATAGGGGAGGAAATGGCGTTAAAAATCTTAGTGGAGCGCAAACATGCCCTCAAATTCATCTTATCTAACCTGAATTATTGGCTACTCGACACAACAATGTCATCCTTTGTATTAAAAATCCCATCATCTCCTGCAGAAGTAAGACGCCAATCTTCATCTGAAAGTTTTTCATACTTTATAACTTTCCCCCATGCATCAAATTGTCCTGCACCCAGAGGTTGAAGACTTTGAAGCTCTTTTAAACTCTCTGGCGCTTCCCCTTTTCGCGCAATATATAAAGTAATCATTCTCTGCATAAGAGTCATATTCGTCTTTGTCAGTTTATGCTTTACAGAATTAAATGCCTCAACTTTCTCTAGAAGCTGTGCTTTTTCCCCTGTCTTTACAATAAAAAGAAAAAATACAATCACTAAAACAAGCAGAAGAATTGCCAAGAAACCTTTTATTCTCATTTTTCCTCCCCGTTTCTCCAGACTTCTATATTATTCCTTCTTTAGAACATAATACATTATATAGAGAAGAGCTGTAAAAAGAAAATGACCCGTGAAGGAATCGAACCTTCAACCTGCTGATTAAGAGTCAGCTGCTCTGCCAATTGAGCTAACGGGCCATAAAAAGGTCTTTAGTTTAGAAAAGTCCTGCTCTCTTGTCAATTCAAAATCCTTTAAGATTTGTGCTAATTTACAGGTGATTTTTTCTATTTTCTCTTTACTCCACACTCTTCACTCATTTATAATGACAAAAAGAGGAATATTCAAAATGAACCTGAACACCTTCTTGATATTATTTTCAGGAGTTCTTATATTCCTCTTAATATTCCTGGTCTGGTTTTTAAAAAACACTGCTTCCAAGATCGAAGAGATGAAAAAAGGCAGGGAAGAAAACAAAGCCCTTGACCTCATGCAGCAGCAAATCGGACAACTCACCCAAAACATCACCCAGCAGCTCCAAAATATGAGCGGCCAGTTCCAGAAGACAACAGGACACATCGGCAGCACACTTGGCGATGTAAAAAGAGACCTGGGCAAGATGGAATCTGTAACGCAGGAGGTTTTAGACAAGGCAAAAAGCATCTCTACACTTGAAGACCTCCTGAGGGCTCCAAAGTTCAGAGGCGGCTTGGGAGAACTCTTCCTCGGAGATTTGCTGTCTCAAATTCTCCCACCGGCTCACTACGAACTCCAGTATAAATTCATGAGTGGAGAAAAAGTGGATGCTGTTGTGAGGATCGGAAAAAATCTTGTTCCCATAGACTCGAAATTTCCTCTTGAAAACTTCAAAAAACATCTGAGCGAAGAGAACACCAAAGGAAAAGAGAGCTTTAAGAAAAAATTTATTGCTGACGTAAAAAAACATATTGATGATATAGCTGAAAAATATATTCTCCCTGACGAAAAAACATATGATTTTGCTCTCATGTATATACCCGCAGAAAACATCTATTATGAAACAATTCTCAAGGATGAAAGCTTCGGCCAGGAAAGAAGTATTTTTTCCTATGCTCTTCAGAAAAGGGTGATTCCTGTTTCCCCGAATTCTTTCTTTGCTTACCTGCAGGTTATTGTCCTCGGTTTAAAAGGCCTTCAAATCGAGAAGTCCGCTCAATCAATATTTCAATCCTTATCGCGGCTTCAAGGAGACCTTGGCCGTTTCAGAAAAGACTTTCAGATTCTTGGATCTCACCTTGGGAATGCCAAAGTCAAATATGATGAGGCAGATAAACGACTGGGAAAATTTTCGGATAAGCTTGAGCTTGTAAGCAGTGATGACTCGAAACAGCTTTCAGAAAAACCCGGAAGCAAGGAGGATTCTTCTTAACCTCTACCAGCCATTTTCTCTATTTCTTTTACCGTCTCAGGATCCGCAATAAAAACGAGTATATCGTTTTCTTTAATCACGGTTTCCTTTGAAGGATTAAAATCATAAGTGCTGCTCTGCATATCTTTCAATGCAACTATGAGAGCACCTGTCTTTTCCTTAATTCCGGACTCGCCTATGGTTTTTCCAATCAGAGAGGATCCCTCTCTTACATGAATCTCTTCAAAACGAAGCACTCTTTCCCTCTCACGAAGCATCATATCAAGGAAAGTCACAACTGCGGGACGTATCATCTCTGAAACCATACGCATTCCGCCAATAAAAGCAGGGGATATCACCGCATCAGCACCTGCCTTCTTTATCTTTTTATGAGATTTAAGGTCAATTCCTTTGCTCACAATTCTTATATCAGGATTAAGGCTTCTGGCAGTGATCGTGACAAAAAGATTTGCCTCATCCTTGGGAAGACTCAGAAGAATCCCTTTAGCTCTCTCGATGCCAGCCGATATAAGAACATCATCTTCAGCAGGATCTCCTTCAATATATAGGACATTTCCCAGAGCAGACAGCATTTCTATGTTTTCTTTTAAAGGCTCAATAACTACAAACTTTTTTTGAGTAAGAAGGAGCTCCTGAATAATGGTCATGGCTGTTTCATCTGTTCCACAGACAATGTAATGATCCTTTAATCTGTTAATTTCTTTTTCCATTCTTCTTCTCCCGAGGATATTTTTTAATTCTCCCTCTACGATAAAACTTGTAATGGAAGAAACAACAAAGGCAATCGTCCCCAAACACAGAAAAATAAAGAAGATTGAAAATATCCTCGCAGCCGGGTTTGTACTGATATCCACGACCTCTCCGTATCCCACTGTAGAAAGTGTAATGACCGCCATATAAAGGCTGTCAAGAAGGGACCATTCTTTTCCCCCGAAAAGTTTAAAACCTGAGACCCCGATCAAAAAAACAACAAGAAAAATTGCAGGGGAGATTAATAATCTTTTTTTTCTATTCATTGATCGAAAATATTTTCCTTTTAATATTTCAATTCCTCAAATGTTATCTCAAATGCCGTCCCATTATTTCTATCAATCTTAATACTGCCTCGAAGCTGATCAGTCAGCATGCTTACCAACTGCAAACCTAACGATTCTGTTTTATTGATATCAAAATCCTCGGGTAAGCCCACCCCATCATCGCTGACAATCAGCTTGAATTTATGATTCTTTTCCGGATGAAGCAAAATGTGAATATTCCCTTTCCTCCCGTCTGGAAAAGAATATTTAAGAGAATTCGAAATCAGCTCATTTACAAGCAAACCACATGGAATCGCTGTATTGATATCCAGCAAAACATCACCTATATCTATTTCCAATTTAATAGAGTTAGGATCGGTTCCATATATCTGGAATAACAAGCGGGAAAGGCTTCGAATATATTCTTTAAAATCAACATCCGCAAAATTTTTTGATCTATATAATTTTTCATGGACAAGTGCCATTGATCGTACACGGGCCCGGCTCTCCTGAAACATTTCCAAATCTTCCTTGTCCCTGACATGTCTTGACTGGAGGTTGAGAAGGCTGGAAATAATCTGCAAATTATTTTTGACCCTGTGGTGAATCTCCTGGAGAAGCACTTCTTTTTCCTTGAGTGATGTCTTAATCTCTTTCTCTATTTCTTTTCTTTCTGTGACATCCCATATATAAGAACGTGTTCCTATGATATTTCCTCCTTCTTTCAAGACAACCACATCCACTTCACAGAATACTTCGGTACCATCTTTTCTAATTCCTTTAAACTCATATCTTTTGGGAATTTTATTTCCACCTATACGTCTTTTATGAAACTCCATAACCCTATCTCTATCATCAGGATGAACAATGGATATATTTAACAAAGCATAAGCTTCTTCTGCGGAATATCCAAAAATATCAGAAAAAGTACGGTTGACATATTTCATATTCCCAGCTCTGTCATCAATCAGGATGGCAATCCCAGCTTTTTCAACCAAATCTTTATAGCGCTTCTCAGATTCCCGAAGCCTCTCTTCCATCTTTTTGCGTTCTGTAATGTCTAAAATCTGAGCAACTGTCTGCATTCTCCCTGCCGAATTTTTGATTACAGTAGAGCTTATTTCAACACGCCTTTTCTCTCCATCTTTCCGTATAATATTGAATTCATACCTGGGAGGAACTTTCTCTCCCCTCTGCCTCCGTATATAACGATCTGTAACAAGACGTGTGCTTTCCTCATCAAGAAAGTCCTTGAAATCACTACCGATTATCTCTTTGCGGGTATATTTACTTATCTTTGCCATTTCCTCATTGGCATAGATCAACCGGTATCGATCATCCACAATAAAAATCCCGTTCTGAGAATTTTCTACGACAGAACGGTACAGTTCCTCACTCTCCTGCAGTGCATCCTCAGCCTGTTTGCGATAAATAGCCATTGCCACCTGTTCTGAGACGAATAAGAGAATGTTTTTTTCCTCTTCACTATATCTGAGGCCTTCGGTATAGCTTTGGACAACAAGTACTCCGATCGTCCTTCCTTCAACTTTAAGCGGCACCCCAAGCCAGTCAATCGAAGGCGGCCCTATTAAAACTATCTCGCCTCTCTCTTCGAGTTTTTTAACGACTTCAGGGGATGCAAGCAGCGGTTCTCCTGTCCGAAAAACATATTCGGTCAATCCTTTTCCGAGTTTCTGATGCCCAGGGTTTTTCTCATATTCATCGACAAAATAGGGGAACCTGACCATCCCAGAATCCTCATCAAAAAGAGCAATATAAAAATTATTCTTTGCAGGCATCAATTCAGTAATAATTTCATGAATCAAGCCATAGAGCTCATCAAGACTCCTGGCAGAATGTGCAGAATCAGAGATTCTATAGACAGAAGCCTGAATCTTTTCTTCTTTTTTGCGCTCTCTTAGGTCACTTACATATACACAATTGTATCCTTTCCCTTCGAACTCCAAATAATTTACTGTGACCTCCACCGGAAAAACTACCCCCTCCTTGGTGCGGTGATGGGACTCAAAGCTGAAAGAGCCGCGCTGCTTGATATCTTTCCAGTGATTCGGCCATACTTCTTCTGGGAAATCCGGGTCTATGTCATGTACAGTCATATTCAGCAGTTCCTCACGTGAATAACCGAGAGATCGGCATGCCATATCATTTACATAGAAAAAGCGTGCATCCTTCCCCATAAAGAAAATACCAGTTCCAGCCCTGTCGATAGAAAACTGCGCCATCTTGAGTTTCTTTTCTGCATCCCTATACCCGGATTTCAACTTCTCAAGTTCAGCAATTCGCCGGCGTGCTTTTTCCAATTCTTTGACAAGTTTTTCTTCAGTTTTATCTTTACTTTTCATGTCCGGATGCTCCTAAAATAATTTTTTATTCAAAATATTTAACTTAGATTATTCATGAACCCAATTTATTATTAGTATATTTAGAAATAAGAAGTTTACGTAATTCTCTGTACATCTTTACAATTTTTTCCATGCTTGAATTCGTATAATCTGTAAGGAATTTCTTCGCCAGGCCTGGTTCTTTCACGTACAACTCAAGTGCTTTTGCATCGATGGAGGCTTGTTCTTTGAAAAATGCCGCTTCCAGAGGATCCCGGACTGCCCGTAAATCCTTAACTGCTTCCTGCCACCTCAAATACAGCAAATTGTCAACGAAATCTATTGCCCACCTGGCAGAATTCTCACTAAATTTATCCGGGTTATATGTTTTATATAAAGGAGATATTTCTTGAACTCCTGCATAAATTGGGACATACGTACTTACATACTGGTTATCAAGATAAAACCAATAAACTCCTCCTATTGGCGCAGGCAGCCAGCCTCTAATTTGTGCAACCATGCCATACCCACCTTTGGAAACATTCCTGCGCCAGGTTATATCAAGCAGTTCTCTCATATCTTTAGTCGGGAACGGAGTTGTCAGCGGGCTTTTTTTCATCCCTCCTTTTCCATCGGGAACCAGCCAGTCTATATCTGCTGTCATGTCATAAATCGTTCCTTTAAAAACAGACCGCTGAAAGGCTATAACATCCTGAACAGAAAGTTTCTTCTCCGGTTTAACAGAGAAAGGATAATACGATATATCTTCGAGATACTGATGGTAGGCATTGTATCCACTGTAAGGTGTAGAGAGCTTCTTATCCGGCCATTCCTTGAAAGAAGGAGCAACCGTACTGTAAAACAACCAAAGACGGTTGATTGCCCATTCTCTTGCTATAGGAACATAGGCTTTCTGCCAGATAAACGGCTTGCCGCTTTCAGGGTCATACCAACCGTGGTCTATAGCTACCTGCATGTAATTCCCAGAGGCCATAAAAAAATCCGGATTATCAAGGTCGATTTCCTTAATAATGCTCCAATTGGGAACAACAGCCACATGGTCATCCGGGACTCTCTGCGCCGCCCATATCGCTCCTGGCTCTCCGCTTTCAGGATCCCAGTCAAACCCAACACTGAAAACTTCCAATACCCAAGCTTCATCATGATCAGCAATACATAGAGCCTCGGACTCTGGGCCGCAGGATGGAAGAAAGCCGTATTCCTCTACAAGTGATGTTATTAGTTTAATGGCATCGCGTGCTGTCTTGCACCTCTGAAGCGCAAAGAGCTGTGCCTGCTCAATTGTCATGATCTGCTTTCCACCCATAGATATATCAGTTTTTAATTCATCCCTCTGGCTGAGTGTACTTTCTCCGATAGCAAGCTGGTGTTCATTCATGTGCGGATAGCCTGTATGGAAATATGCATAAGTTTTTTCCACCTGGGGAATATAACCCAGTATCTTCCCGTATTTATGCAGAGGTTTTTTTACGTCCTGAAGGCCGTAATACACAGGAGCCATAGCACCCTTCTCAAAAGTCTGTGCAGGAACCACATGTACACGGCATTCACTGCAGCAGCCCGTGTGTGAAGTTATAACCGAACCGTCTGCAGAAGCATTCTTTCCTACAATGATATCCGTACAGTGGTCATATAAACGCATATTGTCAGCAAATCCCAATACTCCAGGAAACATTAAAGACAAACAAATCCAGATAATAATGACAAAACAGTTTTTATTTCTCATTTTTTCTCTTTTTTATTTTTTTACAATATTTAAAAATTGCTGCCCAATATATTTTCCCCATTATTAATTTCCTAAAAAATCACCTTATGCGATTTGCTTTACAAAAAAATCTACCTGCAGAGTTTATATCACAAGCAAAATTTGCGGTCAATGACAGATTTCGGGGATTGAACTAGCACAATCTGTTCAAAAAGAAAATTCTAATTCAAAGTAAGCATAAACTGAATTATTAATATCTCTATTCGTATCTCAGGCTATCAACAGGATTCGCCAATGACGCCTTGATGGACTGATAACTAACCGTTATTAAGGCAACAAATAAAACGAGAATGCCGGACAATAAAAACGTCACGATATTAATATTGATACGGTAGGCAAAATTCTTCAGCCACCTGTGCATAAAATAATAAGCGATAGGCCAGGCAATGCAATTAGCCAGCAGCACCCATTTTGTAAACTGTTTGGATAACATAATGACAATTTCCGTGACAGAAGCTCCTAGTACCTTTCGGATACCGATTTCTTTGGTCCGGCTTTCTGCCGTAAATGAAGCCAACGCCAACAGTCCCAGGCAGGCGATGAACAATCCCAGAAGAGTAAAAATCCTAAATATCCTTCCTACCTGCTCATCAGCACGGTACTGCAGGTCAAAATCCGTATCAAGAAAAAAGTTCTCGAAGGGATAACCTGGGAACACCATCTTCCATTGGGACTCAATAAAGGCCAGTGTTTCCTTCATGCTGGTGATATCAATGGATAAGGTGATATACCTAAAACTCTCCGGCAGAAATTCCATGACTAATGGCTCAACCTCGCTTTGCAGCCCGCGATAATGGAAGTCCCTTGTTACCCCTATTATCGGATTTATTCTCCCTCCATATCCCGTCTTCAGATGTTTTCCTAGCACCTCTTCGGGACTACTCCAGCCGAAGGCTTTTACAGCTGCCTCATTGATTAGAAAAGCTCCTTTAATATCTGTACTCATACCTTTTTGAAAGGCTCTCCCAACCACAATTTCAATTCCATAGTCAGGAATAAAATCATGATCAAAATATGTATGAAACATCGACTGACTTTTATCATCCTCCTCTCCGACCAGTCTTATGCCAAAATTAGAGACTCCTCGGCCCGGAATGCTTGAGGAAACTGTAGCACTGGTTATGGAGGGGTGTTTGGAAAACAAATCTTTTACAGTTTCATAATTTTTTTCGATGGAGATCCCTCCCCGTAAAGGGAGAACGAGTTTCTGCTCCTTTTCGAAGCCTAAGTGTTGGTTTTTCATGAAGTTGAACTGCTTGTACATGATCAGAGTCCCAATAATCAGAACAACAGAAATGGTGAACTGGACAACTACAAGCATAGTTCGCATGGCGAAACTTCGAGAGCCAGCACTCTTGGTCCCTTTTAAGGTGAGAACAGGTCTGAATGCAGAAAGCACGAACGCAGGATACAGGCCTGCAGCCAATCCAACCAGAATTCCACCTCCAATCAGTGAAATCAACACAAGAGGATTTAAAAGGTCAACAAAGCTAAGTGAGGTTCCAGTCAGACTGTTTAAAAGAGGAATTGTAAACCTGACAATGACCATCGCAAAACATAACGATAAAAATGCCACCAGCAGAGATTCCCCTAAAAACTGACCGATTAACTGAAACCTTTGAGCTCCCACAACCTTGCGCATTCCCACTTCTTTAGCCCTATTCGCCGCACGTGAGGTAGCCAAATTCATAAAGTTCAGACAGGCGATTATAAGAATAAAAAAACCTACAAAGGAAAAAATGTAGATATATATAGGGTTGCCTGGAGGCTCGATTTCATAGCGGAGATGAGAGTGGAGATGAATGCCGGATATCGGCTGCAGGAAGTATTGATAAGCAGAGCCCCTGCTGCCCAACTTTTTCCCCACATATTTATCTGCTAGAGAGCTGACCTGTTGGGAAAACTTTTCAACATTCACATTTGGCTTAAGCTTCAAATATGTATAAAACATGGTTGAATACCAGTTGGACATCTCACTCCAGTTTGAAAGTGTCTCCAGAGAAGCAATCAAATCATACTTAATATGAGTATTTTCCGGAGGATCAGCCACAACTCCTGTTATCTCATACTCTCTCTTATTAATTTCCAGAGTTTTTCCTAGGGGATTTGCACGGCCGAAATATTTAAGCGCCATTCTCTCCGAAATAACCACAGTTTGAGGCCGGGTCAATGCTTCCTTGGAATTTCCCTGAATAAAGGGGATGGTGAATATATCAAACAGTTCTTGGTCCGCATACATGAAATAATCTTCATAAAAGAATGTCTCCTCCTGTCTGACTAACCGGCTACTGGTTGTCATAGCCCGGGCGGCATTTTCGACTTGGGGATAATCGGACTTTAAAGTTGGAGCCACCATGGGCGAAATTGGAGCAAAAACCCGGTTGGCGGTTTGGGTGCGGATGTCCTGGGCAATACGGTAAATCCTTTCGACATCCTTGTGAAACTTGTCATAGCTCAATTCATGGCGTACATAAATAAAAATAATGAGACAGCATGCCATACCCATAGCGAATCCGGCTGTGTTAACAAAGGAATATCCTTTATGCCTGTGGAAATTTCGCCAGGCAATTTTAAAATAATTTTTTAACATTGTAGACCTCTAAAAGGATGATCTCTTCAGACCTGGATAAGAGTATCATTTGTAAGTTCTCTTAGTTATATGTGAATTACACTCATACACTCATGTAGTTATACGGTCAGAATCCAAAAAGGTTTACTCGAAATATCTTATCAATATCAAAGCTGTATTTAAAATCCAGCGGTAAATACGTACTCTAACTGCACTGCAGTCCGGCCATATTTTCCACATTCCGCTCCTACATATGTAATGCCAAAACAAAGCGTTTAATATAGTTGACTCTTTCCTAATTAATTGATATTGTTTTGTCACGCTAAACAGAAGGGACAATAATGAGGACTAATATCCCCAAATGTTATTATTTATACTACATTTTTTTACGGATACAAAAATCGTTTACGAAAACATTAAAAAAACATTGATTCAACAATCATAACAATTAAAAAGGAGGGAGAGAAATGATATGGTGGATTCTTTCATTAGCCTTCGTAACAATTTTATCATACTTATCAGATGTGGGTACCCTTGCATTCATGCAAGACTTAAGAGTTCCATTATTTAATGCTTCTATTAGTAGCATTCTAATTCTGCTTTGCATGTTAGGAGTACTTGTAAGATCGCTGCATATGGCAAAAATAGGAGAAAAAGAATTTCTTAGGAAAAAAATAGACGAAACTGAGAAACAATTGAAAGTTCTCCAAGAAAAAGAGAAATAATTAAGGTTTTATTTTCTGCTTTTTGAGAATTTTTCCCTTTTTGCCTGTGTCCTGAATCATTATCGAGACACTTTCTTGTGAATATTGGCAGTTTTGACTCAAGATATGCGAAATGTTATAAATAGATACCTTCTTATATTATGATGGTATTCATTCTATTAAGGAGAGTAAACCATGAAGAGTCTTGATGATTACTTGCCGATAGTGGGAGAAAAAGTCATTGGCAACATCTATAAAAAAGCTCGTCACTTGATAAACAAGCACATTGTCCACATCAACTCGACCGCTTATGGAGGTGGTGTAGCCGAGATCTTGAACAATCTTATTGTTTTATTAAATGACATCGGAGTCGATACTGGTTGGAGAGTTTTAATCGGACCTTCTGATTTTTTTTCAGTGACAAAAAAATTTCACAACGCCCTCCAAGGCAATTCTATAAATTTATCTCAAAATAAAAAGAACCTTTACTTGGAAACAAACAGCAGATTTTCCACATTCACCCATCTCGATCATGATTGTGTTATTGTTCATGATCCCCAACCACTTCCACTAATCAAATTCAATAAAAAAATACAGCCCTGGGTGTGGAGATGTCACATCGACATCACCCATCCCAATACAGATCTGTGGAACTTCATAAAAACTTTCATTCTTCGTTATGATTTAATGGTCATCTCTAGTAAACGATTTAAAAAACCAGATATTCCAATAGAACAAAGAGTTATACATCCTTCTATTGATCCACTGTCTCCAAAAAACATGGATTTATCTAGTGAACTCATTGCAAAAACCTTGAAAAAATATTCAATCCCCACAGATATACCTTTGATCACTCAAGTTTCTAGATTCGACCCCTGGAAAGATCCTGTGGGAGTTTTGAATGTATTTAAACTTGTCAAAGAAAAATGCAATTGTCGTTTGATATATTGTTATAACATGGCACCAGATGATCCCGAGGGAATAATCATATATAACAAAATGAAGAGAATAGCCCAAAAATATTCAGATAGAGGGGATGTTCTATTTGTACTTGGAGATAATCAAATACTAGTAAATGCGTTACAAAGAATTTCATCAGTCATTATCCAAAAATCTATTCGAGAAGGATTCGGTCTGACGGTCGCAGAAGCCCAGTGGAAAGAAACTCCTATAGTGGCCTCAAACGTCGGAGGCATCCCAGACCAGGTATTGGATAATGAAACAGGCTTTCTTGTTGACCCTGACGATATCTCTGGATGTGCTGAAAGAATTATAACCTTGCTAAAAGATGAGAAGTTGGCAAGAAAAATGGGGAAAAAGGCAAAAGAATATATAAAAAAAAATTTTCTTATTACTCGTCATCTCGATGACTATTTATCTCTTTTAATTGAACTCTTGAATAACAATTAGCATATACTTCATCTAAAAAGCAGTGAAAATTTGAACTGTGTACTCACTTGATGTAAACTTATACTAAATTTTTATGCGATCAAAATATTCTAAAAATAAGAGAATTGTTGCAATTTCCAACAGGCTTCCGGTCACTATTCAGAAAAGAAAGGGCAATATAAACATACTTCAAAGCCCGGGAGGCTTATCCACTGGACTTCGAAGCCTCCAATCGGAGAAAAAAGTTATTTTTGTTGGCTGGCCTGGATACATACCTGAAAATCCACGCGAGCAGAAGTATGTTGAAGATGTTCTAATATCCCAGCATCAGTGTTTCCCGGTGTTTTTAACTCGCACTGAACTTGACAAGTATTATTATGGATTTTCGAATAGAACTTTATGGCCTCTTTTCCATTATTTTTCCTCATATTGCACATTTGATGAAAACGACTGGAAAATATTTAAAAAGGTTAATCAGAAGTTTTCTAAAAAAGTCATTGAAATCACACACCCAAAGGATATTTTCTGGATCCATGATTATCTTCTCATGCTTCTTCCTCAATTGATCCGAGCCTATTATCCAGAAAGTGCCATTGGATTCTTTCTGCACATTCCTTTTCCGTCTTCAGAGATATTCCGAATCCTTCCATGGAGAAATGAAATTCTCCAAGGTCTTCTTGGAGCAGATCTTGTCGGCTTTCACACTTATGAATATGCCCGGCATTTCCTAAGCAGCACACTGCGGCTTTTAGGATACGAAAATGAGTTTGGTACTATCTCTTTAAAAGATAGATCAGTTAAAGTTGAAAATTTCCCTATGGGCATAGATGCGAAAAAGATTGAAAATTTAATACAAAAAACTTCTACACAAAAAGACATAAATAAATTAAAAAAATCTATCGCTGCAGATGATAAAACCATCATCCTCTCGGTAGATAGATTAGACTACACCAAGGGCATTCCTCAACGCTTAAAAGCTTTTGAGTCGTTTCTGTCTAGGAATTCGGAGTGGCACAACAAAATTATTTACATTATGGTCTGTGTTCCCTCCAGGACTAAAGTCAGAGATTATTTCCTGCTTAAACAAGAAGTTGATAGACTCATCGGGAAAATAAATGGCCGCTTTGGCAATCCTAATTGGATGCCAGTTCATTACTTATATAAGTCCTTTCCTTTTGAAAAACTTTTACCTCTATATGCTGCAGCCGATATTGCGCTCGTTACCCCTATTCGAGACGGAATGAACTTGGTTGCCAAGGAATATGTCGCCGCAAAAACACAAAACCTTGGTGTTCTTATATTGAGCGAAACAGCAGGGGCAGCCGATGAATTAAGCGAGGCTTTAGTAATAAACATTAACAGTAAAGAAGAAATAGTAAATGCCCTATCAGAAGCTTTAAATATGCCAGAACAAGAAAAAGCCAAGCGAATGAAAGCCATGCGCCATCGAATACTTGAATATGATATAAATCATTGGATTCAAAGCTTTATTACAAGTCTCGAAGAAACAAAAGCTTCGCAGGCAAAACGTGAATGTTTGAAACTGAGTGGGGGTTGGAAAACAAATCTTTTTACCGACTATAGTTCCGGTAAAAATCGACTGCTCTTCCTCGATTACGATGGCACTCTAATTACTTTCAGCAATAGACCGGAAGAGGCTAAGCCAGATATAAAGTTGAAGAGAATTCTTCTCATGATTGCAAAAAATCCAAAGAATATGCTTGTAATAATCAGTGGGAGAGACAGACAAACAATGGAGCAGTGGTTGGGAGATATTCCATGCTCATTAATTGCAGAACATGGAGCCTGGCTCCGTTCGGATGGGAAGAGTGAATGGAAAAAGCAAAAAACGATCTCTTCTAATTGGAAAGATCAGATAAAACCTATACTAAAATCATATGAAGCACGGGTTCCTGGGTCTTTTGTGGAAATAAAGGAATTCGGATTGGTATGGCATTATAGAAAATCCAATCCTGATCTAGGAAAAATGAGATCCTGTGAGCTGTTTGATAATCTCAACGAATTGCTAGCCAATACTGAACTTCAAGTCATTCATGGCAAAAAGGTGATAGAAGTTAGACCTCTCGAGGTAAATAAAGGCACAGCGATAAACAAAATCATAAATCAAAAAAAATGGGATTTCATAATAGCCATAGGAGATGATTGGACGGATGAAGATATGTTTAGAGTATTGCCACCTTCTGCCTATTCAATAAAAATCGGCTATAGCACAACCAAGGCAAGATTCTTCTTAGAATCGCCCCAGGAATGCCGCGATTTTCTACATAAACTAACTAAAAAATAACTGTAAGTTCTTGATTATGAGGCAAAATCTTGGTAATAAGTGGCACGCCCGGAGGGATTTGAACCCCCGACCTTTGGATTCGAAGTCCACCGCTCTATCCGCTGAGCTACGGGCGCACCAATAATTCGAATCCTTATTATAACAAACCGTTCTATTTTATAAACACGAAATTTAAACCATGAAATGCACACTCCTGTTTGGCTGGATTTGTAGATTAGATATAACGCAAAGAAAAAAAGGTTTTTATTCGGACAGGGCAGCTCCTATTAGATATGCAAGAAATAAAAATTAAATTCTACGTCACAGCCACTCTAAAAAACAGTAAAGATTTTAATATCTATTTATACTAGATTACAGGAGTTTCCACAATTTCTATTTGACTACTCTTCCTTTTACATTTGATATGTTGACGCTGCCGCTTCCATCTCTTTTAATTATAACGTCTTTCTCAACACCGTTGACTCTTATGGAGCCTGATCCGTCGATTATTGTCACATCACCCAGGACATCTCTTATGTCTATCGATCCGGAATTATCATCTATTGAAATTGAACCGTGAATATCTTCGAAGTCAATATCCCCCGAACCGTCATCGATATTCAAATCCATTACTTCCGGCATCTTTACAGTGAGATTGATGAGCTTTTCCCTAAAAGCAGAAAGCTTAAAGGGAGGACACAGTCATTTATGAGAACTTTATTTTGCTGAAACCGTCATTTATGATATGATAAATAAAATTCTTATGTTTAAGAATATAGAGATATCAGAAATTTTTCACTCTTCCGATTCTGCCGTTGTGTATCATGGAAATTGTTTGGACTTATTGAAGGATATACCCGATGGATCCATGCAACTTATAGTAACTTCACCACCTTATAATATAGGAAAAGAATATGAAAATAGATTGAAATTGGATGATTACCTTAATCAACAGGCGATTGTTATAAAAGAATGCACAAGAACTCTTTCTGAATGCGGAAGTATTTGTTGGCAAGTTGGGAACTATGTTGACAAGGGATCAGTCATCCCTCTTGACACTGTTTTGTATCCAATCTTCCGTGGTCTTGGTCTCAAGATGCGTAACCGTATTATCTGGCATTTTGAACACGGATTACATTGTTCTAAAAGATTTTCAGGCCGTTATGAGACTATAATTTGGTTTACAAAATCAGAGAACTATGTTTTCAATCTTGATCCAGTTCGGACACCTCAAAAATACCCCGGCAAGAAATATTTTAAAGGGCCCAAAGCTGGCCAGTATTCATGTAACCCATTAGGTAAAAATCCTGGAGATCTTTGGGTAATTCCAAACGTGAAAAGTAACCATGTCGAAAAAACAGAACACCCATGCCAGTTTCCTGTAGAATTAATTGAACGTTTAGTTCTTTCTATGTCTTATGAAGGAGATTGGGTGCTTGATCCGTTTCTTGGTGTCGGTACTTCGATAATAGCAGCAATTCGACATGGTCGTCGTGGCGTAGGGGCAGAAATAGTTAAGAAGTATATTGATATTGCAAAGGACCGAATTAAGCAGGAAATCAATGGGGCTTTGAGGACACGCCCAATGAATAAGCCAATATATGATCCAAAACAGGCTGGAAATCGAATAGCGATAGCACCTTCTAGAACAAAACAAGATTTTGGGCAAATGTCTTTATTGGAAAAGCAAAACAAAAGGTGTGCAACAAAATGAAAATTATTGAGCTTTATTCTCATTTGAATGGTCTTGAGTTTTTAATGGTTCATAAACCGGGACTATGGAGAGAGATCAAGCATGTTATCAGGGATGTAGATGCAAAGGCTTGCAAAACAAAAGTATCGAAGGAAAAAGGCATGAAGGGAAAACTCCTATATAGCCCAATTGATATGAATCTCCATTTCAAAAGTCTTCTAACTAAGGCTGGTTGGAAAGAAAGTCGAGTAAGCTATTGGGTTACGAAGAATGAAAAGCTCATAAGAAAAATCATTTCAATGAATCCCAAAGAACAAAAAAAGGAGATTGAAGCGACCGGAGAAACACCGATCTACAGTTATAACCAAACTGATTTTGTGAAGGATCGTGTTGCCATTGAAGTTCAGTTTGGCAAATATTCATTCGTTGCATATGATCTCTTCGTGAAACATCTTGCCTTTTATGTGGGAGATCATATTGATGTAGGTATTGAGATCCTTCCAATGAAAGCCCTGCAGTCTCAGATGAGTTCAGGAGTTTCATATTATGAAGGTGAATTCTATAACGTCATCCGCCAAGGTAGAGGGGTTCCGGCTGTTCCTTTAGTTATTCTTGGTATAATGCCATAAAAAAGTAAGTATGTGAATATTGCAGTTTGGCTGCGCTAATTGTCAGATTATAAGAGAGTCAATCAAAAAATTAAGCTATTTTCCCGCCTTAAATGAGGTTTATGGCGGGATTCACCACGAGGTTCATCACGGTAATCCGTACTTTAGGTTGACGAGAACGAGGCGATTGGAACCCTGATGAGGATTATAATGACAAAAAGAACATGTATATTAAATATTGAGAGAATGGGTGCTAAGCCCATTTTAGCTTCCTTTGTTGCATTTGTTTTTGCTTCAGTAGTTGTGATTGGGCTAACGTTATTTAAATATGGTTATGACGCAGATTTTTACAAAAATATTCTGGTAGAGGCTCACGGGATGTTACTCGACATCCTTGTAATAGGTATTTTTATCTTTGCATTGCACAAATTAGGTGAAAAAAGGCTTGACAATAAAAGATACCATGACGAAATTGACGATTTTAAATTTTGGGAATCTGAAGAAGCTAAATTTAGAATAATAGGCAATATCAAGAGACTAAATAGAAATGATATTACCGAAATAGATATTTCTTATTGTTATCTTAAAAACGCTGAGTTAGGTGGTGTTCAACTTCAAGGCGCTAATCTCTTAAAAATAAACCTTCAGGGAGCAACGCTCTTTGGTTCTAATCTTCAACAAACCGATCTCGGGTTTGCTAATCTTAAGGAAGCCAATCTTGGCCAGGCTAATCTTCAGGAAGCCGACCTCTCAAAAGCTGATATTCAAAAAGCAGTTCTTGTGGAGGCTAACCTCCAAGGCGCCAATTTAATGGAGGCTAACCTAGAGGAAGCCGATCTTGGGTTTGCAAACCTAAAAAAATCAAATCTAGAAGATGCCAACCTCACTGATGCTTTCCTTCAGGAAGCAAATCTCGCTGGAGCCAATCTTGAAAAAACTAACCTATTAGGTGCTAATCTCAAAGGAGCAGAACTGTTATATGCTAAAATGCAAACATCCCTACATCTAGGAATTGAACAGCTCACGCAAGCTAAGACACTTTATAACGCCAAATTAAACCAGATGCATATGGAAATAATTAAAAAAGATTTTCCTCATCTCTTAGAAAAGCCATGGGAAGAATAATTGAGGCAAGTGGAAGCCGAGGCCTTTCATCCCCAACCTAACGATTGTGAAACAAGGAAACCTTAAGAGGTATTTACACTTCTTATTAATAAAGACGTAATTACGTTTTTATTATTCCCATCTAGAATATAAAGGTCCAATAATTGAAAAAATCTAAAATTTTCCATGGAATAAATGCGTTTAGAATTTGTTCTCTTGATAATCGGATAGATGGAGAAAGCAAAAGAAGTGGGGATTTGGATTCGAAGTCCACCGCTATATCCGCTGAGCTACTGGCACACCAATGATTCGAATCCCTATTATAGCAAACCGTTCTATTTTATAAACACGAAATATAATCCCTTGAATTTAGATTATCGTGGGGACTTAATTAGGCAAAGACTAAGGAACTCACTGCAGCCAAGGCAAAAATATCTTAATCGCTCTTTATATAATACTGCAGGCTTTCTTATAATTTTTTTAGGCTGAGATTATGAAATGGAAAATTTTTAGCTTAAATTTGCTCTTATTTGACTACTCTTCCTTTTACATTTGATATGTTTACGCTGCCGCTTCCATCTCTTTTAATTATAACGTCTTTCTCAACACCGTTGACTCTTATGGAGCCTGATCCGTCGATTATGGTCACATCACCCAGGACATCTCTTATGTCTATCGATCCGGAATTATCATCTATCGAAATTGAACCGCGAATATCTTCGAAGTCAATATCCCCAGAACTGTCATCAACGACCATATCTCCTGCTACATTAGAAACAATGATTTCGCCTGAGCCGTCGTCAATGTTCAAATTGCCTTCCACATTAGAGACATTGATTTCACCGGAACCGTCGTCAATATCCAGATTGCCTGTTATATTTTCGATGTGCATCTCGCCCGATCCATCATCAACAACCATTGCTCCATTTATGTTATCAACAGTTATAAAACCAGAACCGTCATCGATATTTAAATGCATTACTTCCGGCATCTTTACGTTAAGATTGATGAGCTTTTCCCTAAAAGAGAAAATAGAAGAAACGGAGTTGTCAAATTTACTGATTAAAACAGCTTTGCTTCCCACTTTCTTTAGAGAAAGTTTAACATTTCTCTTTATAAAATCTTCTGCCCTACTTTGACTCATTCCTCTGAGTACAATTTCAGCCTCAACTTCAATATTTCCAATTCCTTCTTTAATCCCATTTACCTTTAAAAATCCGGCTCCACAGTCTATCTCCAACTTGTCAATTCCACCGGCAGGCAGAGTCAGATTTTTTACATCCTGATGAGAATACGAAAACGTCAAACACAGAAAAAACAAGATTGTGAACAAGATTTTAGTTTTCATGAATTCCTCCAAATCTTAAAAATAGACCTATATTCCTATCTCACTAATATATACGCTTACAATAAGAAAAAGTTCCCTAAAAACAGAAATCCTAAATATATCGAGTGCTATTTTGACTCTACGCTCTTGTCACTAAATTGCAAAATCTCAACGTTTTTTCAGTGTGTCGGTTCCGTCACGATCTGCCTTGCTGTCCTTTACAATTACTAAACATATTTTTTTCATGTTTCCTCCTCCTGAATTCATTATTTAATTCTCCAATCCGGACCCCAAAGAAAAAGCTTTGCCAAGAAAGGAACCAATTCCATGATATATGCGGGTTTCCGGCACATAAATTACTGGCTTTAGTTTTGCGATATCAGGATTTCCATCTTCTCCAAGAACAGAGGCATCGGCTTTCACATCAACGATTTCACCAATAAATTGAGTATGAAGTCCAATTTCAACAGTTTTAACTAACTTGCACTCGATGATACAAGGAAATTCTTCAACATAAGGTGCATCTACAAACTCACTTCTTACAGGCTTAAGCCCGGCGGCAGAAAATTTATCTCTGTCTCTGCCTGAAAAAATCCCAAAATAGTCAGCCTCCTTAACATAGTTTTCAGAAGGAATGTTAATAGTAAAAGCTCTCCGCTCCAGGATATTTCTGTAAGAATATCTCTCTTTCCTCAAGGAGATCGCAATGCACGGAGGCTTTGAAGAGCACATCCCTCCCCAGGCAACTGTCATTACATTTGGCTTTCCTTTCCTGTCATAGGTTCCGACAACAAAAGCCGGAGCAGGATAAACGATCGCCTTTGCACCTAAAGATTTTTTCATGGGCATTCTCCTGTATTCCAAATTGAGTCTTCATACAAAACCTATCCTGGATCATTCACAAGCCGAGGTTACACAAATACATTCAAGGCAGCAGGAAGGATAGAAACTTTAAATTTTCTGACCCCCTCAATGACTTTGCCATCATACTGAATATCGATTTTTTCTTCCGGTATGACCTCGAAATTGGTATCAGTAAATATTTTAACTTCGTCCCTCCTCGGATGTCTGCCCATATTTACCTGAGTACAAATAACTATAGAATGTATAGTGGAGATTGAATTGATAACACAGCATTCCAACTTTCCGTTGAATGGCGAAGCATTAGGTGTCAGTTTCAACCCGCTGGCATAACACGGAACATTTGCAAATACAATCAGTGAAAAATTGACCTGACTTTGAAACTTGCTTGTCTTGAGCATCACTCTGCAAGGGACATCTTTCCGGGCAAACGATTTTCCTATCGAAAAAATACCTGTGATTATTTGACTCGTCAAGCCGTAGTTTCTCCACATAGAATGATGAGTGAATATTTCCTTAACATAACGATTAACTGTCACCCCAAGTCCCAGGCTCATGGATCCGAGGAATGTAACGGGGCTGGATAATCCCTCGATTTCTATCTGGCCTACATCAACTTTTTTAAATCTCCCGGTTTTAACCGCCCGCACTTGAGATTCCATATCATGACAGCCAATCCCCTGGATTATATCATTAGCAGACCCAGTGGCTATCATTCCAAGAATAGAATCAGATTTCAAATGCAGCATTTCTGTAGCGATCAGGTTCATGGTTGTATCCCCCCCGACTCCTACGATAATTTGGAATTCATTTGCGGCCTTCCGGGCCAACTGCCTCAGATGCTCTTCACTCTTTGTAATAAAAAGCCGGTAATGTATCGTATTTTTCTTGAAGTAATTCTCGACCTTCTCAAGGCGCCTTAATGACTTCCCTCTTCCGGACGAAGGATTAAACAATACTGCAACAGTTTCCATTTTTTTTATTATATCAAAGAAATCACAACATCCAAAAGGCACATGGTAATATTTTTTATATCTCGCCAGACTCAGCAGCCCCATAGAAGATTGAGTTAAAAAGATACCTGAACGAACCATGCGACTGGCCTCTATACTGGGCTGGAAATCCAATGAGTATTATGTTTCCTTTCTCAAAAGAAACATCAACAATCGCACTATTGCCTCTCAAATATTCTTCGCCATTCATCCAGCCGCTGAGAAGGCTATTAGCAGGGTATCGGACAACACTAGTTCCTTCATTAGCTTTAAAAACAGGGCTTCTCCGAAAGAAAATCGCAGCATCCCTTTTATAGCCAAAAGCAATGGGATGTGTTGGGTCATTTAAAATCCTAAGCAGGGAGCCAGGCACAAAAAACTCTTTTCTGCTGACTCTTTCTACATTGTTTGCAACCCCCAGATTAAAACGCTTGATACAAAATCCAGAAGCAGAATTTAGTGCAATCAATGCCCCACCTTGTTCAATAAATTCCCTGATATTTTTCACTCCAATTTCGCCGATTCCACCAGAATATTCCACGGGAATAGATTTTTCAGATATCCCATTTACAATAGTATCTTCCCTGATATCAGGCAACAGGATGACATCGAAATCCTTTCCAAGATTTCCATTTCTTATATCCCTGTTAAAAACATTTTTATATGCAAATTCATACTGCTCCAGAACCCACCTGGTCCAGCCTTCATCCATAGATGCTGACCAGCTCTTATAAAGGCCGAGCCTGGGCAGTTTCAATACGTAAGCTTTTGCTACAGGCTTTTCCTTTAATCCCTCAAAATGAACGTATAAATCTTTAGCAATGGCCTTTAAATATTTTTCAAGTCCAGGTTTCTGCATGACAATCATTGTCCCAGGAGCATAAAATTCACCGCCTGTCTCAAATTCCCCTGCACTCCATAAAACCCTGTAGTCTCTTTTCAACAGTCTGTTCAAAGCCACAATATCGTCATTTGTAGCATGCCCCCATATATAACAAACAGCTTTATCCTTTATCTTAACTTTCCCTGCCGGCTTATCGATTTTCTTAAGCAGGACAGCCTTTACTTCACAAGGTTTCTCAATCTGAATCACATCAACTCCCATAAGAAGAGGCAGTGTGTGTCCCACTACATCATAAGGGGTCTTGAGCGGGCCTCCTGCATATTCCCTTATTTCAGGATAAACCTGTCTTTCAAGCAAAGTCTTTGCAAAACCTCCAAAAGGCTGAGCCATATAAACAATATAAGTTCCTGCAGGATAGGTATAGCCGTCAGCTACAAAAGATCCTTTGGCCTGGTGTATTTCAACACCGCCCAACTTTAAGACATTCATCATTTTTACTGCTGTTGACAGGTCTCTTTGTTGTGCGGGAATAACAAAGGCATAAGGAGTCTTATTCGCAGCAACTGCTTTCTTTTGGACTCTATAAAAATTCCTTATCCAATTTTCTCTTAATCTGGCTGCATTAGTCAGTGCAGCCATTACTGCTGAATAATCATAATCCAAGATATCTCTCAGAGTCCATTTTCCACCTTTCCACGGCATAGGCATTTTCACCGAAGGTTCTCTTGCTGACAGAGACAGATTTTCAAACTCAACAGTAATAGGAGTAGCCATCTTCACGCTTGCCGCTTCTGTCAGGATGCGGATTCCTCCATGATAATGGTGGTAAGCCCTTGCCGGCGTCCAGGCATCAAACCCACTGCTGTGCATTACACCACCCTTTCCCTGCGCAGTTAATTCCGAAGCAATAAATGTTCCCATCACCGCCACCTGCTGCCTGATTATCGGGTCAATATTCGGTTCATATGGGTCCACATAAGGAGGCACAAATAACCTTGCGCCGCGGTTCCCCATCTGGTGCATGTCCACAATGATAAATGGATGCCATGCATTATGGACATTCAGCGTGAGGCGTGACTCTACCTGGGTAAACACATACCAATCTCTGTTATTGTCATGCCCCACATATTTATGATAAAGCCAGGGCATTTGGCATCCTTCATACTTTGTCCCTAAGTTCTTCCTGTACCAATCCACGACCATCTGGATTCCATCAGGATTGTGCATAGGGAGCAATAGGAGTATGACATTATCAAGAATATCTTTTGTCTTCACGTCGTTTTTTGCGGCAAGGTCATAGGCCAGCTCCATAGACATCTGAGAGGCTCCTATTTCAGATGCATGGATGGAACAATTTACCATCACAATGGCTTTGCCTTCAGAGATTATTTTATGGGCATCTTCATCCGTAATTTTGCGGGGATCCGCAAGCCTCTGCTGGAATTCACGGTATTTTCCCAGATTTTCATGGTTTTTCTCAGAAGTTATGATTGCCACTATAAAAGGATTGTCCATTGTCGTCTTTCCCACTTCCCTGACCACAACCCTGCTGCTGGCCTTATCCAGTTTCATGAAATAGTCAATGATCTGATGCATATCTGCAAGTTTTTTATCACTTCCAACCTTGAAACCTAACGTGTCTTCTGAATTTGGGACTTGTGATGAGACAATATGGACTAAAAAAAACATTGATAAGACAAAACATGAGATTTTTATTCTCTTCATAACGCCTCCTTAAAAAGGATATAAGAAATGTGTAATTTACCGCTATTGAGACTTATTATTTATCTATTTCCCTCTATAAGGAACTCCCTTTTTAATCCACTCAGGAGCAGGTTTGCCCTTCAGATAATGGTCAAAATATTCTTTCATCCTGATTGAATAATCCAGTTTGTTGGGATATTTCTGTAGGTGGTGAGGCTCCCCACGGTACTGAAGGAATATGCAGTCCTTTCCCAACCGCCGCATCGCCAGGTAAAGTTCAATCCCCTGGTACCAGGGAACAGCCCCGTCATTATCGCCAAACATGATGAGCAGAGGAGTCTGAATGCGGGTGGCAAAAAATACAGGGGAATTTTCAATATAGAGTTCAGAAAATTCATCATAACTTTCCCTTGTATAAATCAAAACATCTTCCTTTTTCGCAAGAATTCTATCAAAACTAAATAGGTCAACTTCTTCCTCTTCCGCTTTTTTGTTTTCTTTTGCCGATTCAGGTTTTTCTCCGGCTTCTTTTTCCGATTTTTCTTTATCCGCTTTTTCTTCTTTGAAATGGCAAAAAGCCAGCCACTTCGAATCATTGGATAGTGCAAATCGTTCTACCTTCTCGAACTGCTTGATCTTTCCTGTCTTAGTTTCAAGAATGGCCATTCCCTGTTTGGGCTTTTTTGTCCCGGACTTTTCAAGTTCTACGGTTTCAGGTTTAATATTCATTACCACCCAGCAGGAATCTTTCGAGATAACAGGCTTGCTTCCTCTCTCGACTGCAAAAACTTTCCCTGTTTTTATGCATTGTACTTGTACCTCTCCATCACCCCTGTCCGGCTGAGCACTATATGCCAACCATGCTCCGTCTTCAGAAATTACCGGGCTGTGGATTTCTTTAAACTTCATGACATCCTGGAATGTCATTGCTTTTTTCTGTTCACTTTCAGCGGTAAGACCAATGTGTAAAATTACCAAACATAAAAAAGCGGCAAGTATAAATCGAAGGCTTACTTTTTTATGCATTTAAATTCCTCCTCATAACATGTTTATAGCTTTTTATTGAGAAAATCTGCATAAGTCTAAATATGAATACCTTATTAATTCCCACATATTCCTCTAAAAGAAAGCTTATAACACAGCAAAAATTTGAAATCAATTACATGAAGGCCAAGAGCTCCCAAATGCTAGATGTGTTTGTATATTGAATTTTTTTCTTATAATATACGCATGCACTGAGAAATATAGGTAGTACAGAATAAAACATGACAGAAAGACAAAAATTCAGCCGCGACTTTTATGAAATCCAGCGCAGACAATGGATAAAAAGCCTATTTCTTTTCCTCCTCTTAATAGTCTTTTATTTATTTGCTATCGGGTTTGTTTCATTTGTCTTTGTCATAAGCCTTGGATTCTTTTTGCCGGGAATTTCTTTCCCTTCAGGAGAGTCTCTAACAACGATTCTTATGATAATTTCTGCTGTGTCGATTCTTATTGCTGTCTTCCATTTTTATGACGCAAGAAAATTCGGAGCCAAATTCATTCGGAGACGCATGCAGGCAGAACCTCCGGATTCCAACGACCGGTATCATAAACGGTTTTCAAACACCGTGGAAGAAATCAGAATTGCAAGCGGGCTGCCTTTCGTTAAGCCTTATATCATTCCATCATTTGCCATTAACTCCATGGCTCTAATAGAAGAGGATAAAACTCCAAGTATTATCGTGACAGAAGGCCTGCTTGCAGAATTTACACGAGACGAACTCGAAGCCGTGATTGCACACGAATTAGCTCATATTATCAGAGGAGATACTTTCTACATTACCCTTGTGTGTTCCCTTGCAAATTTTTTCGAACGCCTCAGGGAAGCTATAGAACCTGAAACACAGCCGCAAGGAAAAGCGTATCAAAATCAGCAGGCCGCCCAAGGTGGACCCCTGCTGGTTTATCTTGCCCTTTCAGTTTCTGCAGTCGTCATGCACATACTCAGCACCCTTATCAGCAGGCAGAGAGAAATTCTTGCTGATTCTGCCGCTGTGGAACTCAGCCGGAACCCAAGGGCTCTTGCACGGGCGATATACAAGGCGCATGTTAAAAATTCTTTCGTTGGAGACTTCAACCTTACGTACAGCCCTCTGTTTATTGTACCGCCTGAATCAAGAGGGGACTTCGACGGATTTTTCAGCAGAATTTTCAACTCCCACCCTCCCCTTATGAAAAGGATCAAACTTCTTGCAGATATGGTTCCCACAATACCTGCAAAAATAATCGAAGAAGTCTGGGAAATCCAAAAGAAGAAAGAAAAAGCAAGGGATGTTATTGTTTCCCATGAAGAACTGCTGCGGAAGAAAACCCAAATAAGCCCAACAGCCGAAGAATCCTCTGACAAAGAAGGGAAAATCTGGCTGATTAGAAATCCCAAAGGACAATGGAAAGGACCGTTTTCTATCGAAGAATTAGTGTTCCTTAAGTTTTTCACTCCATTAATGAGGATAAAGAACACACAGGAAGACATTCAAGCCCAAGCCCGGGAGTTTCCGCAAATCCGCAACGCCCTCCGCAATATATTAAAGAAAAAACCCATAAATCCTGCTAAATACAACCGCTGTCCCCGCTGCCGCATACAAATGAGAGACAGTTTTTATGAAGGTGTGGCTATAAAAATCTGCCCTCGATGCGAAGGGAAACTCATAGATTCTGTTCTAATGGATCGTGTTATCGCCAGAAGAGAAATCGCGTTTTCCGATTATCTGATAAAAAAAGCACAAGAATTCAAAGACAGGTTCATGCTCAATCCTGTCAGCACGAAAAAAATAGACCAGGGGAAAACCACAAATATTTTCTGCCCTAACTGCGGGACAAAAATGATTCCCAGGCCGTATAATTACTATTATATAGTTCCTGTAGACAAGTGCCTATCATGCCACAAAATATGGTTTGACTCAGACGAACTGGAAATATTACAGATACTTATAGAACAGCATTAGCTGTCATGTCTTCACGTTCAACATCTATATTTTCCGATTTTCTTAGGAAACGCGGATTCACCTCCTGCCTTATTTCCTGAAATCAAGAGAATCCTGAACAGACATATCTATAACAGCCATAAAGATAAGCTGAGCCGTATCTTCTAAAATTTCCGGGGTTATAGTGTCAATGTTGTCCGAAGGAAGATGATAGGGAGATGGCGCCCCATAGGCCCCGAAGGATATCGTTGGCACCCCCTTCCACATGAACCTGGCTGCATCGAGTCTTGGCCTGGCAATATTGGAAAAATACCTGGGATTAATTATCCGGTGGATATACTTTTCATTGGCTTTCTTTAAGAATGCCCAGAATTCAGGATAATTCTCTGCAGCCGCAGCACTCAATTTATCTCCGCAGCCCACTCCATCCATATTTACGAATGCTGCCGTTTTTTCCAGCGGGAAAATCGGATGTTCCACGTAATATTTCGATCCAACAACCCCCTGTTCCTCAGCGCCAAAACAAAGGAATATCACTGAACGCCGCGGCTTAACAGGGCTCTTGGACAGAGCTTTTGCTATTCCCATTATAACGGAGACAGCCGAGGCATTATCATTGGCCCCTGGCATTATTTCATAGCATCGGCCCAGATGGTCAAGATGACCTCCTATGATAATCAATTCATCTTTTAGGGCTGGATCTGAGCCTTCTAGCAGTCCAATAACATTATAGGCAATTCCTTCTGGATGATGCTCTGTCGTGTTCTTAATAGTGAAGACTTTACCTGTTGCAAAAGACTTGGGTTTCAAAGTCTTTCTGATCGCTTCAACAACATCTTTGTGATTGCGGCCTGTACCAGAAAAAACATCTTTAACCACCACATTCCCTACATGAGAATATATAAACCCTTCACTGTAAGAATTATTTGGATTTCCAATAGGACCATAGTTATAAAGCATTCCTTTAGCACCATGTGCTACAGCATTCTCCAGTTTATATTGATGAAAGGAATAGGGCCTCCATTTTTTAAACAGCTCTGGGTCTTTATTTGCTGAGACCGGGACTTCTCTTTCCATTAAAACAATCTTTCCTTCAACATCCACGCCCTTATACTCATCATAACCCAGTTCTGGAGCCGTGACCCCATAGCCAACATACATTACTTCAGAACTCACTTCTCCTGACCCTGAAGTAGAACCAGGAATAAATTCATTGGGATAGGTATAGTACTTCTTTATTGTTGACTTTTTGTATGGAATTTGAAGGCAGACTTCACAGCCTTTAAAAACCAGAGTGTAGGGATTTGGAAAGGCCTGTAGGTAAGTGCCGTTATCCCCGGAAGGGGCTATACCCCACTTTTTAAAATGAGAAGCCACCCATTCTGCGCTTGCATTAAACCCTTCTGTTCCTGTAAGCCGGCCTGCATATTTATCAGAAGTAAGTTCCTTCACATAATCAAACAATGTCTGGCTGGAAATCGAGTGCATAACCTGAAGCAGCTTTTGCTCATCTGAGAATTTTGCAGGATATCTTTGGGCTGCAGGAACAGATGAAATAAATAGAAAAGAAACAGCAAATAAAATTAAAAACAGCTTTTTATTTTTCATCTTTTTCTCCTAATGGCAGGCTTTCTTCTACCTGCCGTTTATTAAAATTAGGCAATCATGCAGTCTTGATATAAGGAACTTTGGCAGAACTTCTTCGATTATCCGGATTATGTGTCAGCAGCCAAGATTACTGTTGTGTATTAAAGCCGTATTGCAATGCCTCCACGTAGAAGAAATCCATCCCAGATTCCAGCATCAACCATTAAATGGATATTTTCTGATATCTTAGCTTTAATTCCCAGATTCAACTGAATAAAAGGAATGAATCCAGGGAGAAAAAATTCATCGCCTTCCTCTTCGATTTCATCTTTAAGTTCCTGGAGTGTTTTTGTCGCCTGGTCTTCATAATGTTCAGTGGCCTCGCCAGGACGACTCAAATCTCCTGTATAATGGTAATTGAACTCTGCCTCTTCAAGAGCCGTTCCTGTAGCCGCTCCTACACCAAAAGTAAAGTAAGGGTGGACAGGCCAGGAAGGAATTATATCCCAGCGAAAACTCAAATGAAAAGATAAAGGATTTATTACAAATTCTCCACCGGCACTCGCCTGAAAGTTTGCTGATTCGCTTGTCGTCTGGTCTGTCAAAGCAAGCGCAGCTGATAATTCGGGAATTGAAATTGTCATACTGGTCTTTTCTACAGATAGACCTAAACTGAAAGAGCCGTCATTTCCTCCCGGATACCACCTGACCTCAAAACCATAATTGCTGCCGCTTGAGTCGAAGCTTACATCCTGATCGTAACTGTCTTCCATGAGGCCTGGATAATCCTCCTGAATCTCATCCAGGAAATTATCTTTTAAATTAGTTTCAAGCGCATCTCCCAAACCTTCTTCTATCAAACCCCTTAAAATATCAATACTCCAGCTTGAATAATGGAATCCGAATTCAAAACGTCCCTGAGCAGCAAGGTTAGGGCTAAAAAGCATGAAAAGTAATAGAAAAACAGGAAAAACCTTCATAATCTTTTGGGCTTTCATTTTTCCCTCCAAGTTAAGGTATCTTTTCATACATCTCCACTATATTTATCAAAAACCATTTACAATTACAATCCCTCATAAGGATGAAATTGGGGGTGATTTTAAAAATTGATTTGACTTGCATATTTTGATATCTTGGCTGTACCATGTTCATCAATACTTTTTTTGGAGGAATAGATGTTCAATAAAATTTTATCTGTAATTGTAATCCTCAGCATTCTTATCCTGTTTCCCAGTATTACAGTTTTTGCAAACGATACAAACCCCAAGGTCATCATGAAAACGGCCAAAGGGGACATGACCATTGAACTGTATGCAGATAAAGCTCCTATTACTGTTGCCAATTTTCTCTCTTATGTTGATGATAAGTTCTATGACGCCACAATTTTCCATCGTGTGATAGCTGGATTCATGATTCAGGGTGGTGGATATACCGTTGATTTCCACAAAAAGGCAACAAAGCCCCCAATAAAAAATGAGGCTACAAACGGACTGAGTAATAAAAAATATACAATCGCCATGGCCAGACTTCCAGAACCCCACAGTGCCAGTGCCCAATTTTTCATCAACCACAAAGATAATCCAGGGCTGGACCACAAGAGCAACAATCCTGATGAATTCGGTTATTGTGTTTTCGGCAAAGTGATAGAAGGCACCGAAGTTGTCGAGGCTATTGCCGGCGTAAAGACAATGACCAGGCAGGGGCAGAGAGACGTACCGCGTGAAACCATTGAAATCATCTCAGTACGCCGTATAGAGTAAAAATAGTATTACAAAAACTACAGTCTTAACCGTTTTGTGATGTTTGACTGGATATTCGCTTTTCTACACCTTATTCTACTTATCGGGCTGATCGTTTATGCAGTTTTTTCCCTCTTTGAAGGAAATACATTCAGGTTTGCTCTCATAATAATCTGCCTCACGGGATATTACTTTCTTGTACTTCATAAAGGTGTAAAAAAAGAAATCGAACGCAAACGGAAAAAACGTAATGATGAGCTCCATTGAAAATGGATATTTTTGAGAGGGCCATCCGGCTTCTTGGTTCTATAGTATGGGGCCCTCAAATGGCTATTCTCCTTCTTGGAGCAGGATTATATTTGACAATCCGACTGCGCTTTATACAGGTGCGGCGTTTCGGCCTTTCCTTCCGCCTGCTTCTAGGCAGTAAAGATTTCGGAGAAACGCAGACAAAACGCAAAGGCGACATATCCCCCTTTCAGGCATTAGCTACATCCCTGGCTGCTACTATCGGCAACGGAAACATCGCAGGAGTATGTACAGCTATTGCCATGGGAGGTCCGGGGGCAGTATTCTGGATGTGGCTCTCAGCATTTTTCGGGATGGCCACAAAAATTGTTGAAGCTGTTTTGGGCCAGAAATTTAAAAAAATCATGCCAGATATGAGCACTGCCGGAGGGCCCATGTACTATATAAAGGATGGTCTTGGACTTCCATGGCTTGCCGGCATATTTGCTTTCTTCATGGGGTGCAAACCTCTTTTCTCAACAACAACTATTCAATCCAACTCGATCGCTCTCGCTTTAAAAACACAGTTTGGACTAGAACCATGGATTTCAGGATTAGGTCTGGCTGTTCTAACATGGCTGGTTATTATTGGTGGGATCAGATCCATAGCTAAAGTTGCAGGATTCATGAGCCCTTTCATGGTTTTTCTATACATCTTTGGGGCTCTTACTGTGATCATAATTTTTGCTTCCCGCATCCCGGATGCATTTTCACTTATATTCAGTGGAGCCTTCAAGCCATCATCCATAACAGGCGGAGTTGCAGGTGTGACCATAGCAAGCGCCATCCGTTATGGCTTCTCAAGAGGAGCTTACTCCAACGAAGCAGGAACAGGAACAGCCGCAGTTTTCCATGCATCAGCAAAAACAAGCGAACCTGCACGGCAGGGCCTAATAGCCTCTTTGGATGTGTTCGTTGATACACTCATAATCTGCACACTTACAGCTCTTGCGGTTCTTGTCACAGGCGTTTGGACAGAAGGGACCAGTACTCAAATGACAGCAGCAGCCTTTAATTCGGCCATGCCCCAAATCGGGGGGATTATTGTTGCCGCAAGCTCTTTACTCTTTGGATACTCCAGCTTGATTGCTGTCCCTTATTACGGAGAAATTTCATTCAGTTACCTGTTTGGGAACTGGGTCAAGCTTCCTTTCCGTTGGATTTTCTGCATCTTTATTTATATCGGCGCTGTGCTGAAAGTAGAAGTTGCCTGGTCTATTGGAGATGTTTTTAACGGGATGATGGCCTTTACAAACCTCATCGGGGTACTGGGACTTGCAGGGATAGCAGTAGCTTCTGTAAAAAACTATCTAAATCACATCGACAGGCAAAAAAATCCGTTACATTACCAGATCAGATAAGTTCTTAGAATTCAAATTTTTTCAGTGAAATAAGCATCTTAAGCTGAAAAAATGAAAAAAGGTGAGAAAAATCGGGGGAATTACTGGAGTTTGTTTATTATTGAATTTTTCATTTTTCTATTATAGTATCTTCAATATTTACCTGTGAGTATAACGTGAAAATTAACATAAAAATTAATAGTAAAAAAAATGCTCCGAGCAGGCTTTCTCTGCTTATTATTATTATCTCTGTTTTGTCAATATTTATAACCTTAACCTTCCTCCCAAAAGAAAAACCCCGGGTCAAAGAAAAAGAAGAATCATCTCCTCCTCAATCTGCAGTTGAGTCCCCGCCTCTTATAGGAAACAAAGAAATCATTCAAAAAGGAAAAACCCTATCTGACATTCTCTCTTCACACGGCTTCTCACCTGCTGAAATACATAAATTGATACTGGACGTAAAGCCCATATATGACCTGGCAAAGATTAAAGCCGGGAAAGAACTGAGGATATATTCCTCCGTGCACGGAGACATCAACTCGATTGAATATAATATTGATGGTGAAAAGTTCCTTTCCATTCAAATAACAGAAGAGGCCTACAAAGCTGAGATAAAAAAATTCCCTTTTGAAATAAAGATAAGAATGGTCTGTGGTGTCATCGAAAACAACCTGATGTCTGCAGTAACAGGAAAAAACGAGAAGGATTTACTGGCAATCTCTCTGGCAAATATGTTCGGGTGGGACATCGATTTTTATGCGGACCTCCGCCATGGAGATTCATTCAAAATTATGTTTGAGAAAAAATACCTTTACGGAAGGTTCGTTGCTTATGGAAAGATCCTTGCTGCAGAATTTGTTAATCATGGGAAAATCTTTCAGGCTTTCCGCTACACATATCCAGACACAAAAGAATGGGATTATTTCGATTTTAAAGGCAACTCTTTAAGAAAGCAGTTCCTGAAATCTCCTCTTCAATCAGCACGAATTACTTCACGCTTCAGCCTCAGAAGAATGCATCCTATCCTCAAAGTATACAGGCCTCATTACGGCGTGGATTATGCGGCTCCAATTGGGACTCAGGTTCAAGCAACTGCTGACGGCACAGTGACTTTTACAGGCTGGAATGGAGGGGCAGGCCGCATGATTAAAATCCGACATAAAAATGCCTATGAAACTTTGTATTTCCATCTCAGAAACTTCGCAAAAGGGATAAAAAAAGGTGCTAAGGTCAAAGAGGGCCAGTTTATCGCCCGTGTGGGTTCATCTGGAGAGTCAACCGGCCCACATCTTGACTACAGGATCAAACATCAGGGAAAACACATCAATCCCCTTACTTTTAATCCAAAACCTATCAAACCCCTTAGAACAGAATATCTCAAAGATTTCCAGAAAAAAGCTAAATCTTATCTTTTTCTATTCAACCTGCCCTCAATACCTGTCTGTGTATTTCCATAATTCAATCACTATGTTGCCCTTTCATAAAAGGCAGCAAGTCAGGCCGGTAGAGCAGGCTTATTGATCACTTTTTTTTACCGGAACCGCCTGATCCTCCACTGCTTGAAGAACGTGCTGAACTTCTTGAGACCGAAGATCTTGTTCCAGTGGAGCCGCTGCCAGAAGAAGAACTTGAAATTGAACCCGACGAAGAGAAAACACCCGAGGAACCAATTCTCACTCTTGAACTACTGCCCGTCATTTTAGAAAAAACACCCCTTGAGGAAATTCGAAGTTCAGGGCAGAAAACTTCATTTGTTCTGCTGGAATATCTTATAGATACTCCGGCTCTTTGAGCCGCTCTTATATCAGGATTCCAATCCCTGAATCGTACTTTTGAACGACTTTGGCTTAAAAGCCCTGCATTTTTTTTGCCGGAAGAATCTATTCTCCTCCCGGATATTGCTGTTTTCTGCCTGGTTACAGCCTTTTTTGGTCTAAGCGCTGTTTCACCGGTGAAGACATGTTCTTTTATGGCGGTAGTAATTCTCTCTGTATTCTCAGGCTTTGAGCTAATCAAGCTCTTTTTCACATAATCAAGGAGATTATTTCTTCTAAATGTGTCGACAGCCTGGCGATTTGTATCTTTATGGAATTTTGAAGTTAAAAATTCCTTTTGAATATTAGGAGAAAACTGGCTGAACTTGATAGCGTTATTCTGTATCCTTGAAGCATTCAAATCCTCTTTCTTTATTATAACCATCTGTTCAGGAATCTTCTTTAAAGAATCGAAAACTCTCTCATCCCCTTTTTTTAATGCTGAAACAACATTAGCATATGCCTTCTTCATTTTTTTTGGAAGCGGATAGGAAGAGATTCCTTTTTGTTCGAGTTGATCCTTATGAATTTTTCTAAATATTGGCTTCCTGTTATCAGCCAAATATCCTGTGTTTCCTCCATAAAACTGTGGATAATAATACCATGGATAATAACTATTTCCGTAAAAGCCGCCATAAAAACTGTCCAATAAAAACCAATCCCACAAACACCATGGCCTCCAGCTATAATATCCCATATAAAAATCCCAAGCTGCCCAAGCTGGTGCAAAAGCATCTCCAGGAATCCAGATCCAGCCGCTTTTCTTGTTCCATGTCCAAAGGCCAAGATGATAGGGAACCCAACCCCAGGATTCCTGAGGAACCCAGAAAAGCTGGTTATCCAATTTTCTCCACTGGCCATTAATATAAGGGGACCAATTCCCCCATGGATACTTATCGTTGTAGAAAGGCCGCCAGACATAACCATAAAGGCTATTCCATATCCACTCTCCATGAAGATTGGAATACTTTTGAGCGAAATATATGACTGCCTTGGGATATTTCTCTATGGGTTTTGGAATAAAATTTTTACCTTCATGGAGAGCCTCGAAATTTTCATTTATATGCTCATTCCACAGCTCAAAATCAACATCCGGCCGGTATTTATCATAAAGAACAAAATGATCTTTTAAAACCGTCAATTTCTGTGATTTCTTTAATTTCTTTTTTTCTGTATTCTCTTCATCAGGCCCACAAAGGACATAGGCTTTCCCCTTTTTTATCTGAACTTCTGTGCTGTCATCTTCTCCAGCTTTTATCAGTGCAACCGTGCTGTGGTTCATTTTAACAGCAGCGTTTGGGGTTATAACCTGGAAAACTTCGGGGCGGTTATAGCGTTTATACATGATATAGATCTGTCCTTTTACAAGGACTAGGTTTGTTATCTTCTTGCTTGAACTGAGACTATGCGCAAGAATAGTCTCGATTTTTAATTCTGTATCCAGGTCAAGCCTTATGATTGTTCCTGTATCAAACTGGATTTCACATCTTCTGCTTCCCGTTGTCTTGATCGTATCTCCAGGGAGCAGAGGAAAATTCAAAACAGCTATTTCAGGCGAAGGATTTTCCGCCCTTAGGACAACAGGATCTTTGCCGTCATTCTGCACTTCAACATAGCTTATGTGGCCGAAATATATTTCTGTGTTTGGAGAATTCACATATTTATAATGGGAATCAGAATGAACAAAAGAAGAGCAAAAAATAATAAATATAAAAACAAATAAAGAGAATAAAATCCTTTTTCTCATGGTTTCCCTCCTTCTATAGAGGTTTCTCTTTTTTATCATTATATAAAATAAGCATAATTCATGCCAAATAATACAAGAGATATGCACGAATCTACAGCTTCAGAACTGTCCATTATTCTAAACAAGTGTAGCCATTCTTATCCATTAAATCTGAGGTTTCAATGAACAACATACTATACTTTTCTTATCCCTGTTTTTAATTCCAGTTTAGCTGAATAAAAAATAGGAATAATTCTGACAGATTTTATATGATGAAAGGTTGACTTTCATTGTCTAAACAAATTAGAATTACTCCGTCAGTGAAAAATATATATTTTAGGAGGCATGAATGAAAATTACTCTCAGTGTCTTAAAAGCAGACATAGGCAGCATTGGAGGTCATATTACACCCAGCAAAGCAATAATAAATGAAGTTAAAAATTTTGTTCAGTCAAACGGCAAGAACTTAATAATCGATTCTTATTTCAGTCATACGGGTGATGATATTGCTATTTTATGTTCTCATGAAAGAGGCATATCTGATGAAAAAATTCATAAGCTGGCCTGGGATGCTTTTCTGGCAGGAACAAGCGTAGCTAAAAAACAGGGCCTTTACGGAGCTGGCCAGGACCTCTTGAAAGATGCATTCAGCGGCAACATAAAGGGGCTGGGGCCTGCAGTTGCTGAAATGGAATTTGAAGAACGGCCAAACGAACCATTTGTCTTTTTCGCTGCTGATAAAACAGACCCAGGAGCATATAACCTGCCGTTTTATCTCGCCTTTGCTGATCCAATGTACTGTGCTGGACTCATATTAAGCCCAAAGATGAACAAGGGTTTCACTTTTCGCATCATTGATGTTGGGTACACTGAAAAAGACAAGATTGTTGACCTCAATAGTCCAGAAGATATCTATGACATAGCTGCCCTGCTGAGGGATAATGAACGATATGTCATAGAAAGCATTTATTCCAGAAACACAGGAAACCAGGCACTCTCTATCTCCACCACTCGTCTCCATAATATAGCAGGGAAATACACGGGAAAAGATGACCCCGTAGCGTTGTGCCGGGTTCAGGGAGAGTTTCCGGCAACCGGAGAAATACTGGCTCCGTTTCAAATCGGGCATTTAGTCGCTGGGTTTATGAGAGGCAGCCACACAGGCCCGCTGATGCCGTGCAAGCTTAACTGCACAATTTCATATTTCGACGGGCCTCCGGTAGTAACTGGAGCCGCTTTCTGTGTAAAAGATGGTAAACTAACCGAACCAGCCGATGTTTTTGACCATCCTTACTGGGATTATGTAAGAACAAAGGTTTCTGAGAAAGCTACAGCAATCAGGCAACAAGGATTCTCCGGGGCAGCCATGCTTCCTTATAGCGAGTTAGAATATGGTGGTATTGTTGACAAGTTAGAAAAACTTGAAAAGAAATTCAAGTTTAAAGATAAAGATTAAGTTTAAAGATTTATACAAAATTAAAATTTCCATATTCAGATGTAGATTCCTATGAAGAAACATAAGAATCCTTCTCCAACGGCAGATATTATTATCGAGATAGAAAGAGAGGACAGAAAACAGGGAATTGTGCTTGTCAACCGAAAATATCCTCCTTATGGATGGGCAATTCCAGGTGGATTTGTTAATTACGGCGAATCTTTAGAGCAGGCTGCAGTACGAGAGGCCAAAGAAGAAACATGCCTTGACATTCAGATTAAAAGACAGATGCATACATATTCAGACCCTAAACGCGATCCGCGCAAACATACTATTTCAACCGTTTTCATCGCCACTGCCTGCGGAAAACCCGCTGCACAGGATGATGCAAAAGAAGTTAGGATATTCACAAAGGAGGAAATCAATTTCCCTCTTGCATTCGACCATCAAAAGATCCTAGCAGATTATTTTAACAGGAAAAAATGAAGTTATAATGGATAACAGAAAACAAAAAGTCGATAAAGATTCCCGACTTAAACAGGTTCATTCAGTCTGGGGGCCTGTGGAAGCGGAAGTAGTAAAAAGTTACCTTAAAAGCTACGGTATCTCCTGTTTTTTTAGGGGACTAGTTGTCCAATCTGTCCATGCTTTCTCTGCGGACGGCCTGGGCGAGATAAAAATATTCGTTAAAGAAAAAGACTATGACGTTGCAATAAAACTGCTAGAGGAAAAATTATTCACGAAATAGAAATAACTCAAGCCCAAACATCCTATTTCCAAGGAACACACATTCCCTTCTTAGCCAAAATTATTCCAGGCTAGGTAATATCATAATATCAGTTTTGTCATAAACAATTATTCACAAGCCGACCCAGTCATACAGCCTACCCTATATAGTATATATTTTCAGTTAGGTACATTATATAGAAATCCCATAAAATACTGACATATTTCCCTATTTTTTCCTTGACATTATAAATAATCTTACATATATTTTAATAAAAATGGGATGAAACGGGACAAAATGGGAAATTATTTAATCGGAAGCTACAAAGCACGCCTTGATAAAGGCGGAAGAATAAAGATACCAGAAAAATTCCGCGCAGCTATCGAAGAAGAATATGGAAAAGAAGTATTCATTACTTCCTTGACAGATGAAGCTGTTCAGATCTATCCACTTTCAGTGTGGAAAAAACTTGCGGGTATTACCGAAGAGGGCCTTATTCATCTTAAGCCTGATGTCAGAATGTTTATGCTCCGAGTCAATCTGAAAGGCACTCAATACGAAATAGATTCTAAAGGACGTGTTTTAATCAGTCAAGCAATGAAAGAAAAGGCAAAACTCGAAGACGAAGTAGAAGTAATAGGCCTCAATAATCATTTAGAAATCTGGAGCAAAAATGTCATCAACAAAATGCTCGACCAAAATCCTCTGACGGATGAGGACTTCGAACGCATATCAGAACTTACAACAAAGGGAAAAAGAGAATGAACGGAAAAGGCCATATTCCTGTTCTTTCAGAAGAAGTGCTCCATTATCTCGATGTAACAAGAAAAGGCACTTATATAGACTGCACAATTGGTTTAGGAGGTCACTCACTCGAAATCCTTAAAAGAAACAAGGACGCTTCTCTTATCGGATTCGACATTGATGAAAAATCCCTGTTAGAGGCAAAAGAAAAACTTAAGCCCTATGCAGAGAGAGTCGAACTCTATCACTCAGATTTCAGATATCTTCCTGACCTAAAAATTGATTTTTCCAACATCCGTGGTGTGCTTCTAGATTTGGGCATTTCATCCTTCCAACTCGATTCTCCAGAAAGAGGATTTAGTTATAATAATGAAGGCCCTCTTGATATGAGGATGGACTTCCGGAACAAAATCACGGCATCAAAAGTGATAAACAAGTACTCAGAACATAGACTTGCCAAAATATTTCGCGAATATGGAGAAGTAAGACCTGCAAAAAGGTTAGCAAAAGAAATTGCCTCGAAAAGGAAAGTCAAAAAAATCGAAACTACAACTCAGCTCTTCCAAATTGTTGAAAAACTCTTCCGGTGGAGACCCCAGAGAGGAAAGACTCACCCTGCGGCAAAAGTTTTTCAAGCCATCCGAATCGAAGTTAACCAAGAGTTAAAAAATCTCTCAAACTTTCTAGAAAGAATCGTACAAAAAATCCCTCCAAAATCCCGTATAATCATTATTTCTTTTCATTCTCTGGAGGATAGGATTATAAAACATACATTTACCAATCTGGCTTCACCCATGAATGCCAATCCTCTGATCAAAATCTTGACAAAAAAACCTGTTCTTCCCTCTGAAAAAGAAATTTCCCTTAACTTCAGATCAAGGTCGGCCAAATTAAGAGCCAGTGAAAGAATCTAGATGGTTAGAAAAAAATTCAGCAAAGCACAGATTATCCTAGGCATTTCCTGCACAATACTTTTAACATTTTTTCTAATATTCTATATCTGGCATCAGGCAGAATCTATCAGAATTGGGTATAAGACAAGACAACTGGAGGAAGAAATTCTCTCTCTAAAAAAAGAAATCGAAAAACTTGAAGTAAAAAAATCGTCCCTTCTTTCTCTCGAAAGAGTAGAAAAAATTGCCAGGGAAGAATTGAAATTAACATCCCCGGAAAAGGAACAGATTATAAGTGATAATCTTGACCAATAGTCTTAAGAGAAAGACCCAATGAAAAATTTGTATCAGAAAAAAATAAAAAAAAGAACTATTATCCTGACCTTTTTCCTAGCCCTCTGGCTCTGTGTGCTTATCTCTCGTCTCATCCAGTTTCAGGTCATAAACTATCCACGTTTTAGAAAGGAAGTAATTGAACAGAATCAAAACAAAAAAATAATCAATCCCAAACGGGGTACAATATATGACCGCTCCGGCATTATCCTAGCTCAAAGTCTCCCAGTACAGTCTATTTTTTATTCCCCTGTGGATGACCAACCGATGGATATTCAGCTGGAGAAAATTAATAAATTAAGGCAAATTCTGCACTTCTCTAACAAACATGCACAAACCATTAAAACCAGGATAGAAAAAAATGACCACTTTATCTGGATAAAACGAAAAATCGACCTGGCAACAGCAGAAAAGGTGAAAAATTTACATTTGAATGGTGTTCAATTCATAGAAGAGAACAAGAGGTTTTATCCACAACAAAAACTGGCAGCCCATATTATCGGAAGGGTAAACATAGATGAGGAAGGACAAAGTGGGATTGAATACAAATATAACTCCACATTACAGGGGGAAAAAGGACAAGGTATCGTTTTGAGAGATGCCAAGAGAAGAGGATACAGATTTCAAACATTAAAAGAACCGCAGCCTGGAATGGATTTAGTTCTGACGATTGATGAAACAATCCAGTACATTGCTGAAGAAGAACTGCAAAAAGCTATTCACAGAACTAAAGCAAGTTGGGGCACAGTTGTTATTTCACAGCCATTCAGTGGAGAAATTCTTGCAATGGCAAATTACCCCATATTCAGTCATGATTCTCCCCGGCTCGATAGAAACGGGGCAATCCATCACACTTATGCCCCCGGCTCGACTTTTAAGATCATCACTGCTTCCGCAGCTATCGAATCAGGAAGAGTAAATTTTAAAGATCAATATGACTGCAGTATGGGATTTATTTCTATTGCTGGACAGAGAATTAGAGATCATAAAAAATATGAGACTCTTTCGTTTCCTGAAGTTATCATTCATTCCTCCAATGTGGGTACAATCCAAGTAGGCCAGCAGATTGGAGAAGAAAATCTTTACAAAACAATAACAGGCTTTGGCTTCGGACAAAGGACCGGAATTGACCTTCCAGCCGAGGAGAAAGGTATTTTCAGATCCATAAACGACTGGACCAAAATATCTATTGCTTCTCTTTCCATCGGGTACGAAATCTCAGTAACCGCGATCCAAATGCTGCAGGCAGTAAACGTCATTGCTAACAAAGGTGTCATCACACGGCCCAAAATAGTTAAGAAAATCTTAGACCCTTCAATAGAGGCAAAAAAGAGCCCACTTCAATTCAAAAGAATAATCTCCGAAGAAACTGCTACGAGGCTGACATCAATTTTTCGAGAGGTTACAAAAACAGGAACAGGAAAAGAAGCTCAAGTTAAAGGCTACGATGTTGCAGGAAAAACAGGGACAGCTCAAAAATTCGACCCTTCAACAGGACACTATTCTTCCCGGGCTCACACCGCCTCTTTTGCTGGGTTTGCACCTGCTGAAAAACCTGTTATTTCCATGATTATAGTCATAGATGATCCCCAGGGACAATATTACGGCGGACAAGTTGCAGCCCCTGTCTTCCGCGAGATAGCTGCTCAAGTTCTTAGATACTTACATATTCCCCCACAAAAAAGCTTATCTGAACATATAATCACGGCAAAATATTGGAAACAGGACAAGAAATGAACTTAAAGGATTTACTCGAAGAAATTTCAGTCTTGCAATTCATCGGAAATAGAGATGAAGAAATCCAGGGTATATCCTATTCCTCAAAAACAGTCCGACCCGGTTATTTATTTGCAGCTTTAAAAGGAGAAAAATCTGACGGGTTTAATTTTACAGGAGAGGCACTTACAAACGGTGCAGCAGCGGTACTTTCAGACAGGCCCATGCCAGCAGATTTTAAAAAAACCTGGATACAAGTATCAGATGCAAGGAAAACTCTGGCTCTTTGCTCTGCTAATTTTTACTCTCATCCGTCAAAAAAAATGAAAATTATTGGAGTCACCGGGACAAAAGGAAAAACAACGATCACTTATTTGCTCGAAGAAATAATCAAAACAGCCGGTTTTCATCCAGGGGTCATCGGCACAATATCCTATCGATGGCCAAGCATGAAAATTCCGGCAGTAAGAACCACCCCCGAAGCTCCTGACTTACATAAAATGTTGAGGAAAATGCTTGACCACGGCACTTATCACTGTGTAATGGAAGTCTCCTCTCATTCTCTAGAACTCAAACGGGTAGATGGAATAAATTTTGATGTTGTTGTTTTCTCAAATCTAAGCGGAGAGCATCTGGATTATCATCATTCTATGGAAAAATATTTCCAGGCAAAAAAAAGACTTTTCTTTCTTAATCGAGGAAAAGGAACGGCTATCATCAATAATGATGATCCGTGGGGGAAAAAATTGATTTCTCAGCTCAATGACCATGTATTAACATACGGTTTTGAATACCCAGCTCTTATCCGAGTTGAAAAATATGATTTCAACGAAAAGGGCATAAAAGCTTCCATCAAACATCCAGAAGGAAATATCTCCGTTACATCTCCGCTTCTAGGTAAACCAAATTTGTATAATATCCTGGCATCGATTTCTTCAGCTTTAACATTGAATATTCCTGTTCCAGCAATAGAAGAAGGCCTAATCTCGCTTCAAGGAGTTCCGGGAAGGTTCGAAAAAATAAAAAACCAACTCGGACTTAATATTTTTGTGGATTATGCCCATACAGACGATGCTTTAAAAAACCTCCTTGAAACTGCCAGGGAATTAAATCCTAGAAAGATAATCCTCGTCTTCGGGGCCGGAGGGGATCGAGATAAAACAAAAAGAGCAAGGATGGGAAAAATTGCCGGAACTCTTGCTGACTGGACAATTCTTACTTCTGATAATCCCCGTTTAGAGGATCCCCAAGTGATTATTTCAAATATTGAGGAAGGCGTAAAAAAAACCGGTTCTAATAAATACGAAATCCAGGCTGACAGGGAAAAAGCTATCAAGCAGGCTATTTCCTACGGCAAAAGAGGAGATACTATCCTCGTTGCCGGGAAGGGGCATGAAAACTATCAGATAATCAAAGACAAAATATTCCCTTTCGATGATGTGACGGTTGTCAAAAAAATACTGAAAGAGATGGAGGAAAGCTGAAATTGGTTGAACTCAGTTTGAACCAGCTTTGCGAAAAAATGGAAGGAAAAATCCTACATGGTTCTCCATCTCTTTCTTTTCACAGATATAACATTGATTCCCGATTAACAGAACAGGGAGAACTCTTTTTTGCATTAATCGGAAGCAGAAACGGACACGATTTTGTTTCATGTGCAGCGGAAAAAGGAGCAGCAGGAGCCGTTGTTTCCCAGGAAATTCATCCCCCATGTAAAGACTTCGCATTAATACGGGTAAAGGACACTCTAAAGGCGCTTCAAAAACTTGCAAAGAAAGTTCTCTCTGAACATAAGGTCAAAGTGACTGGCATTACAGGAAGTATTGGAAAAACAAGCACCAAAGAATTTGCTTATTCACTCCTTTCTCTCAGTCATAAAGTTCTCAAATCCTCAGGAAATTACAATAACCATATAGGCCTTCCCCTTTCTATTCTAAAACTATCAGAAGAACATAATATCGCGGTCCTAGAGATGGGAATGAGTTCTCCAGGAGAAATAGCTGACTTAACCAGGATTGCACCTCCAGATGTAGCCGTTGTAACTAATATTCAACCTGTCCACCTTGAATTTTTTAAAAGTATTGAGAAAATCGCTCTAGCTAAAAAGGAAATTCTAGATGGAATGAAAACAAACGGAACAGCCGTCCTCAATGGCGATGACATCTTAGGCAAAAAAATAGCATTGAACTGGAAAGGGGGGAAAATCTTTTTCGGGCTTTCAAAAAGCTGCGATATCCGCGCAAGAAATATCAAAAAAAACGGGTTAAACGGAATGTCTTTTGAACTTATTTATGGGAAAAAGAATTCAGAAATAACTATTCCCTTTTTTTATGAAAGTGCTTTATATAATTTTCTTGCAGCAGCCGCAGTTGCCTACATATTTTCAGTTCCTATCGAAGCTATCCTCACGCAAACAAAAACACTAAATCAACTTTCAATGCGAGGCGTACTTTTCCGGCTAAAAACAAACATAAATCTTGTCGATGACTCTTATAATTCAAATCCTGCTGCACTGGAATCTGCCTTAAAAAGTCTGGCAGTCATTCCTGCAAAGAGAAAAATAGCTGTTCTGGGCGATATGCTGGAGCTGGGTCCAGACAAGATTGAATATCACATTCAGGCCGGAAGGCAGGTGCTTAAATATGAATTTGACCTTTTAATCACGGTAGGACCTCTTAGTCGGCATATGGCTGAAGGTGCCCTTTCTTCTGGAATGAGCCATAATAAAATTCATTCTTTCGATAATTCCGAAGAAACCGCAGAAGAGATAGAAAATCTTCTACATGAAGGTGATCTAGTTCTCGTCAAAGGTTCAAGGGGAATGAAAACCGAAAAAATAGTTAACAAATTAAAACTTAAAGGATATTAACGTGTTTTATTGGCTACTGGTTCCACTAAAAAAATATTTTATTTTCTTCAATGTGTTCCGCTACATCACAGTCAGAACTGCACTGTCCGGAATAACCGCTCTTCTTATATCTATGATCCTTGGTCCCTGGTTAATCAAACTGCTAAAAAAACACCAGATCGGAGAAAAAATAGCTCCTTACGGTCCTGAATCTCATTCAGAAAAAAAAGGAACTCCTTCGATGGGAGGAATCCTCATCATCGGTTCAACTATTATTCCCACAATTCTCTGGGCAGATCTCGGCAATATTTATATCTGGCTAGCAGTATTCACCATGTTTTCCTTTGGAATCCTTGGTTTCTGGGATGATTTCCTTCAAATCAAATTGAAAAAGCCTTCAGGCTTAATAGTACGCCACAAAATTCTATTTCAAATTATCATATCAGGAATCATTGGAATCATCTTAATATATCTGGGGTCTAAAGGAAATTTCAACCTCCACCTGAGTTTGCCTTTCATAAAGAAATGGGCACCTTACTTGGGTTTGTTTTACCTGCCGTGGATAATGTTCATTCTAGTTGGCTCATCAAATGCGGTTAACCTGGCTGACGGACTGGATGGATTAGCCATAGGTCTTACGCTCATCAGTGCCAGTGCCTTCACTGCTCTTTCTTATATAGCCGGACATGCTCTCTGGTCTGAGTACTTGAATATTTCCCGTGTCCCTCTTGCAGCTGAACTAACTATATTCCTAGGAGCTATGGCGGGAGCCTGCCTGGGTTTTCTATGGTATAACTGTCATCCGGCAGAAATATTTATGGGAGATGTGGGAGCCCTATCTCTTGGCGGAACATTGGGCGCAGTGGCTATAATGATAAAACAAGAATTTCTGCTCTTTTTGGTCGCAGGAGTTTTTGTCCTGGAGGCTTTATCTGTCCTGATTCAAGTTTCCTACTTCAAACTGACTGGAGGAAAAAGAATTTTCAGAATGGCTCCACTCCACCATCACTTTGAACTTATTGGGTGGTCTGAGCAAAAAATTGTTGTCCGATTCTGGATTGCAGGAATAGTATTTGCCCTCTTCAGCCTGGCTACATTAAAACTGAGGTAATAATGTATCTTAAAGGGAAAAAAGTACTTGTAGTAGGGTTAGGAAAAACAGGAGAGGAACTCTGCCGATTTCTTCTAAATCGAGGGGCACGTGTAAAAGTTTCAGAAAAGAAAAAACATGAGGAGCTCGGGCAAAAAGTTCATTTCTGGACAAAAAATGGAGTTTCGATGGAAACCGGAGGCCATGAACTGAAATCATTTCTTGAATCTGACCTGATTGTTTTAAGCCCCGGGGTTCCTACAATTCCCGAACTTTACAAAGCTAAAGCCCACGGGATAAAAATCATTTCTGAGATCGAACTCGCATACCGGTTTTTGAAAGGCAAGATTGTTGGAGTGACAGGATCCAACGGAAAATCCACGACAGCAACCTTAATTCATAAAATCCTAAAAAATGGAGGGCTGGAAGCCTATTTAGCCGGAAATATAGGGATACCATTAATAAGCCTGGTTGAAAACAGCAAAAAAAATCACATTTTTGTGACAGAGCTTTCAAGTTTCCAGTTAAAGCATACAGAACAATTTAAAGTTTCGGTTTCAGTCCTCCTGAACATCTCACCTGACCATCTGGACTGGCATAAAACTTTTAAAGATTATTTTGAAGCAAAGAAAAAAATTATAATTTCTCAGGAGAAAGAGCAGATTGCAATCCTCAATAAAGATGATCCCCTTATATGGGGATTGAAAAAACAAAGTGTATACGGATTCAGTCGAAAAAATAAAATCACCCCAGGATGTTTTATTCAAAAAAATTGGATAGTGCTCTCTAATAAAAAAGAAGAAAAATTGATGAAGCTCTCGGAAATCCCACTCTTAGGAACACACAATCAGGAAAATATCATGGCTGCGGCATTAGTTGGATATATATTCGGTATTCCGCTTTTAAAAATTAAAAACTCCATTAAGAATTTTAAAGGTCTCGAACACCGGCTTGAAAAAGTCTTAACAAAACAAGGTGTTGATTTTTATAACGACTCTAAAGCCACAAATGTGGACGCCACCCTAAAATCAATTCAGAGTTTCAAGAAAAAAATTATCCTTATCCTGGGAGGCAGAGACAAAGGAGAAGATTTCAGAAGATTAAGGAAAACGGTCGAAAATCAGGTAAAGAGAATCATTTTAATTGGTGAATCCAGAAAAAAAATAGAGAAGGCTCTAATTAACACTGCCCCTATCGATACAGTTTCATCTTTAAAAGAAGCAGTTAGAGTCGGTTATTCTTCTGCGGAACCTGGAGAAGTAGTGCTGCTTGCACCAGCATGCACAAGTTTTGATATGTTTCAAAACTTCGAAGAAAGAGGTGAAATTTTTAAGAAAGAGGTTTATACACTCACAAAATTAAAAGGACAGAGTACGGAATAATGGAAATATTCAGGCCTTATGGATTTGATAAAACACTATTTTTTACAACTCTAATCCTTATCTCTTTCGGACTTGTTATGGTCTTCAGTTCTTCAGTCATTCTTGCAAGCGAAAAATATCAACATCCTTTTCATTTCTTTATCAATCAAATTATTGGAGCCGGATTAGGACTTATCTTTATTATGTTGATGGTTTCAATAAAGAGGCCGTTCTATCAAAATATATATTTTATTCTAGGGCTACTTTTTATTTCATTTTCACTTTTAACCATATGTTTTATCATACCTTCTATAGGAAAAACTAACCGGTGGATCGATTTTTTTGGCATACGCTTCCAGCCATCAGAACTGGTTAAAATTAGCCTTATACTCTTTTTTGCATTCTATCTTGAACGGAAAAAAGACAGACTGAGCGAATTTCAGTCTGTTATTATTCCTTTCGTAATTCTATTTCTTTTTATCCTTCTCATAATAAAAGAGCCAGATTACGGCACAGCACTGCTTATATTTGTTATTGCATCTGTTATGCTTTTTATCGGGGGAGTGAAACTCAGATATTTCTTATATTTAGGAATTATTTCTATTATGGTTTTCGGTTTTTACCTCTTCCAGGCCAGTTACAGAATCAACAGAGTATTAGCTTTCATTTTCCCAACAAAAGACCCATTAGGAAATGGATTTCAGGTTATTCAGTCAAAACTTGCGGTTGGCTCGGGGGGGCTTCTCGGAGTCAGCATAGGAGAAAGCACTCAAAAACTTTTCTTTCTGCCCTGTGCCCATACAGATTACATTTATGCTATCATAGGTGAAGAGCTTGGCCTAATCGGCACTTTGGCTGTACTTATTCTCTTTGGTATTCTCCTTTGGAGAGGATTAGCCATATCAAGAAAAGCCCCGAACACTTTCACCCAGCTTGCTGCCGCGGGCTTCACATTAGCAATATTCTCTCAAGCTTTGTTGAATATAAGCATAGTTCTTGGGTTAGGACCTCCTACAGGAGTTCCTCTCCCGCTGATCAGTTTCGGAAGATCTTCCCTTATCTGTACTCTTTTCAGCATAGGCATCCTTCTCCATATTTCGCAAAGAAAGGAAAGCACGAGAAGAAAAACATGAAAGGTAAAAGGTTGATTATAAGCGGAGGTGGAACAGCGGGTCATCTATACCCCGCACTTGTTATCGCTCAAAAACTGAAAGAGAAAGCACCCGAAATCCAAATCACTTTTGTAGGAAGCAGTAGGAAGCTAGAAAAAACAATAATGGAACATTATAAAGCAGATTTTATTTCACTTAAAATTGAAGGAATAAAAGGAAAGGGCTTAAAAATTGTAAAATCTCTTCTTGTCCTCCCTTATTCTTTCATAAAATCCCTTGCAATCTTGATCCGGATAAAACCTGCACTCGTGATTGGAGTTGGAGGCTACAGCTCAGGACCAATAGTAATTCTGTCCAGCTGGATAAAGATCCCAACTTTGATCATGGAACAGAATGTCTATCCAGGATTCACAAACAGGATGCTAGTTCCATGGGTGAAAAAAGCTGTTGTTGCTTTTGAAAACTCTCTGCCTCATTTTAAGGGAAAAGGAGTATTCATTGGGAACCCCGTAAGAGAAGAATTCTATAATTTGCCGCCCAAAATGACAAACCACAAGCTTTCTATTCTTATCTTTGGAGGAAGTCAAGGATCTCACTTTTTAAACAAAGGAGTCGTAGATTCCCTTCAATTTTTAAAAAAAGATAAGGACAACTTAAGAATATTTCATCAGACAGGAAAAGAGGATTACGAATGGGTTAAAAATTGTTACACCCAAAATGAATTCATGGATGTTGTTGTTTCGTCTTACTTTCATAATATTGCTGATTACTTTCAAAAATCAGATCTTGTCATAAGCAGAGCTGGGGCAACAACCATAGCAGAGCTCACTGCGGCTCAAAAAGCTTCCCTGCTTATACCCTTCTCTAAGGCAACAGACAATCATCAGGTTCTAAACGCAAGGGAATTGGAAAAAATAAATAGCGCTGAGGTCATCCTGGAGAAAGAGTTTACACCAAAATACTTTGCAAATAAAATACTGAACTTTGTAAATAATAAAGAAAAGATAATCCGGATGGCAAAAAACCTGGAATGTCTGAAAACTGAAAACGTACCAGAAAGGATTCTTCAACTTTGCTTAGAACTGCTTGAAACAAAAGACAGGGAGGAAATGACCTAGTGAAACATCGCTATAGAAACATCCATATGATAGGCATAGGCGGTACAGGAATGAGCGGTATCGCCGAGGTTTTACTGAACCTGGGCTATAAAATTTCAGGTTCAGATACAAACGAAAACCAAGCCACGCATCGTCTCAGCCATCTTGGGGCTAAAGTATCCATCGGACACAAAGCAGAAAATGTATTGGGAGCAAATGTTGCAGTAATTTCTTCTGCCATTAAAGAAGACAACATAGAAGTAGAAGAAGCCAGACGCCAAAAAATTCCAGTCATACCTAGAGCTGAAATGCTGGCTGAGTTAATGCGCATGAAAAACGGCATAGCTATAGCAGGTTCTCATGGCAAAACCTCCACAACCTCCATGGTGGCTAAAGTTCTTGAGCTGGGAGGATTTGATCCGACTATTATTGTGGGAGGACGCCTGAACACTGTCGGTGCACATGCAAAACTGGGCGAAGGAGAATTTATCGTAGCAGAAGCTGATGAAAGCGACAGGTCTTTTCTCTACCTTTCTCCATTTATCGCAGTTCTTACAAACCTGGATGAAGAACATCTGGATCAGTATAAAACTGTGGATGAAATCAAAAAGACATTTGTTAATTTTTCCAACAAAGTACCGTTTTACTGCCCGATCGTCCTTTGTATCGACGACGTTAACCTCCAAAGCCTTATTCCAATGCTTGATCGGAGAATAATAACTTACGGGCTTTCAGCACAGGCAGATATTTCTGCCAGAAACATACAATTTCAAAATTTTTCGAGCACATCAACTCTACTCTACCAAGGCAAAGAAATAGGGAAACTAAAACTCAATGTGCCTGGGGTACACAACATTTGTAACGCCATGGCTGCGGTTGCAGTTGGAATAGATTTAGATATTCCTATCCGGACTATTTTAATAGCACTGGAAAGTTACGAAGGAATCGGCCGCCGCTTTGAACTAAAGAAAACCGTAAACAATATAATGGTCATAGAAGACTATGCGCATCATCCCACTGAGATCAATGCTACACTTGATGCTGCCAAGAACGGCTGGCACCGCAAAATTGTAGTTGTTTTTCAACCTCACCGGTATTCCAGGCTTTCTTGGCTCATGAAAAATTTTGCTACATCATTCGACAAAGCAGATGTTTTAATCGTTACCGAGATCTATGAAGCAGGGGAAAAAGCAATTGTTGGAGTCTCAGGGAAAGCCCTCTACGAAAGAATCCAACTACTCGGACATAAAAATATTTATTTCGAACCAGAACTCAAAAATATACCGGGACTTACAGAAAAGCTCGCTCTTCCAGGAGATATGATCATTATTATGGGAGCAGGAAGTATCTATAAAGTCATTCCTGACATCATTAAAAAACTTGAAGGAAAATCATAACTATGGCTCTCAATGTTAATGCAGCTTATAAATACAGGACAGATCCTTTCTTTTCTTACTCTCTGCATTTCAGACGGAAAGAGAAAAAAACAAAGACAAAAAAAATCCATAGGAAAATAAGGCTAAAATTCATGCACATTATATTTTTCTTTCTTCTAGTTAGCGGGCTATTTTTCTCCTTCCAACAATTGTATCTTTTCCTGATCTCGTGGGATAAATTGAATATAACAGAAATAAAAATCCTATGTAATAAGCCCGAAATCAAAGAAGATATAGAAGAGTATTTTTACAGAAATCAACTTGGAAATATTATTCTGCTTAACATAGACCGGCTCCAGGAAATACTGATGGAGCACAACTGGATTAAAAGTGTCCGCATAAGAAAAATCTTTCCTTCCTCATTAAAGATTGAAATTAATGAAAGAATACCATCTGCTGTATTAAATAAGGAAGCACTATTTCTGGTCGATAGAGAAGGCGTCTTACTTAAACAAATTAATCAAGGCGAAAACACGAACCTTCCACTTTTTGTGGATTCAAATCTCTTCAGGCACGACTACACAGAAAAACTGCAATTAGCATGGAATTGTTTAGAAAGTCTATCTCCCACTTCAAGAGAGCAGATCCAGATTCTTGACCTTTCAGATTACGGAAACGTAACTGTCAAACTTAAAAATTCGCCAACATGGATCATTCTGGGCAACAGTCAATTCTCTGAAAAACTTCAATCTTTCAAGCTGCACAGTGCCAGTCTGGAAAAATACGGAGCCATGGAATATATTGACCTGCGTTTTCAAGATCGTTTTATTTTCAAACTGCGGAGAGAATTAAGAAAAAATGTTATCCAAAACTCTGGAAAGGAGGCAAACTGATGCCAAAAAATGGCTATATTGTCGGATTTGACATAGGAACAAAAAAAATTGCGGCAATTATTGGTGAAATAACAGAAGATAGAAAAATCGAGATTATCGGAATAGGAACAGCTGATTCCAGAGGCCTTAGAAAAGGTGTAGTAGTCAATTTAGACACCACAGTAGAGGCTATTAAAAAGGCTCAGGAAGAGGCAGAGCTAATGGCAGGAGTAGAAATCGATTCTGCATTTATTGGCATTTCCGGTGCTCACATAAAGAGCTTTAACAGCAGGGGTGTTATTGCTGTTTCAGGAAAAAACAAAGAAATCAGCCGAGAAGATATCAAACGTGTCATAGATCAGTCTAAAGCTGTATCCATCCCGCCGGACAGGGAAATTATCCATGTCATTCCTCAGGAATTTGTCGTCGACGAACAAGATGGAATAAAAGATCCCCTCGGCATGAGCGGCATTAAACTCGAAGTTAATGTCCATATTGTTACTGGAGCCATTACATCCGTCCAAAACTTGAAGACCTGCGTTACAAGGGCTGGAATTGAAATCGAGCAAATTATTCTTAACCAGATAACAACAAGCGCTTCTGTCCTTACTCTTGATGAAATGGAACTTGGGGTGGGACTTATTGACATCGGAGGTGGAACTACTGAGATTGCCATTTTCGAACGGGGAAGCCTGTGGTATACCTCCATCATACCAATAGGTGGAGACAATTTTACAAATGACATAGCTGTAGGGCTTAGGACACCGATACCAGAGGCAGAAAAAATAAAGAAAAAATTCGGATGCGTATCCAGCCCTCTTACAGATGAACACGAAACCATAGAAGTGCCTTCAGTCGGGCACGGGAAAAAACCGCGCGTTCTCTCCAGACATTTATTAGCAGATATCATTCAACCCAGGGCAGAAGAAATATTCACTCTGGTTGATAACGATATTAAAAAAATGGGATACGAAAAATCTCTCAATTCAGGAATAGTATTAACAGGAGGAACCGCTTTACTGGAGGGTCTGGAAGAAGTAGCAGAGGGAGTTTTTGACCTTCCGGTCAGGCGTGGTGATCCGACCGGAATAGGGGGTCTTGCCGACAGAGTAAGCACTCCTGATTATGCTACTTCTGTAGGCCTTATCCTCTATGGATTTAGCCAGTGGAAAGAAAAAGGAACATCCAAAGATAGAAAAAAAGGCTTCCTTGCCAAATTTAAAGATTGGCTCAAAGAAGCTTAGGAGGAAAAAATGAGTGATCAATTTAAAAACAACCTAAAATTTCATTTAGTCGAAGTACGTCATGGGGCCAACATAAAAGTAATCGGTATAGGCGGCGGCGGTAGTAATGCTGTAAACAGAATGATACAGGCTAAAATAGAAGGCGTTGAATTTATTGTCGTAAATACCGACCTTCAGGCCCTGAACAATAACAAATCCGGAATAAAACTACAGATCGGCAGTCAACTGACAAAAGGATTGGGTTCGGGAGGGAGACCCGACATCGGGAAGGATGCAGCCATGGAAGATACAGAAAAATTGATTGAACTTCTTGAAGGGGCAGATATGGTTTTTCTAACAACAGGATTGGGAGGCGGTACAGGAACAGGAGCAATTCCAGTTCTTGCCAATCTCGCCTCTGAAATGGATATTTTAGCCATAGCAATTGTCACGCTCCCATTTGATTTTGAAGGAAAAGTCCGTGCTAAACAAGCAGTAGAAGGTCTTACTGAGCTCAAATCTTGTGTCGACACGGTTATTTCCATCCCAAATGAAAGACTGCTTCAAACAGTCAACCTGGATACTTCCATCCAGGATGCATTTAGAATGGCCGATGATATCTTACGCCAAGCAGTCCAGGGCATTTCTGACTTAATAACCCGGCCAGGCCTGATCAATCTGGATTTTGCCGACGTCAAATCCATCATGAAAGGCATGGGAATGGCCTTCATGGGTACAGGAATAGCATCCGGAGAAAACAGGGCTGTCGACGCAGCTCATAAAGCTATCTCGAGCCCTCTTCTTATTGACACTTCTATAGACGGAGCTCATGGTGTTCTTATAAACATCACGGGCGGAAAAGATATAACTCTTCATGAAGTCTCTCAGGCTTCTGAACTCATATACGGAATGGCACATCCAGAAGCAAACATCATATTCGGCACAGTCATCGATGAAAATTTGAAAGAAATGGTCAAAGTAACAGTTATTGCTACAGGTTTTGATCAACCGTCGGAAAGAGAACTAGTTTCTTCCGGTAAATATACACCACCACCAATAAAAAGACCTCCTCCATTCCCAGCACCCCAAGAAACACCTACATACTTGTTCGAGCCAAAAGGAAGCAATGTGCTCTGGCAAAGGCCTACATGGGAAAAACAGTGGGAACCTTACGAAACACCTTCCTTCATCAGAAACAAACATTCATCTATAAGGAAATCTTCCCGTGAACTTGGCTGACCTTGTTGTAACTAATTGCAGTCAACTCATAACGTGCAAAGGGCCAATTCCAAAAAGAAAAGAGGCTCTGCAGGACCTTGGGCTGATGGAAGGTGGATGTATTGCATCTAACAAAGGAAGAATCGTCTTTGTTGGCGATAAAAAAACACTTAAAGAAAATTTTCGATTAGATAAAAACAGCATATGCATTGACGGCAGCAGGCTAATAGGACTTCCAGGTTTTGTTGACTCACATACACATCTTCCTTTTGCCGGAACTAGAGAAGAAGAGTTTGCCCTCCGCGTTAAAGGCTATACATACCAGGAACTTGCAGAAAAAGGATTAGGTATACAAACCACTGTTGACGCAACACGTGCTGCATCCAAGAAGCAGCTCATCTCTCTTTGCCTTTCCCGACTCGACAGTATGCTTCTACATGGAACGACAACAGTCGAAGCAAAAAGTGGATACGGCCTGAATCTTAGGGATGAAATCAAACAGCTCAGAGCCTTAAAAGAAGCGAATAAACTCCATCCAATCGATATCATCCCGACTTTTATGGGAGCTCACGAAGTCCCGAAAGAATATAAAGCCAGGAAAAATGACTATATTGATTATCTCACTCATAAAATCCTCCCCGAAGTCAAAAAAAATAACCTGGCTGATTTTTTTGATGTCTTCTGTGAAAAGGATGTATATTCGATCGACGAGACAAGAAAATTAATACGGATTGCAAAAGAAGCCGAGTTTAAAATCAAAATTCATGCCGATGAATTCACTCCCATGGGTGGGGCTCAGCTTGCAGCAGAAGAAGGCGCCAACTCGGCAGACCATCTTCATTCTATTTCAGAAGAAGGAATTAAAAAACTTTCAAAAAGCAATACTGCTGCAACCCTTCTACCTGCAGTACCTTTCTTTCTCATGTCAGAGGCAAAAGCGCCTGCCCGCAAACTCATCGAAGCGGGGGCTATTATTGCCATTGCTACAGACTTTAACCCCGGAAGCTCCATGACAGAATCCATGCTTTTCGTAGCCCAGCTTGCCGTCTTTACCATGAAAATGAGTATCGAAGAGTCTATCAATGCCGCAACAGCAAACGCCGCATACGCACTAGCAAGACACAAAGAAGCAGGAAGCCTGGAAGTAGGGAAAAAAATGGACCTCATCCTATGCGATGTTCCCAATTACCACCATCTAATTTACCACCTCGGAATCAATCCCATAAAACATGTAATCAAAAACGGCAAGATTGTTGTTAAGGATAGAAAAATCATCTCAGATTAAAACTGCAGATGCGGGTTTATCTTATCCCAAGCTGCCGACTGTTTTCTCTACTTCATTAAGTATCTCGCAAGATTTTACCAATTCCTTCATCTTATTATGATCAGAATATAATGGCCGGTCTACGTCTAAAAATTCGACATGCCTGCGAATAACTTCCTTTGCCTTTGCTACACCATTCCCCAATTTATAGGGTTTTTCTTCCAAAAGCTCGCGTAAATCCAAAGCCTGTGCTGCTGCCATGAATTCAATCCCTAGAATACCATATGCATTATCGAGTATTTGAAAATTTTTAAGAGCCGTATTCATCCCCATGGAGACAAAATCTTCCTGGTCAGCAGCTGCTGGAATTGATTGAATAGATGCCGGCATAGAAAGAATTCTCTGTTCAACAATCTGCATATCCGCCGTGTATTGGCTCAACATTAAGCCCGAGAACATCCCAGCCCCTTTTGTCAGAAACGGAGGCAGGCCAACACTCAAAGCAGGATTATTCAGTCGGTTCATCCTCCGCTCTGACATAACACTTATCATTGTTACAGCAGCTCCAACCATATCCATTGGCAGAGAGACAGGAGCGCCCTGGAAGTTAGCCCCTGACAATTGAAGATTTTCTTCAGGGAAAAAAACAGGGTTATCCCCTACTCCATTTAGTTCAATTTCAACTTGTTCTCTGGCCCAGGCAACCACATCATGAGCCGATCCAATCACCTGAGGAGTCGAACGCATGGAATATGCATCCTGAACTTTAACCTTAACCTTTCCCTGAACTAAATCACCATCCTTAATGATTTTTTGTATGGAATTTGCGCTTCTGACAGCTCCAGGAAACCCTCTGGCCTCATGAAGCTTTGGAGTATAGGGCTTCATGTTTGCCTTCAGAGCCTCGAGTGACATGGCTGCGGCAATTTCAGCCTGTTTCAGCCAGTTGCCAGTATCATACAGCATCAATGCACTCATCGCAGTTAACAAATTTGAGCCATTGATCGCTGCCAGTCCATCCCTTGCTTTTAATCCCGGAACCTGGATGCCCGCCTTTTCAAATGCATCTTTCCCTTTAAGCTCTTCACCATTATAATAGGCCTGGCCTTCTCCTAACAACAATAAGGCAATTTGCGACATTGGAGCCAAATCACCGCAGGCCCCTACAGATCCCTTCTCGCAGACAAGAGGAGTGACCCCTTTATTTAACATTTCAATTAAAGTCAGTGTAATCTCCGGCCGGGATCCTGAATTACCGTGAGCATGAACATTAATCCTGCTTAACATCGCACCTCTAACATGGTCAATCGGTATGGGATCACCTATTCCCGCCGCATGATTATAAATCAAATATTTTTGAAAATCCTCCATTTGCTCATCACTGAGGACTATCTCTGAAAACTCTCCAATGCCGGTATTTACTCCATACATGATTTCATGAGCTTTTATTTTCTTATCAAGCATAGCCCGGCATATCTTGATCCTTTCGAGTGCATCGGTATGAAGGCTGACTCGTTCGCCATCTCTTGCAACCCTTACAACATCTTCAATAGTTAACCCAGATCCTTTAACAATAAGTGTCATTTATCTCTCCTTATGCAATTTAATCCAACCTTAATTATTCATTATAAATATATTAAGTTTTAATTAACTCCTCAATTTTTACTGCGCCAAGCAGACCAAGGCGGCGGCATACTTTACTGCTAACTCCCGGCTTCCGAATGTCCCTACAGTGCAGGGGGGCTGTGATTTTCCACCAGTCCCAGTATCGATTGATCAACCGGCTGCAATATTTTTTCGCTTCCTTTCTTTCCATATCCAACTCCCCTGATGCAAAACCTATCGCCATGGATCCAGCAGTCAAAAACCCACATAGATCCTTATGGGCCATTCCTCCACCATAACCACATGCTGCCCAAACCATTTCTTCGGGCTGCTTAAGATATCTAAGTGACACCATTAACAGGGACTCTGCACAACTATAGCCTTTTCCAAAATAATTTTCCATATCTTTCGCCATCACAGATTGGTTAACCATTTTCAATTCTTCCGGGGTTAATTCCTCACTGAGCTTTGGACCTTCTTGAGCAGGATGTGTTAAAAAGGAAGGCATACTAAATGCTATTGTTCCTACTAACAGACCTGAACCAGAAGCCATAAAGGCCCGTCTGCTTATATTTAAGCTTCCATTTTTTCCCATGACTCCTCCAAACGCATAAAATACATTATATGCATATTTATTTCTTTGGCTTTACTGGCGGCTTGAGGGCCGGAGGCAGAGGAGATTTATATTCCCTACCTTTCTTTTTTTCCATCCATTCCTTTCTCATCTTTGCAATAATTTCAGGATGAGAGAACAATTCAATTCCTGAAGCAGCCATAACTTTGGCAGCAGTAATCATGCCTTTATGGCCGATAGACATTCCTCCACAGGCGACCATTGACCAATGATGACCGGGTGTACCAAGAGGTTTTGTGGCTACCCCCAATGCTGTTGTGGGAGTAAGCCAGCTCACTTCAGCAACATCTGTAGATCCCCCTCCCCAACTTCTTTGGGGAAGCCTGAAAAGTTCAATCTTTGTACTTAGCCCCTGCTCTTTAAGTCCCAAATTTCTCTGAATTTCCTTTGCATATTCCTGTTCCTCATCAGTAAATTTCGGCGGCCCCACAAGCAATAAATTACTGTAAACCAGCTCATTTCCTGTCCGGTTTGGTAACATTTCATACACCCCGCTGATAAAATGAACCTTATAAGTCGTCTCGGTCATTTTTGCAGCACCTTCTATGACCTTTAAAACTCGTTCATAGTCTTCCTTTACGCTTGCACGGTCGATATCCCTGACATAGTACCATGCCCTGGCATAAGCAGGAACAACATTGGGAGCAGCACCTCCATCCTGGATAACATAGTGAATTCTAGCTGTCGGCCTTAGATGTTCCCGAAGATAATTCAATCCAATATCAGTCAATTCAACTGCATCCAAAGCACTCCGTCCATCCCACGGATCTCCGGCTGAATGAGCCGATTTTCCAAAAAATTCTACTTCAAATTGATTCAAGGCATTGCTCGAACCGAGAGAAACCTGATTTACAGAACTTGGATGCCATTGAATACAGCAGGAAAGTCCATCAAAAATACCATCCCGTGCCATAAATACCTTGCCTACAACCGTTTCTTCTGCGGGACACCCAAAAAGTTTAACTGTTCCCTCAATCCCTTTTTTCTCCATCAGCTGCTTGATGGCAACCGCCGCCGCAGTGCTCGATGTACCGAAGATATTGTGGCCGCACCCATGGCCAGACGCCCCGGCTTTGAAAGGTTTTTCATAAGGGACAGCTTGCTGTGAAAGACCGGGAAGAGCATCATACTCAGCAAGAATACCTATCACAGGCTCGCCTGATCCATAGACAGCTACAAACGCTGTAGGCATTCCGGCAACGTTTCTCGTAACTTTGAATCCCATTTTTCCCAGGTAAGAAGCCAGGAGTTCGGAAGATTGGTATTCTTCCATAGCTACCTCTGCAAAATGCCATATTTTATCGTTAATCTCACAAAGCTCAGTCATATGAGCATCAAGCCAGGAGAAAGCTTCCTTCTTCAAGGATGTCAGTTTCGCTGGCTTAATATTAATCAGGAAGGGATCCTCTTTATCTTTTTCCGAAAAAGCGAAAACAGATAAAAGAAGGAATACACTTAAAAATAAGGAAATATTCTTCTTCATGGCACCTCCTTCTTAGTATTTATGAATAATTCAGGAGAATTATTATACTATAATTCTATTCTTTCCTTAAAGAGCAAATCCATCTGCTCCAAATCTATTATCAGCATTCTTTATGAATAATTCAGGTTAAAAATACTTATCCATCATCCTATACTGAATCGCTTCTGAAATATGGACAGGACTTATCCCTTCCTCTCCGCTCAAATCAGCAATGGTACGCCCCACTTTTAAAACACGTGTATATGCCCTGGCACTAAAGCCTAGCTTATTCACGGCCATTTCTAAAAGCTCTTTCCCTTCTTTATCAATCTGGCAGAAACTTTTGAGCTCTTTCGAGCCCATATGAGCATTGCAGTAAATCTTTTTCCCCTTGAATCTTAGAAGCTGCCTGTTCCTTGCACAGATTACTCTTCTTCTTATTTCTGCTGAAGTCTCCCCTTCAAACTTAGAAATAATATCCCTGAATTCAACCTTCGGAACTTCAACTTGAATATCGATACGATCAAGAAGTGGTCCTGAAATCTTTGAATAATACTGGACCCTCTGTCTTTCTGTACATTCAAAATCAGAAGCAGCAAGCCCGTAAAATGTATCTTCGCATGGATTCATAGCTGCTACCAGCATAAAGGAAGAAGGATAAGTCACTGCCATTGAAGCTCGAGAAATTGTAACTTTCCCATCTTCCAAAGGCTGTCTCAAACCTTCAAGAATACGTTTTCGGAACTCGGGGAACTCATCCAGGAATAATACGCCATGATGAGCCAGCGTAACCTCTCCTGCTTTAGGAATAATTCCGCCTCCAATCAAGCCCGCACTGGAAATCGTGTGGTGGGGAGCACGAAAAGGCCTTTCTCCAATTGCTCCTTCTTTCTTTAATAAACCCGAAGCACTGTATATTTGTGTCACATCTATTATTTCTTGGAATGACATGGGCGGCAAAATAGTAGGCAGCATTCTTGCCATCATTGTTTTTCCTGCTCCCGGAGGCCCGATTAATAGAACATTATGCCCCCCTGCCGATGCTACTTCCAGTGCCCGCTTCACATGCTGCTGCCCTCTTATTTCTTTAAAATCCACTTCGTAGTCCACCCGGGGCAAGAGTTCTTTTAAAGAATATTTACATGGAAGCATAGATTCGCAATCCATTAGAAGTCGAACAACCTGCACCAAATTCTTGAGCCCATAAACATTTATAGTCTGAACCAATGCTGCTTCCTTTTCATTTTCTTTGGGGATAACAATTCCCTTAAAACCCTTCTCCCTGGCAAGAACAGTTGAAGATAAAATACCTCTACCGGACTTTAGTCTTCCATCCAAAGCCAGTTCTCCTAAAAATAAATAGTCCTGGAGCTTCTCATAAGGAAAGATATCTAAGTGAGCCAAGAGCCCAAGACATATGGGAAGATCGAATGCTGAGCCTTCTTTTTTCCTGTCAGCAGGAGCTAGATTTATAATAATTTTTCGCGAAGGAAATACGTATCCGCAGTTCTTTAAGGCAGCCCTTACTCTTTCTTTGCTCTCCCGTACAGCAGCATCAGGGAGGCCCACTATGACAAAACCAGGAATCCCCAACGAAATGTCAACCTCAACATCAACAATATAGGCTGTAATTCCATTTAAAGCTGCACTAGAAATTTTAAAAAGCATCTTTATATGTATATAAAGACGGATAAATTCTCCAATTTTTATCAAAAGGCCAAAGAAAAACGGAAGTCTGTTCCGCCTTAGTGGTAGGGGGAAAATAAAATTATTTTTTCGGATTTTTAGTAAATTCTTTTGCCAGTTTCTCCACTTCTTTTTCGATATTCCTTTGGGACTTAAATTTAATTTTTGTCATCCGAATAGGTGAAATTTTCTCTTCCGGAACAAACTCAATCGGCTTTTTCTCTTCTTCCATCTTTACTTTTTTTATCTCTTCTTCCTCTACTCTTCTTTTTTCTCCAAAAACTTTTTCTTTCACAAAAGGAACACTTAACTTCGCTATCTCCTTTAAAGTCTCAAAAACTCCTTCTCCATTTATGGCAGAGGACTCAATATAAGGAAGCCTCTTTGGATTTAGAAGATTATTGAATGTCTCAACAGGGATAAGATTCTCTAAATCGCGCTTGTTGTACTGAAATACTAAAGGTAGCAGGTTCAAATCCACGGCATATTCCTCTAAGTTTTTCCTCATCCCGTCGAAGTTTTCCAGATTCGCATCTACAAGAGGAATCTGGGAATCAGCAACAAAAACAATTCCATCTGCACCTTTAAGCACACTTTTCCTCGAGGCCTCATAAAAAACCTGTCCGGGAACCGTCATGAGCAGAAAATGGGTCTTAAACTCATGGATCAAGCCTGCTTTTATAGGAAGCAAATCAAAAAAAAGGGTCCTTTCCAGAGGGGTCTCAAGACACAATAAATCTCCCCGGGAATCACAGTCAATCCTACTGTAAATACAACGCAGATTTGTGGTTTTGCCGCTTAAACCAGGCCCATAATATACAATTTTTATGGCAAGTTTCTTAGCTGTATAGTTGATAAACGCCATTTATTTAATAATTCCCAATACAAACTAAACATATAATTACCATAATCAAACAATACCGTCAATAACCTTTAAAGCTTCTCCGGTTTTATCTGTCATCAGTAGAATAAAAGACCCAACAGATATAAACATGTTCAACTTAGACTTTTTTTTTCAATAAATAGTCAAAGAGCCTCGTATATTTTTTTATTATCCTACTCCAGGAATAATTCTCTCGAACATACATTAGTCCATTTTTTCCCATAATATTTCTTAATTTCAAATTTTCTTTAAAAATATCCAATGCCGCCTCAAATTCATAATAATTAGAGTACCACAGACCGCTTTTCCCCTTGAGACAATGATACTTCAGAGGCTCTGTTTGTTCCTGTACCAAAATCGGAGTCTGAACAGCCATGGACTCCAAAGCTGCCATACACAAACTTTCAAAATGGGACGGATGAATCACTGCCAAAGCAGATGCCATCCCTGCATTCTTTTCTTCAGATGGGAGAAACCCAAGATATTTAATCTTATCATGATGAGGCAAATCCATTAAAAGCTTCCCAATAAGGACAAGAGATACATCCGGATTTTTCCTACTATAATTCAAGAAATAATCAAAAAGTTCTTGACAGCCTTTTCCTGCTTCGATGCGACCCGCATAAAGAATAAAAGGCGGTTGAACCCCATGTTTCAGGCAAAAATTAGAAGATTCCAGGTTTTCAGGGATTTCAACTCCCACTCCTACTATATCCTGGTATTTATCCTTAAAGGAAAACTGCCGTGTCAGCATTTCCTTCTCTGATTGTGTATTAAACATGAATGCATCTGGAGAAGAAAAAATGTCCTTCATGATATCAAGATACAGAGCTGGCTCATCATGAGCTGTAGGGACAAGCACTTTTTTTGCATTAATTTTTTTAAGACCCCAGCAAGTATTGAAATAGAGATATGTAAAAAAAATGAAAACATCATGATCTCGTTCTTCTCTCTCTAATGCTTTGATAAGAGCAGGAGAATTAGGACCCTGTCTTTCCATCCATTCGATCTCATCGTCAGAAGTATGATCATTGGAAAAAATCCAGTCCGAATATTCATTGAAGGAGTTAATTTCCCTTTCCTTTTTAACTTTATAACGTTTAATAACGACTCCATTAAGAACCGTTTCTCCAGGGGGATATTCATTCTTCCACGTGATGTAATCCTTCGCTGTTGTGGTATACACAGTACAATCATATCCTAAACTGACTAATCTCTCGGCAATCTGGCGGCAGTGAAGCTCTGAACCACCCATAACTTCCATGCCGTACCGCTGGACTACAAAGGCTATTTTCATTTCAAATCACTTAATCTGAATTATTCATTGTTAATAATCCAGGCTATTTCAAGCATTCTGGCTGTTATTATATTAGGCTATCAAGACTTTTTAGAAGAAATTTTTCCAATTCCAAGTCTTTAAATTCTTTTAATCTTTTACGCTGTCCCCTGATAATTTCCTCTCTTAATTTATTATCATGAGCAACAATATGCACTAATTCACCAATATAATCCACTCTCTTGTCCTTAATCAAGATCCCGGCTTCACCTAATGTATATGGAACAGCCGTACAATCATATGCCACAATTGGGAGATCGAATATCATGCTCTCAACAAAGGGCAGTCCGAATCCCTCATGCTCACTTAAAGAAAGAAACACATCCGAAACTTTATAAAGGGCATACATTTCTTCGTCAGAAATATGTCCGGTAAAACATATTTCTTCTGGGTTTAGATAGAACTCATCAGCAAGACAAACCAGGCTCTGATAATACTTGGGAAGAGAAGAAGTTTTTCCAACAATAATAAGCCGCACTAATGGAGAGATGTATTTTTTATAATAAAAAATGACTTTTATTAGCTCATCAATTTTTTTATTGGGCACAATCCGCCCCACAAAAAGAACATTTGTTCTCTCTTCTCTGAAGAAGTCATACATAAAATTGCTTGCTGGCTTCTTATATCTTTCAAAATCTATAAAAAGAGGAAAAACCTCAGCTCTGGGGAAACCAAGTTCAAGAAGCTCTTTACGGTTAAATTCCGAATCAGCGAGTGCCAAAGAAACATGCGGGACCAAAGTTAATAGTTCATCTCTTCCGAGATGGCAGATTCTTCCCATGTCCTTGCTGAAACCATTGAAAAATTCAGGAGGGGTGATGTTATGGTAGATTATTACCTTCTTGCCGGGCATGTTGATGAAAGCATTAGTCAAAGGAGACGGCAAAGCAAAATGAAGAATTGTTATGTCTGAAGAAGCAGGATTCTGGAAAGAATCAAAGGGTTTGGATTCTTGCTTCAGGCAGCTGTCATGTGTTAAGCAATATATTTCTGATTGAAAACCGCGAGACAAGAAAAACCTTTTCATATGAAAAGCTGTATTCCCTATAGCATCTCCATGATGAAAAGCGGGAACAAGCTGGTTTATTCTCATTCCTTTCTTATCCTTTCAATATGTTCCAGTAATATTCGAGTCACATTATCCCTATCGTATTTTTTCAAAGCCTCTACCTGAGAAGAAACTACTTCCCTTCTAAAAATTTCATCTCGGCTAAGTTTGTCCAAAACAGCTGCTGTCTTGAAAAGGTCTTTCTTGTGAAGGAGCAGCCCTCCATTGTTCATTGTCTCTTCAACTGCACCTGCTGCAAAGGCAACAACCGGAACTTGATTGTAAAAAGCCTCCAAAATAGGAACTCCGAACCCTTCATGCTCACTCATGCTCACATAGACATCAGCAAGCTTGAAAAAGGAAATAAGCTCAGAAAACTCGATATGCCCTGGGAAATGGACATCTTTCAGCTTCAATCTATCTACTAAATCCTGAAGAGCGGCAAAGTATCGTTCCGTTCCCCTGTAATCCCCTACCAAGATGAGCTGGGAATTTTGGTTGAAATATCTTTTATAAAAATAGAAAATCTTTATCACATCTTCAAACTTCTTATTCGGAATGATACGGCCGACAAATAAAATCGTCCATTTCCCATTGGAAAAAATACTCCTTATAACATGATTCTCCTTCTGATCAAATCTTGACAAATTCAAAAGTAGCGGCAGCACACCAGTACGAGGATAACCGACTTTCTCAAGCTCTCTGCGGTTAAATTCCGAATCCCCAAGTGCTAAGTCCGCTTTATCCGCAAAAAGCTTGATTTCCAGACGGCCTTTATAACATTCTCTCGTTAGGATCCTGTGGTAGCCAAGGAAAAACTTATACGGTGTGATATTGTGGTAAATCATGATTTTTTTATCAGGGATGCGAAAAAACATCTTTGATACCGGCGATCCAATGGAAAAATGAAATATGACAACATTTCCGGGAGAGCTGAACTTTTTATATTTCTTAAAATCCCTGATAAACTTTGCCATTCTCGGATCATAAAATCTGATAAAAATTTCAGATTTGTATCCCTCATTCCTCAAAGCTTTTTGAATTTCCAGCATTTCATCAGAAATAGCATCCCCATAGCTTAAAGAAGTCGCAAATTGATGGATTTCCACTATTATTCCTGTTCAAGCCGGTTAAGGATAGATAAAAACTTATTCTCGACAATTTCCCATGTGTAGTTCTTATTCAAATATTGGCGGCCGTTATCACCCATTGTTTTGCGGAGCCTGGAGGAAGACAGCAGGATCTCCAATGCACTCTTAAATTCCTCATAATTTTCATAATAAAGACCCGCGTTGCTTCTCAGGCACTGTCCTTTCAGCACATCACACCGGGCATTGGCCAGAACAGGCTTTCCCAAAGCCCACGCCTCAAGAGTGACTATGGAAAGACTCTCATAAAAAGAAGGCATGACTAAAAGCAAAGCGCTGTCAAGAACAGAGAACTTTTCTTTCTCTGATATAAAACCCAAATGGAAAATGTCAGGATGAGAAGGAATCTTCAATACAGTGCTTCCCACCAGGGCCAAGCTGATATCGGAAGTTTTTTCTCTCTTGAAGTTAAGAAAATAATCGAAAAGTTTATCACATCCCTTGTTTTCATCAATTCTTCCGATATAAATAATGTAATCTCCTTTGATTCCGTGTCTCTGCAGAAATTCTCCAGCAGAAAAATTGTAAGGAGCTTCAATCCCTACCCCAACTACATCCCCCAGGATATTCTGATTTTGGGAGAGGGAATTGATCATCTTCTTCTCCTCTTCGGTAAGATATATAATGGCTCTTGGTTTTTTGAGCAGGTCCTTAAATATCTTAAGATGAATCACAGGATCGTGTTCAGCAGTAGGGACAAGAATGCTTTTATTAGGCACTGTGTTTATTCCCCAGTATGAGTGGTAGTACCGGCAGCAGTAGAAAATGAAATAATCATAATCATCTTCATGCCTCTTTATATACTTAAGTAGGGCTGGAGAAAAAGGGCCTTCTTCCTCCAGCCATTTAAGTTCATCTTTCTTAAGGTGTTCATTCTTCAGAATATAATCCTGGATTCGGCCGAATTTTCTTGGATTTCTTGCTCTTTTTACCGAAAACCTCTTTACTGGAATGCCATTAATAATATCTTCACCTCTGGGATAATTATTTTTCCACGTTATATAGTCAAAAGCCCTTGTCGTTAAAACCTCAACATCACAATACTTTTTCATATGCTCCGCAATCCAGCGGCAGTGCAGTTCTGCACCCCCACTAATTTCAAGCCCATATCTCTGTACGACAAAGGCAATTTTCATTTAAATACCTTTTCTTCCAATGCTTTTTCTCTTTTTTGCAATAACTCAAGATCCTTTTCTATTATCCGGGTTTTAACCTTTAAATTTTCCTCTTCGATCTTCAATTTCGTGAGTTCAACAATTATATTGTGGGTGAGACTATGAAGAAGCTTGGTGTATTCTTTAGTCCTTTGGCTTCTTTCTATAGTCCTGGCAAGATTTTCCGCTAATTCTTTGTACACAGGCAGTATTAACAGTTTGATCAAAGGGGTCAAAGGCCTCATGATTCTCAATAATAAATTTATAATTTTTGACCTTGCTTCTCCAGCAGCTTCAAATTCAGGGGGATACAGAAAGGACTCTTCTCTATCAAAATATTCCCCCTGTAAAGAGCTTTTCTGCTGGGAAGAGATTTTCCTTTTAATCTGTGACATAATATCCGCTACATCGATATTTTCATAATCAATACTTATTTCCTCGAAACCTTCAAAGGCTTCTTCCCCTATATTTTTTTCCGGCATTTCAAGCTCCTATTTTAGGTAATAATCTAAATCTAGATTTTTCCCCTCAGTCTCAAGTCTCATTTTTATATAAATGGTTCTCATAGACATACTGAATATCCTGAATATCAAGAAGAGGATGAAGCTTCATCTCCTCTATTTCACGGATTT
>Ga0268285_1000007_pt1 | contig 200733 bp, 181 predicted proteins | sample saktaG_2_FD_190144 | JGI IMG/M metagenome (GOLD analysis project Ga0268285, IMG submission 190144) | Saline water microbial communities from Sakinaw Lake, British Columbia, Canada - sak_2013_06_06_120m | ecosystem: Environmental > Aquatic > Non-marine Saline and Alkaline > Saline ... | reverse complement strand
GGTCGATGCTCTTTCTGTCTGGATCGCTAAATACAACAGCAGTTACCTGCATTCAGCACTGGGGTACAAGGCACCCATACAATACGAGAACGAATATCGAAATAGCCAGATTACTCAGTTAGTTTCGCCTTGATAAACGGGGTGCATTACACGGTTACTGCCTTTTAGCGGGGCTGAATGGGGTTCAGGTGGTCGCCGGTTGAGGATCAAGAGTTCCCTGAATAATTTATCTTTTTCTAGTAAAAGCTAATGCGATTCCCACTGTATTTTTTTAATAGCAGTGGGCTTGTAGCTAATATTTGAATCTATTTCATCCGGCTGCAGGTTATAGTAATGTGTGATTGGTATTTGTATATGGTGAGGTGTCGAGATGGGAGCCTATATACAGGAATTTCAACCAACATTGATCGCCGCATCGCCGAACATCGACGAGGTGGACACGCCGGATCCAAGTACCTTAAAGGTCGGGCGCCCCTAACACTATTACTACAGAAAAGGTTAGGAAGCAGGTGGCTGGCTTTGAAGGTAGAAAATCGGGTTAAAAAACTTTCAAAGGCAGAAAAGGAGAAAATGATCAGTGTCCCCGGATGTTTTGAGGAATTGGTGAGACGGGTTAATGCCTGAGCTACTGGGTCAGATATCTCTCAATCAGAGGGACGCTGAACAACGTCTGAAAATGCACAGTTATGCGAAAATATTCCAATACTTATTCTTCTATGCAGGTTTACACGCCATGTTTCTTAGGGATAATCTGATGCGGCGAAATATTGTATAATCAAGCTGTCATTGATCTCTACTTTATGATCCTTAGCTCGAGACTGCTATCCAGGGGGATGTAAGTGACAGACAATACTACTGAGTTGAAGGCCGATACAAATCCTGATAATAAGATAAAGGTAGTCATCGGTGATATCCAGCCATTGTTCCGACTGGGTGTTATATCCACACTATCACATGAGGCTGACATCATAATAGAAGGTGAAGCAAGCTCTAAAGAAGGTCTCATCGATAAAGTAACCGGTATAATTCCTGATGTAGTGCTTCTAGATATCAATTTGCCACCTGGCAACAACCTCATTCTGATAAAAAAAATCAAACAATTATTACCGACAGTTGCTATTATTGTAATTACTCCACATATCGATGGTGAAGAGCTTTTTGAAGTAATCAAAGCAGGCGCGTCGGGCTATCTCAATCGCGAAGTTAATGCAAATGAGCTTATTAATGTAATACGTAAAGCTGGTTCCGGCGAGTATCCCATAACTGATATGTTCGTTTCACAGCCGAAGGTTGCAGGGAAAGTTCTGTACCAGTTTCAGCAGCTTGCACAGGGCAAGGAAATTGAACCGTTTATTTCACCGCTCACATCTAGAGAGATAGAAATACTTAACTGTATGGCCCGTGGCAATTCCAATAAACAGATTGCAGTTCTGCTCGATGTCAGTGAGCAGACTATCAAGAATCAAGTCACCAGTATCTTCCGCAAGCTTGATGCCAACGCACGTACCGAGGCTGTATGGAAGGGGTTGGAGCGCGGCATTATCTCCTTCAAGTTGTACCCCAGCTTACCAATTTCCAGGAAGAAATCAGCGGACTCAACCGGAGGGTGAGCGGGCCTATTTTTAGCTCTGCAAGCAGACAGGCTATTGCTTTTCGGTAAATAAGATCCCAACCATGAGCAGGATAAACGCTAATAGTTCTGACCAGAAAGCAACTCCTTCTAATATATTGACAAAGTAACTTACAAATCCAAATACAGCAATGACAATGGCAATCCAAAATATGGCTTTATTCGGCGCCTGTAGCTCCATTTCTACCTCCTTATAAGGCTATCGTAATGATATTCTATAGTGGTGAAAGGGTCAATGTAAAGTTGCCATACTGAACCTCTGCCCGTGCAGTCATTACTATTTTTGGAAATTCACCTATCCCCAGATACTATGGTAAACCAAATTTAATTTTGCCTTGACTATTTAACAGCTAAATTGATAGGCTTTTATTGAAAGGAGGCAAGCGGTTACCGCCTTTTAGCCAGCTTGTTTTGGGACCATGAGGCCAGAACATCTCTACGGTAACGCATAAGTCTTAGAAAAAGTTCTTGCTTTTATCCGGTACGGTCTACCAATCCCCCATTTTTCGCCAATTACGTAGCTAAATTGTTTACATAAAGTATGATAATGCAGCTACAGAGAGAGTAGTCAGGACGATGAAAGAGGAGCTACTGTGGTTGCGTGAATGGAACAGCCCCTTTGATCTGGTCGATGCTCTTTCCGACTGGATCGCTGAATACAACATCAGTTACCTGCGCTCAGCACTGGGATACAAGGCGCCAATACAATACGAGAACGAATATCTAAATAGCCAGATTACTCAGTTAGTCTCGGCTTGATTAATGGGGTGCATTACAATTATACTTCACGTATCAGTCATCATACTGATTGTGAACGGAACTTAACAGGAAGACAGGTAACGTATGGGTGTGTGCTGAATATAGGGCCGGTACTTCTGATTTTGTAATACGCTCAGGAAATAGAAGCCAGAGCACAGCCTATAAATGTAATTGATTTTTATTGACTTGGGAGTCAGCGGAGGTGTACGCATGAACATGGTACCCGCTATTGTGCTTGCAGGTGGAAAGGGAAAGAGAATGGGGATTCTTTGCCGCATAAGGCCCGAACCGGTCTTGCCATTCGCAGGGAATTACCGAATAATCGATTTTACATTAAGCAATTGTATTCACAGTCACATTGAAGATATAGCGGTCATGGTTGACTATCAGCGCCCGGTTATAAACAGGTACCTGAAGAAATGGCATTCCATGAATGGACGTCCTTTCAGCCTTCATGTCTTGCCTCCTGCAGCTGGCAGCTATAATGGAACTGCCGACGCCGTATACCAGAATCTCGATTATTTAGAAAGATTGGACTCGGACAATGTGCTGATACTGGCTGGTGATCATGTCTATAACATGGACTACAGCAATATGATTGAGTTTCACAATGATATGAAGGCTGATGCGACTATAGGAGTTATCAAGGTGGCGCCGGAGGAGGCGCACCGTTTTGGCACGGTCATTGTCAATGAGCAGAACAGTATAATGGAATTTAGGGGAAAAACGGTTGAAACCACTAGCAGCCATGCCTCCATGGGCATTTATATCTTTAAAAAAGAATTCCTGGTAAATTGCTTGATGGAGGACGCCGGCAGAATCGACTCGTCACACGACTTTGGCTATTCATTGCTGCCTTCCATGGTTGAGAGCGGTAAAGTATTTGCTCACCTGTTTAACGGATTCTGGGAGGATATCGGAAGTATAAATTCCTATTATAAGGCTCATATGGAACTTCTCGAGAGCCAACCGCGATTCAAAATCGATAACGGCTGGCCCGTTCTCACTGCTAGCAATAGTCTGCCGGCCTACAAAACCGGTCGGCAGGGCAATATAGTAAACAGCATTATTAGTCCCGGCTGCGTAGTAAAGGGTCATGTTATCAACTCGGTTTTATCTCCGGGCGTCATTGTGGAGAAACAGGCTGAGGTGGTGAATTCAGTCGTAATGTCGAATTCTTCGATAGGTTACCACAGCATCATAAACCGGTGTATCCTGGATCAAGGTGTAAAGGTAGGAAAATACTGTTATATAGGTCTGGAATCAGAGCGCTCGTCTGGTGAGACCAATATTACGGTGTTAGGGCAAAACGTGGAGACGCCCGACTATTTAGCTATTGGCAGCAGGTGCAAGATTCTGCCCAATACCGGTGTTGCTGATTTTGATAGCAAGTTCATCTCAGCTGATTCGGTGGTTGCAGCCAGGGCAAGGTAGTAATAAGCCCTGCACGGATAAAACGGATAAATGTAACAGGGAGGCAAGACGATGGTTACTAAAAAGAATGCACAGAGACCTTCGCCAAAATCTAATAAAGCGACTGGTGCGAAGAAAAAAGCCGCTACCAAGCAGGCAGCGAGTTTAAAGAAAGCGCCGAAAAAAAAGTTATTAAAGGCATCGGCAGAGCTGGCATTTTATTGCAACGACGGGCGATTATTCTATGATCTGAAAGAACTGGCTGAGGGCCTGATGGCCATCAACGAGGCAACTTTCTATCACCATGTCCGTGAAGGCAATAATGATTTCAGCAACTGGGTCAGGGATGTCATTCAGGATACGGAACTGGCGCAAGAACTGGCCAGCACAATGGAGAAAGATGAGGCCACCACTTATATAGTGGCCAGGCTGGATTACTACGGGTAAGCAGCCGATTGTCTATAAATAGTCTTTTGAGCACCGGCCAGGTTTAATGAAGTTGCCTCAATAATATAAGGTACAGGATAGTGGTTGACATGTAGACTGCAGCCGCTAAACTATATATATGACTGAAGGCATACCCATATCGACGTACCGATTACAACTGGGCAAAGGGTTTTCGTTCTACAGGGTCAATCTTCTAATCAATTATTTTCACGACCTGGGCGTTTCACATCTTTACCTGTCGCCCTGCACGCAAACGCGGCGCGGCAGTCCTCACGGCTACGCAATTTCCGATTTCAATTCCATCAATCAGGAGATAGGAACACTCAGTGAGTTGAAAAGGTTGTCACAGAATCTTAAAAAACGCGACATGGGACTGATACTGGACTTTGTGCCCAACCACATGAGTATTTTTAATAACCCCTGGTGGTCAGACGTACTCGAGAATGGACAAAGTTCGCCATATGCCGCTTTCTTTGATATCGACTGGTTTCCGGTTAAACCACAGTTAAATAATAGAGTGCTGCTGCCCATATTGGAAGATTTCTATGGCAACGTACTCGATTCTGGGCTGATAAAAGTTGCCTTCCATGGGGGCGCTTTTCACATAGAATATCACGAGCATCAGCTTCCGGTGGACCCTGCAACATATGTCACCATTCTCTCAATAGTAGTGGAGGCGCTGAACAAGGAACTCAGCGTAGATGATCCTGGCCTTGTTGAACTGCAGAGCATAATTGCCGCATGCAAAAACCTTCCCGGCAGAACGGAATCATCTGATGATCTGCGGGCAGAAAGGCAGCGGGAAAAAGAGGTGATAAAAAGAAGGTTACGTGATCTGTGCGAGGCCGATAACCGCCTGCGCAGGGAAATTCAATCTGCTATTGGGCTGATCAACGATGATGCAGATAATACGAACAGCCATGGCCGGTTACATGAACTACTTGAGCAACAGGTCTATCGGCTCAGCTATTGGCTGGTGGCGGCGGATGAAATCAATTACAGGCGTTTTTTCGATATCAATGAGCTGGTCGCCCTCAATACGGAAAAAGAGGAAGTGTTTAATTCCTGCCATAGACTACTCTTTGATCTGCTGGGCAAGGAGATAATTGACGGACTCAGGATCGATCATATCGATGGCTTATTTGCACCCGGGGATTACCTGCTGCGACTGCAAGAGGGCTACAGGAACGCGGTAGCGGAGGAGTTAGCCAGACAGGAAAACGCTGCTAGCAATGGCAGGACATGGCTGCAAAAACTGTTTTCTCCACCGGCAGATTTCAATATCAAGCAGGCACATGAAAAGGAGGCTTCCGCCCTCTACGTGATAGTGGAAAAGATATTGGCTGAAAGGGAAACTCTACCTGCGGACTGGCCTGTTAGTGGCACAACCGGTTACGAGTACGGAGTTGCGCTCAACGGGATATTTGTTAACAGGCGAAACGCTGCGTCCTTGCTCGGTGTGTACAGGTCATTCATCGACAGGGAAATAGACTTCCAAAATATATTCCACTCCAGCAAAAACCTTGTTCTGAAGACTGCCATGGCCGCAGAGCTAAACCTGCTTTCACACCAATTGAACAGGCTTTCGGAGAAGAGCCGTCATAATCGTGACTTTACGCTCAATAACATCCGTGATACTCTGCAGGCTCTCATTGTTCTGCTTCCGGTTTATCGCACCTATATCAATTCTCGCATTGGTGAAATCAGTGATGCCGACAGGGCTATTATTACTGAGGCGATTGCGGCTTTAAAAAGAAGTAATATAACAGTCAGCGCACCTGTCATAGACTTTATCAGCGATAGCCTACTGTTACAGTTCCCTGCGGACATGGATACAGAAGGAAGGGAAGCGCAGCGTTCCTTTGTCATGCAGTTTCAGCAGCTAACCGGTCCTGTTATGGCCAAAGGGCTGGAGGACACCGCCTTTTATATCTTTGTTCCGTTGTTATCACTGAACGAGGTGGGAGGTACCCCATCGAAATTTGGCACTTCCCTCCAAGAATTTCATGTGCAAAATTTGCAAAGACTAAGCCCATTTCCCAACAGCATGATTTCCACTTCTACTCACGATTCAAAAAGAAGCGAAGATGTGCGCGCCCGCATCAATGTATTGTCTGAATTGACGGAGCAGTGGCAGTCAGCCTTGAAAAAATGGAGCGCTCTAAATATACGTAAAAAGACCTTGGTCGACGGCCAACAGGTTCCCGATGCTAATGAGGAGTACTATCTTTATCAGACCGTTGTGGGATCATACCCTCTTTCACTGAAAGATGATAAGGCAAATAAAGTGTATTTGCAGCGTGTGAAGGATCATGCCGTTAAGGCGCTGAGGGAAGCCAAAATACATTCAAGATGGTCAAGCCCGAATCTTGCCTATGAAGAAGCCTGCAAGAAATTTATAGATGAGTTGCTGGATCCGGTTCCCGAAAACCTGTTCCTCTCAGAGTTCATGGCGTTCAACAGTGTTGTCTCAACCTGCGGCATGTATAATTCACTTTCACAAACACTACTGAAGATTTTTTCGCCTGGGGTGCCGGATATATATCGTGGCAATGAGGTATGGATCTTTGACTTAACCGACCCCGACAACAGGCGGCCAGCCAACTTTTCACACCGCAGGCAAATGCTTGAAAAGATGCAAAAACGCCTTAAGGCAGAGGGGCAAGAACGGGTCCTGTGCGAGGAAATGGTGGGCTCGATGGAAGACGGGCGAATTAAACTCTATGTAACCTGGAAATCGCTGGTTTTTCGCCGTGATAACATCTCTTTATTCCGTAGCCGCACCTATCTTCCTCTCAGCGCCGAAGGAAATAGAAAAAACAACATTTGCGCTTTTCTCAGGAGGGATGTCAATCAGGAAGTCATCGTAGCAGCGCCTGTGATGGTGACTGAACTCACTAACACAGGAGAAATGCCGCCTACCGGTACTGCTGCATGGGAAAATACTCAGATTAATCTGCCCAAAGCCTGTGCCGGAAGAGTTTACCGTAACATCTTTACAGGGGAGAAACTGGCAGCCGTTGAAAAGAACGGGGCTGCAACAATGGACCTTGCCGCAATGCTTAACATATTTCCTGTTGCGGCACTGGAACTGGTCAGAGATTAAATGTTTACTTTTTACAGATGCTGTTTTATGGCTCATTCCATGAACTTATTTCCAAGCATCAGCATCGATAACGGTTGAACCGCAGCCTGCACTACTATGCTGCTTTTATCAGCCTTGATCAACGTGCCCTTACCACGCCATCGCTTGTCCTCTGAGTCAATTAGAGCGTACCATCCTCTGGAAAATATCGCTGAATCCAGCGGCACTGTGTGCTGACCGAAATTAAAGTATAGCGTCACGCAGCTTTCACCCAACCATCGGCGAATATGCAAAAGGCCATCAGCATTGTCAGATACCAGCATATGGCGCTTGCTTAAATTGGACAAAGCCGGTACATTGCGGCGCAATGAAATCAGCCGCCGATAGTACTCAAGCATTTCTCTGTGTCGTAGCAGTTGGGCGGATGGCATGTTCAGTGTCGACTTAAGCATCGTAGATGCAGACGCAGGGTCGGGGGGCTCCGTTTTCCACTTAAACGCTGCGAATTCTTCACGGCGCCCTTTTCTGACTGCCTCAATCAATTTACTGTCCGAGTGGTCGATAAAATATAGGAACGGGGCTTCCTCACCGTATTCCTCCCCCATAAAGATTAGCGGCAGGAAGGGGGAAAGCAGCACTGTAGAGGCCGCCAGCTTCAACGCCTCAAATGACACAAGTTTGCTAAGCCGTTCGCCATACATACGGTTGCCTACCTGGTCATGGTTCTGGGAAAACACGACCAACTTGCTTGGTGCGGCCCTTCTGGACGAAGTGCCACGGCTGCGTTTCCAGAAGGTGGCATATTGACCGGAATAGATGAATCCTTCCGCAAATGTTTTTTCTAGTTGATGCCTTTTGCCGTAATCCATGTAATATCCCGTTTTTTCTTTCGTAAGAACCATGTGCAAAGAATGATGAAAATCATCATTCCACACCGCGTCAAGGCCATAACCACCTGACTTGCGAGGTTTGATCAAACGGACATCATTGGAATTGCTTTCGGCGATAACATGGATTTTCCTGTTTAGTTTTTCCCCGAGGCCATGCACAGCAGCAGTCAATTCTTCGAGTATATTAAGAGGGGAACAATCAAATATGGCATGAACTGCATCCAAACGCAGCGCATCTATATGAAAATCGTTCACCCAGTAAAGCGCATTTTGGATAAAATAGTTTCTGACACCGTCGCTATATGGACCATCATAGTTGACGGCCTCTCCCCATGGAGTCTCGTACTTGCTTGTGAAATAAGGCGCGAAATCACGCAGGTAATTCCCTTCTGGCCCCAGGTGGTTGTAGACTACATCGAGTACCACCGCCAGGCCATTTTTGTGACACTCATCAACCAATTCCTGCAGTCCCGATGGTCCGCCGTAACTGTTCTGCACGGCATAGGGGAAAACGCCATCATAGCCCCAGTTGCGGCAACCCGGGAACTGGGCTATCGGCATTAGTTCGATGGCAGTAATTCCCAAATGCTTGAAATATTCCAGTTGAGCTATCACCGCCTTGAAAGTCCCCTCGCGTGAAAAAGTCCCCACATGTAACTCATAGAATATGTACTGCTCGATAGGTATGCCCTGCCAGCCCTGATCTGACCATGCATAGATCGTGCTGATTACTTGGGAAGGGCCATGCACGCCAGCCGGCTGAAATCTGGAAGCCGGGTCAGGTCGCTCAAGTTCATCGTCCAACCGAAGGTAATAAAGCGTCCCAGCCCCTATATTTTCTAGCTGCCCGAGGAAATATCCACCAGCTACTCTGCGTAATTCACTGTGGAAGTCATGAGGGCCGACAATATGTAAGTGTACATGTTTCCGTCCAGGAGCCCAGACATTGAATTCGCATATACCCGTGCCACTCAAAATAGCGCCCGGTTGAATGTATTTCTTTATATTACCCGACAATTGAATTTAATATCCTTCCCCAATCAATGCCGATTTACGCTGTTTTCTTTCCTGATAATCTGCGGAACAGGATCAGCGATCTGGATGGCACATGAATGAGTGAACCGCCTTTGATTCGGCTATCTTCTTTTGTTTGTGCGGACATATTTGTGTCCATTATTATTTCCCAGGTGGCTCCGCGCACGAAAGCAGGTAATTGAAACTCAACGTTTTCATGGCAGGAATTTAATATCATGAAGAAATCATCGTCAATGAGTGGACTGCCGTCTTCATTAAGCTCACGTGTGGCATGACCACTGAGACGTACACCGATACAACGTATCCATTCTGATTCCCAATCATTGTCAGTCATCTCCAGCCCATCAGGCCTCAGCCACATGACATCCTTGATTTCTGATCCATGTATAGCCCGCCCCTGGAAAAACTTCCTTCTGTGAAACACCGCGTGTGATTTCCGCAGCGCTATCAGTTTGCGGGTGAACTCGAGCAACGCCATTTTCCTCTCGTCCATCTCCCAATTCAACCAGCTTATCTCATTATCCTGACAATAGGCATTATTATTGCCCTGCTGCGTCCTATAGAATTCATCCCCGGCGCTAAGCATTGGTATACCCTGTGACAGCATGAGTGTAGCAATAAAATTGCGCTTCTGTCTTTCCCTCAATTCAATAATATCAGGGTCATCTGTTGGCCCTTCTTTTCCGCAATTCCATGAAAGGTTCAGATCGAGGCCGTCACGGTTTTCTTCACCATTAGCTTCATTGTGCTTATCGTTGTAGCTGACCAGGTCTTCAAGAGTGAAGCCGTCATGGCAGGCCACGAAATTGATGCTGGCGTAGGGGCTCCTGCCATCCCATTCATATAGGTCGCTGCTTCCGGTCAGCCTATAGCCAAGTTCGGCCATTTGGCCGGCATCACCGCGCCAGAAGCGTCTAAGGGTATCGCGGTATTTGCCGTTCCATTCCGTCCAGAGCAAGGGGAAATTACCGACCTGGTAACCACCTTCCCCAATATCCCAAGGTTCAGCTATCAGCTTGACCTGCGAAATGACCGGGTCCTGGTGAATAATGTCAAAAAAGGCCGATAATTTATCCACATTTTTTGTTTCTCTGGCTAGAGCGGATGCCAGGTCGAAACGGAAACCGTCAACGTGCATTTCACTGACCCAGTAGCGCAGGCTATCCATAACAAGTTGCAGGACCTGAGGATGATTGGCATTAAGAATGTTGCCGGTGCCGCTGTAGTCCATATAATAGCGTTTATTTTCTGGATATAACCGATAATAGGTGGGATTGTCAATGCCACGGAAGCTAAGTGTAGGACCGAGTTGATTACCCTCGGCTGTGTGATTGTACACCACGTCGAGTATGACTTCCAGTCCTGCGCGATGCAAGGCCTTGACCATTGCCTTGAACTCAGTCACCTGTTGGCCGGCATCTCCCGTGCTGGAGTAAACTGCAGAAGGTGAAAAATAATTCAGGGTATTGTATCCCCAGTAGTTTGTCAGCCCTTTTTCCGCCAGGTGCTTGTCAGGTACAAACGTGTGTATTGGCATCAACTCTATAGTCGTAACGCCAAGCTTCTTGAGATATTCAAGCACCGGGGGAGAGGCGAGAGCTGAGTATGTACCCCTGAGTTCAGGTGGGACCGACTGGTTCTTAATGCTAAAGCCTCTCACATGCAACTCGTAAATAATTGTCTCTGACCAGGGAATACGCGGCAATTGATCATTCTCCCAGGGGAACGAAGAATCTATCACAATGCATTTAGGCACATATCCCACATCATTTGTTGCTTCAAACGATAAGTCTGAATCAGGATGCCCGATGCTATACCCGAATATGGAAGCATCAGTATCTACAGATCCAGTCACCGCTTTGGAATATGGATCTATAAGCAGCTTGTTATGATTAAAACGCAGGCCGTTCTCCGGGTCATAAGGTCCATAGACCCTGTATGCGTATGTCTGGCCGATGCATATTCCATGTACGCACGCATGCCAGATATGGGCAGTCACTTCTTGAAGTGATATTCGCTCGTTTTCTACAATGGCGGACGGGCTAGCGAAAAGGCACAATTCAATCTTTTCTGCATGTTCAGAGTAAATGGCAAAATTGACACCGTCACCCAACCATGTACTGCCCAGAGGGTACGGTTTTCCTAATGTAACGCTTCTGACCATAAAATCTCAGTAGCAAATTATACAATAGTTAGCGGTAAAAGCCTATGATCCGCATTGCATCATAATTATTGTTACCGAAAGTAGTATCGTTGCCTCAAAAGTAGTGTTACCCAAGGGAGGAACACATGACACGAGGCAGAATACTGGAATACTTGCAAGCTGATAGAGGAAGGTATCTAAGAGCAATCAAAGCGGAGAAGAAAAAAGTCCTGGATGAGTTTGTCAGGGTAACTGGTTATCATCGAAAGTCAGCTATTAGGGCATTGAATAGGCCAGATCACGTTAAGCGAATTGGAAAACGTGGCCGTCCGAGATAATACCAATCTTCGGTTTCCAGCGAATTGAAGTATCTGTGGGAGATAACTGACCATTTGTGCAGTAAGCGTTTGCATCCCCTCTTACCTTAGATTTTGAATGTCTTAAAGAGGAGTGTCGGTCACATCATCAGTCCCGAAGTAGAGACTGGCCTGAGAGCGCTTAGCCCATCGACTGTAGATAGACTATTGAGGACCTGTCACCAGAAAGGGGCCTGATTTATGACGCAATGATCACTCACCGGGGAACACTTATTTTGACGCAACACGTGACCCACAAAACTAACATTATGGCTGGTACCAAAAAGGGGAGGTCCTCACACACTTGTACTACTGATTGGGAATCCCCTGCATTTGATCTAAATCATTATTTGCTGCAACGATGCGCCTTTTAACGGGATATCCAATTCCTTTGAGACTATCGAGCCTCACCCATCGGAAGTAGTATTGGTATTGTAGTCAGCAGTTTTGAAATACCGCGTATTTGAGATAAATCAATCCGGGCTCGTGGAATCAGGCGCAAGAGGAATAGTAAAACTGAAAGTACTTCCTTTGTCCAATTCACTTTCCACCCATATTTTTCCCCCATGCATTTCAACCATGGACTTGGTAATGCTCAAACCCAGGCCGGTTCCTCCGGTTTTACGTGTTACAGAATTATCCACTCTGTAAAACTTGGTGAATAATTTAAACTGCTCGTCAGCCGAAATTCCAATGCCACTATCCACTATATCTACCTGTCCATACTTTTCAATACTATGTGCTCGTACTGTTATTGATCCACCTTTTGTAATGTATTTACAGGCATTACTGATCAGGTTGGTCAGAATCTGAGTAAGACGAGCGTTGTCCGCAAGTACAATTATGCGATTCTCCGGCATATTAAGATGTACTTCTGTTTCTTTTTCTTCCAATTGTGTTTGAAGCGAGGCAATGACTGAGTACACAATTTCCTGAAGGGTAATAGCTTTTATCTTCAGATCAACTCGCCCTGCTTCAATCCGAGAAATATCCAGCAAGTCGCTGACCAATGTTATCAGCCTATCAGAACTACCACGAACGATTTCAAGATAGCTTCTCTGTTCTTGACTAATAGCACCTGCTTCGCCATCCAATATCATATCTACAAAGCCTTTAATTGAGGTTATTGGGGTGCGAAGCTCATGCGAAACCATTGAAACGAACTCTGTCTTCAGCTGGTCTACTCGATCAAGCTCAGTAATATCATGGATAGCAAAAACACAACGCCCTGACTGTCCAAACTGCCCTTTGATTGCCTGAATATTAATTTCAAGCACCAAATCTCGAAGTCGTTTTTTCACAACACAACCTGGTTTATCAAGCTGCTGCACTAAGATATCAGTTAGCTCACGTTGAGAAAGTCCCAGATAAGCCTCGATGTTGTTACCAATCATTTCTTCTGCAGAATGACCGAAAATTTTCTCGGTGGTTGGATTCAGAGACAAAATATTATTTGCAGAATCCAAGACAATTATCCCCTCGGCCATACTTGAGAGAATTGCTTGAATCTCATCTCTTTGATTAGTTATTTCGCGCGAAAGAGCTTCAATTCTATCTGTATATACTTTCAACTTATCGTATTCTGGCTTCATCGAATATGGGCCGTAGTTTACGATAATACTATGGTTCAGTCTTCTGTTAGTGATTGTAGTAATACTAAGGTTTGGAGCTTTTATCTTAGTCATCCTTAAGCCTATTTCATCAATATAACCTTCCTCACCAGTAACCAATCTTATATAATCACGTTTTTTTACCCTACCTGTAGCAGTAATCTCAAATCCGGCAAAAATATCACCAAAAGTGTCGCGGAGGGCCAGGAACATAACTAAAATTAGAATCCCGATACCGAGTAAAACCGCATTTGTCGGCACCCCCCAGATACTTAGAAGAGTTAACGCCACTACCACAAGCAGTAGTATTAAAGCCGTCCGCTTTACAGTGGCCAGAAAGGATGACGGAATCTCCAATTTTTCCGAATATATTTTTATAAGCTTGTCTGCCATTCTGATAAAAACCCACACAATAGAGAGTATCAGTATGGTCCATAAGGCTTTCTCAGAAATCGATATCCAATCTTCAGGGAGCGCCGATACCGCTAAAGCCAGCGCTATACCGATGATAATAAACCAAAAAAAAGAGGGGGCTTTTACCGTGCTAATTATCGCTATATTGCCTTCCCATTGTGCCTTATCCGCCCACCGATCAAACATATTCCAGCATAATCTCCATAATGAATATCCTACTAGTATTACTAACAAGAACAATCCTGCAGGGATTAATACTCCGGACCATTCCTGAATTATCTGGATTATCTTTGATTCATCCATTATTGCAGCAATCCAAAGTGGTAACTAAAAAGGGGCGTCTCCTGGGATAACCACCAGACCATTTTCAGTAATGCGCATTCTATTCATGCCAGTATCATGTTTCGTACCACGCAATTTTGTTATCTGAATAGAACGAGATACAGGAGTGGTGTGAAGAACAATGACACCCTGAGCTATAAACTCTTCCACCCCATATCGGCTGATCATATTTCCTTCTTGCGGCATTTCCGTTATGAGAATTGTGGTACACCCCAATTCACGCAGCAAGGAGCTCAAGCGCATAATATCGCGGCGAAGGCATAGCACGTCGGAATAGGGCAGCCCCAACTGAGACAGAGAGTCAAATACGATACGTTTGGCATCTATTTCCATTACCTGTTTATGTATAATATCTAACATAGTATCAATTTTAACTTCATTACCGGGTAACTCGAACGGAGTGGGAGATTGCACAAATCTTAATTTACCCGTCTTGTTTAAACCTTCAAGGTCCCAACCATATCGTCCCATGTCTTGAGTTACATCAGAGATCTCTTCTTGTAATGTTACAAAAACACCATTTTCAGCATATTTGGTAGCCCCATTATAGAGATACTGAATACCAAATGTAGTCTTCGCGGAGCCAGCTGCACCTGTAAGCAGGATTGTGCGTCCTCGTGGGAAGCCACCCTCTATGAGATCGTCAAATCCGGTTATTCCTGTTGGGACCCTCTCTATATCGGTCATCTCCCTTTCCTCTGTTTATAGTTATTTTTTCAGGCAGAATAGCGGGCTAATCTCGGATCTTTAAAGCGAAGAGCAAACAGCCTTGGCTTATCCCCGAGGCTAAATATCAGCTCTTTTTGCTGTAGATTATAAAGCACGCTGTGTATCTTAGAAAACGGAATATCGCACAGAGCGCTGATAACCTTGGCGGTAGATTCGCCCTCCTGATTTAAGAATCTGAAGACTTTTATTTCATCTTCACTTAAATTGAGCAACTCAGGGTATCTGTCAATAAAAGCACTCATAGTGTACTGCCCTCCCATTCCTTTCGCTCACGATGGAAAATAAAATCATTCATCATTCAAGCGTCACCCATTCCCTTGAAAACTTCGACCATTTCATATTGGCAACTCGGGCCATATGCGCATCCTGTATCTTTAACTCAATGACCACATCCATCAGATATTTCACATTATTTATTTCACGTTCATTGATGGACCCTTCTTCCACAATAAAGATACTGGAGACACCTCCATAACTTGATGCAGTGCGTGCAAGCTGAGCCAGGAACCGCTGGACTAAGACCAGTTCGAAATTGATAAACAAGCTGCTAACTGAATCTATTATCCTCCTTCCCCCGGACTTATCGGTGATCGTCTGCCCTAATTCCAAGCCAGCATCTGAAATGATGGCAGCCAGCTGATTGAGGTCCATCATGCCGCTGATAGCAAACTTTTCATCACTTTTCACTACGCCTCTATTCCAGCTGAAGCAGTCCACCATACGGAACATGCTCTCCTGCTCGTATTGAATGAGGCTGTTTTTACCGAGCATCTCACCCAATATTTCTCTAATCATGGCAGGATCATCATCCAATGTTATTACCATACACCTCTCTCCACTTAACATGCCTGCCGTGACGAATTGACGTGCTAAAGTGCTCTTGCCTGAACCAGTATCCCCGATAAACAATATGTTACTTCCTGGAGGTATACCTCCATCAAGCGCTACATCAAGGTTGGGCACACCGGTGGACACTCGCGTGGCTGGAGGAGGTTTCTCAATAATTTTTGCTGTTACAGCGGCTGTCTCATCTATAAAAGGCATTGAACGATTAAGCAATGCTGTAATCCGCGCACGTAACACGGGCATACTGAAAGGTTTAGTCACAAAATCATCTACCCCGTCACGGAAAGCCTTTAAAGCATCCTGTTCTTGCTGAAGCGCTGTCAACATAATTATCGGCAGAGCGCGTGTTTCCGGCATATTGCGTAATTCCCGTGCAAGTTCATAGCCATCTTTATCAGGCATCATTGCATCGGTAATTATGATGTCGGGCTTTCTCATCTTTATCATCGACAGTGCATCTGCAGCATTTTCAAAAGCAGCTACTTCAAAACCAGCCTTCCTCAACCCTGTTTTTAAAAGGCGTAAGATTCCAGGATCATCATCGATAATTATTACATAGCTCATGCGGTTCTCCGCCAAACAAACCCGGCTAGATAATTAGCCTTGATCTTACTTATTATTCTATATCCATTTCCTTCATTGCAGACTACATGATAGTTCATAATAGATAATTTATATTACATTATTAGTTGCCTCGTTAGACAACGAAAGTAAGTACTTGAGAGGGATTTCAATCCAGGTTGGTCTATTATTCAGTTCATAGTTTAGCTCGTATATAGCCTTTTCAAGTTGGAAGGCAGTCAACGCTTTTTGTGTTGCCTCTCTGGATGCAGGCAGATATGAAGTCGAGCCGTTTAAAGAAACGCTAAAATAGCCTTTGAGGAAATCCTTACAAACCTGTCCCTCCCAAATTCTACCCCATTTTTCCATCTCATTAAATCTGTTCTTTTGTAGCAGATTAAAATCAAACAGCTTCGAGTACACCGCATAATTAAAGGAGCGAAGCATCCCGGCTACATCTTTCAGCGGGCTGTTTTTAGCCCTCCTTTCTTTTAGTGTCCTGGCCGGTTCGCCTTCAAAATCAATGATTATCCAGTCAGAGACAGTTTTTAATACCTGTCCCAGATGATAATCACCGTGATAGCGTATTTTATGTGTCCTTTCATCAGCAAGCACCACCAGGTCTCCGGCTTTGTTCAAATACATCAAATCATTCGTAAGTACCTGCTTAATCTGTTCCTGGATATGAAGCGGGAACAAGTTACATTTATCATTTAAAATATGCAGGACCTCACTGGTATACGATTGGATACTCTTAATCCATATGCGCATGTCAGATTCCTCAATTAGTTCAGGAGAAAAGTCATCGATCCCACAATTCGACGCCAAAGCGTTATGCAATTCTCCGGTAATTTCCCCAAGGTGGAAAGCATCCTGCAAGTACGTATTTGAAAACTGACGTACCACCAATTCTTTCATTTCAGGGGTCGCCTTATCTTCAGCAGACAGCAGGGACTCATCTTTCAGAATAAAGTCATAGAAATTGTGCAGATGCCCTAATGTATATTTCCATCCATCACCCTGACTTACAATAAAATTCTGAAGTGAGGCTATAGTAGATTTGAAATCGCCTTTTCCAGAATACTCAATATATCCAGCTACCAAAGGCATATTTTTAAAATTGGTCATTGTGGTTAAAAAGAGGGGGATTTCCAGGTCAGGATTAGTCCCATTTGCCAGTCGACGAAAGTTTTTCATGACGAAAGCTTCATCGTAAATAACCGATGTATTGCTCTGTTCCACCCCCATAAACCGGACAGAATTAACAGCTAACGGAGACTGCGCATCTCTGGAAGCAGTTAGTAATGCAGTAGCAGTACAATTGAAATGACCAGCCATGGAATCGATACGTTCTGAAACTTCGACCATCTGCAGATGCTTACGTAAAAATTCCTCGTCTTGAAGCGCATTAAGAACCAGAAGATTGCTGATGGGAGTCTGTAGCTCCAGTATTACATCTTCAGAGATAACAGGCAGCTTTCCTGTCGGGGAATCAGGCGATTGAATAACTACAGGAAAATAATAGATTTCAGAATCTTCATTGTCATATAGCAGCTCTATCAGCATCATCACATATACCGGCAAGTTACAACTTACGAGAGCGGCATCATAGAGATGAATGTGTTTGATTCCCTTCATCTTGCTGCCGAACCACCGCTGTCTTTTTATATAGTCTATCGGCACGGCTTCTATTATTGACGGAAGCAGCGCAACATAATCACCAGGTTCAACAAGGTTCGCAGTCCTGTAAGTTGGAAACTCCATGTTTTTCATTTCTTTCCAAGCTGCCGTCATTGCTTACAAACCCTGATTACAGCAGTTATTTGATAACGGACCTCATCATTGCCAATTCATCACGCACCAAACGGGGAGTCAAGAAATTTTTGCGGACGTGCTCTCGACCTAAATTACCTAATTCCCTGGCATAATCATTATCGGCAATCAGTCTAACTATTTTTTCGGCACATTCCCTGATATTGCTAACCAGGCAATAATCCAATTGGCCCGTTAGCTGTAGGGGTATACCTCCCACTCGACTACCTATAACCGGTTTGCCTTTCCAGAGTGTTTCAGACACTGCCAGACCAAAGCCTTCACGTAATGATTTCAGAATACCCACACTGCACACCCTTTGAAATACATTAACCTCAATATCGCCGATGCCGTCAATATTTGTGTAAACGTGAATATCCTCGTCTTTAGATGCTTCAGCATCCACAAGCCGGAGTGTTGAAAAAGTCTCCGGGTCATCCAGTGTTAGTGAACTTATAATAACCAGCTGCAAATCAGGGATCTCATTTTTAACCGCAAAGAAACATTCTATGATGCCCATAGGGTCTTTCCACTTGTCCAGCCTTGAAACGTGAAGAAGAATCGGCCTTTGCGGATCAATACCCAGGCTGCTTACAAATTCAAGGCTTTGATCCAGAGGAACATCACGGTTTTTCAGGCTGAGCGGATCAATAGCCGGGGCAATAGTCTTTATCACCGGTAATTTCAAGTCAGCCGGTATGAATTCCTGCATAGTAAATATAGCGCCTTGATATTCCTCGATAAGCGGTTTTAAAAATGTCCAGGCTGCCTTATCCGGTTCAGAAGAATCTAAATGACAGCGCCATATCCAGCGTGCCTTTTTAGAACTAATAAAGTGTGGCAAAGCAAGAAGATGATGATTGTGGAGAATAACCACGTCATAGTTGTTATCAGCGAAATCAGCCGCAATATCGCTATTATACTGGAGATACAATTGCTTCTCTTCATCACCTAACTCCTGAGGAGATCCCTGTAAGGCATTATGTATAACTTTGGCAATGTTTAAAAACTTATCATTGCTGCGTAGCGCATACCAATCTGCCTGAATACCCAGGTCCTGTTCGATTGGAACTGTAGCGCAAAGAATTTCTGGCACCCCACCCCCAAATGGGGTTGAAGTTATGTTACACACCCGCAAACCACGAAGGTCCCGGGCAATTTGATTAACCTCCTCCAATAACAAATCATCAATAATGCCCTGATATTGGGTTAGTTTTTTCTCTGCGGTAATAACTTTCTCTAGCACGTGCTATTCTCTCACCTGTAACAGCAATTTAAATTGACGTTAAAATAGAAATACTCCCTCTCTATTCAACGTTACAAGTTCTCTCCTGAAATACAGATTCGTTTTTCATTTCCAGACGGAACCATAGAAAACCATATGGGCTTAGAGTCAACAAGTAGGGCAATTCTCCGATACGGGGGAAGCGTACTTCACCTAACAATTCAACAGGGATTGCTCCCTTGTATCTCTTCAGGTCCAGCTCCACCGGCTGAGAAGAATTTGCCAGGTTTTGCACGACGAGAATATTATCATCCTGGTAACTGCGGATGTATGCTAATACACAACTGTTTCTTGGTTTTAGAAACTCTAAAGTGCCACGGCCGAAAGCCCGGTGCTTCTTACGCACCGCAATCAATCTCTTCATACTATTGAGTAATGAACTGGGTGTACGCATTTGTGCCTCAACGTTAATGGTCTGATAACCGTAGACCGGATTACTAATAACAGGCAGGTAGAGTTGCTCCGGATCTATCTCAGAGAATCCCCCATTCCGATCGACACTCCATTGCATGGGAGTTCGTACACCATTACGATCACCCAGATAAATGTTGTCACCCATTCCAATCTCATCTCCATAGTAGATAATTGGACTACCGGGCATTGTAAGCAGAATGCTGTTCAACAGTTCCACCTTTCGCCGGTCATTGTCTACCAATGGCGCAAGCCTGCGGCGTATCCCCAGATTCAATCGCATTCTAGAATCAGCCGCGTACGTTTGCCACATAAAAGCGCGCTGCAATTCCGTGACCATTTCAAGGGTCACTTCATCATGATTACGCAGAAAGAGCCCCCACTGGCTAGTATCGGGGATCTCAGGAGTGCGGCTTATTACATTGACAATAGGTTGACGATTTTCTCTTGCCAGCGCCATAAAAATATTGGGCATGAGGGGAAAATGAAATGCCATATGAAATTCATCACCATCTCCAAAATACTGACGAACGTCCCCGGGCAATTGGTTTGCCTCGGCCAGCAGCAGTCTATCCTGGTAATTTTCGTCTATTTTGCGGCGCAGTTCCTTGAAATATACATGATTTTCAGGAAGATTTTCACAGTCAGTGCCTTCTTGCTCAAATAGGTATGGAACAGCATCGCAACGCAGCCCGTCCATGCCCTTATCAAGCCAGAAAAAAGCTACCTTCAACATTTCCTCCTGCACCTGAGGATTATTATAGTTAAGGTCCGGCTGGTGGCTAAAGAAACGATGCCAGTAATACTTATTTAAACCGGTATCTAATGCCCAATTAGATTTCTCCGTGTCAAGAAAAATAATGCGCGCATCCTTGTATTTGTCCTGATTATCACTCCACACATAGTAATCATGTTTAGGATTATCGGGAGATCTGCGAGCTTCCTGAAACCACCGGTGCTGGTCCGAGGTATGGTTAACAACAAGGTCGGCAATAACCCGTATCCCCAGTAGATGCGCCTTATTAAGGAACGCCTGGAAGTCTTCAATGCTCCCGTAGTCCGGATGGATGTCATTAAAATCGGAAATATCGTAGCCATCATCCTTCAAAGGAGAGGGATAAAATGGCAGCAGCCAGATGCAGTCGATCCCCAACTCCTTGAGATAGTCCAGCTTTTCCGTTAAACCCCGAAAATCTCCTTTGCCATCGTTATTGGCGTCATAAAAAGCGCGTACATGCACCTCATAGAAAATTGCGTCCTTATACCATAGCCTATCCGAATCTTGCATACTATCCCTTATACACGTTAATTTTCAGCGATTCCTGAATCTCTCTAACCATTGCTTCTCTATAATCCAGGACGTTTACCTCTCGCTACATAAATATATTTCGCCTGACTTATCCTCTCTAATAGTATTCTACATAAAATAATCAAAATCTCTCTCCGTGTGAATACGCCGCCGGATAAGGAATATATGGGCAGGACAAACAAACGGATTCAGTTCGATATAATTGCGCCGGCCACTCCACAGGAAGCGGGAGTCGCTTAAAAGATCGTGCATCTGATACGGTTGCTCTGAATCAAAATTCAATAACTCGGGAGAGAGTTCTACCCATCCAGAGTGAGTATGATGCGGATCGAGGTTCACTATTACCAGCAATGTGTTGGACAGGTCATCAGTTGATTTGCTATAACAAATCAACTGGTCATTATCAACTTCATGGAAAAGCAGATTCAAGTTGCTCTGAAGAGCAGCATTATCTCTCCGGATCTTATTCATTAGCGAAATAAAGTCGCGCAGGCTATCCTGTAGCCCTGTATTCCAGTGTTTTATCTCATATTTCTCAGAGTTAAGGTATTCTTCACTGCCCTGCTCTTTGGGGCTATTTTCACAAAGCTCGAAAGCAGGGCCATAGATTCCGTAACTAGCGCCCAGAGTAGCTGCCAGTACCAACCGCGACATAAAGGCTGGCCGCCCGCCGGATTGAAGATATTCCGTCAGAATATCCGGGGTATTAGGCCACAGGTTCGGACGAAAATACTCTCGGACTTCCGTTTTAGTAAGCTCATTTAAATATTGTGTTAATTCCCACTTTGTATTGCGCCAGGTAAAATAAGTGTAAGATTGCGTAAAGCCCAATTTAGCGAGATTGTACATTACCTTGGGACGAGTAAATGCTTCAGCCAGGAAGATAACATCAGGATAAGCCTCTTTTATTTCGGAAATCAACCATTCCCAAAAGCCGAAGGGCTTGGTGTGAGGATTGTCAATTCTGAATATGTGAATTCCCTGTTCAATCCAATAGACCACAATGCTTTTTAACTCATCCCACAATTCACTCCAGTGCTCGGTATTGAAATTTAGAGGATAAATATCCTGATATTTTTTTGGTGGATTCTCAGCAAATTGCACCTTTCCATCCGCGCGCAACAGAAACCATTCAGGGTGCTGGGTCACATAGGGATGATCAGGCGAGCATTGGAAAGCTATGTCCATGGCAATTTCAATGCCATAATTATTGGACTTTTGCACTAGATTATGAAAGTCTTCGGTAGTGCCCAACTCAGGAAGGATTTCTTTATGCCCGCCTTCCTGCGAACCTATTGCCCAGGGAGTTCCAGGGTCATCAGGATTGGCTGTAACGGTATTATTTTTCCCTTTGCGATCGGTTTGGCCAATAGGATGTATAGGAGGAAAATAGAGAACGTCAAAGCCCATTTCCGCAATATAGGGAAGCCAGTCTTCACAATCCTTGAACGTGCCATGGCGCAATTCCTGCGTGGCAGCCGAGCGGGGAAACATTTCATACCATGTGCTGAAGCGGGCCTTCTCCCTATCAACTGAGACCGCCAATTCCTTAGGATAAGTGACGGCAAATCTTCTATCAGATAACTTGTCCATCGCTTCAGCGACATTTTCAGCAAGTATCAACTTCATCTTGTCTTTCTGCGATACCTGCTCCGATTGAAGCGCCTTTAGCCACTTGCCTATCAACCTTTTATCACCGTTAGCAGCTCTCAGGGATGCTTCTTCAATAAGCCGGGTACCTGCTATTAAATGAATTGCAGTATCTTCTTCACCTGCATTAAGCCTTTTCTCAAAGTTATCGCGCCAGGATTTAAAGCTATCAACCCAGGCTGTAACCGTGTAAAAGTAGTTTCCCAGCTCCGTTACTATAAATGACGCCCTCCACCGGTCATTGATAACACGTTCCATGGGTATCTCACGCCACCGAGAATCAAGCGCTTGCCTATACGATAGTAAAGCAGTGAGTACATCGTGGCCATCAGCATAAATATCCGCCTCTACTACCACCGTCTCACCTATAATTCGTTTAACTGGGAAACGTCCATCATTTATCGCAGGCTTCACAAGGTCTATAACTACTCGTGATCTACTATCTGTCTTTTTCACTATAACTCACCTCGCTTTCACAGACAGCCAATGATAAGGCATTGCCATCAGTTTACTATAAACGCTTGCCATAAGAACAATTTAGCATTGCGTTATTTGACTAGCTGCTCGGTGAAACGGTAAGATAGCAAATCAGACAGTAACCTTACCACCATTTGTTACCGCGTTCAAAATAATGCAACGTAAGAAGCATAACCACGAGAGATATAAGTCCAATAAACAATTGGCCTGACAATAAAACTTCATCTGCCCTGGGGGAGTATATACATTTTATGGACGCTCCGGAGAAGCAAGTGAATAGCTCCATTAAGTCGCTTTATGAACTTGCTCACCTGTACGGTATCCAGGTTGCCTATAATGACGTCGAACACCACCGCAGACAAGCTTCCGTCGAAACACTGTTAGCAACACTGCGATCTTTGGAGGCTCCTGTTGTGTCACTTGATGACATTCCTTCGGTTATCAGCGAAAAGAGGCAAGCGCTCTGGCAAAACTACATTGAGCCTGTGCTGGTAGCCTGGGACGGGAACATGTCCCCTATCAACATACGTTTACCACAGAGGATGTCTGACAAACCTTTTAAAATTACTATCACCCTGGAAAATGGAGACCGAGCCTGCTGGCATTGCCAGATTAACGATGTTTTACCCAGGATAAAGAAAGTAGACGTGAATGGAACCACGTATGTTATCAAGCTTTTTAAAATACCTGTCAAATTACCCTCAGGATATCACCAGCTCACGATAGAATTAGATAACATGGTAGTGCAGGCATTTATCATTTCAGCACCCCGGAAGACTTACTCTGATACAAACATGCTGAACAGTAAATGCTGGGGAGCATTCGTTCCACTTTATGCTCTGCATACCAGGGAGAGTTGGGGTGGAGGCAACTTCTCAGACATGGAGACCATGACGACGTGGGTCAGCGAAATGGGCGGCAAAGTTGTTGCTACCCTGCCACTGCTTTCTACCTTTTTCGAGAATACTTGCGACGTCGGCCCCTATTCTCCCGCCAGCCGCCTATTCTGGAATGAAGTCTACATAGACATAAAAAAAATTGCAGAACTGGGAAGCTGCGATGCGGCAACAATGATACTTGCGTCTGATACTTTCTGTAATAACCTGGACCTCATGCGGAAAGCATCCCATGTAGACTATCGCCTGCAAATTGATGTGAAGCGCCGAATACTGGAGCAACTGTCACGATATTGTTTTACGGAAAGCCCAGCCCAGAGGGAAAAATGTCTGAACTTCGTGATGATGAATCCAATGGTAGAAGACTATGCTAAATTCCGTGCCACCTGTGAAAAACGCCAGGAGCGCTGGCATTCATGGCCTTCCCCTCAAAAAGATGGAATGCTTTACCAGGAAGACTATAACGAAGAGATAAAACAATATCATATATATGTACAATGGTTAGCCAGCGAACAACTCAAGGCAATCTCAAAAACAGCCAGTGAAAAAGATGTGAAATTATACTTTGACCTGCCGCTGGGAGTACATCCCGATAGCTATGATGTCTGGCGTGAAAAAGATGCCTTTTTGCCTGGAGTTTCGGCAGGAGCGCCTCCTGATACTTTCTTCACGAGGGGACAGCAATGGGGTCTTACTCCTTTGAGCCCTGAGGGTATCAGAAAGCAGGGGTACAGATATTATATAAATTGCCTGCGAAACATTCTTAAATACTCGAGTATCCTGAGGATCGACCACGTAATGGCTTATCACCGCCTTTACGTCATTCCAAATGGTTTTGATGCCCGTAATGGCGTTTATATGCGTTACCATCCATCGGAGTTCTACGCTATCGCGAGCCTTGAATCACATCGCAACAAGGCTATACTCCTGGGCGAGGACCTGGGCACAGTACCAGCAGAGGTCAGAAGAGCAATGGAGCAACATGATTTATACCGGCACTATGTCATTCAGTATGAAATCAGCCCCACTGAAGGAAAGCCATTCACTGCTGTACCGGAAAAAGTAGTAGCAAGTATTAATACCCATGATATGGCTACCTTCGCAGGCTTCTGGCAGGACGATGATATAAAACAGCGCTTTGAGCTTGGATTACTGGACAGCGATGGTGCAAAACAGGAACGCAGTGAACGCCAGCATATCAGGAAGATAGTCATTAAATTCCTCAAGCAGGAAAAGTTAATTAACTCATCGCAACCCGGCATCAGGGATATACTCAAAGGTATATTAAGCTTTCTCAGTTCAAGCCCGGCACGGATGGTTCTTATCAATGTTGAGGATCTCTGGTTGGAGATGAAACCTCAGAATATACCTGGCACGGTGGAGGAGTATCGCAATTATTGTAAAAAGTTATATTATCCATTTGAGGAATTCTCAAAGTCGCATGAAGTGTTGGAAATATTAAGTGAAGTCAATCAAAGACGCAGAGGAGAGAAATGATGAAAGAACCAGAGAAAAAAGCCTCAGGCGGGTCACGGCCAAAAACAAAACCTGACAAAGTACAAAGCGACCTGAAAATATTATCTGCGGATGACCTGTATCTCTTCAATGAAGGCAGTCACCTGAAACTATATGAGAAACTGGGAGCACATCCCATGGTCATTGACAGTGTCGAAGGGACTTCCTTTGCTGTTTGGGCGCCCGATGCTAAACAAGTATCTGTGACGGGTGATTTTAATGGCTGGAATATGAGTAGCCACCCGCTGTATCAGCAAGAACAATCCGGAATATGGCAGAGTTTTGTCCCGGGAATAACCAAAGGTAGTCTTTACAAGTACCATATAATCTCAAGACACAAGAATTACAAGGTTGATAAAGCAGACCCTTTTTCTTTATATAATGAAATCCCTCCCAAAACAGCTTCAATTGTATGGAATTTGGATTATGAATGGGGAGATCAGTCATGGATGCAAAACCGTTATAAGAACAACTCATTAAATGGACCGATAACTATATATGAAGTGCATTTCGGCTCATGGATGAGGGTTTCAGATGAGGAAAACCGCTCATTATCCTATAGAGAAATGGCAGTAAAACTTGCTGACTACGTGACAAAGCTGGGTTTCACCCATGTGGAATTTTTGCCGCTCATGGACCATCCATTCTTTGGGTCATGGGGCTACCAGGTTACAGGTTATTTTGCCCCCAGCGCTTGTTATGGCGCCCCCCAGGACTTCATGTATCTTATCGACTATCTCCACCAGAGGGGCATTGGGATTATTCTTGATTGGGTCCCATCCCATTTCCCTACTGACGAGCACGGGCTGGGTTTCTTTGATGGCACACATCTCTACGAACACAGCGATCCGAAAAAGGGATTTCACCCTGACTGGAAAAGTTACATCTTTAACTACGGCCGGCACGAAGTCAGAAGCTTCCTTCTCAGCAGTGCGCTTTTCTGGCTGGACAAATACCATCTCGACGGATTGCGCGTTGACGGCGTAGCTTCCATGTTGTACCTGGATTACTCCAGGAAGGAAGGTGAATGGATTCCCAACCAATACGGCGGCCGGGAAAATATAGAGGCAACCTCATTGCTGCGGAGGCTTAATGAGGAAGTCTATAAGAACTATCCCGATGTGCAGACTATTGCCGAGGAATCCACTGCATGGCCCATGGTTTCCCGCCCAACATACCTTGGAGGATTGGGATTCGGCATGAAATGGGATATGGGCTGGATGCATGATATGCTCGAATATATAGCCAAGGACCCTGTTCACAGGAAATTTCATTACAATAAATTAACATTCCGTATGCTTTATGCGTTTACGGAGAACTTTGTGCTTTCACTTTCACATGACGAGGTTGTGCACGGCAAAGGCTCTCTGCTGGGGAGAATGCCCGGAGATGACTGGCAAAAATTTGCCAACCTGAGGCTCCTGTTTAGCTACATGTATTCCCAGCCGGGAAAGAAACTGCTGTTTATGGGAGGGGAGTTCGGACAGTGGAGCGAATGGCACCATGACGCCAGCCTGGAATGGGATCTTTCGCAGTATGCTACTCATATGGGGGTGCAGCGAGCAGTCCAGGACCTGATAACCCTGTACCGCGGTGAACCAGCCCTCCATGAGTTGGATTTTGATGCCGCCGGGTTTGAATGGGTCGACTGTAACGATTCCGACAACAGTGTCATTTCATTTTTGCGCAAAGGACGCTCTACCAAAGATGTTGTTTTAATCATTTGTAACTTCACGCCTGTAGTGCGCTATAACTATCGTATCGGTGTGCAAAACGGTGGGTTCTGGAAAGAAATCTTCAACAGCGATGCTTCGCACTATAATGGGAGCGGACAGGGCAATATGGGTGGAGTTACCGCCGCTCCGCTGAAATTTCATGGCAGACCGTTCTCCCTGAATCTCACGCTACCACCGCTCGCCGCAGTTTTCTTCAAGAAGGAAGAACAGAAATAATGCGGGGAACGTCACTAAAAACAATAATAACCGCACGGACAATGGTTTAGTGTGGCTATTTTATGGTTATTTTTTAGCTATACGACCACGCAGATATCCCATTGAACGTCATTTCATGTGTAGGTCTGTTTCTTAAACGATAAACCTTCTATAAATCATGATTACGCCCAATACGAAAGCCAGGAAAAGACCGGCAATGCTGACATACAAAATTGTTGAATTATCAGATACTATAAAACTTCCAGCGGATATACTATTTACAGTGACCGGATTCTAAGACCGAGTGCTGCTAAATACGGGGTAAGGTCAAGCGCAATCTCACATTCAATTATTGTAACTACATTCCGCACGGGCAGATCGAATAATATATGCGCTACCTAATACTCTTTTCACCATTTTCATAGCTAAAATGGTATTATTCATACAGGAATGGTAATTATAGATCTGGTTGAAGGAGGTTACAATGCTCACTGTTTCAGAAGCTATTAATCAGCGGCGGAGCATACGCAGCTTCCGCAGCGACCCGGTGCCGGACGATGCCATCATCGCCATGCTTGAGGCCGCACGTCTTGCCCCATCCGGCAGCAACCGCCAGCCCTGGCGGTTCATAGTTGTGACGGACAAAGACGAGAAAGCAAAGCTGCGCAAAATATGTTTCGACCAGGCTTTTATCGAAGAGGCGCCCGTAGTGTTCGTCTGCTGTGTCGACCTCACCGCGTATGCCAGGGCCGCGCGGGAGAAACGTTCCCAGGAGTTTATCGACCATGGCGTACTCGATACGCTGTCGGGATATTTTGCCGATCCGGCGGTCCGCGAGCTGTTTTTAAACGCTCCGGATACCGACTTGAATGTGCATTTCATGACGGCCATGGCAAATACCTACATTGCAATTGAGCACATGGTATTAACCGCAACAGCACTGGGGCTGGGTTCCTGCTGGGTGGGAGCAATAGGCAGCGCCGAGGAGATGAATGCGATTTTCCATCTCCCCCCGGCTACATTCGTTGTCGCCGTGCTGCCGGTGGGACATCCTGCCAAGCTCCCGCCGCCCCGTCCACGTATCTCCTTGGATGCAATCCTGCTGCGTCCTTTGCACGTCCGGCCCTGACCTGGATCCGTGGCCATTTATTGGGCGCATTCATCTATGGGTTCAGGACGCTGCCTCCTGTTTAAGCTATTACGGATGATGCGCTAGTCATAGTCATAGTAATCATCCCAATCGTGATCATCGTAATCGTAATAATGGTGCGGGCTGGGCGTGCCGGTCACGGTAAACGTAACTTCACCTTCTATCCCCGTAACTACATCCTGGCAAACAGCACGATAGCTTCCGTTTGGCCATCCATAAGGATGAATCTCGATATCCGTGTCGCCATCCCACTCGGAAAAGGCCGTTAAGGATCTGTGGATTTTGCCATCGGAGCCATAGATAGTGACTTTGACCTGACTGCCAGGAGTCAAGCCAATTATTCGAAGATCGAAATCTCCATAAGGCGATACCACTGGGGGATCGGCATAGACCCACAGGCGGTTTGAAGCCGCGGTTGGATTTTGAATCGGGGGCATGGTTGCAGGTGTCTGATTCTGAACAGGCTGCTGAACAACAGGCTGTTGAACAACAGGCTGCTGTGGAGCCGGAACATATACTGTACGAGTGCACCCGAACGATGCCACTAATAGCGTCAACAGAATTACAGCTAACATGATCGACCAAATAGTGCGGCTGAGATTCCAATCTTTAATCACAAACGTTCCTCCTTTCATTATTGATTCGCCACTATTGTATTCGTAGTGCAACCCGTTAATCAAGCCGGAAGCGGCTGAGTAACCCGCCTGCCGGTATGCGATATGATATGCGGGTGACAAGGCGCTGGCGGTTTTTGGAAATGGCGATCTCTGGATTGGTGGAGGTCATAAAAGCGCAACCTGATTGGAGTCCTGCTGTTATATATCTGACAGCACGGGGCTATGCACTTACTCTGTGAAGTAAACAGCCAACTACTGAAAGGCTGTAAAATGTGGCTCTACAGTCTATTTTAAAAAGCACCAGGGCGCAAAGCGGTAGTATACTATTATTTAGGGGAAAAACTGAGATGCCTCAGGTCAAAGCAAACGATATCAACCTCTACTACGAGATTAGCGGGGAAGGTCCGCCGCTGCTGCTGATCAACGGCTACGGGGACCATGCCGGGCACTGGTTCTGTATGCGGCCGGCGCTGGAAGGAAGTTTTAAAGTGATAACCTTCGACAACCGCGGCGCAGGACGCAGTGATAAGCCGGATGTTCCCTATACGATGAAGATGCTGGCAGGCGACGCTGCGGCGCTGCTTGATTCACTGTGCATTACAAGGGCGAATGTTTTCGGCGTCTCCATGGGTGGCATGGTGGCCCAGGAGCTCGCGCTGGGCTATCCGCAAAAACTCAATAGTCTGGTGCTGGGATGCACGATCCCCGGAGGGATAAATACGGTCTACCCGGAAACCGAGGCGCTGGCATTCCTGCTGGACGGTGAGCGGAGCAAGCGACTCACGCCTGCGGAAATGGCCCGTGAGATGTGGGCTTACACCTGCACGGCTGCCTTCATACAGGCACACCCGGAGGTGGGAGAGGAATATGTAAGGGTCACGACGATGTTAGCGGCGCCGCCACACGGGCTGCAGCGGCAGGGCGACGCTATCGCAGGACACGACATTTATGACAGGTTGCCCGGCATCGAGTTGCCAACGCTGGTGATCGCCGGCGTGGAGGATAGGCTTGTCCCTCCACAGAACTCAATAAATCTGGCAGAGCGTATACCTGGTGCGAAAGTCGTTTTACTGGAGAAGGCCGGACATGGCTTCTTCTATGAAGCTGCAGAGAGGGCCGGTAATGTCATTACTGACTTTTTGATTGCACGACACTAACGGCGTATTCTATTAAAGGTGATATCCTATGGATACAATACTTAATTTGCTCAGGGATTTCGGCCTGACATTCGTGCCGCTGTTCGTTGCGATGGACTCCATCAGCACTGTGCCTATACTGCTGTCGCTTACGCATGATCTGGCCGATAAAAAAAGAAACAGCGTAATACGCAACGCCTTGATCTATGCGCTGGCGCTGGGCCTCATTTTCATAGTAGTCGGGAAGGGCATCTTCCTTTTCCTTGGCATCACGGTGAACGATTTCCTGGTGGCAGGCGGGTTGATACTGTTCCTGCTTGGCGCCAAGGAGCTGGTGGTGGGGAAGATGTTCGAAGCGCAGGCTATCGCAGGCGAGAATGTGATAGCTGTGGTGCCTCTGGCCACGCCGCTGGTGGTAGGTCCCGCCGTGCTTACCACTCTGCTGATCCTGACCGACCAGTATCACATTGTGATGGTCACGTTTTCGTTTATAGTAAACCTGCTGATATCATGGCTGCTATTTGCTCAGGCAAACAGGCTGGTCAGGGTGTTGGGGCATGGAGGGGTGCTGGCGCTATCCAAAGTGTTTGCACTGCTGCTGGCGGCCATCGCTGTGAGCATGATCCACCGGGGTATAATGGCGTTTATAGGATAATGATAGATATAGGATAGACGGGCCTGTAGGGGCGTACCTTCAGGTGCGCCCGAGAGGCCACAAGAGCGGACAGGCCTGAAGGCCCGTCCCTACAGAAAGGAGGAGTGATATGTGGCTATGCAGCAATTGCCGGCACCTTGAGATTGCAGAGCGCAAGCCGGAGCACTGTCCGGTCTGCGGCGCGGCGCCCGATAAGCTGGTTGAATACAAGGATGATAAGATCAAGGGCACAAAAACTCTAAAGAACCTGCAGGTGGGCTTTGCGGCGGAATCCAAGGCCAACATACGCGACCAGGCCTTCGCCATCAAGGCCGACCAGGAGGGTTACCCCGCCATAGCCGGCCTGTTCAGGGCCATCGCTGAATCCGAGGCCGTCCATGCCTTCCACCAACTGCGGCTGCTGGGCGTGATCGCCGATACCCAGGAGAACCTTCAGGCTGCCTTTGAACGAGAGAATCTGGCCACCGAGGCCTATCCTGAGTTTATCAAGGATGCCGGCGACGAGGGAAACAATGCAGTGGCCACCATATTCGGATATCACCGTGATGTTGAAAGGGGCCATGCCAAGTTATATGAAAAGGCTTTGGATCGCCTGATGGACCCGCAGGGTGTCGACTACTATGTGTGCAGCGTTTGTGGCTACGTGAGCGTGGGTTTGGCGCCGGACGAGTGCCCCATCTGCAAAGCCCCCAAAGACAAGTTCAGGCGCATCGATTAGTATCCGGCTACCAGGGCCAATTCAATAGTCTCAGCCGCGCAGCTTTAAATACATCTGCTCGAGGTCTTCCAGCCACAGTGCGGGTTCAGCATCCGATGGCATCCTCCAGTCGCCCCGAGGGGACAGGCTCACGGAGCCGATCTTCGGTCCCTCGGGCAGGCAGGTCCGCTTGAACTGGTTGGCGAAAAAGCGCCTGATGAAATTTACCAGCCACCTGTTGAGGTCTTCCGGCGTATAGCGGCCGTCGAAAAGCTTCTGCTTTCTGGCCTCATTGGCTAAAAATAGTATCTTGCCCGGGCGCGTACCGAAGCGGACAAATGGATAAAGATAGAAATCGGCCAGCTCTACCGGGCCGATGACGTCCTCGCTCCTCTGCGCAATCTGTCCCTTAACAGGCCGTCTCAGCTCGGGGGAGATGGGTGTATCCAGCACGTCCCTCAGTATTTTCTGCGCGGGCGACCCCGCCAGCTCCTCGTCGGCCACCCAGCGGATGAGATAGCGCACCAGAGTCTTGGGCACAGAAACGTTGATGTCGTAATGCGACATATGGTCGCCCGAGAAGGTGCTCCAGCCCAGGGCCACCTCGGTCAGGTCACCCGTACCCAGCAGTATGGCGTTCAGCCCGTTGGCCCTGTTGAAAAGGAACTCGGTGCGGTAGCGCGCCTGTATATTTTCGAAGACCACGTCCTCACGGCCGTCATGCCCGAGATCATCCATGTGCGCTTTGCACGTCTTTGTGATATCAACGCGCTCGAAGCTCACGCCCAGGGCTTTACATAATTCAGTAGCGTTGTCCCTCGTCCTGCGCGTGGTGCCGAAGCCGGGTAGTGTGCATGCAGTAACGTTTTTCACGGGCAGTTTAAGATAATCCATGGTCCTGACTGCCACCAGAAGGGCCAGTGTGGAATCAAGCCCGCCGGAGACGCCCAGCACGATGCGGCTAATGTGGGCCCCGGAGAGCTTTTTGGCCAGGGCGGCCACCTGCATGGAAAACATATCGCGGCACCTTTGCGCGCGCTTATCGGTATCCCCGGGGACAAAAGGATGAGGGTCGATCGTCCTCACGAGGCTGTTGGCTGGGATATCGGTCACGGCTGCCTCTATGATGCGGAAGGGTTTTATGTGACCGGGCGACTGGCGGAAGCTGGTCAGCGACACACGGTCGTGTACCAGGCGGTCGACGTCGATATCGGAAATGGTCAGGCCAGTATTACGCTCGAAAATGTGCGATTCGGCCAGCAGGCTGCCGTTCTCGGCGATCAGTGTGTGTCCGCCGAAGACGACATCGTTGGACGATTCGCCCATGCCGGTAGATACATAGCAGCAGGCTGCGGCGCATCTGCCCGACTCAGAGGTGACCATGGACCGGCGCCACTCCGCTTTGGCCAGGACTTCGTTGCTGGCGGAGATGTTGAGCAGCACTGTCGCCCCGGCGAGGGACTGGTATTCATGTGGGGCCAGCGGCACCCACATATCCTCGCAGATCTCCACGCCTATCATGGCCGATGGAAATCCCCGCAACGAGATAAGGACATTGGCGCCGAATGCAACGACCCTGTCTCTAATATGGACTATATCGGAGCAGGCATCCTCAGAGGAAACAAACCACCGGTTCTCGTAGAACTCCTTGTAAGACGGTAAGTATGTTTTAGGTATGACAGCCAGAACCTGCCCACCGTTCAGCACTGCCGCACAGTTAAAGATCTTTTGGTCTATGCAGATGGGCAGGCCGGCCACTATCAACATGCCGCCGTCTGCGCTGCGCTCAGCCAGCCGCATCAGACCTTCTTCAGCCTTTGCCAGCAAGGATTGCTGCTGAACCAGGTCAGCTATGGTGTAGCCCGTGATCGACATCTCGGGGAAGGCCAGCACCTGCACGCCCTTTGACCTGGCCTGTTTGACCATGTCCAGCATGGCGTCGACATTGAAATCGACGTCGGCCACCCTCAGTTCGGGGACAGCCGCGGCTATCCTCAGAAATCCCAGGTCTCTGTTCAAAAATATCTTTTGTACCGCCATACTTCACCCCTGAAAAGTCAGCCCAGTTTTAAGACAACTGAAAGGCCTTTTCCCTCTGAATAGTGCAGTGCCCCCGGGCTTTGGCTATAATAAACCGTCGCCCGGATAAAATCAAAACCGGCCATAACATATTTTAAGGTTTTCCCGGAGAAATTCATATGTTCAAACTAGTTTTGCTGCGCCACGGCGAGAGCGCCTGGAACAGGGAGAACAGGTTCACAGGGTGGACCGATGTGGACCTTTCGGAAAAAGGCATGCTGGAGGCCAGACAGGCCGGGGCTATACTGAAGAAGGAAGGATATACCTTTGACCTGGCGTTCACCTCCGTTTTGAAGCGCGCCATACGTACGTTGTGGATAGTGCAGGACGAGATGGACCTGATGTGGATACCGGTTAAGAAATCGTGGCGCCTGAACGAGAAACATTACGGGGCTTTGCAGGGGCTGAACAAGTCCGAAACGGCTAAAAAATTCGGCGAGGATCAGGTGCTGGTCTGGCGCAGGAGCTACGATGTACCGCCTCCGCCGCTGGAAAAGGGCGATCCTCGCAGCCCGGCTGGCGAGCCGTGCTACCGGGAGCTCAAGCCGGGACAGGTACCGCTCTCGGAGAGCCTCAAGGACACCTACCGGAGGTGTTTGCCCTACTGGCACAGGTCCATCGCCCCGGCGGTAAAGTCCGGTAAAAAAGTAATAGTCTCGGCCCACGGCAACAGCCTGCGGGCGCTGGTCAAGTACCTGGACAATGTGCCGGACAGCGACATCGTCGCACTCAACATCCCCACCGGCATACCGCTGGTCTACGAACTGGACGGCAACCTCAAGAGAACCAGCAGCCGCTACCTGGCGAGCGAGCAGGAGCTCGAGCAGGCCATGAAAGCAGTGGCCGACCAGGGCAAAGCTAAATAGCGCAGGGGTAGGCCGCTATGCAAACATGTAGGGACAGGCCTTCAGGGGTTCTGTTATAACCCTATTGATAGGCGAATTATAGCATGGGTTCTATACTCGCTTCTATTCTTTGATTTCATCGCATTCGTACTACTAAATATTAGTCTTGGGTTTAGTGATCCTTACGTAGAAAGGAAAATATGCTATATAGCGTTAATCATATTGATTTCGCTACTGCTTATATTATTTTACGAATATAAGCACCCCAGCAACAAGAACGGCTCCAACAAACAATGCGGCGATCATAAGAATAAACTTGCCTTGCATGTCTATCCCAAAATCAAGTGTAGAAGTCTGAGTGTCTTTAGAAAGATTTTCAGATGGGGCATTACTGGTACTGCTCAACAAAAACCAGCAAATTGCCACGACTACAATCGTGATGATAATAATAGCGATCAATTTACTCATAATCCACACATACCTCCAAAGGCCGAAAAGTAATGACTATTACATCAATCTTATCAATTGCATCTTACTCAAATAAAATAGGAGGAAAACAAAATGGCAAAAAATATCAGGACAGAATTAATGACAACCCTAATCAACAGGACAAGCAAGGCTCCTGTCAAAACTCAGCGTAGTTTCATGATGAAGCATTGGAATGATCCAGTAGCCAAGCTTGAAAAGATGGTTAAAGAAGTCAAAGTCATAAACAAGCGCATTGTGCTTTAGAGCAATCCACTGGACTTCAAATATGGATATGCCTTGATGTATATAGGTAGTTTTTTATATTTGCGCACATGGCTAAGGACAGCCTTTACTTCCATTTGCTTTGGATCATCGAAATTTCCAGCTAATGTGCATAAGAAGTATTTGCCCTTTGGACATCTTCTATTGCGAAGATGGGCAAGCAATCGTCCTTTTATGCTTGTCCGTGCGCTTGTACTGCTGCCTATATACACAGGCACTCTATTGATATCGCCTATCATGTATATTCCGACAAGGCCATCTTTAAGAACTGAGATATTATCACGTGTAAATTCGTACCACCTATTTTCTACTGGCATAAACCACCTCCTCTTTGATTATCTTACACGGGCAGATCATTTATTTCAATCGGTAATTTACAAAAATGTATCTATAACTATTGTGTGAGTACGTAATGCTTAATAGAATTGAAAGGTGCAATACATCGTGGAAGAAGTAACTTGTAAATACTGTAACTCAAACAACATCGTAAAAGATGGCACTAATATTGGTGAACAGTATTACCTTTGCCGTTCATGCAATAAACGATTTAACCTCAAAGATGCATTGGTACATATGAAAACCCCTGTAAGTGCCGTATCTGCTGCTGTTTCTATGTATTACAGAGGAATGTCGATTAGTAATATTCGGGACGAATTGAAACAGCTATATAATCTAGATGTATCTGATTTTGCAGTCTATAACTGGATTGAACGGTTTACCAAAGATGCTATAAAGATAACAGGGAACTATCATCCTGATACTGGTTACGTTTGGCTTGCAGATGAAACAGTTATTGATGTAGCAGGCAAACAGTACTGGCTGATCGATGTAATTGACCTCAAAACCCGCTTTCTTTTGGCCTCTAGGCTATCAGCGCATCGTTATATGGATGATATAAGGGAAACATTCAAAGAAGCTTACAATCGGGCTGGAAAGATGCCAAAAGTCATAATGACAGACCACCTGGTTGGATATGTACGTGCTATCCCATCAGTATTTGGCACTAATACAAAACACTTACAGGTTGAAAAGCTCACATCGAAGCCAAACAATAACATTATTGAACGCTTGCATGGTACGATTAAATCACGCACAAAGATAATGCGAGACCTGAAAAGTCCTGAGACAGCGGAATTAATACTCGATGGTTTCTTTGTGCATTATAACTTCATAAGACCGCATGAAACGCTATCAAAATCTGGCGATGATATAACACCTGCTATGAAAGCTAACATCAAGTTTCCTTATGAGAATTGGGAGCAATTGATACGGAATAGCCAAGTTGCTAAAGCGGAACCACCACCTGCAAGATTTGATGTCCCTCATCTACCTGTTTATCCAATCAGTGAGAGAGAAAGGAAACAGGAATATGAGCGGATACGTAAACAAGAAAGAAGAAGGCAGTTAAAACTCGGTATGCCGCCTCTACGCAAACGCGGCCCAGCTAAACCAAAGAATATACAAGTAGCTATTCAGGCAGTAAGGACGGATAAATAAGCACAATGTTCTATTATGTCTTAAATACCGTTTTGAATAGTGGGCTTACACAACATCAAAAGGATGCGATTTTAAGTTACATTTTACTACTGGCTATTGTTATGTGTTTGGAAAGCGTAGCTTTATTTATAACATTGGTGACAGTTGTGAAATTGAGAAGATCAGCCAAGAAGTTACAGGCTTGTAAAAAATGATGCAATTTCTTCCCATAGTAAAATCAAACCCACAGCGTTGAGTAAAATTATGAATACTATTACATATCCAGTCGGGTCAAGCACTGACATCTGTAATAGAAGTAGGTTTAGTACCCATCCTACTAAGATATCAACAGCAATAACCACTACCAGAGATATTAACCCAAGAATGATTTTTATGATGTTATCCATCGATGTTAGTATAGGAGGGTGACAATATGAACGTCAATAGAGTTATAACAGAACCCCTTCAGGCCTGTCCGCGATGCGGGCGCAGATGAAGCAACGCCCCTACGGCTTAACTATCCGCCTGCCCTTATTCTTCAGACGGGGATATGTCAGTGCGGTAGCTGTGCTTGATGGCGTCGGCGCGGGCCTCCGCGGATATGCTCTCCTCCCGGTATATGAGGCCGTCCTTGAGCCAGATGACCCGATCGCTGTATTCCCTCTGCTCAGGCTCATGCGTAACCATGAGTATGGTTTGCCCCAGTTCATCGCAGAGTTTGCGCATCAGCCGCAGGACTATGCCCTTATTCTCCGTATCAAGGTTGGCGCAGGGTTCATCGGCGAACAGTATCTTGGAGCGGTTGACCAGGGCACGGGCGATGGCGACGCGCTGCTGCTCGCCGCCGGAAAGCTGGCTGATCAGGTGATGAAGGCGCTCACCCAGCCCCACCTTCACCATGAGGTCCCCGGCTATCTTCATGTAGTCCTTCTTGCGCAGGCCCAGCAACAGGAGCGGCAGGTAAGCGTTTTCCAGCGCGTTCAATTCAGGTATCAGGGCATATTCCTGGAATACGTAGCCCAGGTTTTTCAGGCGGAACTCGGTCTTCTGCCAGTCGGACAGGCGCGATATATCATTGCCTTCCAGCAAGATATCTCCCGAAGTCGGCGTGTCCAGCAGCGCCAGCTGGTGCAGCAGCGTGGATTTGCCCGATCCGCTGGGGCCCATGATCGAGACGAACTGCCCGGGTGATACCTCGAAGCTCACACCTTTCAAGGCATGTACCGGCACGTGCCCCGCGTAGGTCTTTTTGAGGTTGCTGACCTTGATCATGACTTGATCATCCCCATATGGCCCTGATAATATTTTCTCGCGCCACCCTCCACGAAGGGATGAAGCCCGCCAGTATGCTGACCACCAGCATGCTCACCACACTGGTCATGAACTCACCCGGCATGATGGCCAGGCTGACCTTGCCCATTGGGAAGTCGAGGGGATGGGCGATGAAGTACGGCTTAATGAACATCTCGATAACGGCAATGCCCAGACCTATGCCAACCAGGGCGTAAAAAAGTGCCAGGAAGATGTAGGACAGGATGATTATGCGCTCGTGCATGCCGATGGCCTTCATAATGCCGATTTGCCTCCGCCTGCTGACTGTGGCTATAAAGATCACGATGAATATGGTCACCCCGGTCACTATCAGGCCGATCAGTAGAATGATCCTCTTGATGATGTCGAAGCTCTGAGCGATACCCAGCACCAGGCCGATGAAGTCCTCCCAGGGCTTGATATCCTCCATCTCTATGCCGGCCTGCCGCAGCCTCTGGATATAATACGACTCGGGGTAGGCTTCGTCGGTCTTGACCAGTATCTCCGATGCCCGGTCGTGGATGCCCAGCACCGACTCCATCTCTTTCTGCGTGACAAAGATGGACATGTCAGAGAGAGGAAATACGGTGGAATAGATACCCTTGATGGTATAGTCGCGCACTATCCCATTGTGGTAGTACACCGTGATCTCGTCTCCTACTACTGCCCCTTTGAGCGACTGCACCTCAAGGGCCGCCCCGAAGCCGCCGGATATCTCCCTGCCCATGATGACCTGGTCGCGGTCCGAGTCGCTCAGATATTCACCGGAGACCATGTACCTTGAGATGTTGGATACTTCGATATTTTCTTCAGGGCTGATGGATGTTATCGGCCAGCTCACGGACCTAATGTCTTTGCCTGTTTTATCAGGGTCATAGGTTACGATAGCCCCGGTCGAGTACCTCGAGCTGCACCCGATGATACCGGGTACGGTGTTTATCTTGCGCTTGAGCGAAGATACCTGCGTCAGGTACTGCTCGCTGTTGCCCGACTGGTCCTTGCCCGGCTTGATGACTATGTTGGAAACATAGTTTGTCTTGGCCTGCTGGTAGATGAGGCTGACGGCCCCGCTCATTATGCCGGAGATGATATTGATCTGCATGAAGGCCACGGCCGCCACCAGGATGGTGAGCATGAGCGTGCCTATGCTGCCGCGCGTGATATACTTGTAAAAGAGGAAAACGGCCGCCCTTAAATCGTTCCACATCTTAAGACTCGTACACCCTTCAAGCGCCTTTATTATACTATGCTGAAAAATGTTGGGACGGGCCTTCAGGCCTGACCGCGTATCGGGCGCAGCTAAAGCAACGCCCCTACGTCCATTAATTATATTATACGTTGGCCCTTCAAGTCTGATATCATATTTAGCGCCCAAATTTCATTTAAAGAAGAGTGACATGCGAATCTGTATCTTGAGTTACCGCAGCTATCCATACTCTGGCGGGCAGGGGATTTATATGCGCTACCTGAGCAATGCACTCCGTGACCTGGGCCACGAAGTGGACATGATGTCGGGGCCGCCATATCCTATCGTAGACGATGGAGTTGGATTAATTAGACTACCGAGTTTGGACCTGTACAGGTTTGGGTCCTGGCAACGGCTGTTTATCGATCCCCGGAAGCTTAATACCCACGCCAACTTCATGGAATGGGGCGGCATCATGACCGGGTATTTCTCCGAACCGCTGGCCTTCGGCATGCGCGCCTACCGGTACCTGTGCAAAAATGGCCTGAAAAAGTACGATGTCATACATGACAACCAGACCATGGCCTACGGGATCGCGGATATCCAGAAGGCGGGTTACCCTGTGGTGGAGACTATCCATCATCCGGTAACCATCGACCGTGACCTGGCCATACAGTCAGCCAAATCGCTCAAGGATAAGCTGGGATACCGCCGCTGGTTTTCATTCACCGGTATGCAGATCAAGGTCGCCCGTCAACTGCCATTCATCATAACGGTGTCCGAGATGGCCAGGCGCCACATCCACGATATCTTCGGTATACCTGAATCCAGGATGAAGGTCATCTATAATGGCATAGATGCGGAGCTGTTCAGCCCCTCTGACGATGTGCCCAGACTAAATAATATGATCCTCATGGTCATGAGCCGCGACACGGCTGTCAAGGGCCTGCGTTTCCTGCTGGAGGCGCTGGCCGAACTGAGGAATAGGTGGGACCTGAAACTGGTGGTTGTTGGCAGTACTCTGGGGGATGGCGTTACTGAAAAGCTGATGGGCAAGCTGGGTGTTACAGAGGCGGTTACATTCTGTAATCAGATAGAAACGTCGGAGCTGATCCGGCTATACAGGTCAGCCACGCTTGTTGCCGTGCCCTCCACTTATGAAGGCTTTGGCATACCGGCCGCCGAGGCCATGGCCTGCGGGGCCCCGCTGGTATCGACCACGGCCGGAGCATTGCCCGAGGTTGTGGGCGACGCCGGTATCCTGATTCCGCCAGCCGATTCGGCCGCACTCACTGCTGCCATAGCACAGTTGATGGAGAGCCCGGCCAGGCGCAGTGAATACAGCATACTGGGAAGGAAGCGTATACTGGAAAAGTTCAACTGGAGTAACGCCGCCCGATTGACCGTCGAGGTATACGCGCAGGCTATAGAGGCCAAACGCGCCGGGATAACGCCGTCAGGCCGATGAATTCAGCGCAGTCTTGATAAACATCGCGAATAAATGTAAAATGGCTGCGTGTTTTCAAGGCAGAAATCAAGCGGTGTGACAGGCTGATATCAATGCAGATATGTTTGTTGAGCTACAGGGCTTATAAATACTCAGGTGGCCAGGGTGTTTACGTCAGGTACCTCAGCAGGTCCCTGCAGAGGCTGGGTCACAGCGTGGACGTGGTGGCGGGTCCTCCTTACCCGGACCTGGCAGATGGAATAAACCTGATCCGGCTACCGAGTTTGGACCTCTACAGGCTCCCGGAAAAGAGGCGCTACCTGATAAACCCGATGCGGCTCAACACATGGCCCAACTTCGCCGAATGGCTGGGCGAATGCAGCGGTTGTTTCACCGAGCCGCACACCTTCGGCATGAGAGCCTACAACATGTTCCGCCAGGACGGACATCTCAAGAAATACGACATCGTGCACGATAATCAGTGCATTACCGATGGAATATTCAAGATCAGGCAGATGGGTATACCTCTGGTGACCACCATCCATCACCCTATAACTATCGACCGTGAGCTCGCCCTCAAGGCCAGCAATTCAGCTTACAAATCATGGGGAATTCGCCGATGGTACTCCTTTGCCGATACGCAGATAAAGGTAGCCCGCCGTCTATCCCATTTCATCACGGATTCAGAGCACTCATTGCAGGAGATTGTGAGCAGCTTCGGCTTGCCGCGTGAGCGGTTTAAAATAATCTACTGCGGTGTAGACGCAGACGTTTTCAGGGAGCAGCCCGGCCTCCAGCGTCCCGGCAACCGCATACTGGTGATTAACAGCGGGGATACACCGCTTAAGGGTTTAAAGTATTTATTGGAGGCTGTCGCTGAGCTGCGCAAGACGCGCGTGGTGGAGCTTACCATCGTCGGAGAGCCGCTGGTTAACGGGTACACAGAGGGACTGATTGAATCGCTCTGCCTGGGAGATTGCACGCAGTACACCGGCAAGATAGATACTAATAGCCTGGTCAAGCAATATTCCTCGGCCACCATGCTGGTGGTGCCCTCCATTTATGAAGGGTTCGGCCTGCCCGCAGCGGAGGCCATGGCCTGCGGGACGCCCGTGATCTCCACCACTGCCGGCGCCCTGCCGGAGGTGGTAGGCGACGCCGGCATACTGGCGCCGCCGGGGGATACAGGCGCACTGGTGGCAGCTATAAAAGCTCTTCTGGATGACGAAGCAAGGCGCAAAGAGCTGGGCGCTATGGGTGTTGAGAGGGTGAAGAGATTATTTAACTGGGACAAGGCAGCCGGGCAAACGGCGGATTACTACCGGGAAGCCATCGAGAGCCAGGGCAAGAATAAGATAAAGGTTGGATGATTTAATGGTAATGGATAACAGCGCTACATTCGAGATGCCGGAGCTGGAGGAGCTGTTATCCGAAAGGTTTCTCAGGCCGACCTTTGAAAGCATCGTCAGCGTGCAGGAGAACAGGGGCTCCGTGCCCGAGAGCGAAGGCGGGTTGGTGGAGCCGTGGACCCACGTGGAGTGCGCCATGGCCATAGATGCCGGCAGCTACCACGACGAGGCGGAGAAAGCTTACGAATGGCTGGCGGGCATGCAGCTCCCCGATGGAAGCTGGTATGCCAACTATAAGGACGGCCAGCCCAAGGATATGTACAAGGTCTCGCATGCCATCTCCTATATGGCTGTGGGCGCCTGGCACCACTACCTGGTGACAAACAACAGGGTCTTCCTCGATGATATGTGGCCCGTGGTGAGGAGAGCCGTTGATTACGTGCTGGATATGCGCGGGCCTAAGGGCGAGATTTACTGGGCCAGGGATGCGGCCGGCAGCGTTTACCCCACCGCCCAGATAGCCAGCTGCAGCTCATCATACCTCAGCATCAAATGCGCGTTGAAGATGGCGGATTTGATAGGAGAGGAGCGAAGGGACTGGGCGGAGGCCAACGAGGTCTTACGCACAGCCATCCTCGACATGCCGCTGCCGTATGGAGACCCCATTGACGAGAAGACCATTTACGCCTTTGCCATGGACTGGTACTACCCCGCACTGTGCAGCGTCATCAACGGGCGGGAAGCCGTTAGCAGGATATACGACAGCTGGGATAAATTCATCGTGCATGGCAAGGGATCGGTCTGCAACCTCGAAAAGCAGTGGGTCACTGCCGCAGAGAGCAGCGAATTAGCCATTTCCCTGGCGGCCCACGGCGAGTACAAGCAGTCGGCCATGATCTATTACTGGGTACACCAGATGAGGGACGAGGACGGGGCCTACTGGTACGGCGTGGCGTTTCCCGAACACGAGATCTGGCCTCTGACCAAGCCTACCTGGACCTCGGCCGCGGTCGTGCTGGCAGCCGACATGCTCAAGCCCATGTCAGCAACAAACCTTCTTTTCGATCACCACGGTATAGTGCTTTCTTAGGATGCCCAGGCTGTCCACCATGGGCAGTTCCCTGTAATCGCCGCTCCCCAGCGCCAGCTTGTACACCTCGAAAGGCGCCTGACCACCTTTGGCAGGGTCGGGGTAGATGTCGTGAAAAACCAGGAATCCGCCCGGCAGCAGGTGCGGCGACCAGCAGCGGTAGTCCGATAGAGATGTCTGGTAGCTGTGCCCACCGTCGATAAAGACCAGGCCGAGTGGCGTCGCCCAGTTCCTGGCGGCGACTCCGGACTGTGTGACCATGGGAACGACATTGTCCTCGAGGCCTGCTTTTTTCAAAGTGTCCTGCAGCAGGGGGAGACTATTTATGATGCCCTTGCGGCTGTCGAAGAGCTCGGGGTCGAAATACATCTGGCCGGGCTGCTGTTCCTCAGATCCGCGGTGGTGGTCTATGGTGAAAAGCGTGCTGTCAGCTCTTTTACAGGCTTCTCCCAAATATACGGCGGATTTGCCGCAGAAGCTGCCTATCTCCAGGCAGGGGCCGAGCGCGCAGGCTTCCAGTCCCAGCTCATACAGCCTGACGCCTTCGTCCTCGGCCAGAAAACCCTTGACTCCCGAGGCCAGCGCCGCAATCTTGCTGATAATAGCGTCCGTCATCTCTTTTCCGTATTCGCGGGCGCAGCTAAAGCGACGCCCCTGCATCGTATTACAGATCCCTCCTGCGCGATATGACCACATAGGCATTTATAAGTAGCAGCAGGACAACGACGATAACGATGATAATCCAGATCCAGAAATTTGAAGCAGCCGGTACCTGGCCGGACTTGGTCCTGGCGTCCGGCTGCTTCTGCGGCTGCGTGATGTTCTCTGACAGTGTAAACGTGCCTACCGGGCTGGGGTCGCTGATCACAGGGGCAACAGCCTTGACCTGCCAGAAATACGGGGTAGAAAAAGGTAATGGGCTCTTTAGCTCGAAAGCCGTGGTCTCGGTATTTTCCTGGACGATCACATCCTGAAGCTGAGCATCCCTGGCCAGTGTAAATTGATACATCCTGGCATTTTTGATGGGCGACCAGCTGAAACGGATGGGAGGCAGGCAATTGCTGCATATGCCGTCCACCGGTGTCAGCAGCGTAGGCCCCATGTATTCAGAGGTGACCATGAAGCCCGGCCTGACCGAGAAGAACAGTGTCGCTGACCATGGGCTGTGTATTGGCGTGTCCTTCCACGACCTCGACCCGCGCACCCTCCAGTAGTAGGATCGCCCTACTTCCAGTACGCCGGGCGAGATCCAGCAGGACGGTGCTTCCTGGTCGGCGGGGGTTACGATCCAGGAGCCCGTGACGTCGTCGACCGGGGTCATCTGCAGTTGCTGGGTGAGCGGCAGGGTGAAGTTGACATCCTTGGCTATCAGGAGATCGTAGCCATAGATGTCCTTAAGAGGACGCCACTTGAAATCGACCTGCTGAGAACGTCCGGTTACGGGATCGGCCCCTATGAGGCTGCCGGGGGCAGGCGCCGTGGGCCAGGGCCCCAGCTTGGCCACCGAGTCCACGAATTGCCACAGGCAGCCCACTTTAGTGGTGAAATTATATGGCCTGTTGTCGATTGCCCAGAGAGTGTTATAGGTATTTGACGATATGTGCAGCGACGTTGGCTCACGCGTGAATTGGACCAGATTTGTCTGCGGAATCCCATCTATGAGCTGGTCCCATTGTGGTGCGGGTGGAACCCTTACCCTGGCCTCCAGTGTGCGGTCGGCGCCGCTGCTGCTAAGGGTCGGATCGATATTCGTGTTCCAGGCGCCGTAGAGAACGCTGTTGAGCATGCAGATACCGTAGAAGCCCCTGTCGATAGGGTCGAGGGGGTCCCAGTTGGTGCTGGTATCCATGGTCCAGCGGTAGATGAGGCCGTCTGCGTTGGTGATGGTGTCGTCGATTCCGGCATAGATGTTTTTGTTGCTGTCGTATAGATCGTCCACGGCGACGTGCACATTGCCCTGCATGGGCAGATCTTTAAGGACGGTGAACTGCGGTATGATGGCCGAGAAATCGGCCCAGGCTACGCTGGTGTCGGCGTTCCCCTCGCTGCCCACGAAGACCAACTCTTTGTCCGAACTGTCTTTTACAGGGTTACACACCATGTGCGCCGGGGCCAGCATGTTGGTATTGAGCCTTTTCACGGTCTGCCAGGCAGCGCCGCTCTGGCTGAGCTTACGAACATTATAGTCATCCAATACGTACATGGAAGATTCATCCAGCAGCGATATGTCTTTGACAATTGTGCCGGCCAGCACAGCCGTCCATGTATCGCCCGAGTCGGCGGAATAGGTGATGTTGTCTGTGCCCAGGTCGGCAAAGACCACGACGTTGCTTATGGTTGACGATGCCGTATCGCTGGGAGCCAGGCGCAGTATGGCGCCGCTGTCGCTGGACGGAAGGGTGAAGGTACGTTCCCACAGGCGTCCCAGAGGATCGCTGGCGCTACGCCATACGCTGTCGATACCGGGTGTTGTATTGTCGGTATTTAGTGAAGACAGATAGAGCGTGCTATTTCCGACTACTGCCGATCCCTCTGGCTTCTCCACCGCGGCCACATCCGACAGTACGCTGATCGTAGTATTGATGATGCCGATCTGGTTCCAGGTGGACCCGCTGTCCATGCTGTACTGGAAGGCCGACTCGTCTGACTGTGCTTTAGTCAATTTGGATAAAGGCCATTGTCCCGGCGCCCAACCGGTTCCACCCAGCGTGGAGTTCTCCGAGCTTGTGCCGCAATAGGCCCTGCTGCCGTCTGAACTCCAGGCCAGCAGCACGTTGGCGCGGCCTGTGCCGCCGTCGCCGGTGTTGCCTCCGCCGGTTGGCGATTTCAGACTGTCGGATTTGAGCCATGTGACACACCCCGAGCAGGTTGCCTGTGCATTCGAGCTTTGCCAGACGTTGGCCATGGCCCGCGCGGCGCTGGCGGTGGCCTCGCCGGCCAGGAGTATGCCTGTCGCATTGGTGCCGGTATAGGCAATGGAGGATATGCGTTGCCCAGAGGCAGCCTGGATAGGCGGCGTGATAGTGAATGTGGTTGGCGTGGGGCTGATGTAAAATACGGCTGAGGCCGTAGTATTATCAAATACGTTGACAAAACACCCGCGCAGGCTTGAATCGGTGCCCACGTAATCGGAGGGCAGCTCGATGCCGGTGCGTATAATGTTAGTGGCCAGGTATCCGCCGAGGAGCACCGGGTAGGCCGCGTAGCCGGCTGCGTTATCCCACTGGGTGGTATTAAGCGTTGTATCGTGTTTGCCCAGGTGTAGGGCGGCCGTTGCCGGCGCGGTGAATGCAATAACTGCCATGGTCTGGTCCGAGATGTAATCCGGTGAGAATTTCACCGATGTAACGGCCGTCCATCCGCCTGGTGGATCCTGGTTTACCCAGGCGCCGGAGAAGGTACTGCTGTATGTTCTAGTCCAAACGCTGCCCCCAAGTCCCGCTACTCTGCGGGTCCCGATTGCTATATCCCTGCTCTGGCCACTCGAGTTGTATTTCGATATATCCAGACAGCTGATGTACTCGTCGGGGTTCAATGTCATTCCGGTGCCCGGTGCCACGATGTTCCAGGTGGTGCCGCCGTCGGTGGAGTAATATGCTATGCGTGGGCCTGCCGCAGCAGGGAGGACGGCGTCGTCTATGACGGCGATGATGAAGTTTGCATTATCAGGCGCTACTGCTATATTCCATACCGCCCTGTTGCCGGCTGCTGTAGTAAGGTTGGTGTTGATTGAGGAGAGCCAATTATATCCGGCGTCGGTGGATTTATACAGGTTCATACTTGTTACAGAGCTATTGTCGGTGCTGACAGCGTAAAAGGTGCGGTTGTCCGGTCCCAGCGCCAGGTCGTTTATGCCGCAGGTGCGTATGAACATGCCGTTGGAACCGTTCCAGGGTGTATCCACCACGCTCCAGGCCAGCGTCCTGCTGGTGGCTGCGCTGCTTTGGACGCAGGGAACAAGCAAGCTAATTAAAGCTAAAATGGAAAGGACAAGAATAAACGGGTATGGCCGGCGTACAATTCTCATCAAATATCTATTAACCGTACCCCGTTACTATAAGTTGTGTAGTAAACTGGAGAAAAGCAGATTTACCTGAAATCTACCATAAATCCTGCCCTATTTGCAAAATGGCAAATCGCATGTTAGATTAAACTAAAAGGCATATGGGTATGGTCCAGGCAGTCGAAGCGGGCCGGAATAGACTAAAGGTGTGGTAGCCTATTTTGATAATGGTATTTTAATACGTACAATTTAAGTGGGCCTGATAATAATTTAATAATTTGAGGTACTCATGGCAAACAATCCGGATAATCCCAGAGCTAAAGGTGGCGCCCCTGGTGGGGCAACTCAGCAGGGCATTGCCAAGCTGAACGTCCAGTATGCGGCGCCCATGCCGCAGGCCCTGGGATTGATACCAGAGGACGTGGCCAAAAGGTACAAGGTGCTGCCATTGGCGCTGGAGAACAACACGCTGCGGATTTTTATGGCCAATCCAAGCGATGTACTGACCATTGAAAACCTGTCGATTTATACCAGGAGGCGCATTGAGCCGGTGGCCGCCTCAGAAGCGGATATCAAGGAAGGCATTGAGTACAATTATCGAGCTCTAAAGGATGCTTCCAGACTGGACGCCGGGACGGGCTTAGACACAGGACCGGTAAACACGCTCCCTCCGCGCACAGCGCCGCGTGTAGCTGGGCCCGCGGCACCCCCCGCTGCTACGGGGACTGCCGGTACCGCTGGTCCGGTCGTTCCTGCACAAGCCGCCGGCATATTACCCCTGCCCCCATATGACGATAGAGTAATTCCACCTGAGATAACCAGCGATTCTCCCATAGCTCACCAGCTCGATAAGATGCTGGACGAAGCCGTCAAGGCCAGAGCATCCGATGTACACATCGAGCCGGATGACGACAGGCTGCGTATACGCTACAGGATCGATGGCATATTGCATGAAGTGGCCTCGCTGCCCCTGACCGTGCACCACGGTCTCATTTCGCGTATAAAAATCCTCTCAGATATGAATATCGCTGATCACAGGCGGCCCCAGGATGGCCAGTTCTCCTTTGATTCAGATAATAAATATATAGATGTTCGTGTGGCTACCGTGAATACGGTTAATGGCGAGATGGCTGTATTGCGTCTGCTGGACAAATCGGTGGCAGCGATGGCTCTGCCCCAGGTCGGGTTTTTGCGTGAGAGCCAGGAGATGTTTGAGCAGATGCTTATGATGCCATATGGCATGGTGCTTATCAGCGGCCCCACCGGCGCGGGCAAGACGACCACACTTTATGCCGCCGTCAATTCCCTGGATCGTGTAGGCAAGAATATAATAACCGTGGAGGACCCTGTCGAATATCGCTTTTCAGACATTAACCAGATACAGGTTAATGTAAAGGCCGGCCTGACCTTTGCCAGCGGGCTGCGCGCCATAGTGAGGCTCGACCCCGATGTCATCCTGGTGGGCGAAATCCGCGACAGCGAGACAGCTCTGATAGCCGTCCAATCGGCCCTGACCGGACATCTCGTGCTGTCTTCAGTGCACGCCAACGACACGGTGGGTGCAGTCTTTCGCCTGATTGACCTCGGGGTAGAACCCTTCCTGATCAGTTCAGCCCTGATTGGTATCGTGGCCCAGCGTATGGTGCGGCGAGTCTGCCCTCATTGTGCTCGCAAGGTGACGGCGCCACTGGTAGAGCAGCTGGCCTATGAAAAAGAGATGGGAGAGGCGAGGGCGGAATTCATGTACGGCGAAGGATGCAAGGTGTGCGTGCATACCGGCTATCTCGGCCGCACTGCTATATTCGAGATACTGACAATAACCGATAATATTCGCAGGATGATAGTGGGCGGTTCGAGCAACACCGATATACGGGCCGCCGCACTCAGCGAAGGACTGGTGCCCATCGCCCGCTACGGCATGCTGCAGGCCAAGGCCGGCATTACCACACCCTACGAGGTACTGCGAAACGCCTATACCATTTCCTGAGCGTTGATCAATCCTGCGACGTAGGGGCGTACCTCCAGGTGCGCCCGCATTAGGGTAGTACGATAGTACTATTATAATTTTGACCAAGGGTCTATTTACTATTCATCCATGTAATGTATCATTATAAAGGGATACTATCTTCGGGAAAATAGATGGATTACGAGTATATCGGCTACACCGCTGACAGGCAGGTGGTCAAGGGAAAGATCGATGCTTCCGGGGAGAAGGATGCGGAGGACAGGCTGGCGGCAAGCGGTTACCAGATACTTAGCCTGAAAGCAAAAGGAGGGTCTATCATAACAGGTATGCCCTCACTGTTCGAGAAGGGGGCCAAGCAGGAGGAGATCGTACTCTTCTCCCGGCAGCTTGCGCTGCTGCTGGAATCGGGCGTGGGCATTGTGCAGAGTCTTGACCTGCTTAAGGCCCAGACCACCAACAAAGCCTTTGCCGGGATGCTGGACACCATAATATCAGACCTGCGCGCAGGCAACCCGCTATCGGCTACGCTGGAAAAGCATCCCAGGGCGTTCAACAGGATGTACTGCAAGATGATAGCCGTGGGTGAGCAAACCGGCCAGCTGGAGAGCGTGCTGCGCAATCTTGCCGGCTATGCCGAACAGTCCACCGCTGCAACGCGCAAGATAAGGCAGGCCATGACCTACCCCATCATAGTGCTGGTTTTGGCAGTGGCCGTGGGTTTTCTGGCTGTTACATTTATATTGCCGCCCATCATGGACATGTTCAAAACCCTGGGCGGCGAGCTTCCCTTTATGACTGTGATGCTCATTGGTTTCGTCACCTTCATGGGCAGCTACGGTGTATATGTGATGCTGGCTGTGCTGGCCGGCTGCCTGCTTCTCTACATGTATACCAGGACACCAGATGGTGCACTGCAAAAGGACCGCTTCTTACTGAAAATACCCATGATGGGCAGGCTTAACCTGATAAATACATTGGCGCGCATCTGCCGCAGCATCACCATACTTTTTCGTTCCGGCCTGCCTCTGCCCGAGATACTTAAGCTCACGGCCGAGTCGAGCGGCAACATGGTCATCTCCAATGCGCTGATGGACGTGGAACAGGATATCATCAAGGGGGAGGGACTGGCCTCGGCCATGGGACGGCATCCCGAGTTTCTGCCGCTCATGGTAGAGATGACCCGTGTGGGTGAGGAGACGGGAAACCTGGACAATACGCTCACCATCGTGGCCGATAGCTTCGAGATCGAGGCTGCCGACAAGCTGACGGCTGTGCTTGGTATGATCGAACCGGTCATGACCATCGTTATAGGGCTGGCTGTAGGCTTCCTGGCGTTATCCATTTTTGTACCGCTTTACTCCGGCATGAGCCTGGTAGGAGGTGGATGATGATGGCCAATTTGCGGATGCACAGGTCAGAAAGGGGTGTCTCTCTGGCAGAGGTATTAGTTGCCCTTGTCATCCTTGCTTTTGTGGGTGTAGCGGTCATCGCCGGTGTTTTTACGTCTATCAAAAGCAATGAAACTGCTCGTACCCGTATTTCTGCCGAAAGTCTGGCACGCTCTGAAATCGAATTTGTTTACTCACAGCCATATGTAGCTACGAACTGGACTTATATCCTGCCAGATAATCCATCATATCCGGCAGGATGGGATGCAACCCATAGCATGCCGGAGGGCTATGCTGGCTATTTAATCACGGTGTCTGCAAGCGAGAATGATTCTGGCACAAAGAGTAGTAAACAAAAAATAACCGCAGCCGTGAGTTATAACGGCAGCCCGGTTTTAACTATAGTCACATACCAGGCGCAATGATTAACTAATTCGCATAATGACAGAAGGCTATTGTTAATGGGTTATAAGAAACAAAACGGGTTTACCCTGGTCGAGCTTCTCGTCATAATAGGAATCCTCGGGTTCCTTTCTGCTGCAATAGCCATGACTTTCAGTGTGGTAACGAGGACCAGCACCATGGCAATGGGGCAGACCAGGGCATTGAGCCAGGTGAACCAGGCAGGAAGCTGGATCTCGCGGGACGTGGAAAACGCCGTAGCCAGCACTGTGCAGCCAACCACAGGAAATATACTATGTTCGATGCAAAGTTCGGTGTGGAACGGCTCGACTTTTGGTGCGGAAAATATAACATATATGATTAATAATGGGGTACTAACGCGAACCAGCCAGCTCGGCATCAATCCCGCAAATACCATTAACGTTGCGCAGTTCATTGAAGGCCCGAGTGCTGACACCACGTATTTTTCGTCCGAAAACACTACAAACAAATATTTCGTATTGACCGTAAAGGCTAATTACAACAACTCCGTTTTTACCAGGGTTTACAAGATGAAACAGGTGCTTACTCAGTAAGCAGGAGGGCATCTCATCATGTTTAATAAATCGATATGGAAGAGGTTAAAAGGCCAATCGGGCATGGCGTTGCCGATGGCCCTGATACTGCTGGTCGTGGCATCATTCATAGTTGTGCCCGGCCTGTGGGCTACAGGCAGCATGCTTAAGATTAACCATGATATGGAAAATGATAACACGGCATATTATGCTGCTAAGGCGGGTATTGCAGATGCTTACTGGAGATTTAAAAATCCTGAGATGGCTCGATCTTTTCCTTATCCGCTGGATAATCCAGTAAACAACATGACCGTAAATGTCTCGCAGGTAAGTAAGACAGTGGTGGGTTCTACCACGACTTATGTTATCAAGTCGGCTGCCACACTTAACAGTAAACTATGGAGCACTGTCTATGCTTCGATTGATGTTAACTCCGGAAGCGGATATCCTTTTGATTACGCCATTGCCAGCACGGACGGGAACATCGAGATTCACTGCAATGCCCATGTAAATTCTATACCGACTAATGGCCAGGCTAATGTATTTGCCAATGGTGAACTCAATGTGGATACCTGCCTCTCTGCCGATGTAAATGGTACAGGATATTACACAACTGGTACACCGGATTGCCGGCGTATCACAGGTGGGTGCACAAAAAAGACAGCGGTTGTATTCCAAGAGCTGGATATATCATGGTATTGGGCCCAGGCAGAAAGAGGTAACGCCTTGCCCAGCCCACCAGCATGCTGGCCAACGAAAACCTGCAGCATACCTACCACGTATGGAGCCACAACCTATACAATTTACGGCGGTACTGCAGCAAGTCCCACTTACCTGGGGCAAGAAGGCAAGACTTCATACATTGACGGTAATCTGGAACTTGATCATCAATCGGGTGGCAAAGAGCGAATTATATTGCGAGGTGTAGTATGGGTAAACGGTAACATCAGCATTGAAGGTGGTACCTACATCTATACGGACCCGAGCCAACAATGTTATTTACTGGCGCATGGGGGTGCGGTGGATCACCATAGTATAACGTTGGTCACAAATTCTAAAATAATGTCTACCACAAACAACTTGAATCTAATATCTGACAATGGTGATATTACGATTGAAAGCGGTGTTGATGGCCCGACTATAGGCGCCCCGGTGCTCCTCGGTGTCTTCTATGCTCCAAACGGCGCAATTATAGTTAATTCTAACTCCGACGTAATCGCCAGTGCAGTCCTCGGAAAAAGCGTCAAATTAGAAAGTAACGTTACTATCAATTACGATACAGCCCTTCGAGATAATCCGCCTGATGGTTTTGAAATTAACGTTACCTCCGTAAAGATGACGGGGTACAGTGGTCAGTAGAATATTGTTCAGCTTGCTGATGCTGTGTTGAATACGGTAGGTTTTCATGTATAATAGGAATAAATACCTGAAGAATAAAGAATGTGGCATCGCCTGTAGAAGCACCTAAAGCAACCAAGAGTAATATATCGCAGCGCCTGCCGCGCCTCAGTACATCCGTCTGGCTGATCCTCATACTGGCCCTCTTTTTAATCGTCATGGCGCCAATGGTCACGGGCTATATTGAGCAGGTATCACAGCAGGCTGCAATACAGTTGCAGATAGACCAGGTCCAATCGCAGATCGACGAATTGAATGCCAAAATGGCATCCCTGACCACTGCTACGACCGAGGCGGCCAGGATGAAGGCTGAACTGGAAGTGGCCAAATTGCAGTATAAAAATATCGGCGATAACGCCGAGGTTTCGCAGATCATCATGGCGCTGGCATGGGACTATGACATCACCATCACCAGTATGACGGTCTCCCAGGCGATAAACAAGATGCTGGGCACGGACTACCCCGTGCTCACCTACTCTCTCAGCCTGTCTGGCCAGGTGGCCAATTTTCAGAATTTCCTGATTGCTGCGGGTAACAGGTTGCCATCATGCCAGTTCACCAGCGTTTCCATCACGCCGGCCACGGTGGAAGGGGAACTGGATAACGCCTCTGTAAATTTACAGGTTTACTGCAATGAATGACCTGAGGTACAGCTGCACGACGTGATTACAATCAATATCGAAGACAGCTCGGTGAAAATCACCTCGGTAAAGGGGAAACGGGTGGTCTTTGCGGCGGAAGCCCCGCTGGAGGCAGACTGGGTACAGAACGGCATTGTTTTTGAGAAAGCGCACGTCAGCCAGGTGATCAGCATGGTGCTGGCACAGTATAAAATACGTGAAAAGGAGGCGGTGGCCAGCGTCAGTGGCTTACACTCGATCTACAGGGTTGTGTACGTGCCCAAGCTGAACCGTGAATTGCTGGCGGAAGCGGCCAGGAAGGAGATGGCGCGGGCTGTAGCAGTACCCCTTTCATCGATCTATACGTCATGGGCCGACGTGAAGATATCGGACAGTGAGATTGCCCTCTGCCTGGTGGGCCTTCCCTTCGATAACGTCAATTCGGTAATCGAGACAATCAAGCTCTCCGGTATGCAATTGAAATACCTTGAACTCAAACCGCTGGCAGTGTCCCGCGTTATCGATGAAAAAACCGCTATCGTGATTAACGTGCAGGCAAATTGCTTCGATCTGACGGTTATGAACAACGGCATCCCCGAAATAGTCCGCAGCCTGCCTTTTCAGGGTGGAGCTGCGATGAGCGAAGGGGATAAGGCCAGGATGGTCAAGGAAGAAGTGGACCGGACCATCAATTTCTACAATTCCGGCCACCCGAATAGTCCGCTGGGTACGCAAACATATTGCATAGTTAGCGGCATACTACGCGAGACCCTATCCATGGTGATGGGGTACCCGGTTAAGCCGGCCCCGGCCTTGCTAACCTATCCGCCGGGGCAGGACGGCAACGATTTTATTGTCAACAGCGGCCTGGCGTTGCGCACTATAAATCCATTGACGAAGGTAGATATAAATTGTATTGCCGAGCGCGGCGCCGGCTGACAGGCCGGCTGCGGCAGGCTTAAACGCGGCCCCGCTGATCGCCCTGGGCGTCTGCGCTGCGCTGGTTCTGGGCACGTGGGTAATGAGCGGCATGGCGGAAAAACAAACGGCCGATATGCAATTGCTGATGAACCAGAAGAACGGCCAGTTAGGCAGCATGCAAAAACAGTACCGTGACGTGACAGAACAGGCGACCAAGGCGAGCGATACCGACCAGCAGATGCTGGCCCGGCTTAACGCGCCCATCAAGTATCTTACTGAACAGAGGGGCATGGTAAATCGCGACCTCGGACAGGTTTTCGCAGCCCTGCCGGCTACCGTGTACCTGACAAGTGTTACCGATGACGGGAATCTCATACAGGTGCAGGGCTCGGCTCCCAGCGAAGAGATAATACTCAATTATGCCCGTGACCTGAGGAACTCGGGGATGTTCAGACTGGTATTGATAAGCTCGGTTGGCGCCAGCACTTACACGGAAGTGACTTTTACCATTCAGTTGACTGTAAAACAGTGAACCCGGGAAATATCAAATAAGATGCATATCGACGAGTTATTGAAGCTGGCGGGGGAGAGCAGGGCCTCGGACCTGCACCTTATCGTGGGCGTGCCGCCCCTCTTCCGCATCGACGGTGAACTGAGACCTGCCGAAGGCCTGCCCGTGATGAAGCACGAGGATATCGACCATCTATTCAACCAGATCGCGCCTGCACGACAGCGGGACATCTTTTCCAAGGAGCTCGAGGTCGACTTTGCCTATTCCCTGCAGAGTGGTGGGCGGGGCAGGTGCAACGCCTGCTGGCAACAGGGATCAATCAGCCTTGCCGTACGCCTGCTGCCACAGCGCATACCGACAGTAGAAGACCTTGGCCTGCCCGATATGTGCAAGGAATTGATCAACAGGCCCCGGGGACTGATTTTGGTCACCGGCCCAACGGGTTCAGGTAAGAGCACGAGCATCGCCGCCATGCTCAATCACCTTAATAATACGATGAAGCGCTACATCGTAACCATCGAGGATCCCGTTGAGTACGTGCACCCCAATATAAAATGCGCTTTTTCTCAAAGGGAGTTGGAGCAGGACACGCACTCCTTTGTCAACGCCCTCAAGTACGTGCTCAGGCAGGACCCTGATGTGATACTGGTGGGCGAAATGCGCGACCTCGAAACGGCGTCGGCCGTGATGACCGTGGCCGAGACCGGCCACCTGGTATTATCCACGGGCCATGCTCCCAGCGCAGCCCAGTCGGTGGAAAGGATAGTGGATATGTTTCCTCCGCATGAGAGGAGCATGGCGCAGGCCCGCCTGGCGTCGACGCTTCTCGCTGTCTTCAGCCAGGTATTGGTGCCGCGCATCAGCGGAGGCAGGGTGGCGGCGGTGGAGATAATGCTGGCCAACGCGGCGGTCAAGAACCTGATACGCGAGGACAAACCCTTCCTAATACCAAACACCATACGCACCAGCTCCAATGTTGGCATGAAAACGCTGGATGACGCACTGGTCGACCTGTACAGGAAGGGGATTATCACAAGGGAGTACGTATTCGCCTTTTGCCAGGACGCTGAGGATGTGAACAAGCTTCTGAGGGCGGCAAACATCTGATTAAAACGGAGAATAAAAAGAGGGGCTCGAAATCGATTTCGAGCCCCTCTTTTTTTAGCACAGTATCAATAATGATTTAGGGGCAGGCGTCTTGGGTTATGGCGCCGGTGCTCTGGTCGACCGTATATGTGCACTTAGGTGCGCTTAAGAGGTAATCTTTCACACTGCTATTAGTAGCTCCCGCAGTTATCGGGGTTGCTGGAGGCGTGCCATTATGCTCATACATGTAGGCAGCTACTGCGGTCTGGATGTTTGCCATATCAGTGGCATTGGCCTCGCTCTCTCCTGAGCCGATAAACTTGGTCACATTGAGGACGACCACCGCTGCTAATGTGCCCAATATAGCTATGACCACCAGTAACTCGATGAGCGTGAAACCCTTATTACCGTACTTGAAAAACTTTTTCATATTTCCCTCCATATTCTATTTTGCCTGCCCGTACCGACCTCACAGGGCTCTTTTATTTACACATTATTTATACATTATCTATATCGCAAGGTCAATAGCCTGATGGTAATCCCTTGGCAGTACTTAAGTACCGCTCTTGCACATAAACCAGTTTATGTTATATCTTAGCAAAGATAATGGACGTGACAAAAGTCATAAGGTCAGTGGCCTGAATGCGCACCGATAATAATCCGGCCGATACCACACGGTCCGGTAGGTTGGATATTGCATTGGAGGCTACATGGCTGCTGCTCATATTTTTGCTACCGGTCTATTTTAACCCGCTTGGCTACCAGGCCTTCTATTTTGCCAAGGCGCTGTTGCTGCAATTTGGGGTTTGCCTGCTGTTAGGTCTCTATTTAGCCCGCTGGTTTCTTGCAGGCCATCATGAGGCTCCGTTCAATCTGTTATTGGCTCTCAGACGATCATCACTGCAGGTCGCAGTAATAGTATTCGGCCTGTTGTGGGCGGTTTCGACTGTATTATCCATCATGCCCGAGGCAAGTTTCTGGGGCAGCCTTGCGCGCAAGAACGGCTTGAGCACCTTAATAGCCTGGGTCGTATTATTTTTCATCGTGGCCCAGGGCGTGCGCAATAAGTCGCAGCTTTATAGGGCGCTGACTGTACTGATTGTTTCTGCCGGTATAGTATCTCTATTCGGTATCCTGGAGTTAGCTGATCCCCGGCTGTTAGCATGGCTTTCAAGAAACGGCCGGGTATCGGCAACCGATGGCAATCCGCTTTCTTTGAGTTGCTTTATAGCTATGGTGCTTCCCGCTAATCTGGCCCTGATTACAATAGTCTGGTATGGCCCGGATGGGGGCATTAAAAAGGCGGTTAAAGTTACCGGATTTACACTGGTATTCACCCTGCAAATGATCTGCCTGTACCTTGCTCAGTATTCCATAACCATACTGCTTTTCATACCCGGCATGTTCATTTATTTTCTGCTGACAGGAATTTCTTTAAGAAGAAAGGCCACCATTGCTTTGAGCGCAGTAGCGCTTGCGATGCTCCTGCTATTGGCGGCTATTATTGTCGGCCAGACGCTGATGCCGCGGACGGTTGATACAGCTGTTGCCCCGGCTACCCCGGATACTACAGTGGCAGGGCAGGCCGGCTTGAACACACTTGGTTTGAGAGCAAAGCAATGGACCTGCGCAATAAGCGTTGTCCTTGATTCGCCTGAAGTGCCGTTGTATGACAATAATCACCATTTTTTACGGAGGTGGACGGGTTATGGCCCGGAAATGTTTGTGATAGCTTCACAGGCTGACTATCCTCCTGCTATGAAGAGTAATGACACCTATAATTCCATGTTACTTGGCCAACCGGAAAACCATTACCTTTACCTAGCCGCCACCGTAGGGCTGCTTGGACTGGCTGCATTCCTGGCTGTTATTTTAATATTCTTTTATCTGGGATTGAGGTTGCTGCGCAAATCCCGGGAGAAGGACGTGATTTACCTGGCGTCTGCTTTTATGGCAGGCATTGCACAGTATTGCGTCCATATACTGTTTAACCCGACTGCCATCCTGCCGGAATTCATGTTCTGGTTGATGTTAGCTTTAATGGCTGCCATGACCAGGATGGAGATGACCGGGGGTGATGAACTTGATGCGTTTGCCAGTTATGGATCAGGGATAAAGAGATCATCGGAAAAGGCAGACAGCGGAAAGCTCCGGAAAGCCACTGCGGTCTTTGTGGTAATCGTATTCATAGGGGTGGGGTTTAGCCTGACTTTCAGCCCTGCACTGGCAGATATGAAATTGAATAGTGCTTTGAGGACTTGGTCAAGCGATTCAAACAAGACTATGGCAAACTTGGCCGAGGCTGCGAACCTCGAACCGGGCGAATCCGTTTACTATGGTTACGTCGGGGCATATGCATTTAAGCTGGCTGTCGCTTCGAATGATGCCGCAGAAAAATCCAAACTTATGGCCTTGAGCACTGCAGCCTATGGAGCTGCCGGTAAGCGTGAGCCATACCTGGCGTACTGGAGCTGTACCACAGGTGATGTCTATACATACTGGGCCAACCATGATGATCCTGACAAGTGGACGGATGCGCTTCGTTATTATAAGCGTGCGGATATTCTTATGCCGGGCAACGCGGTCATCCTCAACAAATGGGCGCTGGCCCTGATGTTGAAAGGGGATTACGCAGAGGCGGGCCGAAAGCTGTCCGAGTCACGCAGCGCAGATGGAGAATGGGTTCCTACGACTTACTATACCGGGCTTCTTGATATATACGAGCACTGCTACTGCACCGCCGGTTATTGCTTCGTGTCCCCGGTAGAGAGGAAGATCGAGAATGTGGGGCCTTATATCAGCTTCTGTAGTCAGCTTGCTCTGTATGAGGATCTTGGCAAAGTAGTGGATGGGTTAAAAATATATGACGGTTGCCACCCGGGGGACTGGATCGGGCAGGCGCTGCTGGGCATTGCTGAAGTGTACGATAATAAGTTGGCAGCCGCGGAGGACTCTTTCCGCAGGTCTGCCCGTAATGTACCTCCGGAGCACGCCGGTATGCTTAAGGAAATAATTACACGTATGGGTAAGGATAATCCGGGCTTCCAGCTGATGGCGCAGGATATAGCCGACTCGCTTAATGTAAAAATACCCGGCAATACCAGGTAGTATTGACAAGGATTGAATTGGAAATAATTGTTGCCGCCATCTTTTTTCTGCTCGGCATCAGCGTGGGCAGCTTCCTCAACGTGGTGGCCGACCGCGTTCCTGCCGGCGAATCCCTTCTCCGCCCTCCCTCCCACTGTTTCAGCTGCGGCCACCTTTTGGAACCGCGCGACCTTTTTCCCATCGTCAGCTACCTGTTGTTAAGGGGGAAGTGCCGATACTGCGGGAAGACTATTCCCATGCGCTCCGTGCTGGTCGAGCTGGCCAGCGGGCTGCTCTTTGTAATGGCGCTTACCATATTCGGGCTGAGCTGGCAGACGCTGAGCGCCATTATTTTCGGGTCGTTGTTCATAGTCCTTTTCTTAACCGATTTGGAGCGAGGCCTGCTGCCGCACGTTATCGTCTACCCCGGCACTGCCACAGCCCTGGTCTTCGCGGCGCTCAGGCCGCTCACGGGCACGACACCGGGCCTGTTAAGCTCCCTGGCCGGGTTGGGTGTAAGCTATGGCATCTTCTTAATCATCTGGGCCGTGCCCAGGATGTTCAAGAAAGACATCATCGGTTTCGGGGATGTGGGTATAGCAGGGTTGATTGGCGCGTCAGTCGGATACCCCACCGCCCTGGTGGCATTATCAATTGGTATCCTGGCCGGCGGCCTGGCCGCCGCCATGCTGGCGCTATTCAAGGTTAAGAAACTCAGCGAACCGCTGCAGTTCGGCATGTTTTTAGCCTTCGGTGGCATGATGGCGCTCTTCTGCGGGCAGGACATCGTAGATGCCCTGCGGCAACTTCTCACGCTGTGAACCGGGCATAATTAACGCGGTAAAAATTTTTCTGACAAATTCATTTACGTTCAAGCAGGGTATTGACATATATGCGGTTATGTGCTAACTTTATCAACGTCCCAAGTAATCAAAGTTGGAACGGGGAGGCAGAGGCCCTAACACATGGCAAGCGAAGGCTGGTCGGTGCGAGGGGGTGGATGAGGAACCGGGATAACGAGGTTACTTGGGGCGTTTTATTTTTTGACGCTATTCCAGTACTACTATAGAGGGAAGGTTGCGGTATTTGCCGCCCATGTCCAGACCGTAGCCGACCACGAACTCATCAGGTATCTCGAAACCCACGTAGTCCAGGTGCACATCTATCAGCCTCCGCACCCGCTTATCCAGCAGGGTGCAAACTTTCAGGCTGGCCGGCTTGCGTGCAGACAGGTTATTTAGCACATAGTTCAGTGTCATGCCTGTGTCCACGATGTCCTCCACCATCAGCACGTGTTTGTTCTCGATATCGGTATCCAGGTCTTTCATTATCCTTACTGAGAGGTCTGCTTTGTCCGCCGGCGTGGATATGGCCATAAAATCCACTGTCACCGGTATGGATATATTGAGCATAAGGTCGGACAGAAAGCACACAACACCCTTCAGGATGCCGATCAGGACAAGCTCCTGGCCCTGGTAATCCCTCGATATCTGCTTGGCCAGCAATTTGACGCGTCGCTGGATCTGGGTCTTGTTGAACAGGTAGCGCTGCACACCCGTCATTTTGCTCTCGCCCAGGGGGATGAAACCGTGCCTGGCAAACAATTTCAAATAGTCTCCCTTGTTGAGCAGCTTGATACTGATATCGGGGTATAGCTCCTTGAGGTGGCGAACTTTGCGGTTTTTCTCCGTGATGAGGCTCTGCCTGGACGTGGTAAGCTCGATATACAGGTCTATCTCGGGCAGGTAGAAGTCAGGGGTGAACATCTCCGTGATCCGGTTATCCTGCGAGGAAAGCGGGAAGGAGCGCGGTTCGTACAGCCACTCCACCTGGTAGAAATCTAAAAGGCGGGCGAATTCCTCCTCGCTGGGGTGCCCGAAATTAACGGGCCTGATGGGCGATAGCGGGAGGTCGGAAAAGCTGGTCAGCCTCTTCTGCTGCGTGATGTTGGCCTGGTGGCGGTTGCTGAGATCCTGGGCAAGCTCTATCTTCTCAAGAGTCAACGATAGTATGTTGGCCACTGTGGAGATGAAGTCCTTCTCGTTGGGCTTGAAGTGCCGTTTCTCCCGTGTGTAAACCCTTATCTCGCCGATCACCTCGCCATGCTGTAGGATGGGCGCCCCCAGCAGGGACTTGAGGTTCTCGCGGGCGGCATGCTCCGGGTACTGGGTGCGCTTATCCGAGTAAATATCCTCTACAGAAACTATCTTGCCGTCGAGTATGTCAGGGTAGCTTTTACGGGCATTGATGGCCCCCTTGCGCAGGTACAGGTCGCTCAGACCCCAGGCGCCTATGATATCCAGGTATTCCCTGCGCGGGTTGAGCAGCATAACGGCGCAGCCGGAGGCATGCAAACCCCTGGCGGCGCCGGCAGCGATGGTGCTGACCAGCTTTTTAAACGATAGGCTATCGTTGGCAGCCTTGACTATTTGCTTATAAGCAAGGGAATAGCGATTCTCAGTGGCATCCATTCATCACACACCTCACAAATCCTGCCAGGTTATATCATCCGCATTTAGTATAGCCGCAGCCTGGACAGATATGGCAACCCTCCTGGTAAACCAGTTGGTTGCCGCAATCCGGGCACTGGCCGGTGTAATTGGCCGGCTGGCTCAAGCCGTATTTCGCCGATACGCTATCATCCTCTTTTTTAGCATATTTCTCAAGTACGCTGCCGATGGCGTCGGCGCAGGACAGGATGGCACGGCCGTTCTCCCAGGATACAGAGGGACACCTGATGGTCCTGAGTTGCTTTATAACCGAGCCTACCTCTATGCCCGAACGTAGCACCAGTGAGATCAGCCTGCTGGTGGCCTCAAGCTGTGCAGAGGCACAGCCGCCGGCTTTGCCCAGGCTGGAGAATACCTCGCAGATGCCCTTGTCATCGAAGTTGACTGTTACGTATATATAGCCGCAACCGGTCGTAACACGCTCGGTTATACCCCTGGTGATCTTGGGCCTCTGACGGGGCGCCGGCCTGGCCTCGCTTTCAGTATCCATGGCTTTGGCCTTTGGGGTTTCCTTCCGGCCTGTATTGAGGACCTGGCTTTCTCGGCTCCTGTCCCTGTAGATGGTAATGCCCTTGAGGCCGGATTTATAGGCCAGCATATATACTTTCTGCACATCATCTATCGTAGCCTCAAAAGGAAGGTTGACCGTTTTAGAGACAGCGCTGTCCGTGTATTTCTGGAAGGCTGACTGTATCTTCACGTGCCAATCAGGTGAGATCTCATGAGAGGTTACAAAGACCTCTTTTACCCAGGCGGGCACTTCCTTCATGTCATGCAGGCTGCCGCCCTCTGCCAGCTTTTTCATCAACTCGGGTGAGTAAAAGCCCTCCTCCCTGGCAACGGCTTCGAAATAGGGGTTGATCTCTATCAGAGTCTGGCCGTCCAGTATGTGACGGAAATAGCTGAGCGCGAAGAGGGGCTCGATGCCGCTGGAGCAGTTGGCGATGATACTCAGCGTGCCGGTGGGGGCGATGGTGGTCCGAGTGGCGTTCCTGACCCTGAGGCCGTCATTGCTATCGTAGGTGCTCCCGCCGAAGGCAGGGAAGAGGCCGCGCGAAGTACCCAGCGAAACAGATTCGGCGGTGGCCTTATCGGAGATAAATCGCATGACCTTCTCTGCTGTCTCCAAAGCTTTTTCAGAATTATAGGGCACGCGAAGCTGGATGAGCATGTCGGCGAAGCCCATTACCCCGAGGCCGATCTTGCGGGTCTTGCGCGTCATCTCGTCTATCTGGGGCAGTGGAAACTGGTTCACCTCGATAACATCGTCCAGGAAGCGCACGGCCAGTTTAATAGTCTCCCCGAGCTTGTTATAGTCGATCTCGCAATCACCGTTGGACCGGCGCAGCATGTGGGAGAGGTTGATCGAGCCCAGATTGCATGATTCGTAGGGGAGAAGGGGTTGCTCACCGCAGGGATTGGTGCTCTCTATCCTGCCCAGGTTGGGCGTGGAGTTGGCTGCATTGATACGGTCTATGAAGATGATGCCGGGATCGCCGGTACTCCAGGCCATATCGACTATCTTGCAGAAGACCTGGCGGGCGTTGAGCCGCCCTTCCACTGCCCTGGTGTTGGGGTTGACCAGACTGTAATCTCCATCGGCTTCGACGGCCTGCATGAAGCTATCGGTGACCGCCACGGATATGTTGAAGTTGGTGAAAGCTTTGGGGTCCTCCTTGGAAGTGATGAATTCCAGGATATCGGGATGGTCCACGTTGAGGATGCCCATATTTGCCCCCCGCCGCATGCCGCCCTGCTTGATAACATCGGTTGCCGTATCGAAGGCGCGCATGAATGATACGGGCCCGCTGGCAACGCCGCCGGTGGACCCCACGCGGTCCAGCTTGGGCCTGAGGCGGGAAAAGGAGAAGCCCGTGCCTCCCCCGCTCTTGTGAATAAGAGCCGTGTACTTGACGGCATCGAAAATGGATTCCATGGTGTCTTCGATCGGGAGAACGAAGCAGGCGGACAGTTGTCCCAAATCCCGTCCGGCATTCATGAGCGTGGGCGAATTGGGCAGGAAGTCCAGCGAGGTCATCAGCCGGTAAAACATGTCTTCCCAGTTCCCCACAGCGGCGTTGCTGTCGAATACCAGTTCGGCCGAAGCAATGTGCCTGCTGACCCTGCTGAAAAGATCCTCGGGTTTCTCTTCGGGGTTGCCCTGGCTGTCTTTCTGCAGGTACCTTTTCTCCAGAACGACCATGGCGTTCTCTGACAGCTTTAATTCAACAGGCGCAGGTTTGTCGGCCGGCGGCGATTTGCCCGCCCGCGCAGGATTTGCTGCGGGCGGAGATTGCACGGCCTGTCTTTCAGCCGGCGGCCTGGCGCTGGCCTTTTCAGCCAGCAACTCGTTTACTATCGTCACTATGCGCTCCTTGGGTGGCAGAGGAAGTGTGACGGGCGCTACCAGATGCTCCATGCCCGGCAGGGCGGGTTCGATCCTTTTGGCTGTGGTCTGTTCATCCATAGACATTCTCTTCTCCAAACTCGATATTACTTGCTCAGTCAGCTCCTCGAGCTCACGCCTGTCGGTGATGCCCATGGTCTGGGTATAGGTAAAAACCGTCCTTGCGACGAAATTCCTTACGGAATCGGGGAGCTGGTTTCTGGCCTGCTTATTTACCATTTTGCTGTTTCAACCTCGACCGCCGCCTCTGCCCGGACATCTCAGCTTTGTTGATAAGCGGGAGTTGGCCGTCAAGGGGCGCGCCAAGCTTGCTCTCGATAAGTGTATCGACTGCCTGCTTGAGAGTAGTGATATCGGAAAACTCGTAGTAAACGCTGGCAAAGCGTATGTAAGCGATATGGTCCAGTTCCGAGAGCCGCGCGACCACGATCTTGCCGATGAGCGCACTGGGTATCTCGGTCTTGCCCAGGCTGTAAAGCTCAGCCTCAATGGTCTCCACCAGTTTCTCGATAGTGCCCGTCGGCATGGGACGTTTCTCGCAGGCCTTGCGTATTCCGGAGAATAACTTCTCACGGTCGAACTCTTCCCGGCGCCCATCCTTTTTTATCACATACAGGCTCCTGTTCTGCAGCCTTTCGTAAGTGGTAAAGCGCGCCCGGCACACGGTGCACTCGCGCCGCCGCCTGATCTCATCTCCCAGGCTCCTCGAGTCTATTACCTTGGATTCCAGATCACCGCAAGAAGGACACTTCATCTCACAACACTATAATATGTGGTTTAACTGGATACTAACACAACATATAGTAAGAGTCAATGGTCTAATAGACATAAATGGGACGGGGCGGAGAAATTTTCTCCGCCCCGTCCACAGGGATACTATGGTTCAGTTATTAAAGGTCAGCGCTGCATCCTGTTGATGCCTACCGGTTGAGGGGCTGCCGCTTGCGCATTGGGATAACGCGAGCCTCTCCTCAAGAATGAGGGTACATCGAGACTATCTTCGGTAGCTCCTCTCAGCAGCCTGCGCAATTCGACCTCTGTGGGTACGCCGGAACCATACTGCGCGGTGAAGCCTGTAGCAATGATGGTGATCTGGACCTCGTCCTCCATCTGCGGATTGAAGACGACGCCGAAGATGATGTTGGCATCGGGGTCTACTGACTGTGAGATCACGTCGGCTGCCTCGTTGCACTCGAAGAGGGTCAGGTTGCTGCCGCCCGTGACATTGAAGAGTACGCCCTTGGCGCCGCTGATCGATACGTCGAGCATCGGGCTGGCCAGCGCGTTTTTGGCGGCTTCTACTGCCCTGTTGGTACCTTTCCCGCGGCCGACTGACATCCAGGCCGGACCGGAGTTCTTCATAATAGCCCTGATGTCCGCGAAGTCGAGATTGATGAGGCCGGGGACAGTCACGACCTCGGCGATGGCCTGCACGCCCAGGCGCAGCACATCGTCTGCCAGCCTGAAGGCATTGTCCACGGTGGTCTTGTTGTCACAGAGTTCTACAATGCGGTCGTTGGGGATGATGACCAGCGTGTCTACCTTATCGCAAAGCTGCAGTATGCCTTCCTCGGCGACCTTCATGCGGCGGCCGCCCTCGAAGGAGAAGGGCTTTGTGACAATGGCGATTGTGAGTGCGCCGGAGGACCTGGAGGTCTCGGCTACTACGGGTATGCTGCCTGTGCCGGTGCCGCCGCCCATGCCGGCGGTGATGAATACCATGTCAGCGCCGGCCACCACTTCCTGGATGGCCTGGCGGCTTTCCTCGGCAGATTTGCGCCCGACGTTGTGGTCGCCGCCGGCGCCGAGGCCGCGGGTTAGTTTCTCTCCGAGCTGGATGCGGACCGGTACTTCGGCCAGTGCCAGAGCCTGGGCATCGGTGTTCATGCAAATGAATTCCACGCCCTTGATGCCTTCACGGACCATGCGGGTGATGGCGTTGGATCCGCCGCCCCCGCAGCCGATAGCCTTGATTTTGGCCGGTGCGGTCGAGAACATTGATTTTGACATTCTTTATTAAACCTCCTGCTATTTACCTAATATTTATTTATGCGCCGAAGAATTTCTTGAGCATACCCATGACGTTATTTAACGAGCTTGCCTGCTGGGGCTTGGCTTCCCAGGTGGGCTTGCCGCCGGTCTTGATGGCCCAGAGCAGCAAACCTACGCCGGTAGCGTTGGCCGGATCATGCAGAACGTCGGTAATACCATATACTCCCATCGGCTCGCCGATCCTGGTGGGGATGCGTATGGTGGCGCGGGCCAGCGCTTCCAGCCCGTTCATCTTGGACCCGCCGCCGGTCATAACCAGGCCTGCAGGGGCCAGCGCGGCGTAGCTGGTATCGGGCATTTCGAGCAGTATCAGCCTGAGCAGCTCTTCCATGCGGTCCCTCAGTATGTTGCTGAGGTCCTTGTAGGAGACGCTGTGTCCATCCTCCACTGTCAACGTGGAGCCCTCGTCCTTTGACCCGGTCTCGGGATAAACGTTGCCGTACTTCTTCTTCATCGCCTCGGCGATCTCGAAGGGCAATCCAAGGCCGATGGAGAGGTCGCTGGTGAACTGGTAGCCGGCCACCGGTATAATGGACGTGTGGTAGATGCTGCCGTCCCTGAATACGGCGATGTCTGTGGTGCCGCCACCGATATCAGCCATGATCACGCCGATCTCCTTCTCTTCGGGGGTGAGAACGGACTCGCCGCTGGCCAGCGGCTCGAGCACCAGGTCGTCGATCTCGACTCCCACGCTACGCACACACTTAACGAGGTTTTGTACGGAGGCGGTGGAGGCTGTGATTATATGTGTCTCAACATCCAGTCGGAATCCGTGCATGCCCACCGGGTTCTTGATCTTCTCCTGGGTATCCAGGCTGTAGCCGCGGGGTATCTGGTGCAGTATCTTCCTGTCATCGGGTATATTCATGTTCTTGGCCGCAGACAGCACGCGTGACAGGTCGTCCGACCTTACCAACCTGTCGGTGCGCGGTATGGCAACAACACCGTGGCTGTTGACCGAGCTGATGTGCCGGCCTGTGACACCGATGTAAGCCGACTCGATCTTTACGCCGCTGGCCTGCTCAGCGCGCTTTACCGATTCGGCTACCGAGTCCCTGGCCTCCTCGACATTGACCACCATGCCTTTGTGAAGGCCATGGGACGGTACCTGTCCGACACCGAGCACCTGAAGCGCACCCCCGGAATCAAGGGTGGCAACTATGGTGCATATCTTGGTTGTGCCCACGTCGATGCCGGTAATTAGTTTTTTGGTCATTAATACTAGCCTCCTTCGATTTAATGCTTACTAATAATCTAATATTTGCTACAAGAAGTAGAGGATGGCGATTGCTATTATCAGGCTGATGAAAACGACGCCATCGAAGACCATGCCCCCGAATATGGTCAGGAGTTTCCGGTCATTGCTCAGGATGGAGTTAAGTCTTTTTGATCCGATCATTTTCTTTGCCTCCTTCATTTTCTATAGCTTAACCGCCACACGGAGCCTGGCGCTCCGACTGCGCGGATTTCTTTCGATCTCTTGCTCTCCGGGATACACCGGGTGCCTGCTGACCAGGTCCAGTGACGGTTTATGCTGGCAGCGGCATTGCGGTATTGTGGGTGGGCAGATGCAGCCCCTGGTCTCGCGCAGCATAAAGTTCTTTACAATGCGGTCCTCGAGGGAGTGATAGCTGATCACTGCCAGCCTCCCGCCGCTTGCCAGGCAGTTCAGGCTCTGTTCCAGCGCAGTCGTCAGGTGGTCGAGCTCGCGGTTGACAGCTATGCGCAGGGCCTGGAAGGTCCTGGTGGCGGGATGTATCTTGCTGTAGCGGTCACCTACTGTGCCGGCGACTATAGCGGCAAGGTCTGCAGTATCCGAAATGGGGCGGTGGTCGACTATATTCCTGGCTATTTGATTAGCCATAGGTTCCTCGCCGTAGATGAGTATAAGCTGGGCAAGCTTGTTTTCAGGTAGTCGATTCACGATATCTGCGGCGGTAAGCTGCTCATCAGGGTTGAACCTCATATCCAGAGGGCCGTTTAACTGGAAGCTGAAACCCCGCTCCGCGCTGGCCAACTGCAGCGATGAAAGCCCAAGGTCGAAGAGGATACCGCTGGCGCCGGAGAAGCCGGTCTCGAGACAGATGTTCTCAAGGTTGTAGAAATTGTCGTTGATAATGACTGAGCTTTCGAAGAAGTCGTACAGGTTGTGCTGGGCCAGCCTTATGGCCTCGGGGTCGGCGTCTATGCCCAGGAGATGGCCGCCGGGCTGGCATTTCGACAGGATGGCAAGCGCATGTCCCCCGCCCCCGAGGGTGCAATCGATGTAACGCTTCCCCGGACTGACATCTAGCGCCTCCGCCACCTCATCCACGAGGACCGGTGTATGCACCCTGTTTGCTAAAGCAACGCTCATTTCCTTTCCTCCAGTATCTCCATCAACTGGCGCGCATCGTCAGTTGACGGGCGTTCTTTTTGCCACTGGACGGGGTTCCAGATCTCAAAGCAATTATTGGTACCCAGTACAACCGCGGCTTCCGATATCGAGCACCTCTCGCGCAGTGTAGAAGGCAGGGCGATCCTTCCCTGGTTGTCTATGTTGACCTCGTTGGCATTGCTGAAGATAAACCGGTTGATCCTCCTCTCCTTGTCGGAGACCAGGAAGCTGGCCGGCGCCTGGTTGGAGGTCATTTTGTTCCAGTCAGCTCTGGTATAGGCGGTAATGCAGTTATCTGCCACCATGGTCAACACCAGACCGTCCTCTATTTCCCTGCGGAACCTTGGAGGAAGGGGCAGCCGTCCCTTGTTATCAACTTTGTATTCGTATTCGCCGACAAACATTACAATTTAACCTTCAAACCCGGTTATACTAAGAGATACTCCCGCTCAACTTCTCCTTCGAGATTTCTTATGGCGCTCCAGTCCAGCCTTGCTAGTTCCTGCACATAGTCGCTCAATGCATGTTCGGGGTTTAACGAGTAGTGTGCGATGCCGCTGGCGCAATATCTTTCCTCCACCATGCCCTTGTTGATCATCTCACGCAGCATCTCACGAAGATGGTAGTGCGTGATGTCGAGCACATGCGCAATACAGTCAAGGTTGAACTTGGCCTGGGGATGCCTGACCCAGAAGAGAAGCAGGCGTAAGCGGTGTCCTGTGAAATCATTTTCCCTCAAAAAAGAGATGAGATCGTGGTCCGTCATGTTCTCGCACTGACTATTTATAACCATATCATTTCCCCTTTTTTACCACTTTTTACCACTATGTCCCATTATCTACACCTTTCCACCCACTTGTCAATAGCTTTTTAGGGAAAAGTCATTATGCAGGGCGAAAATTTGGACGCTGCTCAATGCATTAATCAGTGAAAATTCACAAATTGTGGTGACGGGAAGCGGTAAGGCACAACATGTAGTTTATTAGATCATGTGTTCTAGTATTCGCGTAAGGATGGTCTTCGTGGTTGCAAATTTGGTTGTACGAGTGTGTTATGGTAGAATTACGTGCCTTTTCAGGCAATTGGATTTAACACAATGTTGAGGATCGATATTTTAACCATTTTTCCGGAAGCTTTCTCAGGCTATCTGGAGCATAGCATCGTTGGCCGGGCCCTGGGAAAGCGGATTGTTGATATACGGCTGCATAATATAAGGTCTTTCACCCATGACAGGCGCCATACGGTGGATGATTATTGCTATGGCGGCGGCGCCGGGATGGTTATGAAGCCGGAGCCGCTGTTTGAAGGGGTGGAATGGCTGCGTGGGGAGATAGGCGCAGGCGACTACCCGGTAGTGTTGCTTACCCCCCAGGGCAGACTATTCACGCAGGAGACAGCGGGCAGATATGCCGCACTTAATAATCTAATAATGATATGCGGGCACTACGAAGGTGTGGACGAGAGGGTTTCCGAGCACCTGGTCAATGATGAGATAAGTATCGGGGACTACCTCATGAGCGGCGGTGAGCCGGCAGCCATGGTCATTATCGATTGCCTGGTCAGGTTGCTGCCGGGGGCCCTCGGTTCGCAGATGTCCCTGGACGAGGAATCGCATGTCGGCGGTTTGCTGGAATATCCTCACTACACCAGGCCTCCGCAGTTCCGGGGATGGAAGGCGCCTGATGTGCTGCTGTCGGGAAATCACAAGGAGATCGCTGACTGGAGGCGGAGGCAGAGCATCCTGCGGACGGCGCACAGACGTCCCGACCTGCTGTGCAAGGCGGAATTAACAGATATCGAGCTAAATCTGGTAAAATCTGCGGATTTGAATAATAATTGATAATACTAAATTAAGGAAAGGGATCGATCATGGATATAAATACCATCGGAAAGAATAAGGCCAAACCGGGCCTGCCCAAGCTGTCGCCCGGCGACAACGTACGCGTCAGCTTCAAGATAAAGGAGGCCAGCCGGGAGCGGCTGCAGACTTTCCCGGGACTTATTATTAAAGTCACCAGGCATAATTCGGGAGGCAATTTCACGGTACGCAGAGTGACCTCGGGCGTAGGTGTTGAACATACCTTTCCCCTGGCCTCTCCTCTGCTGGAGAAGATAGAGGTGGTGCGCCACGGAAAGGTCAGGCGCAGCAAACTGTACTATATCAGGCGGCTCAGCACCAAGGAAGCAAGGCTCAAGGAAAGGCGTGAGAGGGTCTCCGAGGCGGCCTCGCCGGCCCCTGTTGAAGATATGCTGACCGTCCCTGAGCCCGAGGCTCCCGCAAGCGAAACTAACTAAGCAGGATGAAATTTGCTGAGGTAGCAGTCGGCGCAGCCGGCGGCCACCGACATACTTTCACCTACTCTGTACCTGCTTCACTCGAGGTAGAACCCGGCTGCGCGGTGTCCGTGCCCTTCGGGCCGAGGGTCGTGCGCGGCATCGTTACCGGACTGTCGGACATCGCAGCGGTACCCGAGACACGGGATATCATCAGCGTCATTTCGCCCGTTCCGCTGGTCACGCCCGGGCGCATCAGGCTGGCATCATGGATAGCCGACCATTACATTGCCCCCGTTTTCAGTGCGCTTACTCTGATGCTGCCTCCGGGATTCGAAAGCAAGCGGCAGGTCAAGCCCAAATATCATAAATACCTCGTTTTAAATATAGAACAAGAACAGTTGCCCTCCGTTCTGGAACAACTGCGAAAAGCCCGTGCTGTCAGACAGATTGGCGTGCTGGAAGCGCTGGAGGCTGCCGGAGGCAGGCTGGAGACCGGCATGGTTTTGAAAAAGGCCGGGTGCGGCCGTGCGGTCATAGCTTTACTCAAATCCAGAGGGTTGATCAGGGAGGTTAGCGAGGGTGTATTCCGCGATCCCATCGCCAGGACAGATCACCCGCTTGAATTTCCTCTCCAGTTCACCGGTAGCCAGCAGGAGGCATGGCGCCCTATCAGGGACGCCATACAGCGAGCTGACAGCGAGGTTGCGCCCGCCATATTTTTGTTGCACGGTGTGACGGGAAGCGGTAAGACCGAGATTTACCTGCAGGCGCTGGCCGAGACAGTTAAAAAGAACAGGAAGGGCATCTGCCTGGTGCCGGAGATAGCGCTGACCCCACAGGTGATAGACCGTTTCTTTGCCAGGTTTCCGGGCAGGGTTGCTGTGCTGCACAGCGGGCTCACCGCAGGAGAGCTGTACGATGAATGGCATCGCATCGCACGGGGCGATTTTGATATCGTCGTAGGGCCGCGCAGCGCGGTGTTCGCTCCGCAGCCGGACCTGGGCTTGATCATATTGGATGAGGAGCACGAATGGGCTTATAAACAATCTGAGAAATCGCCGCGCTACCACGCGCGCGAGGTGGCTATACAACTTGCCCGTCTGACCAACTCGGCGCTTATCATGGGCAGCGCCACGCCTGACGTTGAGACCTATTACCGCGCAACAAGATCGGAGTTCCAGCTTGTCGAATTGTCCGAGAGAGTCACACCCCTGGGACAGTCGCCACTGCCGGAGGTCGCCGTCGTAGATATGAGGCAGGAGCTTAAGAGCGGCAACCTCGGCATATTCAGCCGCCTTTTACGCTCAGCCATGTCAGAATCGCTGGGGCGCCGTGAACAGGTCATCCTCTTTATCAACCGCAGGGGCCGGGCCACTTTTATTAAATGCAGGGATTGTGGTTATGTGCTGAGTTGCAGGCGCTGTTCGGGCGCACTGACCTATCATGCCGCGGAGAAGCGCCTTATCTGCCATCACTGCCGGCGATCGTATCCTGTCCCCCGCAGATGCCCGCAATGCTCGGGCAGCGAGATTAAATTTTTCGGCATAGGCACCGAGTACGTCGAGGCCGAATGCAGGAAGTTGTTCCCCTCCGCCGGCGTTATCCGCTTTGACAGCGATGCTATCACCGGTGCGCGGGCTTTGGAAAAAGTGGTGGACTCCTTTCGCAGGCGCCGTGCAGATATACTGGTGGGGACACAGATGCTGGCCAAGGGATTGGACTTCCCCGGCGTTTCGCTGGTAGGTATTGTAAGCGCCGATACCAGTTTGAATTTGCCTGACTTCAGGTCGGGGGAGAGGACTTTTCAGTTGCTCTGCCAGGTAGAGGGCCGGGCCGGGCGTGGGGTTTACAGCGGAAGGGCTGTGGTGCAGACCTATAACCCTGACTACTATGCTATAAAATTCGCTGCACAGCATGACTATGGTGGTTTCTATGCCAGCGAGATACGCTACAGGCGTGAGTTCGGTTATCCGCCATTCAACCCCATGGCAAGGATGGTTTTCAGCCACTCCAGCGAAAGTAAGTGTCTTGAAGAGGCTGAGCGCAGGGCCGGCCTCATAAGGCGGGAGATAGCTGAAAGGGGACTTAGCGGGATAAAAATAATCGGGCCGGCGCCCGCTTTTATTGCCAAGCTGCGCGGCAGGTACCAGGTGCAGATCATACTGCTGGGTCACGAAATGCATAGCCTGCTGCAGGATATCCATTTACCCGCGGGATGGATTTTGGACGTTGACCCCCTGGGTATGCTTTAATTATTAATCATGGCAGCGCTGAAGATACGCATTAACCCTGACCCCGTATTAAGGAAAAAGGCCAGGAAGGTCACCAGCATCGATGACTCGGTGCAAAAGTTGATCGATAACATGATCGTGACGCTGCATGAGTCATCGGGCGTCGGCCTGGCTGCCAACCAGGTCGGTACGCTGCTGCGCATCGTGGTTATACATATACCTGATGAAGAGGTGCTGGTGCTGATCAATCCTGAGATAGTGGAGACCAAAGGGGAGCGGACGGTCGTCGAGGGATGCCTGAGCATACCGGGTTATCAGGCTGAGATATCCAGGGCTGAGATCGTCAAAGTGAAGGGAAAGGGAAGGCACGGCAGAATTATCCGCAGGAAAGCCACTGACCTTCTGGCGCAGGCCATCCAGCACGAGGTGGACCATCTTAACGGCGTGCTGTACATCGATTATTTAAGTGACATCGGCCAGCTAACGAAAACCTCTTCAGTCCTCTAGAGTTACCGCGCGGTTCAGATCAGCCGGTCCAATCCATTTCCACCACGAATTTTCCGGTCCAGTTCTCCATCGACACGGGGTAGAACCCCGGCGTATCCTTGACGATCTGGAATTCCACATCCTGTGTTTTATTGGGCGCCAACGTTATCTCATGCTGCGCTTCAGCTATGCCTTTGACTCTGAGGATGAGCGGGTGGCTGCCGGTTATCTCGCCCATGTTGGTGACCGACGCCGTGATGATGACGGGCTGGCCCTGGCGCACGCGCTCCGGTGAGATGGAAAAATTGCTTACCGTGAATGACGGCGGCGCCAGCGGGATGACGGTGAAGAATCCTCCCAGGCCGTCGATATCGGCGTAGTAGTCGCCCGCAGCATCCTTGATTACCACGAAGCTGGCGGTCTGGTTGGCCCCCGGCGTCAATGTCATATCGGTGATATTCTCTACCACTCCGCTGACCCGCAGGACAACGCTGTATTTACCCAGCTGTGCCCCGTTATTGGACACTATTACGCTTACATTCACAGGCTCGCCGACTTTTACGTTGTTCGGTGTGATCGTCAGGTTGCTTACCGAGAACTTGGGCATGCCCATCTGCTGGTAGGGCATCGCCTGCTGCGCCGCGGGCTGCATCATGGTCGGGTACATACCTTGCGGTTGCATGGGCGGCTGTCCGGCTGCGTGCGGGGCCTGTTGCATGCCCGGCTGAGGTGGGGGCATCATGTGCGGCATGGGTGGTGTGGGTGGCTGCATACCGAAAGGCATGCCCGGTTGCCCGGCTGGGGCGCCTGATATAGGCGGAGGCATTCCACGGCCCTGTTGTGGCAGCATGCCTGGCGGCATACCCTGTGCAGGCGGTTGTCCCGGGTATTGCTGGCCGCCGGCCTGTGGCATATGAGGCTGGGGTGGATATTGAGGACCCTGCATGGAGGGTGGGTGCATGCCCTGTGGTGATGCCGGGGACATGCCCGGCTGTGGTTGCTGTGGTTGCTGTGGTTGCTGTGGTTGCTGTGGTTGCTGTGGAAACTGAGGAGGCATCCCCGGCTGGGGCTGTAACGGAGGCTGCATTCCCATCGCCGGCTGAGGCTGCCCCGGTTGCTGCATGCCCGGTTGCTGCATGCCCGGCCTGGGCATATCGTAAGGTGAACCATGTTGCCCGAGACCCTGCATACCCATCATACCTTCAGGCATGCCCGGTTGCTGCATGCCCGGCCTGGCCATTTGGCCGGGGAATGGATAGGCTTCTGGAGCTCCCGGCTGTCCGGGTTTACCCTTACCTCTGGCCTGTTTCTTGCCCGGGTCAGGCTGGGCGCCGGCCTTGGCTTTCCTGGATGGTTTGGTTACCACCAGCACGATCAGCATAACAATTACGCCCAGGACAATGCCGAAAAACCCCCAGAGGTATGGAGGGAACATGTCAAAGAAGGAGCCGCCCTTGACCGTGAAGAAACCCTGCAGGTTTCCCACACTTACGTCATTGCTGCCGGATGTCTGCGCGGTGACGATAAACACGACATCCTCGCTGCCGGCAGGTACCAGAGACAGCTGTTTAGCAGTGCCGGCCGGGTTGCCGTTTACCTTTACCACCAGCGGATAGGTCAAATCGAAGGGGCTGTTGTTGGTTGCCTTGACCTTTATAGTGACCACCTTGCCCTGCTCCACCTCTGTGGGTGAGATGAAGGGGACGCCCTTCGACAGTGTCAGCCCTTCGGGCAGGTCGGTGGCATTGTCAGCAGCAGTGTATGACGCCGACAGCAGAGAAGGCCCGGTATATACCGGGCTGACGAGGCTAACTCCCTGACCGGTAAACAAATTGCTGTCCGCATTTACGCTACAAGGCAGAAAAACAGCTGTTAATATCAGCAGCGCAATCGGTAACGATATTAGCATCCTTCTCATCAATATATAGCCTCCAATTAATTTACCGCATGCAATCTGATAATACTCTACTCTAAAATCAAGTGTAAATCAATAGTGATTAGCTGCCGCCGCCATTTTCAATTATATGCAATCGCTCTTCGTCGAGACCGAAGTAATGGGCTATCTCGTGCTTGACAGTTTTGACGATTTCACGCTTTATTTCTCCGGCCGAACGGCACTGCGCCTCCAGTGGTTTTTGAAAGATGGTTATCCTGTCAGGTAGCACCAGGTTATAGCTCTGGTCACGATGGGTAATCGGGGTTCCCTCGTACAGCCCCAGGAGCTCGTACCTGTCTCTGAGCCCTACGCTTTTCAGTTGCTCACTGCTTGGCCAGTCCTCCACGAAAACTTCCACGTTGTCCAGCAATTCCCTGAATTCTGCCGGCAGGCCGGATACGACCTCGGTCACCAGTTCTTCGAATCTCTCACTCTGCATATTTCACGATACCCTTGATTTATAATATCAATTTTTCGCAGTAACGGCACAAAATACGCTGACGTCATTGCAAGGAGCGCAGCGACGAAGCAACCTCAGGGCTTCACCTCTTCGATTCCGAGATTGCTTCGCTTCGCTCGCAATGCCCCGGTACTTTCTCGGTTATCCAAAGCTCTATCTATATTGACGATCGAAGGCATAGGGGCTAAAATTCTGTCTATTATGAGATCTGCAAGCCGCTACAATCCACAAGAAATCGAGAGAAAATGGCAGGATAAATGGACTAATGATCGCCTATATGAGGTCAGGGAGGACGATCCGAGGCCCAAGTTCTACGCGCTGACCATGTTCCCTTACACCTCTGGCGATCTGCATATCGGCCACTGGTACGCCATGGCCCCTTCCGATGTATATGCAAGGTACAAGATGATGCGGGGATTCAACGTCATGCATCCGATGGGGTTCGACGCCTTCGGCCTTCCGGCCGAGAACAAGGCCATTGCCACCGGCATCAATCCGGCCGAATGGACCATGAAAAACGTCGAGAATATGCGACGCCAGCTTCGTACTATCGGCGCTGTCTATGATTGGAGCCGGGAGGTCATAACCTGCCAGCCTGAATATTATAAATGGACCCAGTGGTTTTTCCTCAAGCTGTACCAAGCCGGGCTGGCCTATCGCGGAAAGGCGGCGGTAAACTGGTGCCCTCGTTGCCAGACCGTGCTTGCCAATGAACAGGTGGTGGGAGACGGCCTGTGCTGGCGCTGCGACAGTACGGTAGAAAAGAAGCAACTCGAGCAATGGTTTTTCCGTATCACCAAATATGCTGATGAGCTGCTTGAGTTCAAGAATATCGACTGGCCGGAACGCATCCGCATCATGCAGACCAACTGGATAGGCAAGAGCTATGGCGCAGATATCTCGTTCGGGCTCGACCAGCCCGGCATGAAGGAAAAGGAGATAAGGGTTTTCACCACCCGCCCGGATACGCTTTTCGGAGTGACCTTCTTTGTGATCGCGCCGGAACATCCCCTGGCGCCCGCGCTGACCACCCCTGACAGGAAAGCAGAGGTTGAGGCCTACGTGAGCAAGGCGCAGAGACAGACCGAGTTCGAGAGGACAGCAGCCGAAAGCGAAAAGACCGGGGTCTTTTTAGGCAGCTACGTTGTCAACCGTGTCAACGGCGAGAAGGTCCCCATCTGGATAGCCGATTACGTCCTGCCCCAGTACGGGACGGGCGCGGTCATGGGCGTGCCGGCACATGACCAGAGGGACTTTGAATTCGCTAAAAAATACGGCATCCCCATCAGGACAGTCGTAGCCCCACCCGGTTGGGACGGCGGCGACCTTCCGGCGGCCCATGTGGAGGGTGGCAGCATGGTAAACTCGGGACAGTTCAACGGCCTGACGGACCAGCAGATGGTGGATGCCATATGTGATTTCCTCAAGGACAAGGGGTGGGGTGGAAAGACTATTACATACCGGCTGCGGGACTGGTTGATATCACGACAGAGGTACTGGGGGGCGCCCATACCCATGGTCTATTGCAGCAAATGTGGCATTACACCCATCCCCGAGAAGGATCTGCCGGTGCTGCTGCCGCCGGATGTGGAACTCAAGCCGACGGGAGAATCTCCCCTCAAATACTGCGAATCGTTCGTGAATACCAGATGCCCGAAATGCGGCTCGCCCGCCAGACGGGAAACGGATACCATGGATACTTTCATGTGCTCGTCATGGTATTTCCTGCGCTATACAAGCCCTGGCTATGATAAATACCCCTTTGAAAAAGACAAGATCAAGTACTGGATGCCCGTGGACCTCTATACGGGGGGCGCTGAGCACGCCACCATGCACCTGCTGTATGCCAGGTTCTTTGTGAAGGCTATAAGGGATATGGGCATAGTAGATTTCGACGAGCCTTTCACCCGGCTGTTCAACCAGGGCATCATCGGCAGCCAGGGTGAGAAGATGAGTAAATCAAAGGGCAATGTGGTGACCCCTGATGACTACGTATCGCAGATGGGCGCGGACGCGGTGCGGGTCTACCTCATGTTCGTGGGACCCTGGGAACAAGGTGGAGACTGGAACGATAACGGCATCGTGGGAATGAGCAGGTGGTTGAACCGGGTATGGCGCCTGGTAACAGCAGATTACGAGGAGAAAAGCATGGATGCCGAAGCCACCAAAGAGTGCCTGAGGATCATGCATAAAACGATTAAAAAGGCCACCCAAGACATCGAGCGGTTCCGTTTCAATACCATGCTGGCGGCTCTGATGGAATATACCAATACATTGAGCAAGGTGCTGGAGGCCGGAAATATTGCCGGGGCGCAATGGAAAGAGGCTATTAAAATATTGTTGATATTGATGGCGCCGTCCACTCCCCATATGGCTGAGGAGCTATGGGTTGAACTGGGATATCCCTACAGCATTCACCGGCAGGCATGGCCCGCCTGGGATAAGGAGCTGGCTGCTGATGAGGAGGTCACACTGGTGATCCAGGTCAACGGCAGGCTGAGGGATAAGCTCACGGCGCCTGTCGACATCAGCGAGGATGAGGTTGTAAAAACGGCTTTCGCACAGGAGCGCATCCAGGGATATATTGCCGGTAAAAGTATCGCTAAAACGATTTATGTGCCGGGTAAACTGCTCAACATCGTGCTGAAACAATAGTTGCAGGTTTTTAAAATCCAATAATGATAAAAGGGGTGAAACGATGCTGGAGCCACTGTTAACGGATAAACAAAAAGAGCTTAGGGAGGAAGTACGGAAGTTCGTAAAATCCGTGCCCAGGAAACTTCTTCAAGACATGGATGCCGATAAGGTGCGTTACCCCCGGGAATACGTGGTTAACCTGGCAAAGAACAACCTGCTGGGTCTCCGTTTCAACCCTGCCTACGGAGGCAGGGGATTGAAATGGGTGGACGAGACCATTGCATTGGAGGAGATCGGTGTCATGGGCATGTCGCTGGGATGTCTTTTCTCGCTCGTCAGCATCGTGGGTGAGGCGCTGGACGTCTTCGGTACCGAGGAGCAGAAAAAGAAATACCTTGCGCCGCTGTTGAAGGGCAAGATCTTCTGCGCGGAAGCGCTGACCGAGCCCAGGGGTGGGTCGGATTTCTTCGGGGCAACTACTGTCGCGGTTCAGAAGGGCGATTATTATATTCTGAACGGGCAGAAGAGGTTCGTGGTGGGGGCGGATGGGGCCGACATATTCCTCGTGTACGCCAGGACCGAGGGGGCGCCCGGGAAGTCCATCAGCGCATTCATCGTTGAGAGGGACATGGGAGTGGAAGCCAAGTATATCTACGGCCTGCTTGGCACGAGGGGCGGTGGAGCGGGACGCCTTGTATTTAAGGATACCAAAGTGCCTAAAAAGAATCTGGTGCTCGGCCTGAACAGGGGCGCTGATGTTTTTAATCAGATGATGATACCCGAGAGAATGACCTCCGCCGCCGGGGCTGTGGGCTTGGCCAGGGCTGCGCTGGAACTGGCTACCAGGTACAGCGATAAGCGCAAGGCTTTCGGGCGCAAGATACGTCAATTTGAGGGCGTCAGTTTCAGGATAGCCGACAGCATAACCAAGCTCGATGCCGCCAGCATGCTGGTCTACGGGGCGTCCGTGGCGGTCGACAACCTGGGCAGCACCGGCTACACGCGCCGCCTGGTATCGGAGGCCAAGAGGTTTGCCACCGAGGCCTCCTGGGAGATCATTAACAATGCCATGCAGGTGGTGGGCGGGATAGGATATACCAACGTGTATCCTATTGAAAAGATGCTGAGGGATGCCCGGCTGTCCATTATCTGGACGGGCACCAGCGAGATTATGAACCTCATAATCCAGCACGAGTACTACCAGGAGACGCTGGCGCCGTCGGCCGGCGTACGCAATGTAGAGGACGATGCACAGGAAGCCCATGCTGCCGATGAGAAGATCTATGAATAAAGAGGGACTATGAGAGCAGAGCAGGATGGGCCGGTGTTGCAGGAAAGCATCGGGCGTAACATCCAGGTCCTGCGCGGCCGCATTGAAAAGGCCTGCCGCAAGAGCAAGCGGGACGTATCGGAAGTTAAGCTCATAGCAGTAACCAAAAACTGCGCTTCCACTGTTATCCGTGCAGCGTACGATTGCGGGTTGAGGGATTTCGGGGAGAACAGGATACAGGAATCTATTACCAAATACGTTGAATTGGCCGATATAAGGCAGAAGTTGACGCTGCATTTTATGGGGCACCTGCAGACCAACAAGGCCCGGGATGCCATCCAGATAGTAGACATAATACATAGCATCGATACAGTGCGCTTAGCCTCATTGTTGAACGAAAAAGCGAACAGGCCGCTGCCCGCATTTTTGCAGGTTAACCTGGCGGGGGAGCAAACCAAATACGGGTTTTCCCGCGGGGAGCTTGACAGGGCGGTCGATACGATTTCAGCGCTTGCCAATATCCAAATCCTGGGTTTTATGACGATTGCGCCGCTTTGCAGTGACGCTGAGGTGGTCAGGCCGTTATTCGCTGATTTGAGGGGCTTGAACATGGCTTATGGCTTCAGAGAATTATCCATGGGTATGACGGACGATTTCGAGGTGGCTGTTGAAGAAGGCGCCACCATGATAAGGATAGGGCGTGCTATATTTGGTGAAAGGAGCTGTGAATTGTGAAGGTTGCTGTGATTGGCGGAGGAACCATGGGTGGGGCCCTGGTCAAGAGCATACTGCGCGCCAGGCTGGCCGCTAAAGGGGATATCATTGTCAGCGATGTATCGCAGGAACGGCGGGAGACCGCCAGGAAGAGGTTCGGTGTAGCGGTTTCCGGTGATAATGCTGCAGCTATAAAAGATGCAGATGCCGTCATACTGGCCGTGAAACCGCAGGAGATGGACGAAGTGCTGGATCAGCTTTCGGGGCATCTGGCATCTCAACTGGTCATATCAATCGCTGCGGGAGTCACCCTCGAGACCATCTCACGCCGGCTCAGGTATGATGCAGTGGTGCGGGCGATGCCCAATACACCCGCGCAGGTCGGCAGGGGTATGACCGTGTGGACATCATCCGGGGAGCCGGCGGCTGGCAAGCACGATATGGCCAGGCGGATACTGGCCTCCCTGGGAGAGGAGATGTATCTCAAGGATGAGCGATACCTGGATATGGCCACGGCCATCAGCGGCAGCGGCCCGGCCTACGTGTTTCTTTTCATCGAGGCACTCATTGATGCGGGCGTACACATCGGCTTGCCCAGGGATACGGCGCAGAAGCTTGTAATCGAAACAGTTGCAGGTTCCGCCGAGGCCATGAAAAAAATGGCAAGGCATCCTGCTGAGCTCAGGAACATGGTCACGTCACCGGGAGGCACAACTACAGAGGCGCTGTATCACCTGGAGAGCGGCGGACTGCGCTCGCTTATTATCAGCGCAGTATTGGCTGCTCACGAAAAGGCTAAAAGCCTGGGCGCTAAGTAGTGTGGAGAAGCCGTAGAAGCGGGCTGGTTAAACGGCTTCAGGCTTACGACAGTACAGGACGGTGCTCTTGGGGAAGATGCGGTTAAGGCCGTTTTCCAGCCACCTGGTGTAGCGGTGGCCGTTGTAGATATCCCACACCAGGAATTTATAATACTGCGAAGGCACGAACGCTTTCTCGTTTTTCAGGCCAAACAATCCTTTAGACCACCAGTAAATGGAATGAAGCGCATGTTTGTATCTGACTGCGAAGATGTCGAGGTCGTATTTCTTGAGCAGCCCCATTATCTCAGAGAGCCTATATATCCTGATATGTCCGCCGGGTGAATTATGGTAGTCATCCGATATCTTCCAGCAGACCGATTCGGCGAAATGCGACGGCACGCTGACCGCCAGGATACCGCCCGGCTTCAATACCCGGGTGAACTCGGATACAGCGGCATAATCATCAGGCACATGCTCCAGCACTTCTGAGCATACTACCTTATCAAACAGCCCATCCTCAAAAGGCAGGCCTATCACGCTTCCGGAGACAAGGTGCCAGACGCCTGCTGTCTCCTTCTTCTCGTCCATCTCGTGGAGCATGCACCAGGCATGCTTCAGGCTGGTGGCATCAAGGTCGAACGCCACAGACCGGCCTTTGTTGACTTTGCACACCTGCCAGATGTGACGTCCGTGGCCGCAGCCCGCATCGAGTATGTTTTCATTGCCGTTGATCTCGAGGAGATCAAGGTCGATGGTCAGCATATATAAAGGTTATCCCGAGATACTGGTATCTATTATTACTGGGGAGTCTTGCCGGGGTGCAGCTTCTTCCACTTATCAAGAAGTTGGTCCTTCGACTCCTTATTGGCGGGATCAGGCACGCAGCAATCGACCGGGCAGACCTCGGCGCACTTGGGTTTGTCGAACCAGCCGATGCACTCGGTGCACTTGGCGGGATCGATAATATAAATGGTCTCGCCCTCTTTAATAGCCTCGTTCTTGCACTCCGCCTCACACGCACCACAGCTGATACAGTCATCGGTTATCTTGTAAGCCATCCTTACGGCACCTCCAATATTATATTAATGATAAATGACAAAAATTCCTTGAATATGCTACCAGATTTTGGATCGGTTGAATACCCTCAGACAAGCAGTTTCTTCTTAAGGGCGGCGCTGACGTGCGGCGGCATCATGTCATCGAGGTTGCCGCCAAGTTTGATTATCTCTTTCAACAGGCTCGAACTTAGAAACTGGTAGCGCAGGTTGGCCATGAAGCATACAAGCTCGATATCGGGCGCCAGCTTCTTGTTCATCAGCGCCATCTCAAACTCTCGCTCGAAATCCGAGCTGGCTCTCAATCCTCTGACCAGCACCTGTGCTTTGGCCTGCCTCGCATACTCCACGGTTATGCCTGAGTAGGACGTCACCTGTACATTCTTGAAATCCACAACTGCTTTTTCGGCCATTTCCACCCGTTCTGCGGCGCTAAAGAGCAGCGATTTCTCAGGTATATCATATACACCGATTATCAACTTTTCGAATATGGATGACGCCCTCTTCACGATATCCAGGTGTCCGTTGGTTATGGGGTCAAAGCTGCCCGGGTAGATTGCTACAGTCAAGTTGTGGCCTCCTTCTGATAGATTGAAATGCAGGTATCCCCGTACCTTTTCTCTTTTATCTTCGACATGTCATCATATTTATCATTCAGAGGGGAGCGCGCCGCGTGTGACACGGTAACAAGTGTGTCCCCCGATACAAGGCTGGATCTGGCCAGCCCCGTCACAAGCTCGCCCAGGTGCGTGTCAGCATAGGGCGGGTCTAAAAACACCAGGTCGTAGCTGGTTTCAAGGAAACCTATCGCTTTCATCGACGGGCAACAGTATACATGAGCCCTGTCAATAAATCCCGTTTTTGCCAGGTTTTGCTTTATAACCTGGCAGCATTTGTTGTTCTGGTCTACAAAATCGAGCCAGCCTATTCCGCGGCTCAATGCTTCAAGACCGAGGGCGCCGCTGCCCGCGAACAGGTCCAAACCCCGGTCCCACCCGACGGACATTGCGGTTAGCATGGAGAAGACTGCTTCACGTACCTTATCGGTGGTCGGACGTACCAGCAGGCCGGGAAGTGTCTTTATGATATGGCCCCTGGCGGAGCCTCCGGTAATACGCATTTTGGCTGATGTTAAACGGCAGCGATCGATGAAATAATAGGAATCTAGAGGTTTAATTATAATACTGTTGCCTTGTTCGTAAGTCAAACTCGCAGACATGTTTTGACATCTTTTCATCAATTGTAATATACTAACCAACGGTTTTTTGATAGGAGAACTGCAAAAGTGCTGGAACAGTACGGATACGTAGGGATTTTACTGGTAGCAGCCATCCTTTTTACCGTTACCATCCCCTTGTTGCCTATGCTGTTGAAGAGGATAGGCCTTATCCCCAGCAAGAAAAACCGGACTAAGGTCGCGCCGTATGAATGCGGGATGCAGACGGTGGGCAAGACGTGGGTCCAGTACAACTTTAGATATTATTTCTTTGCAGTGCTATTCGTACTGCTCGACATGCTGACCATATTCCTCTATCCCTGGGCGGTTAACGTCAAGGACCTCGGAGCTGGCGGGCTTGTTGCGGTGGGTATATTGTTGATCATCCTGACGATTGGATACATTTATGCCTGGCGCAAAGGGGCCCTGCAGTGGAAATAATAAGGCCTGAAGTATTCACCCCGCAGGAAGCTGACCTTGCGGAAGGTAAGCTTATCAACTCCTTACTGGAGAACTGCACCCGCCCGTACCCCGACCCGGATAAATGGCTGGATGAGGAGATCCATCGTAATATATTACTGACTACCGTGGATGCTGCAGTTGCCTGGGCAAGGCAACGCTCCATCTTCCCCTTAATCTTCGGAACCGCGTGCTGCGCGTTTGAGATGATTGCGGCATCCGGTCCCCGCTTTGATCTGTCCCGTTTCGGCATGGACATTATCCGCTTTTCGCCGCGCCAGGCGGACGTAATGCTCATAACAGGTACGATAACCTGGAAAATGGCTACAGCGGCCAGGATGATCTACGACCAGATGCCCGAACCCAAGTGGGTCATCGCAGTAGGCGCCTGCGCTATCAGCGGCGGCACTTTCCGAGAATCCTACAGCGTTGTCCCGGGAATCAACCACATCATGCCGGTGGATGTATATGTGCCAGGCTGCCCGCCCAGGCCGGAAGCCATGATCCATGGCGTCAACAGGCTGCATGCCAAGATAGTCAAGGGGACTATAGACAATCCCAATTTAGCATTGAAGTAAGAGACAGGTAATCGCACTACATGACAGTTGCTGTTAATACTGAAGAAACCGGGAAAAAGATAGAGGAAGCAATTCCCGGGTCCGTTGTTTCCAGTGATAAGGGGTCGCTTACCGTAGACAGCAAAGCGCTAGCGCAGGTGTCTGATTTCCTCAAGAATACACCGGGACTGGAGTTCGATTATCTTACTGTCCTGACCGCTGTGGACTACCTCGACTATTTCGAAGTGATTTACCGCCTGGTATCCCTGCGAAATAACCAGAGTCTGATCCTGAAAACACGTGTCTCTGGCAGAGAAAACCCTGCCGTCCCGTCGGTCACCGCTTTCTGGCGCGCTGCCTATTACCAGGAACGCGAGATATTCGACCTGCTGGGCATCAAGTTCGAAGGGCATCCCGACCTGAGGAGGCTTCTTCTCTGGGAGGGCTTTAACGGGCATCCTCTTCGGAGGGATTACCTGTAAAATGCCTATTAAGACAGAGCAATTTTATCTTAATGTCGGCCCTCAGCATCCGTCCACGCACGGCGTTTTCCGTTTAAGGCTATCACTGGACGGCGAAGTGGTCACCGATGTCGAGCCCATTATCGGCTACCTGCACCGTGGCATAGAAAAGCTGGCCGAAAGCCGCACCTATACCCAGATTATACCGCTGACGGACAGGCTGGATTACCTGGCATCAATGACGGACAACGTAGCTTACTGCCTGGCCGTGGAAAAGCTGGCGGGAATCAATATCCCCGAGCGTGCCGAATATATCAGGGTGATTTTCTCCGAGCTGATGCGCATCTCCAGCCATATGATGGCCGTCGGCTTTTACCTGAACGACTGCGGCGCATTCTTCACTCCCGTGCTCTACATGTGGCGTGAGAGAGAGAAGATCATCGACCTTTTCGATATGGTCTGTGGACAACGCCTGCTGTACAACTACATGCGGGTGGGTGGGGTCAGCCAGGATATCCCGGACGAATTCATACCGGCGGCTAAAAAGTTCGTGGCCGAAATGCCGCAGTATATCGGGGAATACAATCAACTCATCAAGCAGAATGAGATATTTTTAGCCCGCAGCAAGGGAGTCGGCATACTGCCCAAGGAAACTGCCATCAATATCGGCGCCAGCGGCCCGGTTCTGCGCGCCAGCGGCGTTAAATGGGACATCCGCAAGATGGACCCCTATTCTATCTATGACAGATTTGATTTTGAAGTGCCGACCGGCGATGCCGGTGATTGCTATGACAGGTACTGGGTGCGCATGCAGGAGATGACGCAGAGCCTGCGCATCATCGAGCAGGCAATGAACCAGATGCCGGTGAAAGGGCCGGTATGCTCGGATGTGCCCCAGTTTTTCAGGCCGCCGCCGGGTGAAACATACGGGTACATCGAAGCTCCCAAAGGCAACCTGGGTTTCTACATAGTGAGCGATGGATCAATAGCGCCGTACAGGCTGCATATTTATCCTCCCACCCTGATTAACATCACAGCGCTGAAAGATATGATGATCGGGTGGAAGATAGCCGACCTGATAATCATTTTCGGCAGCATGGATGTCGTGCTGGGAGAGATAGACCGCTGATGACACTGCTCGATCAGTTTCAACTAATACTAAAAACAGCCGGCTGGCCCGACTGGGCGGTCTACCTGACACCTGCCTTAGTGGGAATACTGCTCATCATCCTGGTAGTGCTGACGGTAGTCATCGTCTTCATCTGGTGGGAACGGCGCCTGATCAGCCGGTTCCAGATCCGGCTGGGCCCCAACCGCTGCGGCCCCGAAGGTATTCTTCAGCCCATCGCCACAGCCATCAAGATCCTCCTCAAAGAGGATATCGTGCCGGAGAAAGCCGATAAGCTGATCCATTTTATTGCGCCCATCACCGTATTCGTACCCATACTGCTGATTTTTGCGGTTATGCCGGTCGGGGAAAACGCCATTTTCGTAGACCTGAATGTGGGCATCATCTATGTCATTGCCATCAGCTCGATATCGGTGATCGGCATTTTCATGGCCGCCTGGGCATCGGGCAACAAATACTCATATATATCCGGCATACGCAGCATCGCCCAGATGGTCAGCTACGAGATACCGGTCGTGTTATCCATCGTCGGCATCGCACTGGTGACAGGCTCCTTTTCCATGCTCAAGATAGTTGAAGCGCAGAGCATACCATTTATATTGTTACAGCCGCTGGGATTCCTCATCTTCTTCCTCGGTTCCTTGGCTGAAATGAACCGGTCGCCGTTCGACCTGCTGGAAGCGGATTCGGAGATCGTGGCCGGGTACCATATCGAGTACTCTGGCATGAAATTTGCCATGTTTTACCTGGGCGAGTACGGAGTAGCCCTGGCCTACGCTGGTATCATCACCACGCTTTTCCTGTGTGGCTGGAAGGGACCTTTGCTGCCGCCGATCATCTGGTTCCTGGTTAAAGTCATGATGGTCTTCAGCGTTATCGTGTGGATTCGCTCGACATTGCCCAGGTTCCGTGTAGATCAGCTGATGTCATTCGCCTGGAAAGCCATGCTGCCCATGGCGGTGATCAATTTAATCATCATCGCCATTGAAGTGCTGGTAATCCCGGCCTCCCTGCAGTGGGTAATGCTGATATTGAACTTCGGTTTTGCCGCCGTGCTTATCCTGCTTTGGTCCAAACTGTTTACATTAGGAGGTGGCAGGGTTGAAGTTTGAGCGGTATGGCATCGGCATAGTCAAGGGAATGGCATTGACCTTCAAGCATCTTTTCAGGGCGCCCATCACCGTTCAGTACCCTGATGAGAAACTGAATATATCGCGCAGGACCCGCGGCAATGAGTTGGTCTGGTTCCCGGAAAAATGCACCGGCTGCGGAACGTGCACCAAGGCCTGCTTGCAGGGCAATATCATACTGGTAACCCACCGGGGCGAGGAAAACAAATTCATCGTGGATAAGTTCGAGCTCGATTCGGGCCGGTGCATTTTCTGCGGATTATGTGTTGAGTCGTGCCCCTATGATGCGCTGGCAATGGGTCTGGATTATGAATGCGCCAGGTTCCGCCGGGAAGACTTGGTATTAAATAAGGAGAAACTGAGTGTTTCACACGATCACCGGCCCAGCGCCTATTACAGGCCGCAGTTTGCCGATGAATTACCCAAACAGAGCCTGCTTCTGTATAACAAGAAAGATGGCGGGCAGAAGCTGAAGTTCCTGCCATTAAGCAAACGAAAGAGGGGACCCGGTGCTTGAGATAGTATTTGCCCTGCTGGCGATTGTAGCGGTGGCGTCAGCCATCGCCGTGATCGTAGTGCGCGATATTTTCCGCGCCGCCCTGTGCCTGATCCTGCTTTTCATGACGGTTGCCGGCATTTACCTGCTGCTGCATGCCGATTTTCTGGCTATCGTCCAGATACTTGTCTACGTGGGGGCCATCTCTATACTGATCATTGTGGCCATCATGCTCACCAGGGATGCCAGGCAGGGACAGCCGCTGGGCAACCTCAAGTACCCGGCCGTAATCGTGGCGGCCTGTCTGCTGGGCGTAGTCGTTTTCGGGATCGTAAACACTGCATTCGTGATGCCGGATAACGTACCGCTGCAGGAAACTGTTAAGCCGCTGGGCAAGGCCCTCTTCGGCGACAGCGGTTACCTCTTGACAGTGGAGATTGCGACCGTGATGCTGCTCTCGGCAATGTTGGGCGCAATCGCGGTGATCAGGGAGAAATGATGTTTAGCGCAGGATTGGACCAGTACCTGATATTATCGGCAGTGCTCTTCTGCATCGGGCTCTTCGGGGTACTCACGCAGCGGAACGTGATTAAGATTATCATGTGCCTGGAGATAATGCTGAACGCCGTAAATATCTCGTTGATCGCCTTTTCACAATATGTTACGCCGGTGACGCTGACCGGACAGATCTTCGCCATCTTCGTCATGGTGGTGGCAGCCGCGGAGGTAGCCGTGGGCATAGCTATCATATTCACCGTCTACCGGAACCGCGAAAGCGTGGATATGGAAAATTTCAATATCTTGAAATGGTAACGATATGTGGGTTCAAGTTAAAAGCGCGCCGAATCTGATGATAGCCGAGATGTGGAAGGAATTCTTCGAAGGTGAAGGTATTCCCACCAGGCTGTTGCCCGATTCCGATAAACTGGAGATGAGGGAATCGGTCCCCTACAAGATCTACGTCTCCCGGGAACGGGCACACGTAGTAGAGGAGGTCTTGAGGAAATTATAATGCCGACACAGGTTCCCTGGCTTATTTTCTTGATACCTTTCCTGTCCTTCCTGTTCATCGGGTTGGTTCTCAGGCCTTTCCTGAATAAACGGCCCGAGATAGGAGGATATATCACCATCGGCGCGGTCGGCATATCCTGCGCACTGTCGCTGTGGTTGCTCAGCGCGGTCTTCGCCGCCCCGGGCCATGTCCTGCCTGTTGACGATATAGAGTGGGCGGTGGTGGGAAACCTGAACATACACATCGGCGTCCTGGTTGATGCGCTGACTGCAGTGATGGTAGTGGTGGTCACTATTGTAAGCCTCATGGTGCAGATTTATTCGCAGGGCTATATGAAAGGTGATTCAGGGTACCTCAGGTATTTTGCCTTTATGTCACTCTTCACAGCCTGCATGCTGGGCCTGGTGCTGGCCGACAATATCCTGTTCATGTTTGTTTTCTGGGAGGGTGTGGGGCTGGGATCGTACCTGCTGATCGGCTTCTGGTTCCACAAGCCGTCGGCGGCCAACGCGGCCAAGAAAGCATTTATCGTGACGCGGCTGGGAGATTTTGGCTTTCTGGCTGCCATCCTGGTACTCTATGCCCAGACCGGCACATTCGACACCGAAGCGCTCTACAGGATCGTCGCGACGGGCGCGCTGGCGGGGACTACGCTCACCTGGGTCGCCATCGGAATCTTCTCGGGCGCAGCCGGCAAATCAGCCCAGTTCCCCCTGCATGTCTGGCTGCCTGATGCCATGGAGGGTCCCACACCGGTGAGCGCCCTCATACATGCTGCCACCATGGTGGCAGCCGGCGTGTTCCTGGTTGCCCGCTTTTACCCACTGTTTGAGCATTCACAGGAGGCCATGCTTACGGTGGGCATCATCGGCGCTTTCACAGCCATATTCGCTGCCAGTATGGGTTTGGTCATGAGCGATATCAAGCGGGTGCTGGCCTACTCCACTATAAGCCAGCTCGGTTTTATGATGGTAGGCCTGGGTGTTGGTAGTGTGGCCATAGGCATCTTCCACCTTTGCACACACGCATTCTTCAAGTCGCTGCTATTCCTGGGGTCGGGCAGCGTCAACCACGGCACAGGCACATTCGACATGAGATTGATGGGCGGGCTGCGCAAGGCCATGCCCTGGACCTATATCACCTTCGTCATCGGCGCGCTCAGCCTGTCAGGCATCTGGCCGCTGGCCGGATTCTGGAGCAAGGATGAGATAATGGTTGTGGCCTTTGATAATCAACCGATAATATTCGCCCTGTGCATCGTGACTGTTTTCATGACGGCTTTCTATATGTTCCGGGCGGTGTTTATGACCTTCCACGGTGAGTACAGGGGGGGTGCACAGCCCGAGCACGGTGGACACGGCGATGCTCATTCTCACGGTCCGCATGAGTCTCCCATGGTGATGGTTATCCCGCTGGTCATACTGGCTGTATTAGCCGTCTGTGCAGGCTGGATAAACGTAACAGGACTTTTCAATCAGTTCATGGGCGAGAGTGAGGTGGGAGGGATCGGTTTTGCAACTAGCTTTTTCGGTGTGTTGAGTCACCCCCTGCCGCTGATATCACTGGCGATTGCCTTACTTGGCATCCTGCTGGCCTATGCCATGTACTGTGCCAAATGGATATCACCCGAAAAGATCGGGAATACGTTTAAGCCTATTTACATAATATTGTCTCGCAAATACTGGATGGACGAGCTCTATGAAAACGTCATCGTTAAGACCATTTTATGCAACGGCATTTTCAGGGTGATGGCTATGTTCGACTCCAGTGTAGTGGACGGCACGGTAAATGGGGCCGCGCAGGGCGCCGCCGCCGCTGGCGGGATGCTACGCAAATTACAGACAGGACAGACGCAATTGTATGTAATCTCAATTGCCATTGGCGCTATAGCCATAGTCGCCTGTCTCTATTTATTCAGCTGAGGTAAATGGCTTTGAATCTGAATTTGTTGAGCTGGATCGTTTTTCTGCCGGTGATCGGTATAATCGTCATTGCCCTTATACCCAAGCCGGGGCAGAAGACGGTCAGATCGATAGCCCTGGCGGCGGCAGTGGCCGCATTCATATTGTCGATTGCGGTTTTCATCATGTTCGACAGGTCTGAATCCGCGGTCGGGCAGATGCAGTTCGTTGAAAAGGTACCCTGGATACCGGCCATCAATTCATTCTATCACCTGGGCGTGGACGGACTGAGCCTGCCACTTGTCATACTCATGACCTTCCTGGGCGTGGTATCGGTGCTCGTTTCCTGGAAGATCCAGCTTCAGCCGAAGCAGTATTTCATCTGGATACTGCTGCTGGAAAGCAGCATACTGGGCGTATTCTGCTCACTGGACCTCATCCTCTTTTTCCTCTTCTGGGAGCTGGAACTGATACCTATGTTCTTCCTCATCTCCATCTGGGGAAGCGGTCGTAAGGAATATGCCGCGTACAAGTACCTCATCTACACACTGGTCGGTAGCGCATTCATGCTGGCCGGCATTCTGAGCGTGTACTTCATCACGCACACCTTTGATATGACGGCCCTGGCCGGCATACAGATCGCTTCGTCGTTCATACCGCTGACGGTACTCTTCTTCCTGCTCATCGTCGGCTTCGCCATCAAGCTGCCGGTCTTTCCTCTGCATACCTGGCTGCCCGATGCACATACAAATGCTCCCACGGCTGCCAGCGTCATACTGGCCGGCGCGCTGCTCAAAATGGGCGGCTATGGCATGATCCGCCTCTGCGTCAGCATGCTGCCACAGGTGGCTGTGCAGTATGCTCCCGTTATGCTCACGCTGGCCGTTATCGGCGTCATCTATGGGGCTGCGGTAACAATGCGGCAGACCGACCTGAAAAGGCTCATAGCCTACAGCAGCGTCAGCCACATGGGCTACGTGCTGCTGGGCATATTTGCCCTGGACCAGGTTAGCCTGGTGGGCGCCAGCCTGCAGATGTTCAGCCACGGCGTGATAACCGGCCTGCTCTTCGCCATGGTGGGACTGGTTTACGATAAGACACACACCCGCGATCTCAATAATTTAAGCGGACTGGCCCGCCAGATGCCGATTATAGTGGTTGTTTTCAGCATCGCCGGACTGGCTTCACTAGGACTTCCCGGCACCGCCGGATTCGTAGCAGAGTTTATAACGTTCGCAGGAAGCTTTGCCAGCACTGTGATAGCCGGCATGCCGGTATTTACGCTGATAGCGGTGCTGGGCATCGTCGTCACATCCGGTTATATCCTCTGGATGCTGCAAAGGGTCTTCTACGGTTATCCGCTGGATAAGTATAACAGCGTGGGTGACGCCGACGTAGTCGAGATGATAAGCACATTCTCATTCGTGGCAGTCATCATGATAGTGGGCATCTACCCCGCCGTACTGACCAATGTAATAAATATGGGGATAGCACCTATTGCGAAGTTGATAGGTATGTAAGTATATAGCCTTGCGGACGGTTAAGACAAATGATAATGGATCAGATTAAATATATAGCGCCGGAGTTAAGCCTGCTGTGCTTCGCTCTGATTGTCATCATAGTAGATCTTTTTATCTCCAATAAGAGGGCGCTTGCCGTCCTCGCAGTCGCCGGAGCTCTGGTTGCGGCCTTTTTTGTGCTGATGCTGTGGAACGGACAGGCCACGGAAGCCTTTTACCGCACCATTGCTATCGATCAGTTCGGCCTCTTTTTCAAGCTGCTCATACTGGTGGCAACGGCGCTGGTGGTACTGGCATCGAATGGGTACGTCGCCAAGTTTGAAAGGTTCCAGGGCGAGTTCTATGCCTTGTTGATGCTGTCTGCCGTCGGCCTCATGTTACTCGTCTCAGCTATAAACCTTATTACCATCTTTGTTGCGCTGGAGCTGAGCAGCATCTCTCTCTATGTGCTCGTAAGCTTCCTCAAGGACAAGAAATCCAGCGAAGCCGGATTGAAGTACCTTATCCTCGGATCGGTTGCCTCGGCCATACTGCTTTACGGCATGGCGCTGGTTTTCGGCCTTACCGGCAATACTTGCCTGACCTGCATCGCCGACTATGTCAAGGGTATGCCTGTCACTAACCTGCTGGGCACACCTGCCCTGCTGGTAGGGCTCGTGTTAGTGCTGACGGGATTCGGCTTTAAGATCGCCAGCGTGCCTTTCCAGATGTGGGCGCCGGATGTTTACGAGGGCGCCCCGACTCCCATAACCGCCTACCTATCGGTGGCCAGCAAAGCAGCCGGGTTCGCCGTGATTGCACGTGTCCTTCTGACCGCTTTCGGAATGCCTGTTTGGCTTCATAACGAGTGGGCGATAATAATCGCCGTGCTGGCTGCCGTTACCATGACGGTTGGCAATTTGACGGCGCTGCTCCAGGCTAATATCAAGAGAATGCTGGGGTATTCCAGCATAGCGCAGGCAGGTTATCTGATGGTCGGCCTGGCTGCCATGGGCATCGGTTCGCAGGTGGACAGCAACGTGCGCAGCGGCCTGCTCTTCTTCCTGTTGAGCTATACACTGACCAACCTGGGCGCCTTCATTGCCATCATAGCCATCTCCAACAAGATCAACAGCGACCAGATAGAGGACTACACGGGCATGGGCAAGCGCGCACCCCTGTTGGCCGTAGCCCTGACAATCTGTATGGTCTCTCTCACCGGGCTGCCGCCCACCGCCGGCCTGATAGCCAAGATCTACATATTCAGCGGCGCCGTCGACCAGGGCCTGTTATGGCTGGTCATCGTGGCGGTGATCAATAGCTGTATCTCTGCCTACTACTATTTCAAGGTGGTCAAGGTCATGTGGATGGGAGAGCCGGCCTCAACGGATAAGGTGACTTCATCCTGGCCGGAATGGCTGGCGCTGGCCCTTTGCTGCATCCCTGTCGTTATCATCGGTGTGCTCCCCGGCGCCTTCATTGCGCTGGCCCAGAATGCCTCTGCCCTTTTCGGAATTTAGGCCGCACGTCCACCTGTGCCAAATACAGCCTGATCACATCTTGCCGGCTGCAATCTATCCGCACTATCACCGGATGGTGTGCTAACAGGGCTAATGCCCCGGTTCACCCCCACACATGTGGGGAATACTTTTGCAATCAATCGTCTGTAGACCGTCAGCGATAATGGGATACAAATAGGGCCACCAAAACCGTACACTCTGGACGTGTGGCACTAGCACAAGCTCCTGAGAGATCGGCTTTCCATCTGTGCACTATCAGTACGTACTCCTGGGTACCCCCAGTTCCATCAGCGCCTAGCGCTTGCTCCTGGAGGAAAGAGCAGATCATGAAGCGCAGAAAGGAAGTGCGAATACAAACGATTATCCACCGCAGAGACTACAATCAGGCCCAGAAGGAGCTTCTCACACTGCCTAACTATACCAAAGTGTTCAGTTCAAAAGTGTCCCATTTCGCTGACTGACAACACCCCATCCACTGCACGAGAAAATCTTGAATGAATATGCAAAAGCTACAACGGATCTCGCCACGTATTGACATCTGTTCAAGATGCCCGGACATAACAACGACCCGATTTATACTTCAGACCAATGGCGTACGCACGAAGCTAACAAGGCCGCTGCCGTCCATCTGAACCTGGCTGCTGGTGCAGTAATCGAGACACGAGATGAACGCGCGGAGTTCGAGTTAGAAGACATCAGCAGAGCTATCACATTTGGTTCAGAAATACTTGCTAGTCTTATCCATGACGAATACTTCGAGAGTGACCCGCTATAAGACACCATGTTTGGATCGTGTCGGACGCTCAAATAACCCTGAGGGCAGGGTTCCAAGGGCTCTGCCCATGAGTATCTGCTTTTGCTTGCTGCGGATGATAACATTCCAAGCCCATTTCTTACATTAGGTCAACTTGGAGCACCTGCTCCAAGCCTTGTGCCCCATCAATTAACAATCCAAATGATAACCGATTGTAAATCGTGTATAATATTCTTCAGCAAAGTGCACCAAGGAGATACCCCTGGTGATCAGTAACGAACCTGTCGCCCACATTTCCCAGGACGGCAAATGCCAAACGCTCCGAGACCATCTGATTGGAACGGCCCAAAAAGCCGCCGAGATGTCCTCCGCATTTGGTTGCTCTCAATGGGGCTATTTAGCCGGATTGTGGCACGATTTAGGTAAATTTTCTTCGGAGTTCCAGAGCTACATTCGGGCTGCAAACGGGGTTGACGCCCATATTGAGGGAAAGGCCGGAAGAGTAGATCATTCTACAGCCGGAGCAATCTACGCCATTGAAAAGTTGAATATGGCAGGAAGGATTCTTGCTTATCTGATCGCTGGTCACCACGCGGGGCTGCCCGATTGGGAGGCCGACAAAATTGGCAATGCTGCGCTAAAACTGAGATTGGGAAACACGGCGTTGCTTAATGCGGCCCGTGCAGGTGATATCCCTTCTGACATTCTGAGCCATTCATTGCCAAAGGAGCGGCCAAAACCAAGTGCTGACCCCGCACTCTGGATTCGCCTCCTCTTTTCGTGCGTGGTCGACGCCGATTTTCTGGATACCGAGGCCTTCCTTGAACCTGATAAGGCAGCTGCGAGAGGCAATTACCAACAGATTCCCGATTTGTTACCCATTTTTATGGATTACATGCGCGGAAAGCAGGCCGATGCGGCTGATACGAAGGTTAACGGCGCACGTGCAGCTATCCTATCACAGTGTATAGCTAAAGCATTGGAGCCCTCCGGTATTTATACATTGACCGTCCCGACTGGCGGTGGCAAAACTCTCTCATCGATGGCCTTTGCGCTTCATCACGCACTCAAGCACAAAAAACGCCGCATCATCTATGTCATCCCCTATACCAGTATCATTGAACAGACTGCCGATGAGTTCAGGAAGATTTTCGGCGAAGCGGTCATTGAGCACCACAGTAACCTAGATGTATCCGACGAGACAAAGGACAATGCTCAAAGCCGTTTGGCCTGCGAGAACTGGGATGCGCATGTCATCGTAACCACATCTGTACAGTTCTTCGAATCGCTTTTTGCCAGCCGCACCAGCCGCTGCCGCAAGCTGCATAACATCCTCAACAGTATAGTTATTCTTGACGAAGCCCAGCTTCTGCCTCCAGAATTCCTCAATCCGATTCTGCACGTACTTAGAGAGCTTCAAAAGAACTATGGGATTACGTTGTTGCTCAGCACTGCCACTCAGCCTGCGCTGGGCCCCCAGCCTCAGTTCAATTTTGATGGTATTCCGAATATGGTAGAGCTAATGGATAACCCGCTGGAGCTACACGACCAATTGAAAAGGGTAGAAATTACGATTCCGCAAAACTTAAACGAGTCCAAAAGCTGGGCTGATCTGGCCGATGAGCTTACGCAGTATCCCTCTGTCCTTTGCATAGTCAATCGACGGGATGACTGCCGTATTCTGTGGGAGAAGATGCCGGAGGGGACCTTCCACCTTTCTGCGCTCATGTGCGGCGAGCATCGGTCCGTAAAAATAAAAGAAATCAAAAAACGTCTCAAAGATGGCCAGCCAACACGCGTTGTCAGCACACAACTGGTGGAGGCTGGTGTCGATGTGGACTTCCCGGTGGTTTACCGCGCTCTGGCGGGACTTGATTCTGTTGCCCAGGCGGCGGGCCGGTGCAATCGGGAGGGTCTGTGCGAGAAGGGGTCAGTCGTGGTGTTCGTGCCACCATCCAAAATACCGGCGGGACATCTGCGGCAAGCAGCGGAGATAGGGAGGCGGCTTATGTCCCAGGATTGCGAAGACATCCTTGCGCCTGACCGGTTTGAAAGCTTCTTTAAGGAATTTTATTGGCTGCAAGGGCCGAATCTTGATAAGCACGGCATTCTTACCGATCTCAAGATGATTAGCGATGATAATCCATTCCGGTGCAGCTTTCGTTCAGCGGCCCAGAAATTTCATCTCATTGATGAGTCACAACAAGCCCCGGTTATCGTTGCCTACGGAAAGGGAGCCGACCTTATCAAAATATTGGAGAAGGGCGAGCCGGAGCGGTGGCTCTTAAGGAAACTACAACGCTATGTAGTCAACCTTCCCCGCTACCTTCATACGAAGCTGTTGGCGGAAGGGGCCTTGCGTGAACTGCATCCCGGTATTTTTGTGCAGGGGCATGGTGCGCTTTATCATAAAGACCTCGGCTTCTGCCCGGACAAATCCATCATCTATGAACCTGATGAATTGATATTGTAATAAATATAGGGAAGGAGGAGATATGGAGAAGAAGCCGTTAAGAAGCCGCACCATGCGGCTCCGTGTCTGGGGCACGAACGCGTGTTTCACCCGGCCGGAGATGAAAGTGGAACGTGTTTCCTATGATGTCATGACACCTTCGGCGGCACGCGGCATCCTGGAGGCTATTCACTGGAAGCCCGCTATCCGTTGGCAGGTGGAACAGATCGACGTACTCAAACCGATACGATGGGAATCGGTGCGGCGCAACGAGGTTGGTAGCGTGATGTCATCGAGTCCACATGGCTTTTTCATCGATGAAATTGGCAATGATGGGAAGCCCAAGCATCGTCAGCAAAGAGCTGGTCTCTTTCTGCGGGACGTGGATTACATTATTCATGCCCACTTTGAGATGACCGAGAGGGCTGGGTCGGAGGACACGGTTATCAAGCATGAGCAGATGTTTCTGCGCCGAGCCGAGAAGGGGCAGTGCTTCCACCGTGCCTATCTTGGCTGCCGAGAATTCGCTGCTGACTTCGTCTTGATGATGGATGATAAGCCATTGCCGGAGCCAATCAACGAAAGCCGTGAGTTGGGATATATGCTCCATGACTTGTGGCATGATAACTCCGACGGCAAAAACGGCATACCGCATTGCTGTAACGAGAGATGCCAGCCACGCTTCTTCAGGGCGACTCTTGAAAACGGTCATATGAAGGTGCCTCCCATCGGCAGTTGTGAGGTGCGCGCATGATTCTACAGGCGCTTACTACCTATTACAATAGGATGATTGAGTCAGGGACATCCGGTCTTGAACCGGAAGGATGCAGACGTGTTGCCATTCCATTTTTGATCGTGATCGATTCAGAGGGACGGTTCGTCGGCATTGATGACACACGAACAGGAGAGGGTAAGAAAAAACAGGCGAGCTACTTCATAGTGCCAAAGATATTTGAGGGAAGCAGAACCTCAAATGTAAAGGCAAATTTGTTATGGGATAAGGCGAGTTATGTTTTTGGTGTGGGGCCGAAAACCAGGCAGTCCCGGTTGACTGAACAGTGCAAAATTTTCCGGAATACGATTTTTGAATACTTCCCGGCAGTTGAATCGGTAGAACCCGTCAACGCCGTGGTCAAGTTTCTTGCTAATCATACTGATGATGTTCATAAACATCCGAGGTGGGAGGAGATCAGTACTATAGACCCGAATATTGCTTTCCGACTGGATGGACAAACGGAACTCATCTGCAATTCCAAAGAAGTCGGTGAAGCGATCTCTATGAAGACGGATTCTGTGAAGCAAGATCATAGGATATGCTTGATTACCGGAAAGCTTGAACAGCTGGTGCGCCTCGAGAATCCAATCAAGGGCTTACGCGGGTCTGGTAAAGCCGAATCGCATTGGGTTGCGTTCAACGAGTCAGCATATTGGTCTTATGGGAGAGAACGCGGAGCCAATGCACCTATCGGAAAATCGGCGTCAGTAGCCTATGTAAATGCATTCAATTATCTGCAGAGGAAAGATTCACGGCAATGCTTGATGGTCGGCGACGCCACCACCATCTTCTGGGCGGAGAAGAAAAACGTTCTGGAAGATGTCTTTGCCGATATCTTCGGCGAACCGGCAAAGGGAGAGCCGGAGCAGGATTACAAAAGCCTCATCGCTCTATTCCGCTCGCCGGAAACAGGGGCGAAAGCGGAGCTTGATCCCTCCACCCGGTTTTTCGTCTTGGGGCTCGCTCCTAATGCGGCTCGAATCGCAGTCCGCTTCTGGTATGCCGGAACCGTTGGCGACATTGCCAATAATATCGGGCAGCACTTCGATGACCTGGAGATGGTCAAAGGGCAACAAGAGTGGCATACACTATCCATAAACGGCCTTCTGTGTTCGACTGCCATCGAAAGCCGAGATAGGAGCAAAAAGAACTTAATTTATCACCATGGAAAATTCTTCGATGTAGCTCCCAATCTTGCCGGAGATACGATGAAAGCCATCCTGACCGGCACACCCTATCCGCAAACACTTCTGGCCTCGGTAATACGCAGAATCAAAGCCGAACAATCGAGAAAAGACAGCAAAGGCAAATCAGTGCAAAACGTCAACTATACTCGCGCTGCACTCATTAAGGCGGTGCTAACGAGATTCTACAAACGAAATGAAAAGGAGGTCGGCATGTCACTTGATACAACGAATACCAACCCTGGCTATTTACTCGGACGTCTCTTTGCCGTGCTGGAGAAAGTACAGGCTGAGTCATCAGGAGGCTGGGGTAAAATCAATACTACCATACGTGACCGCTTCTATGGTGCAGCGTCCAGCACTCCGGTAACCTCCTTCCCTCATCTTATGAAACTAAAAAATCATCATTTAGCCAAGCTGGAAAAGCACAAAGGGTATTACGAAGGGCTTATCGGTGAAATTATTGACAAGCTGGATGTCAATAAAGGTTTCCCGACCCATCTCAGCTTGCAAGATCAGGGCCGCTTTGCTATAGGGTACTACCACCAGCGCTACACCAAGTAAAAGAGAGTAAATCAAATTAAAGAAAAGGAGAAATGAAAGTGAGTAACATTATTCAACACCGCTATGACTTTGTACTTCTGTTTGATGTCAAAGATGGCAATCCCAACGGAGACCCCGACGCAGGGAATCTCCCCCGCGTTGATCCTGAGACTAGCCAAGGCCTGGTGACTGACGTTTGCCTAAAACGCAAGGTGCGGAACTATGTTCAACTGGCAAAGAATTGCGTGACAGGCTTTGACATCTATGTTAAAGAGAAAGCGGTTCTTGGTAGAGCCCATGTCGCGGTATTTAAGGAGCTTGGCATTCAGTTGGGCGAAGAACTCACAGTTTCCATTTCTAAGGAGGTTTTCGACTGGCTGGACGAGAACGGAGTTCCAGAGGGGCTGACTATCTCAGCTGATGAGGAGAATGATACTTGCAAGCTTCTGGTTGCTTTCGACGCTGACAAAAAGGAAATCAAGGAATGGTTGAAGGAATCCAAACCACCAAAGGCCGTCAAGGACTTGGTCACCACTGTTCTGAAAGATGCGAAAACCAGAAAGCCCACTGCTGAGGAAGTCGTACAGGGCCGAGACAAGATGTGCCAGAACTTCTACGACATCAGGACATTCGGCGGGGTGCTCTCCCTCAAATCAGCGCCAAACTGCGGACAAGTGCGTGGTCCCGTTCAGCTCACCTTTGCTCGTAGTATCAACCAGGTAGTGCCGTTAGAGCACAGCATCACTCGGATGGCAGTAGCTACTGAAGCAGAGGCAGAAAAGCAGCAGGGCGATAACCGCACGATGGGTCGCAAATTCACTATCCCCTACGGATTGTACCGTTGTCACGGTTTCGTCTCCGCACCCTTAGCTGATAACAGTGCAAGGGAGGATGGCACGAAGAGAAACGGCACTGGCTTCAGTGAGGACGACCTTAAGTTATTTTGGCAAGCCCTCACTAACATGTTCGAGTGTGACCACTCGGCGTCTCGGGGACAAATGGCGACACGGAAGCTGATTGGATTCAAACATGATTCTGCTTTGGGCAATGCCCCATCGCATGTCTTGTTCGAACGGCTTCATGTGAGTCTGAAAGACCCGACCAAACCAGCACGCGATTTCTCGGACTACTCTGTGAATCTCGATGAGAAAGACCTGCCTTCGGGCGTAACAGTCATGAAGATGGTAGTTTAGGGTCTATGTTCACAGAAGACAAACTCCTGCCGATCTCGGCACTACAGCATTTGTCTTTCTGCGAACGTCAGTGGGCGCTCATCCACCTGGAAGGGGTGTGGGAAGAGAACCAACTGACGGCGGAGGGGCATCAGCTTCATGATCGTGCACATGAGGATGAAACCGAGGTGCGTGGTAATTTGATCATCGCACGTGGGCTGCGCCTACGCTCGCTCCGGCTGGGACTTTCTGGGAAAGCCGATGTGATAGAATTCCATCGACTGGCGGATGCGGAGGCAAAAGGGGCAGGGGTCAATCTGGAAGGTGTCTCCGGTCTGTGGAAGCCGCTTATTGTGGAATATAAGCACGGCAAGCCCAAGTTGGATCGCTGCGACGAAGTGCAGCTTTGCGCTCAGGCGCTGTGTCTGGAGGAAATGCTGGCTGTGCCAATTCCGGCGGGGGTTTTGTTTTATGGTCAACCGAAGAGGAGATACGATGTATTGCTGGATGAAACTTTGCGGCAGGAGACGGAATCGTTGATAGCTCATCTGCATGAGATGAGCGAGTCTGAGCAGACCCCATCCGCTGAGCACACCCAGAAGTGCAGAAGCTGCTCCCTGATCGAAGTCTGCCTGCCAAAGGTAACCGGCGGTCAGAAAGACGTCCATAAGTATCTGTCGAGAGTCATAGCTGAAACAGAGGCAAATACGCAGTGAAACGTCTGCTAAATACCCTGTACGTTACCACTCAAGGAGCCTATCTGGCTCGCGAAAGCGAGACGGTGGTGGTGCTGGTGGATGGAGAAACGAGGTTCAAAGTGCCCATCCACACGCTTGGAAGTGTGGTGTGCTTCGGGCAGGTCTCATGCAGCCCCCCGCTCATGGAGATGTGCGCTAAGTGGCATGTGTCCATCTCTTTTTTGAGCGAGTATGGGAAGTTCTGGGCACGGGTGGAAGGGCCAGTTTCAGGAAATGTCTTGCTGCGGCGAGAACAGTACCGGCGGGCTGACAATCCGGTTACATCGGCAAAGATTGCCCAGTCCTTGGTCATTGCCAAGATTGCCAATTGCAGGACAGTGCTTCTGCGTGCAGCGCGCGAGCGGCCTGAAGACTGCGCGGCTCCATACCTGACACAGGCAACCAATTACCTGGGCCAGTTGATCAAACGCCTGGATGCCCCGGCTCCGCTGGAGGTAGTTCGCGGCATCGAAGGGGATGCGGCCAAAAACTATTTCAGTGTTTTCAACCGTCTTATCACTGCGCAGAAGGAAGACTTCATCTTTCACGAGCGCAGCCGGAGGCCGCCGCTGGATAACGTCAATGCCATTATGTCGTTCATGTACACCATTTTGGCCCATGATGTAACTTCAGCCTTGGAGACGGTGGGACTCGATCCTGCTGTGGGCTATCTGCACCGGGACCGGCCAGGCAGACCGAGCATGGCGCTCGATCTGATGGAGGAATTCCGACCTTACCTAGCGGACAGGTTGGCGCTTTCGTTGATCAACCGGCAGCAGATTAAGGGGGCTGGATTTCGGAAAACTGGAACGGGGGCTGTGCTCATGGATGACGAGACGCGTAAGGAAGTGCTGGTGAACTATCAGAAGCGGAAACAGGACGAAATCCAGCATCCTTTCCTAGGAGAGAAGGTGGCTATCGGCCTTTTACCATATGTTCAGGCGATGCTGATGGCGCGGTATTTGAGGGGCGATCTCGATGGCTATCCGCCGTTTATCTGGAAGTGAACGCTACTCGGTATGCATTGCACCTTAACAGATGAATACGAATACAATTGAATCAGAGGGGGGAATCCGGCAATGATGATTCTTATAACCTACGATGTCAGTACTGAAACTATAGTGGGACGGAAGAGACTGCGGGGATTAGCTAAGATATGTGAAAGCCGGGGCCAACGAGTGCAAAATTCAGTGTTTGAATGTTTGCTGGACCTAGCTCAATGGACCTCGCTCCGGCAGAGGTTGATCGATATCATTGACCAGAATGAAGACAGCCTGAGGTTCTATTTCCTGGGTAAAAACTGGAAAGAAAAAGTGGAACATGTTGGTGCCAAGAAAACCTATGACCCTGAGGGGCCGCTCATTATTTAGATCGAGTTTCCGCGGACATAAAGCGGCCATGTCCCACGAGAGAGGTTAGCGAGCTTTGAAAAGGATTAGGTCGGGCCAGTTCGTAGCTGTCGCTTCTTTGGTTTTGGTGAACCAAACTCTGGTATTTTGTATCTGAGGATAAAGTCGCACCCCGCGCGGGGGCGTGGATTGAAACTTGTTTCAGGCACGCCATTAACTGCCACAGTTGCAGTGCCAGGTCGCACCCCGCGCGGGGGCGTGGATTGAAACTATTAACTGTCCATTATGGAATCCGAAGTAAAGGTCGCACCCCGCGCGGGGGCGTGGATTGAAACGATCTTAAAGGATTTCAGTCTGCCAGATTGAAGGTCGCACCCCGCGCGGGGGCGTGGATTGAAACCATATCCCGTAGTTGCCCCATATTCAATACCATGTCGCACCCCGCGCGGGGGCGTGGATTGAAACTGATTTATCTCCGCGTATTGTGACAAAATGATAGTCGCACCCCGCGCGGGGGCGTGGATTGAAACACGTTTGGCCTCCTGCTCCTCGGCCTGCATCTTTGTCGCACCCCGCGCGGGGGCGTGGATTGAAACTATAAAAAACGGCTCTTGACATTTTATCCAATACGTCGCACCCCGCGCGGGGGCGTGGATTGAAACTGACTGTTTATGTTTGTTTGTATTTGTTTTTATGTCGCACCCCGCGCGGGGGCGTGGATTGAAACTTGTAAGATACTGTCTCAAATCCGTACCAACTTTGTCGCACCCCGCGCGGGGGCGTGGATTGAAACATTGACAGTCACGGCATAGCAAGTCAACGGTTAGTCGCACCCCGCGCGGGGGCGTGGATTGAAACTCAATTACCCGTTGCATCTTAGTCCTCCTTCAAGTCGCACCCCGCGCGGGGGCGTGGATTGAAACCTAAGATCGGGGCTTTTGAAGGAAAGTAGGCTACGTCGCACCCCGCGCGGGGGCGTGGATTGAAACAAGTTTGCGAAGTGCTGAATAGACCTGTTCCCCGGTCGCACCCCGCGCGGGGGCGTGGATTGAAACTACTGTCTTTTTGCCCCCGTTGGCCCCGTTCTGGTCGCACCCCGCGCGGGGGCGTGGATTGAAACTGTTGACGAGGCCGGAGGAGATTAATGTTCCAGCGAGTCGCACCCCGCGCGGGGGCGTGGATTGAAACAATAAATATGCCTGGGCTGCCTCAATCGCTTGGCGGTCGCACCCCGCGCGGGGGCGTGGATTGAAACCTATTATGGAGGTCTAAATGTCTGATGAAAACGTGTCGCACCCCGCGCGGGGGCGTGGATTGAAACGATTTGATTAGTCGCGACCACGCCTATGGCTGCAAGTCGCACCCCGCGCGGGGGCGTGGATTGAAACATGGGGATATCTTGACCCGTGACTATCAATCCATGTCGCACCCCGCGCGGGGGCGTGGATTGAAACCTGGGTGGGTATAAAGTCCACCTTCGAGATATTCAAGTCGCACCCCGCGCGGGGGCGTGGATTGAAACCAGATGACAGCGATTATGAGTTTGATGCCGCTTAGTCGCACCCCGCGCGGGGGCGTGGATTGAAACATCTTTCCCGCCCGTCGAAAATAATCAGTGCACTCGTCGCACCCCGCGCGGGGGCGTGGATTGAAACCTGATTGGTTTCCCAGGAAAGACATGCACACCCGCGTCGCACCCCGCGCGGGGGCGTGGATTGAAACAGGCATCGACTCGATAATGAGAAGCTTCTCATCCGTCGCACCCCGCGCGGGGGCGTGGATTGAAACAAAGCATAATCAAGAGCATCCTGATGGCTTGGGATGTCGCACCCCGCGCGGGGGCGTGGATTGAAACCTGGAGAAGGCAGTCGAGGAGCACAGGGTCGAGGGTCGCACCCCGCGCGGGGGCGTGGATTGAAACTGACGTGCTCGGTTTGGGTGATTGTTTATGGGCAGTCGCACCCCGCGCGGGGGCGTGGATTGAAACCGGTTAGAGTTGTATAATATGTCTGATAGACACCGTCGCACCCCGCGCGGGGGCGTGGATTGAAACTGAAAGATAAATCCAGCCCGTCACGTTACTTTTCCGTCGCACCCCGCGCGGGGGCGTGGATTGAAACCCAATAGAAGCGCCAGAGCATGCTCCAATGAAACGTCGCACCCCGCGCGGGGGCGTGGATTGAAACGTTGAATTCATTTTCATTGAGCCGACGACACTCTGTGTCGCACCCCGCGCGGGGGCGTGGATTGAAACCTTTTAGCCCTGCTCAGCTTGATCGCATTTTGTGTCGCACCCCGCGCGGGGGCGTGGATTGAAACCTTGAATCTGGCGCAAGGTTCCGGGTGTAATGGGCGTCGCACCCCGCGCGGGGGCGTGGATTGAAACTCGATAACAAGCGACTCAATATTCCATTTAATCAGGTCGCACCCCGCGCGGGGGCGTGGATTGAAACACAACTTTATAATCTTTTCGCTTATGTTTGACGAGTCGCACCCCGCGCGGGGGCGTGGATTGAAACGTCATTGCCCATTACACCCGGAACCTTGCGCCAGGTCGCACCCCGCGCGGGGGCGTGGATTGAAACGACAATAATTACCCCTCTACGCAGGCTTTTAGTGGTCGCACCCCGCGCGGGGGCGTGGATTGAAACTTCATTATTAATATAAGAATCCAATATTTTGAAACGTCGCACCCCGCGCGGGGGCGTGGATTGAAACCAATGAGGGGCAAAGCGCCGGAATTGAAGCGCGAGTCGCACCCCGCGCGGGGGCGTGGATTGAAACTGAAAGGACTGAATAACCGTTCCAGTCCTCCATGTCGCACCCCGCGCGGGGGCGTGGATTGAAACCTATATAATTGGTCCAGCCCTTACCTTCTAACTTGTCGCACCCCGCGCGGGGGCGTGGATTGAAACAGTATCCTTTGGATCGAATGAAATTGACTTTGTTGTCGCACCCCGCGCGGGGGCGTGGATTGAAACCTGCTTGTAGGCTATCCTATCGCCTTTTACCATGTCGCACCCCGCGCGGGGGCGTGGATTGAAACCCTGTAAGCATTGATAATAAATCGAACAGTGGCGGTCGCACCCCGCGCGGGGGCGTGGATTGAAACTATATTGAAATCACCCATTCATCCAGAATTAGTTGTCGCACCCCGCGCGGGGGCGTGGATTGAAACCTTTACTCGGAGCAGCTTTCACCCTGGCGACCGGGTCGCACCCCGCGCGGGGGCGTGGATTGAAACTTTTCTTCTCCCGCTAAATAAACACCATACTTAGTCGCACCCCGCGCGGGGGCGTGGATTGAAACCGGTCTATGCCGCCACTGTGTCCAGGCTTTTGATAGTCGCACCCCGCGCGGGGGCGTGGATTGAAACTCGATATACCTGCAGCGAATTGCGCTAACTTGGATGTCGCACCCCGCGCGGGGGCGTGGATTGAAACCGGTCTATGCCGCCACTATGTCCAGGCTTTTGATAGTCGCACCCCGCGCGGGGGCGTGGATTGAAACCGGTCTATGCCGCCACTATGTCCAGGCTTTTGATAGTCGCACCCCGCGCGGGGGCGTGGATTGAAACATAATCCTTCTGTGCCTGCCGGCTACACTTTGCCGGTCGCACCCCGCGCGGGGGCGTGGATTGAAACCTACTTTAAACAAGGCAAATTTTATTTTGCCATGTCGCACCCCGCGCGGGGGCGTGGATTGAAACCTGATACGCGTTGAGCAGCGGAATACGTAGCAAGTCGCACCCCGCGCGGGGGCGTGGATTGAAACTTGAAGGCCATCGCAACCGTGCCTGAAGGTGTTGGTCGCACCCCGCGCGGGGGCGTGGATTGAAACTTTGCACACGGATGAACCTTGCCGCTGGTCATACGTCGCACCCCGCGCGGGGGCGTGGATTGAAACTTACTTACTATATATATATTATTTTTATGTTGTGTCGCACCCCGCGCGGGGGCGTGGATTGAAACAATGATATTGCCCTCTGGTCCCGAATTAGTTGCTGTCGCACCCCGCGCGGGGGCGTGGATTGAAACATATAATATATATAGTCATTAGTTAAACTCGATAGTCGCACCCCGCGCGGGGGCGTGGATTGAAACGTGTATGGGCCGGCCACGTAGACTTTAATCATGGTCGCACCCCGCGCGGGGGCGTGGATTGAAACAGGAAATAACACAGTGAGAAGAAGGTCAGGAGAATGTCGCACCCCGCGCGGGGGCGTGGATTGAAACGTGTAGGGACCGGCCACGTAGACTTTAATCATGCGTCGCACCCCGCGCGGGGGCGTGGATTGAAACGGGATTAATTCATCCTTATGACGGTCAAGAGCTGGTCGCACCCCGCGCGGGGGCGTGGATTGAAACATATTTAATTTATCCCAATAATTCAGAAAGTAAGTCGCACCCCGCGCGGGGGCGTGGATTGAAACATGTAAACGTCTCTCACCCATAGTTCGGCAGCCCGTCGCACCCCGCGCGGGGGCGTGGATTGAAACCGGTAATATCCGTCCACTTGGTTAAATCACCGGGTCGCACCCCGCGCGGGGGCGTGGATTGAAACGTGTAGGGACCGGCAACGTAGACTTTAATCATGGTCGCACCCCGCGCGGGGGCGTGGATTGAAACCGAATACACGATCACGGATGAAAACCTTATCCCGGTCGCACCCCGCGCGGGGGCGTGGATTGAAACCTTTATTTATGGGTTACTGTTACGCTGCCAACCCAAGTCGCACCCCGCGCGGGGGCGTGGATTGAAACTGTAGACAACCGTGATCTCGTCCGCGTCATATCCGTCGCACCCCGCGCGGGGGCGTGGATTGAAACGTAAAACGTGACGATCCCGCCTGCTCCCGGTTCGGGTCGCACCCCGCGCGGGGGCGTGGATTGAAACATAAGACTATTTAATGCCATTGATACGCTTAAGTCGTCGCACCCCGCGCGGGGGCGTGGATTGAAACTCAGTATCGGCAACATGGGCGAATGCTTCAGCGGGGGTCGCACCCCGCGCGGGGGCGTGGATTGAAACATAATCCTTCTCTGCCTGCCGGCTACACTTTGCCGGTCGCACCCCGCGCGGGGGCGTGGATTGAAACCCCATTGAAAGCCGGATGATTTGAATTCGACTATGTCGCACCCCGCGCGGGGGCGTGGATTGAAACATAATCCTTCTGTGCCTGCCGGCTACACTTTGCCGGTCGCACCCCGCGCGGGGGCGTGGATTGAAACATAATCCTTCTGTGCCTGCCGGCTACACTTTGCCGGTCGCACCCCGCGCGGGGGCGTGGATTGAAACTGCATATCCGCCATAAGGATTTTTAATACTCATGGTCGCACCCCGCGCGGGGGCGTGGATTGAAACTTTCAACTCGTCCCACTCATAGCCCATGTTCAAGTCGCACCCCGCGCGGGGGCGTGGATTGAAACTGCATTATCTGATTGCCTGTGAACTAAGGGGTGGGTCGCACCCCGCGCGGGGGCGTGGATTGAAACTTTCAACTCGTCCCACTCATAGCCCATGTTCAAGTCGCACCCCGCGCGGGGGCGTGGATTGAAACTGCATTATCTGATTGCCTGTGAACTAAGGGGTGGGTCGCACCCCGCGCGGGGGCGTGGATTGAAACCAGATAAAGACAGGGATTACGCCTCGATAAGGCGGTCGCACCCCGCGCGGGGGCGTGGATTGAAACCAAGCTCCCCCTTCTCATAATCCCTAATATGTTCAAGTCGCACCCCGCGCGGGGGCGTGGATTGAAACGTGCCTGAGTTTGGACACTGGTATGCGCAAGGACAACGTCGCACCCCGCGCGGGGGCGTGGATTGAAACCCGTGAAAACTGTCCATTTTCATCCCTGGCCCCGGTCGCACCCCGCGCGGGGGCGTGGATTGAAACATACTCAGTGGTTGCCAAGAAGGGGCAGGCATATGTCGCACCCCGCGCGGGGGCGTGGATTGAAACGGTTGAGGATGATCTTTTAAGTTCTTTAATCACTGGTCGCACCCCGCGCGGGGGCGTGGATTGAAACACCATATGCAGCACATCGCAAAGACTGCCCTCAAGTCGCACCCCGCGCGGGGGCGTGGATTGAAACATTGATTTCTGCATCAGTGACACTATCAGGTCATAGTGTGTGTTTTCTTGCTTGACCTCTCAGAGCATCAGAGTGATGTATGGTGGCAACACTATAAATCGGAAAGGCACTTACTTCAAAGCATTTATAATGGCTTTCAGTGTTTGAAGTTCATCTTCTAATTGTTTCAGGCGAACGTTTATATCTTTCTTATACGTCTCGGGTGGATAACCAATTTTTAGTATGGCACCCATGTCCCGAGCAATCGTTGCTATTTCGCTCACATTAATTTTGGCCACCATGGGCTTTGTATAATCATTAAAAATTTTGTCGAGCGTCTGCTTGTCGTTGGCTGGCTCCCAGCCTCGCCACTGGTCATATGCCTTTTTGACGTCGACGTCAATAGAAAGGCCTTTGTGCTCTTTTCCCCCCACCCTTAGTATATGCTTTCCCTTGTAGCGTCCATCAAACCCACCCGTATGGCGCCCTTGTAGCGTAAACCATAGTGTTTTCAATTGCGCTTTACAATTCTCATACAAATCAACAACTATCATTTTCCTCTCCTTGATATCGGCACTAACTTCTTGGATATTTTCATCGCTGGTCCTCACCCCTTTTGGGTACCACCCCTAATGTTAGTTTTGCGGATCATGAAGTTTTTGCGGCTACCAATGCATATTCTGCGGGAGCCATATTACCCAGTGAACCGTGCGGTCGATCTCTATTATACTGCTGGCGCCAAGATTCTACCTTCTCGCGTGCATCCTCAAGTGATAAGAACCAGTTTTCATTCAAGCACTCCTGGCGTAAGCGTCCGTTGAATGCCTCGATAAGCCCGTTGTCTGTGGGTTTGCCTGGATGGGGTGTTTTCCATTTTGACGAAAAACTTGTTCTTACGAAAAAAATTTGAGCAGGTCAAAATGGAAATTGAAAGGTGTTTTTGAGGAAGAGACAGTGAGTTTGAGCTATCATGATATGAAACAGTCTCGAATTAAGGAACAACAACCTAAATATTTTTAGTTGGCTCATATAGGTCAAGAATTCGTATTTAACGAAAACAAAATGGTTGAGGCTTGGGCAAAGACTCTTATTTAAAAGCGCACACTATCATCGGTCAGATAGACTGCGTCATATTTGACACTGCCAGAAGCTTATGATAGTCTGCTGCACTGTGAAAAGGATAGGTATTTTATATCATCCCAAGGTGGAGAAATCGGAGCGATTCGCTCACGAAATCGAGGCGTTCCTGCAGGGAAGGGGTATCCGGTGCTGGGTTCACTCGTCCTGGGACGAGGGAGAAGCCAGGGGCTCACTGGAGGGCTGCGACCTTGTCGTCAGCGTGGGTGGAGACGGCACCATATTGCGCGCTGCACGTATCATCTTCCCGCTGGCAATACCCATCGTGGGCGTGAACTTCGGAAACCTGGGCTTCATGACCGAGCTGGAGGCTGAGGACGCCCGCGAAAAACTGGTTGAGATCATCGGTGGCGCGGGCTGGATAGAGCAGAGGGCGGTCCTGCAGGCCGTTGTCAGGTCTTCCGGGAATACATACCATGCGCTTAACGATGTTGTGATCGGTCGGGGCAGGTTCTTGCGCCTGGTAAATATTGAAGTGGCCATCGACGACGAGATATTTACCACTTACCGGGCCGATGCCGTCATAATAGCCACTGCCACCGGCAGCACCGGCTACTCAATGGCTGCTAACGGCCCCATCCTGTATCCGGAATCGCGTGATATACTGATGAAGGCGGTCTGCCCTCATTTAAGCATGGATAAAGCGCTGGTGCTGGCGCCCTCCGCAACAATAGCGCTCAAGGCCTTCACCAATCACGAGGCCATGCTCAGCATGGACGGGCAGGTTGAGGAGAAGTTGAAAAGCGGCGACGTAGTTGAAGTATGTATGGCGAAGCAGACTTCAAGATTTTTGCGTTTGAGGCCAAAGGACGGTTTTTATAAGACACTTGTGTCCAAGCTTAAAGGAAAATCGATATGAAAGTAGAGAAAGCGACAATCAATGATGTAAAAAAAATGCACGAACTGATCAATAAATTTGCCGGAAAGGGAGAGATGCTGCCCCGTGCGCTCAGCGAGATATATGAGAATTTGCGAGATTATTTCGTTATAAGAGATGGTGGTGGCGTGGTTGCGGCCTGTGCGGCGCTGCATATCAGCTGGGCCGACCTGGCCGAGGTGAAGGCCCTGGCAGTCCACGAGAGCAAACATAAGAGCGGTATGGGCGCGGCGCTTGTCAGCGCCTGTGTCAGCGAATCCAAATCACTGGGAATACCCCGCATATTCTGCCTGACCTATAAGCCCGGTTTTTTTCAGAAACAGGGCTTCACGCTGGTTGAAAAGGCGGAATTGCCTCGCAAAATCTGGGCCGAGTGCTACAATTGTCCCAAGTTTCCGGACTGCGACGAAGTGGCGCTTGTGCTGAATGTGCCGGTGGGATGATGAGCAGGGAGAAGTTACTATCGTCCAGGACGGTTTTCGAGGGCCGGGCGGTCAAACTGAATATAGCCACGGTTGAGAAAAGCAAGGGTGAAACGGTTATCAGGGAGATCGTGGAGCACAGGGATTGCATCGCGGCGGTCGTGCCGGATAACCGTGGCAACGTCATCATGGTGCGGCAGTTTAGGGTGCCTACAGGGAAAGACCTGCTGGAGATACCTGCCGGCGTCATGGAGGACGGCGAGAGCCCGGACGAATGCGTCAGGCGCGAGCTGCAGGAGGAGATAGGTTATCTGCCTGAGAAGGTAGTCAGGCTGGGGGGGTTTTATGCGGCTCCCGGGTATTGCACGGAATACATTCATTTGTTTCTGGCAACTGATCTAATGGAGAGCCGTATGGTGGCCGAGGACACAGACGAGATAGAGGTTGTCAGGGTTCCTGCGATCAAGATAGCCGGTATGATCGACAGCGGCGAGATATGCGATGCCAAGAGCGTTGCCGGCCTGCTCAAATATCTGTCTACGGCGCCGTGACTGGTTACTTTTTTCTGTGAGCGGCTTGGCCGCTTTCATAAAGATCCCCGCCGTAGATATCGTTTATCACCACGGCAGGGAAGTCCTCGACTTCCAGACGGTATACTGCCTCTGCTCCCATCTCACTGAAGGCGACAGGGTCGATCCTTTTGATAGCGCGTGAAAGCAGTGCGCCAGCGCCTCCTACGGCTGCCAGGTACACGGCCCCGTGCTTCAGCATCTTTTTCCGGACCTCGGCCGACCTTTTGCCCTTACCTATCATGAGCTTTAATCCCTGCTCGAGCAGGACGGGAGTATATTTGTCCATCCGGATGCTGGTTGTAGGTCCCGCCGAACCTACTATATGCCCCGGCCTGGCCGGCGTCGGCCCCGTGTAATAAATGGTCTGGCCGTCCAGTTTGAAGGGCAGGTCTCCCCTTCCGGCAAGCAGTTCGGCAATCCTTTTATGCGACGCATCGCGGGCGGTCAGCATGCTGCCCGTCAGTAGCACGCTATCTCCACACCTCAGCGTGCTGATGTCCCTGTCTGAGATCGGCAGGGTTATACGTTTTACTTTCATATCAGAGCACCACTTCGCTGTGCCGTGAGCACCAGCACTGGATATTAACTGCAACAGGCAGGCTGGCTATATGGGCCGGGAATACCTCAATATGCACGGCCAGGGCAGTGACGCTGCCCCCGTATCCCATCGGGCCGATGCCCAGCTTGTTCACCTTGGAGAGGATCTCTTTTTCCAGCCTTTTCACCTCGGGATCAACGTTGTGTGCCCCGGTTTTACGCAGCAGTGATCTCTTGGCCAGCAGCATGGTCTTCTCTGTCGTGCCCCCTATCCCCATCCCTATTATCAGCGGCGGGCAGGCGTTGCCGCCGCATTCGTCAACCAGGTTGACCGCGTACTCGATAATGCCTTGATAGCCATGTGAAGGGGGCAACACCGTGAGCCTGGAGCAATTTTCAGCGCCGCCGCCCTTGGGCAGTACACATACTCTCAGGTTGCTGCCGGGCACGATCTCGGTATGTATTACAGCCGGTGTGTTGTCTCCAGTATTCTCCCTGGCAGAAAATGGCCGGTGCACCATCGACTTGCGCAGGTACCCCCTGTCGTATCCCTTTCTAACCCCTTCGTTGACCGCAGCGGCCAGGTCACCCCCGGTTATATGGACATCCTGGCCGATCTCCAGGAAAATCACCGCCGTACCAGTGTCCTGGCACACGGGCAACCTGTATTCTCCAGCCAGTGCGATATTTTCCAGGATGGTCTGAATAGTCTGCTTCCCCAGGGGCGACTTCTCCACCCTCCCGGCGCGCTGCAACGATGTGACTACGTCGGAGGGCAAGTGAATACAGGCATCCTGAAAAAGTGATGCGACGGTCCTGGTTATGGTGCGGCAATGGATTCTTCGCATAACACTGCTTGGCCGGGGTCCGGGCTGAATATCTCCGCGCTGATTATATTACATTTTGAGCTTTTCTATTATTGCATCAGTGACCTGGGATGTGCCGGCGCTGGGCTCGTTGCGATCCCTGCGCATGTCATAGGTAACGGTCTTCCCTTCTGAGATAACGGCGCTGATGGCTGCCTCCATCCTGTCGGCCGCCGATTGTTCTTCGAGATATCTCAGCATCAGCACGGCCGAGAGCATCTGTGCCATGGGGCTGACCTTGTTCAGCCCCGTGTATTTGGGGGCGCTGCCATGCGTGGGCTCGAATATGGCCAGGCCCTCGCCGATATTGGCGCCGGGGGCCAGCCCCAGTCCACCCACCAGTCCCGCGCATAGGTCCGAGATAATGTCACCGTAAAGGTTGGGCAGTACCAGAGTATCGAAACGATGCGGGTTCCTCACCAGTTGCATGCACAGGGCATCAACCAGGATCTCTTCGTATTCAATCTCGGGATACGCTTTGGCCACTTCCCTTGCGGTTGACAGGAATAAACCATCGGTGTACTTGAGGATATTGGCCTTGGTTACGGCCGAGACTTTTTTGCGTCCGTACTTGCGGGCGTAATCGAAGGCATATTTTACGATACGGCGGGACCCCTGCTCTGAGATGGCCTTTACGCTGAACCCCGAATTTTTATCCAGGCTGCCCTTGAAGTTCTGCATTATCAAATCGTATAGCTTTGCGGCCTCAGGCGTGCCCCTGGCGAACTCGATCCCGATATATAGGTCCTCCGTGTTCTCCCTGACTATTACCAGGTCCACATTGCGGTACGGTGTGGTTACCACTCCGGGGTAGCTTTTGCAGGGCCGCAGGCAGGCGTAAAGGTCGAGCTGTTTGCGCAACGCCACGTTCACGCTGCGGAATCCCTTGCCGATGGGCGTGGTGACCGGCCCCTTGAGGGCGACCTTGTTCCTCCTTATTGACTGAAGGGTTATATCGGGCAGCGGTGTCCCGTACTTCTCGATGGCGGATTCGCCCACGGTATGGACTTCCCAATCGAAGGCGATGCCGGTAGCCTCCAGTACGCGGGTGGTGGCCCGGGTTATCTCGGGCCCGATGCCGTCGCCGGGAATCAGTGTGACGCGGTAAGTCATTTTACATAACCTCTCAAGTTAGCCTGTTTTTCAAAGCTTCAAGTCGCCGTGCCTGTTGATGTAGGGGATAAGCCCTCCCTCGTTCAATATGTTCAACATGGTGGGAGGTATCCTGGTGAAACTGTAGCTCTCATTCCGGGTGATATTGCGGATCAGGCCTTCGTCCAGGCTGATCTCGAGGTTGTCGCCCTCGGCGATGCCGCCGGTCTGACAGATCAGGGCGGGCACGCCCTGGTTGATGGCGTTCCTGAAAAAGATACGCGCGAAAGACTTGGCGAGTATAGCGCTCACGCCCGCCATCTTTATCACCAGCGGTGCATGTTCCCGGCTGGAGCCGAGGCCGAAGTTGGACCCGGCCACGATGAAATCGCCGGGTCGGACAAGCCGGACGAACTCTGGGTTGGCGTCTTCCATGGCGTGCTTGGCCAGCTCAGGCAGGTTGCTGCGAAGGTGCGCATACTTACCCGGTATGATCAGGTCGGTGGATATGCCGTCACCGAACTTAAAGGCCCTTCCTTTGAGGATGGTCAGCGCCATTACAGCGCCTCCCGGGGATCGGTTATATTACCCGTCAGGGCCGACGCCGCGGCTGTAGCCGTGCTTGCCAGGTAAATCAGCCCCTCGGGATTGCCCATGCGTCCCTTAAAGTTGCGGTTGGCGGTGGACAGGCATACCTCCCTGTCACCCAGCACACCCTGGTGCAATCCCAGGCATCCCGCACAACCGGGCGGCAGTATGATGCCCCCTGCCTCGATAATAGCCTGGATATGGCCTGCGTTGATGGCCTCCGTGTATATCTTTCTGGAAGCGGGGCAGACGATCAGCCTGACCCCGGCGCGAACCTTCTTATTTTTCAATATGGAGGCGGCTTCCGCCATGTCCTCCAGCCGCCCGTTGGTGCACGTGCCGATGAAGACCTGGTCCACGCGGATGCCGGCCAGCGACCTGGCCGTTGCGGTGTTGTCCACCGCGTGGGGCATGGAGACCATCGGCTCCAGTTGATCTGCATTCACCTTGATCATACGCTCGTAAACCGCATCGGTGTCTGCGGCTATGGGGGTGTATTCCTGTCCCCTTCCCTGACTCTTTAAGAATTTCTCGGTGACATGGTCGGAGCGGAAGAGGCCGACCTTGGCGCCGGCCTCGACGGCCATGTTTGAGACCGTCAGCCTCTGCCAGACGGGCATATCGTCCACCGCGCTGCCCGTAAACTCCAGCGCCTTGTAGGTGGCGCCGTCGGCCCCGATCATGCCGATCAGATAAAGTACAAGGTCCTTGGCGCCCACGCCTTTGGAGAAGCCTCCCGTTATCTCGATACCGATCGTCTCAGGCACTCTGAACCATGTCTTGCCCAGCGACATGGCCACTGCCACGTCGCTCGATCCCATCCCGGTGGCGAAGGCGCCCAGCGCGCCGGCGGTCACGGTGTGGGAATCGGCCCCGACTATGACGTCGCCGGGCCTGGCCAGCCGCTCGGCCACGATCTGGTGGCAAACGCCGCTGCCGGCATCGAAGAGCAGGCAGCCGGTCTCGGCCGCGAACTCCCTGATAAATATATGGTCGTTGGAAAGCTGGCGGTTGGGGCTGGGGCTGGCGTGGTCGATGAAAAGGGCCGTCCTCCCGGGTGAGGCCAGAGTATGCGTTTTGCCTGATTTGAACTGCCTTATGGTGAGCGGTCCCGTCGTGTCCTGCGCGAACACCAGGTCGACGGGGGAGATGACGATGTCCCCCGCCCGGGCATCGCTGCCGGATTTGACGCTTAATATTTTTTCACTGATCGTTTTGCCCATGAAAATGTACCCTGTAGCAATGCCTTTTTGATGACTGTTTGGATGTTCATTTTAACATATTTACCCCGCATCTGAATAAAGAAACGCACAACGCCCGAGGGCAAATGGTAAAATACATATGCATGGAATCACGGGGTATCACGCGTTGCGGGAACAGCCTGTTCAAATGGGGACAGCGCACCTACATCATGGGCATTGTCAACCTGTCCCCCGATTCATTTTCAGGAGACGGGTGCACGTCCCTGGATTCTGCCCTGCAGAAAGCCCGGCAGATGGTTGAGGATGGCGCGGACATCATAGACGTGGGTGGGGAATCCACCAGGCCGGATGCAAATCCCGTATCGGTGGACGAGGAGATACGCAGGGTCATACCGTTTATCAGCAGTATCGCCGGACGGATCGGGGCGCCGGTCAGCATCGATACCTATAAGCATGAAGTCGCATTGCAGGCGCTGGAGGCCGGCGCCAGTATGCTAAATGATATCTCCGGCTCCAGCGTAGAATCCGGCATAGTGAAGCTGGCAGCCGAAAAGGGTGTGCCCATCGTGCTGACCAGCAATCAGCGGGGACAAATGATCATTAATATTGTTGACGCTGTGATGTCACAACTGAAGGATATGATCGAGCGTGCGGTCGGCGCCGGCGTCAGGCCTGAGAACATAATAATCGATCCCGGCATAGGATTCGGCAAGACCGTGGAACAGAACCTTGAGATCGTCAGGCGGCTGGATGAGTTGAAGGAGCTGGGACGACCGGTGCTGCTGGGCACCTCGCGCAAGTCCTTTATCGCCGCTGTGGCCGGTCCCTCGCCGGAGGAGCGTGCGCTGGGCACTGCCGCTTCAATAGCCATAGGCATCAGCAGGGGCGCCGACATTGTGCGGGTGCACGATGTAAGGCAGATGAAGCTGATCTGTCGCATGAGCGACGCCATCGCGGGAAGGGCTGCAACTGAATGACCGTGGCATACATCGGCTTGGGGTCGAACATGGGAGACCGGGAGGGCAACCTGGCCCAGGCCGTACGCCTGATATCACAAATCGCTCCTGTGCTGGCGGCCTCATCGCTTTACCTGACTGAGCCGGAGGGATATAAGAACCAGTCCGACTTCCTCAACAGCGTGGTTTGCGTTGATACAAAAGCCACAGCGGTGGATCTACTGAAGGTAATAAACGGCATCGAAGCGCAGATGGGCAGGGAGAGGCCTTTCGACCGTGCGCCGCGCGTGATAGACCTGGACCTGCTTCTCTTCGATGGGGCTATAATTAATCAGCCGGAACTCCAGGTGCCCCACCCGCGCCTGCACCTGAGGGCGTTTGTACTGGCGCCGATGACGGAGATAGCGCCCGATCTCGTTCACCCGGTTTTACATAAGACTATGAAGGAGTTGCTAACAGGATTGACACCCGGTTACAGGATTGAGAAATGGGCAGGTAATAAATACAAGGGGTCAGGTTAAGCATGTATATTATTGCAGTTGAGAAGAGCTTTGACGCCGCCCACTACCTGCGCGGGTACGGGGGCAAGTGCGAGAAGCTCCACGGTCACAGGTTCAAGGTGGTGGTGAGGTTGAAGTGCAACAAGCTGAATGAAGTAGGGATTGCCTATGATTTTACCGATCTGAAGATGCAGGTGATGGAGGTCCTCGGCAAGTACGATCATCAGTGTCTCAATGAAATCGATCCCTTCGATAAGATCAACCCGTCGTCGGAGAACATTGCTTCTGCCTTCTATGGCGCGCTGGAGCCCGCCTTCAGCGGGGATACAGGCCTTGACAGCGTGGAGGTCTGGGAATCGCCTGAATCGTGCGCCCTCTACCGGCCTGGATAAAATCTCAGGCGTTCGTATCGGGCGGCAGCAGGTTGGGAATGCTGTCCTTGATATCGTAGGTGTAGTTGCATTTGGCGCAGAAAAGCGAGCCGGTGATTATCTCCACGTCGTTTTTTTCAGCGATCTTGAGGTCCAGGGGTCCCTTGCACACAGGGCAGACGATGATCTCCATTATTGATTCTTTCATCTTCGCATCCTTTGTTATTCCTAAGCAGCCTTTAACTGAGCGGCCGGGATGAATTTCCCCGGGTACTTATTCTAACATATCCGGCAGGTATCAGGAGTCTCAGTCCGACCAGTAGCTTTCCTTGTTCTTGAAGAGGGGGGAAATCACCTTGAACTCAGGTATGCTCGCCCTCTGCAACAACTGGAACACGGCTATCTCGGTAGTAGTGATGACGGCGCCCGCGTCCCGCATGTATTTCATTGCGCTTTTCCAGTCGGTCTTGTACCTTGAGCATACGGCGTCGCTGATGACGTGGACATAGTAGCCCTGCGTCACCAGGTCGACCACCGACTGGAGCACGCAGACGTGCGACTCGATGCCGGCCACCAGGACGCACTTCCTGTTCAGAGCCGGGAAAGTCTTCTCAAAGACAGGGTCGCCCCAGCAGCTGAAGCTCAGCTTGTCGATGGGTTTGTATTGCTCCTTCAGCCTGGCTTTGATGGGCTCCACGGTATTGCCCAGCCCCTTGCTGTACTGCTCGGTAACGACCACAGGGACCTTCAGGGTTTCGCACGACATGACCATCAGGTTCACGTTGTTTTCGCAAACCGCGTAGACATCCTTTTTCATGGCTGCAGCGAGGTTGCTCTGAAAGTCGATCAGCAGGAAAACTGCATTGGCAGCATCCACCTTGAATTTATCCATAACGTTGAAGCCCTCCCTGATTAAGGAGAATACCTGCTGATATTACCGAGGAAAGGCCTGCCGTGTCAAAACTATTACATTTGCCTGTGCGAATATGTTTAAGATATCATTCGTTAAGTTGGGAGGACAATTAGTCACAGACGGGTTAATAGAGGAGAGGTTATCATGACGATTGAACATGTAAGCGGTAAAAATGCGGGGAAACTGATGTTATATGCGCTGAGCACCTGCATCTGGTGCAGGAAAACCAAACAGTTGTTGACCGACCTGGGCGTGGAGTACGATTATATGTTTGTTGACCTGCTGCAGGGTCAGGAGAAGGAGCAGGCGATCGCATTGATAGAAAAATGGAACCCGGATTGCTCGTTCCCGACGCTGGTGGTCAACGATAGCAAGTGCATCATCGGTTTCAAGGAGAACGAGATCAAGGAGGCGCTTAAACTGTGAGCACGTCTGAAACCGTTCCCCAGGCCGAGATCGAAAAGGCTTACCAATCAATCAGGAAGGACGCCGAGGCAGGGGGGTATCATGTCAACCCGGACGCGGAATTTGCCCGCGGCCTGGTGAGCGGACTGTTGGTCAACCAGGAGAGATACGGTTATCAGTCCTGTCCATGCCGTCTGGCCAGCGGAAATAAGGAAGAGGATCTTGATATCATATGCCCCTGCGATTACCGGGACCAGGATGTGGTCGAGTTCGGCGCCTGCTACTGTGCCCTCTATGTGTCACGGGAGGTTCTGGAGGGAAAACGGGAGTTGATCTCCATACCTGAGCGGCGGTCCCAGCATTCACTGCGCAAAAAGGCCGCTGCAACCGTCCCGTCAGGCCCCCTGCAGGTTCCGCTGCCGGTCTGGCGCTGCAAGGTGTGCGGCTACCTCTGTGCCCGCGACGGCCCGCCAGAGATATGTCCCATATGCAAAGCCAAAAAGGAAAGGTTCGAGCGGTTCCTTTAGCTGCACACTCTGTCCGGTCCGCATCATGGGGGCTTTATGTGCTCCACAGACGGCGAGATTTCACCGCGTAATAGACAATTATCAATGCTATGCTGCAGAGCAGGAGAACCCCGCCGTATATCATCAGGACATTGGCATAGTCTCCGACCATTCTCAGCAGCCAGCTCTGAATCAGAGGCGGTAAATTAAACTGTAATATCGCCGACTTTCCCAGACCATTGACGGGCAGGACGCTCACGAACTGCAAAACCCCGCAGATAGCGAAGATCAAACCCAGTTCGCCTGAGATAAATCCGGGCTTGCGGGCGATGAGTTTGATGGCAACGATCAGCGCCAGAATAAATATTATCAGTGGAATATAGATGATATCGGCGGTAGCAACCATATTTTTTAAAGCCGCCAATTGCTCGAGCATGTCGAAATAGCCGTTTATCTGGTCGACGTCGATATATTTCTGTATTGAGTCTGGACTGATGCCCAGTGCTGCAAAGGCCGGGCTCAAGCCAGGCAGATCTAAGATGGTCTGGATGCGGGAGGCCATATCGTCGACCAGCGGTCTCTGTGCCGTCACTGTCTCCAATAACTTACCTTTCTCCAACCTGTCCAGGAGAAAGGCGTACGTATTCCGGACACATGCCCGTACCTGCTCTTTTATCTGTGGTTCAAAATTAATGATCACCAGCTCCGCGGCTTCAGCCAGTACTGGCTTTTTAGGAGCCAGGTTCTGGTTAAGCCAATCATGCGCCAGTGCCGGAACGTCGATATCGTCCGCGTATGAAGCTATGCAATCGGGGTTAAATACTGTTTGCTGAAGTGCCAGTATCGGCCCGAACGAGAAAAGCGAAATAAAAAGTAAGATCCCCAGGAAAATCAGCAATAGCCGCTTGCCGGACGATATTTCGGGTGCATTTTTAAAATAGCCGATAAACGATCCCGTCACCCTTGTTTCCTCCCCGCGCTGCTTTTAAAAAGTATATACAAGTGAAGACTTAGTGTCTCAATTGTATCACCGGCATGAAGCATTGCCAACGAGGCGAATTGATAAGGGGCCCTGTATGCGATAAGATATCACAGCCCCTCATGAACACCCTTGGCAGAAAATACGAGCTACACAGGCTTGCCTGGCTGCAATGGCAGGGCTCCGTCTATTTCCCCTTCTGGGACATGGTATTGAAATACCCGCCCCTGGCCTGTTTCAATGCCTTGTTGAAGCTGAAGGCGAGGCTGTTCAACACCTGTATCATACATACCATAGGGGACAGCCATGTAATGCCCTTCATCTACCGCTGCCCATTCCTGGTGCACCATATATCCCAGGCCACGGCACACAACCTGGTCAAGTCCGGCAGCTTCACAAGATCGTCGGAGTACCTTGCCCTCTTTCTCACGCGGGTGAATAAGCAAAGGGACGTCGTATTTTTAGTCTTCGGAGAGATAGATGCCAGGGTACACATCTATTTGCAGTACGGAAAGAGCGGCAAGAACGTCAGCCTGGAGACACTGATCGACAACACCGTGGCTAGATACGGACTGGCCGCACAACGCATCAAAGAGCAGGGCTATGCCGTCTGCATCCACGGCATACCGCCCGCGGCCAGCAAGGAATTCATCACGGCACTTCCCTTTGCGGGCAACCCGCGGGAGCGCAGCGAGATATCGAGGATATTTAATGAAAAACTCAGTGCTTTCTGCCAGACTATTGACGTTCCTTATATTGATATACAGTCGATAGCGTCCGACATTAACGGCTTTATCAAGAAGTACTATCTGGCGGATGAAGTCCACTGCAATAGCAGGATCGTGCCCTTCGCACGAAAAACAATAAAGGCCGCCTTCGGGGGAAGGAAGAAATTTTAGTCGAGCTGTGAAGTGTGAAAATAGGGGCCGGAACTGAAACCGGGTTCCGGCCCCCGCTATTTAGATCTTGATGCCCGCTATCTTCTTGACCATGTTTTTACGGGCTTGGATATCGTACTGGGTGGTAATGGCGATGCTCTCCATAACGGGTGAGCCGCCGCCGTGGAACCCTCCTACCTGCGCGACGCCGCCGCCGGACGAGCAGAGTATGTCACCCACGTGCATCCACAGCTTGATGGCGTCATCCACATTAACATCCGGGTTGCGCATGGTGTACTTCTCCAGCAGCGCCCTGGTCTCGGGATTGAGGAAATCGCCTTCGTGGGGGAAGGTGGCAGGTATGCCGCCCGCCACGTCGCAGAGTATCTCTGCCTCGCGGTAGACCGCCTCTCCGGTCAGGCAGCGCCCTACATTGCAGTAAATCGAGTTGGGGATGTAGCTGCCGGGGCCGTAGGGCACGAAGCCCACGCCGGGCATATAGACCTCAGGTTTGCCCATCTCAGAGGCGGTAAAGCCGGCGGCGTAGCCGAGTTCGGATACCATGATCAGCTCGGCCAGCTTCTCCCTCACATGGCCGGCCTTCTGAATACCGTTGTACTCAGCGGCCAGCGCCACCGTTCCCAGCATGATGTCGCCGATAGCCGGCTTGCAGCCCGAATAGCTGTGGCGGTGGAAGAGGGCGAAAAGCAGCGCCCCCACCGCGCCGTGGATGGTCTCGCCGGCCAGGAATACCCTCTCCCAGGGGATAAACACCTTGTCGAAGATGGTGTATGAGTCGGTGGCGCCCTGCATGAATCCCTTCTTGTAATGCTTGCGCTGCCTCAGATTGTGTATGGTAACAACCTGCTTGACACCCTCCCAGTCGCCCGGGATTGAGAAAGCCACCGCCCAGTCCTTTTCCTCGGGGAGCAGCGAGCGCGTGGGGACGACAATGATCTCGTCGGCCACGGATGCTTCGGAGTTATGTACCTTGCATCCCTGTACCACTATGCCGTCGCTCTTCCTTTCGATGATCCTCACATAGAGGTCAAGGTCTTTCTGCTGGCTGGGCCTCTTCATCCTGTCGCCTTTCACATCGGTCTGCGCACAGCAGCCCATCAGGTCGTTGTTCTGAAAGCGTTCGAGCCATTTGAGGAAATTCTTGTGATACTCGGTAGCGCCTTTGTTCTGCTTGTCAGCCTCGAACGAGATAGCGTTGCAGGCGTTGGCCCCGTCGATGCCCATGCAGCGTTGTATGCAGCCGCCCACCTGCTGGCAGACAGCGCGGGTCATATCCTGCTTCTTGTGCAGGTCCTCCTTGCTCTGGTGGATGTGAGTGAAGCGGTTGATGGTTTTGCCCGTGATATGGCTCTTGGCCAGCATCAAGTCCTGTAAACTGGGGTCCTGGGCGAAATCGTATGTCGATCCGGTGGTGTTGATGGTGTCCATCTGCAACTCGTCGGTACGGTCGATCAGATGGCCGTCGTAATACACGTTGCGGCGCATCTTGCTCAGCCTCTCGATATACTGTTTCTTGGTGCTGAGGGTATCTGCTTTTGGCTTGCTGTCTGTAGTCATAAATACCTCCTAATGCTCAATATCTTAGCATACCTGCTATCTCCTGCCAAAGGCGAGAATAATCTATCGTACTGATGTATAATTAGTTCGGCTTTTACCATACATTTTCCGCATGATTTAAGGCTGCTGGTATAGGCTGCAGATATCCGATGGGAAGGCTTATTAAAAATCTCGGAGGTTTTTCAAATGGGTGGCCAGAATGAGTTTCTGAATTACATAGGGGGTAGATGGCGCCCATCGAAATCCAGTGAAGTACAGGACGTGATAAACCCGGCTACCACCGAGGTACTGGGGCAGGTCCGCCTTTCTACCATAGATGAGGTAAACAGTGCAGTAGATGCCGCCGCCGGGGCTTTCCCCTCCTGGCGCAGGACCCCGGCAACAGAGCGTGTGCAGCACCTGTTTAAGCTGAAGAACCTGCTGGAGGAGCATCTCGATGACCTGTCGCGTACCATAACCATGGAATGCGGCAAGACCCTGGACGAGGCGCGCGGTGAGATGCGCCGACTGATCGAGAACGTGGAGGTTGCCTGCGGAATACCGCAGTTAATGCAGGGCTACAACTCGGAGGATATCGCACGGGGAATAGACGAGGTCATGATCAGGCAGCCCGTCGGGGTATGCGCCGTGATTGCCCCGTTCAATTTCCCGGGCATGGTGCCGTTCTGGTTTCTGCCATATGCCGTTGCCTGCGGCAATACTTATATAGTCAAGCCGTCCGAAAAGGTGCCCTGTACCCTGCAAAAGATATTCGGCCTGGTGGAGCAAGCCGGGTTCCCCCCGGGTGTACTCAACCTGGTCAACGGGGCCAGGGATGCGGTAGATGGTATCTTAGATAGTCAGGCCGTGCGCGCTGTGAGCTTTGTGGGCTCAACGCCGGTGGCTAAATACGTGTATAGTCGCGCCACGGCCGCCGGCAAGCGGGCGCAGTGCCAGGGTGGGGCCAAGAACCCGCTCGTGATCATGCCCGACGCAGATATGGATATGGCGGCGCGCATCACCGCGGACAGCGCATTCGGCTGCGCCGGCCAGCGCTGCCTGGCGGGCTCGCTGGTCATAACCGTAGGCGAGGCGAGAGGCGCGTTCACGGAAGCTATTGTAGAGGCGGCCAGGAAGCGGGTGGTCGGGTATGGCCTCAATGAGAAGGTGCAGATGGGACCCGTTATTACGCAGCAGAGCAAGGCCAGGATCGAACACTTCATAGGGCAGGGCGAGAAAGAGGGGGGGCGCGTACTTGCAGATGGCAGGGGGACTATTATAAAGGGTTACGAGAACGGCAGCTTTGTGCGTCCCACAGTGCTGGATAATGTATCCCCGCAGAGCGAGGTCGCGATTACCGAGATATTCGGACCGGTGCTGGGATTGATACACGTCGATAGCATCGATGATGCCATAAACCTGGTAAACAGCAGCCGCTACGGCAATATGGCCTGCATATTTACGGGCAGCGGCGCTGCTGCCAGGAAATTCCGCTACGAGGCTGAGGTCGGAAACATGGGGATCAACATCGGTATAGCGGCGCCCATGGCCTTTTTCCCTTTCAGCGGCTGGAAAGACAGCCATTTTGGCGACCTGCACGGCCAGAGCCTGGACGCAGTAGAATTTTTTACGCAGAAAAAAGTTGTGGCTGAACGCTGGCCCAAAGAATGGACGCGTAAATTCTGATATAGTCTATTAAGTCAAAGGAGATACAATAGACAGTGATTTACGAAGAAATAGACTCGGCCCGCCGTGCGCGCGCCGCGGCTATTGCTAAATACGGGAGCCTGGATGCCACGCTGGTCAGCGACGGCTTCCCCCGCCGTCATGACCTTATCCTGTCGGAGGCGGTGGTCCTGGGACTGCTGAGGCAGAACGTACACTCCTATTTCGCGGTCTTCGGGCACGGCAGCACCGTTGTTGCCGATGTGTTGCGGGTCTACCAGGAGGCCGGCCTGGTCAGTGTATTCAATGTACGCAACGAAATTGAGGCTTCGCACGCCGCCACCGCCCTGCGTTGGGCCACGGGCAAGAAGGCGGCGGTCGTAACGTCCATAGGGCCGGGCGCGTTGCATGCTATGGCCGCCTCGCTGGTGCCGGCCTCGGACGGTATTGGCGTGTGGTATATCTTTGGCGACGAGACCACCGAGGACGAGGGTCTCAACATGCAGCAGATACCTAAATACGAGCAGGGACTCTTCCTGCGCCTATGTTCCACCATGGGGCATGCATATTCACTGCATACGCCCCTGGCTGTGTCTGCGGCATTGCGTCGGGGACAGGCCGTCGTCGACCATCCCTACCGGGCAGGACCTTTCTTCCTGCTGCTGCCCATGAACACACAGACCGCTATGCTCAGGCAGTTCGTGCTCAACGAACTTCCCCAGCAGATGTGTATAAAAATCGGGCCTGCCGCGGGAGATTACGCGGCTGCCGCACGAAGGCTGATGGAAGCTGGGCGCGTGGTTGTACGTGTGGGTGGCGGAGCTCGAGGCGCCGAAGCCGAGGTGGGCGAACTGCTCGAACTGTCAGATGCAGTGGCCGTGGTATCGCCCATGGCCGGAGGCGTGGTCCCTTACAGCAGCCAGCGCAATATGACTGTGGGAGGGTCCAAAGGTACGCTGTGCGGCAACTATGCCATGGAGAACGCCGATCTGCTGGTGGCCATCGGGACACGCTTCGTGTGCCAGTCGGACTGCTCACGCACGGCCTACCTGCGCCTCAAACAGGTCATCAATATCAATGCCGAGATAGAGGCTGCCATCAATTACAACAGCGACGAGCATTATGGCGGCTCCATTGTCCTGGTGGGGGATATCCGTTTGACACTTCAGCAACTGCTTCAGGAGTTGCGCAAGCGCCGCAAGAAGGGTGCCGGAAAGACGTCGGAATGGCTGAAAGAATGCAGTGCCCATCGCGCGGAATGGGAGCAGTTCAAGCGGCAAAGGTATGAACATCCGCTGCTCTTCGATGAAGCCTGGAAAAGGGAGGTGCTCACCCAGCCCGCTGCTATCAAGGCCGCCGCAGACTGGGCTAAGGGAAAGAATGATATCGTTAAGTTTTTCGATGCAGGGGATGTACAGGCCAATGGTTTCCAGATAGTTGAGGACGAGTTACCCGGCCTGACTTTTACGGATACCGGGGCCAGTTACATGGGATTTGCCGTTTCAGCACTGCTTTCCACGGCCGCGGCCGACCGCAAATTCTACGGCCTGGCCTTTACTGGAGACGGCTCCCTTACTATGAACCCCCAGGTGCTGATCGATGGCGTTCAGCACGGCGCCCGCGGCTGCATCCTGCTGTTGGACAACAGGAGGATGGCGGCCATCACGGGCCTGCAAATGGCGCAGTACGGCCGGGAATTCGCCACCAGCGACTCGGTGGAGGTGGATTACCTGGCGTGGGCTCGCTCCATTAAGGGGATACTCGCGCTGGATGGCGGCGCTTCCATGAATTCACTGCAGGAGGCACTGGAAAGGGCGTATGCTCATGACGGACTGTCCCTGGTACATGTCCCCATCTACTCAGGGGATAATGAGCTGGGTGGCATGGGCGTGTTCGGGCGCTGGAATGTGGGTAATTGGTGTGAAAGCACACAGGCGCTGCGGCACGACATAGGGTTGTAGCAAAGAGTGATAACGGCATGAAAAGTAACAATAGCAGCCTGATAGACGCTCTAAAAGAGCAGGCCAATTACCTGCGCAGGCAGAGCCTGACCATGATATACAGGCGCCAGGCCGGCCACCCTGGAGGATGCCTTTCGGCGGCCGACATCGTGGCCGCGCTGTATTTCAATATCCTTCGCATAGATCCGCAGAGGCCGGAATGGGAGGACAGGGACCGATTTATCCTCAGCAAGGGGCACGCCTCGGCCCTGCTGTACTCCGCCCTGGCGCGCCGAGGGTACTTTCCCGAGTCTGACCTGGAGCACTGGGGGGAGTTGGCATGTCACCTGCAGGGGCACCCCGACCGCCTCAAGACGACCGGCGTGGATATGACCAGCGGCATCCTGGGCCACGGCATTGCCATCGGGTTAGGTCTGTCCCTGGCGGCGCGCCTGCAGAAAAGAGACTATCATACCTACGTTCTGCTGGGCGACGGCGAGTGCCAGGGAGGTATCGTCTGGGAGGGCGCCAATGCTTGCGCCAAGTACAACCCGGGCAACCTGACGGCTATAGTCGATTACAATGGCGTGCAGCTCGACGGGGCCGTCCACGATATCATGCCCATGGAGCCATTCGCCGATAAGTGGCGCGCCTTTCGCTGGGAGGTGATCGCCATTGATGGTCATAATATGAGCGAGATATTGAATGCGCTTGAAGAGGCCAGGGGCATAACGCAGCAGCCAGTGGTCATCATAGCGCGCACGGTCAAAGGAAAGGGAGTATCCTTCATGGAGAATAAAGCACACTGGCACGGCATACCGCCAGACAGGGATCAATACGAGGCGGCTATGGCGGAGTTGGCCGGGGAGGGCAGGTAGCCGTGGCTAACCTGTCCATGAGGGAAGCGTACGGTCGGGCGCTGGCGGATTACGGCGCCGTTAACCCGAAGGTGGTGGCGCTGGATGTCGATACGGCTTCTTCCACACTGTCCAATTTCTTTGAAAAACGTTTTCCCGATCGCTTCTTCAACTTCGGCATCGCTGAACCCTGCATGATCGACGCCGCGGTCGGGTTCGCCCTGGCCGGTATGATACCCTTCGCCAACGCCTTCGCAGCGCTGGCAGCCCTGCGCGCGCTCGAGCAAGTGCGCACCTGCGTTTGCTATGCCAGGACCAACGTCAAGATCGCCTCCAGCTATGCAGGCGTGTCAGATTTCAAGGACGGCCCCACACACCACGCCATCACCGACATCGCCATCATGAGGTCTTTGCCCGAGATGACGGTTATCGTTCCCGCTGACGGCGGCGAGGCGGCCGCCTTCGTCCCGCTGATCGCAGAGTACGACGGTCCGGTATATTTAAGACTCAACCGGGCGGCCACCCTGCCGGTGTCCAGCCCCGGCGAGGCCTTATCGATCGGAAAAGGCATAGTGCGCAGGCAGGGGAAGGACTTAACGATTGTAGCATGCGGCTCAATGACGGGCCGCAGCATGCAGGCGGCAGATTCCCTGGCTTCGCAGGGGATACAGGCGCGTGTTATTGAGATACATACCATTAAGCCGCTCGATGCGGAGCTGATTCTACAGGCGGCGGCTGATACTGGCGCCGTTGTGACGGCTGAGGAGCATACTGTGATAGGCGGGCTCGGCTCGGCTGTGGCCGAGGTACTGGAGACCTGCAGGCCTGTTCCGCTGGCCATGGTGGGGATACACGACACTTTCGTTCGCACCGGGCCGGACCCGGAGGCGATTATGGACGCCTGCGGCATGGGCGTGTACGACATTGTTAATTCAGCAATGTCGGTGATAGACAGGAAAAAGGCGTGAGGCGAAGGTGAGATGCGTATAGCCGTAATAAATGAGACGAGCGCAGCAGACCGCAATGAGGATATACTGGATGCTCTGGATGGGATCGGTCATGATATCATCAACGCCGGCATGAAGAAAAGCGGAGAGAAGCCCGAGCTATCATATATTCACACGGGACTGATGGCAGCCGTGCTGCTCAATGCCGGGACGGTCGATTTCGTAGTAGGAGGGTGTGGGACCGGGCAGGGTTTTCTCAACTCCGTTATGCAGTATCCCGGTGTCACCTGCGGGCACATACTCACGCCGCTCGACGCCTGGCTGTTCACCCAGATTAACGGCGGTAACTGCGTTTCGCTTATGCTCAACCAGGGATACGGCTGGGCGGGCGAGGCCAATCTAAAATTCATATTTGAGAAGCTGTTTTGCGTTGAGCCGGGCTCAGGATATCCACCCCACAGGCGGGAACCTCAACGGGAGTCAAGGGAGTTGCTTGGCAGGTTGAATCTGATAACCCACCCCAAAATGGCGGAGATACTTACGAAGTTGCCCGGCGAGGTCGTTTCGCCGGTCGCCGCCTATCCAGGCTTGATAAAACTGATGGAATCCCGGCCGGGTACCGATGCGGCGATTCTGAGTACGTTGAAAGACAGGTTAAAGGGCTGAAAGTCCTTGAGGAGGAACATATGAAACCGACCGGCGTTGCTATCGTAGGATGCGGACGTATTTCAGATCTGCATCAGTTAGGCTATCAGGGGATGTCGGACGCGCGCATCGTGGCAGTTTGCGACCTGAACGGCGAGGCGGCGGAGAAACGTGCCAGACAGTGGGGGGTGAAAAAGATATGTACAGACTACCATCAGGTTCTTGAAGATCCGGATGTAGATCTGGTTGAGATTCTCCTGCCGCATCATCTTCATGCGGATATGACAGTGGAGGCCTGCCGCGCGGGCAAGCATGTCAGCGTGCAGAAACCTATGGCTAACTGTGTATCAGAGGCCGACCGTATGATTGAGGCAGCGAAAAAGGCTGGCGTAATGCTGCGCATATACGAGACCTTCGTCTTCTACCCGCCGGCGGTGCAGGCTAAAAAGATGCTGATGGCGGGGGAGATAGGGGAGCCGCAGATGCTGCGCATGCATGTCAGCACTGGTTCAACGGATTGCGGATGGGAAGTCCCCATGGACGCCTGGATCTGGCGCTTCAACGAGGAACAGTGCGGGGGAGGTCCCCTGGTATTCGACCACGGCTATCATCTTTTCTCGCTGGCATACTATCTGATGGGCCCGGTAGAGAGAGTGAAAGCCTGGATCGATCACACTGAGATACTGCCCGGCGTCAACATAGATGCGCCTGCCACTATTATGCTCCAGTTCAAAGCTCCGCGCCGCTACGGAGTATTCGATGTAGAGCACACGCCCAACACACAGATGCCATCTGATTATTATGTAGATGACAACAGGATTGAGATAATCGGAGACAAGGGTATGATCTTCATCAACCGTTATACTGCCAGGACCATTGACCTGCCGGAGCTTATGCTCTATAAAGACGGCAAGACCACTCCTGTACCAGTGGACCGCGTAGACTGGCCCCACGCCTTTATCGACTGCACCAGGCACATGATTAACGTGTTGAGAAAGGGGGGAGATCCCGTATTGGACGGCCCCACGGGCAAGTGCGTGCTACAAATCGACCTGGCGGTCCTGCAGTCGGCAAAAACGGGCAAAGAGGTCAGACCGTACGACCTGACGCTCTGACCTTTGACTATGAGGGCTGCAGATAGAAACAGGAGATATCCCGTTAATGTCCATAGCTGGGGTATATAAATGAAAAGACAGCATGGTCTTATTTTGATCGCGCTGATACTGGTTGCGATCTCCATCAGTGTTTACGTTGCGCATTATCTGATTTTCCATGATCCGCACCATATTTTCATCTACATGGTGGGCGACCTGGCCTTTTTGCCGCTTGAGGTGCTGATTGTAGGCATAGTGGTGGAGCGCATACTGAAGCACCGGGAGATCGAAGAGAAACTGCGAAAGCTCAACATGGTCATCAGCGCCTTCTTCTCCGAGGTGGGCAATCCACTGGCGGCGATGCTGTTGGATGCGACCTCGCAGAGGGACTTACTGATGCAGAACCTCGGCATGACAGCAGACTGGAAGGAGGCAGATTTCAAGAAAGCAAAAGGGTTCGTGGAAAAGATTTCGGTTGACAAATTTGACAGGGTGGATGTCGCTGAATTGGCCTCATTTCTGCTCAGTAAAAGGGCATTTCTGTTGACACTCATTGAGAATCCCAATCTGCTTGAGCACGAACGCTTTTCAGACCTGCTGTTATCGGTATTTCACCTGACCGAAGAGCTTGAGTCCAGGCCTGCGTTCACTAATTTGCCTGACAGGGATACCGCTCATATCGACGAAGACATCAAACGGGTATACAGACACCTGGTAACGCAGTGGCTCGATTACATGCAGCATTTGAAATCCAACTATCCTTACCTCTACTCACACTATATACGGATACACCCTTTTCAGCTTCATCCTTCCGCCATAATTAAATAAGTCTGCAGACAAAAGACATAGGCTAACTCATTATGACAATATGTCCGGGTAAGTTTCTTATAGCCGCTCCGACCTATGAGAGCAAGAAGCGGACTGTAAAATATCCATACGCTGTAGATAATCAAAATTATCTTGACTAATCGATATACATATTGATAGTCTTATACACAAAAGAGGCGAGCGGCTATCGACTTTTAGCCGGCTTGCTTTGGTGCAATGAGGTCGGTGATAGTGCTCGTCCGTAGGAGAATTTCCAGTTAAATAAACGGGGGGTGGTATATGGAAGCAATTTGGCAATGGGGAATTAATCTGATCATAGTCATCCAGCAAGTCCACGGTCCCTTGCTCGATAGCATTTTTCGCGTTGTCACTTTTACCGGTGACGAGCAGTTCTATTTGCTCATCTTTCCTTTGATTCTCTGGTGTATCGACTACAGTTTTGGCGCAGTGCTGGCCATCTTCTTCCTGGTTTCAAACTCTATAAATGTCTTCCTGAAAGAGCTATTTCAGCATCCACGTCCTTTCGACTTCAATCCCGGCCTGAAGCTTTCTGAGGCTGACGGCTACGGGATGCCGAGCGGGCATGCGCAATTGGCGGTCACGGTATGGGGCGCAATCGCCGTCAGAGTGCAGAAGATATGGTTCTGGATCTTAGCTACTATAATGGTCTTGTTGATCGGATTTTCACGTGTCTATCTTGGAGTACACTTTCCTACGGACGTTCTTGTCGGCTGGATTATCGGCTGTATATTGCTCTCTATTTATATTGTGGCCAGGTCTCCACTTGAGAAATGGCTGTCCGGACTTAATCTCTGGCTGCAGCTTCTGATGGCCGTAGTAGTACCGCTTTTGTTGCTTTTGTTTAGTCACAGTGCCGAGGCGCTAACCAGCGCCGGCACATTATTCGGGGCAGCCGTAGGCCTGGTATTTGCGCGACGCTATGTTTCATTCAGTGTACGCGGACCCTGGTGGCATCGTGTATTACGTTTTCTTATAGGTTTTATAATCTTATTGGCGATCTACCTTGGGCTCAAGGCGGCGTTCCCGCCTGGTGGGACTGTAGTGGGTGACATATTCCGTTTCCTGCGCTATTCGCTGGTTGGTGGTTGGTTGATCATTGGAGCTCCCTGGCTATTTCGGCTTATGCGACTGGCGCCAGCCGCCGATTGAAATAATTCATTATGCTTTGATCGAATGCTGTCTCTCAGGAGGTTATCATGTGGAAGGATGCTAAAGATTATATAAAGGCCATGCCGGCCTGGAAAAAGTTCCTCTGGTTTTCTGCGGTCGCGGCTGGAACCTTGCTGATGCTTGCCTTCCTTATATGGGCCTTTAGTCAGCACGGGACCATGGGTCTCTTTCAGGTCAGCGGCACCTACCGGATCGCTTTGAGCATACTTATCTGCTATACCGTTGCGCTACCGCTGCTGGCAGTTCTGGATGTTTATCTCGCGTCACGTAAACCGGCAGGGAAAATACGTCTGCCCTCAATATATATCTGGATCGTAGCTGTCATTGCCATTATTCTCTCCTCTGTTTTAGTGGCATGGCTGATACCTCAATCTTCGCAACGTGTGGGTGACAAGGCGGTGCAATTGCTGATGGCGGACGGCGCCGGCAAATATGGCATCCCGAATTTAGCTGTGACATATTGGACCATCAATCCCACGCAAAATACGCTGAAGTGGGGAGAAGGGGATGCCAGCAATATCGTAAAAGAGGATAAACCTTCTCAGCAGCATGCGTTCATGCTGCGTGATCTCCAACCTGCTACCGCATACTGGTATAGCTTGAATGATGCTAATCCGGTTCAATTTGTCACCATGCCGGGAAAAATGAAGCCCCTACACTTTGCAGTGGGAAGCGATAGTCATTTCGGCGCCGCCACCGCCCGTAGCGACCTGTCGAACAAAATGCTGCAGCAGATCGCTAACCCCGCTCATGAATACCAGATGTTCTTCTTCATCGGTGATCTGGTTGAGCTGGGCTTTAGCGATGTGCAATGGAACGAAGCTATACAGGCGCTGTCGGCAACCACTTCTGCAATACCGTCGCGGATCGTTGTGGGCAACCATGATACGCTCTTCGGAGGAGTCAATTTATATGAAGATTATATGTACCCTCAGCCGATGGAGCTGCAAACCGGCTCGCGGCTCTGGCAGCGCATTGATGTAGACGACGTCCATTTCCTGATTCTTGATCTTGAATGGGGTACCGACAGCTACACACCGGAACAGGCGGCCTGGCTGGAGAAGCAACTTTCAAGCATACCCGCCGGAGACTGGTGCATTGTGATGAATCATTGCTTTTACTATTGCTCCGGTGGTTACTGGGATTTGTGGCCCTGGTACGATGACAAGGATATGATCGACAAACTGGCGCCGTTGTTCGAAAAATATGATGTCGATCTCGTCTTCAGCGGACATAACCACTTGCTTGAACTGTTACAGAAAAACAACATCACATATGTTGTATGCGGCGCCTTCGGCGGTCTACCCGATCCCGAGCGGTCGTATGTTTCGCCGGCCAGCATCTGGTATATGGCAAACCAGCATGCCTTTGTGGACGTTACCGTGTCGCAGGACAATGCAACGCTGATATTTCGCGATCCTGATTACAAAGAAGTGAAATCCTTCACGGTATCACGCTGAAAGGCATGGTTGCCGGTGAGACGGGGTAAGTCTCAGATTGACATTTCCCCGTAAAACAGCAGCACCTTGTTTAAAATTCTGAAATAATGATGAGTCATAGACGTTCTATCCGGCTCAGAATAGAAGCTGAACTTAAAAGGCGCCTTGTGTAGTCCTGTCTCGGTGCTGTCACTATTTCATTCGACGCGCCCACTTCAATAATGCGGCCATCCAGCATTACAGCGAGTCTGTCGCTCACTTTTCTGGCGGCAGCTATATCGTGTGTGATATAAATCATGCTCAAGCCCCGATGCTCCTGAAGATTTAACAAGAGCTTCAGAATCTTGGCGCTGACACTGGCATCGAGGAAAGAAGTAGGCTCATCAGCTATTAGCAGATCAGGGTCCAAAGCCAGCGCTCGGGCTATGGCAACGCGTTGCATCTCGCCTCCACTCAGATGATGGGGGTATTTATTCAGAAAGTCATCGGTTCGCGGCAGCTCGACTTCTTCGATTGTCTGGATTGCTTTGCCTTTTCTGTATTCTTGGTCGCCTATCGATTGAATTTCCAACGGTTCCATAACTGACTCGAGGACAGACAGGCGATGACTAAGAGATTCGCCGGGGTTCTGAAATATCATTTGAACCCTCCTGTAGAAGTCTTTCCCCCGGCTCACTATTTGTTTACCCTCAAAATACAAAGAACCCCCGGATGGCTGATAAAGGCCGATAATCGTCTTGGCAAGGGTTGTTTTCCCTGAACCGCTTTGCCCGACCAGCGCAAGTATTTCTCCCGCTTCAATATGCAAACTCACCGAATCGACCGCTTTTAGCAAGTCGAATGATTTGGACAAATTAACAGTCGACAGAAGCGTGATAATGCCTCCACGGTGACAGGCGACTCCGCGGCCTTCTCCCAGGGCAAGCTGTGGCATTTCTCTGGAGCATATATCTATCGCCTGGGTACAGCGTGGATGGAACGGACAGCCGCTTACCGGCCGCGTCATTCTTCCCTTGATACCCTGAAGGTCCTTTACCGTGGTCATGTTGGGATAGGCGCGGACCAGTGCCCTGGTGTACGGATGTCTGGGACATCGTAGAACTTCCTGAGTCGGACCGGTTTCCACTATTTTACCGCCATAAAGCACGGCGATTCTGTCGGATAGCCGGCTGGCAGTATCAAAGTCATGGGTGATGACCAGCTGAGCCCGGTTCCTATCGATTTGTCTCAGCAAATCGCCTAGCTCTTCCCTGGTGGTAACATCAAGTGATGAAAGCGGTTCATCCAGGATAAGGAGACCCGGGTCATTGGATAGCGCCATCGCCAGGAGGACCCGCTGTTGCTCGCCGCCGCTGAGCTGGTGAGGGTAAGCAGAGAAACGATTTTGGGGCAGTCCGAAGTAGGACAGCAGTTCCCGGGCTTTTCTCCGGGCTTCATCTTTGCTTTTTAGCTTATGCTCAATTATCGGCTCGGAAACCTGATCCAGAACGGTATGTACCGGATTCAGCACGTTGTTCACGTTCTGGAAAACCATGGCGACGCGGTTCCACCTTATCCTCTGCATCTCCTTTTCAGATAGTGTTGTAATATCCTTTCCATCAAGATTTATGGTGCCCTCAACTTTGCCTTCGGTTAAACGCATGATACTCAGCCCCAGGGTAGTCTTTCCTGTTCCGGATTCGCCGATAATAGCCAGTGTTTCTCCGGTGGCCAGTGTCAGGTCTACACCATTGAGAACCGTATCATTACCATAATTTACGCGCACATCTCTTATCTCAAGCAACTGCTTCACCTCTCAGTCTGGGGTCCAGAACTGACTCAGTGGCATAGCTAATGAAAGTCAGCCCGATTATGGTTAAAGATAATGCCACCCCGGCAGGCACCAGCCACCATTGCCAGACATTCAGGTAGGTGAATCTCATAGCATCATGCATCATCGTGCCCCAACTTATCAGCATCGGGTCACCGATTCCGAGAAAAGCAAGCCCTGCCTCCACAAAAACAGCCCTTCTTACCCCGTAAATGAACTCTACCAGCAATATGGGCGTAAGCTCCGGCAGTATATGCCGCCGGGCAACATAGAAACGGCCGGCGCCAAATGTCAAGGAGGCTTTAACATGTCCTTTTTCCTTCAAAGCAAGCGCTTGTGCGCGTATTACGCGTGCACCGCCCTGCCAGCTCAATAATGATAGAAGAAATATTAGCACTAACACGTCAGGCCTGACGTATGCCGCTACCAGGATTACCGCTATCACCATAGGGATGACGATAAGAGCGTCGACTATTCTCATCACTATACGTCCGTAAAGCCCGCCGATGATGGCTGCCGACAATCCGAAAAAAATACTGAGAATAAGGCTCAGTGTGCCGACACCGAATCCGACGAGCAAAGATATCCTGGCGCCATAGAGCAGTTGGCTCCAGATATCCTGGCCGACATGGTTGGTGCCCAGCCAGTGACTCAACGAGGGAGAGACTAACGAGGCGGCAGTCTGCTGGGTGGGATCATAGCGGCTTAATACGGGGGCCAGAATAGCCACTGCGATCATCAATAATAAGATAGTCATACCTATCCGTCCGAGGCTGCTTTGTTTTAGCTCCTTCTTCAGGTCAATATGCATGAATCACCCTCGGGTCCAGCCGCGTATATAGAAGGTCGACCGCGAAGTTCGCCAGCAGGACTGAGATGGTTACTATCAGGAACACGCCCTGAATAATGGGATAGTCGCGGCAGAGCAGCGCCTGGTAGGTAAGTTGCCCTACTCCGGGATAGGCGAAGACCAGCTCAACAAAAAGAGCGCCGATAACCACTCTGCCCATCCAGATACCGGTCATGGTAACCACTGGCAGCATGGAATTCCTGCCGGCGTGCCGGTATTTTAACGCATTCTGAGACAATCCCTTGGCCCGGGCGGTGAGCATGAAAGGTGCTTTTAGCACAGAAATCATGGTGTTCCTGGTGAGAAGATAGCTACCAGCCAGATGGGCCAGGGTTAATGCGGCAACCGGGAGTGCCATATGTTTCAGCACGTCAAGTACCAGAGACAACCCTGACAGTCCGGAGTAAGGTGTCAGCGCACCGGCCAGGGGACAAATCCCCAGAATCACGCCGAAGATGATTAGAAGCACCATACCCAGGAAGAAATCGGGGAAGCCATTGAGGCTCATTAATCCGGTCAGCATAGTGCGGTCGGTCTTTGAACCGCGCCGCCAGCCTGATTCGATTCCCAGTATCATTCCCAGAAATGTGGAGATAAGCAGCGAGGAGCCAACAATAAGCAACGTCCAGGGCAGACTACTTAGAATTATCTTGAGCACCGGGGCATTGTAGTAGTACGAGTAGCCCATGTCCCCCTGAAACAGGGCAAGAAAGTAGGCGCCAAACTGTTCCCACAAGGGCTTCCCGAGAGCAAAACGTTCCACCAGTTGCGCCTTCAATTCCGGCGTCATGGCAATTAATGCTTCATCACCATAGATTGCCATTAGCGGGTCTCCGGGCATCATCCTGGGTAGAGCGAAATTTAACGCCAGTATGAATATAAGAGCTATGATATAGGTAACTAAATTCTGTCTTTTTAGCACTTTCCCCGGGCAATCTCCCGATGAATTTGCGTCATCCAATCGGCTACAGTTACATTTTCAGCTGCATAATAGCCGGGGTTAAATGGCTTAATGTCTATAATAGGACTACCATCAATGGCGTCCAGCCCTTGCACCTTAAGGACATTTCCTTTGCGTTCCAGCAACCGTACTACCATGGCGCAAACAGGATTGGGACGAGCCGGACTACAACTGGCATAAATCCCCACCAGCGGCAAGTCCTTTCTCCCCATAGGATGTACCCTGACTATTGAACGTCCACCCTCATCAACAAGATGCGCCCAGTAGAGCACAAGCAGGTGAGAAAAGTTTTCTATGCCATCAAGAATACCAGAGAGGCTGCTATCTATTACAAGCTCCGAAACCCGGGTTCGCCACTCTCGCTGCCCCTCCTTTGCCCGCCAATCTAGATCGCCGGACTTAGCAATCAGATTTGGCTGCTCCACCTCGTTTTTGACCACTCCTACAGGTTTTAGCAACATCTCAGGTAAATTCTGGATACCCTGCCCTTTTTCGGGTGATTCCACTTCTCCCTTTTCTTTTTTTGATAGTAGAGCATCTACTTCCCTCCTGATGGCTCTATATACTTTGTCCTCCATATCCTTCGAGGGCAGCACCTTTTCCTTCTGGATACCAAGAAGGGAGGTAAGCTCAACATAGCGGTCAACCGTCATTCCCTCCCTCGCGATTAGCTTGGCGCCACACTGGACACCGCAGGCATCAATCAGGATTCGTTTCTCTGATTTTCTCGTGATTTCATTAAGCTTCCACGGCACTATTACAGCAGGCAGACATCCTATCTTGACATCAGCCGGGTTTTCCTCCCATATCTTGATACAAGCTCTTGAGGCAGCGACGCCCGTTGCACATCCACCGTAGCAGGTAAAAACCAGAAGTCTATAAGGGACACTGGTTATCTCTGATTGTGCTTGCATGTCGTCTCCTTGCATTTTACAATTCACCTCCTTCACTTCTACTGCTTAACAAAAGCCATCCGGTTCAACGGAATAGGTACACCAATGCTGATACCATCCATTGTGTAATATAGCGGTACGTTGCCGTCGTGCGCCCAGTACGACCTGGGATAATACAGGGTCAGCGCAGGCATATCCTCGGCATAGATCTCCTGCATCTGTAAAATCATAGACTTTCTTTTTTGAACATCCATTTCGGAGAGTTGAGCAGTAAGCAGTTGGGTTAACCTGGTATTAGAGTTGTACCGGGCGCTGTTGAATCCCTCTCCCAGTATGCACCGCTGCAGGAAGGATGGCTCGTAAAGTCCGCCATGCCCGTATAAGGAAAGGTCAAATTCCCAGGCTCCGACCCTGGAGTCAACTGTTTTACCCTCCAATGTCTGGAAGTCAATCCTAATCCCGGCCTTATCCAGTTGCTGGACGATGAACTGCCCGAGGTCTTTGTAGTCGGCGGCAGCAATAAGGCTCAGCTTTAAAGGCTGGCCGTCCTTGACAAAATAGCCATTTTCCAGAGTGTAATCCAACCCGGTAATAAGTTGTTTAGCTTTTTCAAGATCGTATTTGTATTGAGGAGCATCCGGGTTATACCAGACACTGGTGGGCGGCGCCATCCCGGGATTTCCCGCCACAGCGTTGCCCCTGAAGACTATCTGCACCAGCGCATCACGGTCTATGGCGTAAGCCAGTGCCTGGCGGAACTCTTTGGAAGATAGAGGCTCTTTCTTATGGTTGATGGTCAGCTTGCCATTCCAGGATGGAGAGTCAGTGATGACAGTAAAGCCGGCGGCCTCGATATTTGCCACTACTTCTGCGGGGACACTGGAAGAATTGACCGAGCCTCCTTTCAGAGCTGCCGGCATCATCTGTTCACCTATCTTCACGAACTTGATCTCTTTCACGATTGGCTTGCCCAGGTAATAGCTGTCATTGGCCTTGTAAAGATAAGTACCCAACTCCTTATTGTAGTCGGCAAGCATGTAAGGTCCGGTCCCGATAACTGCCTCCGGAGATGTGAATTTTGCCGGATCGGTGACATTCTCCCATATATGTTTCGGCAATATCGGTTGGGAACCAGCTACATCCTGGAAGAATGGGGCGTAAGGCTTGCTGAGATACAGCTTTACTGTGTATTTGTCGAGCGCCTCGGTGGACTTGACGATGCTGCCGTCAACCCACTGGTAAGGATGTTCCCTGGCATAGTCATAGGTAAAAACCACATCATCGGCAGTGAAGTCAATGCCGTCATGCCACTTTACATTCTCCTGTAGAACAAATGTGTATGAATTGTCGTCTGCGTTATACTTCCACTCCTTACTGAGTTGAGGTACGAAACTGGTAGCGTTTTTCCAAACAAGCGTTTCGAAGATAAACTGCATTCTGGTGTAACCGGGTCCGCGTGAATAATGTGCGTAAGGCGATGGATAGCCCCAGTCGCCTGTTGAATCGGCGATGGTGTATGAATTTATTTGCTGTATAACTTGAGAGGCCGTTTGCGGGCTTTGGCAGGTCTGACTCGTATCGCACGCGGGTAATAATAATAATGAGACAACCAAAGCTACAGCTACCAGTATATGCATAAGGTTACCTGTTCCCGTCATGATAGTTCCATCCCTTATTCAATTTGCGATTGACTGTGGAATTTACATTGAGGAGTTTGATTCAGCCTGATAATCCATTAGCCGACGATCGACATCCCATCGCCGGCAAGCTGGTAATATGCCAGACCGGAGCAGGACAGGCAGAAATACTGGCCGTCTTTAAGCCGGGCGCGCGGCTCCATGGTGTTCTCTCCGCACACAGAGCATTTTACACTGGCGAAGATACGGGCATAAGCTGGCATATCTATTTTTAATCGGTTTATGCTGAAAAGCTCCTCATCGGGTATATCAAGCATTTTAAAAGAAATCTCTATCCATGTATGCCTGAGCTTCCTATCATCTTCCTTCGTACCCTGGCGTTCCTTCACCACCTTTCTGAAGAGAGCCATAGCTTCGGGCTCCCTTTCTTCCAGGGGAAGGCCGTCCGGCTTAGCAGCAATCCTCACCGCCTCTCCTGTCCTCCGTGCAAGGGTGACAGCCATTTTCCCATAATCCCGGTAGATAAGAGCATTATTGCCCAGACTGCAGCCGGTTACCATCTGAACGCCATCGGCAAAACAGCTATTCGTTTCCACGATGGCAATAACCTCCTCCATTCCAGTTGACTTAACCCCCAATTCATTAACTGCACGGGCAGCCGCCTTTACGCCCATAGCCGAACCCGGGCAATAATGACCGTGCAGCAAACCACAGAATCGCAGTAATTTTTGCAGGTCACCATCGGCTATACCCTTCTCAATTTCCTGTCGCGGGTTCTCCATACTTTTAGTGTTCAAGCTTCCTTCCTGTTATATTGAAATTAATGGTATCTGCAACTAGTCGCAGTTAAGAGGCGCAAAAATATATACGTTCCTCATTCGGACTGATTTGTACAACTTTCACAGAGTCCAGGCATAACTACATGCTTTAAGTCAGCAATAAACCCGTATTTTTTCGCAATCGTTTTCTTTAACGGCGCAATAAGGTATTCATCACAGTCTATAGTTCTGCCGCATTTATTGCATATCAAGTGGTGGTGATGCCCTTCTTCGGCGTGGTGATAGATAGTTCGACCCGGAGATTCACTTTTAAAAACGCACTGCTTTTTTTCCAGGAGGTCTAACGTGCGATAAATAGTCGACTTATTGACCCGGGGCAACTTTTTATGAACATGTGTAATTATTTCCTCAGCCGTGATGTGCTCGCTCTTGTCATGGATATAATCCAAGATAACCCTACGCGGTTTCGTAAGTCTGAGCCCTTTCTCCTTCAAGGTAACGTAACAACTCATGCTTATTGCACCCGGTGGCAATAATAGCGCATGGGGCTATACCTGTCAACAAGGGTTATAAATTCATGGTTCCAGTTTTGGGAATATCCTATTTTTTAACTCCAACCGATAAAACTGTTACTGTATCACGAGCTCTTCGTCCCCGCTGTAATCGCCGCAAGCCAGGATTGGTTCAGGACTCTTAAAAAACTTCGTTTCCATTAGCCATACTTACAGCACTGCTTCTGCTTTATCTTTTTGCGATATGGCGGCCTGGGCGGCTATGAGCTTGGCGATGGGCACCCTGAACGGGCTACAGCTTACGTATTCGACGTTGATTGCATGGAAAAATTTGATTGAGGTCGGCTCGCCGGCCTGCTCACCGCAGACGCCGATGGAGATGTCCTTCTTGGCGCGGCGCGCCCAGAAAATGGCGGTCTCCATCAGGCGGCCGACGCCCTTGATATCGATGATCTCAAAGGGATTATCTTCGAGTATGCCGATCTCGAGGTAGGTGGAGAGGAACTTCTTCTCTGCGTCTTCACGGCTGAACGAATACACCGCCTGAGTAAGGTCATTGGTGCCGAATGAGAGAAAGTCCGCCACCTCGGCCAGCCGTCCTGCCCTCATGCAGGCGCGGACGGTCTCCATCATGGTCCCCACCTTCAGCGTGGAACCCTCGGTGCAGCTCTTCTTGATCATGATGAGCTCCTGCGATGTTATCACCTGCGGGATCATTATCGATACATCGGCCGGGACCTCTTTCGTAGCCGTTTCCACGGCCTCGACCTGCATCCTGTATATCTCGGGATTGGTGACTGCCACGCGTACGCCCCTATGGCCGAGCATGGGGTTTATCTCCTTGAGCTCAACTATCCGCTGTTTGGTCCTGGCATCTGTGGCATCCGTTTCGGAGGGGAGGAACTCGTGGAGCGGCAGATCGAGGAGCCTGATGATGATGGGCAGCCCTTTCAATTCCTTGAAGAGCGCCAGAAAATCCTCCTTCTGAAGCTTGCTCAGATGTTGCAGCGCTTTAGCCTTCTGCGCCGGGGTTTCGGCCAGGATGTATTCCCTGATAGCGGAAAGGCGCTCAGGGCCGTTGAATTGCCTCTCGGTACGGCAGAGCCCGATGCCTTCCGCGCCGAGATTAATGGCCTGCGCCACCATCTCCGGCGTATCCGCGTTGGCCCTGACCCCCAGCCGCTTGGCGCCGTCCAGCCAGGAGAGCAACTCCTTAAACTCCGCTATCATCGTCCCTTCTTCGAGGGGAAGCGTGCCCATATAAACCGTGCCCGCCGTGCCGTCGATAGTGATAGTGTCACCCTGACGGACGGTCTTACCTTTACATGTAAAGTGCTTTCCTTTGGGAACGATCTCAATATCTTCAGCCCCGCAGACACATGGCTTGCCCATGGCCCTGGTCACAATGGCCGCATGGGATGTCAGCCCACCCCTGGAAGTAAGCACGCCGTCGGCGGCCGCGATGCCCTGTATGTCGTCCGGGCTGGTCTCCGGCCTCACCAGTATGGAAGCGATGCTTTTCTTTGACAGCAGCATAGCGTCATCCACGGTAAAAACTACGCGCCCGCTAACGGCGCCGGGAGCTGCCGCCAAACCCCTGGTCAGAGGCTCATGTGACTGTGCTGATTTGATGTGCTTGTGCAGAAGCGCGCGCAGGTCGTCGGCTTTGATCCGAAGGATAGCCTCTTCAACGGTGATGATGTCCTCGTGCACCATATCCACGGCCGCTTTTACCGCGGCCTGCCCGCTTCTTTTGGCCGACCTGGTCTGCAGTATATACAGCTTCTCCGACTCTATGGTGAACTCAACGTCCTGCATGTCGCGGAAATGGGCTTCCAGCAGTGCGACTTTCTGATCCAGCTCGCGGTACATTTTCGGCATGATAGATTCGAGCTTGGCCACGGGGACGGGCGTTGTGGACCCGGACACTATGGCCTCCCCCTGTGCACGCTGGATGTACTCACCGAACAGCCCGTGCTCTCCCGTGCTGGGGTTGCGGCTGAATACCACGCCCGTGCCGGATTTGTCATCTTTATTGCCGAAGACCATGGACTGGACCACGGCAGCCGTGCCGATATCAGAAGGTATGTTATTGAGGCGGCGGTATTCGATAGCGCGTATGTTATCCCAGGACTCGAAGATACGCCTGATGGCCGCCCGCATCTCGGACATACCGTTCACATTCAGGACAGTGTCCATCATGCCGGGCATGGACACCGGCGCCGAAGAACGGACGGAAACCTGGAGCCCTTTGCCGAGCTTGGAGCGTGACTCCTTCTCCAGGGCGGCGACTGATTGGGCGATCTCCTTCTCCGATAAACGGCCTGTCTTCTTATACTCGTTATAGCCCTGGACGGAGACCACGAACCCGGGCGGCACCGGAAGGCCGAGCCTGGTCATGGTTACAAGATTGGCGCCCTTATTGCCCAGAAGGGTTTTATCCTCGCAGTTATCATGAAAAGAATAGATGTATCCCATGGTTTTCCACCTCCACTGATGAATATTATATATTATGTGGGCAGGCCCGGCTTCCCGCCAGGCCGTCACGTACCTATCACAGGCAAGGAAGTTATCAATCCCCGGTATTAGATTGACAGACAGCGGGGACGTTGTTAGTATTAATGATCACTTATCAGTTATAACTACGATGACGAGACGACCGGCGCCTGGGCGGCAAAGTGAAATACTTGCTGTGGCGCATGATCTGTTCAGCCGGCAGGGCTACGCCCGAACAAGTATGGCGCAGATAGCAGCGCAATCAGGCGTTGCGCACGGGACGGTATACCTTTATTTCGATTCCAAGTTGTCGATTGCAGATGCTCTTGTTGAGAATTATGCCAGTGGTATAACTGACATTTTAGCCAAGTCGCTATCGGGTTCTTTAGGGCCTGAACAGATCAGAATCTGCGTACACAACGTGCTGGTATATGCTTCAAAGAATTCCGACATTGTACGCTTGCTGGATATCCGCACAAACCTCGGCCTGGAAAATGTCCGTCCTCATGCCGAAAAGCGAATGCAGAGATTATTACGTGCTACCATAAGGGAAGGTATCCGAAGAGGGAGACTCAGGGAATATGATACTTTGGCGGCTGCGGAGCTGGTCAGTGGGCTGGTCGAGTGGATAACCAGGGTCTGTTTCATCTGGCTGAAATGCGATACGTCCCGCTTTGAGGAGACGGCAATTCAAATGCTGGAGCACGCACTGATAAAATCGTAGTCCCGAGACATCATACGCACGTGATCCAGTTCATCCGCGCCTGTTAATGCAGTTGAAGCAGATGAAGTTCAGTTCGCTGTGCAGCATGACTATTTTCTGGATATGACCAGGTCTTCATCCGGTTTTCTTTGTTCATCTTCGCCGTAGAGCATTTGAAATATATCTGCCAGGTCCTTTTTTTGCCTGTCAATTTCATCTTGCTTCAATCCGAATTCCTCCGGCGCCAGGTACATCAGCAATTTGCTGTCGAGCTTCGGCCTGGTCGGATCGTGTGCTTCCCAGTCGGCGTTCCATATTCTTTCTACGACGTTTTTTCTCGATAGCACGAGAGGCACAAGTTCCAGATCTTCTGTTGTTACTTGCCCGTCGTTTGTATTCAGTTTTGTAGGCACCGGAAATATGTGATTCCCGAAATTGCCGGACGCGTCGGGTATCATGCCCATACCGAATTTGCTGTACAACTTTGCCAGGCTGGGAACGGCATAAGCAAATGCGTGATTAATAGGTTTTACGCCGCCTATCTCAATTTTTGTGATCTGCGTGGCGTTCTTCCATATAAGCAAACTGACCGGGTCATATGTCGTATCCACATTCTTTCTATTGGTGAGCCTGAAAAACCTGCCGAACTCCGCAATGTTTTCTGATGGAATGCCGGAATTTTCTATGTAATGAGTTATATTGAAGCCGGCTCTGCTCTGAATCATTTTATCGGGATACCTGTTTTCCATGGGCAATCCGATCTCCTCTTGATAGGGAACTATCCTCATACCGCAGAAAATTTCATCCTTTTCATTTAAAGCAACTAAATGAAGGGAGATCGGGTCAAAAACGTCATATACCATTTTTTTTTCGATATCCAAATGTATTCCGCTATCGGCGATATACTTGTCTTCCTTGGCATACAGCTTAAATCTCGCTCTATATATCGCATCCGCTGCGCTGCTCCTGCCATCGGTTAGATAGAACCTCACAGACCCGACCTCATCCACTTTCATAAAGATGTTATTTTCAGATTTCATCAATATTACCTATCCCGATATTTCATATTACGGTTGTCTAACAAGCGATTATCGCTCCATCATAATTTGTAAGTACGATGATATCTGTTGATCAGACCTGTGTCAATGGCTTATGTTCTAGCGTATGCGATGGTAACCGGCCAATTTCATTCGTTGGGCGGTACGTTATCCGTCGATTTAGCTTGATTTCATCATGCGGAGAACGCTGGCGGCAGCCTTCAACATCCTGCTGATATCTTCACGTGTATGTGCCATGGATACGGAAGGTGCGCCTGTGGGGCTCATGAAAATTCCGTGGCCGATCATGCCTATGTAGAAGTTGAGCAGCTTGAGCAGGTCTTCACCATAGAAGTCACGTGAGTTACGAGGGGCTTTATCGCCGAAGTGTGGCCAGAAGCCGCGCCAGAGGCCCATTACATCGCCCGTCACCCTGCACGGAACCCCCGCGTCGTCGAACACCTTCTGCAGACCATGCCCGGCCAGCGAGGCAATCTCCTGCACGTGTTTATAGTAGGCCCCCTTCTCCAGTTCCTGCAGCAGGGCCAGCCCCGCAGCTATACTCAGCGAGTGGCCGGAAGTCGAACCTGCCACGCATACTTTGTCCTGCATTCTCTCCATCAGTATGAGGTTCATTATATCCCGTCTTCCTCCCAGGACTCCCAGCGGGTAGCCTCCTCCCACGGGCTTGGCTAACACAGTGAGGTCGGCTGTGACACCGTAGAGTTCCTGTGCCCCTCCAGGCACCAACCGCAGGCCGGTGATCACTTCATCGAATATCATCAACACTCCGTGTTTGCTTGCCGCATCACGGATGGCATGCAGATAGCTTTTATCGACGGGGATCATTCCACCATGTACCAGCGCCGGCTCCACTATAATGGCAGCGAGATCGGAGGCGTTCTTCTCGATGATATCAACAGCAGCACTGGCATCGTTGAAGGGCAGGATCACGATCTGCTCCAACATCTGCCCGGGGATGGAAGTATGCCAGGGGGTGGCACACGGTCTGTCCTGCGGTCCGCACGCCTGCCCTACAGGCTCGATGGAGACCAGCATCTCCTGGGCCTGGCCGTGATAGCCTCCTTCAAACTTGGCGATTTTATTGCGCCCGGTGAATTTTCGCGCCAGGCGGAAAGCCGCCTGGTTTGCCTCCGAGCCGCTCGGCAGGAAACGTATCATTTCCATGCCCGGCATATGCTTGCGCAGGAGGGAGGCAAACTTGATTTCATTGTCGTAAGCCACAGAAGCAGGAATACCGCTTTTCAGAGCTGCTTCGACCGCCTCCAATATCGCAGGCGCCCTGTGACCGAGCAGTACTGTGCCCGCGCCACAGAAGAAGTCGACGTATTCGTTGTCGTCAACATCGTAGAGCTTTGAATCCTGCGCACGCTCCATGTACACCGGGTAAGGCCAGTAGCATTGCATGTCACCACCCCCTCCGTCGGGCAGGACCTGGCGGCCTGCTTCCCAGAGGGTGCGCGATTTGCTCGTGCGTGACAGGAAAAGATCCAGTATCTGTTTGTTAAATATATCCATTTCAGCCATCCAGCGGATTAGATTTCCTCGACATGCTTGAGCTTGTCTTCTATGGCGATTCCTTTTCGGGAGAGCTGCCACTTGCGGAAGTAATAATAGACAAAGCCGGTCACCACCAGCAAGATCAGGGCCAGGGCCGGCTGCCAACCTGAGGCCGGGTCAGTCATGTAACCGGAGATGAAGCCCCAGAGGATGAGCACTCCGAAGAGGATGGCTCCGCCCAATGTGAAAAAAGGCTGCCAGAAGCCTTTGAGTTTGAATGGCGCCTGCGCGTACCTATCGGGCATTTTCCTGGGCAGAAGATACATGGCGATACAGGCAAAAAGGGCAAGCAGCATAAAGGCGTAGGATACAGAGGTCGCACAATAAGTTATGAAATTTTCCCCGAAGACCACAGCCAGCACAAGTCCAAGTACAGAAACGATCCCGAGTGTGACAACTGCCGCTCTGGGCACTCCGTTGCGTTTGTTGATATTGCCCAGTCTCGTCGGTAGTATGCCGTCCTTGCCCAGCGCCAGCACGTCCCTCGATAAAAAAGCCAGACTTCCGCTGATAGTAGTGGCGGCGGCGAACAGGGCCCCGATTCCCATCAGCCAGAGCGCTACACCCGCAGGCATAAATTTGCCGGCCGCGGTGACAATAGCGGTGGCGCCTTTGATTTTGCCCAACTCCTGCCAGGGCAGGAGGCCGGTCAGAGCGTAGGTTATCAATATATAAACCGCAACCATAATTGTCAGCGAGATGGCCAGGATTATGGGTATACTGCGCCGGGGGTTTTTGGTCTCGCCACCCAGCTCTGTCGCCCCGTTTAGACCGGTATACATCACATAGGCCGGTATCATGGCAGCCAACACTGCGCTGAAGCCCAGGGGGAACAGGGGTGTTTGGTAAGAGGGATTGGCATTTAAAGAACCTCCGACACCGAAGATAATCAAGGCAATGATCATAATGCCGGCCATGATGCTCTGGACCCATAGCATCCACTTGATCTCAAACATATTCAGCACGGTGAAGAACATGATGGTCAATGCGGCTACAACCAGCAGCATTGCATCGCCGCCCAGCGGGAATAGCTTGTCCAAGTATAAAGCGAAGCCGAAAGCCATCAGCGGCATGGCGAAGGCGAAGATGCCGAGGATAGCCGACCAGACCACCATCATGGCCACGGATGGAGATAACAGACGGCTGATGGAAATGTAGCCTGCGCCGGTAATGGGAAAGGCGGCGCCCAGTTGCGAGAATACCACAGCCACGAAGAGGGCAGGTATTGCTCCGATCGCATAGGAAATCCATAATCCCGGGCCCGTCTGCCCGGCTAAAGGCCCGATAAGTATGAAAGCCGATGCGCCGATAACCGAGCCCACGATGAGCAGCACCCCGTGCAGGATAGTGATCTCACGCTTCAACTTACCCTGTTCCATGTTTCACATAACCTCCTACCATAATTATTCTACCATGATTATTTAACCTTCTCACCGGTTATAGATGCTGAAAGCTGTCTCAAAAGCAGCCAAGCTTTTCTTTATGTCCTTTTTTTTCATGATGCCGGAGATGCATCCGAGTCCCGGCAGCGCCACCACTCCGGGATTGCCGAGCAGCAGAGCCAGCCTGATCATAAGGTCGAACTCGAGGACCTCAAGCGCCTGGCTCATATCGAATTTCCCGGTCAACCCGAAATGCAGGAAACTATAGGTAGCGTGTGCCTGTATGTTCATCTTGAGCCTGGCAGCGATATCGTTTATACCTCGGGCCAGCTCGGCTGCACTGTCGATCGAACTGCGGATATAATCGCCGGTTTCCAATTCCTCGATGAAGGCAATGCCGGCTGCCATGGCCATGGGATGTGCGCAGAATGAACCCATCGGGAAGAGCGGGCCGAAATGCGCTGCCCTCGGATCCAGTGCGCCCACCACCGACATTACGTCGTCGCGTCCGCCGACTGCGCCGATGGGCAGGCCGCCGCCTGCGGCTTTCCCCAGGCAGGTCAGGTCGGGCGTTATACCGAGCACCTGTTGTGCGCCGCCGATGGAGACTTTAAAACACGTGGCGACTTCGTCAAATACGAGTAAGACGTTGTGTTTTGCGGTCAGCTCTCTGAGCGATTTCTGGAAGCCTTCGACCAGAGGCGAGCCGCCGCTGGCAGCGCCCAGCGGCTCCAGCACCACAGCTGCCACCTGGTCCCGGTTGTCCTGCAACGCTTTTGCCACCATGCCGATATCATTGGGCGGTAGCGTGATCAGGTTGTCCCAGTGGTTAGCGGGTACACCCAGCGTAAAGAAAGCGCCTGAGCCCGCAGCCAGGGCGTCGTAAGAAAGGACGCTGTTCCAGCCGTGGTGATGGCCGGCGAACTTGATGATCTTGGTTTTCGATGTGAAGGCTCGGGCTATCTGGCAGGCCAGCTCGGTGGCTTCTGTGCCGGAGTTGACGACCTTGATCTTCTGAATGGAGGGGTAATGCTGCATAACCTTCCGCGCCCACCTGGTGGCCAACTCCTCGCACATGGCCAGGTGGGAGCCATATTTATCCAGTACGCCGATTATGGCCTTACGTATTGCCGGCGACCTGTGGCCCAGATATGAGATGCCCTGGTCGTTGAACAGGTCTACGTATTCGTTGCCGTCTACGTCGTAGAGACGGGAACCCCGGGCCCTGTCGATAAATAGTGGATACGGCCTGTGCCAGATCGTGTAGGTGGCAGCGCCCATGGGCACGATGCACTCGCGGGATTCCTCGTTCAGCTTCCTGGAGCGGGGTGTTTTCTTCTCGTACGCAGCTACAACCTCCATGTATTTTTCATCGCTCAGTGTTGGAATATTCATCGCTAGCCTCCCTGTGCCCTGCGATTACGATCGATGGATACTTGATTGACAGACGATGTACTTAAAAAGCTGCTTTACAAAAACTATTATTTTTGTGTATTTTATCACGTGCGGATCTGAAAAGTCGAGCTAATTAAAATGGTTGATTTGCAGTACGGTACAGGCTGTTGCGCCATATGGCCGGATGTCACCAGGTTCTCGAGTGTGGCTGGAGGTTATGGGCGGGTATTGACACAGGAGTCGAATGCGAGTAATTTTATGACAATGCGTAAATGGGGTGAAGTTGGTTCGTTATGAGGTAACACGGGAGATGCCAGATAGAGATACGGAGGGCAGGCGCAATATCGCCATGGGCAGCCTTATGGCCGGTATGGCGCTGATCAGCACGGGGACGACCCTGGGGCACGCTCTGGCCTATCCGCTGTCTGACCGGGGCATATCGCACGGCCTGTCCCTGGCCATCGTGCTGCCATACTTAATGAAGATCAACCGCTTCGATGCGGGCCACGCCGATGAACTGAAGTCCTTCCGTCAAAAGTACTGCGTTATACCCGAAGTCCGCTGGGATATAATGGAGATGGCCGCGGAGGTTGCCGCAGATGAAAGGCGCCTGTCAAACAATGCCCGTGAGGTTACATTGCAGGAGATCGCCGCTGTATATGAGGCGATAAGGGACGAAAAACGTAATGCCTGACGGCCGCTCCGGCCCGGGGAACGTCGAATTATAAGGAAGGTCATGCTTATGGAAATCTACGACTTATTGAAGAAGACGCTGACGGAATTAGTTCAGGACAATTACCTGGAATCGGAGGATGTCGTTATTAGAGCGAGACCCCTTACCCCTGACGAGGCCATTGGAAATCCTGAAGACAGGGACTATCCTCTGATTGCCGGCCGTGAGCGGATGATACAAGCCGAATTCAGGCATACCATTGGACAGGCTTATACGGATATGTATGGTGACTATACCGGCAAATTAATTGACATTGCTCAAATGGAATTAAAAAACAATTTCCGCCGGGCTATTTTCATATCCAGTTTAAATGCTTTAATGCGGTATCTTGATCTGATTGATAAAACCATACACTGCAAAGATAATGAACCCAGGGAATGCGGCATAGCGCTGGTCAGTTATATAGCTGCAAAATATGGGCATCCCAGGATTGCCATGGTAGGTTTCCAGCCCAGGTTGGTTGAGTCCCTGGCTAAAAGTTACGACATAAAAGTAACCGACATGGATAATGCCAACATCGATTCAAATAAATATGGTGTGTCCGTACAAAGCCCGCTAAAAACCAGGGAGCATTTAGATTGGTGCGATATTGCAGTAGCAACCGGTTCCACCGTTGTCAACAACACGATCACCGATTTCCTGATCGACAAACCGGTTATCTTTTACGGGGTGACTATAGTGGGAGCAGCAAAAATTGCCGGGCTGGAGAATTATTGTCACTGCGCAAAATGACGGCAATTTAATCGGTATGCAGTTTTTTAAAATCACCCTGCAAATATTCTTTGGCCAGGTCTATATACATCTGCTTACCCCACGCCCAGTGTTCTTTATCTTGATCTGTTATCTTTCTTAATTCCCTGGCCGGATTGCCCCCGACCAGCACCCCCGGATGTATTATCTGCCTCATTTTTATAAGCGTACCTTCAGCTATAATAGCGTTTTCCCCGATTTCACAGTTAATGCTCAGGATTGCCCCCATCCCGATTGAAACAAAATCGCCGATAGACTTGCCGTGGATGATTGCTCCATGCCCGATAGTGACCTTTTGCCCGATCAGGCATGTATTGAACGGAAAAGCGTGTATTATCACACCCTCCTCAACAGCAGTGCCGGAATTTATTATAATGCTGCCGTAATCTCCCCGTATTATGGCGCCGGGCCCGATATAGCAGTTATCACCTATCTTAACATCACCGATTACCGTAGCCTGTTCACTTATATAGGTGTCATTCCCGATTGCAGGCTCTTTGTTTCTGAAAGAATATAACATCAGTCTCCTCACAGTGAAGATTCAAAACGCTTTAGTATACCATGCCGCATTCATTTATCCAGATCAGCACTCGATGCCGTCGCGGGCGCTTACTCCCTGCTGATAATAATGCTTGATCTCCAACATCTCTGTTACCAGGTCGGCAGCGTCGATAAGTTCCTTCGGCGCATACCTGCCGGTCAGTACAACCTCAACCTTGTCCGGTTTATTTCTTGCGATATTCAGCATATCATCAAGCGAAACAAGGTGAAAATAATGCGCCGTAATGATCTCATCAAAAACTACTATGTCGTAGTTGCCTTTCATCATAGCCAGCCATGCTTTTGCCAGTCCCTCCCGGGCCATGCGGACATCCTCTGGATCGGGAGGATTCTTAACATGTATAAAATCCTTTTTCCCGTATTGCTCAATGGTAATATACGGCTTAACTAATTTCGCGGCTTCGAGCTCGCCGTATTGCTGGCCTTTCATAAATTGACCGATGTATGTCTTTAAACCACGGCCCATGGCCCTGAAAGCCAGCCCCAGAGCAGCAGTAGTTTTTCCTTTGCAGTTACCCGTGTAGACTTGAACGTAGCCTTTTCCAAGTGGATGCAGCTCATCATGTGTCATATCTATCATCACTCTTGTCGGCGATGTCGAAAGCCCCGGGAAGCTCTATATTTTATAATCAATTTTACATCATCGAAATAGAACATGTCGGAGCTCATTGCTAAGTTATATAGTAGGGCAGGAGGGTTCGGAGGGGTCGTTGACAGCCGTGTGGCAGAGGCCTATTATCGTGACCGGGACCAGGACATAAATAAAAGGCAGAAAAGGCAGGCTCGATGTACGACTTTTCAAACAAAACAATTGTTATAACAGGCGCTTCCGGCGGCATAGGCGCGGCGCTTACAAGGGAGTTAGACGGAAGGAGGGCAAACCTTGTTCTTGCAGATATAAATTTTAGTGGCCTGGAATCATTGACTTCCGGTTTGACCTCAAATCCGCTGATAATTGAATGCGACATTACGGACAGGGCGGATGTAAAAAGGCTCGTAGAATCGGCCGTAAACAGATTTCTGAAAATCGATATATTGATCAACAACGCAGGCATTATCAGGCCGGCGCTTTTTGAAGACTGCAGCTATGAAGATATCGACGCCCAGATGAAGGTGAATTTTATGGGGGCAGTCAACTGCTCAAAGGAAGTCGTGGCCGTAATGATAGCTGCTAAACAGGGACATATCGTGACCGTTTCCTCGCTCGCCGGCCTCGTTCCCGAAACCTACAGCTCGATTTATACGGCATCGAAATTCGCTTTAAGGGGCTTCTTCCTGACTCTTGCAATAGAACTGAGGAAGCATAACATAAAAGTATCCACTATTTTCCCTGACTCGGTCGACACCCCCATGCTGAAATATGAGGCCTCTCACGGCGGCTCCCCGCTTACGTTCTTGAGCAATGCGCAAAGTCCTGAAAAAATAGTTCAGGCCGTAATCAAGGCGATAGAAAAAAACAGGCCTGAAATATATTCGCCAGCTTCAACCGGTATTTTTTCAAAAATAATCATGTGCTGGCCGTGGCTTGTTACAAAACTCTGGCCGCTGCTGGAACGGCTCGGAGAAAAGAATAGGAAATTTTATATGAAGAGGTGAAGAAATGATTGCACCGGAAGGACTGATGACAATTGCCATACTTGAGCTGTTGACAGGCGTCGGGTTAATACTGTTCTGGATATTATTTTTTACCGTAGGCCTTGCGCCGAAAAATCCTCCGCGAGGCTATATGGAGTACGAGCACTCCTTCCCGCTCCCGGATGGATTGCTGGCCATACTGCTGCTGGCGTCCGGCGCACTGCTACTGTTAAATAATCCTTTGGGCGGCAATCTGTCGCTGATCGCGGCCGGCGCGCTGCTATTTTTGGGGGTGTTAGACTTCAGCTTCAATATCCAGAACGGCTTATATAAGACCTCCAAGATGGACCTGGTATTAAACGCTTTTATCAACGTCTGGTGTGTCGGCTTTGGCATTGCTATTGTTGTGATGATAGTCTGAAAACCTGTGCCCCCACCGAAAAGTCAGTAGCAGGCATTACAGACTGATGTAACGCAAAAAAGCATGGTCTGCCCCGGAATGTCGTGTGATTTTGGCATCGCCAATTTGTTTTTGTTAAGCTGTATAGTATTAATAAAAGAGCAAGCATTTGTTAAAATCGGATATTACATGCTTTGAGGAGTCTATGATAATCAAAAGCGCGACTAATCGGGTGATTTTCGTGATCCTTGTAACTTTAATATCATTTGCAGGATGCGGAAACCCAGCACAAGAACAAGCAGTCAGCGAAAATCTAACAAAGGACCAGGTGATCAGTGAAAATCAAACAAAGGAACAAGTGATCAGTGAAAATCAAACACAAGAACAAGTAGTAAGCTTAAGTCCGGCACAGGAGCAGGTAGTTAAAGGTGATAGTTACCTTGAGTCAGGGGAATGGGACAAAGCCATTGCGGAATACACTAATGCGATAGCGATCGACCCGAAGCTGGGTCCCGCTTACAATAGACGTGGTTTTGCCTATTATCTAAAAGGAGATTATGACAAAGCTATATCAGAATTCACTACGGCTACAGGGCTAAACCCTAACGATGCCGGATCTTACTGGGGCCGCGGGCTTGCCTATAATGACAATGGTGATTACGACAAGGCAATTAGTGATTTCACCAGGGCAATAGATTTGGACCCGAAGTATACGGATGCTTACTCGTACCGTGGCAAGGCCTACCACAAAAAAGGGGAATATGCCAGCGCTATTGTTGATTACACTAAAGCGATAGAGATTGACCAGAAGAATGCCGTGGCTTATTACGACCGTGGTTTGGCTTATTCTTACAAACGTGATTACAGCAATGCCATATCAGATTATACCAAGGCAATAGAGATTGGCCCGCAGTATGCCGTGGTTTACTACAATCGTGGTTTGACCTATCATCTTAACGGTGATTACAACAATGCTATATCAGATTATACGAAGGCGATAGAGATGAACCCCAAATATGCCACAGCTTACAACAACCGCGGACGGGCCTATCAAGAATTAGGTCAATATGACAAAGCTGAAAGTGATTTCAACAAGGCAAAGGAATTGGGATTGAAGTGAACCCCTTCGTGTAAATAACCACCAGCATTGACCCACCAGGGGAATAAATAAGTTACCATTGCCGTAAACCTAGACGACTTCGGCCTGCAGCGGCTTAACGCGCAGCAGTCAACCAACCTCTATGATCTAATCATCACCCGCCATCACAGATTCAGCCTGATAATCACCAGTAACCGCGCTGTGGATGAATGGCTGGGAATCTTCGGCGATCCTATCCTGGGCAACAGCGCCCCGGACCGCCTGGCCAACGCCAGCCACCAGATAGTAATTGCGGGAGACAGTTACCGCCGGAGGCAATCACCGCACCGCCGGAAGGAGGTTGTTGATACCATGACCTGACCGTGATAAAAATACTAAAGTGGCAGATTTAGGATTAGTGAATATAATAAATTATTGGCTATGCAACAAAGTGTGAGGTGCACGGGAGGATTTACATAACAGTCGGCGTGGCCTCAGCGCCGACTGGATGCCCACTTTGCTGCGATCAGATTACTTAACAAAACGTGTAATTGACAAACTTCAAAAAAAGGACTATCGTGCGACCTGTAAAGGGCGTAAACGATTTAATTTTCAGGGCTGCACTGGTAAAGTTCAGTAATGATATTTAGATCGGCAAGGATTTTAGATGAGCGAGCGGTTGAAGAACTATATTGCTCCTGTCAGCCGATACGCTCCCTGGGCACTTATCGGTGTTTTATCGCTGGCTGGCATGTATGTAGTCAGCCTTTATAATTACCTGCTCTTCCACAGCCTGGCAGAATCATTCACCATCGTCATAGCCTTCGGAATATTCGTGGTCATCTGGAATGCGCGCCGCTTCATAGATAATAACTACCTGACTTTCATCGGGATTGCGTATCTATTCGTTGCCTTTATCGACCTGATTCATGCACTGGCCTACAAGGGCATGGGCGTGTTCCCGACTTACAATGCCAACCCGGCCACGCAGCTCTGGATCATAGCCAGGTACATGGAAAGCATCTCACTGCTTATCGCACCTGTCTTTATTCACAGGAAATTAAGGCCGTGGCCTTTGTTTGCCATATACACACTCACAACAATACTTCTACTTCTCTCTGTATTCTACTGGAATGTTTTCCCCACCTGTTATATCGAGGGGCAAGGCCTCACGGAATTCAAGATACTGAGTGAATATATTATCTCGCTGATCCTCGCCGGTTCTTTAGTACTGCTTTGGATTAATAAAAAGTCGTTTGACAACGATGTCCTGGGTCTCCTGATTGCTTCAATCATTATCACTATCGGCTCCGAACTAGCCTTTACCGCCTACGTCAGCGTCTACGGGTTTGCCAACATGTTGGGGCACATGCTCAAGTTAATCTCATTCTACCTTATCTATGTGGCAATCCTTGTGACCGGTCTGCAAAAGCCTTATCGTCTGCTTTTCAGAGAGATAAAACAGCGAGAAGAAGAGGTACTCGGTTTAAATTTAAAATTGGAAGAAAAAATAGCAGAGCGTACGCGTAAGTTGGTGGAGACGAACGAAGAATTGAGTTTAGCCTTATCAAATAAGGATGCCCTCCTGAAAGAGGTTAATCACCGCGTAAAAAACAACCTGATGGTCATATCCAGCCTGCTCAACCTTCAAATGAAGCGTACTTCAAACGTGACAGCCCGCGCAGCGCTGCAGGAAAGTAATACACGTGTTATGTCTATGGCCATGATTCATGAACAGGTGTTGCGGTCGGGGAAATATGCCACTATCGACTGTTTATCATATGTTAACGCCCTAACGACCAACCTTCGAAACTCCGTTGCACCTGATCATAAGAACATAAGACTGACAATAGATATAGAGCCCGGGATCAAAATTGAGCTGGACCGGGCAGTAAACTTAGGCCTGATCATAAATGAGCTTGTCTCCAACTCTTTTAAACATGCTTTCCCAGACTGCGAAAAAGGTGAAATCAGCATATCGTGCCGAAGCAGTGAGGACCAAGTACAGTTATCGATCAGAGATAGCGGAATGGGAATAACTGACGGGATAGACGTGGATCATCCTTCAAGCCTGGGCCTGCAGCTGGTAAATATTCTGATAAAGCAGATGGATGGCACAATCAAATATGAGAGAGATGGCGGCGCCAAATTTACTATTATGTTCAGTAAAAAATTAATATCAAATACGGAGGTAAAATAATATGACCGGTGCAAGTATTCTAATTGTTGAAGATGAAACTATCGTGGCCAAAGACATACAGGGGACTCTGCAGGATTTGGGATACTCTGTGCCTGTAATAGTCGCCTCCGGAGAGGAGGCAATCAGGGAAGCGCAAAGGACAATGCCCGACCTGATTCTTATGGATATAGTGCTCAAAGGGAAAACTGACGGAATATTTGCAGCAGCTTTAATTATGGAATGCTACGATATCCCTGTGGTTTATCTAACTGCGTTTGCCGATGATACTATGGTGGAGCGCGCCAGACTAACCGCACCCTTGGGTTACATCGTCAAACCCTTCTCTCAACAACAACTTGCTTCCTCTATCAAGGTAGCACTGACCCAAAGGGCGGCACGGCAAGAAATGAAAACACAAATCGACAAACTGGGGCGGCAAATAGATGAGGCTATCGACAGTTTTTACTTGTTCATGGTGAAGAAAAATGAACGCGTAGCACAGCATTCGAGAGGAGTGGCCAGCTTAGCGGCAGCTATATCTGCAGAAATGGGCCAGCCGAAGGCTATGGCTGATCAATTATATTTGGCAGGTTTGCTCCATGACTTGGGAAAGCTGCTATTGCCAATGGACATAATACAGAGGCCGTTTAACCTCACTGAAAATGAAAATATATTATTCAAGCAGCACCCACAGCTGGGTGCGCAAATAGTCGGCAACATGTCACGGTTTACAGGAACTGCCAGTCTGGTGTTGCAGCATCACGAACGGTTAGATGGTTCAGGGTACCCCTATGGCGTTTCCGGTGATAATATCCCCGTGGCAGCCCGTATACTAGCTGTGGCCGATACTGTGGAAATGATATGCAGTGAGTCATGGACGGCGCCTTTAGGAATAGATAAAGCAGTCGACGAAATAACACAAAACAGGGGAATACTATATGATCCTGATGTGGTGGATGCCTGCCTGAAGCTGATTAAGGGAAAGGACTTTAAATTTGAATAGTATTAATCAGTATGCATCTTCACCCACAATAAAAATCACACCTGCCAAATGAGGCAGTCATCTGGATGTCCGCATGGCCATATAGCTCGAATTAAACAATCCATAAAATTGTGTTGAACTATACAATAGCTTGCATTGTACGATCTATCGAATCTTTAAAGATTACCAGCACATCCGACAATTCTTGAAATTTCTTGGCTTAAATCATAAAATCAGTGTGTCGGCAGGACCTGTGATCTGACACACTGACCAGTCTGTCAAAATAGGGTCGACTCGGCGTGTTTTAAACTTGGTAGGCCGTGCAGGAATCGAACCTGCGACCCACTGATTAAAAGTCAGTTGCTCTACCAACTGAGCTAACGGCCCGGGAAACAGCAAAAAGTTTACCATATTCCAAGACCAACACCAAAGTACAACGACGAAAACGTCCCGGGCAACCAGCCACTGAACAAATCATGGTTTAGGATTGCCAGGTAGCAGGCTACTCTAAATATACGCACATGAAAGGGATAATGTGGAGCGGGTGAAGGGATTCGAACCCTCGACGTCTTGCTTGGGAAGCAAGCACTCTACCGCTGAGTTACACCCGCATGAGCAGGTTTTATATTAGATTTATTGCCGCCGGACTGTCAAGTTGGGCGCCTCGCTATCATCAGCTTGAATGCGGACTTGCTTTCGATATACAATCAGCCGAATACAGCAAGCAGGAGAAACTCATGACAAGCCCACCCCTGGATTTCCTCTTCAGGCCGCGCTCCATCGCACTGGCGGGGGTATCGGCGGACACCGGCAAGCCCGGACCGGCACAGTGGTATTTGATGAGCATGCTTAAATACGGGTACCGGGGAAAGATTTATCCCCTGCACCCCGAGGGCGGCGAGATATACGGGCTGAAGGTCTATAAAAATATGGCCGAGATCCCGGGTGAGGTGGACTACGCCGTGTCCGCCATTGCGGCGCACCATACACCGCAGTTTATCCGAAATTGTGCCGCCAAAGGGGTCAAGGCAGTGCACCTCTTCACATCGGGCTACAGCGAGATCGAGGACGCGGGCGGCAGGCGGCTGGAGGAGGAGATAGTGCAAATAGCCAGGGAGGGCGGCGTAAGGCTGATCGGGCCCAACTGCATGGGCATTTACTGTCCCTCGGCAGGGCTGACATTTGCCGGGGACTATCCCGACCAGGCCGGATTTCCCTCACGCTCCGGATCCCTGGGCCTGATATCGCAGAGCGGGGGCAACTGCATCTACTGCATACGCGAGGCCTCTGAGAGAGGACTTTTCTTCAGCAAGGCCATAAGCTACGGCAACGCCGCCGACTTAAATGAGTGCGACTTCCTCGAATACTTGACGGATGATCCGGATACAAAGATAATCGCCATGTACGTCGAGGGGATAAAGGACGGACGCAGGTTCAAACAGGTACTGGGTCGGACTGTCAAGGCCAAACCGGTCATTATCTACAAGGCGGGCAACACCGAGACAGGCGCCAGGGCTTGCGCGTCCCACACCAGCGCCATCGCGGGCTCCGCAGCGACCTGGAAAGCCTTTCTCAGCCAGATCGGGGCCATACAGGTCGACGGCATGTCCGAATTAGTTGACATAAGCGTCGCCCTGGCCTTCATGCCGGTCCCTGCCGGGAAAAACGTCGTGGTGGCCGGGTCGGGTGGGGGAGTGGGGGTCCAGGCCGCCGACAATATCACGGGTGAGGGTCTGAACTTACCGCAGCTACCTGTTGAGCTGAGGCGAACGTTGCATGGCATCTACGGGACGGAGGCCGGCAGCATGTTCAGGAACCCGGTGGATATCCCCCCGGCGGGCAGCAAGGAACACTATCTCAAGGCCATGTTGTCTATAGCAGAATCGAAAGATGTTGACATAATCATCATGCAATTTCCGCTGGACCTGTGGGCGCTCTCACGCAGGTCAGTGTTGATGGGCCGTTTTATAGAGGTGGTAACCGCCCTCAAGGATATTGTTGCCAAGCCGCTGGCTGTGGTGCTGCATAATTCGGCCACGGCACAGGCCCGGAGGCTTGAGGAGGAGGCGAGAGCCTGCTTCGCAGCGCTGGAGCTGCCGGTTTACCCCTCTATCTCAAGGGCTGCGCGCGCGATCAACCGTTACATCTGGTACAGCCGGCGTCATAACCGCTGAGTTTTTAACACGGGGGATTACGAAATGAACAGGTGGGCGCGCGGTATACTGATCGCAGTGGCGGCGCTGCTGGTAGTGTGGCCGCCGTGGCGCCCCTGCAATGGGAGCGGGTTAAATAGCCCGGAGCGTCTTTAAACTAAGGAGGTAACCCATGACTAAACTGAGCACCCCTGCGGACGTGCTTTCCTATGCCAGGGATAACCACTGGCTGGCCCTGAGCTCATCGGAAGGAAATGTCTTGACCATATTCCTCACACCATCAGGGAATATACTCGAGGTATACTTTGAGAAGAATAAAATGACATTGAAGGCGCTGCCTTACTTCGTAGGCAAATAGCGCAGCCTACACGGCGAGCTTTTCCTTCAGTCTATCTATTGGCTTGGGATAATGGCCTACACCGCGGAACTTTTTGGTATAAATGGCCTTGTTGGGGCAGTGGTTGAAACAGCTCCAGCAGCCGAAGCATTTATCCATGTCGAAGACGGGCTTGGGGTCCAGCTTTATGGCCCTGTACGGGCATAGTTTTTCGCAGGTATGACATTCCTTACATAGCTCCGCATCCACGTACTTGGTTCCCATATCGTTCTTTGACCGGGTGCGGGAGAACTCGGGCAGCAGGCTGTACAGCAGACCGATGGAGATCTTGCGGCCGGCCACTTCCTCCTTCCGGCTGATTTTCTCACAGGTTGCGTCCAGTTCAGCCACAAAGCGCTTGAATGCCCTGAGCTCTTTTTCGTTGGGCGCCTGCTCGTTGCCACGGCCCCCCGCTATCATGGGTGGATAGCTCTCCGGGGTATGCAGCGAGTGGCCCGCTACCACCTTAAATCCGCGCTCCGCCACCAGTTTTGCCATGTCCTTGAGCGTCTTGCCGTTGATGAAGCCGTAGGTGTTGAACACAAAGGCCGGCCTATTGTCCTGGACAGGCAATTTCTCCAGGAATGTCTTGACAAGCTGCGGAGGTCCGAGAAAATCTGTAAAGGTGGCAAACCCGACTATTGCGCAGTCCTGCAGGTCCGGGATGCGGCCGCCGACCATATTGACCAGCTCCAGGTCGATGCTCCTCACATTGGCGGCGATATAGCGGCAGGTCAGCCTGGTATTGCCGGAGCCGGAATAATATAAGATCACGCCTCCGGGCTTTTTCATATACGCTGTGCCGCCGTCGGTCATCTCGATTACCTCGCTCATCCGGTCTTAATCCTGCGCTATTTGAAGGCCTGTGCAAAATCCATGAATGTCTCACGCGTGGTGTATTTGTAAAGGAATAGCCCGCTATTTCCCAGCAGCTTCTGCCCGATGTAACCGGACACGCCCGTGATGAAGATCTTTTCCAATGGCGACACTCTGCTTCAAACAGGTTTGGCTTAGATTAAACGGCCTACCTTCTCCAGTATGTGCACGCACATGGCGGCCTCCTCGACCCCGATGTTGCCGCCGCCGTTCTCGGCCAGCCCGATACGCGCATTCTCGACCTGCCTCTGGCCCGCGTCGCCGCGCAGCTGCAAGGCCAGCTCGTATATCTGGGCCAGTCCCGATGCGCCGATGGGATGCCCGCGGCACTCCAGCCCGCCGCTGGTGTTGATGGGTTTGCTGCCGCCGATCACTGTCGCCCCCGACTCCGCATACGGGCCACCTTCCCCCATTGGGCAGAAGCCCATGACCTCGGCCTGGTGCAGCTCTCCCCAGGCCGTGGCGTCGTGAAGCTCGGCCACGCTGATATCAGCGGGACCCAGGCCTGCAAAATCGTAGGCCTGCACCGATAGTCGCTCGCCTATATCCACGCCATCCAGCGACCTCTCGCTGCCCTGTCCCAGCACGGATGCGCGTATCCTGACCGGACGGGCGTCAGCCAGCTTTTTCAGGTATCTTTCCGAGCACACTATGGCCGCCGCCGCGCCGTCTCCCACGGGTGAGCACATGGCCCTGGTCAGCGGATAGGCCACCGGCTTATCGTCCTGCACCTCCTCCACCGTCATTCTCTGCTGGTATTGCGCCAGAGGATTCAATGAGCCATGCAGGTGGTTCTTCGAGCAAATTACCGCGAGCTGGCGCTGCGTGGAGCCGAATTTATTCATGTGCCACCTGGCCCCCATGGCGTAGGCGTCCATAAAGATGCTCCTGCCCTCGCCCGGGGCGGATGCATCCTCCGGCATCTCTATCTTTATCACCTCGTTGAGGCTGGTGATCATGTGTATGTGCTTCTCGAAATTCTCCACGTCCATGCAGGACGCGTAAGCGGAGAGCGACAGCGCCTTGTCGGGATTGCTGATCTTTTCAGAGCCCAACGCCAGCGCCACATCGTACATGCCGGCGCTGATGCCGGTTGCAGCCAGGTGAAGCGCCGTAGACCCGCCGGCGCAGGCGTTTTCCACGTTGGTCACGGGTATCTTGTCGATGCCCATGCCGCGCATGATGACCTGCCCGCGTATGGAATGTTGGTTGGCGAACATCCCCCAGAAGGAGTTGGAGAAAAAAACCGCCTGCAGGTCTTCTTTGCTGAGGCCTGCATCATCCAGGGCGAGACGCGTGGCCTCCTCTGCCATGGTCCTCACGCTTTGATCGGGATACTTGCCGAAGCGTATCATGCCGACGCCGATGATGAAAACATCTCTCATGGATGGTAGACCTCCTTGACTATTATATTTCCGGCGGCGATAGAGAGGGAGTCGTTGGAGCCGTCTTCAATCAGGCCGGCGCGCGCATCGCGAAACAGCTTCTCGATGGGCAGCTCTTTGCTCAGGCCAAGGCCGCCGAAAATCTGCACGGCATCGCTGGCCACCTTGTAGGCGCCGTTAGTGCAAAACACCTTGGAGGCGATGGAATGCTGCAGCGAGGCCGGGGTATTGTTCATGTTGTAGACCATGACGTTGCGCGAGAAGGAGCGGCAGGCCTCCACTGTGGTGAACATGTCGAATAATTTGGCCTGCACCCAGGCGTGCTCGCACAGCCGCCTGCCTCCCTGTACACGCTCCGTGCTGTACTGCAGGGCCAGGTCGTAGGCGGACTGCGCCAGGCCGGTGAAATAGGCGCCCATGCTCATGTTGGCATGGGCCAGCGTAAGCTCGGTCATGGCCTCGTAGCTCTGCTGGTCTATGATCATCTGATCGCCCGGGCAGACGACGTTGTCGAAGAATATCTCGCCCTGCGGCAGCTCGCGCTGCCCCATCTTGTCCAGCGGCTTGCCGCGGCTTACCCCGGGCTGGTCCAGGTCGATCAGGCAGATGCCGCCGCCTGCCATGCCCATGGCGGGGTCGAGGTTGACGAAGAGGGCGCAGTTGGTGGCCACGGGTCCGTTGGAGATCCAGGCCGATTTCTGGCCGTTGAGTATCCAATCGCCGCCTTTTTTTGTGGCCTTCAACTGCTGCGTGACCTTGCTGTCGCAAAAGTGAGCTGTTCCCGGCATCAGTATGTCCGAGCCGTGCTCCGGCTCGGTTATGCCCCAGCAGCTCATCACCGAGGCATCCTTGCAATTGACGAAGGGCAGTATGAATTTTTCTATCAGCGGGTCGGTGCAGATCATCTCGGCGTAAAAGGCCGCGAAGCAGGAGCAGCCCAGCGACACGGCGAAGCCGACACCGCCGTAGGCTATCTCCTCCCAGAATATGTGTATGCCCAGCGCATCCAGCCCCATGCCCCCGTATTCGTCGGAGACGTAGATGGTATGGTAGCCGTTCTCATACATCCTGGCCATGGTCTGCCAGAAGAGCGAACCCTTCTCGATCACCTTTTGCGGCGGCAGCTTGTCCAGCGCCAGGGCCGCAGGCCGCACCACCTCGACGGCGAACTTGTGCAACTCGTCCTTCAGGTTGAGGTGAAATTCCGGTAAATCCAGGTCCAGCTCGCGGTAACCCATATCTGCCTCCTGCCTTTAATAAAATACACTTCTATATGTAATCTGCAAGCTTATAGATCGTCCCTTCGCCGCGCTCGAAAGACTCCCTGAGCTCCCTCGCCAGCGGCTTCTCCGTGATGGTCTTAGGAAGAGTTGCGACTACCTGCAGGTAGGAGGGCATGAAATTCGGCTGCAGCTCCTTCTGCAAGGCTCTGAAAAACGACATCGGCTCGATGGACTGCCCCTCGAACAACTCGACGGACGCTACCAGGTCGCTCTCCCCGGGCGCGCCCGAGGCGGCGGGTATCCCGTATACACATACCTCGCTGACCTGGGGCTGTTTGCCGATCACCATCTCCACGTAATCCGGCTGGATGAAGTCGCCGGAGCGCCGCAGTTCCGTGCCCTTCCTGTAATCGAAAAACAGCCAGCCGTCCTTATCCTTGTGCACCATATCTGCCGTCCTCAGCCAGCCGCCCCTGGTTTTTTCCTTCGATGCGTCGGGAAGCCCCAGGTAATCGACCTTTGTCTCCCCCTTGGTCATGCGGCAGATCAACTCGCCCGTGGCGCCGGCCGGGAGGTCGTTGTCGCCCTCGTCGACGACCCTTAACTCCATGATTCCGGGAATGGTCTTGCCGAACGATCCCACCGGCCCCTGGCCGACCGGCTTATAGGCGAAACCGCCCTCGACCGAGCCGTACCATTCAAGTATCTTAACGTCGAACCTCTTTTCGAAGTCGTCCCAGATAGCCGGAGGCGTGCCGGCGCTGAGCACGACGCGCACCGGGTTCTGCGCGTCGTCCGGCCTGGCGGGCTCGTTGTAGATGGCCGCCATCATTCCGCCCAGCAGCGAAAAAGAGGTGCAGCTGTATTTGTGGCAGATATCCCAGATGCGGCTCTTGGTGAAGCGCGGGCTGATAACGGCCTTGATGCCCAGGCTGAGGGCCGGGAAAAAGGTCACCGATTGGGCGTTGCCGTGAGTGAGGGAAAGTCCCGTGTAAAGCACATCGTCCTTCTTATACCTCCAGACCAGGCTGGTGAGTATGTTATACATGCCCGTGCGGTTGTTGCGCACCATGACGCCCTTGGGCTTGCCCGTAGTGCCCGAGGTGTAGACGATCTGCATGGGGTGCCGCACGTCGAAGATCTTCTGCTCGACCGTCTCCCAGGTCGCTGCCTCCAGGGTCTCGTTCAAGGATTCGTACTTCGAGGAGACGGGGATATCCTGTTCCGGCAAGTACACGGCCATGACATGATTGACCGAGGGAACATCCTTCAACACCTCTTCGAGCTGTTCCAGACATTCCCCGGAGACGATCACCGCTTTGGACTGGGAGTTGTTGAGCATGTACTTGAGGCTCTCACCCCTGTTGCGCGGGTCGATGGGGACCATGACCGCGCCCGTGGTGGTCCCGGCCAGCATGGAGTAGACGAACTCGGGATGATTGCGCATCAGTACGGCGAAGTTATCTCCGCTGCCGATGCCCTTTTTAGTGAAAAGGCCGGCGATCTTGTTGGAGTTTTCATACAGCTTGCGGTAGGTGAGAATATCCTCCCCGTGTTCACCCCTTTCAAAGACGAAGACCTCCCTGTCAGGCGACTCCTCGGCCCTGATTTCCACCAGGTGCGAAGCTATAACCTGGTTGAGATGCGCCTTGCTTCCCATGACTCAGCCTCCTTGCCGGACATCATTCCTGCTCGATGGCGCCGATGAAACCCCTGGTAAAGGTGGGGAACTCCTTGTTGAAGGTCTCCTTCCAGTGCTCGTCCGTCCAGTACTGGTGACGGTCGAAGTAGGGGTCGTTTTTGGCCACGCTGACCGATACCGTGACGGCCATATCCACGTTCTCCATCTTATTCAGTGCGAACGAGGCGAACCCCAGTGTGCTGAATACGCGGCAGTACAGCCCCAGCCGCCAGGCCATAGACGCCGCCGCGCCGGCAGCGATATTGAGGTTGATGGCCTTGAACTGGCAGCTCGGCCCGCGCGCGGTCAGCGACTCGACCTCCTCGGCGCGGTTCATCTCGGCGCAGGTCTTGTATCCGCAGGCGCCGCAGTTGAAATTGAGATCGGATTTCCGCCTGTCGCCGAACATCATCAGGGCGCAGGGCTCCTTGATCAGCTCCATCAGGAACCTGCCGTCCCGGGCAGCCAGGGGGGACATGTCGCCCAGCGAGTAGCAGAACTGGGCGATCTCCTGCTGGTCTTCGGTGGTCAGGCGCGCTATTTTGACCGTGTTCCGGCCTCCGAAGCGGAAGCTGTTATGCGCCGCCACCACCATCAGTTCCACCGCGCGGTCCAGGCCATTGGTCAGCAATTCATTCATTTCGGTTGCCATTTTATCTTCTCCCTGCAGCGGCTCTGCCTAACTGTAGATCGACCTGAACTGCGGCCAGAGGCGCTTGATAATGCGGTCGTTCATGGTCGTCTCGTTGATATCCGCATACTCCTTGGGTATATCGCGGAACGGGCTTTTTTCAGTAACAGAGATACCGACTGCCAGGCAGAACCCCGTGTTTTTGGGCACTATCTTCATGCGCATGGCTGCGGCGCCGGCCGACCAGTATACGCCGTAATCGATGCCCATGTTCCTGGCCGTTGAGACGATGGCCTCGATGGCATAGGATATGTTGTTGGCGCGAAAGAGGCAGAGCGGCCCGGTATAGGCTATGCCCGGTTGTGGCTCCAGCTTGGGCGCCTTGCGTTGATACTCACAGGTCAGATGGCCGCACATGTTGCAGTTGATATCGGCGGGATCGGTCAGGCAGCGTATCGACGTGACAATGAGCACAGCGTCGGCGTCACGCAGCATCATGGCGTCCCTCTTGAAGAAATCCCACTTCTCGTTTTCGCCCGACATCTGCTCGGTGGCCTGGCACAGGTCCTCGATGTCGCACTCATCGTCGATGATCTGGATGGTACACTCTCCCACACCACCCACCCGGGGAGATGTGGTGGCGCTTGCCAGCAGCAGGCGCGCCGCGGTCCTGGCGGCCTGGCGCCTGTCCTCCTCGTATTGCTTGATGCTTCTCTCTACGCTCATCCGCTACCTCCTTTAAAAGAGCTATATCGCCAGCCCGTATTTTTTAGCGATTCCAGGATAGGCCGCATAGGCCGGCTTGAGCATGGGCAGCAGCTTGAGCACCTTGGGCAGGGGTCCCTTGGCCTTCAGCAGCCCCTTGGCCAGGCCCACCGGCATCGTGACCTGCTGCAGCCAGAACTGGTGGCAGGTGTCCCCACTCAGCCACATCTCGATGGTCGGCTTGATGTCGGCCGGGCCGCAGATCACCTTCCCCTCCCGTGTCAACCAGATAAAGCCGTCCGGGTGATCTATGGTGAACTTGATGACGATGTCGGCCTCGATAAATTTGGGTCCCACCGTTGGATCGTTGACCAGGGTATTAAACAGCTCGCCCAGCACCTCGTACATCTTCTCCGTGGATTGAAATACAGCCATCTAACCTCCTCCTCTGCGAATATTCAAATGCTTTGAGCATATTACAACAATCCACGTACCATTTACAAGATATTACCGCGTACCTGCAGGTAAACGCGTACGAGCTGCACTATGCCTATTATCAGCAGCATGGCCCAGGTGGCCGCCTTGAAGGCTTTTGATTTCATCTTGATAAAGCTGCCGATCACCACCCCGGCGATAAATCCCGGCAGCAGCAGGGCCGCCAGCTCCAGCGTGAGGACTCCGGCCTGGCCGCCGGCCCACATGCTGATAAGCAGTGCCAGGTTAAGTATCAGCCAGAGCACGGACAGTGTGGAGCGGAACTGGGCGGGGTCGTCGATCTCCCTGCCGGCGTAGTAGACAATGGGAGGCCCTCCCGAGGCAAGCAGACCCTGGAACAGACCGCCGATGAAGATAACGGGCGCGGCGACCAGCCGCCTTAGCGGTTCCCGCCTGGCATCGCTGTGGTAGAGGGCGATAAGTTCGAGCGTGGATGTGACTACCATAAAAAGCCCCAGCAGCGCGACCAGCAAAGTCTCACTTGCATAGCCTCTCAGCAATATGCCGGCGGCCAGGCCTATGGCTGCCATGGGAAGTATGCCGACCAGTATTACTTTCCAGCGTATATGGCTGTGCCAGCGTATGATCAGCCAGACGCTTTGCAAGCTGCCGATGGTCACCAGCGCCGGCAGCAGCGTTTCAATCGGAAAGAGGAAAATCCCCAGGGACAGGGCGATGATGGTCGAACCGAACCCCAGGTAGGTTTCCACCGAGTGGGCCAGCACCAGGATCAGCGACAGTATCGCGATATCGATCCAGGCAAAGGGTACGGGCACGGCTATTTGGCGCGGTAGAGGTCGTTGAAGTACTGCGTGGTCATCTCCTTGGCCTGCGCCCGGTCGGGCAGCGAGCCGATCATGCCGTAGATCGCAGCCTCACCGGATATATCTTCCTGCTTCAAGAGGGAGACCTCTTTTACCGCCCTCGCCAGGTCCTTGAGGAAGGGATCGACGATCTTCAGGTGCATGGGGGACACGGTGAAGTGCAGGGTGGGCGGCATGTGCTGACTGTCGATGTGCCAGCCGCGCACCTTCATAGCATCTCCCAGCGCGTAGACGTTCAGCGTGTCGCTGCCGACGGCGAAGGTGGTGGCGGGCGGGTCCCCGATAATGCGCAGGCCCGGTATGCGGCGGACGCCTTCCATCAGCAGACGTGTCGCCTCCATGGCGTCCTTGGCCAGGCGCATGTAGCCTTCCCAGCCCAGGAACCTCATCACCGACCATGCGGCGGCTACGGGGCCACCCGAGCGCGCCCCCGAGATGGCCGGCGTCGCATAAACACCTCCGTTCCAGTCCGTATACACGAATAGCTGGTATTTTCTCAGCTCCCCGTTTCTGTATGTGATGGTGGAAGCGCCCTTGGACACGTATCCGTACTTGTGGATGTCGGCGGACATGGACCATACGCCCGGCACGCGGAAATCGAAGGGAGGGATAGGGTAGCCCAGCCTCTCCAGGAAAGGCAGGATGAACCCCCCCACGCATGAGTCCACGTGAAACCAGACGCCCTTTTTATCCGCTATAGCGGCCATTTTTTCAATGGGATCGATGACACCGTGAGGGTAGGAGAAGGCGGAACCCATGGCGAAAATTGTATTGGAGTTAAATGCTTTCCCGAAGGCGTCAAGGTCGACCTCGGACGATTCGCTGGTGGGCACGGCCACGGTTTTCAGACCGAGGTAATAGGCGGCCTTGTTGAAGGCAGGGTGCGCCGAGCGGGGTATGATCATCTCCGGCTCTTTCACCTGCGGGCGCTTTTCCCGGGCGTAATCCCTGGCCGCTTTGACCGCCATGATGATGCTCTCGGTGCCACCTGAGGTCATGTTTCCCGCGGCGGTGTCACCGCCGTGGAGCAGGTCAGCGGTCATGGCCACGACCTCGGTCTCCATGCGCAGCAGGCTGGGGAATGCGAAGGGGCTGAGCCCGTTCTCGAATACGAACATGCTCAGGGCGTTCTCCACCACCTTGCTGACATCCTCCGAGGCCCTGAAGACCATGCTGAAAGCTCGCGCGCTCTTCCAGTTCATGTCATTGGATTTAAGCGCAGCTAAATCACTCTTTAACTCGTCGAAGGGTAAACCTTTTTGTGGAAATTCCATAGCGGCCTGTCACCTCCCACAACATGGTATCCGTAAAGCAGGGATAATTCAAGGCAGACAATTGTGATTATAATAATCTGTGGCATTAAGTTGCATAGCCGTTCAAGGCTTTCGGTCGGCAATCCGCAGGTGTCTTATGGTATAGTTGTCAGGAACAGTCGTGGAGGAGCGCCGAGATCGAAGTAATTGATATAACCTCAAATCTGAAACTGTTGGATCCGCAGCTTCCGATACCCGGCTATAGCGGGTTTATCGGGAGTTACCTGGCGCTCGGCTCTAAGAACGCAGTGATTGATCCCGGACCCGCATCGGCCAAACCCGGCCTTCTCTCAGCGTTGGAAAAAGCCGGCGTGCGGCAGCAGGACATCGATTATATTCTGCTCACGCACGTACACATCGATCATGCCGGAGGTACCGGCGCCGTCATAAAGGAGCTTCCCAACGCGGTGGTACTCGCCCACAGCCGTGCCCGACCACACCTGGTGGATCCGACCATGTTGTGGAACGCCAGCCTGAAAACACTGGGGGAGCTGGCGTTGAAATACGGCCCGATCGAGCCGGTGCCTGAAAGCCGGATAATAGACGCCGCCGACCGCATGCAGCTCGACCTGGGGGGCGGCGCAATCCTGGAGGTATACCTGACTCCGGGCCATGCGGTGCACCATCTGAGCCTGTTTGACAGCTCAACGCGCACACTGATAGCGGGTGAAGCTGCCGGTGTATGTGTAAACGGCGTTATCAGGCCCGCCACTCCACCCCCCTTCAAGCTGGAAGAGACCATGGCCTCCTTAGAGAGGCTGATCGATCTCAGGCCGGACAGGATATGCTACGGGCACTTCGGTTGCTACGACAACGGGCTGGCACGGCTCAAGCTCTACCAAGAAAAACTCTTACTCTGGTATGAGGTGATTAAATCGGAGATCAGCAGAGGTACCAGGCCTGAGGCGATACTTCCGGAGCTTAAACAGAAAGACGGGGATTTAGCTTACCTGGATAAACTAAATAAAGACGAATATGCGCGCGAAATGGTCCTGCTCAACAACAGCATTTACGGGATGGCAGGCATAGCACATTGACCATCGCCGTGCATTCTATACCAGCAGCTGCCCTTCTTTAAGCTCTTCAGCATCTTCTTCAAAAAGTCTCACTATGGGGCCGTTCAGCGTCTTCTTCATCTCCCCCACTATTTCCCTGCCCTTGTTCAGTCCCCCGGCAAAGTCCATGACCTTATCCATCAGTTCGTCGTTGTTGTAGGCGGCTGAAACCACGTGGGCGGCGGTGCATTCTACACCGGTCAGGCGACGGCCGGCCAGAACCAGCTGGTCAACGATGTGCGCGGGCAGCACACCTGTCAGCAGCGCCCGGGTGCCCGGCAGTATGGGGATACCCAGGTCGATCACAGGGATGCAAAAGAAACCCCTGTCCGACCGCATGAAGCGGAAATCGAAGCAGCAGGAGAGGACGGCCCCGCCGCCAAAGCAGTGACCGTTCATCGCAGCTATGGTTATCAGGGGATAGGTGAGCAACCGTCTTCTCAGTGCCAGGTCCATCACCAGGAACTCTTTAACCGCTGCCTTATCGCCCTTCTCCAGGCTGCCGCGTATCCAGTCGATGTCGAAGCCGTTGGTCCATATGTGGGAATGCCCGGACTTTACCACCAGCGTCAGCGCCCCGGTTTCCTTCTCCACCTTATCAAGCATCTCGAGCAGTGATTTGACCATGCCCGGGTTAAGCCTATTGTCAGATTCGCCCATCGTCACCAGGGCTATTTTTTCATTTAGTTCCAGATCAAGTTTGGCCATATTTTTAACGCTCCCCACTTAAAATTATCGATGCTGTTCTCATGGCATAGACCACGACTTAATGTTACTCGACCACGGTATATCCCGGGTCGCAGCTAAAAAATCAGGAATTCTTTCTGCGTCCCGAATACGCTACGCAGCACATCGCATATCTCACCGATACTGGCATAGGCCTCGACGCAATCGAGTATGGCGGGCGTCGTATTGTCCCGGCTGCGCGCAACCTCTGCCAGGCCGTCCAGCGCCCGTTTACACCGTTCATCATCCCGGTTTCTTTTAACGGTTGCGAGGCGCCTTTTCTGCAGTCTCTCTTTTTCGGGATCGACCCTGGTCAATCCCGTTATTTTCGCCGTCGACGAGATGAACTTGTTGACTCCCACGACAACGGTCTGACCATTATCAATAGCCATTTGCTGCCTGTAGGAGTTTTCCTGTATCTCCCGTTGCTGATACCCCTGCTCGATGGCCGCTACTGCGCCCCCCAGCTTATCGATCCTGTCGATATAGCCGGCGGCTTTCCCTTCCAACGAATCGGTCAGGGATTCCACGTAGTAGGCGCCGCCCAGGGGATCGACCACGTCGCCCACAGAGCTTTCATACGCCAGCAGTTGCTGTGTACGCAGCGCGATGGTTACCGCCTCCTCCGAAGGTGTGGCGTAAGCCTCGTCGAACGAGTTGGTATGAAGCGACTGCGTGCCTCCCAGGACAGCGGCCAGCGCCTGGATGGTCACCCTGACGACGTTATTGTACGGCTGCTGGGCTGTAAGCGTGCATCCGGCTGTTTGCGTATGGAACCGCAGCATCATAGATCGCGGATCCCCGGCCTTGAACCTTTCCTTCATTATTCTGGCCCAGAGCCGCCGCGCCGATCTGAACTTGGCCACTTCCTCAAACAGGTCGTTATGGCTATCGAAAAAGAAGGATATCCGGCCGGCGAACTTGTCTACGTCCAGCCCCGCCTTAATGGCGGCCTCTACATAGGCGATGCCGTTGGACAGTGTGAAGGCTACTTCCTGCGCGGCCGTGGACCCTGCTTCCCGAATGTGGTAGCCGCTGACGCTGATAGTGTTCCAGCGGGGCAGATTATTATTGCAATAAGCGAATATATCCGTTACCAGGCGCATGGATGGCGCGGGAGGGAAGATGTAAGTGCCCCTGGCGATATACTCCTTGAGGACGTCGTTTTGTATCGTGCCTTCCAGACCGGCTGTATCCACACCCTGCTTCCTGGCAAGCGCGATGTACATGCAAAGCAGGATAGGGGCCGTCGAATTGATGGTCATGGAAGTGCTGACCTTATCCAGGGGTATATCCCTGAAAAGCGCCTCCATATCTTCCAGCGTATCGATGGCCACTCCGACCTTGCCGACTTCTCCCAGGGCCAGAGGGTGGTCGGAATCGTAGCCGATCTGTGTTGGCAGGTCGAATGCTATGCTGAGGCCGGTCTGTCCCTGCTCCAGAAGATAGCGGTACCTGCGGTTGGATTCTTCCGCCGTGGCGAAACCTGCATACTGGCGCATTGTCCAGAGCCTGCCGCGGTACATAGCGGGCTGGATCCCGCGTGTAAAGGGATACTCGCCCGGATATCCCAGGGACGACTGATAATCGAAGCCGGATATATCCTCCGGCGTATAGAGCGGATCGATCTCTATCCCGGAGCTGTTTTCACATCGCTCGCGCCGCACGGATAAATTCTTTTGCGCCCTTGCCAGCGTCGTCTCCCGCCATTCTTTTTTGCTGTTGCTCATATACGGCTCCTTACCAACTGGCTCGGCTCATTTAAGTTGCCTATCAAGTGCCGATTCCTGATCCACTAATATGATGAAAACTTAAGAGCATCTTGTAATCAGTGGCTTAAGAATCATGTCGAATAATATCATATCTCCACCTGCTCTTTATTATCCTGTGCCATGCATAATGCATCATGCAACTGCGGAATCGCAGTATTGGCTCGGATTATCGGATTAAAGGAACGTGTAAGAGACTCAACCAGGGTAGGAGTGATTGACATCCTGCCTTCTACCGGGCGTGCCTGAGCCGAGCGGCGGCTTTACCGCTACGTTATGCTCACCGGCTGATATGCATATCTTTGCGATGCCGAAATCTTTGCGTACGTACTGGGGGTCAGGTCAACCAGCGTAATGTGTCCGAGCGAAGAGATCATCAGGTCCCGCACCGTAAAGCGTTCCAGGATGGTGTGGTAAAACTGCCCTTCCAGATAAAGAGACACGAAACCGTGAACTATGCTCCAAACGTTGATGGCCTCCACGTCCGGGGGCCCGGGCCGCAGCAGACCCGCGGCCTGGCAGTTCTCGACTATACAAACGAGTTGAGAGAAACATTTAGAGGACAACTCGACATACTCCGAATAATCCTTCTCTCTCTCAAGTACGCTGGATAATGTCACTTTGAAATGGGCCGAATCGCTGAGCGCAAACTGAATATATGCCCAACCGGCTTCGATCAGCTGCCGGACGGGTTTTCCCCTGTAACGCCTGATCACGTCCTCCGTATGCTCACATATTATGCGTAAGCCTTCCGTCGAGATAGCAGCTATAAGCGACTGCTTGTCGGTAAAGTGTGAGTAGGGCGCCGTATGACTGACGCCTGCCTTCAGGGCAACCTTACGCAGGCTCAGTCCTTGAACACCCTCTTTGGCAAGGATTTCGATTCCCGCCTTGATCAGGGCGTTCTTCAGGTCACCATGATGATATTTCTTGACCGGCATGTGAAAATATTAACGTTTAATCTTGACAACGTCAAGATTGACCATTTATAATCTTGACACTGTATAGTTCAGGCTTGTAAGGAGGAATAAATGAAACCGGACGAATTATTAAGTCAGCCCGTGGCGCTTCCCGATGGGATAGATTATGACGATTACGTCATCGGGACGTATACAGTAACCTATCCCGCGATATTTCCGGTACCGAAGCTGGCCCCGCTGCTGGCGATCGAGCAGAGCACGGGTACCTGGGTCGCCGTACCAGGAGAGACACCTGAAGTGCGGAGAAACCATGTAGCCAAAGTAATCGGTGTGTATGAGTTACCCGATTACGAATTCGAGGTCCCGGCGGGGGTACAGGATAGAAACTGGATGGTGCAGATAGCCTTTCCCGAGGTGAATATCGGGCAGCAGATCCCCATGATGCTTACGGCAGTAGTAGGGAACATCTCCATGGGAGGCAAGATCAAACTCGTAGATATCAGGTTTCCCAAAAAATATGTAGCCGGTTTTAAGGGGCCGAAATTCGGTATCGAGGGAGTCAGGAAGTTGCTCGGTGTGAAAAAGCGGCCGCTTCTGAACAATATGGTTAAACCGTGCACCGGCTATCCGCTGGAAGTGGGCGCTGAGCTTTTCAAGCTGGCTGCCACCGGCGGCTGCGACATTGTTAAGGATGATGAATTGATCGCTGATGCCTCCTTTAACTCGGTGGTGGGCCGTGTGAAACGTTATATGCAGATAGAGAAGCAGGTATATGAAGAGACGGGCGAGCATACCTTATATACGGTTAATATATCTGACAGTGTGCCGAAGATTTTCGAAAATGCCCGCCGCGCAATTGAGCTGGGCGCTAATGCCATTATGATCAATTACATAGCAGTCGGCCTGCCGGTCATGCAGGCTTTAGCCGAAGACCCCAAGATAAACGTGCCGATACTTGCGCATATGGATGTAGCCGGCGCCCTGTATATGTCACCCTACCATGGCCTTAGCTCACACCTGGTCCTGGGCAAATTACCCAGGCTGGCCGGCGCAGATATAGTAGTCATCCCGGCCCCTTATGGTAAGGCATCGTTCATTACGGAGAAATTCGATGCGGCGGCCAGGAATCTCACATATCCGCTGTACAATCTCAAGCCGACCTGGCCGATGGCGTCCGGTGGCATAACACCCACCATGGTACCCAAGGTCATGCAGGAACTGGGGAACGATATAGTCATAGGTTCGGGAGGAGGCATTCATGCTCACCCGTTGGGGCCGGTAGCCGGCGGGAAGGCCTTCAGACAGGCGATCGATGCGACGCTCAAGGGTATTTCTCTTGAGGAGTACTCCAAGACGCATAAAGAGCTCGCAGCTTCGGTCAAACAATGGGCTGATCCGTTCAAGGGGTTCAAGAAAGAATCATAATTGAAGGTTTTCCGCGATCCATATAATAGAATAAGGCGCATGGATGGTGCGTGCGGGCAGGCTATTATATACGCTGAAAGTCAATATGCGCGTGGAAGATTGAGAAATACCGAACGGTCATCGACAAGATCTATGAATAAATGAGGGTAACTGTTATAGAATTAAGCGCTAAATGAAAAAGGGGTAGACTACTTTTTATGTCGGGCGCATGATCAGCTCTTTCTCGCGCTCGGGTTTGTCGGTTATGTTACAATACCTGCTCTTTTCCCCGTACTTAGAGATATCCCTGTAGCAGCCACCTGCACGCTGCCCGTAGGCAAATCCTTCCATCTCGTTACAGACCACACAATTTTGGTACATCCTGCATGTCTTCCAGTAGACACATTTACCTTTCATATTGCACCCTCCTGTGCGGGATTCATTTACATCGAATCAACTTTATTTTATCGCACTTGTAAAGCCATTGCAATAGCCCTTTCCAATCCTGAATATTTATCGAAATCAGACCTCAATAAAATACTGTTGACAAGGTATATAACATATGTTATATTACATCTGTTATATAAGGATAACCGGAGAAACCGAGTGCCGCCGACAACTTCGTTCAGCAGGGAAAAATTGATCGACGCCGCCTTCAAGATCGTCAGGAGCAGGGGGCGTGAAAAACTTACGGCGCGCGCCATCGCGGCGGAGCTGCATTGCTCCACCATGCCGGTATATTCATATCTCAAATCCATGAAAAAAGTGGATGTAGATCTTGAGAAAAAGACTATTGAATTGCTGCTGCAATATCAGACAACCGCACGTAGCGGAGAGCCCTTTTACGATATGGGACTGGGCTATGTGCTTTTTGCCAGAAATGAAAAGAAGCTGTTTAGATTTCTTTCCGCTGAGCGTAGGGGCAAAGCATTGCAGGATAACGCCGCTGCGACCATGAGGGACATCATCTTAAAGACGCTGATTCCCAAAATGAAGACCGATCCGCTACTGCACGGCCTCGATGAAAGCCGGCTGGAAGGCATCCTGACCAAGATGTGGGTGTTTGTTCACGGGCTGGCCTCTCTCGCCAACAGCGGCGCCCTGGCAGGGGAGGATGAGCGTTATTTTGAAGAGCTGCTGCATGAAGCTGGATATTTTGTCATCGAAGGTGCAAAAAGAGTAAAGGGAGGCAAAAATGAAGGTACTGGCGCTTAATTCCAGCGCCCGCAGCGGCGGGCAGAGTAAAACGGAGATATTGCTCGATCATTTCGTCAAGGGCATGCGCGACGCAGGCGCGGAGGTGGAAGTCGTCAACCTGAAGCGGAAAAAGATCAACTATTGCATCGGTTGTTTCAGTTGCTGGACCAGGACGCCCGGCATCTGCGCGCACAAAGATGATATGTCCAGAGAACTGCTCCCCAAATTCATTCAGTCCGATATTGTTGTTTTAGCATCGCCGCTTTTCCATTACCAGGTTAACGCTCAGATGAAGACATTTATCGAGCGAACGTTGCCGGTGCTGCTGCCTTTCCTGCAGCCTGAGGGAGAGGCCACAACGCATCCTCTCCGCGATAAACATCCTGCCATCGTTCTGATATCCGTGGCCGGATTTCCCGAGATGTCGGTGTTCGATGCGCTGTCGTTCTGGGCAAAAAAGACCTACGGCAGGTCCGGTGCGCTGCTTGCTGAGATCTACCGCCCGGCTGCTGAAGCCATAATTCATTCCGGCCGGCTGTCGGGTATACTGGCAGCTATGGAACAGGCCGGCGTGGAGATCGTGAAGAACAAATCGATCAGCGGGGAGACGATGGAGCGCATAACACAGCCGATCACAAACCCTGATATGATCAACGTCATGTCCAACCTTGCCTGGCAGACCATGATCGATAAGAAGACGACCATGGCCGCGGCATCCAGAAAGGGCGACGGCTTGCGTCCCAACTCCATTGAGACGCTGATGGCGATGCTTTCAATGGCCTTTAATCCGCAGAAAGCCGCCGGGAAGACGGGCAAGCTACAGTTCAATCTGTCCGGGGAATGTCCGGGCGAATGCTATTTCAGCATCGAAAAAGGGGATTTAAAGGCGTTCCAGGGTAAATCCGAGAAAGCCGAGTGCGTTGTAGATGCCCCCTTCGAGGTATGGGCTGATATAATCGAAGGCAAGGCCGACGGCGCCAAAGCGTTCATGGACGGGAAATACAGGGCGGAGGGCGACATCTCTTTAATGATGGTTTTTGGACAATGAAAATATCGATAATCCTCGGGCATCCCGATCAAGGGAGCTTTAACCATGCCGTTGCTGAGACGGTCGTAAAGACTTTGCGGGGAAATGGGCATGACCTCATTTTTCACGACCTCTATAAAGAAGAGTTCCAACCCGTCCTGCCTTCTTCTGAAATCCTAAGAGATCCACTGTTATCGCCAGTCGTTTCCAAGCATACAGCTGAGATTGTTTCGGCGGACGGCATCATCGTTATCCATCCCAACTGGTGGGGCCAGCCTCCCGCCATATTGAAGGGGTGGATAGACAGGGTTATTCGCCCCGGGGTGGCTTACGAGTTTTGCGAAGGAGACAGCGGCGAAGGTGTGCCCAAAGGACTGCTGAAGGCAAAGGTCGCGATCGTGTTCACCACATCGAATACGCCTCAGGAAAGAGAACGGGCGGTGTTCGGCGACCCTCTGGAGGCGATATGGAAAAACTGCATTTTCGGCCTTTGCGGTGTTAACAACTTCTACCGGAAGAACTTCGGGGTTATCGTCACCAGCACCCCAGCGCAAAGAGTGGAGTGGCTTGAGGAAGTTCAGAACATAACGGATAAATATTTCCCCAAAATTTCTTGATTGTCGAGCGAATGCGATTTGAATTGGCTACATGAGAATAATCCGATAATCCTGGTCGCCATGATTATACACGAGACAAAACTGGACCCCGAAAGTATCATTAGTTTCCATTCCTGGCATAAACTTGATAAAAGGAAATAATATTTGCAATGCTCTGTTCTACCTAACCTTATCCCCCATTCAGCAGCATTGGCAATAAGAGTCCAACGGCTATAATAATTTACACGTTGTCCGTCCTTATTTTTTCCCTTGCCGCTCGCCATGACGCTCCCCAACAAAGGTAGGGGCTGTGGCGAAGTGTAGTACACTGAGGTGGGACGTCCGGCAAGGCTTTTCTGAAGCATTTATTATGGCAATGTACCCATATAAACACGTACAGATATCCAAGATGGTTTATAATAATTTGCAAGGCATGTTTTGTCATAAGCTTGTTAGTCGCGGGATTGATTTCTTTAGACTATTTATAGAGTTTATACCATATAGAAATGAGGCCATAGAAATATTTTTTGCTATTGCCCAATATAGAAACCCCACTACCGTAACTCAGCAACTTCAGCGTTTTTTTGAAAACATGATCCCGTTTATGTACCCTCCAAAAGGTATAACCTCCTGGAATAGTTCGGATTTTGACAATTTCAAATTCATAATTTATGAGCTATTTCTTTATGCAATTTCATGCCTTCTCAAATACGATGCTTTTTAACCGATAGGTTACTTATTAAGTCGGAAAAACCTATTACTAATAAGGCAGCCAACGAGGGACGGAGTCCCTCTTGACATCTCAAGCCTATTAAGCCTAAGAATAATTAGGATGGGGTCATAGAAGGCGGGATTTTATAAGCTATTAAAAATAGCACGGTAGGAGCCACATAACAGCCATTGTTGCCTCACCGAGAAGCAAACTCACGTATTTAGTATGCCTTCTATGGCTCCAGCACTAACAACTGCTTAAGTTCTTTTGCATCAGTATAATGGGCAGGTATCTGCTTACCTTTAACCCAGGTTTCCACCTGATCACTATAGTAAGGGCTTAAATAGTGCCCGGATTGACCGGCGGGGCTTATCAGAGTCATGTTGTCAAGGTTGGACATATCAACCACTATTCGTATTGCGCCACCGTTTCTCATGTCGCAAGGATTGTTTCTATCCCACCAGCCGGCATTGATGGTGAAATCGTCCCCTGGGTACGGGATGGGCTTCAAGTTCAAAAACGGTACTACATCTCCAAGGGTATGTTTGATTGTCATGGTATGTACCTTACCCCATGCCCAGTTTTGTGGATCATTACCAAGTTTTACGGATAATTCCGCCACAGTGGTTTTCATACTTTTCAAAATCATGTCGTCACGTGTCTCTTTAACATTCGGTGTACTGTTATCATCCCAAAGGAAATGATTATTGTCGTCAATGGCATTGGTGAGCCATTGATCGGGTAAGTAAACACTATTGCCTTTAAAGAAGTCATCTAGACACTTTTTCCCGATATCATCTTCGAGCGTATTTCTCATTAAATTGGCATAGAAAATGTTCCAGAGAGTGGCGGCCGACGAATCGATGTCAATAGTATAATTCCAGTTATTGAAAAGCGATATATATGGTTTTAATTCCTCCACTCCGTTGCAAACCCTTAGTATATGGGGTACCCATCTCTTAGCCGCCATGGAGACCGTGTCAAGCTGCATGTTCCTTATTTCTTCCACGCTGAATTTATCTTTACTATTAGCTATATCTTCAAAACGAAGAGCCCTCTCAAATAGAAAATATGAATTCCCATAGTAATCCGCACGTTTTGGCATATTATTGAACGATGCGAAATAGCCTTTTTCAGGGTTGTAATCATAAGGATGATCTTCAAATGGCAAGTAACCGACCAAGTCGTATTCACCTTTTTCTCCCGGCCTTGGTATTGGGTTATCGCCAGCCTTTCTAATAGGAAGAGTGGCGATCCATTGATAACCTATATTCCCATCTACGTCAGCATAACCTATGGTTAAGCTGGCACCACGCTCAATGCCGAATGCCTCGTGAAATTCATCGAAATTTTTTGCTTTATCGAGTGCCAGTACACTTTGTGTTATGCCAGTATATCCCTGACCGGCCCACATCATAGCGCAGTTTTGGGGTGCACCGGGCATTATATCCGATATAATCGGGCCATGCCTGGATATTTTAACCGGTAATTTCTCTTCTTTAATCCCATCTTTTGTCTTGATCTTCAAAGTTTCTTCAACTGTGACGAAATTCTTATAGCCGTCTTCAGTCATGTACTGGTTTGGGTTATCCGGATTTAGTTTCTCAATAAAGTAATCAAGGTTGTCTCCAGTGCCATTGGTAATACTCCAGGCAAAGTGTCCATTGAATCCCAGAGCATTAACTCCTGGCACGCCAGCTATTGAACCGCCGATGACATCATAAGCTCCGCCCTTCAAATGTACCAAATAAAAAAGTGACGGGATGGCAGCTTCAAGATCCGGGCTACCGGCAAAAACTGGTTTCCCAGTTGTTGTTCGTGAGCCTGAGAATATATACCAGCTACTGAAACGGATATTCATTAGAACTGGCGAGTAAAACTCACTTGCGTTAGATACGTATTCAAATGGTTCTGCCGTGACCGGCTCCCGGAGCGCACCCGATACCTTCGTTTCTGTATTTGTGGATATTGTCGGTGCGAATTGTGGCAGCGAGGGAAGTAGATAATTCAATTTATCATTCCCAGCTATGAGGGCGATTTGATTATAATAAAGTTTAAATTGGTTTGGCATATTGAGGCGCCAGATCATTAAAATGCCTGCTACAAGACTATCCTGGGGCTTCCAAAGCTGGGGTTTTACACCGAGTATGACGTATTCGCAAGGAAGATACTTAACTTTATTAATATAAGCATTTACTCCACGAGTATAAGCATCAATTGCGGATTTGTCTTCAGAAGAGAGGTTTGCATACTCAGCTTCAGCAGTACGGTATAAGCCCAGTGTCTTGAAATATTTATCAGTGTTGACCGTTGCTTCTCCCAGTAATGTGGAAAGCTCTCCTCTGCCCGCAAGGCGTGTTATGTCCATTTGGAACATTCTTTCCCTGGCAGTTATATAGCCTTGTGCAAAGAACAGGTCCTCTTCATTCTGCGCAAAAATGTGAGGAATACCATGTTCGTCAGTCCTCACCTCAACCTGTGCTGTAAGACCATCCAATTTCTCTGTACCTGAGTAGGATGGCTGGGGTAATTTGAAGAACACTTGGAAAGATATAACCGAAGCGATAGCAAGGCATACGATGACGCTTAATGAGACAACCAGTGTTTTGATCCATCTGGATTTCACCTTTCACCTCCCATATTTGCTATAAAATGCCTTTGCTATCTGTTGTTTTCTTAGGCACTTTAACAGGGCTAATGTATACCCGTTGCATTCGTATGTCAAACCTTGCTCAGAACCCCCGGACAACCCATAGAATCCCGGGAGTTCAACTCCGGCACCCCAAAACACCTGTTTGCAACCCAGAAGTAGCTTTCCTCCCGAAAAAAGACGATACTCCCCCTATCTTTTTCATCTGGCTGCCTGTATACCCTCAGTGTGCTAGCCAGGAGCCAGGCGTAACCGGTTTACCCGCACCAGGAGAGCAGCAAATATCTCCCTGGATATCGCCACTTCAGATAGCTGGAAGATGATCCGCCGGGCATGGCGCACCATCCGTCCACCCATTTTGATCAGCTTTGCCTGAAGACTGCGCAATGACCAGTCCTTGATTGGCTTGGGCAAAACCAGCCGGCGCAGGAAGTTCCCCAGGTTGTAGGCCATAATGAATAGCTGGAGCCGTACCTGGTTAGCCACAAACCGGTGGCAGGAGAGGCGGGTCCAGTTCAGGGCATACTTGCCTTCCTTAATCCATTGCTCCGCAGTCCCCCGCCCGTTGTAGAAGTGCACTACGCCCTTGGCTTTAGCGGACAAATTGGTAACGATGAAGCCCACTCGTGGGAATAGCTCTCCCTGGTGCCACTCCACTTTGGCCACCACTCTTCTGGGATGGTTCCAGCTCCCCGCCTGATACGGGAAGTTGTGGTAGCAGATTACGGGCTTCTCAGGTAACTCCCCTTCAGGACGTTTCAGCAGGTGCTTAAGCTGGATAGGTTTTTTCTATACCTGACACCGTGCATTGGGATTATCCATCATTCGGACAGGAAAATATAGTAGGCTTCTCTCGAATATACCGGCGAGCCCGGCCTGGCATGTTGGTTAGACTTCAAGTCAATGCCCATTGTATACTTGGATACGTATTGAGGAATACATTATGAACAGGACATTTGAAGCAACTATTGAAAAACGCGACAAATGGTATATTGGCTGGGTAGATGAGGTGCCCGGCGCTTTCAGCCAGGGCAAAACGATCAAGGAAGTTCAGGATAATCTACGAGAAGCGGTTCAGCTTATTCTGGAAAGCCAACGTGAACTTAGAGATACAGGGATATCCGGTAAAATCATCAAGAAGCAAATACAAGTTCAGGTATAAGCTTTGAAACGTCGTGACCTGATCAGTCACCTTGAAAAAGAAGGGTGTGTTCTTCACAGGGAAGGTTCCAAACATACGGTTTTTCTGAATACTGAGAATGGTCATCTCGCAGCTGTGCCCCGTCATCGAGAAATAGAAACTCTTTTAGCCAGAAAGATATGCCGGCAACTGGATATTTCTATACCCAAGACTAAAGACTAAAGCTTAAACGCTCACATTCAATGTTGATTATCGCTTATGCGATGACAAAATTATAAGCATACTGCTGTGACACAACTCAATCATCTTTTTTCACCAATACAAGTCGGCAGCATGAAGCTGAACAATCGCATCGTGCTGCTGCCGATGGCACTGTACGCAAATAACGGCATGCCGTCGGACCGCCAGACGAAGTTCCTGCTTGAAAGGGCGCGTGGCGGCGCAGGCGTAATCTGCATACCGCTTAATGTCATTCCCGGAGGTTCGGAATTCGTGGGTTCGATGACCTGTGATATGTCTGAGGACGGTTTCATCAAGCCGCTCAGGGAACTGATATCCCGGGTGCACGACTGCGGAGTCCCGATCGTGGGGCAACTCATTTCGCTCATGCTGTGGCGAAAAGATAGCGCATCCACCCTGGAAGTGGTCGGTCCCTCCGAGGTGGCACTGCGTCCAAAGGCGCACAAGCCGAGGGCCATGACCGTAGAGGAAATCCACCTGTTCAGCAGACAATACGCTGAGGCTGCCGGGCGGGCGCGGGAGGCTACTTTTGATGCAATAGAGATCATGGGCGGGATAGGGGGAACTATCAGCAGGTTTATGTCTCCGGCTGCGAACCGGCGGCAGGACGAATACGGGGGCACATTTGAAAACAGGATGCGGATGCCCCTGGAGGTAATGCAGGCGATCAAGGAAAAGACGGGCCGTGATTACACTATCCTGTGGAGGTATTCCGGGCACGAATTCGTCGACGGCGGATATGACGAAGAAGGAGGAAGTGAAATAGGCCGTGCCCTGGAATCTGCCGGCGCCGGCTGGCTGAACCTGCAGGTGGGCTGGCACGACAGCACGGTCCCGCTGGTCACGAAGGAAGTCCCCCAGGGCCGTTTTGTCTATATCGCTGAAAGGATCCGGAAGTCGGTCAGCATTCCGGTAGTTGCGGGCTACAGGATCACCGACCCGGAGATGGCCGATCGCATAATAGCCGACGGGAAGGCCGATCTCATCGGGATGGCGCGGGCCCTTATCAGCGACCCGGAGCTGCCGAACAAGGCTGCCGCGGGACACATCTACCAGATAAACCGGTGCATCTGCTGCTGCCGCTGCCTTGACCAGGGACTTGCGCAGCACATACCGCTCGAGATATGCAGCGTCAATGCCAGGGTCGGGGATGACATACTGACGGACATCGTCCCGTCGCCGGTAAAGAAGAAAATCCTTATCGTGGGAGGTGGACCAGCAGGGATGGAGGCGGCCAGGGTGGCGGCGCTGAGAGGGCACCAGGTGACCCTCTGGGAGAAGGCCCCTCAATTGGGCGGGTTGCTGCAGTATGCCAGGATCCCATCTGAGAAGTGGGAGATCGGTTATCTCATCGACTATCTCACAGGTCAATTAAGAGACCTTGGAGTAAACGTTGTCGTCGATAAGGAAGCTGATTGTAAATCGATTATCGATGAAGGCTCAGACGCGGTTATACTTGCCACCGGCTCTATACCCTGTGGTCTCCAGGTACGTGGGGACGCCGGGGTGGAGATAGTTACGCCGCTGGACTTTTTAAGCGGCCGCAAAACCGCGGGGGCGAATGTCATTATTATCGGCGGGGGAATGATAGGCTGCGAGATTGCCAACATGCTTGCGGCCGAAGGCAAAAGTGTGAGGATCTTGGAGATGATGGAAAGGATCGGTATGGACATCGGCCCGACGGAGCGCTTCATTATGCTGTCATCGCTCAGGCAGCGGGGCGTAGCCATGGAGGCAAAGACCAGGGCCATCGAGATCACCGAAGCAGGAGTAATGGCCCTCCAGGATGGAAACACCAGGCTTTTCGAAGCGGCCACGATCATAGTGGCTACGGGCATGCAGCCGGACAACGACCTGTCGCTCAGACTGGCCGGAATGGGCCGGGAGTTCTACGCGATCGGCGATTGTGTCGAGCCAAAAAGAATCGGCGAGGCTGTCAAGAGCGCCTACCGGACAGCATTGAGAATCTAGTGGCAGCTAACTGGAAGCGGGTTCACCCGAGTGTTCGGAACGTGACAGGACCGTATCCGATAATGATGTGTGGCTAAATGAGTAGACGGCTATTACGCAGAGCCGGGATTTCTAAGAAGGTATTATCGAGGAACCGAGGAAATAGATTCAATCATAAAATGAATCTGGCGTCCCTGGGGGGATTCGAACCCACGACCCGCTGCTTAGAAGGCAGCCGCTCTGTCCGCTGAGCTACAGGGACGTATACCGAGTTTAACACAGGAAAATGAGCGGCATCAACAGCCGGTAGAAGAGGGTTGGGGTTTTGGGGCCTCACCGGCAGCCGGCTTGGTCTGTTCGGTCTGCCCGGCAACGGTCACCTCTTTGGTTGTCTCCGGCACCCTGGCCGGCAACTGCTGCGCGTCCGAGGGTTTCCTGCTGTCGGTGACATAAAACCCCGACCCCTTAAAGATAATGGGAACCGGCACAAAGCGGCGTTTGGCTTCGCTTTTACACTTGGGGCAGGCGGCCACGCCCTCGTCGTTGAATCCCTGCCTGATCTCAAAATTGGTGTTGCATTTTGAGCAGCAGTATTGATATATCGGCATCGGTCCCTCCGGGAACTGTAATCAATCTAAAAATTAGCACTCAAATATCCTGAGTGCTAATTAGATATTGTAGTTATCTTTGACTTTGCAGTCAAGTACGTTTGATCAACCGGAACAGCGAAGGGCGCGACAGCGCCCGTGGTCACAGCACAATCGTCTCGTTCATCGCCAGCACCCTCACCTCGGTACCCGGGCAACTCTCACAGACTTTCATTACAAACGGCCTGATGTCCACGGCCGTGGAAATGGGCGGGTAAAAATCGTCCTGGTGATGCGGTATGACCAGGCGCGGCTTTATGATTCGTACGTATTCCAGGGCGATATCGCAGATATGAGTGTGTCCCTGGAGGGCCACCAGCAAAAGGTCCGGCGGATTCGCTGCAAGGCGTTCCAACTCCCCGGTCATAAAGCCGGCGCTGCCGAAATGGTGAATACTGTAGCCGTCGACGGTAAAACGCCAGCTCAAGACCTGGCCCATCGGGTAATTGCTTGATATGCCGGAGTTGGATATGCGGAGGATGCCCGCCGGGCCCATGCGCCAGAGGGTGCGCGCGACCAACGGTATATCGAATTTGACGTGACGGCTGAAAAAGGCCTGCGCCCGGTAACCACCGAAATCCAGGGCGAAGCCGTCGGCGGTAACCGCATGTATACGGCCGCTGTCGACCCCCTCACGCAGCAGCGTGGCCGCGGCTGTCTGTGAGCAGTAGACGGACGATTTGCCGGCAGCCATGATGGCGGGCACATCGTAGAGGTGGTCGAAATGGCCGTGAGAGATAAATATCTGCCCCGCATCGGAGATGTCTGACGGCTTGAGGGTCTGTACGGGCCGGGACAGAGGGTCACGCGATAAGTAAGGGTCGATGAGGAAAACCTGATCATCGGTTTCGATCCTGAAACCGGCTGTGCCCAACCATTGAAGTCGCATACCTGCCATCTCCTTATAATATTTCTTATAGTAGGGGCGTTGCTTTAGCTGCGCCCGCAGAAGCGGACGGGTTTAAAAACCCGCCACTACATCTTATCATCTTCACTGCTACAACAGGCTGTGCTATACTATGAAATTGCCCGGCGGTTATTGTAACGTTAGCCGGTGTACATTGTGAGGGCTCGTAGCTCAGGGGTAGAGCGGTCGGCTCATAACCGATTGGTCGCAGGTTCGAAACCTGCCGAGCCCACCATTCATTTATCCACCCTTCAGGTAGCCGAAAGCAGATTTTGCCGCCACTGCTCCGTCGCCGACCGCCGCGGCGACCTGGCGGGCTGAGTTGCTGCGGATATCGCCGGCGGCAAATACCCCGGGCAGGGCTGTGCGCATCATTGCATCTGTCGGTATATTGCCTGCTTCATCGAGCTCGACAAACCCCCTGAAAGCATCGCTGTTGGGGATCAGACCGATGGCCACGAAAACGCCAGAGACCTCCAGCCTGGAGACGCCGCCGGTCTTTACGTCCTTGATCACAACCCCGCTCAATTTCTCCTCCCCTTCAAGCCGGGCGACAACGCTGTTCCAGACAAACTTGATCTTGTCATTGGACATGGCGGAGCGCTGAACCACCTGGCTGGCCCGGAGCTGGTCCCGCCGGTGTATGACGTAAACCAGCCGGGCATGCTGGCTCAATTCAAGGGCATCCGTCACGGCCGTATCGCCTCCACCCACCACGGCCACATCCATGTTCCGGAAGAGGAAACCGTCACAGGTGGCGCAGTAGGAGACGCCCCGACCGGTCAACCGCTCCTCATTTTCAATGCCCATCTTGCGGTAATTCGAGCCGGATGCAATGATCACAACACCCGTCTTGTAGGTCTCGTCATCGGTGATAACCTCAAATGACTCGTTTTTATGTTTAAGGCCGCTCACCTCGGCCGTTTCGAAGTTAAGACCGAATTTTGAAGCCTGGTCATGCATCAGCTGGCCGAGGTCCATACCGGATACGCCACCGGGAAAACCGGGGTAGTTATCCACCCGGCCTGCGTTGACGATCTGTCCCCCGCAAAGTCCGCGCTCCAGCAGGAGCGTATTGAGGCCGTACCTGGACAGGTAGAGGCCGGCGGTTAACCCGGCAGGACCGCCCCCGATAACTACGGCTTCATATTCTTTCATCTTAACCTCCATGATAGCGTAGTAATTGACATAATATTATTTGCGGCTGTGGTATTTTCTATAGACTTCCTTAAGGTGCTGGTTCGTGACATGTGTATAGACCTGTGTGGTGCGGATGCTTTCGTGTCCCAGCATCTCCTGCACGGATCTCAGGTCGGCGCCCTGTATCAGCAGGTCGGTGGCAAAGGAATGCCTCAAGGTGTGCGGGTGCGCATCGAAGGGCAGTCCGGCTTTTTTGGAGTACTTTTTGACGATCCTTTCTACAGACCGCGGCGTCAGTCGCATTTTCTCACCCTGTTTCAATTCCGACCTGTCACGGCTGTAGCGGATGAAAAGGGGCCTGTAATCATCCTTGCGCACGTCTAAATACCTTTTCAGCCATCCCGCCGCGGTGTCTGATATAAAGACCAGCCTAATTTTATTGCCTTTGCCTTTGACACTGAACTCCTGCGTATCCAGGTTGATCTGGTCGCGGTTCAATTTGGTCAACTCCGATACACGCAGCCCGGTGCTGAAAAATAACTCCAGTATGACCTTGTCACGCAAACCCATCTCGTCGGAGATCTGCGGGCTGTTGAGCAGGCGGGTCAACTGGTCGGCGTTGAGAAACTCAATGACGCGGGACTCGGTCTTGGGCAGGTCGATCTTGTCCGGATTAAGCACAGTCAGGTCCCGACGGGTGGCCAGGTAGCGTAAGAAGGAGCGAATAGCGATCACATGATAGGTCTGAGTGGACTTCTTGAGCGGAGCACCGTTCTTGTCTACGTAGTGGGCAAGGAAAAGTCGAAACCGCCCGGCCGACTCCAAATCGACATTTGAGGGCGATAGGGGAATGGAATTTTCCTCCATCCATGACAGGAAACGGGTCAGGTAATGGCGGTAATTGCGCACCGTTAAAACCGACAGCGATTTCTCAACGACCAGGTACTCGAGGAAGTCATCGACGAGTCGGCGCAGGTCGGGGCTGCTTGATACGCTCATATTTTAATTATAATACAATCACTCTATGTCGTAAAAGGTACAGTGTACGACATGGCAACAAGTTTCAATTATGACCCCGGCCAATACATCATGACACGTCGTCTTCATTGATCACATCCTGGCGCTGCTTTCCCAGACCGCTGATCTCGAACTCCACCCTGTCGCCCGGCTTCAGCCAGTAATCATCACCCCACGATTTGGCGTTTCCCGGCGGAGATCCCAGCAAAATGACGTCGGCCGGGTAAAGGGTGAAGAATCGGGACAGGTAACTGACTATGCCGGCCGGGCTATGTATATAGTCGCTGGTGTAAAAATCCTGCCGCGTTATCCCGTTTACGGTTAATACCGCGTGCAGGTCAGAAGGGTCTAATACTTCGTCCGAGGTCACTAAAAAAGGCCCCAGGGGGGCGAAATTGTCGAAACTCTTGCCTTTTGTGTACTGCTTGTCATTGGTCTCGAACTGCCAGTAGCGCTCCGAAAGGTCCTGGCCGCACATGTAACCCAATATATAATCGCCGGCAGCGGCAGTATTTATATATTTCCCCTTCTTGCCCATAACCACCGTCAGCTCCCCTTCCCAATCCAGTTTTTGGGTAAACCGGTTATGTAAAATCGGGTCGTTGGGACCGCACACCGAGCTGTTGGCCTTTAAAAATACCACCGGCTCCGATTTCTCAGTCAGCTCCTCCCCCATCTGCCTGGCATGCATGCGTGAATTATATCCGATGCAGATGAGCTTGCCCGTAACCGACACCGGCGCGCCCATGCGCTGCCCGCTGTCTACAGCGGGCAAATCCCCCGGATTCAACCTGCGCAGCCTTTCCAGCATAGCGCCGTCGCCTATAGTAGCCCGGTCCCAATCGCTGATTACGCCGGTCAGGTCGCGCAGCACACCGGCGCTGTCGACGATGCCGGGCTTCTCGTTACCAGGCGCACCGAAACGAAACAGCCTAATTGGCCTGCGCCCCCCCGCTGTTTGCATCAGCAGCAGTTAGAAATTCGCCTATCATCTCCATAAGCTTATCCAGGTTCCAGCCCTTTGTGGCCGACACCGCGATGGTCGACTCCGGCGGCGATTGCACCTCAAAATAAGCGCTCTGCGCCTCCTCCAGGCTCTCCACCACGCGGTCCATCTTGTTGATGACGGTGATCCGGGGCTTCTCATCCAGCTTTAGCTTATGTAAAATCCCCTCCACCGTATCGCTCTGGTTGACCGCCTCCGGGCTGATTATGTCAACAATGTGCAGCAGCAGGTCGGCCTCGTCCAGCTCCTCCAGCGTGGCATGGAAGGCTGCCACGATGAGGGTCGGAAGTTTATGTATGAACCCGACTGTGTCCGTCAATAATATGGTGCGTCCGTCATTCAGCCTCAGCCTCCTGGTAACGGGATCCAGTGTTGAGAACAATTTGTTTTCGGTAACGACATCGGCCTGGCAGATGGCATTGAGCAGCGTGCTCTTGCCGGCATTGGTATATCCCACCAGGGCCACCAGCGGTGTGTTGGCTTTCTTCCTCTGCCTGCGGTAAAGCTCGCGGTGACGCCTCACCGCCTCGATCTGCTTGCCGATGCTGGCGATGCGTTTCCTGATCAGCCGGCGGTCGGTCTCGATCTGTGATTCGCCGGGACCCCTGGTGCCTATGCCGCCTCCCAGCCGCTCCAGATGACTCCACTGTCCTTCCAGCCTGGGCAGCAGGTATTCATGCTGCGCCAGCTCCACCTGCAGCTTGCCTTCCCGGGTCCTGGCGCTGGCGGCAAATATGTCCAGTATAAGCGCCGTCCTATCGATAACCTTTACCTCCAGCGCCTCCTCGAGGTTGCGCTGCTGCCTGGGCGCAAGCTCATCGTTGATAACAACGGTGTCATAATCCAACTCCTGCTTGAGCTCGATCAGCTCCTGCATCTTGCCGGCGCCTATATAATGGGTCGATGACGGGCGCTCAAGCTTCTGCGTCAGCCTGCCCACCACATCAGCCCCGGCCGTTCTGGCAAGCTGGTTTAATTCGTCCAGCGAACTGGCCAGGGACCACCTGTCCCGCCTGTTTGCCACCTCCACGCCCACAAGTACAGCGCGCTCCCTTCTCTCCTGTGTGCTGTAGGTCGTCTTTACCATTGGTGATTTTGCGCGCCGTCTATTTTTTACTGAGCGTCAGCAGCCGCCTCACACCCTCATCGAAACGGTCGTCGGGCTGTGTGATAGACACCCTGACATAGCCCTCTCCCGCCTTCCCATAGCCGGCGCCCGGCGTAACCGCTACGGCAACCCTGTCCAGCAGCTCGGCCACGTACTGCGCCGAGGTGTATCCCTGCGGTATCCCGGCCCAGATATAAAACCCTGCCCTGGGACTGCTGACACTTAAACCGATGTTGCGCAGCGCCTCCACCATCTTATCCCGGCGGGCCTGCAGCTTCTTGTTGCGGGCGGCGATATCGCCCTGGTCTCCCGTCAGCGCCTCGACAGCCGCCAGCTGGATGGCCTGAGGGATGCCCGAATCCAGGTTTGACTTGAATCGGAAGAGCGCATCGATCATGCTGCGGTTGCCTACGGCCATGCCGATACGCCAGCCGGTCATGTTATAAGTCTTCGAGAGCGAGTGAAACTCGACACCCACTTCCTTTGCGCCCGGTATCTCGAGGAAGCTGTGCGGCCTGTAGCCGTCAAAGGCTACCTCCGTGTAGGGCGCGTCGTGGCAGACGGCGATATTGTTCTTCTGGGCAAACTTGACCACCTTCTCGAAGAAGGCAGGCTCGGCCACGGCGCCGGTGGGGTTGTTGGGATAACATATCCACAGCACCTTGGCTTTCTTGAGAGCCGAGGCCGGTATGGCGTCGAGGTCGGGCAGGAAACCGTTGCCCTCCATCAGCGGCATATAGTGGACCTCACCGCCGGCCAGTAGCGTGCTGACCGAATAGACGGGGTACCCCGGGTCGGGCACCAGCGCCACGTCGCCCGGGTCCAGCAGGCAGAAGGACATGTGCCCTATGCCTTCCTTGGAGCCGATCAGGGGCAATACCTCGCTGGTGGGCTCCCAGTCCAGCGAGACACCAAAACGCGACTTATACCAGCCGGCTATGGCCTTGCACAGCTCCCGCATCCCGTAGGTCTCCGGGTAGCGGTGGTTGGCCGGGTCCTGCGCCGCACGGCAGAGGCCATTGATTATATGTTGCGGCGTCGGAATATCAGGATCGCCGATGGCGAAGCTTATGACATCCTCGCCCCTGGCCCGCTTTTCAGCGATCTTCCTGTTTATCTCCACAAACAGGTAGGGCGGTATCCTGTCCATGCGCTTCGATAGATTCATATGTCATTCCTCTCAGCGGGCGGCTTTAAAAACCCGCCACTACAGATTAACACGTCATTGCGAGCGAAGCGAAGCAATCCTGGGTGTAATGATGCGAAACCACCAGATTGCTTCGTCGCTTCTCTCCTCGCAATGACGGAAAGATTTAATTAGTATATCTCATCGGGCAAATCAAGACTATTCCCGGGCTCTCTTACCCGTTTTTCCCCACCAGCAGGCCTATCCTCTCCTGTCCTTCGGCCACGGGCCAGCCGTTCCTGGCGTTGTAATACATGTACCATTGCCCTTCCGCCTGGCGGTACCTGACGTCGCAGGCATAGATATGGCTCCTGCGCCATCCGTCCGTCGGCCTCAGCACCGGCTCCTGCAGCAGCCTTTCCCACTTTACCCCGTCCTCGGATTTGAGCACGATAATGGCGGAGCCGCTCTGCTTTTTAACGTCATCCCAGTAGATGCCGTTCTCGAAGCCGGCATAGCCGTCATCGCATGTCAGCACCTTGATCGAACCGCAGCTCAGGTTGAGCCATGGATCGCTTTTATTGACCTCGATCACGGGTTTACCCATTACTTCGTAGGGACCTTCGGGAGCAGCCGAACGGGCCAGGCCGATGGAGTCCGGCTCGTTGAATCCGCAGTCCGGGATATAGACCAGCGAGGCGCTGAAGTACAGGACGTAGGTTTCTCCCTGCTTTACCAGGCAGGGGTTGCTCACGGACCTGTCACCCCCTGCTGCGTGCCAGGTCAGATCAGGCCTGATGAGGACTTCAGTCGCCGACCACTTCTTTAAGTCGGTGGAGCGCGATACGGCTATCTCAGAGTACCATTTCCTGCCCTTTATCCAGGAGAGCACCAGAGACAGCGGCCGGTATTTCTCGTAGAAAAGGTAGTATGCGCCGTCTTCGCAATACAGGTAGGGCCGCATGGCATTGGCGATGGCCACGCCCAGGTCCTTCCACTTTATGCCGTCCCCCGAAATAAAATGGTGTATGCCCCACACCGAGTGGGCAAAAAGGTGCCAGCGGCCGTCTGGAGAGCTCTCCGGGAATGTAAAGGTCGGGTCGGCCAGCACCGGGGACAGCGCCGGGTGGTCTATTATGTAATTCTGCGAATAATCGCTCCAATTAATAGCCCTGATATCTTCCAGTTTCATTTTTTTCACTCCCCTCTAATATTTTGATCACGGCATGAGGTCCGCTTTCCCCTGCCCGACAGTCTGCAGGAACCCTTCCACAGCGTCCAACGGTTTATCAGCCTGTGCCCCTCCTACCTCAAACCACCTTATCCTGCTGTCCGAAAGCCGGAACCACGCATACTGGTTGCGGGCAAAGCGGTGCGTCTCGTATTTTATGGCCTGCACCGCCTCCTGCAAACCCATGCGGCCGGCCAGGTGGTCCGCCATTTGCCCATAACCCAGGCTGGACATGGAGGCCAGACCCCTATGGTAACCCATCTCCAGCAGGTTTTTCACCTCTTCAACAAATCCGGCCTCAACCATCCGGTCGGTCCGCCTGTCGATAAGATCGTATAAATGCTCCCGTCCGGCGGTCATTCCCAGGATCAGTACAGGGTATGGGAGCCCCTTTTTACTGCGAAGAGACGACGGTATTTTGCCCGTCTTCTGGTAGAGCTCTAAAGCCCTTATGATCCGCCTCAGGTTGTGAGGAGATATCGCCGCAGCAGATACAGGGTCTATAATTTCCAGCTCGTGGTAAAGGCCGGCGCCGCCGTCGGATTCAGTCCTGCTCATCAGCCCCTCCCGGAAAACCGGGTCCGGCTCGACGGCCGGTATGCTCCATCCCTCCAGCAGCGCCCACACATATTGCCCGCTCCCCCCTACCAGAACCGGCAGCTTCTCCCCTTCCTGGATATGAGAGATACACCGTAATGCCGCTTCCTGGTACAGCGCCAGGCTGTAAGGCTGATCCGGTAATATTATGTCAAGCATGTGATGCTGCACGGCTTCTCTTTCCCCCCTGCCCGGCTTGGCCGTGCCTATATCCATGTACTGGTAAATCTGGCGGCTGTCGGCATTAACGATCTCGCCGTTGAACTGCTTCGCGATCGAGATGCCCATCCCGCTCTTGCCGACCGCAGTGGGCCCTACTACAGCGACCAGGCACTTCATGGCTTTGCTTTTATCGATGCCGTCTGTCTTGCAATGCCCGAAAAATCGGCGGCCTTAAGGCTGGCCCCGCCGACCAGCGCGCCGTCGATCTGGTTTTCAACGACAAATTCAACGATATTGGCCGCTGTTACACTGCCCCCGTACAATATGCGGGTTGCCGCTGCCGCCTCTTGACCCAGCACCCCGGCCGCCACCTCGCGGATGAGACCTATGGTCTGACCTGCCTGGACACCGCCAGCCGCCCTGCCGGTGCCTATAGCCCAAATGGGCTCATACGCGATGACGACCTCTTTTCCTGAGAGCATGTCCTTCAATCCCTCGCTCACCTGCCGCGTCAGTACTTCTCCGGTTTCTCCCGCCTCGTTCTCCTCAAGCGTCTCGCCCACACAGAAGATGGGGATGATGCCGGCGTTCAAAGCCGCTTTAACCTTTTCATTCACCACCTGGTCGGTCTCGCCGAAGATCTGGCGGCGCTCGGAATGTCCGAGTATAACATATCGACACAAAGTCTTGAGCATAAGGGGTGAAATCTCGCCCGTAAAGGCGCCCTGCTCCTTGAAATACATGTTCTGCGCTCCCAGTTTAACCGATGAGCCCCTGATGACCTCGCCGACACTGTACAGAGAGATGAAGGGGGGACACAGGACAACATCCACCGCGGCCTCCGCCTTCAGCTCACTGGCTATGGCTTCGGCCAGCGATACGGCCTCCCCGACCGTGGTATTCATCTTCCAGTTGCCTGCTATTAACGGCCTGCGCATATTATTTGTCCAGCAATACCTCTACGCCCGGCAGGGTTTTACCCTCAAGGAAACTCATGCTGGCGCCACCGCCCGTGGATACATGCGTCATCTTGAAGCCAAGGCGCATCTCCATGACGATCTCAGCCGTCGAGCCGCCGCCGACTACCGTGGTCGCATGCAAATTGGCCAGCAGCTCCGCCATGGCCCGTGTGCCGCGCCCGAATTGCTCGATCTCGTAGACGCCCATCGGCCCGTTCCAGAACACGGTGCGGCACTGTTTCAGCTTCTCCGTGAACAGCTCCCTGGCCTGTGGACCGATATCAACGATGTATTTATCAGGAGGTATCATGGATACCGGGGCGATGGCATATTTGGCCAGGTCGTTAATAGCATCGGCCACGATGACGTCCGGCGGCAGCGCCAGCTCGACATTTGCCGCTCCCGCCTTGGCCGCCAGCTCATTGGCCAGCCCGATTTTGTCCTCTTCCACCAGCGACAGCCCCACGCTGTAGCCACCGGCCTTAAGGAAGGTGGCAGCCATTCCGCCGCCGATCAATAACATATCGATCTTGCCCAGCATATTGCTGATTAGTTTGATCTTATCGCTTACTTTGGCGCCGCCCAGCAAGGCTGCAAAAGGATGCTGCGCATTGTCCAGCAGGCTGCCCAGCATCTTCAACTCTTTTTCCAGCAGGAGGCCCGCGTAGGCCGGCAGCAATTTGGCCACACCGTAGGTGGAAGCATGCGCCCTGTGCGCCGTGCCGAAAGCATCATCCACGTAGATGTCCGCCAGGCAGGCCAGTTCAGCCGCGAACTCATGATCGTTAGCCTCCTCTTCAGGGTGGAAGCGCAGGTTCTCCAGCAGCAGTATGTCGCCGACCTTCAGCTTATCCACCGCCTTAATAACCTTCGGGCCGATGCAGTCGGAGACGGTGTAAATGGGCAGGTTGGTGAGTTGCGATAGACGCTCAGCGATGGGTGTCATGCGCAGAGACTCAACCACTTTGCCGTCAGGACGTCCCAGGTGCGAGCACAGGATAATCCGGGCCTTTTGCCCTATCAGGTACCATATGGTGGGCAAAGCCGCGATGATGCGGCTGTCGTCCATAATTTCGTTGTTCCTGGGATCAAGCGGCACATTGAAATCAACCCTGACCAGCACCCTTTTGCCGGTCACTTCGACATCTCGTATCGATTTTTTCATAGGGATCCAACTCCTTAACAGGATATTTACGGCAAACCCCGGTCCGTTAACTTCCTCCCGGGCCTGAGTATATCCAATAGCCGCTATTTGTTCAAGAATAGTGCCGGCGCTGTTTATTTTTGGCCTCATTCATATTAAACTGTTATATGCCAACCGTGCATCATGGCAGCAAAAACCCCCTGGTAGTCGTGTTGTCCGGGCCGTCCGGTGTCGGCAAGGACGCCACCATCGCCAGGATAAAGGAGATAGGGGTCAAGTTCCACTACGTGGTCACGGCCACCACCAGGCATAAGCGCCCGGGCGAGGCGGACGGTGTCGACTACTATTTCCTGGACCGCGATGATTTCATGAAGAAAATCAAGCGGCATGACTTTCTGGAATATGCCGAGGTCTACGGCAATTACTACGGCGTGCCTAAAAATGAGATCCGCCAGGCCCTGCACAAAGGCCGGGACATCATCATCAAGGTGGACGTGCAGGGCGCAACCACGCTCAAGAAGAAGATACCGGACGCCGTCTTCATATTCCTGCTGACACCGTCCCTCGAGGACCTGCTGGGCAGGTTGAAATCCAGAAACTCCGACTCCGAGGTCGTGGTCAGCGCGCGCATGTGCAAAGCTGCGGATGAACTTAAGTGCCTTCCTCTCTTCGATTACTGCGTGGTCAATAACAACAACGACCTGGATCGAACCGCTGAAGCCGTGGCCGGTATCATGAAAACCGAGAAGCACCGGGTTAAGCCCAGGATTGTCACGGTTTAGCGCCGGCCAATCCGTCCCGGTGATCCCAGCAGCTCTCTCTCCCGCCTGCGCATCCTGGCTGTATCGCTGCGCCCGCTGTGGTCGTAGCCCAGTATGTGCAATACGCCGTGCACCAGCAACAGGCGCAATTCCTCTTCCACACTGATCCTGTTGTTTGCAGCCTGCGCCTGCGCAGTGGGATATGAAACCACCAGTATCCCCATCTTCGCCTTGGCTCCGGCAGGGCGGGGGAAAACGGTATCGCCCGGCCCGCCTTCGTCCAGGGCGAAGGACAGCACATCGGTCGGCCGGTCGACACCCCGATACTTTCTATTCAGAGCATGGATGGTCGAATCGTCCGTCACCATGCAGTCGATCTCCACCGGGCCGTCCGCCTTTTCGGCGGCCAGCACATCCATCACCGTCTCCTTCAGCCACGCGCGTTTAAAGGGGAAGCCCTTCAGCCTCCTCAGGCGGACATTGACCATGTGAACAGGGGCAGGCATGGCGAAATATTATCAGTTCGACGCGTTTTGCACAATCATGTGCGTAGCTGAGTTGCTTGAAACTGTGATTGAAACTATGCTATATTGCATGACGCCGTCGTCCGGATTTATTCCTGCTGGAGGGATCGCATAGTGGTCTAGTGCGGCCGCCTGCTAAGCGGTTGCCTCGGGAAACCGGGGTCATGGGTTCGAATCCCATTCCCTCCGCCAGCCACCACCGCAAACCTCGCGAAACGCAATTTATTTCGCGCACAGGCAAAAACCGGTCTGAGCTATCGAATTAACGCCATTGACTTCCACGGACGTGCAGATGAATGCATACATATGGACGATCGGATGCCAGATGAACAAGGCCGAGTCGGCCGGCCTTGTCAACAGCCTGAAGTCCCTGGGGCTTGAAATAGTGCGCAACGCCCGTGAGGCCGATGTCGTGGTGCTCAATACCTGCGTGGTGAGGCAGTCCGCAGAGGACAAGGTGAGAGGTATGCTGGGGTTCGTCAAGGGTATTAAGTCCGAGAGGCCCCATATGCGCATCGCCATGACCGGGTGTTTCGTGGGTCAGGAGATCAAAGAGCTCAAACAGGATTTCCCGTTCGTCGACCATTTCTTCGGACCCGGCCGGCTGCAGGATTTCGAAGACTGGCTGTGCAGCGAAGTGCCGGTGCGTGACCGGGACGCTTCCAGGGGCGTCATACCCCAGGCCTCCCCCGTCAGCGCTTACATATCCATAATCCAGGGCTGCAATAATTTCTGTTCCTACTGCATAGTGCCGTACCGCAGGGGAAGGGAAAGAAGCCGCCCGGCAGAGCAGATAGTGGCCGAGGCAGCCGGGCTGGTAGAGCGGGGCGCAAGGGAGATCGTTCTGCTCGGTCAGAACGTCAATACCTACGGCCACGACCTGGATACGGGGCTTGATTTAAGCAGGCTCCTGAGCATGTTGAACAACCTGGAGGGGCTCTACAGGATAAGGTTCCTGACCAACCACCCCAAGGATATGAGCGCAAATCTGCTGCAATCGATAGCCGAGCTGACCAAGGTGTGCCGCCACGTTTGCCTGCCCCTGCAGGCCGGCGATGACGCGGTGCTGAAAAATATGAACCGCGGCTACACCCGGGACGACTATATAGCGCTGTTAGCGCGTACCCGGCTGACCGTCCCCGGCATCGCCGTCAGCACCGACCTGATCGTCGGTTTTCCCGGTGAGACGGAGCAGCAGTTCATGAACAGCTACGAGGCGGTCAGGGCATTGCGCTTCGACACCGTGCATGCCGCGGCTTATTCACCCAGGCCGGGCACCGGCGCCGCTGCCAGGTTTGCCGACGATGTTCCGCCCGAGGTCAAGCTGCAGCGGCTGCATGCAATAGAGGAGCTGCAGACGGGTATCCAATCCGGGATCAATGAGGAGATGGTCGGGAAACAAGCCGAAGTGCTGGTCGAGGGCATGAAGGCCGCGAAATGGTACGGCCGCACCGGCAGCGACCGGCTGGTGTTTTTTGAGGATGAGCGCGACCGCAGGGGTCAACTGGTGAAAGTCGATATCAAAACCGCCAGCCCCTGGGCCTTCCGGGGCGAGCCACTATAACTGTTATAATGAGAACGAGTGGGTTCAGCCCTGCAAAGTGATATGAATTATTATGATTACGTCATCATAGGCAGCGGTATCGCCGGCCTTTACACTGCGCTGCTGGCCATCGAAAGCGGCAGTGTCCTGATCGTCACCAAGGGCGGTATCGAGGACTGCAATACCAGGCATGCCCAGGGGGGGATCGCCGCCGCCATCGGCAAAAACGACTCCGCCGGCCTTCACTTCAAGGACACTATCGCAGCGGGGGACGGGCTGTGCGACGAGGAGGCGGTGCGCATACTGGTCGACGAGGCGCCCGACCGCATAGCCGACCTGATCGGCTTCGGCGTGCCCTTCGATACGCAGGAAGGAGAGGTGGCGCTGACACGCGAGGCGGCGCACTCCGTATCCCGCATACTGCATGCCGGGGGCGACGCCACCGGCGAATATATTGAAGTCACGCTGAGCGAGCAGGTACGCATATCGCCGATCAAGGTGCTGGAATACTGTCTTGCAACCGAGATCCTGCTCGACAAAGGGCGCGTCTGCGGCATAAAGGCCATCGATTTTCGCAGCGGCATGATCGAGGAATTCAGATGCAAGTTCGTTATCCTGGCAACCGGCGGCGCAGGCAGGCTCTTCAAGTATACGACCAACGGGGATACCGCCACCGGCGACGGCATCGCGCTGGCCTATCAATCCGGCGCCGAGATCGTCGATATGGAGTTCTTCCAGTTCCATCCCACGGCCCTGAGGTTGCCCGGCGTATCGCCGTTTCTCATCAGCGAGGCTGTGCGTGGCGAGGGGGGTGTGCTGAGGAACGATGAGGGTTACCGATTCATGCCGGATTACTCTTCCAGCGCCGACCTGGCGCCGCGCGACGTCGTGGCCAGGAGCATCCTCTTCGAGATGAGAAAGACCGGCAGCGACAAGGTTTACCTCGATGTTACAGAGATTCCCGCCACCAAGGTTACCACCCGCTTTCCACGTATCTACCGCTTCTGCCTCGATCACGGGCTGGACATCACCAGGACGCCCATACCTGTGGCGCCTGCAGCCCACTACCTGATGGGCGGTGTCAAGGTAAATACCCGGGGCGAAACAAATATACCCGGCCTGTTCGCAGCCGGGGAGACGGCCTGCACAGGCGTGCACGGGGCCAACAGGCTGGCTTCCAACTCCCTTCTGGAAGTGCTGGTTTTCAGTAAAAGGATTCTGGAGAGGACAGAATCAGCAGAGCCTGATCAGGGGGAAAAAACAAAGTCGGCTGATTCGTACCACTTACCCTCCAGGGAGCCCTACAAGGACGCGCCCGCGCTGTCGCTGCCCAACCTCCAGACGATGCTGTGGGACAGGGTCGGCATCGTGCGCGACGTCGACGGGCTTTACCAGGCGGCTATCACCCTGGCAGCCTGGGATCGTATTCTGCCCATGCCCACCGACCGCCTCTCCTACGAGCTGAATACCATGATCACCAACGCCAGGCTCATGACCGAGGCCGCCCTGTTGCGTGAGGAGAGCCGCGGCGCCCACTACCGGTCGGACTTCCCCACTCCCTCGGAAAGCTGGAAGAAGCACATCGTTTTCCGTCTTTAGTATCTGCCTCCTTGCTAAATAGACCGAATTAATATATAATAACGTTATCAAAATT